>Ga0335083_10000019_pt1 | contig 414214 bp, 404 predicted proteins | sample Lox_Sample_42_FD_206716 | JGI IMG/M metagenome (GOLD analysis project Ga0335083, IMG submission 206716) | Soil microbial communities from Loxahatchee National Wildlife Refuge, Florida, United States - Lox_Sample_4.2 | ecosystem: Environmental > Terrestrial > Soil > Wetlands | place: USA...
CCGAGAGCCGACGGACGATCCGGCGCATCGACTTCTCGCGCCGGGCCTCCGCGACCTGGTAGCGTTCGTCGCGCGTCTCCCGTGTCAGGAGGACGGTGACCCGGCCGAGCGAGGTGCGTCCGGTCCGCCCCCGCCGCTGGATGGCGCGGATCTCGCTCGGGACCGACTCGAAGAAGACGACGAGGTCGACGTCCGGCACGTCGAGCCCCTCCTCGGCGACGCTGCTCGCGACGAGAATCGGGAACCGGCCCGCCCGGAACCCGTCGAGGACCCGCGCCTGCTCCTTCTGGTTCATCCCCGGGTCGTCGCGGTCGCGGGTCGCCTGGCCGACGAACCTCCCGACCGTCCAGCCCTGGAGCTCGAGCATCGACTGGATCGTCTGGATGGTGTCGCGGTACTGCGCGAAGACGAGGATGCGGGGGGGGTGCTCGGTCGGTCGGGCGAGGGTCTCCCGGACGAGGTCGACGAGCGCGTCGAGCTTCGGGTGCGACGACTCCTTCGTCGTCCGGAGCACCTCCTCCGCGACGGCGCGCGCCTCGACGACCTCGGGCAGCTTCAGGAACGCCGCGTCCCCGCGCGACGGCTTCTCCTTCGCGCCGACCCGCTCGGTGTACTGGAGGAACGGCGAGATCCCCTGCGTCTCGAGCCGCTCGAGCGAATGGTGCAGGTGAAGGAGGACCAGCTGGTGGAACAGCGGCCCGAACCGCCGGACCATCGGCCCCGGGCGCGCGAAGATCTCGGCCCGGAGCGCGATCAGATCCTTCACCGAAAGGGAGGTGATCGGCTTCTTCCGCAGGAACCCCATCTTCTGCAGCTTCCGCGCCGTCGCGTGGGTCGCCGCGCCCAGGAGCTTTCGGATCCGCTCGGCCGTGGGCGAGAGGTCGACCATCCGATAGTCGACGGCGACCTCCTGCACGTACTCCTTGACCCCCTCGTCCTCCCGGCTGCGCGCCTCGATCCGGTCGACCCCGAGCGCCGCCACGACCTCCTCGACGTGCTCGTCGCGGCCCCCGGGGGAGGCGGTCAACCCGAGCACCCGGCCGTCCGGAGGGCGCTCCGACCGGTACCGCGCGGCGATCGGAACGTAGACGTACTTGCCGACCGCGTGGTGCGCCTCGTCGAAGACGACGAGCGCCACCTCGTCGAGCCGGTACCGCCCGGCGTCGAGGTCGTTCTGGACGATCTCGGGGGTCGCGAAGACGACCTCGGCGGTCTCCCACTTCCCCTCGCGCGCCGGCTTCTTCACGGTCCCGGTGAACCGTGCGGTGGAGCGGGACGTGAGCCAGCGGGCGAACGACTCGGCGTGCTGCTGGACGAGCGGTCGCGTCGGCGCGAGGACGAGCACCTTGCCGTCCGACCGGCGGAGCACCTCCGCCGCGACGAGGGCGGCGATCACGGTCTTCCCCAACCCGGTCGGCAGGACGACCAGCAGGTCGGAGGAGAGGCCGATGCGCGCGAGGTCGATCTGGAACGGCAGGGCCCGGACGACCGCCGGACGGAGGAACGGGTGCGCCACCCAGCCGTCGGCGACCTGCCATACTCCGGGGAGGGGCGGCGGATGGGAACGGCCCTTCCGGCGGAGGAACTCGGTCGTCGCCTCGCCCTTTCCCGCGAATTCGTCGAGGCTGCGTTGCGGGCTCAAGGAGTTCCCGGGCGGCATCGTGCCGCGCGCTAAGGCGCTTGTCCGCCGGGTGCGTTCCGGCTGTCGGGGTCAGCCGGCGGGCGCGGCCGGTCCGATCGACGTCCGCCCCCCGAGGTACGGCCGGAGGACCGACGGGACGGTGACCGAACCGTCCGGCTGCTGGTACTGCTCGAGCAGGACCGCAAGCCCTCGGGACGTGGCGATGGCGGTGGAGTTGAGCGTGTGGGGCACTCCCTTGCCGGGCCGACCGGCCTTCCCCATGCGGATGCCAAGTCGACGCGCCTGGTAGTCGGTGCAGTTCGAGCAGCTTACGACCTCGCGGTACGCCTGCTGCCGCGGGAACCACGCCTCGATGTCGTACTTCTTCGCCGCGACCGAACCGACGTCCCCGGTGCAGACGTTCACGACCCGGTAGGGGACCTCGAGGCGGCGGAACACCTCCTCCGCGTTCGCCCGGAGCTCCTCGTGGATCGCCGGCGACTCCTCGGGTCGGCAGAAGACGAACTGCTCGACCTTCGCGAACTGATGGACCCGGAAGACCCCCTTCTGGTCGACGCCGTGGCCCCCGATCTCCTTGCGGAAGTTCGTGCTGATCCCCGCGAAGCGGAGCGGCAGGCGATCCTCCTCCAGGAGCTCTCCGAGGAACATCGCGGCGAGCGGATGCTCGCTCGTCGCGATCAGATAGAGGTCCTCGCCGTCGACCTTGTACATGACGTTCTCGAAGTCGGCGAGGTCGGTGACCCCCTCGTACGGGGCGCGTCGGAGCATGAACGGGGGAGCGACGGGGGTGAACCCCCGCTCGACGAGGAGGTCGAGGGCGAACCGCTGCAGCGCGAGGTCGAGCAGGACCACCGGACCGAGCAGGTAGTAGAACCCCGCGCCGCTCGCCCTCCGGGCCCGGTCGAAGTCGGCCATGCCGAGCGACTCGAGGAGCTCGGCGTGCGACTTCAGGTGCGGGCCGCCGGGGGAGGGGGAGCCCCACGTCGCGACGACGACGTTCTCGCGGTCGTCCTTCCCATACGGCACGGAGTCGTCGAGCAGGTTCGGGAGCCGGCGCAGGAGCGCATCCCGGGCCTCGAGCAGCTCGCTCTCCCGCGCCTCGACGCGCCCGAGCTCCCCGGGGAGCGACTTCGCCTCGGCCTCGAGCTCGGCGGTCGGGGCGCCCTTCGTCTTCGCCTCGGCGATCCGCCGGCCGATCTCGTTGCGCCCCCGCCGGAGGCGGTCGGCCTCCTTGAGCAGCCCCCGCCATTCGGCGTCCTTCGCGATCACCGCCTCGAAGCGCTCGAGGGGGCCGGGGTCCCGCCGCCGGGCGAGGTTCTCCCTCACGCGCGCGGGGTCCTTGCGGACGAGGTCGATGTCGATCAACGCGCTCCGCAGCCGTTCCTTGCGAAAGAGCTTGCCGTGGAGCGCGCCCCGGCCGGGGGGGGCGGGGAGGGCCGCGCAAACGCCTAGTACCCCCGGGGGAGGTCGGGGCCGTCGGCCTCCTCGGAGGGGCGCATCCGTGACGCAGGAGTACGGTCTGTTCATCAACGGGAAGTGGGAGTCGCCGTCCGGCGCGAAGCGGTTCGAGACCGTCAACCCGGCGGACCGGTCGGTCGTCGGGTCGTTCGTTTCGGGCACCGCCCAGGACGTCGATCGGGCGATCTCCGCGGCCGCCGCGGCGTTCCCCGCCTGGAAGGCGACCCCTCCGCCGAAGCGGGGGGACCTGCTCCTGAAGGTCGCCCGGCGGATGACGGAGCGAAAGGCCGAGCTCGGCCGCATCGTCACCTCCGAGATGGGCAAGGTGATCGGCGAGGGCCTGGGCGACGTGCAGGAGTCGATCGATTTCATCGAGTACATGGCCGGCGAGGGTCGTCGGCTGTTCGGCGAGACGGTCCCCTCCGAGCTCCGCTCGAAGTTCTGCCTGACCGTCCGCCAGCCGAAAGGCGTCGTCGCGTGCATCACGCCGTGGAACTTCCCCACGGCGATCCCGAACTGGAAGATCGCCGCGGCGCTCATCACCGGCAACACGATCGTCTTCAAGCCCGCGTCGGCGACCGCCCGGTGTGCCGCCGAGGTCGTTAAGGTCTACGAGGAGTGCGGCGTCCCCCCGGGGGTCCTCAACTTCGTGACCGGGGCCGGCGGCGTGGTCGGCAACGCCCTCGTCGGCGACCCCCGCGTGCGCACCGTCTCGTTCACCGGCGGAGTCGACGCCGGGCGCGACGTCTACGTGCGCGGCGCGCAGGGGCTCAAGATGGTCCACCTGGAGCTCGGCGGCAAGAACCCCCAGATCGTCATGGAGGACGCCGACCTCCCGCTCGCCCTCGAAGGGGTCCTTTTCGGCGCCTTCGGGACCTCGGGCCAGCGGTGCACGGCGACGAGCCGGCTCATCCTGCACGAGAAGGTCTACGACGAGTTCCTGGGCCTGCTCGACCAGCGCCTCGACCGGTTCTCCGTCGGCGACCCCCTCGACCCGGCGACGGGGATGGGTCCGGTCGCCTCCGCCGATCAGGAACGGAAGATCCTCGAGTACATCGCGATCGGACGGGCCGAGGCGACGCTGCGCCGCGGGGGCCGCAAGCTCTCCGGCGGGGCGTACGACGGCGGATTCTTCATCGAGCCGACCGTCTTCGAGACGAAGCACGGGAGCCGCATCTCCAAGGAGGAGATCTTCGGCCCGGTGCTGTCGGTCCTCAAGGTGCGCGACTACGCCGAGGCGGTCCGGGTCGCGAACGACGTCGACTACGGACTCTCCTCGTCGATCTACACCCGGGACGTGAACCGCGCGTTCCGCGCCATCCAGGAGCTCGAGGCCGGGATCACGTACATCAACGCCCCGACGATCGGGGCCGAGGTCCAGCTCCCGTTCGGCGGCATCAAGAACACCGGGAACGGCGGCCGCGAGGCGGGGAGCGTCGCGATCGAGGAGTTCACCGAGATCAAGACGGTCTTCGTCGACTTCTCGGCGCGGCTGCAGAAGGCCCAGATCGACGCCGAGTAGGCGCCGGATGAAGCGGTTCCGCGGCTCGGACGAGACGCTCGACCGGGAGATCGCCCAGGTCGAGCGGATCGCGCGCCTGCGCCTCGCCCGGGCCGCGGCCGAGATGCGGGCCCTCGAGCGCGACCTGCGCGAGCTGCGGCGCGAACGCGCTCGTCGCCGGGGCGCGGTCGCGGAGCCGATGGACGAGACCGCCGCGGACGAGGCCGTCGCCTGACGGCCGACGCGTCCTCCGACTAGAACGAGCCCGTGCGGCCCGGGTTGTCGAAGTTCGTGAGCAGCATCTGGCCGCGCGTGCGCGGCCGGCCGACCGGGGCGAGCAGCGGGTCCTCCTCGAGGGCGGGGATCGTCTCGGAGATCGGGACGTCCACGATGATCTCCCGGGTCCGCCCGCCGCGTCCGCGCGAGACGATCGTGGCCCGGATCAGGCCGAGGGTCTCGAGCTCGGAGACGTAGTTCGAGATCGACCGGGCGTGGAGCGGCTGCAGCCCGAGGCGTTCAGCCAGCCGCCGGTAGCTGTCGTAGACCTCGCCGGTGAGGACGCCGGTGCGCCGGCGCTCGTACGACTGCAGGATCGCGTACAGGAGGACCTTGCAGTGGGGCGGCAGCGTGCGGCAGCAGTCGACGATGATGTCCTGCTCGAGGCGGTTCTTCGCCTTCACGACGTGGTCGGGGGTGATCCGCTTCGCCTTGTCGCGCTCCGCCATCTCGGCGGCGAGCCGCAGCAGGGCGAGCGCGCGCCGGGCGTCGCCGTTCTCGAGGGCGGCGTACGCGGCGCACCGCTCGACGACGCCCGGGTCGATCACGCCGTCCTTGAACGCCTCGCGGGAGCGCTCGCGCAGGATATCCTGGAGCTGGAGCGCGTCGTACGGCGGGAAGAGTATCTTCTCTTCGTTGAGACGGCTGCGGACGCGCGCGTCGAGATGATTCGTGAACTTGAGGTCGTTCGAGATCCCGATGAGGACGAGGCGGGCCGTCTCGAGCTCGGTGTTGAGCTGGCTCAGCGTGTACAGGACGCTGTCGCCGCTGCGCGCGACGAGCCGGTCGATCTCGTCCAGGACGAGGAGAATGGTGCCGCCGTTCGAATCCATCAGGCGACGCATGCCCGCTTGCACCCGGTCGAGCGACCAGCCGGTCGGGATCCGCTCGCCCTCCGTGTGCGCGTAGGCGTTGCCGATCGTCTGCAGCAGGCTGTAGGCGGTGTCGATGTTCCCGCAGTTGATCGTGACGAACGAGAGGCTCTTCGCCGCCTCGGCCCGTCGCTGCATGTCCTGACGGACCTGGGCGACGACCGCGGTCTTCCCGGTCCCGATCTTCCCGTAGATCAGGAGGTTCGAGGGAAGGTCGCCCCGGAGCGCCGGCGCGAGCACCTCGGCGACCTGACGGAGCTGGGCCTCGCGGTGGGGCAGACGGCTCGGGATGTGGGAGTCGCGCAGCACCTCCCGGCTCGCTCGGAACAGGTCGCTCTTGCTGAGGAGGATCTCGTCCAGGAACTCGGCGGCGGAGCTCGGAGGCGCCCCGGCGGCCGGCGCCGGGGGCGGAGCCGCAGGTGCCCGGCGGTCCCCGACCGGGGCGACCGACGGATTCGCCGCCTGGAGAGGCTCGGGGGAGACCGGCATCCTGGACGGCCTTTCGTCGGGAGAAGGAGACACAGTACGGACCTGCCCGGGCCTCGAGCGGGGGTGCGAGGTAAGGCGCGCATATCTATCTTTGGTAACGCGACGACGACGAACGCGTCGTGGTCGCCGGATTATACGCCCGACGCCGGTTTTTTCCGACGGCGAACCCGACCGAACCGATTTGAAGGGGAACGGCAGTCGTTCGCCCACGATGTCCGCCCCCACGGCGACCGCCCACGCTCCCGAACATCCCTCGGAGGGGACCGTTTCGGTGCCGCTCGTGGTCGGCTCGGCGCTCTTGGTCGGGGTCGGCCTGACGGGAATGGCGTACTGGCTCATCACGTTCCATTGGATCTTCCTCGCCAGCGTCCTGCCACTCGCCGCTGGGGGGCTCCTGTTCTTCACGAAGGCCACCGGCCCGGACCACGCCTAGGACGAGGGGGGCCGACGATGCCCTCGACGGCGCCGTCGGCGCCGCGTCCGGTCGTCCTGAAGCTCGGCGGGAGCCTCGTCACGCGCAAGAACGAGGTCGAGAAGCTCCGGCCGAAGGTGATCGCGCGCGTCGCGGTGGAGATCGCTTCGGTGCGCGACGTCCCCCTCGTGCTCCTGCACGGCGCCGGCTCGTTCGGCCACCCCGGGGCCCGGCGGTTCGGGCTCGCCGAGGCCCCCAACGGTCGGGAGAGCGCGGGCGCGCGGACCCGCGGGGCGGCGATCGTCTCCACCGAGGTCCGGCGGCTGCACATAGCGATCCTGCGGGAGCTCGTGGCCGCCGGCGCTCGGCCGCTCTCCGTGCCGATGTCGACCCACGCCCGCAACAAGGGGGGGACGCTCGCGTCGATCGACGCCTCCCCGATCGAGGACGCGCTCGAGCGGGGGGCGACGCCGGTGTCGTTCGGCGACGTCGTCCCGGACGACGACTGGGGGTTCTCGATCCTGAGCGCCGACACGATCGCCGAGTCGCTCGTGCCGCTCCTCGGGCCGTCCCGGGTCGTCTTCGCGACCGATGTGCCCGGCATCCTCGAGAAGAACGCCGGCCGCCGTCGCCCGATCGTCCCCGAGGTCACGGACGAGCTTGTCGCCTCGCTGCCGAGCCGGGGGGCCGGCCACGACGTCACCGGCGGCATCCGCGGCAAGGCGGCCGCAATGCGACGCATCGCGCGCGCCGGCGTGGACGCAGTTCTTATTAGCGGACTCACGGATGGAGCGGTCGCGCGGGCGATTCGCGGGGAGTCGGTCTACGGAAGCTGGGCGCGCGCGCGGCCCGGGTAAGCCGACCGACCGGGAAGGGCTCGACCTGAGCCACCGCAAGGCCGAGCACGTCAAGGTCGTGCTGGGCCGGGACGTCGAAGGACGGTACCGGTACTGGAACGACGTGCAGCTCGTCCACCGGGCCCTCCCCGAGCTCGACTTCGAGGAGATCGACACCGCGACCACCCTGCTCGGCCACCCCCTCCGGGCGCCGATCCTGATCACCGGCATGACCGGGGGGTTCCCGGACGCCGCCAAGATCAACGAAAACCTCGCCCGCGCGGCCGCCGACGTCGGGATCGCGATGGGCGTCGGCAGCGAGCGGGCCGCGGTGGTGAAGGGCCAGTACCCCGAGAGCTACTCCTGCGTCGCCCGGCACCCGGTCCCCCTCAAGCTCGCCAACATCGGCGCCCCCCAGCTGATCGGGCAGAAGCCCGGGGACCCGGTCGTCGGCGTCGACGAGGTCCGCCGGGCGATGGAGCTGATCCACGCCGACGTGCTCGCGATCCACCTCAACTTCCTGCAGGAGATGGTCCAGCCCGAAGGCGACCGGCGAGCCAAGGGATGCCTCGAGCGGATCGGCGAGATGGCGAAGGCGTTCCCCGTCCTCGTCAAGGAGACGGGCGCCGGGCTCTCCCGCTCCGTGGCCGAAGCCCTGCGGGACCGCGGAGTCCGGGCGTTCGACGTGAGCGGCACCGGCGGGACGTCGTTCGCCGCCGTCGAGTACTATCGCGCCGTCGACCGGGGCGCGGAGCGCGAAGCGCGCGTCGGCAAGACGTTCTGGGACTGGGGGATCCCGTCCCCGATCTCCGTCCTCGAGGTCGCGCCCCTCGGCCTACCCGTCGTCGCGAGCGGAGGGGTCCGATCCGGTCTGGACGTCGCCCGGGCGATCGCCCTGGGGGCGTCGACCGCCGGGATCGCGGGCGGCCTCCTGCGGGCGGCCTCGACCGGAGTCGAGGAGACGAAGCGGGAGCTCGAGACGCTGGTCCACGAACTGAAGGTCGCGATGTTCCTCACGGGCGCCCGGTCGGTCGCGGAGCTGCAGAAGGTCCCGTACGTGATCACCGGGGAGAGCCGGCCGTGGCTGCACCGGTAACTCCCGCGCCGACCCCCGAAGAGCTCCATCGGGAGAAGCTGCGCGAGGCGCACCGGGTTCCGGGCGGACCGTTGCCGTCGAACGTCGCGTGGGCGCGCGGCCGGAGCCCCTCGGAGCGTGCGCGCCTGTCGGGCGCGGTCCTGCGAAAACCGTCCCGAACGCTCTCGGGGGTCGCGATCGTGGCCGTGATGACCGCGCCGGCCCGCTGCCCCCACGGGCGCTGCACCTACTGTCCCGGGGGGGTCGACAACGGAAGCCCCCAGAGCTACACGGGAGAGGAGCCGTCGGCGCTCCGGGGCGCCCAGTTCCGTTGGGACGCCGGCGCGATCGCCCGCCACCGGATCGAGACGCTGGAGGCGATCGGCCACCCGACGTCGAAGGTCGAAGTGATCGTCATGGGCGGGACGTTCCCGGCGCGCCCGCGCGGCTACCAGGAGGAGGTGTTCCGCGGGATCTACGACGGGCTCAACGGGGAGGCCGCCCCCAGCCTGGCGGAGGCGCAGGCCCGCAACGAGAGCGGCGCGCACCGGGTCGTGGGGCTCACGGTCGAGACTCGGCCGGACTGGTGCGACGCTCGCGTGCTGCCGTACCTCCTCTCGGCCGGGGTCACCCGGGTCGAGCTGGGCGTCGAATGCCTGCACGACGACGTGCTGCGGGCGGTCGGGCGGGCCCATGAGAGCGCGGACGTCGCCCGCGCCACCGGGGCGGCGCGCGACCAGGGCCTCAAGGTCGGGTACCACCTCATGCTGGGTCTACCGGGGATGGACCCCGCGCGGGACCTCGAGGATTTCCGGCGGCTGTGGGCGGAGCCGGCGTTCCGCCCGGACTTCCTCAAGATCTATCCGACCCTCGTTCTGCCCGGGACCCCGCTCTACAACGACTGGGCCGCCGGCCGGTACGTGCCGTACGACACGGAGCGGGCGGCGGAGCTGTTGGCCGCCATGAAGCGGGAGCTTCCCCCCTGGGTGCGGATCCACCGGATCCAGCGGGATATCCCGGCGCGGCTCATCGCGGCGGGCGTCCGGTCGAGCAATCTACGGCAGCTCGCCCTCGCGCGGCTCGCTCGGGAGGGCGCCCGGTGTCGGTGCCTCCGGTGTCGGGAGGCGGGGAGGGGCCCGACCCCGACGGCCGATCGCTTCGCCCTCTCCCGCACCGAGTACGACGCGGGCGGCGGGAACGAGGTGTTCTTCGCGTTCGAAGAGCCGGAGAGCGACCTCGTCGCCGGATTCCTGCGGCTCCGGTGTCCCGCCGCGACCCCGGAAGGCGGCCTCGAATCACCCGTGATCCGGGAGCTGAAGGTACTCGGCCACGAGCTCGCGGTGGGCTCTCCGGCCACCGGGCCGACGGACTTCCAGCACCGGGGTCTCGGCCGGAACCTGATCGCGGCGGCCGAGGAAGAGGCGCGGGGGCGAGGATACTCGGATCTGTACGTGATGAGCGCCGTAGGGACCCGCGCGTACTATCGACGCTTCGGCTTCGAGGTGCGGGGCCCCCACATGGCAAAGCCCCTGCGCGGCGGGACCGCCGCCTGATCGAGGCGGTCGGACGGGGACCCTCGCCGGTCTCCGGAACATTCGCCGGCCCTCGGTCGGTACTCCCATGATATCAAACGGACCGGGGTCGAGCCCCCGGTCGAATGCACCTCCCGCTCCCGGTCCTCGGCGTGAGCGACGCGCTGGTTCCGTTCGCGGCGATCGCGATCTCGATGATCGTGATCACGGTGTTCGTCCTCCTCATGATCCTGCCGCGGCAGCGCGATCCCCCACTCCTGACGCAGCTCGCCCTCGCGCTCTCCGTCCTCTTCGGCGGCAGCGTGCTGCTGCTCGCGCTCGTCTTCGTCTTCATCGACTCGAACGGCTCGACCGCCTGGACGCTCGTCCTGCTCGCCTTCAACTTCATGATGATGTTCCCCGCCGGGTTCTGGTTCGTCTCCCAGATCCTGTTCGAGGACCGGACGATCTCGCCGTTCGGCTGGGGCTGGCCCGTGACGATCGGGGTCGCCACGACCGGTTCGGAGGTGTTGATGGGGATCCTGTTCGCGGTCGCCGGGGCGAACGGCCACCTGACGCTGGGCGCGGCGGTCGCGCTGGGGCTCTCGTCGATCTGGCTGTACTGGTCGATGGCCGCGGTCATGATCGCCCTCTTGCTGTGGGCTCCGCTCTCCCCGGTCGAGCGGTCGGGGTCGGCCGCCCTCGCGCTCGCGAGCGTCTTCGCTCCGTGGGTCGCGGCGTTCCCCCTCGTCGGGGGCGTCGCCGCCGCCGCGGTGATGGTCGGACTGTTCCTGTTCGTCGCCCGCGTCGTCCTTCGGCATCGGGCTTCCCCGTCGGAGCTGGGGTTCCTGCTCGCGCTCAGCGGCCTCTTCCTAGCGATGGCCGTGGCGGCGGCGGGGCTGGTGGCGGACGGCGGCCAAGACCCGTCCCGGATCATCTTCGGGTCCGTCATGGCGGTCGGCATGGTCGGAGAGGTCGGCTACCTGGTCCGCCGGTGCTACCGGGGCCCGGCGCCGGCCGTCCCTCCCCTCCGGGAGGTCGATCCGACCGCCGCTTCTCGCCCCGGCGGTCGACCCCTCCCCTTGGAGACCGTCACCCCCGAACGACCGCTCTCGACCCGTTGAGCGGCGGCCCGATTCGTACCGTAGCGATATCAACCGAGCCATGGTCGTCGGCGCTCGGGAGGAGGTCACGGTCGCAGCGTTCCGTCGGCCGGCCCGCGCCTGGCGACGCGGAGCCCCCTGGATCGCCGTCGGCCTCGTCCTTGCGGTACTGGCCGCGTCGGGCGGGGCGCGGGGCGTGCCGTTCCTGACGTACCACGAGTGGGTCGGGCATGCGCGGCCCCTCGGGGGACCGGCGAACCTGACGATCGTCATGTACCTCAACGACACGCCGTCGTTCTCCCCGCGGTTCATCACCGCCGCGCCCGACCAGAACGTCTCGATCCAGCTCATGAACACGGGCGTCAACGCGCACAGCTTCACCCTCGCGAGCCAGAGCGGGCTGCCGGTCAACCGGACCGAGACCCCCGCGGCGCTCAATCGGTCGTTCGCGACCCACCCGCCGTTGGTGAACGTCTCGGCGCCGGCGATGACGAGCACGCACTGGGCGAACTTCACGGTCGCGTCCAACGCGAGCTTTGATTCGTTCCTCTTTGTCTCCCAGGTGCCCTACCAGTACCAGGCCGGGATGTGGGGGTATCTCAACATCTCCTCGAACGTCCCCGGCCTCTCCCTATCGGACAACACGACGAGCAGCTTCGCCTTCCAGCCGTCCGCGCTCGCCGCGGACCCCGCGCATTTCCCGGCGAACTTCGCGATCGAGGTGACGAACCTGGGCACGCTGGGCCACACGTTCACGCTGGTCGGTCAGCCGGGGGTCAACATCACGACGGTCGGCTACTTCCAGTCGAACTCCCCGCTCGTCAACGTGACGATCCCGGCCGAGGCCGGGAAGTCGGGGTTCGGCAACTTCACGCTCATGGCCGCCGGCGTCTACGAGTACGTCTGCACAGTCCAGGGCCATTTCCAGAACGGCATGTTCGGCTACCTCTACGCCGGCGTCCCCGTCCCCCCCGGCCCGGCCCCGCTCAGCACGGCGATCGTCGACGCGTGGATCCTGGGAGGGTCCGCGGCCCTCCTCGGGATCGGGCTCCTGTTCGTCGTGGTCGCCGGGTTCACGGGGCGATTTCCCGGATCCCCGCCGTCCGGGCACGGCGGCCACTAGGGGTCGCGGGGCCGGCGGGGGTCGGTGCCCGCGGTCCGCGTCAGGTCAGAACGAGCGCGGAGCGCATCGTTCCGTGGTACGTGCCGCAGAACTCGGTGCACTGGATGAGGTAGTGGGTCCCGATCGGAGCGGTGGGGACCGTGAACGCGAACGCGTTGGTTCGGTCCGGGATCGCGTCGATGCGGATCCCGAGCTGCGGGATGTTGAACGAGTGGATGACGTCGGCCCCGGTGACGTTGATCTGAACGACCCATCCGGGTTCGGCCCATAAGGCGCCGCCCGAGACCCCCCCCGTGATGCTGTTGTAGGTCGAGTTGAAGCAGGTGTGGTTCGAGTAACAGAACTCCCAGTACCACTGGTGGCCGATCACCTGCACGTACTCGTTCGGGTGGGCCGGCAAGGCATCGAGCTGGTAGAGCAGGACGGTCGAGTAGACGCTGACCCCGGCGATCAGGGCGACGACCGTCAGCGTCCAGGCGACCTCGAGCTTGTTAACCATACCGTCTCCGTCGGACCGCGGGGTCGCGGAATCTCCAGATCGAGTAGACGAGGAACGCGAACGTCACGAGCGCGCCCGCCGTGCTGATCCCGATCATCACCCACAGGATCGGGTTCGTGAGCTGAAGATTCGACTGCCCGCTCGCCATCGCGCCCCAGACCCCCAGCGGGAGCCCGGGGAGCCCGGCGAGCGCGCGGCCGTCCCGGGTCGAAAGTGGCACGGAGGGAAGTTGCGGCGTGGCGGTACATATCCCCCGCGTTCGTACGGGCGCCCCCGGCGAGGGACCCCGGTTCCGCTGCGGCCCGGTTCGTACGGAGGGGGTTTGAACCGTATCTCCCGTGGGTGGGACCGCCCCGGGGGATCCCGGGCCCAGGTCAGAGTGAGGCGAGCCGGACGCACCGCATGGGCGGTTGGGATCTCGGTCGCGTTGCTGCTGGCGGCGTTCGGCTCGAACGGCGTCGCCCGCGAGGCCGCGGCCTCGACGGTCGTCGATACCTCCTCGACCATCACCGTGACCGCGACGAACGCGTTCGCGTTCTCTCCGAACTACGTTTCGGGCCTGCCGACCAACACGTCGCTCACGGTCAACTTCATCAACGGAGACACGGACAAGCTCGCCCACACCTTCACTCTCCTCGGCTGCCCGAACGTCGCGATTCCGCTCAAGGGCAGGAACGCGTACAACGTGTCGGCGTACGTGAACGGAACGAAGTGCGGTGCCCCCCTCGTGAACCTCGTCCCTGCGGTAGAGCACGCCAAGTCTGTCTCGTTCGCGGCGCCCAATACGTCCGAGTGGTTCGAGTTCGTCTGCACCGAGCCGGGCCACCTCGAAAAGGGGATGCTCGGGTTCTTCGCCTTCGGAACCGCGGTCGTTCCCGTCAACTACACGGTGATCCCCGGGCTCTCCGGAGCCGGGACCGCGGTGTTCATCATCGTGGGGACCATCGTCACGCTCACGGTCATCGCGATCGTCCTCGGGTTCGTCGTCGGGCGGAGGGAAGGCGGGGTCCACGAGATGCCCCCCGAACGGCTCGGCTATGCCGAGCCGGGGTCCCCACCCCTCCCGAACGCGAGGGCCCCGCCGCCCCCCCACTCGTAGCGCGGGCCCGCCGGCGGCCGCCGGCGCAACGTTCAAGAGCCTGGGGTCGTACCGCCTACGGACCTCGTAGTAGGTTCAGAGCCGATCGATGGCGTGGGGAACACCGAGCCGGGAGCGCCGAGTCCTGAAGGCGGGCCACTCGTCGATCGCGGTCACCCTGCCCAAGCCGTGGGCCGAGGCGATGAATCTGCGTCCGGGGGACCTCGTCGTCTTCGACCAGAACGACGACGGCACGCTCTACCTGAAGCCGGCGCCGACCCCCGGCGCGCCGGTCGTCACGACCCCGTTCCTAGTCCAGGCCCGCTCGATCGAGACCCCGGGCCTGCTCGAACGCCTGATCGTCGGCGCTTATCGCGTCGGGCACGACGCGATCGAGGTGCGCACGGACGTCCCGCTCGCCCCGGACCGGATGGAGGAGCTGCTGCAGGCGGCCCGAGGGCTGCTCGGCGTTTCGGTCGTGGCCCAGGAGCCGAACCGGGTGGTGCTCCAGAACTTCATCGACCCGTCGAAGTACGGCCTGCCGCAGCTGGTCCAGAGGATGAAGATGATCCTGGTCGCCTTCCTCGAGGAGATGGAGGAGGTCGCGCGGCGACGCGGGCGCAGCCGCCGGCTTCCGACGCTCGAGGAGGAGGCGAACAAGGTGCTGGCCCTCCTCGTCCGCCAGCTGTTCCTCGCCAGTCGAGACTGGTCGCTCGCCCGTCGGATCGGAAGCCCCGACCCTCGCCAGCTGCTCGAGTGGCGGGTAGTGGTGCACTCGCTCGAGGAGCTCTCCGCGCTGTTCGGCGAGGCGCTGGCGACCCTGAACGAGGAGGCACCCCGCCTCTCCGCGGACGCGGCCGCGAGCCTCGCGGAAGTCCTGCCGGAGGTCAAGAGCCAGCTCAAATCGGTCGTCGACACGGTGATGCACCCGTCCCTCGACCACGCCTGCGAGGTCTACCAGCAGGGCGACCGGGTCGGCAACGGCTCGGCGCTCGCCGCGGTCGCCACCGCCCTGAGCTCGCGCCAGAGCCGGTCGCGCGCCACGTCCTACCTGCTCAAGCGCTCCGGCACGTGCCTGTCGCTGCTCGCCGAGCTCGCGATCGACCGGGCCGTCGCCTCGGGCAACGAGACGGTCCTCACCGAGCTCGCCTGAGCCCCGGCGGGGCCGCCGGCGCTTTATCCGTCCGGGATACGCACCGTCGTTACGGGTGCCGTCTCCCCATACGAACGCCATATCCTCCGTTTTCGGGTGAGTCGCCGAAGGGGGAGACGATGTTCGACTCTATCGACGATTGGCTGATCATCGCCGTGGTGGCCGGGATCCTGTTCTACGGGTCCAGCAAGATCCCCCAGTTGGCCCACAGCCTCGGCCGCTCCGTCGGGGAGTTCAAGAAAGGCCGCCTCGAGGTCGAGCGCGAGCTGAAGGCCGAGCCGGCTGCCCCGTCGGGCGCCGCGCCGGCCCCGTCGTCGGCGCCGCGCTAGGGCGGCCGCACGCACGCCGGCATGGGAGAGGGAGGAACGCTTCGGCGACCGGGCGGCGTCGGTGCGGTCCGTCCACACGCGTCACGGATCGTATCGGTAGGGGACGATGGGGGACCTCGACCGGATCCTGGCGATCGTCTCCGAGGTCCGCCATCGGCTCGTTCGGATCTTCCTGGTCCTCGGCCCCCTCTTTGGCGCGCTCCTCCTCGTCAAGCTCGTTCCGCTGCGGCTGACGGTCGTCGGCCGGTCGATCCCGTTCGCCTACCCGTGGCCGAGCCCGTTCTACAACATCACCGCGCAGGTGTTCCGCGCGATGGCCGCCTGGATGCTCCCGCCCGGCGTCACGCTCCTGAACGTCGGGGTGGCGGACTCGATCGTCGTCCAGATGGAGATCGGGCTCCTGCTCGCGATCATCCTCGGGATGCCGTGGATCGTCCACGAGGTCGGGGCGTTCCTGGTCCCGGCGCTCCGCCGCAACGAGCGGGCCCTCCTCCGTCAGATCGGGATCCCGGCGACCGGACTGTTCGCCGTCGGAACGGCGATCGGCGTCTTTGCGCTCACCCCGTTCACCTTCCGGCTCCTCTTCCTCTACGTCGCCGCGATGGGCCTCGCGCCGGTGCTCGGCGTGCAGTCGTTCGTGACGTTCGCGCTCCTCTACTCCCTCGCGTTCGGGGTGGTCTTCGAGCTGCCCGTGTTCATCTACGCGCTCACCCGCCTCGGGGTCGTGCGCGCGAGCGCCTGGCGCAGGCACTGGCGCGGGGCGATCCTCGGCGCCCTGATCTTCGGCATGATCGTCACCCCGGACAACTCCGGGATCACGATGCTCCTCATCGCGGCACCGATGATCGCGCTCTACCTCGGAGGGGCCTACTTCGCCGCGCGCTGGGAGCAGCGAACGACCCGGGACCGTCCACCGGCGCTGACGTCGGGCGCGGGGTGAACTGATGGGCCTGTTCTCCGACGTCGACTGGGTGATCATCGTCGCCGTCGCCGCGTTCCTCCTGTTCGGACGGGAGAACGCGCAGGTGGTTCGCACGCTTGGTCGGTGGTACGGCCGCGCCGTACGGTTGAAGCAGGAGATGCTGAGCGAGGTCTCGAAGGCGGCCGACCTGCCGGTCGGGGCGGTCGGCGCGGCGGGCCTCCGGGGCGCCCTCCTCGGGCTCGACCCGGCGGTCTCCCGCGCCAGCGGAATCCCCGCCGCGGTGACGACCCCTCCCGTCGCGGTCGCTTCGTCCCCCGCGTTCCCCGAGATCCCCTGGACCGGCGGGTCGCCGATCCTCTCCTGGTCGGTGACGGGCGTCGCGCCCGAGGCGGAGCGGTTCCCGTGAGCGCGCTCTCCACGGACCAAGTGGTGACGATGACGGAGATCCTCGTGATCCTGATGGGAATCGGCATCACCTGGGCGGTCTACTACGGGAGCGAGCGAGCCGAGCTCCCCGGCACGGCGACGATCCCTTCGCCGGACGAGGCCGACGACGCGCACCCGGACACCCGAGGGAGAACGCTGTGAACTTTCCCGAGCTGTGCGGCACCGAAGCCTGCCCGTTCCAGACCCGGCGCGACCCCGCGCTCGACCTCCCCGTCGGCGCGGTCCGGCGGGTCGCGGCGGCGGACGGTGACGTCGACGAGACGAAGCGCAACATCCTCAAGCTCGCCGCGGTCGCGGGGGTCCTCGGCATCGGGGCCGGCGGGGCGGTCGGCGGCGCCCTCCAGTTCGCCCAGCCTCCCGTCATCGGACTGTCGAGCTACCCCAGGGTGCTGCTCCTCGACGTCGACGGGCGGCCCCTCACGCTGGGGAAGGGCTCCCTCGACCCCTCCAACCCGAGCGGCCTCAACGGCAATACGTCAGAGCTCTACCTGTTCAACTACCCCCTGCGCAACGAGCCGAACTTCCTGCTGAATCTCACCCAGATCACCCTCCCTGGATCGGGCGTCCCGGGGGCGATCGGCTCCCCGCCAACGCTCGTCGCCTACAGCGCGATCTGCCAGCACCTCGGGTGCCCGGCGCCGGCGATCGCGTACTATCCCCCGGGCACCTGCCCGAACGACACCCCCGGCAACATGACCTACTACATCCACTGCTCGTGCCACGGCTCCACGTACGACGTGACGAACCGGGCGTCGAACCTGACCGGGCCGGCGGTCCTCCCGCTGCCCCAGGTGATCCTCGACGTGCCGACGACGACCGGTCCGACGGCGAACCAGATCTACGCGATCGGAATGACCGCGGGCTCTCCCCCGGTGAACGGCCATCTCAACACGCTGCAGGGCGACTACGGCGTCGGGAACACGAGCCAGCTCGCGACCCAGAGCCCGGTGCAGGTCTGCAACTGGTGAGCGCGGGCGAGGGAGGGTCGTGACGTTCTCGAGATGGTACAACCGGACCCTCAACCGGATCTGGGGGTTCGTCGAGGACCGGACCGCGATGAAGAAGTGGGCGCTCCGCCCCCAACCCGAGTTCACGTTCAAGCCGTCGTACTGGACCGGGGCGTTCGTCGTCAACGCGTTCCTGTACCAGGTCGTCTCGGGGGCGCTGCTCCTGCTGTACTATCAGCCGAGCACCGCCGCGACGCTCACCCCGTGCGGCCAGACCGTCGGGGCCCTCTCGTCCGCGCCGGCGGCGTGGTGCTCGACGTATTACCTCATCCATTCCGTGCCGATGGGCGCGCTGCTGCTCTCGACCCACCTCTACGGCGCCTACGCGATGATCTTTCTGATGTTCGTCCACTTCTTCCGCGGCTACTATCTCGGGGTCTACAAGGCGCCCCGCGAGTTCTCCTGGATGGTCGGCACCCTCCTGATGATCTTCACCCTCGGGATGGGGTTCACCGGATATCTGCTCCCCTACACCCAGCTCTCGTACAACGCGACGAACGTCGGTCTCGTGCTCGCCCTGCGGCTGCCGACGTTCGGGCCGCTCCTCGGGCCGTTCATCCTCGCCGACGGGACGTCGCAGGGCCTCCTGTCGAGGATGTTCGACGCCCACGTGCTGCTGATCCCGATCGCGCTCGGGGCGCTCCTGTACGCGCACATCGCGCTGTTCGAGTCGCACGGGATCGCCCCGCCCGCCACCTCCGACCCGGTGCAGCGGCGACGGTTCACCGAGAAGGACGACAAGGGCCACGTCCCGTTCATGCCCCACATCCTGTTCTACATGGCGAAGTGGGGGCTCCTCTACACGGGCATCCTCTTCGGCATCGCCGCGCTGTGGCCCTGGCAGCTCCCCACGTACGTCGGCAACCTGGCCGCGACCCCCGGGGTGACGGAGCCGGATTGGTACTTCCTCTGGCTGTTCAAGCTGGTCGACTTCCAGGGCGTGACCCCGGTCATCGCCATCGGAGCGACCACCGCGATCATCGTCTACGTGCTGTTCCTCCCGTTCCTCGACCGCTCGCCCCGCACGCACCCGCGCGACCGGCCGCTGTTCATCTGGCTCGCCACTTCCCTGCTCGGGTTCTTCGTCCTCCTCACCGTCTGGGGCGGGGAGACCCCCGGTATCCAGATCCCGCCGATGACGGTGGCCCAAACGATCGGCCCGGTCTTCGCGGTGAACGCCGTCGTCGTCGTCCTGTTCCACTGGCGGTACATGCGCAGCTATCACCGGCGGCTCGCCGCGCAGACCAGCGCGTCGTTCTCGGGGGTCTACGGGGGCGCGCCCGCCGCCGCGGCCCCGGGCCGCGCCGTCGCGGAGGCGATGCCCCATGAGTGAGCCGGCGGAGGCGCCGAAATGGAAGACCGGAACGCTGTGGGGGATTCTCGCCGGCTTCGTGATCGTCGGGTCGGCCGGCGCCGCGACGTTCATCTACGGGGCGCTCGGCGTGGTCTCGGGCGATCTGATCGGCTTCCTCTTCCTCGGGGTCGGCGCGCTCGCGGCCGTCCTGGCGTTCCTGTTCACCCTGGGGATCCTGTACCGGGTCGACCGGTACCGCGGCGTGACGAGCAGGAGAGTGGAGCTGTTTGAATAGCGACGCAGCGACGCTGCACGAACTGCGGGAGCGGACCCTCACGCTCTACACCTCGGTCACCGTGCTGATGATCCTCGGCATCGCGGTCCTCGCGGTCTACGCGATCCGGCTCGGGTCGCTCCTGGGCCCGGGCGCCCAGGAGTCGTTCGGCCTCGCGATCGCCCTGATGTCGCTCATGGCCGCCGCGATCTTCCACGTCGTCGACCGCACGTACCGGGCGTGGCCGCTCGGTCGACGGATCTCGCCGACCGACCCGGGGCCGGTCAGCGCGACGGCGCAGATCCGCTTCCTGAAGGTGCTGATCGTCGTCCTCACCGCCGCCGCGATCGCCTACGTGATCGGAGGGTTGCTGTCGTGACCGGACGGAGGGAGGCGTGAGCGCGCTCGAGACGGCGGTCGTGCTGATCGCCCTGATCGTCGGCTTCTCCGGCTTCGTCCTCGGGATCCTCGCCTACCGCGGGGCCTGGCTCCTCGCGGTCCTCAAGCGGTGGATCTTCACGACCGACCACAAGCGGATCGGCCTCATGTACATCGGGATCGGGATCCTGTTCTTCTTCATCGGCGGGATCTACGCGACCCTGATCCGCACGGACCTCGGCCTCGTGCAGGGACTCGGGCTCGACCCGCAGACGACCCTCGGGATCTCGCCGGACGTCTACTCCGTGCTGTTCACGATGCACGGGGTGCTGATGATCTTCATGTTCGTCATCCCGACGCTCGCCGGCTTCGGCAACTACCTCGTCCCGTCGATGATCGGGTCGAAGGAGATGGCCCTGCCGCGGATCAACGCGATCGCCTTCTGGCTCCTCCCGCCCGCCGGGGTGATCCTCATCCTCTCGAACGCCAACGCGGGCTGGACCGGCTACGTGCCGCTCTCGGTCGAGGCCCCGGGGAACGGCATCGACCTCTGGATCCTCGGCCTGCACATCCTCACCATCTCCTCGATGCTCGGCTCGGTCAACTTCCTCGTCACGATCATCAAGCACCGCGCCCCCGGGGTCCACTACTGGAACATGCCGCTGTTCGTCTGGGCGACCCTGATCAACTCGGTCCTGCTGATCTTCGCGCTGCCGTCGCTCTCCATCGGCCTCACGATGATCCTGTCGGACCGCCTCCTGGGGACGCACATCCTGGCGGCGGCGAACGGGACCCCGCTCGGCGGGGCGCTCCTCTACCAGAACGTCTTCTGGTTCTTCGCGCACCCCGAGGTGTACATCATGGTCCTGCCGGCGTTCGGCCTGATCTCCACCGTCCTGCCGAAGCTCGCCCGCAAGGACATCTTCGGCTACGGGGCGATGGCGATCTCGCTCGGCGTCTTCGCCGTCCTCTCCTTCGCCGTCTGGGAGCACCACATGTTCGTCACGGGGATCGCGACGAACGTCCGGTTCGTCTTCATGCTCGCGACGATGGCGATCGCGGTCCCGTCCGCGGTGAAGACGTTCAACTGGGTCGCGACGCTCTGGGGCGGACGGATCTGGATGGCGGTGCCGATGTGGTTCTGCGTCGCGTTCATCACCGGGTTCGTCATCGGCGGCCTCTCCGGGCTCATGCTCGCCTCCATCCCGATCGATTACCTCTACCACGGGACGTACTTCGTCGTGGCCCACTTCCACTACATCCTGCTCGGCGGGACCCTGATGGCGATTTTCGCGGCGATCTACTTCTACTTCCCGATCATCACCCGGCGCTGGTACAACCAGCGGCTGGGCCAGGTCCACTTCCTGCTCACGTACGTCGGGGTCAACGCCCTCCTCTTCCCGATGTTCATCCTGGGCGCGGAGGGGATGCCGCGACGGGTCTACACCTACCTGTGGACGGGCAACTTCCAGGCGCTCAACTTCCTATCGACGCTGGGTGCGTACATCCTGGGCATAGGCCAGCTCGTCTTCCTGTACAACATGGTCTACTCCTACTTCGCCGGCACGCCGGTCGCGACCGACGACCCGTGGGGCGAGCCGCTCCCCTCGACGATGACCGGCCCCGCGACGACGCCCGCTCCGCTGCCGTCCCGGACACCGGGCCCGGTGCCGACCGCGACCCCGACGGAGTCCCCGTAGGACGGTTCCGCATGGGATCGGTGCGCGGCCACGACCTCTTCCGCATCGCGGTCCTGTTCGCCGCCGTGCTCTGCTACGCCACGATCCTCCTCGGCGGGAACGTCATGGCGAACAACGACGGGCTCGGCTGCCCGCACTGGCCGACGTGCTACCCGAACGGCAACCTGCTGCCCGCGTTCCAGGGCCCCGCGGCCGTGGAGTGGAGCCACCGGGTATTCGCGTTCTTCCTCTCGATCTCCGTGCTCGCGGTCGCCCTGCTCGGAGTGGCGTACGAGCGGGGTCGGCGCGTCCTGTTGCGCCTCGGGCTCGCCTCGCTCTCGCTCGTCGTCTCGGAGGCGCTCCTCGGGGGGCTCGTCGTCGAGAGCGATCTCCGGGCGGTCCTGATCCTCGCGCACCTCGGCCTCGCCACGGTGCTGTTCGGCCTCCTGCTGATCCTCGTCCTGCTCTCCAACCTGCGGGAGATGCCGCGTCGCTGGATCGAGTGGGCTCGGCAGGCGTCGGAGGAGGTGCCCCCGGCGCCGACGTCGGTCGAACCCGCGGCCCCGGCACCGTTCGGGCGCGGCGGCCCGATCGAGCGATCCCCCGAAGCCTGAAGGTCGTCGCCGACCTTCCGCCCCCCCGCAGGAGACCGTGACGAACGCTCCTTCCGCCGGCCCGTCCGCCGCCCCCGCGCCTCCGCCCGGTTGGGGAGCGTACATCGCCCTCGCCAAGCCCGGCATCACGGCCCTGATCTGCACGGTCGCGGTGGGCGGGTTCGTCCTCGCGAGCCCCCGGTCGATCGATCTCCTCCGGCTCGGGATCCTCGTCGCCACCGGGGCCGCCGCGAGCGCGGGAGCGGCGATGCTGAACCACTACCTCGACCGGGACCTCGACCCGCGGATGCGGCGCACGCGAGGCCGCCCGCTCGCCACCGAGGACCCGGCGCCGTCCGCCCCGGTCCTGGTCGGCGGGCTCGCGCTGCTCGCCGGGGGGATCGGCGCGGCCGCACTGTGGCTCAACCTCCTCACCGCGTTCTCGATCCTGCTCGGCGGCCTCACCTACGTGGTGGTGTACACCGCGTGGCTGAAGCGCCGGTCGAGCTGGAACATCGTCATCGGCGGCTTCGCGGGGAGCGCCCCGGCGCTCGCGGGCAGCGCCGCGGCGGTCGGGGACTGGACGACCGGCGCGATCGCCTTCGCGATCCTGGTTTTCTTGTGGACGCCGCCCCACTTCTGGAGCCTCGCGCTCCTGCTCCGCGACGACTACGCCCGGGCGGGGCTGCCGATGCTCCCGAGGATGGACGACGTCGCCTTCTCGGGGAAGGTCGTCGTCGTCTCGGCCGCGCTCCTCATCCCCGCCGCCGTGCTCATCGGCTGGTCGGGGGCGGTCGCCTGGCCCGTGCTCGTCGCGCTCGTCGCCCTCGGCGCGATCTTCACGGTGCTGACGCTCCCCCTCTGGACGAGCGTCACCGCGCGCAGCGCCCGCCGCGGCTTCTTCTTCTCCGGACCGTACCTGCTCCTCGTCGTCGTCGCGATCCTCGTGAACACCCCGCTCCTGCGGGGCGGCGTCCCGACCGGCCTGTAGGGCGCCGCGCGAGAAGCTTATCTCGGTGCGAGGTGCCTTTCGGTCCGATGTCGCCTCCGGAACCGGGACCGTCGAGCGACGACCGCCTCCGCGACACCGAGGCCGTCCTCCGCCGCCTCGGCTACGCCCGCGTCGCCCCGGAGCGCAAGCCCGGCGAGCCCGAAGCGTCGTTCTGGGTGCAGGAGGCCGGAGTGCCGCGCCGGACGTACCCCGTGTACGTCCCGTCCGGCGAGCGGGCGAGCGTCGGCGACCGCATCGACCGGTGGCTCGCCCTCAGCCGCGGCAGCGCGGCGGCGCGTCGCCGCGCGATCTTCGTCGCCCCCAACGACAACGCCGCCGACGAGGCGTGGACCCACCTCGCCGGACCGGACGAGCCGGCGATCGAGCACGAGGTCGCGATCCTCGTCGTCCCTCCCGAAAGCGTGGTGGAGCCGGCGCCCCACTTCCATCTCCGCAAGGTGCACCCCCGTGAGGTGCTGCGCGTCGCGACGGGGGTCGTCGTCGGGCTGTTCCGCCGCTCTCAGGCGTCCGAGGGGTCCGCCCAGATCGACTTCGAGGAGATGCTCGGCCTCCTGCGGCGCCGCTTCGGGATCGACGTGCTCGGCTCCCTCGGGGTCCGGTCCGACGAGGACGCCCTCTTCCTCCTGTACCAGCTCGCGCACCGGGACTCCTACGCACCGGGGGACCCCGGCGCGAACGTCCACCTCCTGGTCCTCCGCCCGACCGGCCCCGCCGCCCGCCTCCCGTGGTTCGCGGCGTAGGCGCGCGAACGGACCGAGAGATTAAGAACGCGGGACCCGTCGTCGGGGGCGACGATGGGCGACGAGGGGTACTCGAACCCGTACACGCCCTACCCGGGAAGCTCGACGCCCCCGTCCGCGACGACCCCGGAGGAGGGGAAGGCGGACCTGTGGGGGTTCTTCTGGCTCGCGCTCCTCAACACGGCGATCATCGCGGTCGCCGGGATCGCCACGTGGTGGTTCGTCCGGTAGGCGGGCGGCGCCCCGGCGGGCAAACCATTATCTCGCCCTCCTCGGTCGGCGCGCCGCCGGCGCGGGGCCGTGGGGTAGCTTGGACCATCCTTCTTGCTTGGGGTGCAAGAGACTCCGATTCAAATTCGGACGGCCCCACCGGGCCCGGCGGCCGTAGCGGACGCCCCCCAGAACGATGAGCCGACGCTTCCTTGACGACCGACGCCGCGACCCGTTCTACCGGGCCGCGCAGAGCGAAGGGCTGCGCTCGCGGGCGGCGTTCAAGCTCGACTACCTCGACCGGCGCTTCCGCCTCCTGCCGCGCGACGGGCGCGTGCTGGACCTCGGCGCCGCGCCCGGCGGCTGGTCGGTGGTCGCCGCCGATCGCGTCGGGCCGCGCGGGCGGGTCGTCGCGGTCGATCCCCGGCCGATCGAACCGATCGAAGGGGTGCGGGTGGTGCGCGGCCGCGTCGGGGACGCGGACCTGATCGCGCGGCTCGGGCCGGAGCCGTTCGACCTCGTGATCTCGGACATGTCGCCGCGCATCAGCGGGGCGTACGCGACCGACCACGCGCGGTCGGCCGAGCTCGTGCGCGAGGCGCTCCGGCTCGCGGAGGGGGTGCTCGACCGGGGGGGCGCGTTCGCCGCCAAGGTGTTCGACGGGGATCTCGTCGCGGAGCTCGAGTCGGAGATGGAGCGCTCGTTCGCGCGGGTCCACCGGACCAAGCCTCCGGCGTCGCGCGAGGCGTCCTCGGAGCTGTACCTCGTCGGGGTCGGATTCGGGCGCGGACGGGCCCGCCACCGAGGGCCGGCGCCGCCCCGGGCTTCCGATATATAGTTTCGTAGAGTAGGTCCGCCTCCCTGGTTGAGGCCTGGTGCGTCGTGATTAGATTCGGACCCGCAGGGATCCCCCTTTCCTGCAAGGGCCGGACGTTGCGCGACGGGATCGCGGACGTCCACCACCTCGGGTTGACCGCGATGGAAGTGCAGTTCATCAAGGTTAATCACCTCACTCGCCCGGCGCTCGACGAGGAGATCGGCAAGCTGCCGCGCGAGCTCGCCCAGCAGCTCGTCGTCGCCGTGGGGCCGGCCGAGAAGCCCGGCGGCCCCACGACGGCGGAGGCGCTCGCCGCCCCGTTGCGTCGGCGCGACGCGCTCACGACGCTCACCTGGAGCCTCGCAAAGGACTGGACCGACCTCGAGACGACGCGGGTCCTCGCGCGGGCGCTCGACGTCGACCTCACGCTGCACGCCCCCTACTACGTCGATTTCTTCGGCTCGGACGACGCCCGCGAGCAGTCGACCCGGCAGATCCAGTGGACGGGGGTCCTCGCCCAGGGGCTCGGCGCCCGGCTCGCCGTCACGCACCTCGGGTTCTACGGCCCGGGGCCGCGGGGCGATTCGGTCCAGGCGCTCACGGAGATCGTCTCCGACCTCTCCGACTGGCTCCACCGCTCGACGAAGGGGAAGGTCCGCCTCGGCATCGAGCCGAGCGGGCACCCCGACGTCTTCGGCTCGCGCGAGGAGGTGCTCGAGCTCGTCCGCCACGCGAAGGGGACCGTCCCCGTCCTCAACCTCCCGCACCTCGCCGCCCGCGAGCGCAAGAGCTTCGAGGACCCCGAGGAGCTCGACCCGGTCCTCCAGGAGTTCGTGAAGGCGACCGACGGTCCGCTCTACCTGAACTTCTCGGGCGTCGAGTTCTACGGGCCGGGGGAGTTCCGCCTCACCCCGATCAAGCGGGGGCTCGTCCGGTTCGACCCGCTCGCCGAGCTCCTCGCGGAGCGCGACTACGACCTCTCGGTCATCTCGAGCTCGCCGCTCCTCGAGCACGACGCGATGTACATGAAGCTCCTCTACGAGCGCTCGCTCACGAAGCGCTGGAGCCGGCAGCACCCGCCCCCGGCGCCGCGTCCGGCGCCGAAGCCTGCCGCGAAGGCGCCTCTGGCGCCGGCCCGCACCGCGCGCCCGGCCCCGGCCCGTCGACCGCCCCCCGCGCGCCCCCGTCGCGCGGCCCGGCCCCGCCCGCGCCGGCCGCGCCCGGCACGGCACCGGCCGGCGCCGAAGAAGGGAGGTGGCGGTGGCCGCCGTCGCTCCCGCTGACGGCTCCCGGTTCGACCGGGCCCAACGGTACATCGGCGAGCGCGTCACCGAGGCGCTCCGGCGCGTGGACGCCGAGGCGATCGCGCGGGCCGTGCAGATCCTGCACGCCGCGCCGCAGGTGTTCGTCTACGGCGCCGGCCGCAGCGGGATCATCGGCCGCGCGTTCGCGATGCGGCTCGTCCAGGCCGGATTGCGCGCGTACGTGATCGGCGAGAGCGTCACGCCGATCGTGACGCCCGGCGACGCGGTGTTCATCCTCTCGGGCCAGGGCGAAAGCTACTCCTCGATCCAGACCGCGAACATCGTGCGCCGCGAAGGGGCGAAGCTGATCGTGCTGACGTCCCGGTCGAGTTCGAAGCTCGCGCACGCCGCGACCCAGCTGATCGCCGTCGAGTTCCCCGACGACGCCGACCGGCCGAAGTACGCGCCGCTCGGTACGCTCTTCGAGTCCGCGAGCTTGCGGCTCACGGACGCGCTGATCGCGGAGCTCCTCGCCACCCGCGGTGAGAGCGAAGCGTCGATGCGCGGACGCCACGCGATCATGGTGTAGCCCCCGGCGCGCGCCCAAACCTTAAGGGCCGGGGGCCCTCCCGGGCGACCGTGCCACGCGCCGACACCGTGGGCCAGACCCTCCTGCCCGTCCCGACGCGCTTCTTCGTGACGAGCGGCAAGGGGATCAACAAGACGAGCGAGCTCAACGCCTTCGACCTCGCGCTCCTGCAGGCCGGGATCGGCGAGCAGAACTTGGTCAGCGTCTCCTCGGTCCTGCCGATCGGGATCCGCCAGACCGACCGGACGAAGATCGCCCGGGGGGCGATCACGCACTGCGTCCTCGCCCGCCACAGCGGCGGGGAGGGCGAGGTGATCAGCGCGGGCGTCGCCTACGGGTTCCGCGCGGATGGCGCCGGCGGGTACGTCGCGGAGGGCCACCTGCACGGCACGCAGAAGTCGCTCAAGGAGTTCCTCAAATGGCGGATGCAGGAGATCGCGCATTTCCGCGGCGTCGAGCTGCGGCGCATCCACTACCGGACCGAGGAGCTGTCGATCCCGATGGACCACTACGGGGTCTGCATCTCGGCGGTCGTCTTCCTGCCGTGAGGCGAGCGCGCCGCTACAGCAGCTTGCGGAAGAGGAGCTTGTCCTCGAGGCTCCCGTCGATCGCGAGCTTGCGGAGGACGAGCGCCTTCATCGGCCCGATCTCCTTCTTCACGAGGCCGTCGAACGTCGCGACGTCCGTGGTGATCGTGAGGTCGGCCTTCGGCACCTCGGCCGTCCGCAGGTTCGTGAGCCGGCCGGCCGAGAGATCGACGGCGTAGCTCCCTTCGTCCGTGATGCGGATGCGGATCGTACGCTCGACCCCCCTCAGCTCCTCGGCCATCGCGGGCGTGCGCTGGGCGTGGCGGTTGAACCGGTCGACCAGCGACACGAGCGTCTCCTCGACCGTCATGCGACGAACCCGTCCAGCGTTGGACCCGGCCGGGCCCCGATAACCCTTTTCGTGGTCGTCCACGACGAGCGCAACCACGTCGGGAGCGGACGGTCCGGCCGCACCGTTCGGCGCACGAACTCGATCGTCCTCGCGTCCGAAGGATAGCCGCTGCCGACCGGTTCCCCCAGGCGCGCGGCCAGCCGAGCGATCGCGCGGTCGCGGAGCACCTTGGCCACGACCGACGCCGCCCCGACGAGCGGAACGTCACGGTCGGCTTTGTGGCGCGCGATGAACTCGGCGCGGCCCCCGGCGAGCGCCTCGACCGTGCGGCCGAACCGCGCCGCGTCCGTGTCGCACGCATCGAGGTAGGCGACCCGCGGCGAGAGGTCGCGGGCGAGGCGGGCGAACGCGCGGGCTTCGAGCAGGTTGAGCTCGCCCCGGGCGACGGAGCGGTCGATCTCCCGGGGGCCCAGGCTCACCGACCGGCACGTGCCGAGCCGCTCGAGCCGGCCGTAGACCGCCTCCCGGGCGGCCGGGGAGAGCTGCTTCGAGTCCCGGGCGCCCGTGCCCGTCACCTCGGGGAGGCGCGCGGCCGGCACGGCGAACGCGGCGACCACGAGCGGGCCGAGCCACGACCCGCGTCCGGCCTCGTCGATGCCGATGACGACGTCGTCCGTCCCGCCCGGCACGGACGCGTCCAGCCCGCTCGCCGTTATCACGGTGCAGCCGGGCCGCGAGCGCCCGTCTGAAAGGCTAAAATACGGCACCTTGGTCGGAACGCCCCTCGGGGGTGCACGATGGGGATCTGGCAGGGCCGCTCCCGGCGCAAGCGCACGGGCGGCCGGTTGCGACCGATCCGCAAGAAGCGCCGGTTCGAGATCGGTCGGGAGATCCAGACCGCCACTCTCGGCGCCGGGACCGCCAAGAAGTACCGGGTGCGCGGCGGCAACCGCAAGATGCGGATCCTCACGTCGCAGACGATCAACGTCTACGACCCGGCGACGAAGAAGATGCAGTCCGCCCGCGTCGTCACGGTCCGGGAGAACCCCGCGAACCCGAACTACGTCCAGCGCAACATCATCACGAAGGGTGCGATCCTCGAGACCGAGCTCGGCCTCGTGCGAGTTCGCTCGCGGCCCGGGCAGGACGGCGTGCTGAACGGCGTCCGCCTGCCGGCGCCCCCCGCGTAGGACCGCGCCGGCGACGCCGATGCCGGAGCATTTCTACGTCTATCCGGCCTACCTCGATCGCAAGCTCGCCCGCTCCGACGGGCGGCGCGTCCCCGAGGCAGAGGGGACCCCGGACGTGACGGTCGAGGAGATCGCGCAGGCCGCGAAGCGCCTCGGCTGGAAGGCGGAGGCCGAACCCGCGAAGCACTACCCGCGCCGCTTCTTCCTCTACGGGGGACGGGTCAAGGTGACGAAGCGGGCCGGGGCGCCGAAGGCGAAGGCGCTCCGGACGCTCGCCGACGAGGTCCGCAAGGTGCGCGCCCAGGCGAGCAAGGCGTAGATGGACGAGCCCGGAACGGTCTACTTCACCGGCACCGCCGGGGCCGGCAAGACGACGTTCGTCCGCGCGCTCGCCGACTGGATGCGCGCCGCCGGCTACGACGCGACCGTCGTGAACCTCGACCCCGGCAACGAGAACCCCGCGCTCAACCCGGACATCGACATCCGCGAGTGGGTCCGCCTGCCCGACGTGCAGGACGAGTACGGGCTCGGTCCGAACGGCGCGCAGGTCGCGGCCGCCGACATGATCGCGCTCAAGGTCTTCGACGTGAAGGCGGCGATCGCGGAGCTGAAGACCGACTACGTCCTCATCGACACTCCGGGCCAGATCGAACTGTTCGCCTTCCGCGAGGCGTCCAAGGCGATCGTCGACGCCCTGAGCGGGGACCGCTCGATCCTCGCCTTCCTGTTCGACCCGGCGCTCGCGCGCACGCCCGGAGGGTTCGTCTCGCTGCGCATGCTGAGCGCCACCGTCGAGTTCCGGTTCCGCCTGCCGATGCTACAGGTGCTGTCGAAGTCGGACGTCCTCTCCGCCGAGCAGCTGCGCGAGATCGCCGGCTGGTCGGAGGACCCCGAGGCGCTCCACGCGGCCGTGACGCGGGACGCGCCGACCCCCGACGTGCAGCTGTCGACCGAGCTGTTCCGGGCGATCGAGACGATGGCGCCGCTCTCCGACCTCCTACCGGCGTCGGCGACCGAAGCGACCGGGCTCGACGTCTTCTATCGGTCCTGCCAGCGGGTCTTCTCGGGCGGCGAGGACCTCGAGCCGTCGCACGCGCCGACGGAGAGCGACGGTTAGGCGTCGTCGCCGAAGAAGAGACCCATCCCGGCCGACGCGGCGTCCTCCTCGTCCTTGAACCGCTGGTACAGCGCGGCCGCGTCGGCGGCGGACGGGCGATCGCCAAGCGGCGTCAACAGCTCCTCCGCGCGCCGCACGGCGTCGGGGGAGCCCTCGATCAGCACGTAGGTCCGGTCGGCCGGCCCGTCGAGGGCCGCCGCGGAGCGCACCTTGTGACTCTGCCGGGAGACCACGTCGTCCGCGAGCGCGGCGTCGAGCTCCGTCTTCTTCGACGTCGGGATAGAGAACAGCGCCCAGGCCATGGCGCCGGGCGACCGCTCCTCCCTATATGGACGTTGTGCGGCCGGACCGGACGGTATCGACGGCGACAAGGCAGAAGAGCCCCGCGCGTCCTCCGGGGGCATGGCGGCCGCTCTCGACGCCTCCCCGATCCTGCTGATCGGCACCGCCCACGTCGTCGACCTCGCCGCGCCGATCCGCACGGTGCTCGCGGGGCGGGCGCTCGACGGGATCGCGATCGAGCTCGACGGGGAGCGGGCGCACCTCCTGTTCGCGGACGGGGAGACGGCGGGCCGCCCCGCGCAGGTCCCGATCTTCGCCCGGCTCTGGTCCGTCCTCCAGCGGCGGCTCGGGGCCGACCTGGGGGGTGGCATGCCGGGCGCGGAGATGCGGACCGCCGCGACCGTCGCGCGCGAGCGGAACCTCCCGCTGTTCCTCATCGACGACCCGGTCCGGGCGATGCTGAACCGGCTCCTCACGACCATGCCCGCGAAGGAGCGGATCACGCTGCTCGTCGGTTCGATCGCCGCGCTCCTCATCCCGACCCGGTTCGTGAAGGCGCAGATCGACGACTACGCCGACCGCCCCGAGGCGATCGTCGCCGAACTGCGGGAGGCGAGCCCGACGATCGCGCGCGTCCTACTGGACGAGCGGAACGAGCACATGGCCGACCGCCTCTCCCAGATCCGGGGTCGGGGGTTCCGGCGGGTCGCCGTCGTCGTCGGGGACGCCCACGTCGCCGGACTGCGCGCGGAACTCGAACGACGCGGGATCCCGGTGGAGGCGCTCGGCTTCTCAAGCCTGCGGGGGATCACAGCACCGTCATCGAGCCCTTCGTAGCGGTCTCGATCGCCCGCTCGAACGCCGCCGCGAGCTCGCCGATCTCGGGGCTCGTCTGCTCGTCGATCCTCCCGTCGTCCGACTTCTCGGAGATCCACGGGGAGACCGGCAGGCGGCCGAGGACGGGAATCCCGTACTCCTCGGCGACCCGAGCGACCCGGCTGGCGCCGAACAGCTCGATCCGCTCGCCGCAGTGCGGGCAGGCGATCCACGACATGTTCTCGACGACCCCCAGGAGCGGGACGTGGAGGTCGCGCGCCATGTTCATCGCCTTCTTCACGATCAGCGCCGCAAGGTCCTGGGGCGTCAGGACGAACACCATCCCATCGATCGGGATCGTTTGGAAGACCGTGAGCGGGACGTCGCTCGTCCCCGGCGGCATGTCGATCAGGAGGTAGTCGAGCGTTCCCCACTGCACGGAGCCGAAGAACTGGGTGATGAGGCGCGTGACGAGCGGCCCCCGCCAGATCACCGGGGTCTGCTCGTCCTCCACCATGAACTGGGAGGAGACCACGGGGATCCCGTTCCGGGACTGGGCCGGTTCGATCCCTTCCCCCCGGTCGACGAGCGGTCCCTGGATGCCGAGCAACTTCGGGATCGACGGCCCGGTCACGTCCGCGTCGAGGATCCCGACGGTCCGGCCGCGGCGTCGCAGCTCGCAGGCGAGCAGCGCCGTCACGGAGGACTTTCCGACCCCGCCCTTTCCGCTGCCGACCGCCACGACGCGTACGATGCGGCCCTTGTCCATCCGCTGCAGCGTCCCTCGGGGACCCCGCGCGGGAGCCGCGTGGCCGTGGGGGGGCGCGGGCGCCGAGGGGGGCGCCGGCGGCACTCCTCCGGCGCTCACGCCGGAAGAACCGGGCGTTGGTATATAAGACCCGGCCCGGTCCGAGAGCCGGAGCGCGCTATGCCGGTCGGTTCCTCGCTCGATCTGGACGAACTGTTCCGCCCGGCGTCGGTCGCCGTGATCGGCGCCTCGAACCGGCCGGGCAAGGTCGGGACGTCGCTCTTCCGCAACATCCTGAGCGCCGGGTTCCAGGGGGTCGCCTACCCGGTGAACCCCGCCTGGAAGAGCGTCTCGGGGGTCCGGTGCTATCCGGACGTCGCCTCCCTCCCCGAGGCACCGGAACTCGGCGTCGTCATCGTCCCCGCAGCCCGCGTCGCCGCGACGGTCGACGAGCTCGGCCGGGCCGGCACGAAGGGCGTGATCGTCATCTCGGCCGGCTTCCGGGAGGTCGGAGCGGCCGGGGCCGCCCTCGAGGCGGAGGTCGTCCGGCGGGCTGCCGCCTACCGCATGTCGCTGGTCGGACCGAACTGCTTCGGCGTCTTCTCCACGGAGCCGGCGGTCTCGCTGAACGCGACGTTCAGCGAAAAGCTGCCGCCCCGCGGCAACATCGCGTTCGTCTCGCAGAGCGGAGCGCTCGGCGCCGGCATCCTGCAGTACGGGATCACGCAGCGGGTCGGCTTCTCCCGCTTCGTCTCCGTCGGGAACCGGGCGGGCGTCGACGAGAACGATCTCCTGCGCGCCCTCGGCCGGGACCCGGCCACGAAGGTGATCCTGCTGTACGTGGAGAGCCTCGCGAACGGCCGAGAGTTCCTCAACGCCGCCCGCGAAGTGACCGAGGAGAAGCCGGTGCTCGTCATCAAGAGCGGACGCACCCCCGCCGGCGAGCGGGCGGCCGTGAGCCACACCGGCTCGCTCGCGCAGTCCGGCCGCGACCAGCTGTACGACGCGCTGTTCGCGCAGGCGGGGGTGCAGCGGGTCAACACGATCGGCGACCTGTTCCGGTCGGCGAAGATCTTCGGCGCGGGGCTCGCGCTCGACGGCCCGCGGCTCGTCATTCTCACGAACTCGGGGGGCCCGGGGATCGTCGCCGCCGACGCCGCGATGCGCTACGGTCTCGAGCTCCCTCCGCTCCCCCCGGTGCTCCACGACGACCTCGCGCGCCGACTCCCGTCGATCGCGTCGGTCGCCAATCCGGTCGACATGACCGCGGACGTCGGCGCGGATCAGTACCGGGAGGTCCTCGGCTCGCTCCTCGCCTCCCCCGCGCTCGACGGGGTCCTCGTGATCTCGACCCCGACCGGGACGATGACGGGGGAGTCGGTCGCCCGCGCGATCCTCGACGCGAAGGGGACGACGACGAAGCCGATCGCCGCCTGCCTGTTCGGCCTCACCGACCTGTCGAACGAAGTGACGTTCCTCGAGGAGCACGGGGTCCCGACGTACACCTTCCCGGAGGAGGCGATCGAAGGGCTCGGGAGCCTCGCGCGGTACCGCGCCTGGCGGACCCGTCCGCGCACCGAGGTCCGCTCGTTCGCCGTCGACGGGGCGACCGCCCGAGCGACGATCGACCGGGCGCGCGCGTCGGGCCTCTCGGTCCTGCCCGAGTACGCCGCCCGGACGATCCTCTCCGCCTACGGCATCCGCTTCCCCGAGTCGGCGATCGCCCGGACCCTGGACGAGGCGCTCGAGGTCGCCCGCCGGGTGGGGTTCCCGGTCGTCCTGAAGGTCGCCTCGCCGGACATCTCCCACAAGACCGACGTCGGGGGGGTCGCCCTCGGCCTCGGGGACGCCGACGCGCTGCGGCGGGCGTGGCGCACGATGGATTCCGCGGTCCGAGCGGCGGTCCCCACGGCCCGGATCGAAGGGTTCGAGGTCGAGGCCCAGATCCCGCCCGGCAAGGAGGTCCTGGTCGGCATCCAGCGCGACCCCGGCTTCGGGCCGATCGTCGTCTTCGGTCTCGGAGGGATCTACGTCGAGGTGCTGCGGGACGTCACGTTCCGGCTCGCCCCGCTCCGGCCGCTCTCGGCCCAGCACATGATCGAGTCCGTGAGGGCGTACCCGCTGCTGCAGGGCGTGCGCGGCGAACCGCCGGGCGACCTGGGAGCCCTCTCGGAGGCGATCGAGCGGATCTCGCAGCTCGCGATCGACCTTCCCGAGATCGCCGAGCTCGACCTCAACCCGCTGATCGTCCGGCCCGCCGGGCACGGCGTCGTGGCGGTCGACGCCCGGATCGTACTCGCTCCGTCTTCCACAACGGCACCGACCGCTTCAGCTCCTCGATGAGGTACCGCGCCGCCGCGAACGCCTCCGCGCGATGGCCGCACGCCGCGCCCGCGATCACCGACGTCTCGTCCGCGGGGACCCGGCCGGTCCGATGCCAGAGCACCACCCGTTCCGCCCCGAAGCGTCGCCGGGCGGTCGCGGCGATCGCCGCGAGCCGTCGCAGCGCCAACGCCCGGTCGCTCTCGTAGTCGATCGCCTCCACCGCCCCTCGCGCCGTGCGGTCGGCCCGCACCCGCCCCGCGAAGAGGACGACCCCGCCGAGGCCCGGTGCCTCGAGGGCCCGGGCGGCGGCTGCGAGCGAGAGCGGGCGCGTCGTGAGCTGGACCTCCACGTCAGCCACCCCCGTAGGGGGGGTGGACGGAGAGCTCCTCGCCCGGACGGATGCGGGCCGACAGCCGGGTCAGATAGACGTCGCCCCGCACGATCCGGCTCGCCCGGAGGACGGGGACGAGGGACGGGCACTGGCTCCCGAGGCGCCGGACGATCTCGCGCGCCGAGAGCCCACCGGCCGGGACCTCGACGTCGACGAACGACCGGTCGGCCGCCGCGCGCGCTCCCGCGTAGAGCCGGACCCGTACCGTCGCCGGAGCCACGGCCGGGAACGTCGCGCGGCAGGGTAAGGGTTTCCCTGAGGGCGGCACCGATTAATATGCTGGCTCGCTCAAACGGGGTGTGCAGGAGATTTCGGTCCGGGTCGGTGGCCAGGCCGGCGACGGCATCGCCTCGATCGGCGAATCGATCGCCCGCTGCTTCTCCCGGATGGGCCTGCACGTCTTCGGCTTCAACGCCTACCAGTCGGTGATCCGGGGCGGTCACGTCTGGTTTCAGGCGCGCGCCGGGACCGGCCGACCGCATTCCCAGGGCGACGGCGCCGACGTCCTCTACGCCCTCGACCGCGCCTCGGTCGAGATCCACGCTCCCGGCCTCCGCCCCGGCGGGACGGTCGTCTACGACGCCGAGAAGTTCGCCGTCTCGGACGCGGAGCTCCCCCCGGGGGTGAAGGGACTCGCGGTCCCGACGCTCGAGATCGCCCGCAAGTTCACGAGCCAGTCGATCCTGCAGAACGGGGCGGGGATCGGCGCGACCGCCTTCCTGGCGGGGATCCCCCTTGACCTCCTCCACCAGGTGCTCGCCGACTCGTTCGGCCGCAAGGCCGGCCAGATCGTCGACTGGAACCTGGGCGCGAGCGCCGACGGCTACCGCTTCGCGGAGCAGCACGGGCACGCGAGCGACCGGGCCCTCCCCCGCCGCGGCGCGCCGAAGCTCCTCATGACGGGCAACCAGGCGATCGCGCTCGGCGCGGCCGCGGCCGGCTTGAAGTTCCTCGCGCAGTACCCGATGACCCCCGCGTCGTCGATCATGCACTGGCTCGCCGCGCATTCGGCGACCCTCGGGGTCGTCGTGAAGCAGGCGGAGGACGAGATCGCCGCGATCAACATGGCGATCGGCGCGTCGTTCGCCGGGGTCCGCTCGATGACGGCGACGAGCGGGGGCGGGTTCTCCCTGATGGTCGAGGCGCTCGGCATGGCCGGGATGACCGAGACGCCCCTCGTCGTCGTGGAGTCGCAGCGGGCCGGACCGTCCACCGGGCTCCCGACGAAGACCGAGCAGGGGGACCTGAACCTGATGCTCGGCGCGGGCCAGAGCGAGTTCCCGCGCGCGATCCTCGCGCCGTCGGAGCCGCACGAGGCGTACGCCGCCACGGTCGATGCGTTCCGGCTCGCCGAGGAGTGGCAGACCCCCATCCTGCTCGCGAGCGACCTGCACCTTTCGGAGAACTTCGCGACGGTCGACCGCGAGGAGATCGCGCTGTCGGTCGACGTCCCGTCGCTCTTCGCGGTCCAGGCGAACGGCCACGACTACCGTCGCTACCAGTACTCGGAGTCCGGCGTGTCGCCGCGGGCGATCCCCGGCCAGCCCGGCCTCCAGTTCGTCGCCGGCTCGGACGAGCACGACGAGAAGGGGCACCTGATCTCCGACGTGAAGGCGGGGATCCCGATCTGGGTCGCCGAGCGCACGAAGATGATGGACAAGCGGATGCGCAAGCTCGCCGGCCTGCGGCGCAGCGCTCCGGCCCCCGTCCTGGAGGGCCCGGCGGACGCCCCGCTCACGTTCGTCGCGTGGGGGTCGACCGTCGCGGCAATCCGCGATGCGATGGAGATGCTCACCGCCCGCGGCCGCGCGACCAACCTCCTGCGTTTTCCCTCCGTCTATCCGATCGACCCGTCGGCGGTCCAGGCCGCCCTCGGGAAGACCCACCAGACGCTCCTCGTGGAGGCGAACTACTCCGGCCAGTTCGGCCGGCTCCTGCGCGCGGAGACCGGGGTCGACCTCTCCGACCGTCTGCTCAAGTACGACGGCGAGCCGTTCTACCCGCACGAGGTCGCCGCCCGGGCTCTCGAGGTGATGCACGATGGCCGACAGTAGCGCGCGCGCGGTGCAGACCCCGACCGGACCGCCCCTGCCGATGGTGGGGAAGTCCGACACGAAGCCGACCTGGTGCCCGGGGTGCGGGGACTTCGGCGTCGTCGCCGCGATCGAGATGGCGCTCAAGCGCCTCGCGATCCCGAACCACAACGTCGTGCTCGTCTCGGGGATCGGCTGCTCGTCGAACCTGCCGCATTTCCTCTCCTCCTACGGGTTCCACGCGATCCACGGCCGCGCGATCCCGGTCGCGGAAGGGATCCGGTGGGCGAACCACGGGCTCACCGTGATCGGCACGGGCGGGGACGGCGACGGGTTCGGCATCGGGGCGGGCCACTTCGTCCACGCGATGCGGCGCAACATCGACCTCACCTACGTGACGATGGACAACCAGATCTACGGCCTCACGACCGGACAGGCGAGCCCGACCTCCCGCCTGGGGCAGAAGACCAAGTCGACCCCGACCGGCGTGATCGAGAACCCGGTCGATCCGATCTCGCTCGCCCTCGCGAGCGGAGCGACGTACGTCGCCCGGGGGTTCTCGGGCGACGTGAAGCAGCTCGCCGACCTCGTCGCCGGAGGGATCCAGCACAAGGGGTTCGCCTTCGTGGACGTCTTCAGCCCGTGCGTGACGTACAACAAGATCAACACGTTCGACTTCTTCCGCCAGCGCGTCTACAAGCTCGAGAGCGCCGGGCACGACCCGACGGACATCGTCCGGGCGTGGGAGCGCTCGCTCGAGTGGGGCGAGAAGATCCCTATCGGGCTGTTCTACAAGACCGACCGCCCGACGTACGAGGATCTCGAGGAGGTGCTGCAGGCCGGTCCCCTGGCCCTGCAGCCGGCCGGGATCCGGGGCGGCGACCGTCTCCTCGACGAGTTCGTCTAGGGTCCGACCGTCAGCCGCAGGCGAACGGCGGGGCGGAATCGTTGGTCGCGAACAGATAGGCGTCCGCCCGGTGGAACACGAGGGCGTACGGCCCGCTCTCCAGCGGCGCAGGGGAGAACGGCGGCCAGAGCACGGTGTTGCGCTCCGTCACCGCGATGAAGTCGACGTCGAGGGAGGCGAGCGCGCTCCGCCCCGCCCCGTCGAGCGTGGCGTTGGTGAGCTCCTGCACGACGAGGCGGTACGCGGCGCTCTCCCACTGCCAGTCCGGGACGAGCGGGTAGAGCAGCACGATGCCGCGGGCGTACCCGGGGAGGAACTCGGCGGCGCTTCCGGGCGCGACGAGGACGCGGCTCCCGGCCGGCACGTTCGCGCCGGCGCAGGCGAGAAGCGCGAAGTCGCCGGACGACACCGTCCCGAAGTCGCCGTAGAACGTGCGCAGGACGGGTCCGAGCGACGTCGGCGTGAGGACGATCCCCGGGGCGAGGATGGCGACGGCGGCGACGAACGCGACCGCCATTCGCGCCTCGGGGCCGGAGCGCGCCAAGCTCCGGGCCCGGCGGAACCGCGAGGCGGGAGTCGGCTCCCCGGCGGGGGAAGGCCGGACGGGCGGCGCGAGCAGGTCGAACAGCCAGACGAGCGGAACGGCGGCGACCAGACCGTAGACCGTGAAGATCCACATCGACAGCTCCGCGGCGCTCGAGACCTCGGCGAACGGTCGCGCGGCGGCCCACCCTGCGCCGGCGGCGGTGAGGAGCAACAACCACCCTGCGATCGCGAGGCCGGCCGTGAGCGCCCATCGGGCGAACTGCCCGCGGTCCGTTCCCCCGGGGGCGGTCCGGCGGAACCAGAGGAGGATCACCACCCCCGCGACGAGCAGGATCGCCAGCTCCGCGCGGACCGTGGGGATCGGCGAGAGCTCCAGGTCCGTCGGGCGGAAGAGGAACGGATCGAGGCTGCCCGTGAGCTGGGCCACCGAGATGCCGACGGCGGGGGGGGACGGAGGGCTCGCGGCTCCGGGGACGAACCCGGGACTGTTCAGTCCGCGCCCGAGGACGTAGAGCGTCGGAACGAGGGGAACGAGCGCGCTCCCGACGGCGATCCCCCAGCGCCCCAGCCCGCGCGCGGCTCGCTTCCAATCGGGAAACGCCGCGGCGACGACCCCGAGCAGCAGCGCGGGCAGCAACCACTCGGCGCCGACCGGATTGATCGCGGCGGAGTATCCGACCAGGAGACCGAACCCCGCGCAGTCGGCCCCGCGGAGCGGCTGCGCCCGGGTCCAGACCGTAGTCTGGGAGGCGAGGAGCAGCACGAGCGGGAACGCGAACGCGAAGTCGTTGCTGCCGCCCACGAGCGCGCGGGTCGCCGGCCCGAGCCAGCCGAGCGTCAGCGCCACCGCGGCGCCGGCCCGGTCGCTGCCGAACAACCGCCGCCCGACCACGTAGCCGGCGAGAGGGACGAGGGACAGGAACAGCGGCGTGACGAGCAGCGCCGTGCGGGCCGGCGGCAGACCGAAGGCGAGCTGCGCCGCGCCGAGCCAGACGGTCGTTCCCTGGGGGTAGAGGATCATCGGCGACGCGTACGGGCGGAACGAGAGCGGCAGGGTTCCGTGCTGCAGCAACAGCGAGGTGTACGTCGTCAGGAGGCTCGAGTCGAACGTATTGCCGGTGCCGGCACCGAGGGCCGCGGCGAGCTCGACCAGGAACAGCCCGAAGGCGGTGACGATGGCGAGCAACGGCGCCCAGGCGAGCAGCCGACCCGCGACCTGCTCCACCGCCGGTCGCGCCCCGGTCCGTCGTCGGACCAGCCCGACGGCGAGGAGCCCCGCCGCGGCCGCGATCGGCACTCCGAACACCTCCGGTCGTGCGAAGGCGCCGACCGGGATCGCCGCGAGCAGGTACCAGACGGCGCCCCCCAGGTAGAAGTCGAGGAGGAATCGCTCGATCGGCTCGTCCGCCCGCCAGAGGGGCACCCACCGAGCGAGGAGGAATCGAACGGCCTCGCCGAGCACCGCCGCGTAGAGCGCCCAGGCGAGGAGCGCGGCCGCCCAGAGGGCGTCCGGCGGTCCGGGGACGGGCACGGCCGGGAGAGAGCGGATGCCGGGTTAAAGAGCCGTAGGAGCGACTGCCGCGGCTCCGCTACGTATTTACCGTCCGGGGCGACCCGGCGGCCGGGAACGCTCGGTGGCCGCGCAAGGCGGGGAGGACCTCCGCGAGGGTCTCTCCACGGTGACGCGGGGCACGATCATCGTGATGGTCTCGACGCTCGCGCTCGTCCTGTTCAATTTTGTCACGCGGGTGCTGATCGTACGCAGCGTCTCCATGAACGATTGGAGCGCCTTCTCGCTGGGGCTCGCGCTCGCAGGGATCCTCTCCTCGGTGGGGACCCTCGGGCTGCCGAGCGCGGTCGCCCGCAGCCTGCCGTACGCCTCGTCCGACGCCGAACGGCGGACGATCGTCCGCACCTCGTTCTGGGTGACCGCCGCCTCCGCCGCGGTGCTGGTCGGGCTGCTGTGGGCGATCGCCCCGCGCCTCGCGTCGCTGCTCGGCGAGCCGCTGCTCGCGCTCGGGCTCGAGTTCTTCTCCGTCGCGATCGGCGCGTCGATCCTGAGCGGCCTGCTCGCCTCCATCTTCCAGGGGTACGCGGACGTCGTTCCGAACGCCCTGTTCGTGCAGGTGCTGAGCCCGGCGCTGTTCCTCGTCTTCTTGGAGGCGGCGCTGTTCGTGCCGACCGGGCGGCTCACGTACGAGGGGGCCCTCGCCGCCTACGCCCTCGCGAACGCCGTCACCCTCGGGGCGGTCGGGGCGTACTCGCTCCGGCGGCTCCCCCGACGGCTCCCCCCGGGGCCCCGGGCGCCGGAGGCGCATGGCCGGTTGCTCCGCTTTGCTGCGCCGCTCCTGGTGGCGGGGGCGATGGTCAGCCTTGCCGGGTTCGGGGACACGGTCGTGCTGGGGATCTACCACCACGCCGAGGTCGGGACGTACACCGCGTCGCTCACGCTCGCCCGGCTCCTGCAGATCGGGATCAGTGCCGCGTCGTACATCTTCCTGCCCGTCGCCACCCGGTTCCTGCGCCGCGGGAACCAGCATGCGGTCCAGCTCACCTACGCGACCGTCACGAAGTGGATGGCCCTCCTCTCGTTGCCCTTGTTCCTCCTGTTCGTCTTCCTCCCCCAGCGTTCGCTCGAGTTCGTCTACGGAGGGGCCTACTCGGTCGTCGTCCTGCCGCTCCAGCTCGCCGTCGCCGGGGCGTTCGCCGCGACGTTGCTCGGCCCGGGGGCGACCACGCAGATCGCCTTCGGGCGCGCGCGCCTCCTCGCCTACAATTCGATCGCGGCCGGCGTCGCGGACGTGGGGATCGCGCTCGTCCTCGTGCCGACGTACGGGTACGTCGGCGCCGCCCTGGCGTGGGGGACGTCGACCGCGCTCTACGCCGGGCTCTGCCTCGGGGAGTTGGTGGCGCTCGACCACATCCACCCGTTCCGCCGGTCGTTCCTGCTGCCCCTGCTCGTCTCGATCGTCCCCGCCCTGCTGATCCTGCCGCTCCGGAGCGCGATCCGTCCCGTCGAGCTGCCGCTCATCGGCCTGCTCGTGGCGGGGCTGTTCGTGCTCGCCGTCCTCGGCACGGGGAGCCTCGACGAAGGGGACGGGCTACTGCTCGGGGCGATCGAGGGGATGATCGGCCGTCGGCTCGGATTCCTTCGGCGGCTCGGGCGATGGTCGCTCCGTCGTCACGACTCCCGCTGACGACGGCGTCGCCCCCGCGTTCTTCCGGCCGTCGCGAAGGTGGTCGACCAAAAGGAGGACGACCCCGGCGCCGAGCAGGAAGAAGACGTACTCCGCGAAACTGTTCGCCACCCCCGTCGCCCCGGCCGCGTCGGCGACCGCCGCCGCAACGAGCAGGACGAGCGCCGCCCCCACCGGGTAGCGCGAGTCGAGCCCCGCCCACTGCGAGTAGACCATGTAGGCCCCGAGCAGCCCCAGGAAGGCGAGGGAGTACGGTACGGTCATCGTCGCTCGAGGGGCGGGACCCCGGGTCCGCACAAAATCGTATGGACCGGTTCCGGGTCCCGCCGTCCTCCTCGGTCGGACGTATATCGGCCTGCCGCCCTCGTCATCTTTACATAGGCCCGCTCGCATCTGAACGTACTCAGGGTCCTTCGGCCCTGCCCCCATGTCCGACATCGCACGCCGCCGCATCGTACCGGCTGCCCTGGGCATCGCCATGCTAGCCGTCGTGGTCGCGGCTGCGTTCGTCCCCAACGTCGGCACCGTCCAGGCGGCCACGAACTGCCCGTACGGCAACTGCTCCACGCCGAGCTCCTCGTTCCCGACGTGGGAGCTCGCCTCGATCGGCGCGATCGTCGTCCTTTTCCTTCTCGTGGGCCTCTTCGTGCTGATGCGCCGCCGGCGCCCGCCCGCGTCGGAGGCGCCGTACGGCGGATCCGCCGCCGGAGGCGCTCCGCCCTCCGGAGCGATGGAGGCAGGCCCGGCCGCCCCGTACCCCGAGGAACCCGCCTCCGCGGCGTACGTGGAGACCCCCGAGGACGTCGCCGCTCCGCCCCCGACGATCTCCGCCCCCCCCGCCGTCGGGGCGGCGGGCGCGGGCGCCGGGGCCGCCTCCGCGGAGGCCGAGCCGGATATCGACTCGCTGATGGCCGAGCTCGACAAGATCAGCGGCGAGATCCTGAAGCGGACGCCGAAGAAGGGCTCGACGGCTCCGCCCGACGACGACGACGCCCCGTCGAACTAGGCCCACCGGCGAGCCGTGGCGCCGTGGGCGTTAAGAGCCCGCTGCCGCTCGTTGCATCGATGACCGCCCCGTCGCCGCCGACCCAGGACGCGGAGGCGCTCGACGCCTTGCGGCGGGCGATCGCCGCCGCTCCGGCCCGCCCGAAGGAGATCGAGGTCGGGATCGCGCTCTCGATCGCTCTCGGCCGCCTTCGACCGGCGGTCTCCTGCGGCGGATGCTCGACGCCGCTCGAGTTCGACGGGATCCCGGCGCGCACCAACGCGGGACTGGCGGTTCCGTTCCGGCTGCTGCTGGACGAGACGTCGCCGGCGTAGGCGATCGCGGCGGTGGCTGGGTGTTTGCCCTCGTCGCGACGATCGTCGACCTCACGATCCGGGTCCTGACCCTGATCGGGCTCCCCGGGCTGTTCCTCCTCATGGTCGTGGAGAGCTTCGGGTTCCCGCCGCTCCCGAGCGAGGTGATCCTCCCGTTCTCCGGATTCCTCGTCGCGGAGGGGGCGTTCCCCCTCGCGGGGGCGGTCGCCGCGGCGCTGGCGGGCGGGTTGGTCGGCGCGTACATCGCCTACCTCGTCGGCCGCTGGGGGCGGAGCCGGATCACCGGTGCCGGGATCGGGTTCCTCCGCCTCGAGGAACGCCACATCGCGCAGATGGACTCCTTCTTTGCCCGGCGCGGAGAGCCGACCGTCGCGATCGCGCGCGTCATCCCGGTCGTGCGCAGCTACATCAGCTACCCGGCCGGGACCGCCCGCATGGATCCGGTCCGCTTCGGCGCGTACACCCTAATCGGCGCGACCCCGTTCACGCTCGGACTGATGTACGCGGGGTTCGTCCTCCGGTCGCACTGGACGGTCGTCGCGTCGTACTTCAACGCGCTGGATTACGTCGCGTACGCGCTGATCGCGGCCGCCGCGGTATACTTGCTCCTCCTGGTCAGCGGTTTGCTTCGCCCCGGGTGGCCGCCGCGCCGACGCGCCCCCGTCGCCCCCACAACCCCGGCGCCGCCCGGACCGGGCCCGCCCTGAGCCCGCGTCACTCCGCCCGAGGGCGGGACCGACGGGCGCGTCCCGCGGGGGAGAACTCCGGCACGACGACCCGGCCGTTCGCCCGACCGACGTACTCCCCGTCCCGCACGATCCGCTCCCCGTCCCGCCAATGCTCCCGCGGGAACACCGCCTCCCACCCCTCGAACGCGGTCCAGCCGCACGGGGCGTGGAGCTGGGAGGCCCGAAGCGGCCGCCGGTCGCGGAAGTCGACGACCAGGAGGTTCGCCCGGTGGCCGGGGGCGATCCGGCCGAGCGGCTGGCCGAACCACCGGGCCGGTCGGTCGCAGGCGGCGCGCAGCAGCACCTCGAGCGGGAGCTCCCCCGAGCGGACCCGCCCCAGGAGCAGCGGAACGGTCGTCTCGAGGCCCGGCATCCCGCTCGGCGCCCGGTCGAAGCGAAGCGACTTCCGGTCGACGGGGTGGGGGGCGTGGTCGCTGGCGAGGCAGGGGACCTCCCCCCGCGCGAACGCGGACCACAGGGCGGATCGGTCCGCTTCGGAGCGCAGCGGAGGGTTCACCTTGAACCGCGTGTCGGTACCGGAGCGGACCGAGAGCAACAGGTGGTGGGCCGTCGCCTCGAACGAACGCCCCTGCTGCCGCAGCTCCCCGACCCCCGCGGCGGTCGTGACGTGGGCGGCGTGGAGGCGGAGCCGGTCGGGAGCCGAGCGGAGGAGCTCGAGGGCCGCCCGCTCGGCCGCGGGCGGACGGTGCGAGTTCCCGGCCGACGGGCCGTCGCCCTTCCCGCGGTCCACGAACCGGGTCGGGTCCTCGGCGTGGACGCTCACCGGAAGGTCGACCTCCGAGAGCCGGCGCAGCAGGTCCGCCAGGCTCGCGGGGTCGGGGACCTCGTCGATCCCGGTCGTCGGACTGAGATAGACCTTGAACGCTCCCGCGCGGGAGGCCAGTCCCGGAACGCTCCGGGGCACGCTCGGGCTCGCGTAGAGCAGGATGTCGACGGCCGCCCGCCCTCGCACGAGCGACTCCTTCTCCTCCAGCCGCTCGACGTTCGTCACCGGCGGGTCGGTGTTCGGCATCTCGCCGACGAGCGTCACCCCGCCGAGGGCGGCCTCCACGGTGCCCGAGGCGATCGACTCCCCGTCCCCCCCGGGTTCGCGGAGATGGACGTGGAGGTCCGTGGCGGCGGGCAGGATCACGCAGTCGCCGACGTCGTGGCGCGCCCCGCCATCGCGAACTCGGCCGACCGACTCGATGCGACCGTCGGCGTCGATCCCGATCTCCACGGGCTGCAGCCGGCCCCGGACGAACGCGCGTCCCGCCAGCACCTGCGCCGGAGGCTCGGCAGGGCGGCCGGCGGCGCCTGCCGACCGCCCGCGGGACGAGGGGGACATTCGGCCGACCGACGCGGGGGGGCGTAAAGAAGGCGGCGGGTTCCGCCCAAAGGTGTTTTCTCCCGCCTCCCCTCGCTCCGGCGTGCGGAACCGCCGGGGCGGGACGAGGACCCGCACCTACGCCCAGAGCGGGGTCGACCGGTCGGCGGTAGGGCGCGCGCTCGCTGCATTGCTCTCCCAGGTCCGGGGTCGCGCTCCCGCGACCCACGGGCGCCCCCTAGCCCTCCCCGGACACTTTGCGGGCGTCGTGCGGATCGGCCGCGAGTCGATCGCCGCGACGACCGATACGGTCGGCACGAAGGTGCTGCTCGCCGAGCAGATGGATCGGTGGGAGGAGGTCGGGGAGGACCTCGTGGCCATCAACGTCAACGACCTCGCCGCCGTCGGAGCCCGCCCGGCCGGCCTGCTCGACACCATCGTCTGCGCCCGCCCGGAGCCGGCCCGGTTCCGGGCGATCGGGCGGGGGCTCGAGAGGGGACTCGCCTCCGCTCGCTGCTCGCTCCTCGGAGGGGAGACGGCGGTCGTCCCCGACCTCGTGCACGACATCGATCTCGGTGCGACGGCGATCGGGTTCTTCCCGCCGGGGCGGTCCCCCGTGACGGGGGCGCGGATCGGCGTCGGCGACCGGCTGATCGGGCTCCCGTCGACCGGCGTCCACTCGAACGGCTACACGCTCCTGCGGCGTATCCTCGAGGAGGCGCGGGTCGACCCGAAGCGCCCCCGTCCGGGGGCGCGCGTGCCGGTCGGCGTCGAGCTGCTGCGAGCGACCCGGATCTACTCCGAGACGGTCGATGCCGTCGCCGGTCAGGCCGGGGTCCACGGTCTCGCCCACCTTTCGGGCGGAGGGGTCCGCAACCTGGTGCGCCTGCGCCCGGGGGTCCGGTTCGAACTGGACGGATGGCCCCCGGTACCCCCCCTGTTCGACTGGATCGGATCGACCGGCGGCATCGCCCCGACCGAGATGTACCAGACGTTCAACATGGGGATCGGCTTCGTGGTGGTCGTCGCGGCGTCCGCGACCCGCGCCGCCCTTCGCCGGCTCGCCCGCCACGGCGCTCCCGATGCCGTCGAGATCGGCCGCGTGACCGCCGGCCGCGGGGTCTCCCTGCCGGGGCTTGGGCTCACCTACGCCGGATACTCCTAGACCGCCGCGATCCGCGCCGTTCGGGACGGGGGGGCCGTGAACGATCGAACCGCTCCCGGAGCCGGGACGATCTCCCGCGCGGCGCAGCGGGTCTCGGTCGGGATCTCGCTCGCGGCCGCGTTCGGCTGGGCGACCTACTACCTGTTCGTCCTCTGGGACACCCCCGGGACCGCCCCTTCGGCGATCCTGTTCTACCCGTTCGCCGTCGGCGGCGGCGCCTACGCGCTGTGGGCCGTCGCCTCGGGGCACGGCAGCGCGTTCGCGCGGCTCTGGCGAACGCCCGAGGCGTACGCGCGCACCGCGCTGATGCTCGCCATGCAACTGACGATCCTCGCGGCCACGTACCTGACGGGAGCGGTCGACGCGTCGCTGCTCTCGCTAATCGGCGACGTGGTGGCGACGCCCCTTCTCGCCGCGGCGCTCTTCGCGGGGCCGCGCTCCGCGCTCCGTCGCCCGCCCGTCGTCGCGGGCCTGCTCCTCAGCCTCGCCGGGGGCTCGCTGGCGATCGTCGGAGGCCGCCGCGTCATGGGGGTCCACGGCGTCGGCTGGATCGCCGTGCTCGCCGCGCCGATCGCCGTCGCCCTGTACTTCCTCCTCGCGGCCCGCGCATCCGACTCGGTCGACTCCTCGGCCGTCGTCGGCCAGACGATCGTCGGGGCCGCGATCGGCTCGTTGGTCGTCGCGCCCCTCGTCCCCGGCGGCTGGAGCGGCGTGACGCACGTCGCGACCGTGCCGCTCGCCCTCCTCGCCGCCAACGGGCTCATCAGCTTCTTCGTCGCGCCCGCGCTCTACTTCCTCGCGCTGCGGCGCGAGGGGATCGTCGTCCCTCCGATGCTGATGACCGCGATCCCGATCTTCACGCTCGCGCTGTCGGTAGGGGTGCTCGGCGAGCGGGTCCCGTGGCTCGGGCTGCTCGGGATCCCGATCGCCGTCGTCGGGGCGATCCTCACCCTCCGGACGATCGCACCGACCGCCCCGTCCGAGGATCGGTGGGCTCCGTCAAGGCGGATCTCGTGAGCTACTGCCAATCGACGAGGCTTCGGTTGGTCGAGCGGCGCCGGGCCGGCTTCCCCAGGTCGGCGACCGGCGTCTCGAGGGTCGCCGGCGGCGCGCCCCCCTCCCCGGACGGTGGTTCGGCCGGCGCCTCGGGGGTCCCCAGCCGCTGCTGGTGACTTCCGCGCAGCAGCGCGGCCGCGTCCCAGTCGAACACCTCCGTCACCCGCGCGAGGGTCTGGGCGACCCGGTCGGCGTAGTACTCCCAGTCCGGCTCCTTGGGGAACGGACGACCCTCGACCCACGGCTCGACCTCCTGGGGGCTCTTGCGGGAGTCCGTGACGATCCAGGCGACGCGCATACCGGGGATGACGTCGTACCCCTCTTCCTTCAGCCGTCGGTAGATCCGCAGGAACGGCAGCGCGTCGCGCGTCGACTCGTTGTACTCGCTCTCCGCGCGCACCGAGCGGGAGACGACCAGGCGCTCGACCGGCACGCCCTTGGCGCGCACCGTCTGCACGAGCTCGCGCGAGCGTCGGACCGCGCCGTCGGTGTCGCCGTGCAGGACCAGGTCGAACACCTGCAGGAGGGCGTCCGACTGGTAATCGAACGCGTCGGTCCGCCGGGTCTCGTAGCCCCGGATCACGACCTCCTCGCGAGGCCAGACGGTCCGGCCGACGTACCGCTTCTTCGCGCCGTGCGAGAAGAACGTCTCGTAGACCGACTGGAACTCGAAGGTGACGCCCGCTCGGCTGAACCGCTTGGCGACCGACTCGCCGAACTCCCGCGCCCCCTCGAGGGTGGCGACCGGCGAGCGGACGAACACCGAGTCGGTGTCGGAGTACACGACCTCGAAGCCGTCCGCCTCGAGCTCGCGGATGATCGAGGTGATCGCCTCGCGCGCGAAAGCGGTGATCGCCGCGCCGATCTCCTTGTTGGTGAACCGGTAGAAGCTCGATGCGAGGACGCCGTAGAACGAGTTCATCAGGATCTTCACCGCGTTCTGAAGCCCGTCGTAGTAGCCCGCACCCTCCGGGTTCGTCGCCGCGCGGCCCTGCGCGCGGAACCGGTCGCGGTCGGCGAGCAGCTCCGCCAGGATCTCGGGGATGATGCCGCGGCGCACCTCGGGGGCGAGGAACCGCGCCCCGCTCGGGGCGACCGTCGTGCCCTCCGGGGACAGCGTGGTGAAGCAGAGGTTCCGCGCGATGATGATGGACGGATACATCGACTTGAAATCGAGCGTGACGACCCACGGATGGATCCCGGCCCGGATCGCGTGCACATACCCACCCTCGATCGGGTTGTCCCGTCCCGTGCGGTGGCTCGGCGGGACGCCGACCCCGCGGGCGTCCGCGCGGGGGATGAGCATCGCGTCGATGTACTGGGAGGTCCGCCCGTTCAGGCCCTCCTCAAGCGGAAGATGAGCGACCGTGGCGAGGTCGGCCCCCCGGTCGATCGAGCGGAGCCGCTCCAGGATCCGCAGCGCGAGGTCCGCGTCGTGCTCGCAGTACTCCATCACCCGAGCCGGGTCGTTCGCCCACTCCTGCGAGATGTTCCGCCGGTCGACGTCGAGCTTCGTGTCGTTGAGCAGGGTGCGCGCGACGAACTGCAGCGTCTCCTGCTTCGGCTTCAGGTCCCGCCGGGCGAACCACCAGGCGTCCGCGACGACCCGGCCCGCGACCCGCCACAGCCGGTCCCCCATCTCCTTCGGGGGGCCCCGGTCGCGCCCGAGGGCGAACGACGCGATCCCGACCGCGCTCGCGCGCTCGAGGAGCAGCGGGAAGTCGTAGCCGCCGATGTTGTAGCCGGTGATGACGTCCGGGTCGTCCTCCACGACGATCCGGGCGAACTCCTCGAGGATCGACCGCTCGCCGTTCGTGCCGAGGCGGAACGTGCGTCGGGGCCGCCCTCCGCCGTCCGCGACCCCGCAGATCGTGAAGATCGTTCGCTCGCGGATCGCGTTCTCGATATCGAAGGAAAGGGTACGCAGCGCCGGGCGGAACGGGTCGGTCGGGCGGATGTCGTGGCCGTCGCCGGTCACGACGCGGACCACGTCGGGCACGGTGTACCGCTCCCGGACCTCCGGGGGCTCCTCGTCCGCCTCGAAGGAGACGCAGAGGCCGAGGTGCTTGTCGTACAGGAACCGGTGGACGAACGGGATGTCGCAGGCGAGGACGCTCGCCTCGTCGCCCGGGCGGCGGTACCGCTCCCGATACTCGGGGACGACCCACGGCTTGTGGATCGTCACCCGGAGGGCGGGCCGCTCCTTTCCGCCGACCCAGACCGTGATCTCGTCGGACCGCACGACCTCCGGGTCCTTCGCCAGGCGCTCGCGCACCTCCGGGGTCGGGTCGGTGATCTCGAAGTACGGGCGAAAGCCGTAGTAGTGGGCGACCAGCGCCGCCCCCTCGCGGGTCCGGCCGAACAGCTCGACGACGACTCCGTCGTCGACCGAGTGGTACGAACCGCCGACGACGAACAGGTCGATCGTCCGCACGCCCTGACGAGCCCGGGGGCCGTTAAAGCCGTTTAGAACGCCTGGGCGTCGAGCCACGCCGCGAGGGCGACGACGTCGGCGGTCCAACGCGAGCGCATCCGGCCCGACCGCAGGGACGCCGCCGGGTGCACGAGCGGGAACAGCGGAAGACCGAGCGCGCGGCGGGGGACGCCGGCGCTCGTGAGCACCGGCGGCGCGGACGGGTCGAGGGCCTTCAGGGCCTGCGCCCCTAGGGAGACAAGGGCCCGGGGCCGCAGGAGGGCGAGCTGCCGGTCGAGGTACGGCCGGCAGGTGCGGGCCGCCGCGGGGTCGAACTGGTTGGCCGGGGGGCGGCACTTGAGCACGTTCAGGATGCCGATCTCCTCCGGGGCGACGCGCAGCGAGCCGATGGCGGCGTCGAGGATCTGGCCGGAGCGTCCCACGAACGGCAGCCCCTCCCGGTCCTCCGCCGCCCCCGGTGCCTCCCCGACGAAGACGAGGCGAGGCGAGCGACCTCCCCGATAGACGACCGCCTGAGTACGGACCGACCCGAGCGGACACTTCCGGCACCCCTGGATCTCCTCCGAAAGCCGGTCGAGCGCCGCGCGCCGTCCGTCCTCCTCGGTTGGCCACGGGGGCTCGGGCCGCACGGGCCCCGCGAGCGGACGACTCCCGGAACTCCCGACGACCATCGCTGCGTCCTCGCCGGTCGCGCGGCGCTCCCGGACCCGGCAGGGATTAAATAGGGGCACCTGGTGGCACGGCCCCTATCGTCAGTATGCCACCCCCCTCTGGTCTTCACACCGCTGGCCGTCTCTCCCGGCTCCGGCAGCGGCGACGCTGGTCGGACCGCTACTACAAGCGGCGCACGCTCCACCTCAAGGAGCGCTCGGACCCGCTCGAAGGGGCCCCCCAGGGCCGCGGCATCGTCATCGAGAAGGTCGGCGTCGAGGCGAAGCAGCCGAACTCGGCGATCCGCAAGTGCATCAAGGTCCAACTGATCAAGAACGGCCGTCAGGTGACGGCGTTCGCCGTGGGCGACGGGGCCATCAACTTTATCGATGAGCACGACGAGGTGATGGTCGAGGGGATCGGGGGCCGGATGGGGCGGTCGTACGGGGACATCCCGGGCGTCCGCTACAAGGTGATCCAGGTCAACGGCGTCTCCCTCGACGAGCTCGTGCGCGGACGCAAGGAGAAGCCGGCCCGATGAGCGGGAACCCCGAGACGTTCACGGTCCCCGACCCCGCCGGTGAGGAGGCCGGCCCGGTCGTCCAGCGCCCGCAGCCGGTGGCCCCTCCGCCGTTCGCGCTTCCGCCGCTGTTCGGCAAATACCCGTTCGAGGGCGTCGAGGTCCACGACCCCGGCCTGCTCCCGTACCTCTACCTCCACCCCGTCTACGCCCCGCACACCGAGGGTCGGCTCGCCGGCCGTCCGTTCCTGAAGGCGCGGATGCACCTCGTCGAGCGGCTCGCGAACCACCTGATGAAGGGCGGGAAGTTCACGGGCAAGAAGTCGAAGGCGCTCAACACCGTCCGCAAGGCGTTCGACGAGATCGCCGCGAAGGAAGGGAAGAACCCGCTCCAGCTCCTCGTCGACGCGGTCGAGAACGCCTCGCCGCGGGAGGAGGTCACGCGCCTGCAGTTCGGCGGCATCTCGGTCCCCCGGGCCGTGGACGCGTCGCCGGCCCGTCGCTTGAACGTCGCGATCCGCAACCTCGCCATGGGCGCGATCCAGGCGTCGCACAAGTCGACGAAGCCGATCCACTCCTGCCTCGCCGACGAGATCCGCCTCGCGGCGAAGGCGGACATGACGTCGTTCTCCATCGGACGGAAGGAAGAGGTCGAGCGCGTCGCGCAATCGGCGCGGTAGGCCGGGAAGGTACGCCCATGACGCACATCCGAGCCGAACTGGCGAAGGCCATCCCCGACATGATGCGGAACGTCGACCGCATCCGCAACATCGGGATCATCGCGCACATCCACCACGGCAAGACGACCCTCTCGGACAACCTGCTCGCGGCCGCGGGGATGATCTCGAACGAGCTCGCGGGTAAGCAGCTCTACCTCAACTTCGACGAGCAGGAGCAGGCCCGGCTCCTGACGATCAACAACGCGGACGTCACGATCGTCCACGAGTTCGAGGGCCAGCAGCACCTGATCAACCTCATCGACACCCCCGGCCACGTCGACTTCGGCGGGGACGTGACGCGGGCGATGCGCGCGGTCGACGGCGCCATCGTCGTCGTCTGCGCCGTCGAGGGGGTCATGGCCCAGACCGAGACGGTCCTCCGGCAGGCGCTCCGGGAGAAGGTCAAACCGACCCTCTTCATCAACAAGGTCGACCGCGCGATCAAGGAGCTCCAGCTGACCCCCGAGTCGCTGCAGAAGCGGTTCGGGACGATCATCCAGGAGGTCAACGAGCTGATCCGCAAGATGGCCCCCGAGGAGTTCATCGACGAGTGGTCGGTCGACCCCCGCAACGGGTCGGTCGCCTTCGGCTCGGGCTACGAGAACTGGGCGATCAGCGTCCCGTACATGCAGAAGACGGGCGTGAAGTTCCCCGACATCATCGACTACGTCTCCACCGGGCGCTCGAAGGAGATCGCCCTGAAGGCGAAGATCAACGACGTCGTCTTCGACATGGTCGTCCGGCACCTCCCCAGCCCCCGCGTCGCCCAGAAGTACCGGATCCCGAACATCTGGAAGGGCGACACCTCGTCCCCGGTCGGCCAGGCGATGGTCGCGACGGACGCGGAGGGCCCCGCGTCGTTCATGGTCACCGACATCACGATGGACCCGAGCGCGGGCGAGATCGCGACCGGGCGCGTCTTCTCCGGCCGTCTTCAGAAGGGGATGGAGCTGAGCGTCGTCGGGACGAAGACGAAGAACCGGATCCAGCACGTCTCCCTGTTCATGGGCCCCGAGCGGCTGATGGTCGAGGAGGTCACCGCCGGCAACATCGCCGCCGTCATCGGGCTCTCGGACGCGTTCGCCGGCACGACGATGGCGACCGACGCCGCCATGGCGCCGTTCGAAGAGATCCGCCACGTCTCCGAGCCGGTCGTGACGGTCGCGATCGAGCCGAAGCGGATGGCCGACCTGCCGAAGCTGATCGAGGTGATGCGCAAGGTCGGCAAGGAGGACGCGAGCCTCCGGGTCGAGATCAACCAGGAGACCGGCGAGCACCTCCTCTCGGGGATGGGCGAGCTCCACCTCGAGATCACCCAGTTCCGGATCATCAACGACTACAAGGTCGAGATCGTCGCCTCAAAGCCGATCGTCGTCTACCGGGAGCTGATCCGCCATCCCGGCGGCCCGTTCGAAGGGAAGTCCCCGAACAAGCACAACAAGTTCTACTTCGAGGTCGAGCCGCTCCCCGCCGCGGTCGTCCAAGCGATCAAGGACGGCGAGATCCCGCAGGGGAAGTCGTTCAAGGACCTCAAGAGCCTCGTGACGCGGATGGACCAGCTGGGCATCTCGCGCGACGAGGGGCGGGGTCTGGTCGCCGTCGAGGGGACGAACATCCTGTTCGACGTCACGAAGGGGATCCAGTACCTCAACGAGACGATGGACCTGATCGTCGACGCCTTCAAGGAGGCGATCAACCGCGGCCCGCTCGCGAACGAGAAGCTCTACGGGCTCAAGGTCCGCCTCGTCGACGCGAAGCTCCACGAGGACTCGATCCACCGCGGACCCGCCCAGACGATCCCCGCCGCGCGGTCCGGGATCTACGGGGCCCTCGTCCTCGGGGACCGGATGCTGCTCGAGCCGTTCCAGAAGGTGACGGTCAACGTGCCGCAGGAGGTGCTCGCGGGCGCGACGCGGGAGCTGCAGCGCCGGCGCGGCGAGATTCTCGACATGACGAGCGTTGGCGACCTGCAGACCGTCTCGGCGAAGGTCCCGGTCGCGGAGCTGTTCGGCTTCGCCTCCGACATCCGCAGCGCGACCGCGGGCAAGGTCCTCTGGTCGACGGAGTCGCTCGGTTTCGAGCCGGTCCCGGTCGAGCTCCAGCCGAAGGTCGTCGCCGAGATCCGCCAACGGCGCGGCCTCAAGCCCGAGCCGTACGACGCCGCCTACTACGCCGGGTGAGCGGCCCTCGGGTCTTGACGACCTCGGGGCCGAGTTCCTAACCTACTACAGTCCGTAGTAGATATCGCCCCTCGGGCGGCTACTTACTACGACCCGTAGTAGCTTTGGCGCGGGGACCCTTCGGCGCGTCCATCGCGTCCAGGGTCCGCTGGCCGTGCGGGCGCGGGCCCTCGGCGGAGCGCGAGCGCAGCGGCCAGGCGCCCTCGTGGTCGAGAAGCCAGCGCTTCCGCCAGAGACCGAGCCCGAAGCCCGTGATCGAGCCCCCCGCCCCGACGACGCGGTGGCACGGGATCACGATCGGGATCGGGTTGCGGCGCATCGCCCCGCCGACCGCGCGGGCCGCGCCGGTGTAGCCGGAGCGGCGCGCGAGCTCGCCGTACGTCACCGTCCGGCCTCCCGAGACCTCGCGGAGCAACCCCCAGATCTTCCGGTCGAACCCCGAGACGGAGTCGGGGTCGACCACCAGGTCGAAGTCGCTCCGCTCCCCGCGGAAGTACTCCTGGAGCTGGCGGGGCGGGCTACCGGCCGGGTACGGCGCCTTCCGTCGGACCGCGCCGGGAGGGAGCCCGCTCTGGGGCAGGCCGTTCTCCAGGAGGTCGACGACCCGGACGCTTCCGCCCTGGTAGACGATGCGGAACGTCCCGATGGGGCTGACGACGTCCGCGAACTCCACCGCGCTCCCCACGCGACGCAAGGGCCGCGGGCGCTTATGGCGGTTTCAACCGGCGCCGAGGCCGACGAGCCCGCTGGAGGTGATGCGGAACTCCGCCGATCCCTCCGGCAGGGACCGGTGCTTGCGGAGGACCACCCGCCGCCGGTCGCCGGGGAGGCGGTCGAGTCGGAGGATCGTCTTCGCGGCGTGGTTGAGGAACGAGCCGCCGAGCGGCTCGAGCGTGCCGTCGCGCACGCTCCGCCACACCTGGTTCGTGAGGATCGTCGGGACGCCGATCCGGAACGCGGTCGCCGCGAGGTCGGCGACCGACAGGGCGAGCGTCTGCCGTGCGTCGTCCTCGTCCGGCGCCGAGAGCGAGAGCCGGTAGAAGAACGTCCCCGAGTCGACCACGATGAGGCCGACCGGACGTTTCCCCTCGCGGGCGAGGGCGCAGGCGGTGGCGACGGCGCGCCCCTGCTGCTCGAGGTCCTTGGGCGTGGAGAGGAGGAACCGCTTGAGCACCTTCTCGAGGTCGTCCCCGGCCATCGCGCGGAGCCGGTCGACGCTCACCCCCTCGGTGTCGACGTAGAAGACCCAGCGGTTCTGGCGCGCGACCCGGAGCGCGACCTCGAGGCAGAAGAGCGTCTTGCCGCTCCCCCCCTCGCCGTAGATCTCGGTCAGGCAGTCGTTCTCGAGGCCCCCGCCGAGGAGCCGGTCGACCGACGCGATCCCCGTCGGCAGCCGGTCGGTCCCCATTCGATGGGCCGAGCCGGTGCGGGCGCTTAATCTCTCGGCCGCCGCGCCTTGCCTGCCCCGATCGGGTACCGGGTGCCCAGCTCGGCGAGCTTCACGGCCGAGCCGGCGGCACGGAACGCCTCGGGGTGCTCCGTGTGGATCGGGTAGAGATCCTTCGCCGCGACCGCGCGAACGATCGCGTCGAGCTCGGGGCCCGACGCGTGCCCGCTCGCGTGCATCTGGTGGAAGGAGAGCCCGAAGTGCTCGAGCCAGTTGTGCATCACCCGGTCGTCGACGTCGTCCTCGCTGAACGGCTCGCTCATGGAGTGGAGGAACGGCACCCCCTTCGGCGGCCGGAGGTCGATCAGCTCGGGAAAGTGCATCAAGTCGAGCGCGAGCAGGTAGCGCGCCCCCCGCGCGCGCACCTCGTCGGAGTCGATCGCCCCGTCGAGGAACGGCCGCTCCCAGGTGAAGGTCCGCTTCTTGCGCCGATGGTAAACCCGCAAGCCGTCGCTCGTTCCGGGGATCGGGACGGTTCCCGCCGGAAACCGCGGGGCGACCGCCGCGAGCAGGTAGGCGGTGCGCGCCGAGACGACGAACTCCCTCCCCGCCGCCTGCGCGGCGTGGTAGAGGGTCGTGAGGCGGTCGACGTCCCGGGGGTAGGTGCAGGCGAGGGCGAGGGTCGCCTGCCGCTCGAGCAGCCGGTCGGCCTCGCGTCGGACCCCGTCCTCGGAGAGGTTGCGTCGCGGGTCGGGCCCGGCGCGGGTACCCTCGATCAGGAGCGCCTCGGGGGACTCCGCGGCGGCGGCCTCGAAGAAGGCGTGGGTGTCGGCGGCACGCGGTCCGTGGTGGCGGAAGTCGCCCGTGTAGACGAGCGTCCCCTCCGAGGTCCGGACGAGGAACCCGTAGGCGAACGGGATCGAGTGGTCGACCGGGTACGGCACGACCTCGATCCGCCCGATCTTCACGGGTGTGCGGTCGCGGAACGTCGTCCAGGCGTGCTCGCCGTAGCGCATCATCGTCGACGTCTCGATCGCGTCCAGGAGCAACCGCGTGCCCTCCCCCACGTGCACGGGGATAGCGGGGTCGACGAGCAAGAGGTAGCCGGCGTGGTCGGCGTGGGCGTGGCTGACGAACACCGCGGAGACCTCGGGATCCCGGTAGACGAGGTCGGAGTCTCCGAGCGCCTCGCGGGCGTAGAACCCCTCGAGGCGCGGGACGAGGCCGAACTCGAGGAGATCCTTCGCCGGATTGGTCGACCGGGGCTGCAGATAATCGACGTAGAACTGCTCGTACTGCGGGGAGAACGATGGGCCGAAGTCGAACAGCACGCGGTCCGGCCCGTCCTCGATGAGGATCTTGTTGCCGCCGATCTCCCGGATCCCGCCGAGGAAGGTGACGGTCGGTCGCCCCATCGCGCCGAGCAGGGGCGCCGCGCTTTAGAGCGTTCGGAGCGCGCCATCGCGCGCTCCGTCGATCCGACACGGCCCCCGAACCGATTAGACGCCCCGCTCGCTGGGGGCCGCGTGGGGCTCGTGTACGTCGGCCTCCGGGTCACCGACCTCGCGCGGTCGCTGCGGTTCTACACCGAAGGCCTCGGGCTGGTCGCGGAGCCGCCCGGCACGATGAGCCACGGGGGGACGCTCGTCGGCCTCAAGGACCCGGGGACCGGCGCCCAGCTCGAGCTCAACTACTACCCCCCGGGGCACCCCCACGCGACGCCGTACGTCCCCGGCGAGGGGCTCGATCATCTGGGGTTCGAGGTCGCTGACGCCCGGGCGACCGTGGAGCGGCTGCGCGCCCTGGGGGCCCGCGTGGCGGTGGAGCCGTGGCTCGAGCGGGAGCGGTTCTGGATCGGGTACGTCGAGGACCCTGACGGCAACTGGATCGAGATCCAGAGCGTCGTGGCGGGGACGGAGTCGGGCCCTAGCGGGCCTTCAGGACCTTCTTGACGTTCGGGTGCTCCTTCGTGAAGATCTTGCCCCCGCAGTTGTCGCAGCGGACCCCGAACAGGTTCGCGTCCGACGGGAGCGCCTCCCCGCACCGGATGCAGCGGAACATACGACCCTTCGACCGGCGCCGCGGGCTTAAGCGTTGCCCGCGGCGGCCTCGCGCTCGGTCCGGCTGATCGGTGGCGGGGCGGCGAAGACGTACGCGTTGGAGGCGAACCGGGTGCCGCAGCGACGGCACTCGAAGATGCCGCTCGCGACCCGTCCGAGCGTCGTGGTCGCGCAGCGCGGGCAGGCGGCCGGGCGCGTGCGCGCGCGGTCGATCTCGAGGACCCGGCGCCGGATCCGGATGCCGTAGCGGGGGCCCATCCAGCCCGTCGCGCCGACCTTCTTCGTCCGCTTGCTCACGGCCGTCCCTCCCGGATCTGGCCTCGCAGCCGATCCCCGTGGACGAACGCCCTGCGTACGATCGATTTGACGTCATCGGGGGAGAACGCCCCGACCAGCCCCTTCTGCATCGCGACCACGCGGCCCGTCTCGTCCGTCGCGACCGTCAGGCGGCCCTGCGCCGCCTGCTCCTCGTCGAACGTCGGGTCGACGACGATGCTCTCGCCGAGGCGGACGAACGTGCACTCGATCGGCACGTGCTGCACCGCGAGCGGGTAGTCGGCGTCCGCGATCCCGAACCGCTTCGCCGGGACGACCGCATGGCTGAGCGCGGTCGCCGCGGCGAGGCAGGCGGTGTCGATCAGGTTGCCGGCGTGGCCGAGGACGTGCATGTCGACGTAACAGACCCAGGTCTTCTCCCCGGGCGTGACGCACAGCTTCGTCAGGTCGATCGTCTCCGCCGCCCGGATCGCCCGGTCGACGACGCGCGAGACCTCGATCGCCCCGGGCTGCGGCGGCCCCGGCTCGAACGTCGGGCTCGAGAGCGGGATCAGCTCCGCGTTGGTCGTGAGGACCCCCGCGTTCGGCGTATCCGGGAACGGCTTGCCCGGCTCGAGCTTGACGCCGCACAGGACCGCAGAGTCGCCGATCCGGGCGAGGGCGCTGCCGTCGGCCGTGGTGACGAACCCCGGCGTCAGCGAGAGGGGACGGTACTCGTCGAGCCCCCGTCCGTCGACCCGCTTTCCGCTCGCGGCGAGGTCGAGGATGTGGGTCGTCTGGATGTCCGCCGTCACTTCCTCGCTCATGCGCCCTCCCCCATCGGGGTGACGGAGTAGCGGTTGCGGAGCGCGGCCTTCATCTTCTCGTAGATGTCGCGGCAGCCCGCGACCCCGAGGTCGAGCGCCGTTCCGAGCTCCTCCTCGGTCATGTGGCCCTCCATCTGCAGGAGGACCAGGCGTCCGGACTGCGGGACGAGCGCCATCGGAAGGTCCGCCTCGCCGAAGTTGTCCTCCTCCTTCTTGAGGTCGAGCGCGATCGCGCCCGAGATCTTCCCGACCGCGACCGCGGGCAGGAGGTCGACCATCGGGATCCCCGCATCGGCGAGGGCGACCGATCCGGCGACCAGCCCGGCGCAGCGCGTGCCGGCGTTCGCCTGCAGCACCTCGATGTAGACGTCGATGCTCGTGCGGGGGAACTCCTCGGTGAAGACGACCGACTGGAACGCCTCCCCGATCACCTTCGAGATCTCCTGCGAGCGGCGGTCGAGGCCCGGCCGCTTGCGCTCGTCGACCGAGAACGCCGCCATGTTGTACTTGCACTGGATGACCGCGCGGTCGTTCTGCTGGAGGTGGCGCGGGTGGACCTCGCGGGGTCCGTAGACCGCCGCCATCACCTTGTTCGCGCCCCACTCCACGAACGCCGACCCGTCGGCCTGGCGCAGCGGCCCGGCCTGGATCTGCAGCGGCCGCAGTTCGTCCAGCCGTCGCCCGTCGATCCGGCGTCCGTCCGGGCCCAGCAGGACCGGGACCTCTTTCGCTCCTACGCTTCCCATTGATGTTCCTCCTCGAATGCTATCGGTTACGGCTCCGGCGCTCCGGACGACCCCGCGTCGGTCCCGTCCGGCTCCCACGACCCGTCGTCGGGTCCCGGGGGCCGTTCGTCCGCCGGGCCGGCGGGCGGGGTCCGGATCTCGTCCGCCTCGCTCCCGCCCGGCGACGTGGTGGGGGTGGTGGCGAGCAGGTAGCTCTCGACCCGGTTGGTGAGCCCCGAGCGCTGCCCGTTCGCCTCGATCATCCGCAGGACGTCCGTCACCCGGCGGATCGCCTCGGGCGTCCCGTCGACCCAGACGCGGCCGTTCTGGCCGATCGCCACGCGGGCCCCGGTCTGTCCGGTGATCGTCTGGATCATCGAGCCGCCGCGGCCGACGACCCGGGGGATGCGCGCGGGGGAGATCCGAACGATCGTCCCGCCCTCGAGCTTCCCGAGGCCGTCGCCCTGCATCGTCACGCCGATGCGGCCGGTCGCCTCCAGATTCTCGACCTGGACGACGACCGAGTCGCCGACGCCCAGGAACCGGTCGGTCTCGCCGATGTCGACCTTCCAGGGCGTGCCGGTCATGTGAAGCGGCGCCCAGCGGGGGGCACCGATGTCGAGCAACCAGAACGTCGTCTGGACGTCCGTCACCGTGCCGATGACGACGTCCCCGGCCTTCGGCAGGTACCGGCCCGAGAGCGGGATCACCTGGACGAACGGCGCGCGTTCGGAGACGAGGCCCAGGAGGCTCGCGTAGACCTTGCCGCCGACCCGGTAGGTTCCGGGCCCCGGCTTCAAGCCGCGGACCGGGATCTCCTCCCCGGGAAGAACTAGTTTCCGATCCTCGGAGGGATGCGAGGGGTTCCCCTCGCGGCCACGCCCACGGGGGGCCGGCCGATGACCTCTAGCCATAGTTCCTGCTGCACCGGGGCGCGCGACGGGCGTGCGCTATTTAACCAAAGCGGTCTCGGCAGCGCCCTTCGTGCGCGCGCTGAGCTTCTCGTAGAGCTCGGTCTGGACGCCGGCGGGGATCTCGACGATCCCGCTCCACGAGCCGTCGCCGAGCCACTCCTCGGAGACGAGCCGGCCCATCGCCTTGATCTCGCCGATGACGCGCGGATAGTGCTGGGCGGGAAGACGGATCTTGACGCGGGCGACGTCGAGGCGGATCGGGATCAGCGGCCGGAGCTTCGCGAGCACCTCCTGCATCTGGGCGTCGACCGGACGGAACGGGTCGATGTGGACCTTCGCTTCCTCCATCGCCGCCTCGATCCGGGCGGGGGGATGGGGCGCGCCGGTCTGCGGGTTCATCGCGTTGCGGGCGATCGTCGCGACGATCTGCCGGCGCTTCGCCTCCTGGAGCTCGTGGCGCTGCTCGGTGGTGACCTGGACCTCGCCCTTCAGGACGATCTGCCGGGCGATCTCGGGCAGCGACCGGGTATGGAACGTCCGCTCGAGGTGCTCCTCGGAGATCTTGTCGCCCTTCTTCGCGTCCTTGAACACCTGCTCGAGGGCGAGCTTGTCGGAGAGGTCGACGTCCTTGCCGTCCTTCAGGTCCTGGACCGCCTTCGGGTCGACCAGCACCTCGAACCGGGAGCCGTGCGTCTCCCACCGCGCGATCACCGCGTCTTCGACCTTCACCATGGGAAGGCCCGCGGTCGCCTACGACCGACCGCCCCGCGGCGCCGCGGCGGCCGGCGGAAGGCGGGCGACGTACCGCTGGATCTCCTCGGCGCCGAGCCGGGTCATCCCCTCGTCGCGCTCGACGGTGCAGACCTCGACCTGGGCGAGGTTGCCGGCCTCCTCGAGGCCGGCGCGCAGCGCCTCGAGGGCGAGCATCGTCGCGGCGTCGCGGTCGAGGCCGGGCTTGAACTTCTGCTCGAAGATCTCCATCACGGGGCCCTTGTTGCCGCCGGTGCTCGCGGCCTTGAAGCTCGTCAGCGAGCCGGACGGCTCCGTCTCGAACAGGTGGATCCCGGAGTCGTCGTATCCCCCGACGAGGAGCGCGGTCCCGAACGGCCGCACCCCGCCGAACTGGGTGTACTGCTGCTTGTAGTCGCAGATGCGGCGCACGAGCAGTTCGACCGACATCGCCTCGGCGTACGTGACGCGGTTGACCTGGGCCGAGAGCCGCGCGTAGTCGACGAGCACGCGCGCGTCCGCGACGAGACCGGCCGTCGCGCAGGCGATGTTCTCATCGATCTGGTGGATCTTCTCGAGGCTCGACGGTTCCGCGAGCCGCGGGTTCGGGATGCGCCGGTCGGCGATCAGCACGACGCCGTTGGAGTAGACGACCCCGGCGGTGGTCGCGCCCCGGCGCACCGCCTCCCGGGCGTACTCGACCTGGAAGAGGCGACCGTCGGGCGAGAAGACGGTGATCGCCCGGTCGTACGCCATCTGCCCGGGTTGCATCTCCATCGCCGTGCCTCGGGCCGGGCACCGAGGACCCCTTTATAACGCCCGCGCGGGGGGTGGCGTGGCCGTCATCCGGTTACGCCTCGTCCGTGCGGTCCGGGGCGTCCGGGAGCGACAACCGTAAGAGCCGCCCGGGGCCGTTCTCCGCCATGGCGCCTCCGGCTCCGGAGCCTCGGGAGCGCGGGCCGTCCCGGCTCGCGAACGAGCGCTCGACGTACCTGCGGGCGGCCTCCGAGCAGGCGATCGACTGGCATCCGTGGGGGAGCGATCCGTTCGAGCTCGCCCGGCGGACCGGCCGCCCGCTCCTGCTCGACATCGGGGCGTCGTGGTGCCACTGGTGCCACGTGATGGACGAGACGACGTACTCCGACCAAGAGGTCGCCCGGCTCCTCGGCGAGCATTTCGTCGCCGTCAAGGTCGACCGGGACGAGCACCCCGAGATCGACCGACGCTTCCAGCGCCAGGTCGGTGCCTTGACGGGGGAGGGGGGATGGCCGCTGACCGCCTTCCTCACGCCGGACGGGCACGTCTTCCTCGGCGGGACGTTCTTCCCGCCGGACGACGGGCACGGACGCCCGGGGTTCCGCCGGGTCCTGCGCGAGGTCGCCCGGCTCTGGAAGGAGGAGCCGGGCCGGATCGCCGAGAACGCGCGGGGGGTCCAGGAGGGCCTGAAGCGGATGCGGGACGCCCGCCCCGCGTCGGCGCGGGGGACGGGCGCGTTCGGGGCGGAGGTCGTCGCGGAGATCCGCGCGAGCTTCGATCCGGTCCACAGCGGCTTCGGCTCCGCTCCGAAGTTCCCGCATCCGACCGCGATCGCACTGCTGATCCAGGACGACTTCCCGGCGGGGGCGGCGCGCAGCGCCGAGCTCGCCCGGCTTACGCTGCTCGCGATGGCCGACGGGGGGATGTACGACCAGGTCGGCGGCGGCTTCCACCGGTACTCGGTCGATGCGGGCTGGCACATCCCTCACTTCGAGAAGATGGCCGCCGACAACGCGGCCCTCCTCGCCGCCTACGCCGACGGGCTCGCCCGGTTCGGCGAGCCGCGGTTCGAGGAGATCGTGCGGGGCACCCTCCGGTGGAGCCGGGAAGTCCTCGGCGACCCGGCCGGCGGATGGGGGGCGAGCCAGGACGCCGACAACGCCCCCGGCGACGACGGCGGGTACTTCACCTGGTCGCGGGCCGAGCTCAAGGAAGCGCTGGAGCCGGAGGAGCTGAAGCTCGCCGTCCGCGCCTTCGGGGTCGGCACGGAAGGTCAGATGCCGCACGACCCGGATCGCCACGTGCTCTACCGGCTGCTGCCCGCGGCCGACGCGGCGGCGAAGCTGACCTTCCCGGACGGGCCGGACGCGGCCCTCCGGACCGTGGTCGCGAAGCTGAAGGCGGCGCGGGATCGACGACCGACCCCCCAGGTCGACCGGGCGCTCTACGCCGACCTGAACGGCCGGTACCTCGGCGCGTACGCCCGGGCCGCGTCGGTGCTCGGCGACGCCACGGTCCTCGCGGAGGCGCGCCGCGCCGCCGACCGGTGGCTTCGGAGCGCGTACCGGCCCGGGCACGGGATCGCCCACCGGCTCGACGCGGCCGGCCCTTCGGGGTACGGTCTGCTCGACGACCAGGTCTCGTTCGCGGCCGGGCTCATCGAGCTCGCGGGCGCGAGCGCCGAGCCGTCGTACGCGACGGCGGCGATCGACCTCCTCGGGCTCGTGGACCGCGAGTTCCGGGGGGAGAACGGACTGTTCCGCGACGTCGCTCCGGCGCTCTACGACGGGCCGAGCGTCGGAGGGGTCTCCGAGCCGTCGTATCCGCTCGAGGATTCGCCGCACCTCTCCGCCAACTCCGCCGCGGCGCTCGCGTTCTTCCGGCTCGGGGCGCTGGTCCACGACGAGCGGTGGACCGAGAAGGGCGAGGGGCTGCTGGCGCCCCTCGCCTCGCGTCTCTCGGGCTCGGGGCTGTTCGGGGCGGGGGCGGCGCTCGCCGTCGGCCTCGCCGCGGTGCCGCCCGTCACCGTCGTGGTGGAAGGGTCGGGCGCGGACACCGAGGCGCTGCTTCGGGCGGCCCGGCGCACCTGGCACCCGAATGCGTTCGTCTTCGACGGGGCGCCCTCGCCCCCGTTCTCGGCACCGATCGCGGACGCGCCGGCCCGAACCGGGGGGGCCGCCCGGGCGCTCGTCTGCTTCGGTACGGCCTGCGCGCCCCCGATCACCGGCCCGGACGCGCTGCGCGCGATCCTCGCGGCCGGACGGGCGCCGGGCCCGGCGTAGGGAGCACGCCGAGATCGGTGCCGTCCAGCAGGTACGCGCGCGCGTCCGCCCGGGCGAGGAAGCGTCGGTAGAGGAACGTCCGCCCCCGGGCGGGGCGCTCGCGGTTGAGCGCTTCCAGCCCTGCGAGCGGGTTGAACGGGGGCAGGACGACGAGCTCCCGCACCCCCGGTCGGCGTCGGTGGCCGACCTCCTTGGCGGTGAGCGGTGTGCGGAACCGGGCGCGGATCCAGCACGGCCGCTTGCCGTCCGGGTGACCGGCGGTCGGCGCGAAGCGGTAGCCCGGGTGGAGATGACCCGTCACCCATCGGGGCGACGCGAGCACCTCGTCGGACGGCCAGCGATGGCCGTGGAAGATGCCGACCCCCTCCCGCACAACGCCGTCCGCGGGATGGACCTCGACCTCCTTCGGGAGATGGCGGACGATCCCGGGGTCGTGGTTCCCGAGGACGACCTCGACGCGCACGCCCTCGCGAAGGAGGTCCGAAAAGAAGTCGAAGAGGATCGGACGCAGTGCCGGCGGGGTCCCGACGATCGGGTGCTTGACGTCCCCCGCGACGATCAGGGAACCCGCCCTCTCCCTCCGGGCGACGCCGAGGAGGCGGTCCGCGATCTCATGGGCCGATCCGCCGGGGGGCCCCATCGGACGCGCGGCCGTCCCCGCGAGCCCGAGGTGGAGGTCGGCGACGACGATCGTCCGGTGCGGTCGGGCGCGGGTTCCCCCGAGGAGGAGCGCCGGAGCCCCGGGGACCGGGCGCATCGCACCGACCACGAATCGTTGGAGAGGCCCCGGACGCTTGACGGTTCGCGGAGGAGCCCCTCTAGCGTCCGGGACGGCGAGGCCGCTCCCACGCCCGGTCGACGGTCCGGATCAGGGTCGTTTCCCCGCGACGCTCTTCGAGGGTCGGCGACACCGCCACGTTTATAGAAGCGGTAGATGCGTTGTACGGGTAGGTACGCCGTGACACGGACCCGGGAGCGATGGATCGAGCGGATCCGTGCCCTGCTCGAACGGGCCGGCTACTACGTCGCGAACACGCACGGCGTGCGGCCGTCGAGCTTCGATCTCGCCGCTCGCCGCGACGCGACCCTCCTCCTGATCAAGGTCCTGAAGAACATCGACGCGCTCGACGCCGGGGAGGCGTCCCGTCTCCTCGAACTCGGCCGCCTGTTCCCGGCGACCGTGCTGGTCGTCGGTCAGACGTCGGGCGCCTCCGAGCTCGACGACGGGGTCGTCTACACCCGCTACGAGGTGCCGATCGTCAGCGAGCCGACGCTGCGCGACTACCTCGAGAAGGCGCTGCCGCCGTTCCTGTACGCGAGCCCCGGGGGAGCGTTCGCGCGGATCGACGGAGAGCGCCTCCGCTTCCTCCGGCAGACCCGCGGCCTGTCGCTCGGCACGCTCGCCTCCGTCGCGGGGGTCTCCCGGCGCGCGATCCAGCTGTACGAGGAGGGCCAGGGGGCCGAGGCGACGGTCGTGGAGCGGATCGAGGCGTTCCTCGACGCGCCGATCGTCCGGCCGCTCGAGCTGTTCGTCTCCCCCGCCCCGCGTTCGTCCGGCAAGACGCGGAAGGGTGGGCCGGCCGACGGGGGCGGGCTCGGCACCCCGCCGCCCGCACCGACCGGCGACCCGTTGCGCGACGGCGTGCTCGCCCAGCTCGACGGCATGGGGCTCGAAGTGACCGTCACCGTCCGCGCGCCGTTCGACGCGCTCGCCCGGACCCCGGCCGTCCTGCTCGCCGGCGTCGGCAGCCTTCGGACCGCGCTCCACCGGGCCGAGGTGCTGCACGGGATCGCGCGGGTCGCGGAGGGCCACGCGATGTTCGTCGTCCGGGAGAACGTCCACCGCCCCTCGATCGGAGGCCTGGCCATCCTGAACGTGACGGAGCTCAAACGCCACCGGGGTCCCGAGGAGCTCCTCGAGGACATCACGGAGCGGGAGCAGCCGTGAACACGGCCCGGCTCTCGGCCGGGACCGACCTCCTGCTGCTCGCGCCCGTGCGCGGGCTCTCCTCCGAGGTCCGACCGCTGATCGCCGCGCTCGACGCGTTCGACCCGGCGGTGATCGGGCTCGGGCTCTCGCGGGAGGAGCTCACGGGGCTCGTGGAGTACTTCCTCGTGGCGGACGGCGATCCCGTGGTGCCGCTCACCACGAACGAGTTCAACGAGGTCCGGGGGCTGGTCCGGTTCGGGGAGGTCCGGGTGCCGAACCCGTCGTTCGTGGAGACCCTGCGCTGGGGGCAGGCGCACGGCGTCCCGGTCGCGGCGCTCGACCCCTCCGAAGAGGACTCGGCGGCGCTGTTCACGGAGCACATCGGCTACCTCGAGCTCGTCCGCCGGACTGTCCGCGAACGGCGTGCCGGCCGCGACCCGCCCACGCCGTCGACCCCGGATTCGTTCGCGGTCGAATGGGACCGGCGCGTGGCGCGGGGACGGGGGTCCCGGTCGCTCGCCCGGGCGCGCGACACGCACCTCGCCGGGGAGACGGCGACCCTGGCGGCCGGACGCTCGCGCGTGGCGCTGGTCGTCGACCGCGAACGGTTCGACGGGGTCCGCGCGCTCCTCGCCGCGCCGGCGCGCGGCCGCTAGCGCCGCCCGGTCACTCGTCGCGGCGGAGGACCCGCTCGAGCATCGAGCGCGCCTCCCGGCGGAACTCGTCGAGCGACCCCTCGTTGACGAGCATGCCGTCGGCGAGCGCGAACGCGCTGCCGATCCCCCACTTGAGCTCGCGCCGGTCCCGGTCGAAGAACTCCTGGAGCCCGCCGCCGTCGTCCGAGCGGCTGCGGCTCGCCATCCGGCTGTGCCGCGTCTCGGGGGAGGCGAAGATCCCGAGCACGAACAGGTCGCCGAAGTTGTGGCGGAACACCGTCACTTCCGTGTCGGACCGGCACCCGTCGACGAGCATCCGCGTCTCGCTGAGCTTGGGAAGGGCGCGCTGCGCCCAGATCCCGGCGCCGTGCTTCTCGCGCTCCTCGGAGGCGATCCGCGCGACGTTCGCGTTCGTCACGGGCAGGCCTCGGCGGCGCGTCTCGTCGCGGACGAGGTCCCCCATCTTCAGGGTCGCGAGCCCCATCGAGCGGGCGACGGCGACCAGTTCGTCCTTCCCCGAACCGGGCATGCCGACCGTGACGATCAGTTTCATAGGGAGTCGGGCGGCTCGTCGGCGACGTCGGTCGCGGTCGGCGTCAGCGGCGCGGTAGGCGGCGGGGCGCCGGCGCCCTCCTGCTCGTTGATGAGCTGCAATCGGTCGGCCCGGCGCCGGTACGTGCCGGCCTCCTGCTCCGCCAGGCGCGCCGTCTCCGTGAACCGGTCGACGCGCACCCGGAGCTCGTTCGTCTTCTGGTTCTTGCTCGCCGCCCGGAACTCGAGCGCGCGGGCCTTCTGCTGCCGGTCGACGACCTTCTGCTGGAGCTTGCGGATCCGGTAGTGGAGCGCGGTGACGTCCGAAGTGAGCGGTCCGCCGCCGCCCCGCGTGGCCCCCTGGATGTCGCGCTCGTGCTGCTTGATCTGCTGCTCGATCTCGGGGATATCGGCGACGACCCGCTGCGCCTTCTCGCGCAGGAGCGTCGCCTGGTGGCGCAGCTTGTCGATCTTCGTGTTAAGACGGGAGGCGCGCTGCTGGGCCCGCGCGGCGGTCCGGTCGTGGCGCGCCGCGATCTCGCGCAGCTTGGAGATGTCCGCGTACTGCTGGCCGAGCCAGCGCGACGCCCGCGCGGCGAGTACGCCGGAGTGGCCCGACGAATCGGGTGGCGGAGTCCCTCCGGCTGCCATCCGGAGCGGCGTACGGGTCCCGCGAGATATAGACGTTGCCGTACCGCACCGGCGGGCGGTTCACGCCCGCGCCGGCCGCGGAGGCCGAAGGGTCGGGGCGATCCGCGCCACCAGCTCGGTGGCCGCCAGGCGCGTCTGCGCCTTCGAATCGCGCTCGCGCAGCGTGACCGTTCCTTGCTGGGGCCCCGCGTCGAGGGTCGTCCCGTCGACCGTGATGCAGAACGGGGCGCCGGCTTCGTCCATCCGGGCGTACCGCTTCCCGATCGTCCCGGCGTCGTCGAGCTGATGCGCGATGCCCTCGTCGCCGAGCGTGGCGGAGAGCGCCGCCGCGTACGCCCCGTGCGCCTTCGGGATCAGCGGGAAGACGCCGACCGGCACGGGGGCGAGGTAGCTCGGCAGGCGCCAGACCGTACGTTCCCCGTCGCGCGCGATGTGGACGTCCGCGAGCCCCCACAGGTTGCGGTCGACCCCGAACGTCAGCTCGAGCACGTGGGGCAGCACGGACGGCTCGCCCGTCGGCGTCACGGAGAGGTCGCGACCGACCCCCTCGCCGTGGCGGGAGAGGTCATAGTCGCCGCGGTAGTGGACCGCACCGACCTCCTTGAACCCGCCGAGGCTGTCGATCCGCACCTCGGCGTCGAACTGGATCCGGTTGTAGAACGCCCGCTCCTGGTCGGACTTCTCGAAGAAGCGGATCCGGTCCGCGGGGTAGCGCAGCACGTCCCGCAGGAACCGCAGCATGTGGACCAGGTGGTAGACGTAAAACTCCGGAAGGCCGCTCTCGACGAGCGCCCGGGCCGTCTCGAGCTCGGGAGGGGTCCCTTCGGGTCCGCGCCGGGCCGCCCGCACGACCGGAACGGTCTCCTCCGCCACCCGGGCGAACGGCACGTCGAACTTCCCGGGGCGGAAGAAGATCTGGAGCTCGGCCTGGGTGAACGCCCGCATCCGGAATAGCACCTGGCGGGGGGCGATCTCGTTGCGGTACGCCTTGCCGATCACGGCGATCCCGAGGGGGAGCGCGCGGCGGCCGACGTCCCACATGCGGGGGAACGCGAGGTAGCTCGCCTGGGCGGTCTCGGGCTGGAGGTACCCCCGCTCCCGGCCGGTGACGCCGAGGTCGGTCGCGAACATCAGGTTGAACGGTCGCGGGACGCTGAGCGAGGTCGAGCCGCAGGACGGGCAGCGGACTTTCAGCTCCCGGAGGATCTCCCCGACCTGCGCGGCCGTGAGCCCGTCGACCCCCTCGGGACGGGCCTTCTCGAGCACGGTGTCGGCGCGGAACGCGGCGCGGCACGACTCGCACGTCACCTCGGGGTCGGTGAAGTTCTCGAGGTGCCCCGACGCGCGGACCACCGCCTCGGGCAGGATCTCGGCCGGCTGGATCAGGTGGTAGTCCTGCGAGAGGCCGAGGAACCAGGCGCTCCAGGCGTCCTCCAGGCGCCGCTTGAGGGCCGCTCCGAGCGGGCCGTAGTCGTAGAACCCCTGCGTCCCGCCGTAGATCTCGGCGGAAGGCCAGAGAACCCCCCGACGGCGCAGGAGGGCGAACAGCTCATCGAGCTTCATCGCCGGCGCTCCGTCCGACGGGGCCCGGGCCGGGCGATAAGGTGTTCGGTGGTCCGGGTGACCACCTGGTAGGCGGGGTCGTCCGGCGGGAGGCGAAGGACGAGCGGCTGCGCGGCGGTGCCGGGGGCGATCCGGGCCGCGTCGGGCGTCCCGAGCCACCGCCACGGCTGGACGAGGGCGCAGCGGGCGACGAACGCCGCGGAGACCGGTCGCCGTCTTAGCCGCGTCGCCACGTAGGCGAACTCGATCTCCCGCCAGATCGACGGGGCCTGGAACATCACGTTGTCCGTGCCGAGGAGGACGGGGATGCCGAGGCGTTCCATCGTCCGCAGGTCCGGCTGACGGCCGAAGAGGGCGTTCGAGCGCGGACAGACCGCGACGGTCAGTCGTTCGTCCGCGACGCTCCGCAGGTCGTCCGGCGTGGCCATCGCTAGGTGCACCAGCAGATCCGGTCTCGGGTCGAGGTACGTCTCCGGGCGCTCCCGGACGGCTTCGCTGGCGTGGAGCGCGAACGGCTTCCTCCGACGACGGCACGCCATCGCGATCGTCCGTCGGGTCGCCTCGCTCTCGTCCCGCGCGCTCGACAGCCCGACCCCGTCGGCGTCGTCGAGCAGGCGGTCGAGCTCGACCGGATCGAGCGGGCGGGCGAGCGGACGGCCGAGGATCACCGGCCGGACTCCCGTGCCGCGGCTCGCCCGGCGCAGGAGCGCCACCCCCGGCGTTCCCTCTTCCCGGAAGTCGATCACCGCCGCCACACCGGACCGGCGCATGCGCCCCAGGGCGCGGCGGATCGCTCGCTCCTTTTCCGCCGGGGGAGTGCTCGCGAGGAGGCGGAACTTGTACCCTGCCGGCGCCGCCACGAGGCGGGCGACCGGGCCGCTCGGCGGCTCGACCCGCGACACCGAGTCCCCGAGGTGGGTGTGGCCGTTGACCGGCGCCGGGACGACGATCCCGCGGATCCGCCGGCCACGCCCCCGAAGCGAGTCGGTCCCCCGTTGGCCGACCTCGACGATCCGTCCGCGTTCGAACCGGACGTACGCCGCGCGCGGACCGTCAATGTCGACGATGGCGCCGTCTACGATCATCGGTCCCCGCCGCCGGAGCGTCCCGCGGCCATAACTCGTCGCACGGCCGGCAGCGAAGGGATATTCCCTCGGGGAGCTCCCGGTCCGGCCCGACCGATGAAGGAGAACGCGGCGCCGTCCGACCGAGACCTCGCGGTCAGCGGCCACGTCAACGTCGACCGCTTCCTCCGCGTGGTCCGGTTCCCCGGGCCCGACCGCACCGAACCGGTGACGGCGTCCCGCACCGAGCTGGGCGGCACCGCGACGAACCTGGCGCTCGTCGCCGCGGCTCGCGGCGTACGCGTCGGGTTGCTGGCCCGGGTCGGCGACGGGTTCCCGGCGGAGTTCCGCCGTCGTCTCGCCGCGGCCGGGATCGACCTGGGAGGGATGGAGTCGGTCGCCGGTCGCCCGACCCCCACCTGCTTCATCGTCGAGGATCGCCCGGGGGGCCAGCGGACCTTGATCGACCAGGGACCGATGGGCGACGACCGCCCTGTCCCGGTCCCGACGCGCTGGCTCCGCCAGTACTCCTGGGTACACCTCGGGACCGGATCTCCGGGCTATCAGCTCCGCGTCGCCGAAGCGGCGCGCGACGCGGGTCTCCGGGTCGCGGCCGACCCGGCCCAGGAGATCTTCTACCGATGGTCGGCGCGTCCGTTCCGCCGGCTCCTCGCCTCGGCGGAGATCCTCTTCGGGAACGCGGCCGAGATTGCTCGCGCCGCGCATCTCGCCGGAGTTTCGGGGACCCGGGGACTCCTGCGCAACGTACCGTTGGTCGTCCGGACCGAGGGCCGCGCAGGGGCCACCGCGCTCTCCCGCGCCGGGCGCGAGCACGTCCCGTCGCACCGACCGCGTCGGGTCCGGAGCGTCGTCGGGGCGGGCGATGCGTTCCGGGGCGGCTTCTACGGCGGGTTCTTCGACGGCAGGCCGCTGAAGACGTGCCTGGCGCAAGGGTCCCTCGCCGCCGCCCGATGGATCGGCGGAGCTCGCTGAGGGGGCGACCATGGAGATGCACGCCTTCGGCACGCTCGTCCCCGCGCTCACCGCGCGGCGTCGGCTCCTCGCCGCCACCAGACCCATCGGCCGCACCGAGACGGTCCGCGTGACCTCGGCGTTCGACCGGGTCTCCGCCGCCACGGTCCGGGCGCCCGCACCCGTGCCCGCCTTCCTCCGCGCGACGTGGGATGGGTACGCCGTCCGAAGCGACGACACCCGTTCGGCCACGGCGCGGCAACCCGCGACGCTCCGCGTCGTGGGCGACGTCTACGCGGAAGGGAGGCTCGGCCGTCGGTTGGGTCGGGGCGAAGCGGTCGCGATCGCCACCGGCGGCGCGCTCCCGCGAGGCGCCGACACCGTCGTGATCTTCGAGGAGGTCGACCGGACCGACGGAGCCGTGCGGGTTCGGCGGCCGATCCGGCCCGGCGACCGGCTCGCGCGTCCGGGGGACGACATCCCGCGCGGCGCCCGACTGGTCCGTCGCGGCGACCTCCTCGCCCCCGCCGAGCTCGGCGGGTTGGCTGCCTGCGGGGTGGCGACCGTCCGCGTCTACGCCCGGCCGGTCGTCACCGTGATCCCGAACGGCAACGAGCTCTCTCTGCCGGGCGCTCCGCGCCGCGCGGGGACGGTCTACGAGAGCAACAACGCGACCCTCGCCGCGGTGATCGAGGCGAGCGGCGCCCTTCCCCGCCTGCGCCCGCCGGTCGCGGACGACCCCGCTCGCATCGAGGCCGAGCTCCGGACCGCGATCGCCCGGTCCGACCTCGTGATCGCGACGGGCGGGAGCTCGGTCGGAGAGCGCGATCACCTGCCCCGGATCTTCCCGCGGCTCGGCACGCTCCTCTTCCACGGCGTGGCGGTCCGTCCGGGCAAGCCGACCCTCGCCGCGCGGGCGGGCGACACCCTCGTGATCGGGCTCCCGGGGCACCCGACGTCCTGCCTGGCGAACATGCTCTGGCTCGTCCTGCCCGCGCTGCGGCGGCTGGCTCGGCGGCCGGGCCCGGGGTGGACGGAGGAGTGGGCGACGCTCGGCGCGGACGCGATCGCCCCGACTCCCGGGATGGCCACGGTCGTGCCGTTCGAGCTCCGGGACGGGCGGGCGTTCTCCACCTTCCGCGGCTCGTCGTCGATCACCAGCCTCCGCGGCGCGACCGCGTTCGCGCTCCTGCCTCCGGGCCGGCGCCGCGTCCGCGCCGGCGAACGGATCCGCCTGTGCCGATTGACCCCGCCGCTCGGGCGGGGTGCCTGAGGCAAACGATTAACCCGAACCGGCCGTAGAACCGGCGTGCCGGGGGCGCGGCTGCGCGTGGCGATCCTCTCCATCGAGGGGACGAACTGCGATGAAGAGCTCCGCGTGGCGCTCTCCGCGGTGGGGGCCCGGCCCGAAGTGGTGCTGCTGAGCCAGTTCGCCGACCGGGGGGTCGCGGCCGCCCGGCGGCGTCGGCTCTCCCAGTTCGACGCGGTGTTCCTGCCCGGAGGGTTCTCCGGCGGGGACTACGTGCGCGCCGGCGCGATCATGGCCGCCCGGGTCCGCGCCGCGATCGGGCCCGAGCTCGAGGAGTTCGTTCGGGCGGGGCGCCTCGTCGGCGGGATCTGCAACGGCTTTCAGGTGGCGACCGAGCTCGGTCTCCTGCCCGGGAGAGCGGGCGGCCGCCTCGGCCCGGCCGACGCGGCGCTGGTGGCGAACGACTCGGGTCACTTCGAGTGCCGCCCGACGTACGTGGCATGGGCGGGCGGACGGTTCCCCCCGCTCGCCGGCACGCCGGTCGGGGAGCGGTACCTGTTCCCGTCCGGTCACGGCGAAGGCAAGCTCGTGCTCGGGGGCGACGCCGCCGCGCGGCGCAAGGCGCTCGAGGCGGCCGGTCAAATCCTGTTCCGATGGGTCGCACCGGACGGCGCGCCGGCGACCTACCCGTGGAACCCGAACGGCTCGGAAGGGGACATCGCCGGCCTGACGAACCCGGAGGGGAACGTCTTCGGCCTGATGCCCCACCCGGAGCGCGGGTTCTTCCGCGAGCAGGCGCCGGACTGGACGCGCACCGGGGGGCCCCGGGGATTCGGCGACGGACACCGGTTCCTCGCCGCCGTGATGGCGCACGCGGCGCGGCCGGACTAGCCGCACGACGGCGAGGGACGGGCGAGAGCCCACACCTCGAGCCGTTCCCCCTCCAGATCCCGCTGGGCGACCGTCCTCGCAGAGCCGCCGCGGGCGACCCATCGCGCGCGGACCGCGCCGAGCCGTTCGGGGTCCTGCCGCGAGGAGGTCAGCAGGTACGCCGTCCCGCCGGGCGCGAGGTGCGACGGGAGCGTGCGCACGATCCGGGCCGACGTTCGGCAGCCGTCGGGGCCGCCGTCGAGCGCCAGGTTCTGCCAGGGATCGGGCTCGCGCTCCGACGGACGCGTCGGCAGGTACGGCGGGTTCGCGAGGATCCGGTCGAAGCGACCCAGGCCGCGCGCGAGGTCGGTGCGTACGACGGCGATCGACAGCCGCTCGGTCCGGGCCCGGAGGTACAGCACGCGGAGCGCGTGGGGGTTGCGGTCGGTCGCGACGACCCGGGCCCCCGCCCGCGCCGCGGCGAGGGCGATCGCGCCGTTCCCCGTCCCGATCTCGAGGAGCCGCTCGCCCGGTGCCGCGTTGCGGGCGAACGGGAGGAGCAGGAGGGTGTCCTCGCGCACGGGGTACGCGAGCCCGGGCGCGTCCGGGGCGTTCGCGGCGGCGCTCCGGGCGAAGTTCGTCATCCGCGGGGGGTCGACCTCTTAACCGCCTCCCGCATTACGAAGGGTACTAACATTGCTCGCCTCCATGCCGCGCCGGCTATCCGCTCCGGTCAAGATCGGCATCACGGGTCTCCCGGGCTCCGGGAAGACGCAGACGCTGCTGCGGATCATCCAGCTCCTCGAGGAGGAAGGGGTGAAGGTCGGCGGGATGGTCACCGAACCGATCGTGGAGAAGCAGCGGCGATCGGGGTTTCAGATCACGAACTGGCTCACGAAGGAGCACGAGGTGTTCGCCCACGAGGGGCTCAAGTCCCGCGTGCGCTCCGGCCGCTACGGGGTCAACATCGCCGCGCTCGAGGGGCTCGGGACCCGGGCGCTGTCGGAGGCGCGCGAGTCGGCGGACGTGATCGTGATCGACGAGGTCGGGAAGATGGAGGTCGAGTGCGAGTCGTTCACGAAGGGCGTGATGGACACGCTCGACGCCGAGAAGTCGATCGTGATGACCCTCCACAAGAAGTCGCGCAACCCGCTCCTCCAGGACATCCGCCGGAGGGATGAGCTACGTCTCCTCGAAGTGACCCCGGTGAACAAGAACCTCCTCGCGTTCAAGATCGTGCACCTGATCACGGGCCGGACCCACTAGCCGGCCTGCGGCGCCGCCGCGAGGGCGGCACCGATTTCCTCGGCCCCGAGGCCGCGCCGGGGCGGGGGCCCCGACCGCGGGCCCCGGTCTTCTACAATCCGGCGATGGCCGTCGACCGCGACCTCGCCGTGGCCGCCGTACGGGCGTGGGCTGGCCCCGTCCCGACGTCGCGCTCGGGCTGGGAGGTCGCCGCGGCGACCGGCGTCCGCGGCCTGCGGCTCGTGGTGGAGACCGGTGCCTTCGCCTCCTTCCTTCTCACGGAGTCCAACCCGGCCGCCTTCTCCGTGCTCGAGCGGAACGCGGCCGGCCGGAGCGGCGTCCGGGCGTCGCTCGCCGACGGGCGCCTCGTGCCGGAGGGGGCCCCGTTCGACTATGTCGACGTCGACCCGTTCGGCTCGCCGATCCCGTTCGTCCCTTCGGCGCTGGCGGCGGTCCGCCCGGGCAGCCTGCTCGCCGTGACCGCCACCGACATGATCGTGCTCGCGGGGGCGCAGGCGGAGGCGACGTGCCGGCGGTACGGGGCCCGGCCGGTCCGGGGCCGTCTCGGTCCGGAAGGGGGCCTTCGGATCCTGCTCGCCTACCTCGCCCGCGAGGCCCGAGCCCGCGACCGGTCGATCCGGCCGCGGCTCGCGTACGCGCGGGACCACTACGTCCGCGCCTACCTCGAGGTCGGGCCGGCGGGAGCCGCGCCGGACCCGGTCGGCACGGTCGACCCGGCGACCTGGGACGGTCCACCGCTCGGAGGGTCCGGGCCGTTCGGGCCCCTGTGGCTGGGACCGATCATCGACCCGGCGTTCGTCGAGCGGACGGAGGTCCCGGCGACGGCGGAGCGGCGGGCGGAGGTGCGGACGTTCCTCGAACGCCTTCGGGAGGAGGCAGCGGTCCCGTCGCCGTTCTACTACGAGCCGAACGTCGTGGCCGGTCGCCTCGGGCTCCGGTCCCCCCCGTCCGTGGAGGCGCTGCGCGCGGCGCTGGCGCAGGGCGGTTTCCGGGCGAGCCGCACGCACGCCCGGCCCGAGGGGGTGCGGACCGACGCCCCGCGCGCCGTCGTGGAGGAGGCGGCCCGGCGCCTCGACGCGGGCGCTCAGTCCCAGAACGCGCGGGTCCGAGCGTAGGCCCTCTCGGCGCGCAACAGCTCCGTGAAGAACGCCTCGTCGTTCCGGTACAGTCGGGTCAGCAGGCGACGGGCGGTCTCGGGACCGACCCCCCGCGCCGCGAGCGCGAGGAGCGCCCGCTCGCCGTAGTGGGCGACGAGCTCGGCCGACGTGTAACCGGTCCGGACGAGCGACTCGGTGTCGGGCGGGACCGGAGGGCCGCGGCGGGGCTTCTTGCCGGCCCGGGACGCGGCCGGACGCCATTTCTTCTTCGCGTACTTCGAGAGCCGGTCGATCTCGGCCTCCCGCCGAGGCGAGAGCACGGCGGAGAGCGACCCGTGGCAGAGGAGGCACCGGCTCCCGCCCTCCGCCTGGTAGCGCTTCGGGGTCGTGGTTCGGGTGAACCCGCAGCGCAGGCAGACGAGCACGAGCGACTCGTTCTCGAGCCGCTCGCGCACCGCCTTCAGGAGCGTGGGCGGCGGGGAATCCGGGAGGATCCGCCAGCGCAGGCGCTCGAGCGGGCCGTCGGTGAGCGGCCCGGGGGCGGCGGGAACGACCGAGAGCCGTCCGTCGCGCACCGCCTCGAGCACCTCCACCGCGTGGGCGAGGTCGTAGCGGTCGTGCAACGTCTTCTCGAGCGTCTCCTCCCCGAGCGGGGTCGCGCGGCTCGCCTCGAGGAGCGGGTCGAGCGAGCGCAGGTCGCGCGGGTCGGCCGACGACGGCACGACCCCGAGCTTGCGCGCCACGTTGAGGAACACCCACCGGTAGTCGAGCCCCGAGGGGACGAGCCGGTCGATCAGCGGGGCGAGCGACGCGGGGTCGATGCGGAACGCGTCGACCAGGGTCGCGGGGTCGACCGCGATCGGGAGCTCCAGGACGAACCACGTCGGCTCGACGCTCGCGACGTCGACCCGCGCGCCGAGACGGGCGGTCAGGAGGCCGGCGATCGCGACCGAGAGGGTCTCGTTCGTCCGAGTCCCGAAGCACGCCCCGTAGACGACCGTCCGCTCGCGCGCGCTCACCGTGACCGTCTCATCGGTGGCGAGCGCCCCCGCGGCGAGCGCGGTCGTGCGGCGTTCGGCGAGCCGGGCCCGGTCGCCCGCGAGGAGCGGGTAGTCGTCGAACGAACCGATCCGGCGCATCCGTCCGATCTCGCGAGCGACCTCGTACGGCACCGGGAGGTCCTCGCCGGCCCAGCGCGGCTCCTGCCCGAGCTCGTTCACTCCCTCGACGAGCAGCTCACCGTCGCGGTACTCGACGACCTTCCAGGTCCGCCCGTGGAGCAGGAAGATCTCCTCGGGCTGGGCGAGGATCTGCGTCAGGACGAACCGCTCGTCAAGCGTGCCGATCACCCGGCGCGTCGCGATGTCCCGCAGGCGGTACGTCCGCTCGTCCGGGATCAGGGAGAGGAACGAGTAGAACCGCGCGAGCGTCCCGCGCCCCGAGGAGAGGTGACCCGCCTCGCGCCGGGCGAGGCCGAGCCCGGCGAGGTACTCGATCAGGTCGTCCCACTCACGGTCGGTCAGGTCCGCGACCGCCGCGGCCCGGCGGATCCTCCCGACGAGCCGGTCCCGGTAGGCCGGGCCTTCCGCCCGCAGCTCGGCGACGATCTGCTGGGCCGCCGCGAGCCGGTTGCGCGTCCGCCACTGGACCGGCTCGATCTCGCCCGCGTCCGCCCGGCGGGCGAGGACGGCCGCCTCCTCGAGGTCGTCGTCGTCCAGGGAGAGGATGGCGCCGTGGATCGTCCGCCCGAGCCGGTGCCCCGAGCGTCCGACCCGTTGGACGAGGCGCCCGACCTGGTGGGGCGAGCCGAACTGGACGACGTGGTCGACCGCGCCGATGTCGATGCCGAGCTCGAGCGACGACGTCGCGACGAGCGCGCGCAGCTGCCCGTCGCGGAACGAGCGCTCGGCCTCCTCCCGAACCTCGCGCGAGAGCGAGCCGTGGTGGACGGCGGTCGGGAGGTCCGGCGCGAGACGCTGGAGCCGGGCCGCGAGGCCCTCCGCCGTGCGCCGCGTGTTCACGAAGACGAGCGTCGTCCGATGGGCGCGGATCTCCCCCTCGAGCGCCCGCAGCGCATCGAGGAGCGGAGGCTCCGCCTTCAGCTCGCGGACGAGCTCGGCGTCGAGCGGGGTGGACGGGGTGATCGGCCGGCGGGCCGTCAGCTCGAGCGGCCGGCGGGACGTCGACGCGAGGACCCGGGCCTCTCTCGGCTCGGGGGAGAGGAACCGGAGGACCCCCTCGGGGTTCCCGACGGTGGCGGAGAGACCCACCCGCCGGACCGGCCGGCCGGCGAGCGCATCGAGCCGCTCGAGGGTGATCCCCAGCTGGGCGCCCCGGTCGGAGCCGACCAGCTCGTGCACCTCGTCGACGATCACCGTCCGCACATGGGCGAGGGCCGCCCGGAGGCGGGCGCCGACCAGGAGGATCTGCAGGGTCTCGGGGGTCGTCAGCAACAGGTCGGGCGGATGCCGGGACTGGCTCACGCGCCGGGCGGCGGGGGTGTCGCCGTGCCGCACGGCCGCCGTGAGCCCGACCTCGCCGACGAGCGAGACCAGCCGGTGCTCGAGATCCCGATTGAGCGCTCGGAGGGGCGTGACGTAGAGGAGGGAGATCGGCGGAGACGGCTCGGCCAGCCGGCGGGTGAGCAACGGCAGGAGGGCGGCCTCGGTCTTGCCGGTGCCGGTCGGCGAGAGCAACAGCGCGTCCGAATCGCCCGTTAGGAGCGGGACGGCGAGGCGCTGGATCTCCGTGAGCTCGCTGATCCCCCGGCGCGCGACGGCCTCCGCAAGCCGAGGGTCGATCCCCGGGAGCGACGGCCGGCCGTCGAGCCCCCCGGTCATCGGGAGAGGAGCGTACCGGGGGAAGAAAGGGCTGTCGGCCGCCTACACGTTCGAGCCCGGTTCGAGGTCGAGCATCCTCAGGCCGAAGCTCTCGACCAGCGGGCGACCGAACGTCCGACCGGGGAACGTCTCGACCACGACCTCTTGCAGGATCCCGACCGTCGCCCGGAGGAGATGGCCGCCGACCAGACGGTGGTCCGGTCCGGCGACGGCCGCGTGCAGGTGTACGGACGGGCGTCCGTCCGCCCGGGCGATCGTCCCGTGGAGCGCGACGACCTCGTGCGGCACGGAGAGGTCGTGCGGGACGTACTGCCCGCCGTCCCAGTAGCCGAACGACGCCGTGCGGAACATGCCGATCCCGAACAGGACCGCCCCGGCGCGGACCCCCTCGCGGTCGGCGAATGCCGTCAGCGCTTCGAACAGGTCCTGCCCGTCGTCCAACCGCAGCACCCACCGGCTCCCGTCGCGCACCGATTGCATGGTCGGCGGAGCCCGGCCGCCCGTATGGGCGTTGCGCGCAGCAAACGGTATGGCGAGCGTGCACGTACTCGGCGGTCCATGGCGCTCGGCCCGTCGTTCGCTTCCCCGCCCGCCCCCGAGTCGGAGATCGTCCGGCGGATCGCCGCCGGCGGTCCGGCGGTCGTCGCGCTGTCGGGCGGGGTCGATTCGGGACTGGTCGCGGCCCTCGCCCAGGAGGCGCTCGGCCCCCTCGCCGCGGCGGTGACGCTCACCGGCACGGCGGTCTCGGTGGAGGAGGTCGAGGCGGCCCATGCGCTCGCGCGGGCGATCGGGATCGACCATCACGTCGTGCGCGCGGAGCCGCTCGAGAACGGGGCGTATCGCGCGAACGGACCCGAGCGCTGCTACCACTGCCGGTCGGTGGAGACCGCCGCCGTACGCCGATGGGCGGCCGGGCGCGGATTCTCGCAGTATCTCGACGGGGTCCACGCCGACGACCTCGGGGACGACCGGCCCGGGCTGCGCGCGATGGACGAGGCCGGCTTCGTCCACCCGCTCGTGCTCGCCGGATGGGGGAAGGCCGCGGTCCGGGCCGCGGCGCGCCGTCGGGGACTCCCGAACTGGAACCGTCCGTCCAACGCCTGCCTCGCCTCGCGCGTCGCGCACGGCGAGCCGATCACTCCCGAGCTGCTCCGGCGCATCGAGAGCGCCGAGGCGGTCCTGACCGCCGAGGGATTCCGACGGGTCCGCGTCCGGGTCGATGCCGGGGGAGCGCGCCTCGAGGTCGATCCGGACGAGGTCGCGCGGCTTTCCGCCGAGCCGACCGCCTCGCGCGTGGTGGGGCGGGTGCGCACGATCGGCTTCGACCCGGTCACGATCGACCCGCGAGGCTACGCGACGCTCCGGGGAGCGCTGCCGGTCGTTCGATGACGCCGCCCCGAGCTCCCGCCCCCGCCGCGCCGGCGCTCCCCGGCCGGTTCCGCCTCGAGACGGACATGGTGCCGCAGGGCGACCAGCCCCGCGCGATCGCGGAGATCGTCCGTCGCGTCGCCGCCGGCGAGAAGTTCGTCACCCTGCTCGGTGTCACCGGCAGCGGGAAGACGTTCACGATGGCGCAGGTCGTCGAGCAGCTGCAGCGGCCGACGCTCGTCGTGAGCCCGAACAAGACCCTCGCGGCGCAGCTCGTCAGCGAGTTCCGGGCGCTGTTCCCCGAGAGCGCGGTCGAGTACTTCGTGAGCTACTACGACTACTACCAGCCCGAGGCGTACGTCCCGCAGATCGACCTCTACATCGAGAAGGACTCCTCCATCAACGAGGAGATCGACCGGCTGCGCCACCGGGCGACGCAGGCGTTGCTCACGCGACGGGACGTGCTGATCGTCGCCTCCGTGAGCTGCATCTACGGGCTCGGCTCGCCCGAGGATTACCGCGCCTCGGTGGTCTCCCTCGCCGTCGGCCAGACGATCGCTCGCCAGGCGCTCCTCGGCCAGCTCGTTCGGATGAAGTACGCGCGCAACGACATGGAGCTCAAGCGCGGCCGGTTCCGAGTGCGCGGCGGGACGATCGACGTGATGGGGGCCGGCGAGACCGTTCACCGGATCGTGCTCGACGGGAGCACCATCGCGGCGATCGCGGAGCTCGACCCGGTGACGCTCGAGGAGCGTCGCGAGCTGCGGGACCTGCTCGTCTTCCCCGCGACGCACTTCATGACCGTGGACGAGCGGCTGCTCGGGATCCTCGGGGAGATCGGCAAGGAGCGGGACGAGCGCGTGGCGGAGCTGAAGCGCGAGGAGAAGATCGTGGAGGCGCAGCGCCTGAACGGGCGCGTCGACTACGACCTCGAGATGCTCCGCGAGACGGGCTACTGCGCGGGGGTCGAGAACTACGCGCGCTACTTCTCCGGCCGGAAGCCCGGCGAGCCGCCGTACACCCTCCTCGACTTCTTCCCGGACGACTTCCTCGTCTTCCTGGACGAGTCGCACGTGACCGTCCCGCAGCTCCAGGGGATGTACAAGGGGGACCGGAGCCGCAAGGACAACCTCGTCGAGTTCGGCTGGCGCCTGCCCTCCTGCCGGGACAACCGACCGCTCAAGTTCCCGGAGTTCCTCGCGCACGTACCGCAGGCCGTCTTCGTCTCCGCGACGCCGGGCCCGTTCGAGCACAAGGCGTCCAAGGGGGTCGTCGAGCAGATCATCCGACCGACCGGGCTCATCGACCCGCCGATCGAGGTCCGGCCCCTGAAGGGGCACATCGCGGATCTGGTCCGGGAGCTGCGCGCCTGCATCGAGCGCGGGGACCGGGCGCTCGTCACGACCCTCACGAAGGCGACCAGCGAGGAGCTCGCCAACTACCTCGCGAAGCTCGGCCTCAAGGTCCGCTACCTGCACTCGGAAGTGGAGACGCTCAAGCGCGTCGAGATCCTCCGGGATCTGCGCTTGGGGCGTTTCGACGTCCTCGTCGGGATCAATCTGCTCCGCGAGGGGCTCGACCTTCCCGAGGTGAGCTTCGTCGCCATCCTCGACGCCGACAAGGAAGGCTACCTGCGCAGCGAGACGTCGATCATCCAGACCGCGGGCCGCGCGAGCCGGAACGTCGAGGGAAAGGTCGTGCTGTACGCCGACCGCGTGACCGGGTCGATGGCGCGGGCGATCGCCGAGATGAGCCGGAGGCGCGGCGCCCAGATGGCGTACAACGCGGAGCACGGGATCGTTCCGGAGAGCGTGCGCAAGGAGGTCCGCTCGCTGCTCGCTCCCGAGGAGGCGGCCCCGTCCGGGGAGATGTCGGTCGCGGGACTGGGGAAGCGGTGGAAGGACCGGCTGCCCCTGTTGATCGCGAACCTCGAGGAGGAGATGCGCCTCGCGGCCGAGCGCCTCGACTTCGAGGAGGCGGCCCGCATCCGCGACCGCCTCCGCGAGATCCGCCGCACCACCGAACCGGCCCGGACCCGGAGCGCGGCGTCCGCCCCGTAAACCGCTCTTGCGCGAGGCATAAAGGGCGTTTTATTCCCCCCTCGCCGTCGGGGGCCGTGCCGCCTCCCCGCGCCCCGGCCGCCGAGGGCCTCGCCGAACTCCGGCGGAGCGGGGGGGTCACCGAGCTCCTGTTCCTCTACGAGTGCACGACGCTCGAGCCGACCCAGCTCCGGCCGATCGCCGAGCACCTCGGGCTGACGGTGCAGGCGGCGTCGCACTCGTTCCGCCGCCTCTCCGCGGAGGGGTTGGTCGAGGTTCGAGACGGTCGCTACCGTCCGACCGTCCAGGGGGTCGCCTACCTGCACGCGGCGCTCGACCGGCTCGCCTCGGACGTCACCGCGCGGCTCGCCCGGCTCCATGTGATCCGCTCGACCCGGGCGGTCGCCGCGGAGCCGGTCGCGGCGGGGGAGGCGGTCTCGCTCGAGATGCGGGACGGGCTGTTGACCGCGCGTCGGGGAGCCGCGGGTCCCTCACGCGGACGCGCCGTGCGCGCGGCGGCCGCCGGGCGCCTCGTCGAGGTCGGGGAGCTCGAAGGGATCGTTCCGATCGAACCCGCGACCGTGACGGTCCTCTCGCTGACCCCCACCGACCGGGACGACCCGGGGCTCTCCCGGCGGCTCCGGAGCGCGCTGCGCGAGACCCCCGGCGGCCTCGTCGCCGCCGAGGGACTCGATGCGGTCCACGCCCTGCGGGAGGTCGCGCCGTCCTCCACGCTCCGCTTCGGCGTCGCCGCCGCCTGCCGCGCGGCCTCCAAGGTCGGAGTCCCGAGCACGGTCGTCGTCGCCCAGGACGCCCTCCCCCACCTGCTGGCCGAGTTCTCGGGCCCCGACCCGCCGCCGCTCGAGGTCCGCTCGCTTCCCGACCGGGCAAAGGCTCGACGACGTCGACGTTAGGCCGGCTTCGGGGCGAGGTCGAGCCGGTCGTTCAGCGCCGTACGCCACCCGTCCGGGCCCGCGGCCTCGACGGCGCCCGCCGAGCGCAACGCCGCGAGCGCCCGGGTCGCCGCGCCGTCCGCAAAATCCCAAGCGTCGTTCTTCGTCCGGGGGAGGAGGAGCACCCGCGACGCGAACGGCTGAAGGTCCTCGAGGTTCGAGAGGTTGGACGGACCAACGGGGAACGGGGCGACGACGATCGCGCGGGCCGCCTCGAGCATCCCCCGCAGGCGGGCGCGCGCCTCGGGACCGATCGGTGCGAACGGCACCTCGACGGTGCAGGGGACCCCGAGCTCCTGGGCGGTCTCGTGGTCGGAGTCGAGGAGGTTCAGCACCCCCGCCGTGAGGCGGTACCCCTGCTCGGCGAGCGCGCGCAGGAGCGGAGAGGCCGTCCCACCGCCCCCGACGACGTGCACCGGTCCCGGCCCGAGGGAGGTGGGTCCTTGAGGGGCGGGCGTCGCCGGTCGGTACGGGAGGAGGTACGACGCGCCGGTGCGGCGGTCGCGGCGGAGCTCCGCGACGACCCCCCAGACGCGCTCCAGCAGCTCCTCGGAGAGCACGGACGCCGGGGGACCGTCGGCGACCTTGCGGCCGCGCGACAGGACGACGATCCGGTCCGCGAACCGGGCGGCGAGGTTCAGGTCGTGCAGGGCCGCGATCACGGTGACCCTCCCTACGGCGGCGAGCGACCGGACCCGGCCGAGCAGGTCGAGCTGATGGCCGATGTCGAGATGGGCCGTCGGTTCGTCGAGCAGGAGGACGGGCGACGCTTGGACGAGGGCGCGCCCGAGGATCGCCCGCTGACGCTCGCCGCCGCTCAGCGACAGGATCCCGTCCTCGGCCCGGTCCGCGAGGCCGACCTCGGCGAGGACCCCCATCGCTCGGGACCGGTCCTCGTCCGTCTCCCCCTCGAGCGGGCGGAGCTGCGCGTACCGCCCGTAGAGCAGGTAGTCGAGCAGCGGCACGTCGTCCCGGGCCCCCTCCTCCTGGGGGACCCAGGCGACGCGGCGGGCCCGCTCCCGGACGGAGACGGAGCGCGGCTCCCCCCCGAGCACCTCGACGACGCCGGCGTCCGGGGAGAGGAAGCCGAGGAGCGCCCGCAGAAGAGTCGTCTTCCCCGAACCGTTCGGGCCCGCCAGGGCGACGAACTCCCCGGGGCGGACCTCGAGGTCGACGCCGGCGAGCGCGACGCGCTCGCCGTAGCGGATCGTCACTCCGGAGAGCCGGACGGCGGGCGAGGGAGGATCGGTCATACCGCCCCCATCGGCGACCGGCTGCGGCGGCGGTACAGCAGGTAGGCGAAGAACGGCGCGCCGGCGAACGCCGTGAAGATCCCGATCGGGAGCACGCTCGACGGCAGCACCCAGACGGAGAGGTCCCGTGCTCCGAGGAGGAACGCCCCCCCGACGACGGCGGACCCGGGCACCACGATCCGGTAGTCGGTCCCGAACGTCCGGCGGATGATGTGGGGGGAGACGAGCCCGACGAACCCGATGATGCCGGTGAACGCGACCGCGACCGCGGTCGTGAGGCAGGTGAGGAGGAGCACCAGGACGCGGACCCGCCGCGCGTCGACGCCGAGGCTCTGCGCGACGTCGTTCCCGAGCTGCAGGAGATTGAGCTCCCGGCCGAACAGCGAGAGGAGGGTGCCGGTGATCAGCAGGACGCCGAGGACGATGCCGTCGACCGACCACGTCCCGTCCCCGATGTTCCCGAGCAACCAGAAGTCGACCTGGAGGCTCCCGGTCGGGTTCACCAGGAGCAGGAGCGAGAGGAGCGACGAGAGGAAGCTCGACAGCGCGACCCCGGTGAGCAGCAGGGTCTCGACGGAGCCGAACCGGCTCCGCGCCGCAAGGAGGATCACCCCGCCGGTGGCGAGGGCCCCGACGAAGGCGAACAACGGGAGCGCCAGGTTCGCCTGCGACAAGTCGATCCGGAAGTCGAAGACGAGCGCCGCCCCAACCGTTGCACCGGAGGAAATCCCGAGCAGGAACGGGTCCGCGAGCGGGTTGCGGAAGATCCCCTGGAGGCTCGCGCCCGAGCAGCCGAGGGCGGCGCCCGCCCCGAGGGCGAGGAGCACTTCGGGGAACCGCGACTCCCAGACGATCTCCCCGTACGCCGCGCACAGCCGGGGAGAGACCGCGAACCCCGCGCACGGGGAGGAGACGAGCCAGCCCCCCGAGAGGTGGTCGAGGAGGATCCGGACGACCAACCCGGGAGGAATGGCGACGTTCCCCAGGATCGGCGACAGGAGGAGCGTCGCGCCCAGTACGAGGGCGAGCAACCCGGCGGCGCGCCCGACGCGGAGCCGAACGGGAGGGGGTACGGCCGGCGCCGCGACGGCGGCCACCGTGCGGTCCCCTACTCCCAGCCCGGGTGCAGGAGATCGAGCAGGAGAGGCAGGCCGACCAGGATCATGGTCGGGTCGGGCTCCGTGAGGTAGATCGAGTACATTCCGTAGGCGTGGCCGTCGCTCGGCGCCGAGAGGGACGACCAGAACGGAGCCCCGGTGAAGTTCGACTCCGTGAGACCGAAGCCGGTCCCGTAGACGATGTAGGTCGGATTGTCGGCGAGGACCTCCTCGCCCGGGAGTTCTGGATACTGCAACGTCGCGTTCGCCGAGATGCTGGTGGCGCTCGCGAGCTCGATGAGCGACTCTCCGAACGTCCCCGGACCGTACGTCCAGTATCCGTTCGAATCGACGTCGTAGGTGACGAGCACGGTCGGGAACGGCACGGGCGGGTACTGGTCCGTCAGGTTCGCCTGGAACGCGGTCGCGTTGGCGATCCCCGCGGCGAGCTCAGCGTTGACGGCCTGGGCCTGCGAGGCGACGCCGAAGATCGAACCCAGGAGGTCGAGGTCGACCTCGATGCCGCTCAGGGACGGCGGCTGGAGCATCACGACCGGGATATGGTAGGTCTGGCTGATCGTCTCGACGTCGAGGACCGAGACGATCGTGGTGGCCAGCACGAGCTGGGGCGTGAGGTTGAGCAGCTCCTCGTCGACGAGCGGCTCGACCTGCACGCACATCGACGGCGAGAGGCTCCAGTTCGCGATCTGGCCGGCCGAGTAGTCCTCGTCGATCCCTCCGAACGCCGGCACGTAGCAGTCGACCCCGACGACGTGGCTCCGCAGCCCGAGCGAGACCATCGCGTCCAGGATGCTGGGGCCGAGCACGACGACCCGCGACGGATCGTGGGGGACGGTGACGGTACGGCCGAGATCGTCGGTCACGGTCAGGTCCCCGGGCGTCGTCGCCGGGCGGAGGTCGAAGTAGACCGAGGTCGCCGCGATCGCCGCGCCGGCGACGACGAGCAGCCCGACCGCAAAGAGGGCCATCGAGACGGTCCGGGGGGACGGAGGGGTCGGCGCGGTCGGGATATTCAAGGACATTGGAATTTAGTCAAACAGGGTTGAACATAAGGGTTGCTGCGCCCCGCGCTCAGCGCGCCGAGGCCGTGCGCGTCGGACCGACTGCCGACGACAAAGGCTATCTTTCCCGACCCTCCGCGACCGTTCGGAGGGAGCATAGGCTAACTTGGCAGACCAGCGGGCTCCAGTCAGGGAGTCGACTTCGACTTCCTGGGAATAGGGTCTGCGGAGGGGCGCGTCGCGCCCCCGTGACGATTGACTGGAGCGCGCGGAGAGACCCGCATATGGGGGTTCAAATCCCCCTGCTCCCACTCCCCTCTCCCGGTCCACTCGGCGGCCGGGGGAGGCTCCCGCCCCGCGCCTCTCTCGGAGCCTACGACGTACGCGCCGAGGGGGGCGGGAACGAGCGAAGCGCGCGGGCGAAGTGCTCCCCCTGCGCGGTGAGCTCGAGGCCGTCGTCGGTCGCCTTCCACAGAAGGTTTCGCTCCGTCAGGCCCCAGTCGAGCAGAGGTCGGAACTCGGACGGCACCAGATCCCGCTGGGGGAAGATCAGGAGCTGCAGCATCTGCGACGCCGGGTTCGGGTACTTCGAGAGCGCGACGTGGCTGTGGGAGGCGATCAGCTGCGGGAGGACCGACGCCGCGAGGTCGGTCGGTACTTTTCTCAGGTCATACGGACACAGGAACCGCGAGCTCGAGCGCTCCTGTTCGTCGAACCAACGCTCGTACTCGATGTACCCCGGGATCTGCTCGCGGGTCCAGTACTCGGTGATCGTCGCGGCCGCGGCCGTGACCCCGTCCGGATGGGCTTTCAGGAATCGGACGACCTCCGGGGCCGGCCGCAGCTTCCCGTGCGTCGGCAGGACCTGGGGACCGTCTAAGACGTGGAACCGATCGCTGAGGGAAGGGTCCCGCTCGGAAGCCTTCTCCTGGCAGTAGGCGAGCAGGGAGTTTCCCGCGACCCAGTAGGAGGAGGCGTCGGGGTCGAGCGCGCCGGCGAGGAACGCCGTCGCGTGCTCCGCCGCTTCGTCCTCGCTCGAGAACAGGTCGAGGCAGTGCGCTCCCGTCGGCAGCTGGGATAGGTCCTGCACTACTACAGGGAACGCTCGACCGGGTCGGTGGGCCCGGGCGCTCGAAACAGGTTCGCTTCCCTCGGCCTGGGCGCGTGAACGGTCGTCCGATGTGTCTCGTCTCACGGTTCCCTCCAGTGTCAGCCTCGGTCTCGGGGCGAGAGACCCCGGCGCCCGCGGGCCTGGAGTAGAAATGTGTGGAACAGCGGTTAAACCTGTTGAGACGCCCCGGCGCATCGGCCGAGCACGGGGAGGGGCGGCCCCGACGCAACCGACCACTGCCCCAGCGGGGTCGAGCCGACCGGCGCGGTCGTACCCCCCACTGGCGGGGAAGGTAGCCCCCACGCCCCGGGCAGAGGGCCCGCGCGCCCTGCGCGGCGTGGACCGACGGGCATAAGACGCGGACCCCGTCATCCCCTTGCGGTCAGCCTTGGACGGGTCGGAGCCGGCACCGCCGCGGTCGCCCAGCGTACCGGCCGTTCCGCAGCAGGCCCACTCGCTCGCGCTGAGTTCGGGCGCCGTCTTCGCCGCTTCGCTCCTGGTCCAGCTGCTCGGCGTCATCGGCAGCATCTTCCTCTACAAGCACATCGGCATCACCCCGACCGGCCAGGCGCTCCTCGGAACGGCGCAGCTGTTCCTGCTCATCGGCTCCTCCATCAACGGGGTCGGCGACCTGCGCCTCGGCACCTCGTACACCTACTTCCTCGCGCGCGGGAAGGCCGCGGAGGAGAACACCGCCACGTACCTCGCCGTCCGGACGGCGATGGTCGCGGCCGCGGGGGCGATCCTGTTCGCCATCGCGCCGCTCGAGCTCTACCACCACACCATCGCGAGCTCCCCTTCGGACCTCGCCTCCCTCGGCATCTTCCTGACGCTCCCGATCCTCTGGTCGTTCTCGACCGTCTACAACCAGATGTTCATCGGGCTCGGGAACTCGCTCAAGGCGCAGTACCCCGGGCTGGTCGAGGCGCTGGTGCGGCTCCCGGTCCTGATCTACGTCGCCTACTCGGTCCGGACCCTGGAGGGGATGACGATCGCCTACGCGGTCGGGGCGGCCGCGTCGGCGCTGTACACGATCCCGGCCCTGCTGCCGCGGCTGCGGGCGGTCTCCTGGCTCGAGGCGCTGCACATGTTCCGGTTCGCGTGGCCGCTGATGGGGAGTCTGATGCTCAACTACCTCGTCACCAACATGGTCCCACTGATCGTCAACGCGTTCCTCGGGCCGACCGAACTGTCGGTGTTCCTCGCCGCGAACGGCTGGCGGGTCCTGGTCCTCTCCCTGCCCGCGGCCGTCACGACCCCGCTGTTCCCGTACCTCGCCGGGCTGCACCGGCAGGAACGCTACGAGCCGCTGCGCAGCGGCACGTGGCAAGCGCTCCGGTACTCGGCGATGCTCCTCGTCCCTGGGGTCGTCGCGCTCGTCACGTACCGCTACACCTTCCTCAACGTCTTCGCGAACCACCTCTACGCGAAGCCCGGGGCGCTCCCGCTCGCGATCCTGGTCGTCAGCGCGATCCCGCTCGCGCTCAGCCAGATCATCCAGTCGAGCATCAACGCGATCGGGCGGCGCCGCCTCGAGCTGTACATCACGAGCACGCAGGTCGCCGTGCTCCTCGTCGCGGTCGTCGTGCTGATGGCGCCGTGGAAGGTCCTGTACTGGACGTTCGAGCTCGGGATCGTCGGCGGCGCGATCGCCGTGCTCCTCTCGAGCATCGCCGCGCTCGCCCTGAACACCTACTTCATGGAGGCGTTGATCCGCGTGCACATCCGTCCCGCCCCGATCCTCCGGATCACCGTGAGCGCGGCGGTCTCGTTCGAATCGCTCTCCCTGCTGAACCGCACCCATCTCTTCCCCGTCATCGACGGGCTCGAACTCCTCGCCGCCGTCTTCCTCGGGTTCGCGGTCTACTTCGTCGTCCTCGCGATGATCGGCGAGCTGACCCAGGAGGACGTACGTCGGATCGGAGGGTCGCTCAGCCTTCCCCCGCGCCTCTACGAGCCGCTCGCGCGGCTCTGCTGGGCGAGGTTCACTCCGGCCCTTGCGCCGATCGACCTTACCCGGGCACCGGGGTTCCGTTCGACGGAGCTTCCCGAGCCGTTCTCGGGAACGACCGAGCTCCCCGCCCTCGACCCCGGCGACACCGGGGACGGCGTCGACCCGGACGAGCCGCGCGACCGCGACGAGTAGCCCCGACGGGCCCCGACCCACCGGCGGCGGCGCCGCGCGTCGCGCGTAGAGGTTAAGGCACGCCCCCGATACCCCGCGCGGACGGGACCATGCGTCGACCCATGCCGCGGCGGGACTCCGAAGACCGGGCCGGAGCCGCGCGCCGGAGACAGGCCCCCAAGCGGGAGGGAGCGAGCCGATGACGCGCTCGGACCCTCGCGCGGGCGGAGGCCGGTGCGGCTAGGCTCGACGGTCGAGCTCCGCCCCCGGTCCGGTCCGCCCGTCCTCCGTTCCTTCCGGGCCGTCCCGACGGGAGGTCGCCCGTGACCGGCGAAGCGTTGCGGAGCGTCGACCTTCGCAAGACGTACCGCTCGAAGGGATCGCCCCCGGTCGATGCCCTCGCCGGCGTGACGCTCGAGGTGCGTCGCGGCGAGCGGGTCGCCCTGCTCGGGCGCAACGGTGCGGGCAAGACGACGTTCCTTCGGATCGCCTCCACGCTGCTCCGGCCCACGTCGGGGTCGATCGAGGTGTTCGGGATCGACGTCGACCGGACGCCGGACAAGGTCCGCCCGTACATCGCGGTCGTCCCCCAGGAGGGCAAACCGTTCTTCCACCTCACGCCCCGCGAGCAGGTCTACACCTACCTGCGCGCGCGCGGGCTCTCCCGGGAGACCGCCCGGGCGAGGACCGAGGCGGCGCTCGAGCAGATGGGCCTCACCGGCTTCGCGGACCGTCTGGCGATCACGCTCTCGGGCGGACAGCGCCAGCGCACGATGGTCGCGACGGTGATCGCGACCGAGGCGCCGCTCCTGTTCCTCGACGAGCCGTCGATCGGGATGGACCCGTTCGCCCGCCGCGAGGTGTGGTCGTCCCTGCGGGGTCTGACGCAGCGGGGCTCGACGATCCTCCTCACGACGCACTACCTCGACGAAGCCGACGCGCTCAGCCACCGGCTCTACATCGTCGAGCACGGCCGGGTGATCGTCAGCGGCACCGCCGAGGACCTGAAGCGGTCGGTCGGGGGCACCCTGAAGGTCACCCTCCCCGAGGGCGGCCCCCAGATCGAACGGTTCCGCTCGTTCGGCTCCTGCGCCGTCGACGGGGAGGCGGTCTCGGTGATCGTGGCGCCCGAACGGCTCGGGGAGCTGATGGACGTCGCGGTCCGCTCCGGGCTCACCGCGACGGTCGGGCCGGTGACCCTCGAGGAGGCGTTCCTGCGCGTCGTCGGACGGTCGATCAATGAAGACTGAGACGGTCGCGGCCGCTCGGCCGTTCCGCGGGCTGACCGCCTTCTTCTGGACGGAGGCGCTCGTCCAGCTCCACGAGGAGCTCGCCATGGCGACCTCGATGGTCGTTCAGGGGGTGCTGCTGGTCTTCGTCTGGATCCTGAACCCCGGACTGATCGGCGTCGCCCTCGTCGGCGCGGTGATCTTCTCGCTGTTCGCGATGGGCCAGCGGGTGCTGAACGAGGCGGCGTACATCCGGATCGACCACAAGGCGAACGACCTGTACCTCGCCGGCCCCCTCACCCCGGAGGCGTACTTCCTCGGGATGTCGGCCGGGATCCTCGTCGTCTACGTCCCGCCGGTGGTCCTGCTGGGGATCCTGGCCGCGATCGTCGCGCACCTGACCTGGGCGCCGCTCGTCCTCCTCGTCGGGCTCGGCGGGATGGTGTGGATCTGCTCCGCCTCGATCGGCTACGTCTTCTCGACGGCGTTCCGGGACAACCGCGCGATCTGGGCGTACTCGAGCCTGTTCTTCAACGTCTTCGGCGTGCTCCCCCCCGTCTTCTATCCGTTCGGCCTGTTCCCGGCGGCGCTGCATCCGGTCGCCCTCCTGATGCCCCCGAGCGCGGCGGCGGCACTGGTGCAGAACGCGATCGGCGCGGCGACTCTCTCCTCCGGCGAGGTGACGCTCGCCGCGGTCGGCCTCGTCGTCGAGACGCTCCTCCTCTTCGTGTTCGCCACGTTCTGGGCCCGGCGCACGGTCCGGGAGGGGTGAGGGGTGGCGACGCCCGACGTCTCGTTCCCGGGGGTGCCGACGCAGGGCCGCGCCCTCCCGGCGTTCCTGCTCGTCGGCTGGCGGTGGATCTCGCGGAACCCCGCGGTGACGATCACCCCGGTCCTCCTGCCGTTCATCTTCCTGTACTTCCTCTCGCTGATCTCGCCGCCGGCCGACCGCCCCCTCGAGATCATCGGCGCGATGCTGTTCACGATGCAGAACATCGGCTCCTGGGTGCTCGGCGACAGCGCGACGTGGCGGATCGAGTGCTCCCTCCAGGACATGTTCGTCGCGAGCCCCCTCGGTCGGGTCCGCTACCTGTTCGGGATCGCCTTCTCGAACCTGATCGCGATGCTGCCGGCGCTCGTCATCCTCACGGTCCTGCTCGGCTGGGTCGGCGCCGGCGATGGACACCCGCTGACCGTCTACGCGGTCGCCGTGCTCGCGGCCAGCCTCGGCGTCCTCTGGGTGCTGTTCTCGTCGATCGGGATGGCGATCTCGAGCCGGGTCCGCACGCAGCGGGAGATCTGGCCGGTCGGCAACCTCACGTTCACCATCCTCGGGATGCTCTCGCCGCTGTACTATCCGCTCTCGGCGCTTCCGCCCGACTGGCAGGCGGTCGCCCGGTTCCTTCCGACGACGTACGCCGCCCTCCTCGACCAGGGAGCGCTCGGGCTCACGCCCGCGACCCCCGGGGAGATGGCGGTCTACGGCGGCCTCCTGCTCGCCTGCGCTGCCGCGGGCCTCGCGATCACCCTGCGGCTCTACCGCTGGGGTGAGCTCTGAGCCGGAGAGGAGAAACGTTCATGCGGAGGGGGCGCTTCGACCGTTCGGTGCACACGCCCCACGCTCCTGTCACCCGCGCTCCGAGGGTTGGGGGCCGCGCCCGGCCGATCGGTCGGGGCCCTCGGCCCGACTCGGCGGAGGAGCGACCGTAGGTTCTAACCATGGGCAACGAAGAGTTCGACGAGATCCTATCCGCGCTCGACCGAGAGACCGCGCGCATCCGCGTGCGGGCCGAACCGCGCCGCTACAACAAGCCGGCCACGGTCATCTCGGGGTTCCCTCCCGGGGTCGACCTCGCCGAGACGACCCGGTCGTTGAAGAACCGGCTCGCCACCGGCGGGTCGGTCGTGGACGGGGAGGTCTACCTGCAGGGGGACCACCGGGCCCGGATCCGCGACGAGCTCGCCCGTCTCGGCTTCGACCCGGAGACGATCGAGATCTCGGACGCCGCCCTCCCGAAGAGGGGCCGCCGCGGGTAGCGCTCCCTTCTCCCCGGGCGCTCCGAAGCCCTCGGGGGGCAGGATTTGCGCATATAGATGTGCCTATATTTGCCGGAGCGGAGGGGCGGTCATGGCGGCGTACGCCCACCCCGAGGTCCTGGTCGAGACCGATTGGCTCGCGGATCACCTCACGGACCCGAAGGTCCGTGTCGCGGAGGTCGACTACGACCCGATGGCGAACTACGAGCTCGGCCACGTCCCCGGCTCGGTGCTGTTCGACTGGCGCAAGGATATCAACGACCCGGTGCGCCGGGACATCCTCTCCTCGGAGGCGTTCACCGAGCTGTTCCGTCGCGCGGGCATCGAGGACGACACGACGGTCGTCCTCTACGGGGATTTCAACAACTGGTTCGCCGCGTTCGCCTTCTGGGTCTTCACGTACTACGGGGCGAAGCGCCTCAAGCTGTTGAACGGCGGCCGCAAGAAGTGGATCGCCGAGGACCGCCCCCTCACGAAGGACGCCCCGAAGCCGGCGCACGGACGGTTCCAGGGCCACCCTCCCGACCCGAAGCTCCGCGCGTTCCTCGAGGACGTGCGGGCCGGACTCCCGCAGGTCCAGGCCGGCGCCCTCTCGCTGGTCGACGTCCGCGGCCCGAAGGAGTTCTCCGGCGAGATCACCGCGCCTCCCGAGTACCCGACCGAGCACGCCCAGCGCGGCGGCCACATCCCGGGGGCGAAGAACATCCCGTGGGCCCAGGCGGTACAGGACGACGGGACGTTCAAGTCGCGCGAGGACCTCGAGGCGCTCTACGGAGGGAAGGGGGTCGTCGGCACGAAACCGGTGATCACCTACTGCCGGATCGGCGAGCGCTCGAGCCACACGTGGTTCGTCCTCCGGTACCTGCTCGGCTACCCCGACGTCCGCAACTACGACGGCTCGTGGACGGAGTGGGGCAACCTCGTCCGCACGCCGATCGAGAAGTAGCGCGGAAGCCCTAGTCGCGGCGGGGTCGACGGGCGGCCGACCCGTCGCCCCGCTCGACGAGGAACTGGTGGAGCGTCCCGTCGCGACGGTGCGCCAGCACGGTGTGCCCCGTCTGGTCGGTCCAGCGGACCATCTCGATCGGGCTCGTCGGGTCGTCCGTGACGAGGAGGATCGCCTCGCCGACCGCATGGCGGGCGAGCTCCTCGTTGAGCTTCACCAGCACCGCCGAGCACTCGAGACCGATCTCGCTGAGCTCGACCTCGGGGGTGCGGGGCCAGCAACGGATCCGGCGGGCCCGGATCCGCTCCTCGAGACGCGGCGCGACCCGCGCGGCAGATTCGAGCTGGGTCGGGTCGGTCGCGCCCCCCTCCGCTCGAACGCGAACGACCCATCCTTCCCCGTACGGCGCATCGTTCAGGAGCCGGGGCCGTCGCACGACCGCGAGGTTCCGCTCGACGACCTCGGCCGTGCGGGGGAGTCGGACCGCTCCCGTCAATCGAACGCTCTCGACGGTCGCCACGCTGCGGCCCGCCGCGACCGGGCCCTCGACCGGCCGGAACACCACCTCGCGGAACGGCCCCGCGAACGCCCCGAACGTCGCCATCACGCCGACGACCGCGGTCGAGCCATCCCCCTCGGGTTTCCACCAGACCTCGTGCTCGAAGTCGTAGAGCCGGTCGTCCGGGAGAAGGCACCCTGCGACGTCCATCGACTCCCCCGGACCCGGGCCGGCCCTTTATCCCTCCCGGGCCCGCCGGCTTTTAGCGCGCCCTCGCCTCGTCGCGGCTCCGCATGGCCGATCGCGAAGAACGCACGGGGAGCGCCCCGATCGGCCGCTGCCGGTGCGGCCATTGGGCGACCGACCACATGGTCGTCGTCCCGGTCGCCGCGTCGGCGAGCGTTCGCCTCGAGCCGTCCGGGCCGTGCCGCCGATGCGGGGCGGCCGCCTGCCGCGGGATGACCGCGGTCCCCCGGTAGCGACGGAGCCGGGGCTCAGCCGTACGCCTCGCGGATGAGGAACTCCTTGAGGCGCTCGAGGCGCTCTTCCCAGAAGTGGAAATGCCAGGAGCGCGCCTCCTCCCACGCGCCGCTCCCGCCCCAGCCGGCGTGCTCGAGCGTCACGTCGATCCCCTCCGGGGACTCCTGCAAGCGGACGTAGACGGTCGTCTTCGGGGTCGGGTCGTTCATCAGGGCCACGAACGGGGGCGGGGCGAACCACGTGAACCCGATGTCGACGTCCGGGGTGAACTGGGTGACGGTCCCGGGGCTCTCGAACGCCGGCGACGCGCTCCAGCGAAGCCGGTACGGCCCGCCCGGGGCGGGGGTGATCGTCGCCTCGTCGCACAGCCAGCCCCGCACCTTCGCCGGGTCGGTGAACGCCGCGTGGATCATCGGGATCGGCAACGGGATCGTCACCTGGATGAGGATCGGGTCGAGCGGCTCCTCGGGCACGCCGGCGGTTCGATTCTCGGGACTAAAGGGTTTGCGAGCGGACGGATCGCCTCCGTCCGTTCGACCCGCGCGGTAGGGATCCGCGCGGTTCCGGGAAACGTTCGGGAGTCGCTCGACCGGCCCGCGCGCGGCCCCGCTCCCTCGGAAGTCGGGACACACACCTTATAGCTTCGATGGGAGACGGCGGAGCGAACGCAATGCTCGCCCACCACCGTCGCGCAGGAGTCGCCGTAGCGATCGCCGCCCTCATGGTACTCGGCGCCCTCGCCGGTATCACCGCCGTCGCGCCCCACGGGAGCTCGGCCTCCCCGTCGGCCGCTCCGGTGACCCCGACCCGGGGTCCGACCCCCGCCCTCAGTTTCCCCTCGATCGCGAGCGGGTTGCCGTACTCGGCGGGAGCGCAGCTCCTGGCCGGGGTCGGCTCCGGCGCGACCAACGTGCCACCCGCCCCCTCCGCCCCCGCCGATGCGACCGCCGCCGCTCCGACGGGCGCACCCCCGACCGACAAGATCGCCTCGACGGTCGGGACGTTGCGCGCGGACGGCGTTCCGCTGCGCGACGCCTTCCTTCCGAACCTGAACGCCAACCCGCACCCGACCCTCTCCACGGACGGCACGGTGACGCCCGGCTACACGACGGGCGGCCCCGCTCCGGTCGGGGTCGCGGAGTACGGCGTCTACAACGACTCGGGAACGCTCGTTCCCGAGAACTTGAGCACCACCAGCCTGGCCGGCTCGTTCGTCGGCGTGAACCCCATCTGCGAAGAGATCAGCGACAACTGCACGACGTCGGTCCTCTCCATGGACAGCGGCGCCCCGGACGCCTACGGCCTCCAGCTGAACGCCGTCTTGCAGAACGTGACGCTGTTCAACACCCCGGGATACGAGTTCTGGACGCAGAACGTCTTCGAGTACTCGACCTTCTCCCAGCAGCTGTACATCATCACCAACATCTGGAACTTCTCGTCGTACGGCGCCGGGTTCACCCCCAACTCCCTCGCGGGGCACGGCCCGAACGGCACAGAGGTGCCCGGCGAGCTCTACTACTCCGTCTCCGGGCCGTACAACATCAGCGCGGACTACTCGGCGATCGTCGAGCTCCAGTCGGGGCTCGCGGGGAACGACGACGCGGTCGAGTTCTCGTTCGAGGTCGCGAACGGAACGGTCGAGTACGGGGGCGTCAACGATTTCGCGGTGTTCAACTCGACCGGGGCCGGCGGCCCGGGCGTCGATACTCCCGCGCTCTACGTCGCCAGCGGCTCGCAGTACACTCCGGTCGGCGTCCCTTCCGACTGGGAGTTCGTCATGGGCGGACCCGGCGGGGGGAGCAACGTCGACATCCTCTCGATGTACTCGCAGATGGACCTCTACTGGCTGGACCCGAACACCTCCTCGTTCGACGTCGTGCCGTCCGCCTACAACGTCGGCAGCGAAACGGGCGAGACGGCCGTGGGGGCGACCGCCCTCTGGGAAGGGAACTGGAGCGGCTTCCTCTCTGGTCCGGGCGAGTACATCACCCCGGGACCGACGTTCGTGGGCGGGCTCTGGAACGTCACGAACACCTCGGCCGGTTTCGGCCTCCTGGCCTACGTGCTGAGCCCGTCGAACGGGTTCACGTTCTTCGGGCAGACCGCGGACCCGTTCGCCTACGAGGGGTTCGCCTGGGCGCCTCCGACGTGGCTCTACTTCCTGCCGCCCGCGGAGTACACCGTCTGGTCGATGGCGTCGAACTACGAACCGTCCCTGAACGGGTTCCTCGTCGGGAACGGTTCGGAACAGTTCTACGACGACAATCTGGCGTACGACCCGTTCACGGGCGTCTACACCCCGCTCTGGGCGTTCAACGAGACGGGGCTTGCCGCGATCACGTGGAACGGTGTGACACTCTACAACAACGAGTACGCGCAGCTCGGCGACGACGTCGCCGACGGCCTCTACTTCCCGTGGTTCGGCGAGTCCAACGACTATCTGTTCCCGGTGTTCGCGGGAATCCTGCTTTGGAACACGTTCGACGCGCAGATCATCGCGCCGCCGACGCTCCTCGTCGACTATCCCAGCTGGTACGCGGGATTCCTCGACTACTACGGGCTACCCCCGACGAACAACCTCGGGATCCTCGTCTACAACTCTTCCGGGGTGACGCTCGACGGAGCGGCCGGGATCACCGGCTGGTGGTTCACCGAGGCCGCGTTCGGCCCGACGGTCCCCCAGGACAACGTCGTCTTCTGGAACACCTCGTACTCCACGATCTCGAACAACCGGTTCGAGACGGGGAGCAACGCGCTCTACCTCTACGGCGGGACGGACAACGACATCTACAACAACACCTTCCTTCAGTTCCTCCCCTCCGCCCCCGATCCGTACGAGGTCTCGGGCTACTACTACGGAACGTACGCGCTGTTCGACGCGGACTTCGGCGACTACGCCTTTGACGGGTTGATCTGCGACTGCTGGGATCTCGTCTACAACAACATCTTCGACACCTACTTCACCGCGATCTCGCCGCTCTACGACCCGTACACCGGCGGGTTCCCGATCGTCCCCTTCTCCGAGCAGTGGAACGTCCCCCGCCTCAACGGCGTGACGAACATCATCGGCGGCGACTACCTCGGCGGCAACTACTGGTGGAACTACGGAACGAGCCAGGACCCGTACGGGGTGCTCCCGTACGAGGACCTCGCCGTCGACTACCTGTTCATCTGGGGCCTCGACCCGTACGGGATCTTCTTCGGCGGCGACTACGTACCGCTGACGTTCGGCCCGGTGTTCACCGTCACCTTCGACGTGATCGGTCTCCCGAGCGGGACGTACTGGAGCCCCGAGGTCGAGGCGTCGGACGGCGGATACGTCGCCAACGAGACGGACCTCTCCTACGCCAACGAGAGCTGGACGGAGGGGGTCTACAACCTCTCGGCGTTCGCCGTGACGAACGGCTACACCTACACCGGCCCCGACGTGCTGTTCGTCTTCGGCAACGAGACGGTCGACCTCACCTTCGCGCCGCTGTACACCGTCTCGATCAAGGAGTTCGGCTTGCCGGCGCTCACGGTCTGGGAAGGCGACCTCGGAGGCGGATCGTACCTCGAGTTCAACGCGTCGAACTCGAGCTGGCTCAACTTCAGCGTCCCGGCGGGGGAGTACTTCTACGACGTCGAGGCGTTCGCCGAGTACGCGTCGCTCAACGGGAGCGGGGTCGTCGAAGTCGCCGGTAACCTGACGATCTTCGTCACGTTCGTCGCGCTCTACTCCATCACGTTCGACGAGAGCGGTCTGCCGCTCGGGCACGCCTGGACGATCCTCTTCTCGACGGACGCCCCGGAGGGCGGCAACGGCTCGGTGACGGTCACGAACGCCTCCAACTTCCTCGGCGAGGCGTTCTCGGGCTACACGTACTCCTGGTGGGTCGTCGCCCCCGGATACGCCGCGACCCCGGCGTCCGGATCGTTCTTCCTCACGGGCGACGTCGTCGTCTCGGTGACGTTCGCCGCCATCACGTCGGTCACGTTCGATGCGAGCGGGCTCTCCGCGGGCGCCGCGTGGACCGTCGTCCTCACGCAGGGGGCGGACGTAGAGACCCAGACGAGCACGGGCGCGTCGATGACGTTCTCGGCCACGGCCGGCGCGTTCAGCTACACGGTGAGCGCCGCCGACTACGTGCCGGGCGTCCCGTCGGGCGCGGGCACCCTCCCCCTGGGCGGACCGATCACGGTCGACTTCACGCCGGCCGCCGCGACGATCTACTTCAACGAGACCGGGCTGCCGGTCGGCGAGTCCTGGACCGTCAACCTGACCGAGGGCCTCACGACGACGACCGGCTCGGGCGTCGGCGCCTCGATCGCCATCGGTGCGCTGGACGGGCCGTACTCCTACACCGTGAGCGCGGGCAACTACACCGCGGGCCCCGCGGCGGGCTCGGGAACGCTGCCGGCCGACAGCGCGGTGGCGATCGCCTTCACGCCGACCCCGTCGACGGTCGATTTCGAGGAGACCGGCCTGCCCGGCGGCATGACGTGGACGGTGCATCTCACGCAGAACGGCGTGACGACCGGCTACTCGGGCACGGGGACGATCGTGATCGCGGCGGTCGAGGGCGCGTACGCCTACACGGTCCACGCCGAGAACTACACCGCCCCGATGCTGACGGGCACGGGGACGCTCCCGGCCGACCCGACCGTCGTCACCGCGTTCAGCATCGTCGACGGGACGGTCTCGGGGACGGTCCTCCCGGGCTCGGTAACCTTCACCATCGGCCCCAACACCGTGACGATCGGGGCCGGCGGGGCGTACTCGATCGACCTCGCCCCCCACACCTACGCGGTGAAGGTCACGGCCCCCGGCTACTACCCCTACTACACCAACACGACGCTGGCTTCCGGTAAGACGACGTCGCTCAACATCACCCTCATCGCGATCCCGGCGCCGGCGGCGAAGCCGCTGCTCGGGATCTCGGGGACGAACGGCTGGATCGTGATCGGGGTCCTGGCGGCGCTCGCGCTGCTGCTCCTCGGCGCGACGCTCGTCCTGATGGGCCGCGCACGGCGTCCCCCGGCGTCTCCGGCGCCGAAGGGGTGGAGCGAGGGGTCGTCCGCTCCGGCGGGGGCCGGCGGCGCGTCGGGGACTCCCGAGTGGAGCGAGGGTGGCTCGGCCACCCCGCCCCCCGGTGCGAAGTAGGCGCTCCGGCGCGTCGCGCCCAACCCCTTCCTTCCTCTCCGCGCGCCACGTGCCGTTCGCGCCAATCCGTGGGGGTCCGGGGGGAGCGTCGGGTCTTCGCTCGTCGGGCGACCCCCGTCGAGGGTGGGAACGAGCCCGCCGTCACCGGCCGATCCGACCGTCCCCCGACCCGGGGGAGGTGGACTGGTCGGGATTTGAACCCGAGACCTCCGGTTTGCAAAACCGGCGATCTTCCGAGCTGATCTACCAGCCCACGAGCCTCTACGGGGTGCCCGCCACCTTAGCTTTGTTGGCCCGGTGGCGCGACGGCACGCCAGGCCCGATCGAGGTTGGGCACGGTCGGGCGACGGCCGATCTCGGACGGGGCGACCCACGCGGAGTCGGTGTGCTCCCAGTCCAGGCGCACGTCGGTCCGACCGACCCGGAAGAGGAACGGGCGGACCGCATAGACCGTCGGACCGTCCCGGGCGTAGACCACCCGACCCGTGCGGAGGAGCCGGAGGTCCCCCTCGAGGAGGCCGGTCTCCTCCCGGACCTCGCGGTAGGCTTGGCCCTCGGCCCTCGGGTCCTCGAGGTAGCCGGAGACGCCGGCCCATCGGCCCTGGAAGCTTCCGACCCGACCGGATCGGCGCAGCAGCAGGATCCGTCCGTCCTCCCGCTGGAGGAAGGCGGTCACGACGTCGACGCGTCGGAGCTCGGACACGGTGACGGTTCCCCGGTCGCCGTCCACCGCGACCGTCTCGCCCTCTCGGAAGAGGTCGGACGGGAGGTCGCCCACCACCGGGGTCCCCGGGGGGACGGGACCACCGAGCGCGGACGCGTCGAGGACGAGCCCCACCACGTCGACCGGGGTATGAGCGCGGGGCCATTCGGCGGTCGCGCCGACCACCAGCACGCGCCCGGCACCCGGGCTCTGGTCCACCGTAGCGTTGGAAACGATGTGCGCCGGTCCCGTGGCCCGACCCCGGCCGAGGGGGGTGCCCTCGAACTCCATGCCCGCGCCCGAGGGGCTCGACCGCCCTTCTCGCTATCGGAACGGGCGGAAACCCCTTGTAGCCGACCCCGGTCGCACGCGCCGTGCGGCTGAGCGCGTTCACGGTCGCCGACGCGTACCCCGAGGATCCCCGGGCACCGGATCGGCTCCTGGACGTCGTCCGGCTCGCGCGCGCCGCGGAGGAGGGCGGACTCTCCGCCCTCTGGCTCGCCGAGCACCACTTCCATCCCGGCGGCGTCTCTCCGTCGGCGGCCGTGATGCTGGCCGCCTGCGGGAGCGTCACCCACCGGCTGCGCCTCGGCTCGATGGTCAGCGTGCTGCCGTTCCACCGTCCGATCGATGTCGCCGAGGAGTTCGCTACGGTCGACCGGCTGACCGGGGGGCGGCTGAACTTCGGGGTAGGGAGCGGCTACATCCCGCTCGAGTTCGAGGGGTTCGGCGTCGATCCCGCGACCAAGCGCGGGCGGTTCGACGACGCCCTCGAGATCATCCTCGCGGCGTTCGATGGGCAGGAGGTTCGCGCCGGGGGTCCCGGCGCCCCCCCGGTCCGGCTCAACGTCCTCCCCGTCCAACGCCCGCATCCCCCGATCTGGGTCGCGGTCCAGCGACGGGAGGCGATCGCCCACGTCGCGCGACAGGGCCACTCGATCGCGCTGATCCCGTACGCCACGGTCGCCGACCGGACGGAGCTCGCCGACGAGATCCGCGAGTACCGGGCGCACCGGCCCCCCGGAAGCTCCGGCGAGGTCGCGGTCGCGATCCACCTGTACGCCGGCGATCGCCCGGAGCTCGCTCGGGAGGCGTTCCGCCGGTACCTTGACAGCCGCCTTCGAACGCAGTCGACGTTCTACCAGCAGAAGGCGGCGCAGCATCCGGCGGGCTCCACCCCCGAAGGGATCGAGAGGAGCGGCTTCGCGGCGTTCGGCGCGCCCGCCGCGATCGTTCGGGAGTTGCGCGAGTTCTCGGCGATCGGGGTCGACGAGCTCCTCGGAATCTTCGACTTCGGGGGCCTCCCCGAACCGGAGGTGCGTCGGTCGGTCGTCGCCCTTGGGAAGGCCTGGTCGGACGCGCCGGCGCGCCCGTGAGAGGGTTCGCCCGCGCGACGGGCCGGAGCGCGCGGGCGAACGAACTTTAACCCCACGCCGGCTCGCCTGGCCCGGAGAGCCCCATGGCGGAGATCCTGCCCGGCGTGCATCAAGTGGAAGGCGTCGACCCGTCCCCCGACTTCTCGACCCATGTCTATCTCGTCAAGGACAAGGGACCCAGCTGGACCCTCATCGACACCGGCCTACCGGGCGCCCACGCGGCGATCTTCGCCTACCTCGCGAAGATCAAGGTGGAGCCGACCGCCGTGAAGCACGTCCTGATCACCCACCTCCATCGAGACCACACGGGATCGCTCAAGGCGATCGCCGGCCAGACGCACGCGCGCACGTTCGCCCACTGGCTCGAGGCGGCGTTCATCGCGAACGACCCGAAGTACGACGGGCCCGGCACCCCGCCGGCGGAGGCGTTCACGGTCGACGAACGGCTCAAGGACGGGGATACCGTCGACGCCGGGGGCGGCCTGATCGCCTACCATACGCCCGGCCACACGCCGGGCCACACCTCCTACTACCAACCCGAGCGGAAGATCCTCTTCTCGGGCGACCTGTTCTTCGGGGAGGGGGAGCGGGTGACGCTCACCCCGCCCGACTTCACGCTCCACACCGGGACCGCTCGGGTGTCGGCGCGCCGGATGAGCCAGCTGTCGATCGACGCGCTGATGACCTACCACGGCGGGCCGGTGCTCCAGCACGGCGGCGCCGCGGTGCGAACCGTTGTCCAGGGGTTCCCGTAGACGCGCGGCGGCCGCGCCCCCGCTCCCTCCGGGGCACGGGGCCCCGGACCCGAATGGGACTGGCCAGATTTGAACTGGCGTCTCGGAGTCCCGAACCCCGAAGGATGGACCAAGCTACCCCACAGTCCCAGACGGGGGTCGCTCACTCCCCCTCGCTATTTGAACGTGCGCAGGCGCCGGGGCAAACGACAACGCGACTCGAACGGCCACCGCCCGCCCGATCGCCGCTCCGGGTGTGGCCTCGGGGAGAGGAGGTCTGACGCTTCCCGACCACCGGATCCCCATCCGCGGGGCTCGACCCAGCGGGCAACGCTGCCCGCGCGGGTCGAACCGGCGAACGCGCCGGAGGTGTTTCACGACCTCCTGGGGCGTCTCTCTATGCTGGGTCGGCCTACCGATGCCGTGTCCTCGACCCCTCCTCCCGTCCCGCCCCTCCTGGGGGTCGCTCCGATGGAGTCGCTCACCTGGAGCATTCCCGGGCTGAAGGAGGACCCAAGCCTCTGCCTGCGCTGCCGGTCCGCGCAGTTGCTCTGCGGCAAGCCGGTCTGCCCGATCATGGTGAAGTACCGGGCGTTCGAGCGGACGCTGCCGATGGTCCCGGGCACGGAGCTGGACGGGAGTTCGCCGCCGGGGCTGTTCGTGGGACGGTTCGGCTACCCGAGCGTGTCGGCCGGACCGCTCCTCAGCCCCGAGCACGGGGCGACCGAGCTGCTCGACACTCCGGAGGAGTGGGTCGGCCGGTCGGTGGAGGAGGTCGTCGGGTTCCGCACCCAGTTGATCCGGGGGACGTTCCGCCTGCGCGTCACGGACGCCGAGCGGCCGAACCGCTGGCTCGAGCAGCTCCAGCTCCTCGGCCTGGCGGAAGGGTCCGTGGAGTCCGAGGCGACGTTCCGCCGCCCCCCGCGGGGCCACCTGGCGCTCTCGGACAGCTCCCCTCCGTTCGGCCCGTCCGCTCCGATCGAGCAGGTCCGTCTCGACGTCCGGCGCCTGGACCCGCACCTGGACCGGCTCTCCTCCGATGTTCACGCCAACGCCCGGATCGCCGTGGAGGAGCTGTACGGGCGGGGCGTGCGGGTGAGCCGGATCCAGCGGGCGTTCAGCGTCGGCACCCTCGGCCGACGCGGGCGCCGCAAGCTCGTTCCGACCCGGTGGAGCATCACCGCGGTCGACGACCTGATCTCGAAGCAGAACGTCGAGCGGCTGCGGCAGCTCCCCGAGCTCTCCGAGATCGAGCTGCACCGGCTCACCGCCCTCGACAACCGGTGGCTGATCGCCCTGCTGCCCGGCGCGTACCGCTACGAATCGATCGAGGCGTGGTACCCCAATACCCTCTGGAACCCGAGCCCGAGCTCGATCGTCATGATCGGGGACCACGAGGGGTATGACGGAAGGACGACCTACGCCTCCATCGGCGGCTGCTACTACGCCGCGCGGCTCGCCGCGAGCGAGGCGCTCCTCCGCCGGGGCCGCCAGGCCGGGATCGTGGTCCTCCGCGAGGTGCACCCGGGGGAGATCCTCCCCCTGGGGGTCTGGAACGTCCGGGAGCACGTCCGCAGCGCGCTCCGCTCCGCCCCGGAACGCCTCGCCACGCTCACGGAGCTGACGGACCGGATCCGCTCCACGTTCGCGATCCCCGTCGACCGGTGGCTGCGCACGAGCGCCGTGCTCCACGACGCCCGGACCCAGCGCCGCCTCGACGCGTGGCTGTAGACCGGCGCGGGGCCCCGCTCGGGGTGCCGATCTTCCGCCCGCCCCGCTACGTGTACGAGGCGCCGCACTTCGCGCAGAACGAGTCCGTCGGGAGGCGCTCCGCGCCGCACTGCGCGCACGTCGCCGGCCGGCGGGAGGCGCCGCACCCCCGGCAGAAGACGTCCGCGGGCTGGCACGGGTGTCCGCAGTGCGGGCACCGCTCGGAGGAGGCGAGGGACGCCGCCGCCTGCGCCGGGTCCGTCGGGCGCGCGCCGGGGGTCCCCACCGTAGAAGAGGAGGAGGGCGGCGCGAGCGCCTCGACCGCGCCGCCGGCCTCCCGGCGGCCTTTGAGCGCGAGCCGGAACGCCTCGGCGTAGTCGCCGCGGTCGAACGCCTGCTGGGCCTGCCCGAGGATCGCCTTGGCCCGCTTCGCCCGACCCGCGTTCTTCGGGTTCGCCTCGCCCCGGGCGACGTCGTCGCCGAGCAGACGGAGCTGGAACTGAGACTCCGCCCGGTGCTGGGGGATCTTGGCCGGCGGAGGGGTCGCGGCCGTCGGCGGGGGCGCGGGTGCGGACGGCGGCGTCCTCGGGCCCGGGACCGGCGCGGGCACTGGAGCGGCGGCGAGCGGAGGCTGCGGGTGTTGGCGGGCGGCGACGAGGGTCTCGTGGGCGGATTGGGCGAGCGCATACGCACGGTCGAACTGACGCGCGTCGAACGACGCCTGCGCCTCCCCGACGAGCTCCCTGGCCCTCGGCACGTCGGTCCCCTGCGCGGAGAGGACGTTCGCCTCGCGACGGGCCATCGCGATCCGGTTGAACGCCCGGTCGCTCACCGCTTCCGGCCGGCCGCTCAGCTCGCCGCGCAGCTGGTCGCGGCGCATCCTCAGCCGGCGCAGCAGGATCAGGCCGACCCCGGCGAGCGCGACCGAGATGACGACGACGACCACGATAGCGAACAGCTCGGTGGTGGTGAGCCCCGACACGGAACGTCCCGAGCGGGGGTCCGCCCCCTCGGCCGTGCTAGAATTGGCGGGGGGCAGTATTTAGAATGCGGCGCCGAGGGGCCGCCCGGGACCGTCCGTCGGCCGGTCCGGGCGGGGCATGCTCAGAAGACGGAGAGCTTGCCGGTCAGGAGCCGCCGGGGGATCGTGTCGACCTGGTCGAACCACCCTTGCGTGACCGACTCCGCCTTCGCCCGGACGGCGGCGAGCTTCACGCCGTCCGCGGGGAGGATCTGCAGGCTCGCGACCTGCGGCTGGTCGACGGGCTTGCCGATCTGCGAGAGGATCCGCACGTGGACCTCCTTCACGTCGCCGCCCGCCTCCTGGACGATGTCGGCCGCGATGAGGTTCGAGAGCAGGTTGTAGATCTTCCCGACGTGGTTGACAGGGTTCTTGCCGGCCGTCGCTTCGAGGCTCATCGGGCGGCACGGGGTGATGAGGCCGTTCGCGCGGTTGCCGCGTCCGACCGAGCCGTCGTCCCCGGCCTCCATCGAGCAGCCCGTGACGGTCAGGTAGTAGCGGCCGAGCTCGGGGTCGTCGGCGGTGTTGACGTCGATCGCGACCTCCCGGCCGGTCAGCTTCGCGGCCTGTTCGGCGAGCTTATCGTGGATCTCGTCGCAGACGGACCGGTACTCCGCCGGCCCCTGGATCGCGGCGTCGACGAGCGCGGCCGCGACGGTGAGGCGGATCTTCTCGCCCTGGCGGTAGCCCATCACCTTCACGTCCTCGCCGAGCGCGGGGAGCTTCTTCTTCAGCTTGAGGGTCAGGAACCGCTCGCTCTCAAGGACGAGGCGCTCGGTGTCGGAGAGGGGGGCGAAGCCGACCCCGAACGACGTGTCGTTCGAAAGGACCGACTTCTGCTCGAAGACCCCGCGCAGGTCGACCGACCCTTGTCCGATGCGGCAGTCGAACTCCACGTGCTTGTCGACGTCGAGATGGGAGCAGACGGAGCCGACGTACTTGCGCGCGGCCTCGACCGCGACGTCGCGGTACGGGAGCTTCTCGCCGTTCACCTCGGTCGTCGCCCGGCCGACAAGCAGCATGTAGATCGGCGCCGTGACCTTCCCGCCGCCGAACTTCGGCTCGGACGCGCCGCCGACGACCTGGGTCTCGTCCGTGTTGTGGTGGAGGATGCGCCCGAACTCGTCGAGGTACAGCCGGCTCAGGGCGCGGCTGACCGACTCGGAGACCCCGTCCGCGATCGAATCCGGGTGCCCGAGCCCCTTCCGCTCGACGAGCTCGATCTCCTGGTCTTCGATGTGGACGGCACGCAGCGGCTCGACCTGGATGTTCCGGGCCATGGGGGGTCCCGCGGTCGCCGAGCCGGGGGTGGGTTTAACCCTTGCGAACGGGACGGCCTCGGGGTCGGGGCCCTGCGGGCGGGACGGGCGTGCCGCGGGTCCGCCGCCCGCCCCGGGAACCGTTACACCGAGCGGTCGGCGCGGTCGACGCCCGATTCGAACCGGCGCAGCAGCTGGGTGGTCACCTCGACGAGGGGGTGATGGGCCGCCCGGTCGATCTCGATGTCGGAGACGGTGTGCAGCCCGTGCTCGGCCGCGACCCGCTCGAACCCGGTCTCCTGGCGGGCGAACTCCTCGGGCCGGTCGCAGGTGAGGACGAACGCCTGCAGCTGGGCGAGCCCCATCTCGCGGGCGGCGAGCGCCCGGTGGTGCCCGTCGACGAGGAGCCACGTCTCCCCCTTCTGGACGACCAACACGGGCTCCGCGAACCCGCGCTCGAGCTCGTAGCGCCGTCCTTCGAGCTCGTCCTCGAAGACCTTCCACTGGGTCGGGGTGAGCCGGTCGATCGGGACGAGGCCGCGGTGGAACGTGAACGGGAGGTCGTAGCGCTCGGTGAGCAGCCGCTTCAGCATGTCGGCCTTCACCGGGGACGCCCGCTCGAAGTGCGAGCGAACGATGTCCAGGTTCGAGAGGACCCCGCACAGCTTCCCCCGCTCGTCGATGATGGGGAGGTCGCGGAGGCCGAACCGGAACATGATGCGCGCCGCGTCGTCCAGCGCGGTGTCGGGGTTCGCCGTGTACGTCCCCGGGCGGATCACCTCGGAGAGGGGGGTCTCCCGGTCGCCCGCGTGGCGCAGGAGCTCCTTCGCGCTGACGAACCCGACGAGGGTCCCGCCTGCGTCCGTCACCGGGAACCCATGGTGCCGGCTGCGGGTGAGCCGCTCGATCGCCTCTCCCACGGTCGTCGTCGCCCGGAAGTGCTCGACCTCGAGCACCATGTAGTCCCGGACCCGGACGCTCATCGATCGGTCGACGGCTGCTCGTCGCGCAGGTACGCGGTGAGGAGATGGCAGATGAGCAGGTGGACGTCCTCGATGTGCTGCATGCTGTTCGACGGGACGACCAGCGGCACGTCGACCAGCTCCCGGAGCTTCCCGCCCCCCATGCCGGTCAGGCCGACGGTCGCGAGGCCGAGCGCCCGCGCGACCCGCACCGCCTCGAGGACGTTCGGCGAGTTGCCGCTCCCCGAGATCCCGAACGCGACGTCGCCCGAATGGGCGAGCCCCTTCAGCTGCTCGGAGAAGACCTTCGAGTAGTCCGCGTCGTTTGCCCAGGCGGTGACGCTCTCGACGTTGTCGACGAGCGCGACGCACCGGAACCGCTTCCCGTCGCCGCGGATCGTCGCCTTGCCGATGTCGACCACGAAGTGGGAGGCGGTCGACGCGCTCCCCCCGTTGCCGAAGAAGTAGATCGTCTTCTCGTCGGCGCGGGCCTTGAGCAGCATCGGGACGATCCGACGCATCGCCTCGTAGAGGTACGGCTCGTGCAGCGCCGATTTCGTCTCCGCGACGTACGTGCGCACGTACGCTTCGAGACCCTCGAGTCCTGTCATCGACCCACGAAGAGGATGCGCGAACCCTCGGACGCGATCCCGACGGGAAGGCGCTGCATCGGCGAGAGGGCGTCCGCTATTTGACGGCTGCGTTCCGGCGGGTGGACGAGGAGCAGGAACCCGCCCCCGCCGGCGCCGGTGATCTTCCCGCCCCAGGCGCCGGCCGCCTTCGCCCGGGCGTACCGGTCGTCGATCGACTCGTTGGTGATCCCGGCGCTCAGGGTCCGCTTCAGCTGCCAGCCTTCGTCCAGGTTCGTGCCGAGCCGGGCGAGATCGCCCTTCAAGATCGCCTCCCGCGCCTCGCCGGCGAGGGCGCGCATCCTCAGGAGCGACTCGCGGTTCTCCTGGGTCCGGCCGCTCTGCTCCTTCAGGATCCCCTCGGCGCGTCGGGTCGTCCCTGTGTAGAAGAGGGAGAGGTGCTCGCCGAGCGCCTCCCGGTCCTGGGTCGAGAGCGGGATCGGGGACGCCCGGACGGTGTCGTTCGCCGCGAACTCGAAGTACTCGACGCCGCCGAACGCGGCGATGTACTGGTCCTGCTTGCCCGCCGCCCCGCGCAACAGATCGAGCTCGATCCGGCACGCCTCCTCCGCGAGCTCCGCCGGACCCTTCAGGATCCCACGGTAGGCGTAGAGCGCGTTCAGGAGGCCGACGGTGAGCGTGGAGGAGGAGCCGAGCCCGGTCCCCTCGGACGGGATGTCGGCGATCGTGTGGATCTCGAGCGCCTCGTGGATCCCGGCGAGCCGCATCGCCTCCCGGACGAGGCCGTGCTGGAGCTCGTCGAGCCGGTCGACGTTCTCCGTCTTCGAGTACGCGACCCGGATCGACTTGTCGAACTTCGGGTTCACGAGGACGTGGATGTACCGGTCGATGGCGGCGCTCGTCACCGCGCCTCCGTCGAACTCGCGGTAGAACGACGGAAGGTCGGTGCCGCCGCCCGCGAAGCTGATCCGCAACGGCGTCCGCGTGATGATCACGGGCGATGCACTCTCGGTGGGGGGATTAGGGCTTCGGGGCGGCGGGGCCCGGGTCCGTCTTCGGGGCCTCGCGGGGGGCCGCTCCGGCGCTCCGCGACCAGCGGGCCCGGCGCCCGTAGAACGCCCGGGCGGTCGCCGGGAGGTCGTCGACGGGGGCGAGGCCGGGCAGGACGTCCGCGAACTGGGAGGCCCGACGGTCGAGGACGATGGCGAGCCCGCGGTCGTGCTCGGAACGGATCATCCGGCCGCACGCCTGCAGGATCGCCCGCTGCGCGGGGGCGCGGATCGCGAACTCGAACCCCCGGCCCGTTGACCGGTCGAGGTACCGCTCGAGCGCCTGGCGCTTCGCGGTCGGTCGGGGGTACGGGATCCCGACGATCACGACCGCCTCGAGCTCCTCGTCGGGGTAGTCGATCCCCTCCCCCAGGCGACCGCCGGCGACGCCCAGCAGCACGGTGCCGTCCGGGTCCTTCTTCCACCCCTCGATCGACCGCCAGAGGTCCCGGGTCGGGACCTTCGGCTGCTCGATGAAGACGTTCCCGGGCAGCTGCGACTGCAGACCGGCGTCGAGGACCTTCCGCAGGAGGTCGAAGCTCGGGAAGAACACCGCGGTCTTCACCGGCAGGCACTCGAGGACCTCGACCAGGCGGTCGGCGAGGCGCGGGATCGCCCGCGGGTCGCTGCGGAGCTCGTCGTACTGGGTCGACACCGAGCGGTCGTATAGGAACCGACGGTTCTCCGTCGGGAAGTACGACGGGACGTCGAGCTTGCGCGCTTCCGGTCCGAGGCCGAGCGACTCGCGGTACTCGTCGAGCGGCGCGAGCGTCCCGGAGAGGTGGACCGAGAGGTGGCACTGCCGGATCGGCTCGGCGGGCACGCTGGCGTCGAGCGCGTACGCCTCGAGCGCCGGCCGGGGCAGTCGGGTCGCCACCTTCGCGTATCCGGGGCCGTCCAGCTGCGGCCAGGAGAGGAGCGTGAGCGCCACGGTGTGGACCCAGGAGCGCGGCAGGTGCCGCTCCCGGCGGCGCTCGTCCCGCAGGTTCTCCCCCCACGTGGCGAGCGCCCCGAGCCAGGTGTCGAGCCGGTGCGTCGTGCCGCCGATCGCCGTCAGGAGGGCGTCTTCGAAGACGTTCGGCGGAAGGATCGCGTCGTCGTCCCGGGCGAGCGCCTGGACGAGCTCCTCGACGGCCGCGCCGACGATGTCGAGGAACCGGGTGGCGCTCGGCCCGTCCGGCAGCTGGAAGTCCCCGCGGTCGGCGACCTCGGCGCGCGCCCGCCGGACCGACTCCTGGGGGAGGGAGACGGTCGTCAGGTCCCGCAGGTGGTCCGGAAGGTTGTGCGCCTCGTCGACAACGAGATCGACCTGGCCGAGCTCCGCGGTCATCCACTGGAGCAGGGAGCGGCGGATGTGGGGGTGGAAGAAGAACGCGTACGGCGCGGTGACCAGCCGCGCCTTCGGGGCGAGACGCTTCGCGAGCTCGTAGGCGCAGAGGTTCTCGTCGCGGCACGCCTGGTCGAACTCCGACGGCGTCGCGAGCTTCGTGCTGAACCGCTCGACCATCGCCTCGACGTCCGTCTGCAGGACGCGCGCGTAGTACGGGCAGCCGTCCAGGTCGGTGAGGTCGATCTCGCCGTCCTCGGGGAGCTCGGGCGGAGGGGTGGCCGGCGCCTCGCCGCGGATCGCCCGGTCGGTCGCCCGCTTGCGGTCGGCGCACAGCTTGCCGTGCTCCTCCGCGGTCGCCCCCTTCACCTCGGCGACGTTCTCGAGCAGGAAGCAGCGACGGGCGCGCCCTTGGAGGCCGATCGCGAGCAGGGGGCGCTCCAAGCGGTGGGCGATCGCCCGCGCCTCTCGAAGGACCTGGACCTCCTGGGCGTGGGTCCGGACGAGGTAGAGGACGCGGTGGCCGGTCGCCTCGGCGTGCTCGAGCAGCGGGGCGAGCGTGGCGACCGTCTTGCCGCTCCCGGTCGGCGCGTTGACCAGCAGCGCGCCGCCCCGGGTCGCGGTCTCGGCGACCTCCCGGACGATCGCCTCCTGGCCGGCGCGGACCCGGTAGGGAAACAGGAGGGAGCCTGCGGGGGCGGGCGCTGCGGGCGACGTTCGGAATCCCTCGGGGTCGCGAGCCCGCCTTCCTCCCTTTAACCTGCGCCTTCAATGGAACGAGGCCGCCCCGACCTGGCGCGCCGGGGGGCCCGAGCGCCCCCCGGGCTCGGGGCGACGTTCAGCCGAAGGCGTACCGGATCCCGTACGGCCCGCGCGGGAACGACCAGTGCACGGACCCTTGGTCGCAGGCGATGTCGCACGCCCCGCACTCGATGCAGTCCTCGTAGCGGAAGACGAGCCGCCCGTCGATCCGCTCGTAGCATTTCGCGGGGCAGGCGATCGTGCAGAACGAGTGGGGGCACTTCTCGCAGATCGACGGGGTGACGGTGATGTGCGCGTGCTCCTTCGAGTCGGTGGTCGTTCGGAGCGTGGCGAGCCGGCGCTTGATCTCCACGGAGAGGGACGGCGCGGCCGGCATGGGGTCGTCGCCCATCCGCTCCACCCGCCTAGCCCGGCAACTTCGCCAGGATCTCGAGGTCGGAGCGGACGGCGGCGACGCTCTGAGCGAACGCCTTCCGCTCGTCGGCGGAGAGGTCGACCTCGACGACCCGCTCGATCCCGGCCCGGCCGATCACGGCCGGCACCCCGATGTAAACGTCCCGCTCGCCGAACGCTCCGTCCAGGTGCGCCGCGGCGGAAAGCAGGCGGTGCTCGTCGTGCGCGATCGCCGCCACCAGCTCCGCCTGGCTGGCGGTCGGGGCGTAGAAGGCGCTCCCGGTCTTGAGGAGGTTGACGATCTCCCCGCCGCCGCCCCGCGTCCGCTCGACGATCGCGGCGAGCTTGTCGGCGGGGAGCAGCCGCGTCAGGGGGACCCCCGAGACACTGGTGAGCGAGAGGATTGGGACCATCGTGTCGCCGTGGGTGCCGAGCACAAAACCGGTCACGTCGCGGGGGGCGACCGACAGCGCCTCGGCGACGAACCAGCGGAACCGGGCCGTATCGAGGGTCCCGGACTCCCCGAAGACGCGGGCGGCCGGCAGGCCGCACTGCCCCCGGAAGTAGTACGTCATCACGTCGACCGGGTTCGTGACGACGACGCAGACCGCCCCGGGCGCCTTCGCCCGGACCGCCTGGGCGTGGCCGCGGACGATCGCCGCGTTCTTCTCGAGCAGGTCCGACCGGCTCATCCCGGGCTTCCGGGCGAGGCCGGCGGTCTCGACGACGACGTCCGCCCCGGCGAGGGCGTCGAGCGAGGTCGTCCCGGTGACCCGCGTGGAGAAGCCGAGGATCGGCGCGGACTCCTGGATGTCGAGCGCCTTCCCCTGCGGCAGGCCGTCGACGATATCGACTAGGACGACCTCCCGCGCGACGTCCATCTCGGCGAGGCGTTGCGCGAGCGAGCCGCCGATGTTGCCGGCGCCGAGCACGACGACCTTCCCAAGCGCGGTCATGACGGACCCTCGACGAGGCACTTCCCCGGGCTCTTAACGTTGGACGCCCCGCCGCCACCGCTCGGCCGAAAGCTTGATTCTCCTCGACCGCCGTCCGCGACCCCGATGGTGGACGCCGACTCGGTCCTCCAGGGGATGCAGGAGCGGGACAAGTGGCGACGCCGCACCGAGCTCCTCGAACGGTCCCTCGGCGAGGTGCGCGACCGCCGCCGGCGGATCGAGATCCGCCTGAAGAAGCTCGAACGCGATCTCTCCCATCTCCAGATGCTCGGCGACTCGATCGCCGACATCGCCCAGCTCCCGTCGTCGATCCAGGTGCGCAATGCCCCGCGCGGACCGATTCTCTGACCGGATCGGCGAGCTCCGCGCCACCCGGCGCGAGCTCGTCGCCGAGCTGGCGCGCCTCGAGCGGGAGGAGGAGTACCTCCGCCTCAAGGTCCGCCAGGCCCGGGAGCAGGTGCGCTACTACGACGGTCTGCTCACGCTCCTCCAGCGGGACTGGGGCCGCGCGCCCGGACTCTCCGAACTCGTCCGCAAGCTCGGCTGATCGCGCGCCGTGACCGTCGTCGTCTACGGCGCCGGCGCGGTCGGCTCGCTGTTCGGCGCTCGGTTCCGCGCGGCGGGCCGGCCCGTTCTACTGGTCGGGCGACCAGCCCACGTGGCGGCGATCCGGGCGCACGGGTTACGGGTCGTCGGATCCGGGCCCGGTACGTTCGACTGCGGGGCGGCGACCGAGATCCCGACCGGGTATCGCGCCGAGCTGGCCCTCCTGACGGTGAAGACGTTCGACCTCGCGAGCGCCGCCAGCGCGCTCGGTCGATCCCTCGCCCCGCTCCCGATCCTGCTGCCCCAGAACGGTCTCGGGCTCGAACCCGTGGCGAGCGCGGCGCTCCGGGCCGGCGGGTGGTCCGACCCGGACCGGGAGATCGTCCGGGCGGTGCACTCGGTCCCCGCCACCTGGGTCGAACCCGGGGTGGTCCGGGCCGCCGGGACGGGAGAGGTGACGCTCGCCACGCCTCGGGACGACCTCCCGGCGGCGGACGGGCTGCGGAAGTTCGTCGACCTCTTCCGCAGCGCGGGGTTCTCGGTGCGTACCGTCCCGTCGATCGACCGCGAGGTGTGGAGGAAGGCGGTCGTCAACGCCGCGATCAACCCCGTCACCGCGCTCCATCGGGTCCCGAACGGGGCGCTCCGCGAGGGACCGTTGCGCGAGGAGGCGCTCGGACTCCTCCGGGAGGCGTGCTCCGTCGGCGCGAGCGTCGGCCTCGGACCCTCGCCCGAGGAGGCGGCAGCGGACCTCGACCGGATCGTCCGGGCGACGGCCGAGAACCGCTCGAGCATGCTGCAGGACCTCGACCGGGGACGACCGACCGAGATCGAGGCGATCTCCGGGGAGATCCTGCGGCAGGGGCAGGCCCGGGGGATCCCCCTGCCCGCGACGCGGGCGGCCGTGCTCGCCGTCCGCGCGGCGGCGACCCGGGGCGCCGGAGCGCCACAACCGTCTTAGGAGCACGACCGTCGGGAACGGAACGGATGATCGCGAAGCGAGGGGTCGGCTCGGCGCCCGTGAAGGGGCGGCGGGTGCTCGTCCGGGTCGACTTCAACGTGCCGCTCGACGCCCGCGGCGCCGTCGCCGATGACGGACGGATCGTCGAAGCGATGCCGACCCTCGAGCACCTGAGGGCCGCTGGGGCGCGGACGATCCTGCTATCTCACCTCGGCCGGCCCGGCGGCCACCACGATCCGGCGCTGTCGCTGCGGCCGGTCGCGCGCCGGTTGAGCACGCTGCTCGGCCAGCCGGTGCCGGTCGCGGACGACATCGTCGGCATCCGGGCGATCGACCACTGCGCCCGACTCGCCAACGGCGAGTTCCTGATGCTCGAGAACCTTCGGTTCAATCCCGGAGAGGAGGCGAACGACCCCGCGTTCGCCGCCCAGCTCTCCCAGCTCGGGGAGCTGTTCGTGGAGGAGGCGTTCGGCACCGTCCACCGGGCGCATGCGTCCACGGTCGGGGTGCCGAGGCGACTGCCGTCGTTCGCCGGCCTTCTGGTCGAGCGGGAGGTCCGGGAGCTGTCGCGCCTCGTTGACCGACCCGAACGGCCGTACGCGGTCCTGGTGGGGGGGGCGAAGGTCGCCGACAAGCTCCCGCTGCTCGAGAGCTTCCTCGGGAAAGCCGACGCGCTCCTGATCGGAGGAGCGCTCGCCAATCCGTTCCTCTCGGCCGGCGGTGCGTCGCTCGGCGCCACGCCCGTGGAGACGGGCGTGGGAGCGGCGGCCGCCGCCTTCCTCGAGCGGGCGCGCGGGTCCGGTACGACGGTCGTGCTGCCGTCGGACGTCCTCGCCGACCGACCCGGTCAGGCGGCCCCTTCCGCGCACGCCGTCGGGGAGATCCCGGCGGACGCCGTGGCCCAGGACATCGGCCCCGCGACGATCGCCCGGTTTTCGGCGGCGCTCGCGGGAACGAAGACCGTCTTCTGGAACGGGCCTCTCGGCCGGGCGGAGGAGCCTCGCTTCGCGGCCGGCACCCGGGAGGTGCTCGGTGCCCTCGCGGGGACGCCGGGCTACCGGGTGGCGGCGGGCGGCGATTCGGCGCGCATCGCGCGGGACCTCGGCGTCGCCGGGGTCTTCCAGTTCATCTCGACCGGCGGCGGTGCGGCGCTCGAGTTCGTCCAGGGGGCGGCGCTCCCCGGGCTCGCGGTGCTCCCCGACGCCTAGGGCGGGGCCCCGACGGCACCTCGAGCGACGCCGCATCGAGGGTACGTCCTAGGTAGGCGAGGTAACCGGAGTCGACGCGGGGGACGTCGAGCTCGGCGATCTCCGGGACGTCGTACGGGTGACCTTCGCGGAGGAACTTGAACAGCGCACCGACGCGCTTCGGGACCGTCTTGAAGACGACGAGCGTCTCGCTCGCGCTCTCGACGGAGCCGTTCCACCAGAAGCGGGCGTCGGCAGGCAGGAGGTTCGCGCAGGCGGCGAGCCGGCGCCCGAGCGCCCCCTCGACGGCGGCGAGCGCCGCCTCGCGGCTCGGGTAGGCGCTGAGGACGAGGCGCATGGGACCCATCGCCCGGGCGGGCTCGACCGGGAACGGCGTCACGCCCCCGGACCCTCCACGATCGCGGTGCCGTCCGAGAAGTCCAGCGTGACGAGGCCGAGCGAGCCCAGGTCGACGACCGCGGCGCGCGACGGCACGGGAACGATGTTGCGCATCCGCTGGTACTCCGTCTCTGCCTGCCAGGCGGAGACGTTCATCATCAGGACGCCCCGGTACCGCTCGACCCCGTACGTGTGCAGGTGGCCCGTGACGAGGATGTCCGGCGCCGGGTCGATCACCAGGCCGTCCCGGCCGAGCGGCGCGAGGGGGGTGCGGTCGCCGTAGATCGGCCCGAGGTGGCGCATCTGGAGCATCCGCCGCATCACCTCGGTCGGGCGCGCGTACGACGCCCCCGGGAGGGCGGGGATCAGGTCGTCGAAGCTCCGGCCGTGGTACGCCTCGATCACGACCCCGTCGAGCGCGAACGTCGACGGGTTCGAGAGGGCGTGGACGTTCCCGGGCAGGCACTGGACGAGGACCGTCGGGAGGGGAGGCTGCGGCTCCGCCGGGCAGACGGCGTCGTGGTTCCCGGGGACGACCACGATCGTCAGCCGGGGCGGGAGCTCGGAGAGCCGGCGCCCGAGCTCGTTGTACTGCTCGACGATGTCGAGGATGGCAAGGTCCTTCTCCTGATGCGGGTAGATGCCGATCCCGTCGACCAGGTCTCCCGCGACCACGACGTAGTCGATCGACCGCGCGAGCTCGGGGTGCGGTCCGCGCTCGTGGAGGAAGTCGACGAGGCGCGCCCAGCTCTCGGAAAGGAACGCCCGACTGCCGATGTGCAGGTCGGAGAGGAAGATCGCGCGCCGGCCCCGGGGCGTCCGCGCGGCCGCGCGCTCGGCCGGCACGTCCGGGCGCTCGACCGCCACCACCACCGGGATCTTCCCGAGCTCGCGCCCGAACTGCAGCTTGAGCCCGACGACCTCGTCGGGAAGGAACGGAAGCCGCGCGCCGGGCGACCCTTTCGGGACGAGCGCTTCCAAGGAGCCGCTCTCGTCGTCCACCGTGACGATGAGGTGGTGGCGCTTCGACGTCTCGCGGATCTCCCGCACCATCCCGATCACCGAGGCGCCGCCGTCCACGGGCCGGAGATCGCGGATCGGACGGAGGTCCGGGAGGGCGGGACGGCCCCGCAGGAGCCGTTGGAGCGCGCGGTACCGGGAGCGGAACAACACCGTGTACGAATCGATCGGAGCGCCGGCGGCCGGGGTCGACGCGAACCCTTCGCCGATCAGACGGAACCCGTCGATCGGAGGCACGGGGCCGGCCGGCCCGGCCGGGGCGGCGGCGACCGCGGCGGACCGGGCGCCCGGCCCGCGGCCCGAGAGCACCGAGGCGACCAGCGCCTCGGTCACGAACCCGGAGCCGACGCCCGCGCGCTCCAGGATCTCCCGCGAGACAACGAGCGGTTGATGGGTCTCGAGCAGGAGCCGGAGCGCCCCGGCCTCGACCAGCTTCTGGTGCTCCTCGAAGTACGCGACGAGGTGCTCCCTCAGGCCTGCGGCCACTCTCTTCTCCCGCCGAGGCGCGCTCGGGCGCCGGGCGGCGCGCCGGAACGCGGGCGGCGGCGTGGGAGGCGTGCGGGGTTATTTCAACCCTCGGACGGCGCGACGCCCGGGCAACGGCCCGGGCCGCTCAGCGGTACGATTCTTTCGCGTACGACGCGCCCTTCGGGTACTTCTCCTTCAGGTGCGCGACGAACACTTCGGGCGTCCGTTCGAGGTGGGCGGCATACCAGTGGACGACGACGTCCTTGAGGACACGGTGGAGCTCGCGGACGTCCACGCTCTCCTCGGCGGCGTCGTACAGGACGGCCTGGCTCATCATCCGCATCCAGCCCGAGTAGCGGTGGTAGCTCTCGCCGTCGCACCACTCGAAGATCCCGCGCAGCCGGGCCTGCCCTTCGGGGGCCCGGTAGTACCAGAAGCGGAGCGTGAAGCCGACCCACCCCGACGCCCGGTCGGCGAGCTCGATCGTCTTCACGGCGCCGAAGTCGAAGTTCTCCTTGAACGTCCACTTGTTCGGGTACTCCGCGAACGTCGCGAAGAGCGTCTGGGACGGGTCGATCGTGAGATGGACGCTCACGTCCTCGAACTGGTTGTGGACCTCCCAGAGGTCCTGCAGGAGGCGCTTGTTGAGTTCCCCGCGGTGGCTCAGGTCCTCGCCCGTCTTCGCGCCCGCGCTCTCCTGGGTCCGGGTCAGCTCGCGCTTGAGCTGGCTCACGAAGTCGTCGTCCGCGAGGGGCGGCTCGTCCGGAGGAACTCCGGGCTCGGGAACGGACGGTACGACGGGTGCGGTTTTGCGGGCTGCGCGACGGGGCATCGGTGGAACTCCGAGGCGGCCTACGGGCCTCCCTATTAAGCCAATTGCGCCGTAGCCGCAGCCGCCCGGCGCGACGCACCCGACGGTCGCCCGTCGCCCGCGGCGCCCCGGTCGCTTTAAATAGCGTCCCGGGATTCGAGCGTTGGAAAGAACGCTCCGGGGACGGACGGAGGACCCCTCCCGAAGTCGCCGGCAGATACGGTATCGCGACTCATGTTTCGCCCCTGTCGTAACCCCGCATCCTCCGGCGACGTTCGACGCCCCTGACCGGGGGCCCCTCGGGCCCGCGCCGAGCGGACGCTTTCCAGCGAGAGAGAACGAACATGACCAACGATCCCAACGCCGCGAAATACCAGATCCGTGCCCGCATCACCGCCGAAGGCGTCATCGACAAGCCGGACGTCGTCGGAGCGGTCTTCGGGCAGACCGAAGGGCTCCTGGGTGAGGAGCTCGACCTGAGGGACCTCCAGAAGTCCGGCCGCATCGGCCGGATCGAGGTCGAGATCGACAGCCGAAAGGGAAAGAGCGAGGGGGAGATCATCATCCCCTCGTCGCTCGACCAGGTCGAGACGGCGATCCTCGCCTCCGGCCTCGAGACCGTCGACCGGATCGGCCCGTGCCGGGCGAAGATCGAGGTCGTCAGCGTCGAGGATATCCGCATCTCCAAGCGCCAGAAGGTCGTCGAGCGCGCGAAGGAGATCCTCGGCAAGATCCAGGAAGGCTCCAAGGGGGTCGGGATGGACCTGACCGAGGCGGTCCGCAAGGCCGTCCAGGTCGAGGAGATCACCACCTACGGCGCCGAGCACCTGCCGGCCGGCCCGAACATCGACCAGGCGGACGCCCTGATCGTGGTCGAGGGCCGCTCGGATGTCCTGAACCTGTTGCGCTGCGGCATCAAGAACGTCATCGCCGTCGAGGGGACGAGCGTCCCCCAGACCGTGAAGGACCTCTCGCGCGGCAAGACCGTGACGGTGTTCACCGACGGTGACCGCGCGGGCGAGCTGATCCTGCGCGAGATGCTCCAGACGATGGACATCGACTTCGTCGCGCGGGCCCCGCGCGGCAGCGAGGTCGAGGAGCTGACGCAGAAGGCGCTGCTCAAGTGCCTGCGGAACAAGATCCCGATCAACCAGTACCTCGAGATGAGCGGCTTCGAGTCGACCGGCGCGAGCCGGGAGCCGCGCGAGGAGCGTTCCGAGGGCGACGGCGGAGGGGGCGGCGGAGGCCGTTCGGACCGCCGGGACGAGCGCTCGGACCGCGGCGGCGGACGCCGCGAGGAGCGCGACCGGGGGATGCCCCCGCCGCGCCCGGTGCCGCCCCCCGCGGCTCCGGCGGCGCCGCTCCCCCCGGAGCTCTCCCACTATTTCGAGCTCCTCCACGGGGTCGAGAACGCCTCGCGCTGCCTGTTCGTCGGCGAGGACGACGCGGTGATGGGCGAAGCGCCGATCAAGGAGATGATCGAGGCGATCTCGAACCTCTCCACACCGGCGAAGGCGGTCGTCTTCGACGGGATCGTGAGCCAGCGCCTGCTCGACGTCGCCCACGAGAAAGGGATCGGGACGGTCGTCGGCACGCGCCTGGGCCCGGTCGGGAAGATACCCGAGCAGCTAAGGATCTTCACGAAGAGCGACCTGATGCCGCCGAGCGGCGGGCCGCGCTAGGCCGGCCCCCCTCCGCGGGGCGGCGCCCGCCGCCCGGACCGCCCGCGACGAATGTATTAGCCCGGGCTCCGCTCTTGGATGGGGCACCGTGACGGCGAGTGAGAGCCCCCGGCGACTGCCGGTCTCCGTCGAGGAGATCGCGTCGACCCGGGACGTCAGCATCCCGACCGACCCCCTCGAACGGGTGATCGGCCAGGAGAAGGCCGTCGAGATCGCGCGCATCGCAGCCTACCAGCGCCGACACCTCCTGCTCGTGGGCCCGCCCGGGATCGGCAAGTCGATGACCGCCCAGGCGCTCGCCCTGCACCTGGACCGGCCCCGCACCGAACTACGGGTCGTGCACAACCCGGAGAACCCCGAGCGGCCGAGCATCGAGGTCGCCACACGCGAGGAAGTCTACCGGGAGCGGGAGGCGGCCCGGTCGGTGGAAGGGGAGCTGATCGCCCCGACCGACGCGCCGGCGTCGGTCGCCGAGCGGCTCGGCTACCGCTGCGCCCGCTGCAGCTTCTACTCGCTTCCGACCGAGCGCTACTGCCCGAGCTGCAGCAACCCGAAGCAGGTGATGCCCGGCACGACCGGGAGCGGCAACCCGTTCCGCGACCTGGTCGGCGGGATCCTCGAACTGACGGTCAGCCCGGGAGGGAATCCGCAGGAGTCGGTCCGCACGACGCGGCTGCGGAACGGCGTGGAGGAGGTCGTCGCCTACGAGCGCGCCGGCGACCGCATCAAGGTCCTCGACCAGCGGGCGCTCGAGCGGCGGAGAACGCTCCAGCACGAGAGCCCGCGCAAGGTCCTCGTCAAGCTCGACCGCAACACGTTCGTGATGGCGACCGGCGCGAGCGAGACGGAACTCCTCGGGGACGTCCGGCACGACCCGTACGGCGGCCACCCCCAGCTCGGGACGCTGCCGTACGAGCGCGTGATCGCCGGGACGATCCACGAGGCCCACGAGGGGGTGCTGTTCATCGACGAGCTCCCCCACCTCGGCTTCCTGCAGCGGCACATCCTGACCGCGATGCAGGAGAAGCGGTTCCCCATCAGCGGCCGCAACCCGCAGTCGGGGGGCGCGGCGGTCCGGGTCGACGGGGTCCCCTGCGATTTCATCCTGGTCGCGGCGGCGAACATCCAGGACATCCACCGGATCCTCTCGCCGCTCCGCTCCCGGATCGCCGGCTCGGGCTACGAGGTGCTGCTCGAGACGTCGATGCCGGACACGGAGGCGAACCGCCTGCGCCTCGCGCAGTTCTGCGCCCAGGAGATCGCGGTCGACGGCCGGATCCGGCCCGCGACCCGCGACGCGGTCCTCGAGCTGATCAAGGAGGCGCGCCGGCGGGCCGAGGTGCTCGATGGCCGGCGCAACGCGCTCACGCTCCGGCTGCGCGAGCTCGGCGGGCTCATCCGCACCGCGGGGGACCTCGCCGCCGTCTCCGGCAGCGAGTACCTGGAGGCCGACCACCTGCGGCGCGCCCTCGAACGGGCGCGGTCGATCGAGGAGCAGGTGCGCGAGGTGTACGGCTCCTTCCAGGGCGGCCTGCGCCAGGAATCGACCGAGTCACAGCGCCAGTCGATGGGCTACTATCAGTGGAACGACCGGGCCGACCCGGGACAGTTCCCCGGTGGCTACGGCTGAGCCGGCCTCCTCCGCTACTGATATGAGCGGGTCGTCGGTGGCCGCCCGCACGGGCGCGTAGTCTAGTGGCTATGACGTCACCCTGACATGGTGAAGGTCGCCAGTTCGAATCTGGCCGCGCCCACTCTTCTCGGACCTGGGCAGGAGCCGCGCCTCCCCCGTCCGAGAGCGCGCGAACGAGGTCGCTCGAAGTGCCCGTGCGAGGGTGGTCCGAAACGGCTTTTACGAGGTGCGCCTGGGTCCCGGCATGCGCAGCTCTAGTCTGTTCCTGGCTGCGGCCGTGAGCGCCCTTGTCGTGGCCCTCTCCCTGACGGCCGTGGGAGGGCTCACGGCGGCTCCCGTCGCGAACGCACCCGCCCCCGCCTCGACCCCCGTGTACAACGCGACGTTCACCGAGACCGGTCTCCCGTCGGGAACGAACTGGAGCGTCCACGTGGCGTACATCGGCTGCGGGTGCAGCGGCGTCCACGAGACGGTCTATTCGACCTCCTCGTCGGTCGTCATCCCGCTCCCGAACGGCAGCTACAACTACCATATCGTCCGGCTCGCGGCGTTCGTGGTCGTCGGGTCCGCCCGCGGCACCGTGACCGTCGGCGGCGCCGCGCCGGCGCCGGTCGCCGTCTCCTTCCTGCCGGTCGTGACCTACCCGGTCTCGTTCTCCGAGACCGGACTTCCGCCCGGGACGTCCTGGACGGTGCATGTCACGGGCAACGGCATCGGCCAGATCCGAGGGCTCGAGGACGTCTCCAACACCTCATCGAGCGCGACGATCGGATTCGCGCTCCCGAACGCCACGTACCACTACACGGTCGGCCCGGTCAACGGCTCGTTCTTCGTCGGTCCCTCCCACGGCCTGTTCAGCGTCGCGGGCGGCGGTCCGTCCCCGATCGGGGTCGAGTTCACCACGCCCGCGAAGTACACCGTCACGTTCTCCGAATCCGGCCTCCTGGCCGGGATGAGCTGGAGCGTGGCGCTCCACGGCGGCACCGGCCTCCTCGTCCACCAGACCCGCTCCTCGACGACCGGCTCGATCGTCTTCTACCTCCAGAACGGGACGTACCGCTTCCGGATCGCCTCGGAGATCGGGTACGTGCTCGGCGGCTCGCCCACGGGAACCGTGGACGTCATGGGGGCGCCGGTCGCGGTCTCGGTCCCGTTCCACCAGGTCGGCTCGGCCGCGCTCTACCTGGTCGACTTCAACGAGACGGGGCTCGCGGCCGGCACCGAATGGACGGTGCATCTCTCGGTCATCCACAGCTTCGGCCGCGGGAGCCACGCGACCGCCTCCGCTGCGAACTCCACCGTGTCGTTCGCCCTCGCCAACGGGACGTACCGCTACCATGTCGCCCCCGTCCGCGGCTACACCCTCTCGACGACGACGGGCACGTTCGCGGTCGCCGGATCGGCCGTCCCGGGGATCCTGGTGACGTTCCACCCGATCCCGACGTACACCGTCACGTTCAACGCCACCGGTCTACCGAACGGCACCAACTGGAGCGTGCTCGTCCACACGCGGGCCGGCGCGGGCTCGCTGCTGCCGATCCGGGAGACCCGGACGACCAACTCGACCTCGCTCACGTTCTCGGTCACGAACGGGACGTTCTGCTACCGGTTCCTGGCGGTGCACGGCTGGCACATCACGACGGGCACCGTCAGCGGCTCGTTCGTCGTCGCGGGCGGTCCGCCGGCGACGATCTACGTCGTCTACACGGCGCGCTGAGTTCCCGCGCGGGGCCCCGCGCCGGACGTCGACGCGCCGCCCCCCGGCCGGTCGCGAGACCCCGGGCGTCCGGGCCTTCCTCGCGCCGGGCCCGAGCCCGCTATTAGCGGCCCGCGGTGGTGCACTGGTCCGACCGGAATGCTGTCGCTCTACCTCGGTCTCGCCGTCCTGCTCACGGCCGTGCTGGCGACCGCCAGCTTCGCGCTCTTGGTCGAACGCGGCGGCATCCGGGGCGTCGGGGATCGGTGGGTCTCCCGGCGCATCGAGCGTTGGGTCGGCCGCCGGGCGCTGACCGGCTGGGACTGGAGAGCGGTCGCCGCCGTTCTCGGGGGCGGATACGCGCTCATCGCGGCGTTCGACCTCGCCCACGGGTTCTACGCGTGCGTGCCCGGCGCCGGCCCGTCGGACCTGCAGGGGCTGCTCGCTTCCGGTCGGGCGTTCTGGTCCGGGGGGAATCCGTTCGACGTCTACGACTGCGGCACCCCGGTGGTGCTCCCGTACGGGATCGCGGCCGTCGTCCTGGACGCGGTCGGAAGCCTCGGGGGCGCGCCGGGGATCGCGGCGGTCTGGGGGATCGTCGGACTCGCCCTCGTGCCGCTGGTCTGGCTGCTGGCCGACGGGGAGGCCCGCTACGCCACCACGCTCCTCGCCGCCTCGCCGATCTACCTTCCCGTGATCGCCGGGGAGGTCGACGGGGCGAGCAACGCGATCGTGCCGGTCGGGGTCCTGCTCGCGATCCTCCTCGCCCGGCGACGCGGGTCGTGGGCCGCGGCGGTGGGCGGACTATTGTCGACCGCTCGGTTCCCCGCCCTGTTCGCCCTCCTCGCCGCGAGCGGGGGGCGTCCTCGCCGGCGGGTGGTGGCCGGGGTCGCGATCGCCGCGTTCGCGGCGGGGACCGCCCTCGCGTTCGCCCGGTGGCGCACCTCGTTCCTGAACGCCGTCTTCCTCTCGCAGGCGTCCCGTCACGCCTTCTCGCTCAACGCGTTCGGGATCCTGCTCAACGCGCACGCGCTCCCCGGCGGGCTCGCGCTGCCGGTCGGGCAGGCGGTCGCGACGCTCGCGGTCACGCTCGCCGCCTTCCTCACCGTACGCTCCCCGGTGCGCGCGGCCGCGATCGCCCTCACGGCGGTGGCGCTATTGACCCAGTTCCTCTCCTTTCCGATCCTGCTCTGGCTCGTTCCGGTCGTGCTGGTGGGGGGGCGCGAGCGATGGTGGCTGTGGGCGATCTCGGTCGTCGGGTCCGTGAACTTCTACCTCGCCCTCGACACCCTGGGATGGGGGGAGGGGATCTACGGGCCGACGGATCTCCTCGACGGGGTCGTCACCGTGCTGTTGCTCGCGCTCCTGATCGAACTGTGGCGGAACGCCCGGACGGACGATGCCAATCCGTCAGCCGGTCTGGCGCCGGCGGCCCCGGGCGGGTAGATCGAGGCGCATCTCGTTGCCCGGGGCGAACCCGAGCCGGGCGTAGATCGGACGGCCCATCTCGGAGGCGTGCAGGAAGAGGCGGGCGTACCCCCGGTCGCGGGCCCATCGGATCTGCGCCCGGACGATCCGGGTCGCGACGCCGCGCCCGCGGAACTCGGGCTCGGTGAACATCGACATCACGTACGGCATGCGGGGCCGAGCGAGGCGGCCGGGGCGCGGCTGGGTCGGGACGAGCCAGATCGCCCCGCTCCCGGCCGGTCGGCCGTCGGGAGTCTCGACGACGAATCCCACGAAGTGTCGGGCGGCGAGCTCCCGCCGCACCCACCGGCGGTACACCGGGTCGGCCCGGTCGAGGTGCGCGCGCAGCCGCCCTCCGATGGCGAGCCACATCTTTCGGCGGTGGGCGACCAGGAGCTCGAGGTCGGAGGCCCGGGCCCGGCGCAGGCGCAACGGCGCGGGCCCGGCGGGCGCGCGGGCCGAGCGGTCGAGGCGCGGGGGCATCGCCGTCCTACGACTTCTTGAGGGCCGCGACGAGCTTGCCGACCTCGGCCTGGGCATCGCCGTAGAGCATCCGGCAGTTGTCCCGGTAGAACAGCTCGTTCTCGATCCCGGCGAACCCCTTCCCCTGCCCCCGTTTGATGACGATGACGTTCTTCGCGCGGTCTACGTCGAGGATCGGCATCCCCTGGAGGGCGCTGCCCGCGCGGCGGGCCGCCGGGTTCACGACGTCGTTCGCCCCGATGACGAGCACCACGTCCGCGTTGGGGAACTCGTCGTCGATCTCGTCGCGGTCGAACAGGCGATCGTACGGGATCCCCGCCTCGGCGAGGAGGACGTTCATGTGGCCGGGCATGCGGCCCGCGACCGGGTGGATCGCGAACTTCACGGTCACGCCCTTCGCCTCGAGGAGGTCGGCGAGCTCCTTGACCTTCTGCTGGGCCTGGGCGACCGCCATCCCGTACCCCGGCGCGACGATCACTTCGTTCGCGTACGCCATCATCACCGCGACGTCGTCCGCCTCGATCGGCTTCATCTGGCCCTCCACCGCGACCCCGGCCTCCTCGGTCGCGCCGAACGCGCCGAAGAGGACGTTGCCGACCGACCGGTTCATCGCCCGCGCCATCAGGATGGTGAGGAGCGACCCCGCGGCGCCGACGAGCGTCCCCGCGATCACCATCGCGTACCCCGCGTCGCCGAGCGGTCCGTTGACGAGCGCGAACCCGTCCAGCGCGACCGCGATCCCCGTGAGGGCGTTGAACAGGCTGATCACGACCGGCATGTCGGCGCCGCCGATCGGCAGCGCCATCAGGACGCCGAAGCCGAGGAGCAGGAGGAAGAACGGCAGCAGCCAGAGCGTCTCGACCCGGAGCGCGGCGAACGCACCGAAGCCGACCCCGATCGCGAGGACCGCCAGGTTGACCGGCTGCTGGCCGGGGAAGACGATCGGCTTCGAGCGCATCCAGCCCTGCAGCTTGAGGAACGCGATGACGCTCCCGGCGATCGACACCGATCCGATGACCGCGCCGGCGAGGCTCAGCCCCGCCGTGGTCGGGTTCCCGAGGTTCGTCAGCAGCTCGACCGCCGCGATCGCTCCCGCGGCGCCGCCGCCCATGCCGTTGAACACCGCGACCATCTGGGGCATCGCGGTCATCTGCACGACGCGCGCCCAGTACCACCCGAGACCCCCGCCGACGACGACGCCGATCGCGATCAGGCCGAAGTTCGTGAGGCCGGCGTGCAGGGTCGTGAGGGTCAGGAACGTGACGGCGACCGCGACGAGCATCGCCGCCCCGGCCTGGACGATCCCGCGCCGGGCCGTCTCGGGCGAGCTCATGGCCCGCAGGCCCAGGATGAAGAAGATGACGGCGAGGACGTAGACGCCGTCGACCGCGGGCGAGACCCAGTCGTTCACGGGGCGCCTCCCTTGCGCTTGGAGCGGTCGAACATGGCGAGGATCCGCTCCGTGACGACGTACCCCCCCGTGACGTTCATCGCGCCCATGACCACGGCGACGAGGCCGATCGCCTCCTCGAGGGTCGTGCGCGCGATCCCGAGCGCGACGATCGCGCCGACGAGGACGATCCCGTGGATGAAGTTCGAGCCCGACATCAGCGGGGTATGGAGGAGGACGGGGACCCGGCTGATTACCTCGTAGCCGACGAACGCGGCGAGGATCGCGATGAACAGCGCGGTCCAGAGGTCGGCGGCCATCTACTTCGGGGCTCCGAGGAGGGCCGCGGTCGGCGCGTGGGGCACGGTGCCGGCGTGGGTCAGGAGGCTCGCGGCGAGGATCTCGTCCGTGTACTGACCGGTCAGGGTCCCGTCCTTCGCGACCAGGAGCTCGAGGAACGACTGAAGGTTCTTCGCGAACATCGCGCTCGCGTGGAACGGCAGGAGGCTCGGGACGTTGAGCGGCCCGGCGATCGTCACGCCGTGGGCGACGATCACCTCGCCCGGTCGCGTGAGGGCGCAGTTGCCGCCGGTCTCGGCGGCGAGGTCGACGATCACCGAGCCTTCCCGCATCCGGACGACCATCTCCTCGCGCACGAGGACCGGGGCCCTGCGGCCGGGGATCGCGGCCGTCGTGATCACGATGTCGGCGGCCGCGACCGCCGTCGCGACCATCTCCGACTCCTGCGCCTTCTCCGCGTCGGTCAGCTCCCGGGCGTAGCCGCCCGTCCCTTCGGCGTTGATCTGGAGCTCGAGGAACTTCGCCCCGAGGCTGCGGACCTGCTCGCCCGCCGCCCGACGGACGTCGTACCCTTCGACGATCGCGCCCAGTCGGCGGGAGGTGGCAATCGCCATCAGTCCCGCGACGCCGGCCCCGAGGACGAGCACCTTCGCGGGGCGGATCGTCCCGGCCGCGGTCGTCAGCATCGGAAGGAACTTGGGGGAGTACTCCGCGCCGAGGAGCGCCGCGCGGTAACCGGCGACGGTCGCCTGCGACGAGAGCACGTCCATGCTCTGCGAGCGGGTGATCCGTGGAAGGAGCTCGAGGGCGAACGTCGTGACGTTCGCGTCCCGCAGCCGGGCGACCCGGTCGAGGTTCCGGCTCGGGTTCATCAGCGCGACGAGGACCGTGCCGGGCCGCAGGAGCGCGATCTCCTCGGGGGTCGGGGCGACGACCTTGAGGACGATCTGCGCCGAACCTAAGAGCGCCGCGCGGTCCGCCTCGATCCGGGCCCCGGCCGCCGTGTAGGCGTCGTCGCGGTATCCCGCCGCGAGGCCGGCGCTCGGCTCGACCGCGACCTCGATCCCGGACTTCGCGAGCCGCTGGACGACCTCCGGGACGAGCGCGACGCGCCGCTCTCCCGGGGTCAGTTCCCGTGGAACGGCGACCCGCACCGGCATTGGAATCGCTCCCTGCGACCCCGCCGAGATTAAACGGTTGTCGCGCCCCGCGCTTCGCCGGGCCGCGACGGGCCTGCCGGCTCGCCGGCCGGTGAGCGAACGCTCATCCGCCCTCCCCCGATGGGCGCCCGATGGCCGGACCGCGCGCCCGCACCGGCTCGGGGACCTGGAAGGACCGGCTCTATCGGGGCGACGCGCGCACCGTGCTCGCCGGCCTCCCCGCCGACTCCGTCCACCTCGCCATCACGAGCCCCCCGTACAACGTCAAGATCCCGTACCGGGGGTACTCCGATGACCTCCCCCTCGAGGAGTATCTCGCCTGGCTCAAGGGGGTCTGGGCGGAGCTGCGACGGGTGCTCGTGCCGGGGGGGCGGTTCGTCCTGAACGTCGCGCCGACCTCGATCAAGGACTTCCGTCCGATCCACCACGACCTCTCCCGGGACCTGCGCGACCTCGGCTACATCATGCGCACCGAGATCCTCTGGTACAAGCAGACGATGGGACGCCGGACGGCGTGGGGAAGCTGGCGCAGCCCGTCGAACCCCCACATCGTCCCCTCCTGGGAGTACGTCCTCGTCTTCTCGAAGGAGCAGTGGAGGCTCGAGGGGGAGAAGGACCGGATCGACATTACGGCCCGCGAGTTCGAGCGGTTCTCCGACGGCTTCTGGCCGATCCCGCCCGAGCGGCGGCGGAACGGGCATCCGGCGCCGTTCCCCGAGGAGCTGATCGAGCGCCTCGTGAAGTTCTACTCCTACCGCGAGAACGTGGTGCTCGACATGTTCGGGGGGACCGGCACCGTCGCCGCGGTCGCCCGCCGGCTCGGCCGGCACTACGTCCATATCGACGCCTCCGACGAGTACTGCCGCAGCGCCGCCGCCCGGGTCCTCGCCGCCGTTCCGCCCCCCGGGACCCCGATCCCCGCCCCGACCGTCGTGGGGGTCAGCCGTCGGGGCCGTCGAGCGGATCCGGCCGCCCCTCCGCCGCCGCCCGGGCCGCTGAGCGCGCCCGGGCGATCGGCCGGACGAGCGACGGCGCGCCGACGTACCCGACCCCGTAGATCCCCGCCGCCCACGCATCGACCGTGAGCGTCCGCTCGGCCGGATGCGCCCCGAGGAAGCGGAGGTACTCGCGGGTCAACCGCGCGACCTCGCGCCGGTCGGCGCCGTCGCCGATCCGCCGCAGGAGCAGACCGCCCCGGTACATCCGTTCGTAGTGGGCGGCCTCTCGGTCGAGCCAGACGGCGTACTCCCGCTCCCCGCCGCGGCGCGCCAGGTCGGCCATCTCGTGCTCCGAATCGGCCCAGTCGTGCAGGCGCCGGAGGCGGTGGCTCACGTTCCCGCCGTAGTACCGGTATCGCGTCAACCGCCGGTCGTCGAGGTAGACCGCGAACGGGGCGAGGAGCCCCGCGAGGAAGAGGAACGTGTCCGGTTGGTACGTCCGCTCGAAGACGTCCCCGACCGGCCCGTCGAGGAGCTCCCGCCGGATCGCCATCGTGCTCGAGTTGAACGTCGCCCAGCTGCGTTGGGCGCCGAACTCCCAGAGCCCGGTCTTATCCTGGGCCGACCGCCGGAGCGGGCCCGAACGGTCGAGACCGGCGTCGACCTCGTGCCGCCGCCACCGCTCGATCGGCACCGGCGCCCCGGCCGCGTCGATCACCGCGACCCGGTTGCGGTAGAACCCGAGGTCGGGCTGTTCGCGCCAGAGCTCGGCGAGATGGGCGAGCCGGTCGGGGACGAACTCGTCGTCGTCGTCGAGGAACGCGACGACCGGGGCTCGCGCCGCCCGGACCGCGCGCCTCAGCCACCGTCCGATCACCGGCTCGTCGTCCCTCCGGAGCCGCACGCCCTCCGTGGCGAAGGCGGCGTCGAGGCCGGGGTCGTCGAACGACTTCGTGACCACGATCTCGAACCGGTCCCGCTCCAATGTCTGCCCGAGGACCGAGCGCACCGCCGAGGCGAGGTGCTCGGAGCGACGGTACGCCCCGACGACGACCGAGATCTCGGGCCCGGGCGGCACGGCGGACCTACCCTCCGGCCCCCGGCGCCGCGGCCACCGGACCCCGGGCCGCCGGCGCCGGGCCGACGCGCGCGGCGAGCTCGTCGACCGCGAACGCCAGGAGCGGCTCGAGGTTTGTCGTGTCGGCGCGGTTGTACCGCACGAGGCGGTCGAGCGCGGCGCGGCTTCCGCGCCGGTACTCCTGCCAGAGGCGGACCGCCTGGAGGCCGTCGACCCCCTCCACCCCCGAGCGGTCGCCGAGCCCCAGGGTCGCCTCGATCCGCTTGAGCCCCCCGGCGAGCCCGATCCGGTAGAGGACGAACCGCAGGTCGATATGGATCGGGGGCGCGACGAACTGGGGGAACGTGACGGCGAGGAACGGCACGTCGAAGCGGCTCCCGTTGAACGTCACAAGGATCGGGAACCGACCGAGGTGCGCGGGAAGCTCCTCGAGGTCCTCCCCGGCGACGAACGTCCGCGTGCTGCCGCCCCCGTGGACGGTCACGACGGTGACGATCCCCTCGTACGGGGAGAGGCCGGTCGTTTCGATGTCGAGGAACGCGGTCCGCTCGCGGAAGCCCGGATAGATCCGCCAGTGCTCGCGCTCGGGCAGATGGCGGCCGAACCACGCGGCATCCCGCTCGGCGAGCGCTCGCTCGCTCGCCGCGAGCGCGGCCTCCATCCGATCCGGCGGCGCCCGGGGGATCCCCCGCGCGGCGGCGACCGAGCGCAGCGACGTCCAGTCCCGCACGCCGCGGCGCCACAGCTCCGCCTCGGTCGCCGGCCCGATCCCGGGAAGGTGCACGAACGTGGCGCGCAGAAGACGGGCCCCGTCGCCGCTCGCGCCGACCATCGCCCTCCCCCGAGGATCAGCCGGTCGGCCGCTGCGGGCGGGGGTCGGCGCTCTCCACGGGCAGCGGCGCGATCGGGGCGATCAGCGCCTTCACCGCCGCCCAGAACGCGAGCACCTCCGCGTTCGGCGGCCGTTCGCCGTACCGCGGCGCGCGGCACTCCGCCTCGAGCACCCCCGCGTCGTCCGCGTCCCAGACGAGCCGGACGACGAACTCCCCGTGGTCCTCCTCGAAGGCGAACACGCGCTTCCTCGGGTCGGTCGTCACGGGGTTCGGTTCCAGCAGGTCGAGCGGCGGAGCCGGGGGCGGCGGAGGTCCCGGCGTCAGCTGGACCGGCGCCGGGGCCGGCGGGAGCGTGAGGCGGATCCAGGCGACGACCGGCCAGCGGGAGCGGCTCGTACCGAGCGACGGCACGGGCGCGGGACGGCCGGCGGCGGTCAAAGCCGTGGCGGGCGCGTCCGCTCGCCGTTTCCGGGGTTTCAAAAAAGAAACCACACGCGTTCTGCTTAACTGCCAAGTGTAGCCAGTTTGCGTAGCTGCGGACGTTAGTGGCCGCGGGCTGAACAGATCGCCCGAAGGCTTTCTGCGTACACCCCGGCTCTATCGATCTCGTCTTCTACGAATGTCCTCAGAGGTCTCTCTTTTTCGAGGGGGTTTCGGGCTTAGATGCTTTCAGCCCTTATCCCGTAGCGCGTGGCTGCTCAGCGATGCCTTGCCAGACAACTGATGGACTAGAGGCGCCGGTTCCCCGTTCCTCTCGTACTGTGGGAACCTTCTCGTCAGAGACCCTTGCACTTCCGCCAAAAAGCAACACACCTGTCTCGCGACGGTGTAAACCCAGCTCACGATCCCTTTTAATGGGCGAACAACCCCACCCTTGGTAGCTGCTGCACCACCAGGATAGGCAGAACCGACATCGAAGTAGCAAGCCTCCAGGTCGATAGGGACTCTTGCTGGAGACAACTCAGTTATCCCCGGGGTAACTTTTCTCTTATCACTGGCCCCTACAGGAAAGGCACAGTGGTTCGCTAGGTCCTGCTTTCGCATCGGGAATCCTCGTTAGGCAGATTCCCGTCAAGCCGGCTTTTGCCCTTGCACTCTACGGTGGATTTCTGACCCACCTGAGCCGACCATTGAGGGCCCTTGTTACTTTTTGGAGGGCGTGGCGCCCCACCCAAACTGCCTACCTACGGGTGTCCCCCTTGCGGGGTGAGCGATGCCAACCCGAAAGGGCGGTGTTTCATCGGCCTCTCGGAACGGACCTAGCGGTCCGCCCTGGTAACGAGTCCCGCCTACGCTACACATTCGGATTAGCATCACAACCGCAGGCTGCAGTAAAGCTCCACGGGGTCTTCGCTTTCAGACGGAAGACATTGGACTGCTCGCCAATGAGTCAGTTTCGCCGGCTTCCGAGCGGGGACAGTAGAACTCTCGTTGGTCCTTCATGCAAGTCGCCAATTAAGCGACAAGGTATTACGCTACCTTAAGAGGGTCATAGTTACCCCCGCCGTTTATCGGTCCTTCGTCCCGTTGTACCGGGCTTTCAGATGCCGACACTGGGCAGGATTCAGCGGCCATACACAACTTTTCAGTCTCGCGGCCACCTATGTTTTTATTAAACAGTCGGAGTTCCCTGGTCACTGCGACCAGACCTCTACAGGTCTGGCACCCCTTCTCCCGAAGTTACGGGGCTGATTTGCCGAATTCCCTCGCTCGAATTCTCGCCGACACGCCTTGGGCTTCTCACCCAGGGGCACCTGTGTCAGTTCTCGGTACGAGCCCAAGATGCCGTCCTCGACTTTTCACGGACCGCCTGCATTGGCCAGAATCCCCTCGCGGGGATCCTTACGCCCTTCCCCCGGTTCTCACCATGACGGTACTTCCCGGGGCGACGAGCGCACGATAGGCTGGCGTATGCCCACCTGGCCTAGCAGCCGGCTTCCTCGAGGACGCTTTGACCTTGGGGTCACAGAATATTAACTGTGTTTCCGTTCGCGAGTGCCGATTAAGGACTCGCTTAGGCTCGACTAACCCACGGCGGATGATCGTTGCCGTGGAACCCTGGCCCCTACGGCGGACAGGATTCTCACCTGTCTTTGCTGCTACTCCTCCCAGGATTTTCGATGGAACCCGGTCCATAGGAACTCACGCCCCTACTTCTGCCCGAGCACCACGCCTCCTTACACGATCGCCGCCGATTGGCGGCGCGCCTGCATATCGGGGGCCGGTTTAGCCCCGTCCATTTTCGGTGCCCATGCCCTCGACTGGTGAGCTGTTACGCACTCTTTGAAGGATGGCTGCTTCTGAGCCCACCTCCCAGTTGTCTTCGAACACGGACGCCCTTTGCATGACACTGAACCGGCACTTGGGGCCCTTAATGCAGGGCTGGGTTGCATTCCCTTTCGCACGGCGGGCTTACCCCTGCCGCGCTCACTCCCGGCGTCTACGCTGCCCGGAACTTCGGAGTTCGACAACAGGCCGAGACCTTTCGGTCCCGCTTCCCGTAATCGGTGCTCTACATCCCGAGCGAGCTCGGCCGAGACCTACCTGCGAGTAGTTTCAGGAGGAACCAGCCATTCCCAGTCTAGATTGGCCTTTCACCCCTAAGCACAGGTCATCCGAGTGATTTGCACGTCAACACCGGTTCGGTCCTCCACCTATCTTTCGACAGGCTTCAACCTACCCACGCTTAGATCGATTGGCTTCGGGTCTTCCACCTATGACTTCGGGCGAGCGCACCCCGTCCCTGACCCCTTGCGGGGCTGCGGACTGTCGGTTTCCCTGCGGCTGCGGCCGTGCGGGCCTTAGCCTCGCCATAGATCGAAACTCCCTGGCCCGTTATTCAAAACGGACGCATGGATCCTGTGTCCACGGCCTTGCGGCCGCTTCGTTCCTTGGGGACCCCATGCGGCTTATCGTCAGTTGGTTTCAGGCTCTTTTCATCTCCCTTCCGAGATACTTTTCAGCATTCGCTCGCGCTACTAGTGCGCTATCGGTCTCGGGACGTATTTAGGATCGGAAGACTGTACCTCCCAGCTTCCCGCGCGATATCCAACGCACGGTACTCGGGATCCCTCCAATCTCGCCTCTTCCGTTCGCCTACGGGACTATCACCCTCTGTGGTCCGTCGTTCCAGGCACGTTCGGCTTTGGAAGCCAGCGAGTACGGAGGTCCACTACTCCACATCTCCCCGCCCTCGCCGGGCGGGGATTCGGTTTGTCCTCTGCCGTTTTCGATCGCCTTTACTCACGGCATCTCGGTTGATTTCTTGTCCTCCCCCTACTAGAATGCTTTACTTCGGGGGGTTCCCTTTCCTTGCGGAATGTCCCTTGCGGGACCGGAGTTCCGATTCGGTGATCGGTGGATCACAGGTTCCTTGCGCCTACCCACCGCTTATCGCAGCTTGGCACGACCTTCCTCGGCGCCCGAGCCCAGCCATTCCCCAACTGACAGGAGTCAGCTACACTGATTACACTTGACAAGCGTCCAGAACGCGTGTGATCGGCGTCATCGACCCCGCGCCGGCAAGACGGGGGGTCCTCGCGCCCTTCCCCGGTGAGGCCCCGGCCTCCGCGGGTGCATGTGCCGACCGAACAGCGTCGCCGTGGCGCGGCTCGCTTGGCAGTGGGAGCCTCTATTTAATCCCTGCCGGGGCGACGGCCGCCTCGGGCGCGGCGCGGCCGAGCGACCGGCGCGCCCGACGGGTAGAGCAGTTGGAGCAGGTGGACGTCCAGCCGCCGCCCGAACTTCACGCCGACCTCCCGCATCACCCCGACCGGGACGAAACCGGCCTCCGCGTGCATCCGCAGGCTGACGGCGTTCCCGTCGGCGACCCGGGCGAGGAGCGTGTGCAACCCGGATTCACGGCCGGCGCGAACGAGCCGGTGCAGCAGGCGCGCCCCGATCCCCCGTCCGCGGTCCGGGGCCGAGACGTAGATCGACACCTCGGCGGTCGCGTCGTAGGCCGGTCGGTCCGACCATCGGCTGATCGACGCCCAGCCGACCACCGAGCGTCCGTGGACCGCCACGAAGATCGGGTGCCGGCGGTCGTGGGAGGCGAACCACCGACGGCGGTCGGGGAGCGAGCGCGGGCGCAGGTCGAAGGTGCCGGTCGTCGTGAGCACCGCCTCGTTGTAGATCCGTGCGATCGCCCCGACGTCGGAGGTTCGCGCGCGCCGCAGGCGGACCGGAGGGGGGCCCGGCACGGCTCCTCCCGAGCGGTCGCGGGACTTGAAGGTAGGCTCCCCGGATCGTAGCCGCCCCGCGCCCGGGCCCCGCGGACTACGGGCGGCCGTACCCCGGCGGGGCCGAGCCGTTCGACGGCCGGGCCGCGGCGTACCGGCACATCCCGGCCGCGTTCGGCTCGCAGGAGGCGCAGTTCCGCTCGGCGGGCACGGGCGCGCGGGTCGCGTCGTCCCGCACCTGCGCGAGCGCGACCTTCAACCAGCGCTCCTCGGCGTCCCCGTACGGCACTTCGACCCACCCCTCGCGGAGACCGTTGCCGGCCGCGTCCCCGTAGAGGACGATGCCGAACGGCGGGCGGCGGCCGAAGGCGACTTCGACGAGGCGGCACTCGGCGACCGCCTGGACCGTGTCGAAGAGACGGCCGTGCGCCTCGTGGTAGCCGACGAACAGGTGGGTCTCCTTGTACTCCACGGGCACGATGCTCCCGTCCGCCCGCTGGATCACGAGGTCGGGGCGCCCGGCGAGCCCCCACGCGGGGTCGACGAGCGTGGAGCGCCCGTTCGAGAACCGCGCGTCCAGGTGGACCTGCTCGGGGGCGAACAGCACGGGAAGGTCGTCCTCGCCGTCGTCCTCGTAGACGAGCCGGTCGTGCGGCCCGATGTCGAGGCGACCCTCGTTCACCGCCAGGTGGCCGGTCGGCGGGGCGAACATCGGCGAATGCCTGAGGGGCACCACGTCGGCCGGGGTGCGCACCGGTCCGACCGGCCCGCCGACCGTGTGGGCCCGGCGCGAGCGTCCGAGCTCCATCTCGTGGGAGCAGCGGAAGTAGGTGACGAGGTCGTGCGGGGTCAGGTGTTCGAGCGCCGGCGGGGCGAGCGGTGCGAGCATGCGCCAGCGTCCCCGCGCGGGGGCTATGAACCTACGGCTCGAAGGGAAGCGCGCGGCCCGGACGGGCTCACCGCGGCGCGACGGAGGCCCGCAGGGCCTCCCGCTCGGGCTCCGAGAGGACGCTGCGGGCGAGCAGCGCGTCCAACAGCTCCCGGTCGGGCCCGCGCGCGCGCACGAACGCGGCGAGCGTCCGCGTCCGGTCCCGCGACCGTTTCTCCGCCGCCCTCACCAGGGCGTACTCGGGGCGGCTCGCGCGGATCGTCGCCCCGTTTCGGGTGACGGACTCGAGCCGGACGGCCCCCGGACGGGCGTCCCACTCGTCGAGCGCGACGGCCCGGCCCGGGGAGAGCGGGACGGCCCACTCGACCCGGATCCCCGCCTGGAACGATCCCAGGAACGCGCGGCCCCCCCGGACGATCTCGCCGTCCGGCCGGTCCGTCGGGGCGACGGGCTCGATCAGGTACTCCCGGAGCAGCTCCCCGATCCGGTCAACGCCGTCCCGCGACGTTCCGAGGTCGAGGTCGTGGGGGACGACCCCGCTCCCGAGCAGCCACGCCGCCCCCGAACCACCGACGTACCACGGGATCCCCTCGCGCCCGAGCGGGCCGGCGAGCCGGGCGACGAGCTCGTCGACCCCGGCGTCGGCCGTGGCGGGCACCCCGTCGACCGCCTGGGCGATCATCGTCTCGAGGACGAACCGGTGCCGGTTGTACGCCTGGCGGACCCCGGGGGTCTCCTCGAACGGCAGGAGGAACCGCCGATGCCAGCAGCGCGGCCCGCCGAACATGCACGCCGACGGGGGGTGGACGAACCCGAAGACGTCGAGCGGCCCCCGGGGAGGGCCGTTCGCATCCTGCCCACCGTCCTGGGCGTGGTAGGTGAACGTCGTCGTCTCCCCGGAGCGATCGCGGGAGAGCTGGTGGAGGTACCCGGCGCCCAGGTCCGGCCCCGAGACGAGGTCGCTCGCCATCGGCCGCCCTCCTTACGGACCGGCGCGCGGGGCCTACGTGCCGGGCGGGCCGGTCTCGAGGCCGACCGGGAGGGGGATCCGGCCGACGGTATGCTCCACGTGCGGACCGACTCGGCGGGCGTGCAGGTAGGAGCCTCCCGGCAGGGAGGTCCATGCGCCCCGGTCCCCGTCGAACGGCTCGCTGCCAACAACGACCCGATGCGGGTGCGCCTGGTAGGTCATCTCGTAGTACCGTCGTCGGTCGTCGAGCAGCCCCGTCCCGTGATCCCCCGTCCAGAGGCAGAACGCCCACAGCTCCTCCGGGTTCCTCGAGAAGACGACGTTGAGCCCCGAGAAGGCGGGGCCGGCGGGGCGCCCCACCCCCTGCCAGACCCGGACGAGGTCCTCGACGGAGCGGACGTACCCGCCGAGCGGGTCCCCGGTCTCCTCGGTGTTGCGGACGAGCAGCCAGAACAGCACTTCGCTGTCGTTGACCCCGCGCACCTGGGGCTCGTGCTTCCCGAGGAACGGACGCGTCTCGTTCGGGAACGGGATCGAGCCGTTGTGCGCGAAGAGGGTCGTGTGCGTCGAGAACGGCTGGGAGTTCTCGGGGGCGATCAGCCGCTCGTGCGGCAGGCCGAGCGGGTTGCTCGCATGGCGCAGGTGCCCGAGGACGAGCGACCCCGAGGCGTCTGCCACGGCGCGAACGAACCGTTCCCGCTCACCGGCCTGGAAGGCGCCGCCGACCCCCTTCTCGACGCGGGTCCGTCCGCCGTCGGTGAACCAGCCGATCCCCCAGCCGTCCGTCTGCGCGGTCTCCGGGGAGGCGTTCGACTGGGCGAGCAGCGACCGGTCCGAGCGGACCAGCCAGCTCTCCGCGGGCTCCGCGCGCGACGAGAGGATCCCGAACAGGCGGCACATCGGTCGGCCGACCGCGGCGCCGTAAATAAGGCCCCGCGGGCCGCCCCGCGCGGTGGCGTGCGCACCCGCAACGTCTTTTACCGCGCCGCGGGCTAGTAGGGCGGAAGGCGAGCGCGATGGTGGCAGTCGAGGTGACCCCCGCGGCGCGGGATCAGGTCCTCAAGATCATGGACAAGCAGGGAAAGCCCGGGGCGGCCCTGCGCCTGTACGTCCAGGGCGGCGGATGCTCGGGCCTCACGTACGGGATGTCGTTCGACAAGGTCGAAACCGGGGACGACGTGGCGTTCCGCGACCAGAGCCTCACGGTCGTCGTCGACCACGCGAGCGCGCCGCTCCTCGAAGGGGTGAAGGTCGACTTCCTGCTCGGCCTCGAGCAGTCCGGGTTCAAGATCTACAACCCGAACGCGAAGGAAACCTGCTCCTGCGGGAAGTCGTTCTCCGCGTAACCTCCCTGTCACCGCGAGAACCGGAGCTTTATACTGGGCGTCCCGTACTCGGGACAGGGTAGGTGAGGAGGGCCCTACGCATGAGCGATAGTGAAGTCAAACTAAGTGTCACCAAGGAAGCGCAGGACCAGGTTCGGGACCTGATGAAGAGCCAGAAGCCCGGCACCGCGGTCCGCGTCTACATCCAGTCGGGCGGCGGAGGCGGCGGCTGCGGATCGGGCGGCTGCGGCTCCGGCGGCGGCGGATGTGGCTGCGGGGGCGGCGGTGGGGGCGGAACCTCGTTCGGGATGGCGTTCGACAAGCCCCGCAACGGGGACCAGGTCATCCCGGTCGACGGGTTCTCCATCGTGGTCGACGACCTGTCGGCGGGGCTCCTCAACGGGGCCACGATCGACTTCGTCCAGGACCTGAACGTCTCCGGATTCAAGATCACCTCGCCGAACACCCCCGCCGCGGCCGAGCACGGCCACGGCGCGGAGTCGGGCGGCGGGTGCGGTTGCGGCTCCGGCGGCTGCGGGTGCGGGTAGGACCGCCCCCGCTCCAACCTTTTCCTCCCTCTTTCCCGTCGGCCGGCACCCCGGTTCCTCCGTCGGTCGCCGGATAGAAGTCAACCCCGCTCGACTGGAGCCTCATACCTCCCGGCGGCCGTTCCGCCTCCCGAGGGGGTCGGCCCGTGGGGGATCGATCGTCGTTCGTCACATCGGGCACCGCCCGCCTGCTTCTGCTCGGTCTCCTCTGGGGCGCGACGTTCCCGATCGCGCGCGCCGGGGTGGCGGCCGGAGCCGACCCGATCCTCCTGGTCGCGCTCGACCTCGGGCTCGCCGCGGCGGTCCTCGCCCCGGTCGCCCTCCTCTCGGCCCCCCGCCGTCCCTCGGGGAGAAGCCTCGCCGAGTCCGCCGCGCTCGGCGCCCTCTTGATCGCCGGGATCAACCTGCCGCTGTACTGGGGGCTGCGGTTCGCGACGGGAGGCAGCGCGTCGATCCTCTACGCGACCTCGCCGATCGTGAGCCTCGTCGCCCTCGCCCTCCTCGGCGGATCGTCGGGAGTCCATCGACGCCAGCTCGCGGCCCTCGGGGTCGGGCTCGGCGGCGTGCTGCTCCTCGGGATCGCCTCGCCCGGCGGGGCATCCGCACGAACGGACCTCGCCCTCGCGGCGTTCGGGATCGGAGCCGTCTGCCAGGGGGTCGGCGCCGCGCTGGTCGGCCGCGCGCGCCCGGCGGGCGAAGGCGCGTGGGGTCTGACGTTCCAGTTCGTGGGAGGCGCGGCGGCGGCGTCGATCCTCCTGCCGGTGCTCTCCCCCTCGCCCGCGCTTCCGCTGAACGCCGCGACCGTCGGATCGATCGCCTACGTCGGCATCGTCTCGATGGCGATCGGCTACACGCTGTTCTTCGACCTGATCCACCGGGCGGGGGCCGTCCGGGCCAACCAGGTGACGTTCCTCAACCCGGTCGTCGCGGTCGCGGTCGGCGTGATCGCCTTCGCGGAACGGATCGAGCCGCTCGAGATCGCCGCCCTCGTCCTGATCCTGGGCGCGCTGGTCCTCCTCCAGCCTAGCCGGAGCGACCGGCGCCGACCGGAGGTGCCCGCGGCGGGCGCGCGGGCGGTCGACCGGGGCCTCCGCCCGAGCCACCCGTAGCCCGCGGGCGACCGGACGAAGCGACGGTCAACTACGGTTCACGGAGGGGTTGAAAGCCGAGCGGCGGGTCCTTGGACCATGTCCGCGACGTACTCCCCTTCGGCGCCGCCGTCGGAGCCGGTCGGCGGAGCGGCGCCCGTTCACGGTCCCTCCCTGAGCGCGGCGTTCCATCGCGATCTCGCCGCGGCGCAGCAGGCGCTGGCGGCCGTGGGCCGCCGACTCCGTCGGTCCCGCCGCCTAGGCCCAGGCGAGGCGGTGATCGGCGGCGTTCCGTCGAGCGACCTGGTCGCGCGGATGGAGAAGGGGCTCGCGAAGGAGCATGCGCTCGTGCTCGGCCCGCTGCTCGCGCGGCTCGAGGCGTTCGCGGCGCTGCTGAACAAGGACCGGGACGTCCCGGCGAAGGCGATCGAGGAGGGCCTCGCCCTGATCGACCGCTACCTGGTCGAGATGCACGACGTGCACCTGCGCCTGCTCGAACGGGCCCGGGCCGACCCCGCGCGCGGCCCGTCCGCCGCGCTGACGCTCCTGCAACTGACGTCCGACCACGAACGGGCCCGGGTCCGCTGGGCGACGGTTCGCGTGATGCTGCGCGGCTACGAAGGTCGGGTCAGCGGCTACCGGGCGCTGCTCGGCCTCACGCTCGCGGACGAGTGCCAGGCCGAGCTCGCCTGGCACGACCTCGAGGAGGAGTACGTGCGGACCAGCCTCCCCCCGGCGTTCCCTCCGGCCGTCGCCGACCTCTGGGGAAGGGACCTCGACCGGTTCCGCGACGCCGGCCGGGCCGACCGGATCCGGGTCGACGAGTACCTCGCGCGCACCGAACCCCTCCTCGCGCCCCCGTCCCCTGCGAAGCGCTAGACCGATCCCCCGGCTCGGCGGGTCGCCGCCCCCCGTCAGGCGAACAGGTCCTCGAGCGGGTTCTCCATCTCCTTGACCTCGCGGATCCGGACCCCCTTCGCCACGAGCTCGGCGACGATCTTAGGAACTTCCTCGGGGCCGGAGAGCTCCTGGACGAAGTACTCCCCGCGCTTCGACGCGGCCGGGAGCACCCCCTCGGCGCCGTCCGCCCGGATCCCGATGACGTAGCGCGTCGGCCGCAGGTCGGTCAGCCGGCCGAAATAGCCGACCTTCCCGTCCCGGAGGGCGAGGACGTACTTGCCGATCTCCCGCGCCTCGTACAGATTGTGGGAGGAGTAGAGGACGAGGTCGTCGCGGCTGAGACCGAGGACCAGGTCCCGGATCTCCTTCGCGAGCTTCGGGTCGAGGTTGCTCGTCGGTTCGTCGAGCAGGTAGATGCTCCGCTCCTGCAGGAAGACGCGGGCGATCGAGACCCGCTTCTTCTGTCCCTGGCTCAGCTCCGAGAAGAACCGGTGGCGGAGCTCGACGATCCCGAGGAGCCCGATCACCCGCTCGACCGCCGGCGCCGACGCCCCCTCGACGCCCGCGTAGAACCGCAAGGCCTCGTCGACCCGGAGCCCGTCCGGCATCCCGTCGATATGCGAGAGGTACTGCAGGCGCGTGCGGGCCGCGTGCTCGGCGATGTCGATCCCGTCGATCCGCACGGTCCCCGAGTACGGCTCCAGGATCCCCGCGAGCGTCCGGAAGAGGGTCGTCTTTCCCGCGCCGTTCGGCCCGAGCACCACGTAGATCGCCGGCTCTTCGATGACGAACGAGACGTCCTGGAGGACCCGGTTCCCCCGGTAGCCCGAACTGACGCCGTCGAGCTCGATCCGATGGCGCGCGGGCGCCCCGGGGGCTCCCCCGAGGGGGGGCGGGCTCGGCTCCGTTTGCATCGACAGGCCCCTCCGATCAGAGCGGCGAGAGGAACCGCTCGCGCCCCATCAGGCGGGCGGAGAGGAGGAGCAGGACGACCACGGCGGCGACGATCGCGGTCGCCGCCCCGGCGGTGACGTAGTAGAAGTCGGCGGGCGGCACCGTCTCGGCGACGATCAGCACCAGGACCGTCGGCGCGATCCCGACAAGCGGCGCCAGCCCGAGCGGGCTGTTCATCCCGGTCCGGGGAGAGGAGATCGACGCCCAGATCATCCCGACCGTGGCCGTGAACAGCGCCGCGGCGAAGCTCATCGGGAGCGTGTACAGAACAACGGTCTTCGCGACGACGGCGCTGTTCACCCCGACGCCAAACCCCGCGGCGACCCCGAAGCCGACGAGCATCGAGCATCCGAGGATGATCGCCGTCATCGTCGCGGTGGCGATCAGGCCGTTGAGGAAGAGCGTGCGCGGCGGAACTCCGTACGCGATCAGGTACTCGAAGACCCCTTTCGTGCGGTCGCTCGTGAACGTCAGGAGCCCGCCCGTCGAGCCCATGACCGCAAAGAGCGGGTCCTCGAGCGGGAACACCTGGCCGAACTCCGCCCCCCCGTGGGCCCCCAGGGCGAGGATGAGCGCGAGCAGGACGGAGACACCGACCCCGATCCCGAGGTAGAGTCGACCGATCACCATCGTTCGCCGAATCGTCGCTCCGGTCAGCGACAGGATCGTCGTCCGCTGCGGAGGTTCGCTCGCGTCCGGCACCGTCGCCGACCAGCCGCGGCTCGGACTTAACTCCGGGGACGCACGACGCCGGGCCGGCGGACCCGGGCGGCCCGGTCCCGCCGCCGCGCACGGTCGGCGGAGTGGGCCCGGACGGATTTGAACCGTCGACCGACCGGTTATGAGCCGGTCGCTCTAAGCCGGACTAAGCTACGGGCCCGAACGCGGAGGGCCGGAGGCGCCGCCGAGCGGAATTTCCGGGCGGCGGACGCACCCCGCCGGCCGTTTGAACCGCTGACCTTTCGGTTAACAGCCGATCGCTCTGCCACTGAGCTACGGCGGCACCGAGGGCGATGAGCCGGCATCGCGCTAATAGCCTTTCCGGCCGGGCGGCGGCCGATCGGCGTGCTCGGCCGCGCGCGCCTTCAGTTGCGCGATCAGCGCCTCCATCCGGTCGAGGGAGACGTTCATCACCGTCCAGAACTCCCGGGCCCGGTCGGTCACGACCGCGCCGTCGGCGGACGGTTGGATGACCCCTTCGCGCTCGAGCAGGTGGAGCGAGTAGCGGGTCTTGTGGATCGGCAGGTGGAGCGCCTCGCTCAGGCGGATGATCCCGATCGGGGGGCTCTTCGCGAGCTTCTCCAGGATCTCGACGTTGCGCGCCAGCAATTCGAGCTCGCCCTCGATCCGGGCGATCAGCTGCGCGGGACCGTCCGCGGGGCCGACCGGGTCGTCCGACGGGGCCGGAGGAGCGGGTTTTGCGGGCGCCATCTCGCGTTCGGGAGTTGGCTAGCTTTACTTGAACGTTGTCCGCGCCCGACCACGGCAACCGCGTGTCGGCAGGAGCACCGACCGGGTCAACTCCGGTTGACGAGCGCCTCATCCGCCGGCGTCCGACTAGCGCCACCGATGCCGACCGGGGAGAGACGCTCGGACCCCTTGCCCGCCGCGCGGCGACGGCCCCGGCCGTCGCTCGACCGCCTGCGCGACGGCAGCGCGGTCCGCCTTCGACCCGTGCTTCCGAGCGACCAGCCCCGGATCGCGGCGTTCCTCGCGCACGTGTCGGTCGACTCGCTCGAGCGTCGGTACTTCTCGGCGGTCACGCCGGAGCACGTCGCCCTCGAGATCGTTGGCCCGCCGGTCGCGAGGGACCGGCTCTCGCTGCTCGTCGAGCTGGTCGAGGGTCGCCCGGGCCCGGTGATCGCCCACGGAGAGTGCGACCGGCTCCCGACCGACCCGACCCGGGCGGAGGTCGCCTTCCTGGTCGCCGACGATCGCCAGGGGCAGGGCGCGGCGACGCTGCTGCTGCGGGAGATCGCCCGCCGCGCGGCGGCGGACGGCGTCGCGCAGCTCGAAGCGGTCGTCCAGGCGGAGAATCGTCCGATGGTGGACGTCTTCCTCGGTTCGGGGTTCCCGTGCTCGATCGCCTGGCAGGAAGGCGAGGGGCACGTGGTGCTGGACATCTCCCACGAGCCGACCTCGCCGGGCCTTCCCCGCGGCGCGTCGTGCGACTATCCTCTCGTTCCGGCGTAGCGGGCGCGGTCGCGCCCGGCCGCCGGGCGGTTCACGCCGATCCCGAGACCAGGGTGCCGGGGGGCGCGGTCCCCCCGTCGAGCAGGGACCGGACCAGACCGAGCAGGCGCGCGGGCAGCAGCGGCAGCGGGACCAGTTGCAGCCGGGCGCGGGTGACGAACGGGTCGCGCGATCCGACGACGACCAGGGCCACGTCGGGGAGCTCGCCCGTCGCCCACTGCCGCGCGGTCGCGCAGTAGTGCGTGTTGCTGGCGGCCACCACCACCGAGTAGCGGCGCCCGAGCGTGCCGAGCGGTTCCTCGGCGCGAATGTCGTCGACGTAGTGGGCCGACACTCCGCTCGCCTCAAGGAGGTCCACGATCGACCGCCCGAGGCTCGGGGTTTCGCCGACGACCAGGACACCGGGCGGCGCCATGCACCCGGTTCGACCGTTTCGGCGACTATAATCGGCCCGTCAGGTCGGGTTGACCCGCGCGTTCCTCCGGCCGCCGCGTCCGCGCCCGCCGACACCGAGATGAAGGGACGGCCGGTCCGGGGGCTGGAGGTGCTGGGTTGCCGTCCGGAACCCCGGGTCCCGAGATCCTGGGGGTCCTCCTCGAGCAGACGCCCGTCGGGATCGCGCTGGTCGAAGCGCCGGGGACGATCTCCTGGGCGAACGAGGCATACTTTGAGACGACCGGTCGGGACCGCGGCATCCTCGGTGTCGATTTCCACCAGATCCTCGACGAAGAGGGCAGCTGGGCGGGACCGATCCGCGATGCGGTCGATGCCGCGCTGACGCGCGGGACCCACGCGACGTTTCGCGCTGTGCGGGCCCGCTATCGCCGTCGGCCGCACGGGGCCTACCTGGACGTCGACGTGCGGCCGCTCGTCGACGGGCCGGGCGCCGCGAGGCGGGCGATCCTCCTCGTCCGCGACGTCAGCGACCGCGTCGAGGACGCGGAGCGCGCCCGTCTCTTCTACGCGTCGTTCCGCTCGTCGACCAATCCGATGCAGCTCACCGACGCGCGGGGGGTGATGGTCGATGTCAACCCCGCCTTCGAGCGGGTCTACGGGTATTCGCGCGAGGAGTGCATCGGACGCAAGCCCAGCCTCGTCCGCAGCCAGCGCACGCCGACCGCGGTCTACGAGCAGATGTGGGCCGACCTCCAGCGCCCCGAGCGGGGGTACTGGGCGGGAGAGATCCTGAACCGCGACCGGAAGGGCCGCGAGCGCCCCGTGCTGCTGAGCATCACCGCGATCCGAAACGACGCCGGCGAGGCGACCCATTACCTCGGCGTGGCGGTCGACCTCTCCGAGCAGCGCAGTTGGGAGCTCCGGGCCGCGCACGCCGACAAGCTCGCCTCCGTCGGGCAACTGGCGGCGGGCGTCGCGCACGAGATCAACACCCCGCTCGCCAACGTGATGCTTGTCGCCGAGAGCCTGCGGCGCCGCACCGAGGACCCGTGGGTGCTCTCCCGTCTCGAGACGATGACCGATCAGGTCGAGGCGGCGGCACGGATCGTCCGTAGCCTGCTCGACTTCGCTCGCCGGATCGAGCCGACGGTCACCGAACTCGACCTCGTCGCGGTCGCCCGGGAGTCGGTCGCGTTCCTGCGGGGAAAGCAGTCCCTGGACGTGGAGGTGGACGAGTCGTACCCGGCCGGGACGGTCCCGGTGCGGGGAGACCGGGGCCAGTTGATGCAGGTGCTCACCAACATCCTCAACAACGCCTACGACGCGATGGCGGGCAGGGGCCGGATCCGGGTGAGCGTGCGACGGGCGGGCAGCCGGGCGGAGGTCGAGGTCGTCGACGCCGGCCCCGGGATCGCGGCCGAGTCGCTCCCGCACATCTTCGAGCCGTTCTTCACGACCAAGCCCGAGGGGCAGGGGACCGGGCTCGGCCTCGCCATCTGCCACGGCATCGTCCTCGCCCACCATGGGACGATCACGGCCCGCAACGTCCCGGGGGAGGGGGCGGCGTTCCTCGTCTCCCTACCGCTGCATGCCGGCGCACCGTCCCCCTCCGCGAAGACGGGAGACTCCCCCCGGTCCCACGCTCCGGCGGCCGGGCCCGGCCTCCCGTCCGAGCGGCCGCCCGCGAAACGCTAATCCCGCGAACCGGGCTGGCCGCCCCGTGCGCATCCTGGTCGTGGACGACGACGCGGTCTTCCGGGAGGAGCTCACCGAACTGCTCTCGGACGAGGGGCATACGGCGACCGCCGCCGCCTCGGTCGCCCGGGCGCTCGAAGTCCTCGAGCACACCGAGGTCGACGTCGTGCTGACCGATCTCAAGATGCCCCGCCACGGAGGTCTCGAGCTGCTGCGCGAGGTGCGCCATCGATGGCCGCGGACGTTCGTCGTGATGGTGACGGGGTACGCGACGGTCGAGACCGCCCTCGACGCGATGAAGCTCGGCGCGTTCGACTACCTTCGCAAGCCATTCCGCATCGAGCAGGTCCGCGAGACGCTCCGCCTCGTGGCGCAGGAGCACGAGTACGACTCACCCCCCGAGAGCGCCCGGGACCCGCTCCGCGAGGCCCGCGCGCTCGCGGAGGGAGGGAAGCACGAGGTCCTGTACTTTGCCGAAACCCCTCCCCCCGCCGAGCCCCATCTCCATCCCGAGCGGCTCGACCGGGAGAATCCGATCCTCCTGACCGAGCGGACCCGGACGTTCCTCGCCGACCACCCCAACGGCGCGGTGGTGATCGCCGGCGCCGAACGGCTGCTCGAATCGCACCGGCTCGAGGACATCGTCGGGATCCTGGACCGCTTGGGCGCGGACCTCGCCGGCCACGGGCCGCTGCGCGTCGGCTTCAATCCGCGCCGCGTCACCCCGACGGTCGCCGCTGCGCTCGGCGCGGCGGTCGTCGCCGAGGAAACGCACGACACGCTCGACGCCCTCGCCAATCCGATCCGACGCAAGGTGCTCCTGCGGCTCGAACAGGCGCCGGCGACCTTCGGGGAGTCGATGCAGGCGGCCGGGCTCGACGACTCCCCGAAGATGGCGTTCCACATGCGCAAGCTCGTCAGCACCGGGCTCGTGGCGCACGAGGAGGAGTCCTACCGCCTGACCCCGCGGGGCAAGGCGGCCGCCCGGCTTCTGTCCGAGGCGACGTTCCTTCCCCCTACGTCGGGGTCGGGGAACCTGGCGTTCCCGGGGCGGCGTGCTCCCGCGGACCGGGCGCCCCGTAAGTCGTAGACTGCTCCCGCCGGGAACGCGGGACCCGAACGCTCCGCTTCGGACGGTCGCAAGCGACATGAACCGCCCCGGGCCTCGCCGGGCGCTCGCCCGGGCCCGGAGCGAGGAGACGAGAGATGGCCCGCACCGAACGGTTCTCGGTCCCGCGTGGCGCTCGCTCCCTCGACTGCTACGCGGCGTTCCCCGGCGCGCATCGGGGCGGCTCACCGACGGTCCTCGTGGTCCACGAGATCTTCGGCCCGGACGCGCACATCGAGGACGTCTGCCGGCGGTTCGCGGCGCACGGCTACGTGGCGGTCGCCCCGAACCTGTTCGCGGGAGAGCTCGCGCGGATCCTCACCGCCGAGAACATCCGTCTCGCGATACAGTCGTTCGCCGGCGCGCCGCCCGGCCTTCGACGGGACCCGGCCCAGCTCGCCGCCTTCGCGGCGACCCAGCCCCCCGAGCGCCGGCCCGCGCTGGAGGCGTTCGGCCGCATCTCGAGTCCCTCCGCCCAGGCCGGCTTCGCGACCGACCTCCTCGAGGTCTCCCGCCATCTACGGACCCGGCCCGAGGTCGATCCCGCGCGGGTCGGAACGGTCGGCTTCTGCTTCGGCGGGGCGATGGCCGCGCGTCTCGCGACGGTCGACCCCGAGCTCCGCGCCGCCGTGATCTTCTACGGCCAGAACCCACCGCTCGAGGACGTGCCGGCGATCCGCGCCGCCGTGCTCGGGCTGTACGGCGGGGAGGATCCGGGGATCACCGACACGGTGCCGGCGCTCGCCGAGGCGATGAAGCGCGCCGGTCTCTCGTTCGAGTCACACGTCTATCCCGGCGCCAAGCACGCGTTCTTCAACGACACCCGCGCGGGGAACTTTGACGCGCCGTCGGCGACGGACGCCTGGGGACGCGTCCTCGCCTTCTTCGCGCGGACCCTCGCCGAGCCCTGACGTCGGTCCGGCCGATCGGGGGCGCCGCGACGGGCCCGCCGGGATTCGAACCCGGGTTTGAGGCTCCGGAGGCCTCCGTGATATCCAAGCTATACTACGGGCCCACCGCGTCGCTCGACGCGAGGGAGCCAGCCCCTCTCTAAGGGGTTTCGGCCGTTCGGGAGCGACGGACGGAGCGGCGCACCCGGCCTTCCTCCGTGCGTCGCCATCGCAACCCCTATCCACCGAGTGACGGTGGGGAGACCCGCAGGAGGGGGTCCCCGGGTGACGATCCGATTCCCGCTCTGGATCTCCGCGATCGGGGGGCTCCTCGGCGTCCAGCTCGTTCTCGGCATCTGGCTGAACCTGTACGGGACGTACCCCGCGACCGACAACGTGGTCCGGGCGGTGATGTACCGCGGCGACCCCGAGCTCTCCGCGCACCTGGGGATCGCGGTCGTTCTTGTGGTGCTCGCGTTCGTGGTCGCGGTGAGCGCCTTCGGCGCCGAGGCGCCCCCGCGCCTGCGGTGGTACACCCTCGGCACGTTCCTCGCGATCCTGGGGGCGTACGAGGCCGGGATACTGCTGATCGAATCCGGCTTTTCGAGCGCGCTGGACAGTCTCCTGATGGCGGCCGGGTTCGTCGTCGGGGTGGTGTTCAACGTCGCGAGCCAGATCATCGTCCGGCGGGCGGCACCCGGGGCAGCGCCGCCCACCGCTTCCGATCCGGCGTAGACCGACGCGCCGCTACGTGGACGCGGCCGTCGCGCAGCCGTGGCGTTGACGGTGCTCCCAGAACTGACGGTAGAGCCACCGCAGCGGTCGATCGAGGGCCGGGAATCGTTCGAAGACCCCGGCGACCGTAGGGCCGAACGCGAGTCCCACGAGCGGACGCACGATCTCCGGCCCGGTGCGTCGCGACTCCCCTGCGACGACCACATGGGCAGCGCCGAACCGCTCCGCGGTCGGTAGGTCCCCGAGGTCGGTCCCGGCGCCGGGACCGTCCAACGGCACCGGGTCGATCCGTCCGCGGCTCATCCCCTCCGCGGCTTCGGCGAAAAACGTGCACGGGCCGCACGAGCGGTCGTAGTAGAGGCGGGCCCGCCGTTCCGGATCGACCGGCATCGCCCCCGTAGGGGCGCCGGGAGGGGAAAGCGTGGCGGGCCTACGCGCCCTTCGGCTTCTTGCCCTTGGGGGCGGGCGGGCCTTTCGACTCGGAGTACCCGCAGCGGCCGCACGAGCGGCGGTCCCCGTGCTCGGCGAGGAACGTCCCCGGTCCGCACTTGGGGCACGACTTGTGGGTGCGCTGGAGCGTCTCGCCGGACACGTCGTACAGCCCGACGCGCGCCTTGGCCACCCGAGCTCACCCCTTCGTCTCGGCGGGCGGTGCGGCGGCCGGCTCGGGCTCCTTCGGGGCGTCGGCCTTCGGCGCCTCCGCGGCCGGGCCCTTCGCGGCCTTCTCCTTGAGCCCGTGACGGACAAGGATGTGCTCGCGCGTGATCTTCTTGAGCGCGTCCGCGGTGTCGTAGACGTTCGCGTCGCCCCGGCTGACCGCGGTGCCGAACCGCGCGTGCATCCGTTCGACGATCACGCGGTCCTTCGGGGCGTGGACGAGCTTCGCCAGCTCGCTGCGGACCTCCTCGCGCTTGGGAGTCGAGGCGGTCGCATGCGCGACCTCGAAGCGGTACTCGTGGCGGTGGAGGAGGGGGTTCGCCCGCTCTTCGAGGATCTTAATCTCCAAGGTCCACCCTCCGACGCTCCATCCGGTTGATGAGCTGACGCACGTGTTCCTTCGCGTCCGCATCGACGCGGACGAAAGAGACCCCCGCACCCGGGATGCCGTATATAACTGTGGCCCCGGCGGGAAGCGCCTCCACGAGCGCCAGCGAGCCGAGATCCTCCTCGCCGTCGACCTCCAGGAGGCCACCCCCCTCGGCCACGAGGCGCTCGACCGCGGAGCGCAGACGCTGCGTGAGCATCCCGGGCGGGTTCTTCACCCGGACCCGGCGTCGGGCCGCGAGCGGATCGAACGCGGCCGGGTCGACCGGCTCGGAGCGCTGCGTCGTGAAGTCGACGATCCCGATCAGCGGCAGCCGGCCGAGGCCGATCGCCTGGGCGGTGACCTTGTCGCCGCAGGCGGAGAACGCCCCGAGCGCCAGGATCGCCCGGTCGGCCTCGCCCCCGGCCAGCACCGGCCCGTACCGTTGGGCGAGCGCCGGGCGCAGCGACGGGGGAACGACCCAGGCGACGTCGTCACTTGACGCGGAGCGCGTACCGGCCCGCGGCATGGATGTTCATCTTCCGGGCGATCTCCGACCGCTCGGGGTCGATCACGACGAGGTACCCCTGCCACTCTCGGGAGACCTCCCCGGAGCACCGGGGGCACTTCGCCTGGTCGGTGATGGTGTTGCAGCTCTTGCACGCCTTGAGATTGATCATGGAACCTCAGCTCGCGGGCGCGGTCTCCTTCGCGGCCGGCTTCGCCGCGGCGGGCTTCTTCGCCGCGGGCGCCCCGGCGGCCTTCTTGCCGCCGCGCTCCTCCGACTTGCGGTGGAGCTCCGCGATCCACTCGAACCGGCCGAGCGCCGGCTGGCGCATCGTGAGCCCGATGCGGCTGTCCCGCGGGGCGATCTCGGAGAGCGAGAGGGAGACGACCCGGGCCCGGACCTTGTAGCCGACCTTCAGGTCCTTCTTCGACTCGACCCCGACGAGCCGCTGGTTGTGCTCGTCGATGTTGACGCGGTCGTCCATGATCTGGGAGACGTGGAGCAACCCGTCGAGCGGGCCGAAGCGGACGAACGCCCCGAACTTTCGGATCTCCACGACCGAGCCCTCGACCACCTCCTGGATCTCCGGGCGGAACAGTAACGCCTGGTACTCGACCTCCTGGTACACCCCGCCGTCCCCGTGGATGATGTGCCCCTCGCCGAGTCCGTGGACGTCGCGGATCGCGACCGCGAGGCTCTGGCCGTCGACGAGCTTCCCCTCGAACTGCTGCTGGGCGAGCTCGGTCAGGACGTTGTCGAGCTCCGCCCCGAGCCGCTCGGGCGGGATCCGAACAACGTCACGACGGTGGTCCAAGTAGTACATGGGCGGGGCGCGAGCGGCGCAGGATATAAGATGGTTGGGGGCCGCCCCGCCGTCGCCCGACCCGGACGGAGATTGCACCGGGATGCGCGGACGCGTCGAACGGGCACGGAGCGTGGGCGGCGCCGTGCGCCCGGGGATCGGCGTGCCGCCCCGAGCGAAGCCGCCTACGACCGACGGAGCCCCAGCGCCCGGTCGGTCGTCTCGATCGACTCGGCCGCGGAGATCGTGGGCGCGCATATCGCCCGGATCGCATCGATGTTCTCGGGCACGACGATCGACTCCTGATGGATCGCCTGGAAGAAGCGGAGGTCGGCGCCGTCGACCCGGATTCCCTCCTCCCAGAGGACGTTCTCCATCATGTCGTTGAAGCCGATCCCGCGGTCGCGCGCGTACTCCATCACCTGGGGCGTCCCGTCGGCGCGCTCCCATTCGGCGAAGACGCGGAACCGCGGCGCGGCGCGGAACGCCGCCACGACCTCGGCCGCGTCGGCCGGGGGCCGTCCGAGCCGGAGGTGGTTCGCGTGCACGTGCATCAGCGTCGTCGGGACGACGAGGGCCGTCGTCGTGATCGACAGCTCCGGGAAGATCGTCCGCACGTCCGGTCCGTGGTGGGACGGCATGTGGAGCGTCGGCAGGATCCCGTTGATCGGTCCGCGCCTCGACTCGGCCGGATCCGCGGCCCGCCGGACCAGGGTGGCGTCCCAAGACTCGACCCCCCATCGGGGGCGGAGGACCGACGCCGCGCGGGCGATCCCCGTGGTGTTGCACGAGACGACCCGCAGGGTCCGCTTCGCGCGGCAGGCGTCGTAGTTCCCGAGAGCGTTGAACGACGCCTCCGCGACGTCCGCCTTCTCGCCGCCCTGGAAGATCGCGCGGAGGCCGAGGTCGCGGTACCGCTTCGCGTTCTCCCGGCCGACCTTGTCCGGCGCGCAGTCGACCACCAGGTCGATCCGGCCGAGGAGGTCGTCGAGCGGGCCGGCGACCGGGATCCCCGCGGCGTCGAACTCCGCCTTCGAGCCCTCCCCGGCGAGGAACAGCGGGAACCCCCGCTCCACGGCCCGTCGGGCCTCGAAGCTAGGGCGGGTCTTCGTGACGCCGACGACGGTCATGTCGGGCTGCTTGGCGATCGCGTCCGCGACCCGCTTGCCGATGGTCCCGTAGCCGTTCACCGCGACCCGGATCTTCACGCAGGACCTTCCGCCGCCGCGGAGTCGGCCGAGAGATAAAGGCGTATCCGCGCCCGCGACCCCGAACGCTTTAGCGGACGGAGGGGTCGCCGACCGAGAGCCATGGATTTCCGACTGTCCGACGAAGAGGAAGCGTTCCAGGCGGCCGTCCGAAAGTTCGGCGACCGGGTCCTGCGCCCGAACGAGCGGAGGATCGACGCCGAGGGCCGGATCCCCGACGAGGTGCTCGCCGAGATGGCCCACCTTGGGCTCCTCGCGATGCCCGTCCCGAGCGAGTACGGCGGCATGGGAGCCTCCGCCGTCCTCACCGAACTCGCCGCCGAGGAGGTCGGGCGGGGGGACTTCTCGATGGCGACGGCCGTCTTCTTCCTCCTGGAAGCCGGATGGGGCCACATCCTCGCCCAGCACGGCACCGAGGAGGCGAAGCGGGAGGTGCTGCCGCCGGTCTGCGCCGGCAAAGCGTTCCTCGGGATCGCGACGACCGAGCCGACCGGAGGGAGCGACCTCGCGGCGATGCGGACGACGTCGCGCCAGGACGGCGGCTCGTTCGTCCTGCGCGGCGAGAAGTGCTACGTCTCGGGGGTGGAGGAGGCGAAGCGGCTCGGCGGAGGCCACCTGACGCTCAGCAAGGCGGCGGAGGGAGGGTTCCGGTTCGTCTACGTCCCGACCCGCCACGAGGCGATCGCGACCCAGAAGTTCGACAACCTCGGCCGGATGGGGATCTCCACCGGGGCGCTCACCTACTCCGACGCCCGGGTCCCGGCGCGGTACCTCGTCGGCGCGGACGGCAAGGGGTTCGACGTGGCGATGGAGGGGTTCTCCGTCGCTCGGACGTTCGTCAGCGCGGCGTGCGTCGGGGCCGCGGAGCGCGCCCTCGAAACCGGCATGGCGTACATCCGCGAACGCACGGCGTTCGGCCAACCGCTCGGCAAGTTCGAGGGGATCCAGTTCGAGCTCGTCGACCTGTGGACCCAGGTCGAAGCGGTGAAGTGGCAGTGCCGGCGGGCCGCCTGGCTGCTCGACACCTACCTTCTGCAGGGCGATGGGTCGCACCGGAGCGAGATCAATCGGGCGGTCGCGTCCGTCAAGCTGACGGCGCCCCAGGTCGCCTTCGAGTGCGTGAAGCGGGTCATGATGTGGTTCGGCGCGGCCGGCTACACGAAGGAGGTCGGCCTCGAGCTCGGGTTCCGGGGCGTGATGAGCTACCTCGTCGGCGCCGAAGGAGGGCTCAACATCATGCGGATCATCCTCGCGCGCGAACTGCTCGGCAAGGAGTTCCTCCCCTACAAGTGAGGGCGATGCCGACCGCGCGCCCCCGACGACCGGTCGGCTTCGGGGAGCGCGCGTTCCACCGCTGGCTCGCCCGGTCGCTGCCCGCCGGGCGGGGCGGCCCGCTTCCGCTCGGGGACGACGCCGCCGCTCTCGCGCCCCCGCGCGGCCGGGTCGCGGTCGTTACGACCGACTCGCTCGTCGAGGGGACGCACTTTCTCCGGTCCTCGCCCGCGCGGGCCGTCGGCCGGGCCGCGGCGGCGGTCAGCCTCTCCGACCTCGCCGCGAAGGGCGCCGCGCCGGCCGGGGTGCTTCTCGCCGTGATCGTCCCCCCGGCGACGCCCGAGCGCTGGGCGCGGGAGGTCGTCGCGGGGAGCGAGACGCTCGCAGCGTCGTTCGGCGCCCACGTGATCGGCGGCGACACGAAGGCCGGACCGGTGCGGACGGTCGTCGGCACCGCTCTCGGCTGGGGAAGGGCCGACCGGCTCGCTCCCCGCTCGGGAGGGCGGATCGGCGACGTCCTGGTCACGACCGGCACGGTCGGACGCGGGGGGGCCGCGTTCGCGCGGGGGGCCCGACGGCCCGGCCCTCGAGCGTGGGCGGAGCTCCTCGACGTACGGCCGCGGGTCCGGGAAGGGGTCGCGCTCTCCCGATGGGCGCACGCGATGCTCGACACTTCCGACGGGATCGCGGAGAGCGCGCGGCTCCTCGCGGCGGCGAGCGGCGTGCGGGTGCTCGTGGACGAGGCCGCGCTCCCCCTCGCCCCAGGGGTCGCGGCGACGCGAGGGCGGCCCGAGGACCGCCGGGCCGTCGCGTTCTACGGCGGGGACTACGAGCTGTTGGCGGCGCTCCCTCGTTCGACGCTCCCGGCCGCGGTTCGCGCGGTCCGGTCGTTCGGCGGCCGGCTCACCCCGATCGGCCGCCTCGCGCGGGGCCGGGGGGCGTTCCTCGTCACCGGAGCATCGACCGAGCCGATGCCCCCGGCCGGCTGGGACCCGTTCGCGCCCGCGCTCGCCCGCTCCCGTGGGGCGGTCTCGCAGGGTTGACGTCACGCTCAAGTAGCCCCCGCCGGCTTGCCGCCGGCCGAGGGTGTACCTATGCCCAAGAGCGAATCCACCATCAACCCGTTCGAGACGGCGAAGAAACAGGTCGATATCGTCGCGGACCTCCTCGGCTTGAACGGGGGGATCCGGGAGGTCCTGAAGCACCCGAAGCGGGAGCTGACGGTCAACTTCCCGGTTCGGATGGACAACGGCGAACTGCGCGTGTTCACCGGTCACCGCGTCCAGTACAACATGGCGCGCGGCCCGACCAAGGGCGGGATCCGCTACCACCCGCAGGTGACGCTCGACGAGGTGCGGGCGCTCGCGGCGTGGATGACGTGGAAGTGCGCCGTCGTGAACATCCCCTACGGGGGCGCGAAGGGCGGCATCGTCTGCGACCCGAAGTCGATGTCGAAGGCGGAGCTCGAGCGCCTGACCCGCCGGTACGCCAGCGAGATCTCGCTGATCATCGGGCCCGAGATCGACATCCCCGCGCCGGACGTCTACACCGACGCCCAGACGATGGCCTGGATCATGGATACCTACTCGATGCAGAAGGGGTACTCCGTTCCCGGGGTCGTGACGGGAAAGCCGATCAGCCTCGGCGGCAGCGAGGGCCGGGGGGAGGCGACCGGACGCGGCTGCGCGTACGTCGTGCGCGAGGCGGCGAAGGACGTCGGGCTCCGCGTGAAGGGGGCGACCGTCGCGGTCCAGGGATTCGGGAACGCCGGGTCGATCGCCTCGACGCTCCTCTACGACGAGCAGGGCGCCCTGGTGGTCGCCGCGTCCGACTCGAAGGGCGGCGTCTACAAGGCGGACGGGTTCAACCCGCACGCCCTCGAGGCGCACAAGCAGAAGACCGGATCGGTCGTCGGCTTCCCGGGCACGAAGGCGATCTCGAACGAGGAGCTCCTCGAAGCGAAGGTCGACATCCTGATCCCCGCGGCGCTCGAGAACCAGATCACGTCGAAGAACGCCGACAAGATCCAGGCGAAGATCGTCGCCGAGGCCGCGAACGGCCCGACGCTCCCCGAGGCGGACACGGTGCTGTTCCAGAAGAAGGTCACCGTGCTGCCCGACATCCTCGCGAACGCGGGCGGCGTGACGGTGAGCTACTTCGAGTGGGCGCAGGACATCCAGGGGTACTTCTGGGCGCTCGAAGAGGTCCGTCAGCGCCTCGAGCGGGTGATGGTGAAGTCGTACGCCGACGTCCACAAGCTCGCCGTCGAGCGCAAGGTCCACAACCGAACAGCCGCGTACATGCTCGCCGTCCAGCGCGTCGTCGACGCGATCCAGACGCGGGGGATCTACCCGTAGATTCCCGTCCGGCGGCATCGCGCGATGGCCGAGCTCCCGAGGTGCCGCCGGGCCACCTGGAACGACATCGACGCCTGGGCGGACGCGATCGCCGCCCGGGTCCGCGCCGCCGGCGCGCTCCCGGAGACGATCGTCGGGCTGACGCGCGGCGGATGGGTCCCCGCGCGGATGCTCGCGGACCGGCTCGGCGTGAAGCGGCTCGTCTCCCTCCGGGCGCAGCACTGGGGCGTGACGGCGACCCGGGACGGTGCCGCGACCCTGAGCGAGGGGCTCTCGGGCCCGATCCGCGGGGAGACGGTCCTCGTCGTCGACGACATCACCGACACCGGGGAGAGCCTGCGCCTCGCGGTCGACCACGTGCGGGGGGCCGGGCCGCGCCGGACCGAGAGCGCCGCGCTCCTGCACATCGCCGGGGCGTCGTACGTTCCGACGTACTACGCCGAGGAGCTTCGGCGCGAGGCGTGGGCGTGGATCGTCTTCCCGTGGAACTACTGGGAGGACCTGCGCTCGCTCGCCGCGCGCGCGGCCGAACTGGGCGCCGGATTGGACGCGGTCCGCACGACGCTGCGGGAGCGTTGCGGCCTCGACGTGCCGCGGGCCGACCTCGAGCGCGTCGCCGGCGAGATGCCCCGCTAGCCGAGGGGGCGGGCCGCCCCGCGGGCGAGCGCCTTGAAGTGCTGCTGGATGACCCCGGCGCCGATCACGAACCCGAGGCCGGTGACGATCAGTCCCGCGAGCAGCGGGATGTCCGAAGCGCCGGTGATCCCCTGGAGGTACCGGACGAGGAAGACGGTCCCGTAGCTCACGAGCCCGATCCCGATGATCGAGGTGGCGGCGACGAGGAACGAGCGGGGGAACCGCCCGAGCGAGAACAGGCGCCGGATCGCCCGGCCGGTCTCGAAGACGAGGGCTCCGAGGATCCACCATAGGAGGCCGGTCTGGAGGAACAGGAGGAGGCGGTCGAGGAGCGGCGCGCTGCTCCCCGCGTAGATGTTGTACCCGGTCAGGAATCCGACGCCCACGAGGGCGACCGTGAACAGGCCGAAGCCGAACGCGACCGACCCCTGCCGGATGTCGCTCGAGGCGCTGCGGATCGCGTCGATGATCGACTCGTCGATGTCGAACGTCCAGAAGATCAGGTAGATCCCGAGGACGATCGCGAGGCCGATCACCCCCCAGAGCAGGACCCCGCCCGCCGCGGCGATCCCGAGGATCAGCAGGACGAGCGCGAACGGGAGCACCGTCTTCGCCCGCAGCTTCGGGTCCTTCAGCGCGCGGACGAGGGTGTAGTACGTCGACTCGATCGTAGCGCTCTGGCGGACGAACACCCGGCGGATCCCGTCGATCCGGATCCGCGAGGCGAGGATCGGGTACAGGTACTCGTCCTCCGCCCCGTCGCTCACGAGGTAGGCGGCGCTCGGCGACACCTGGGCGATCACCCGGTCGAACTGCTCCGCCACGCGCCGGTCGGAAAGGACCCCGACCTTCGCCGCGCCCGTGAGGACGCAGACCTCGACCTCCTCACCGGCGCCGCGCAGCTCGTCCAGGAGGCTGATCGCCGCGAAGACGGCGTTGGTGTCGGCGTCCTCGGGGTCGACGGTCGCCAGGCGGACCGCGGCGTCGAGCACGTTGGCCCGGCCGACGACCGGCCCGGCGACCTGGGCCTTCCGACCGAGATCGTCGTCCCGGTCGACGCAGACGACGAGGCGCATGGCCCATGGTCTAGAGCGGGCACCCCGCTTAACAACTTGGTTGGCGCGGCGGCCGCCACGGGAGCCGCCGGCGAGGAACCGCGCCCGCGCGCGGAGGGGGCCTGCCTATAGGCTTATACTCGCCGGCCTCCCCTTCGCCCCGCCCGATGGTCGCGCTCCCGGACAAGCGGACGGCGTTCATCGACTGGTACCTCGCCGTCGTCGAGGCCGCGGAGCTCTCCGACAAGCGCTACGGCATCAAGGGGATGAACGTCTGGACGACGTACGGCTTCCGGGCGCGCCGGAACCTCGATCGGGTCCTCGTCCGGGAGGCGGAGGCGAGCGGCGCCGAGGGGGTCGAGTTCCCGGCGCTGATCCCCGCGACGGAGTTCGCGAAGGAGAAGGAGCACATCCAAGGGTTCGACGCCCAGGTCTACTGGGTCACGAAGGGGGGTCTCTCCGAGCTCGACGTCCCGCTCGTCCTTCGACCGACGAGCGAGACCGCGATGTACCCGATCTTCGCGCTGTGGGTCCGTTCGCACAAGGACCTGCCGCTCAACGTCTACCAGATCGTCAACACGTTCCGCTACGAGACGAAGACGACGCGGCCGTTCGTCCGCGTGCGGGAGATCCACTTCTTCGAGGAGCACACCTGCCAGGTCGACGAGGCGCGCGCGACCGAGCGGGTCGCCGCCAACCTCGCCGCGTTCCGTCGCATGGCGGCGTCGTTCGCGCTGCCGTACCTCGCGGTCCGCCGGCCCGAGTGGGACAAGTTCGCGGGCGCGCACTACTCCGTGGCGCTCGACATCCCGATCGGCGAGGCGCGGACGCTCCAGATCGGCAGCGTCCACCACTACCGGGAGAACTTCTCGGTCCCGTACGGGATCCGGTACGAGGCGGCGGACGGCACGCAGCGGCCCGTCCACCAGACGACGTTCGGCCTCTCCGAGCGCCTGCTCGGGGCGATCCTCGCGGTTCACGGCGACGAGAAGGGCGCCGTCTTCCCGAGCGAGATCGCGCCGTACGAGGTCGTGATCGTGCCGATCCCGGCCGGGGAGGCGGGCCCGGAGATCGAGCGGATCGCGGAGGAGATCGCGGAACGCCTCCGGCGGGCCGGGCGGCGCGCGCACGTCGACCGGGGCGACGAGCGGCCCGGGGCGAAGTACTACCGCTGGGAGCTCAAGGGGGTCCCGCTCCGCCTCGAGGTCGGGAAGCGCGAGGCCGAGGGGCGGCGCGCGACCGCGGTCGACCGGCTCGGACGGAAGAGCTTCGTGAGCCTTGACGCGCTCGAGGCGGAAGTCGGAGAGCGTCTCGCGTCGTTCGACGCGGCGCTCGCCGAGGCCGCGGGGATCCGGTTCCGGGACGCCTTCTCGGTCGCGGCCCACCTTTCCGATCTCGCGCAGTCCGACCGGGTCCGGCTCGTCGGATGGTGCGGCCGCGAGGAATGCGGCCACGCGATCGAGAAGGCGATCGACGGCGCCCTGCTCGGAACCCCCGAGGAAGGGCTCCCGTTCGCGATCGACCCGCCGGCCACGTGTCTCGTCTGCGGCACCGCCGACGGGGTGCGCTGGGCGCTCGCGGGGCGTCCGCTCTAGGCCGAGCGTCCCGGCTCGGGGGCCGGGGCGGGCGGGTTCGGCATCACGAGCCACATCCCCGAGAGACCGAACAGCAGCAGGGTGATCGTGACGGCGTAGACGCCGTTGTCGATCCAGACGCTGAACGTGAGGCCCCACCAGACGTAGAAGGCGATGGCGAGCACGACGAGCGACGCGAACGCCCAGAACGTCGCCTTGCGCGGCGTCGACATCTGGGAGATACGCCCCCGCTCGGGAGGGGCCTCCGTCGCCTCGTCGGCCATCGGCGCCGCCGAGCCGGGATGCGTTAGATAACCCTTGCGGCGGCGAGCGGACCGCCGGCGCTCGGGCGACGCCGCGCCCCGGACGGGCTTAACTCTCTCGGGGGCGTACTGCGGGTGCGATGCAGGGCCGATCGGCGGCCGGTTCCCGGATCCGGGCCTCCGCCTCCGGGCTCCCACCGCTGACACCCGAGGAGCACCGGATCCTCGCCTACGCCAGCGCCGTCGGCTCGGAGTTTGACTTCGGTCTCCTGGTCGAGGCGATGGGGATCGACGAGGAGACGCTCGCCGAGCAACTCGAGCGCCTCGTCCGGCGGGGGGTGCTGCACGAGCGGGCCGGAGGAGAGCGGTTCGCGTTCGCGGAGGAGGGGTACCGGGCCGGCGTCTACCGCTCGCTCACCGAGAGCCGGTTGCGGGTGCTACACCGCAAGATCGCGGAAGTGTTGGAGCGGCGCCATCCGACCCCGCCCCCCGGGGTACTCTCCGAGCTCGGGCGCCATTACTTCCTCGGGAAGGTCCCCGCGAAGTCGTACGAGTACAACCGACGCGCCGCCGCGAACGCCCGCGAGGCCGGCGAGGCCGACGTCGCGATCCACCACCTCGAGCGGGCCGCCGTGGAGCTCGCCGGCCTCCGCGGCGACCATCGGGCCGAGCGGGCGGAGATCGCCGAGACGCTCGGGGACCTCTGCTACGCGTCGTCCCGGTTCCGGTCCGCCGACAAGTACTACGAGGAGGCGCTCGAGCACGTCGGCCGGGACGAACCGCGGTTCCGGGCGCGCCTGCTCCTTGCGCGGGCCGAGGTCGCCCGGGAGAACCTCGACGCAGGCGCCGCGATCGAGGGGGCCGGCGCGGCGTTGAGCCTTTTCGAGGGGGCCGGCGACCGCGTCGGGGTCGCCCAGACGTACCGGCTGCTCGGTCGGGTCGCGTTCCAGCAAGGATCGTATCGGGAGGCGCTCGACCAGAGCATGCGCGCCCTCGAGTCGCTTCCCGATTCGGTCGATGCCAGCGTGATCGGTCAACTGTCGATCGACATCGGCAACGCCTTCGCCATGCTGGGCGAGGAGGTCCGGCCCGTGGCGATCGAGTGGTACGAACGCGCGGTCAAGCGCCTCCGGGCGGGTCAGTCGCAGATCGACCTCACGCGGGCGCTCCACAACCTCGGCGTCGCCGTGGGAGAGTCCCGCCCGCAGGACGGGCTCGAGTACCTCGAGCAGGCGAAGGAAGCCGCCGAGGTGGCGCACGACTCGCGGGCCCTCGGCCGGGCGCTCCTCTCGGGGGTCGAGATGCGGCTCGTCCTCGGGCAGGTGGAGGAGGCGGAGCGGGACAACGAGCAGGCGGGCCGCCTGCTCGGGCAGCTGGCGGACAGCCTCGGTCTCGAGCAGGTCGAGACGAACCGGGGGCTGATCGCCGAGCGGGGTGGCCAGTGGGACGACGCGGGCGCGGCGTTCGAGCGGGCCGCCGAGATGGCCCGCGCCAACCACATCCTCGCCGACGAAGCGGAGGCCCGGTTCTACCTTGCCCGGCTACGCTTCAAGACCCGAGACATCGACGCGGCGCGCCTCGCGCTCCGCCAGGCGGCGGAGCTCAACGTCACGCAGCTGTCGCCCCGCCTCGCCCCGGCGTACGCCCAACTGGTCCGCGACCTCGAGTCGGCCGAGCCGTCCGCCCCGGTAGGGGACCGCCCGCGGAGCGATCGCGACGGGGCGCCCGGCGGCCGAGGATTGTAATATAAGGCGGGACCGGGGTCGTCGGCACCGTGGCGGGCGCCCGACACGCCGGTACGGAGGCCGACCGGCCGTTCGTCGGCCGCGCCGACCTCGGCGCCGAGGTCGACCGGCTGCTCGAGGCGACGGCGAACGGGCACGGGGGCGGCTTGCTGTTCACCGGCCCCGCCGGCGTCGGCAAGACCGAGCTCCTACGGGCGATCGTGTCGAAGGCCGGTCAACGGGGGTTCCGCGTCGGGATGGGGCGTGCCCTCCCGGACGAGCTTCCCGCCCCGTTCGCGCTCGTCCGCGATCTCGTCGCCGCGCTGGCGGAGGAGGCGGACACCCGGGCCCCCGAGGAGCCGCTCCCGACCTCGAACCTGCCGGTGATGTTCGTCCCGGTGGCAGATCGGCTCGCAGAGCCCCCGGCGGCCCCCGGGGGTTCCCGGGACGAGGCGCTCCCTATCGACGATCTGGAGCGGATCCTCGCCCCCCTCGGGGCGACCGGGGTCGAGGGCCTCGGCGCCGCCCGGGAGCGGCTGTTCGCTCGCCTGGTCGAGCAGATCCTCGGCCAGGCGGCGGAGCGTCCGATCCTCCTCGCCGTCGACGACCTGCCGTACGCCGACCGGTCGTCACTCGAGTTCCTCCGGCGCCTCGGCCGCGAGCTCGGCGGGGCCCGGCTCGCGCTCGTCGCGACGATGGGTCAGGAGGCGGACGTACCGGAGGGCGCGCGCGAGATCGTCCTCGCGCTCGGCCGCTCGCCGTCGTTCCGCTCGCTCCCGATGCGCCCCCTTACCGTCCCTGAGCTGACGGAGTTCGTCACCTGGTTGCAGCACGGGACCGTCCCGGCCCCGGCCGACGTGGAGCGCTGGCACGCGCAGACCGATGGGAATCCGCTCTTCGTGGAGCAGGTCGTCCGCGCCTCCCTCGGGGAGGGACCGCGGGCGCCGACCCCGGACGAGGGACCGCCCGACCTCGTCGCCGTCCTCCTCGCCCGGCTCGCGTCCCTCGACGACAACGAGCAGCGCGTCCTGACGTACGGCGCGGTGCTCGGGCGCGAATTCGACTTTGCCCGCCTCTCCGCCGCGGCCGGGGTCGAGGAAGAGCGGCTCTCCGAGGCGCTGGACCGCCTCGTCCTCGCCGGACTGCTGCGGGAGAAGGGGGGGGAGGTCTACGAGTTCGTCTCGGAGGCGGTCCGGGCTCGGGTGTACGCCGACCTCACCGAGACCCGCCGGCGGATCCTGCACCGCCGCGCCGGCACCGCGCTCGAGGCGCGCGGGGGGACGAGCAACTTCGAGCTCGCGCGCCAGTTCTACCTCGGCCGCGACTACCCCAAAACGGTCGAATACAACCTCCGGGCGGCGGAGACCGCGGCCCGCTCGTTCGCGTTCGACGCGGCGATCTCCCATCTCGCCCGCGCCCTCGAGGCCGAGCGGCGACGCAGCGACCGGGACCCCCGGCGCGAGGTCCGCCTCCTCACCGAGTACGGCCGATTGCTCCACGAGACGGGCGACCTCGTCCGATCGGAGGAGACGCTCGATGCGGCCGTCGCACTCGCGCGCGCGGAGAAGGCCCACGCGCTCGAGCTCGGCCGGGTCCTCCTCGCCCTCGCCTGGACGCGGGTCGACCGCGCGATGTTCCCGGCCGCGGAGTCGCTCGCCGAGGAGGCGCTCGCTATCCTCGAGCGGGCCGGCACGCCGCGGGACGTCCTCTCGGCCCACCGGGTGCTCGGCAGCGTCTACTGGCGGACCGCCGACCTCCCCCGGGCCGAGGCGCACCAGCGGACCGCCCTCGAGATCGCCGAGCGGGAGGGGACCCCGATCGAACGGGGCCACGCCCTTGTCGACGTCGCGAACACGCTCGTGCCGCAGGGCGGCGACCAGTTCGACGCCGCGATGGCGATGTACGCCCGGGCCGCCGAGCTGTTCGCTACCGCCGACGACCCGAGCGCCCGCGCGCGGGTGCTGATGAACCGGGCGGTGCTGGAGTTCGGGGCCGGTCGCGCGACCGCGGCGTTCGCCGACCTCGACGCCGCCCTCGCGTCGGCCGAGCGCTCCCGTTCCCCCCTCTGGATCGGCTACTGCCTGCTGAACCTCGCGCAGTGGAAGGCCGAGGAGCAGGACGTGCCGGCGGCCGAGACGGCCCTGACCCGCGCCGAGACGACCCTCGAGCCGCTCTCCGACGGCCTCGCGCGCCAACAGATCGCCATGGCCCGGGGGATGATCGCGGAGGCGGCCGGGCGGTTCGGCGACGGGGAGGCGAACTACCGGGACGCCCTCGCCCAGGCGCGGACCATGCACCTCGCCGCCGAGACGTCCGAGATGCTGTTCCGCCTCGCCCACCTCGCGTTCGGCCACGGGGACCGCGCCGCCGCCCGTCGCTGGCTCGACGAGGCGGTCGCCGGCGGGGTCGCCCAGCACCGGCCGGACCTGGAGCCGCGGGTCCGGGCGCTCGGCGCGCAGCTCGGTGCCGAACGCTGACCGTGCGCGTTAAGCGCCGCGCCCCGCTCGCGGGGCGTGGCGGGGGATCCATCGGAGAGCCGGACCGCCCCCGACGGGTCGCCGTATCCGGACCGGAACCGACCGTCGTTCGAGCGGGACGTGCGGTCGATGTTCGCCCACATCGCCGCGGGGTACGAGGGGTTCGACCACCTCGCCTCCCTCGGGCAGGATTTCCTCTGGCGCCCCCGGGCGCTCTGGCAGCTGGACCGGTTCCGCCGGGCGCCGGTGCGCGAGGCGCTCGACATCGGGTGCGGCACCGGGGAGCTCGCCCGGGCCGTCGCCCACCGCTACCCCGCCGCGCGGGTGATCGCCACCGACTTCACGCGCGAGATGCTCGTGCAGGCGCGACGCCATCGGGGAACCCGAGCGCTCGGACCGCGCCTCGCCTTCGGGGCGGCGAACGCGGGACGTCTTCCGTTCGACGACGGGAGCTTCGACCTGGTGACGAACGCCTTCGTCGCCCGGAACCTGAGCGACCTCGAGCGGACCCTCGCGGAGCTGCGGCGCGTCCTTCGGCCCGGGGGGGTGCTGCTCACCCTCGAGATCACCGAACCGGTCTCGGGCGCCGTCCGGACGCTCTTCCACGCCTACTTCGATACGGTCGTCCCGCTCCTCGGACGGGCGGCCGGTAGCGAAGGGCCGTACCGCTACCTGCCGGAGTCGCTGCGGACCCTGCCGTCGCGGACGACGTTCGTCGGCCTGCTCCGCGCCGCGGGCTTCCCGCGCGTGAGCGCCCCGACCCAGTCCGGTGGGATCGTCACGACGTTCCTCGCCGAGGCAGGTGCCCCGGGCGACCAAAGCCGTTAAGCGACCGCGGGCCCGTCGAGCCTCGTGGCCGCGCCGCCGTTCGACGCTTTCCGCTACGCCCACGCGCACCGCACCGAGGTCGCGTGGCTCTGCCAGAACACCAACCATCTCGTCCCCCCCGAGGTCGTCCGCGGAGCGCTCGAGGAGGCGATCCGGGAGCGACGGTACGAAGGGTATCCGCTCGCCGGGGGCGATCCGGAGCTGATGGAGCTCGTCCGGGCCGACCTCGGCCTCTCGGGGATGACCCCGTTCCTCACGGGCGGCGGGACCGAGTCTCTGTACATGATCGCCCGCGCGCTCCTCGACCGCGGCCAGGAGGTGATCGCCTCCGACCCGAGCTATCTCGTCATCCACCGGTTCGTCGACCTGTCGGGGGCGCGTACGAAGGCGCTCGACATCTACCAACCGCCGTACCGGCTGACCGCCGACCGCGTCCAGGAGGCGATCGGTCCGTCGACCCGGATGATCCTCCTGATCGACCCCTTGAACCCGCTCGGGTCGGGGTACCCGCGGGAGGAGGTGCGGGCGCTCGCGGAGATCGCCCACGACCGGCACCTGATCCTGCTCAACGACGTGACGTACCGCGACTTCTCGGACGGGCACGCGCTCGCCGCGGAGTTCGCGCCCGAGGAGACGGTGACCGTCTGGTCCGTCTCCAAGAACTGCGGCCTCGCGGGGATGCGGCTCGGCGGCTTCGTCGCCCCCCGCGAGATGAGCGCTTCGATCGCCCGGTACAACACGAACGACCTCGGGGTCAACGTTCTCGCCCAGGTCGCGGCGAAGGCCGCCCTCCGGACGAAGCCGACGTGGATCGCGGGGGTCGTGCGGCAGACGCGCGAGAACGGGGCCCGCATCCGCGCCGTCGTCGACGCGGTCCCGGGCACCTCGCTCCCCGTCTACCCCTCCCGCGCGAACATGATGGCGATCGACATCGCCGAGACCGGGGTCGCCCCCGAAGCGCTCCAGGAGGAACTCCTGCGAGCCCACGGCGTGTTCGTCCGGGCCGGCAACTACCTCTCTCCGGCCCACGGCCGACGGTTCGTGCGCCTCTCGTTCTCCAACCCGCCCGCAGACATCGAGCGGTTCGCGCGGGCGTTCCCCGAAGCGGTCCGGGCGCTCGGCGCGCGGGTTCCGGCCCCGAGCGCGCGCTAGCGCCCCGGACCCCGCGCTCCCCCCGTGTTCGGGTCGGCACGTTTTTGGCCCGGTCGTGCTACCGTACCTCGATGGCACGCCTGCGGCGCGTCACGGTCCCGGGGCGTCGGTCGTTCGAGTACGTCTCGCAGGGCACCGGGCCGGCGACCCTCCTCGTGCATCCCGGCGGGCCGGGGCTCACGTACCACTACCTGCGCCCGCTCCTCCGGCTCGCGAACCGGAACCTGCGCGTGATCCTCTTCAACCCGCGCGGGGTCGGCCACAGCTGGGGGCCGCGGAGGGCGGCCGATTACACGGTCGAGAACCTCGCCGAGGACGTCGAGGCAATCCGGCGCGCGCTCAAGATCCGCGAGCTCCACCTGCTCGGCTACTCGGCGGGAGGGTTCGCCGCGCTGGAGTACGCGCACCGCTACGAGCGCCACCTCACCTCGCTGCTGCTCTGCGCGTCGGCGGGGAGCGCGGAGGAGGTGCGCGCCGCCTACCGGCTGATGACCGGCTCGGCGTCGCCGCGGCAGCGCCAGCGCCTGCGCGAGCTGACGCGGAAGAAGGCGTTCGACGACCCCGAGTACAAGGCGCTCTCCGAGGCGATCGCCCGGCCGTTCCAGACCCGGTTCCTGCACTCGGACCCGCCGGACTGGAAGGCGACGAAGGTCAGCCCGGCCGTCTACGCGGCGATGATGACCCGGACGGGCGACGACTTCGCCGTGGACGGCACGATCGCGCGCTGGGACGGGCGTCGCTACTACTCCAAGATCGAGGTCCCGACGCTCGTCGTCGTCGGCCGGTACGACTACTTCTTCGAACCGGCGACCGAGATGAACGAGCGGATCGAGCCGGCGCACCTTCGGGTCCTGCCCCGCTCGAGCCACCTCGCCGTGCTCGAGCAGCCGCGGGAGTTCGTCGGCACGATCCGAGAGTTCCTCGGGGACGTTACCGGCGGCTAAGCCCCGCGACCGGCCCCCCGGCAGGCGTATAGACCTGCTCGACCTCGTACGTCGGAGGACGATCGTGGGAGCCACGAAGGAGCGGGTCGGGTCCCGGCCCCCGGCCGACGAGACCGTTCGCCTGCGAGTGACCCCGGGGGCGCACGAGGCGATCGCCGCGGCGCTCGCCGGGCGCCCGCCGGGTTCGGGGGTCCGGTTGTGGGTCGAACGGGGGCTCCACCCCCACGCCCAGATGATGATCGACCGCGCCTCGCCGCGCGACCTGCCGGTGGAGGTCTCCGGGCTCCTCCTCCTGGTCGACCGCGCCAGCGTCGCGTTCCTGCGGGATGCGGAGATCCGCTACCGCACCGACCAGTCCCCTCCGGGGTTCGAGGTCGTCGGGCCGTTCCTCCCGAGCCGGCCGGTGGCGTCGTCGCCCGGGGCGGGGGGAGCCGCTCCCGCGCCCGCGGGAAAGGCCGCGCCGTTCGAGGAGAAGGTCCGCGAGGCGCTGAAGAACATCTACGACCCCGAGATCCCGATGAACATCGTCGACCTGGGGCTGCTCTACGACATGCGGCTCGGCGACGACGGATCGCTCAAGATCCGCATGACGATGACGAGCCCGGGCTGCCCGTCGATCGAGGAGCTCGTCCGGGAGGTCGAGGCGGCCGCCCGCGCCGCCTCCGGCGTCGCCCGGGTGGAGGTCGAGGTCGTCTGGGAGCCCCCGTGGAGCCCGGAGCGGATGACCGACTTCGCCCGCCGCCAGTTCGGCTACGCGTAGGCGGCCGCCGTCACCGGCCCTGGTCGACCCCGAACCACGACCGGAAGCGGCGGGCGTTCTCGATCGTCCCCACGATCAGTACCGCGTCGCCCGGTCGGAGCGAGGCGCTCGGATCCGGGTCGACGTACGTCGCGAACGCCCCCCCCTCGCCGGCCCGGGCGTAGCCGATCAGGATGCATCCGGTCGACCGTCGGACGAGGGCCTCGGCGTCCCCGAACGACTGCGCCGAGACCGGGGTCGTCGGGGAGAGCAGGTACTCCTGGATGTCCGAGCGCACCGCGCCCTCGCTCAGGTCCTCGAGGGCGGAGGCGACCTCGGGTTCGAACGCGGCGCTCGCGCAGAGCCGGCCGCCCATGTCCGCGGGGCTCGCGACGTAGGTGACGCCGGCGGCCCGAAGCGTCTCCCGCAGCTCGGGCCGGGAGACGGAGACGATGACGCGGACGTCGGGCGCGATCGCGCGCACGTTCAGCGCGGCGATCATGTTCGTCGCGTCGTCCGCGGTGCAGACGACCACGGCGTGGGCCGACGGGACGTTCGCCCGCGCTAGGATCTCCCGGTCGGCCGGGGGCCCGTACGTCACGTAGAGCCGACCCTCCGGCGCGAGGGTGCGCACGTTCGCCACGTCCTCGACGCGCTCCGCGACGACGGCGAGGCGCTGCTCCTGCTCGAGCAGCTCGCGGACCGCCGCCTGCCCGACGGGCGAGTAGCCCAGAACGACGGTATGCCCGGTCATCCCGGTCCCGAGGGTGCCGAGCGCCCGGTGCTGCGCCTCCTCCGAGACGACGCCGATGACGAGGGTGACGAGGTACGCCCCCAGGAACACCTCCGTGCTCGCGACCCCGATCGTGAACAGCTTCGCGGAGAGCGTGGTCGGCACGACGTCGCCGTAGCCGATGGTCGAGAGCGTGACGATCGCCCAGTAGAACGAGTTCAGGACCCCTTCCCGGCCCCCGTCGAGGAGGAAGAAGCCCACGGCCGCGACGACGAAGACCGCGACGTAGGCGACCAGGAACTTCCAGAGGCGACGCACCAGGAGCGTCGAGTACCCGATCCGACCGCGCGCCACGTCGCACGGGACCGAGCCCGGTCCCTTACCGTTTCCGCGACACGGGTCGGCCCCCGCGAGGCGCCCACCGCCCGGTCCGGCCGGAGCAAACCGTAAATAGCGAGCCCTGAGTGGCCCGCTCCTTGACGGCCGCTCCCCTCCTGGCGGCCTCGGGAACGTTGAGCGTGAACGATCGTTCGTCACCCCAACTCCCCGGGCCCGCAGAGTACACCCGGTTCGAACGGGCGCGGATCCTCGGGGCGCGCGCCCTCCAGATCTCCCTCGGCGCGCCGCTGCTGATCGACCTCCCCTCCACGATGGTCGACCCCGTGGCGATCTCCGAGCTCGAGTTCGCGGCGAACCGGATCCCGATCACGGTGCGTCGGGGACCGCCGGTCTAGGGCCGCCCTACACGCCGGCCGACGCGAGCGCGCGGCGGCAGTCGCACGTCGGCGGGACGCCGAGGCGCGGCAGGAGCGCCGCGAGAGTCCGGCCCATCCGGTCGACGTTCTTCCGCATCGTCTCGACGATCTCCTGCATCTCCACCGGGCGGTCGGCCCAGACGTCAAAGTCGGTCACCATCGCGAGGCAGAGGTAGCAGAGCGCCCGCTCGCGGGCGAGGGTGACCTCGGGGACGAGCGTCATGCCGATCACGTCCGCGAACCCGCGGAAGTACGCCGACTCCGCCCGGGTGCTGAACCGCGGCCCCTCGACGCAGACGTACGTGCGTCCTTCCGCGAACGGCGCGCCCAAGCTCCGGCCGACCTCGACCGCGCGGCGCGTCAGGTCGGGGCAGAACGGGTCGGCGAGCGAGACGTGGTAGACCTTGCCGCCGTCGTAGAACGTCGTGGGGCGCTGTTTCGTGAAGTCGAGGAACTGGCTCGGCAGGACGAACGTGCCGGGCGCGAGCTCCTCGCGCAACGACCCGACCGAGCTCACCGTCACGATCGCCTCGGCCCCGAGCGTGGCGAGCGCATCGACGTTCGCGCGGTAGTTCACCCGGTGCGGCGGGATCGAGTGGCCCGGGCCGTGGCGGGCGAGGAACAGCACGCGCATCCCGCCGACCTCTCCTTCCTCCACCGGCCCGGACGGGGCGCCCCACGGCGTGCTGATCCGGTGGCTCGCCCGCGCGCCCCCCTCGAAGATCCCGGTCACCCCCGAGCCGCCGATCACGCCGACGGTCCGGCGCGGGGGGTCCGTCACGCGCCCCCCGGGGCGTTCGGTCGGGCGCGGAGGAGAAGGCGGGCCATCACGACCTCGCCGCGGGTCCGCTCGAGGAGGAGGCGGGCCTGGTCCTGCTTCGGCTTCAACTGGACGATCGCGCGCGAGGCGTCGAAGCGCATCAACGCCTCGGCGAGCCGCTCCATCAGGGAGAGGAACGCCTCCGCGGCGGGCAGCTCCTCCCGGCCGAGCCGGTCGAGGACCAGACGACGGACCTCGCCGACGACGTCCCCGAGCCCCAGCAGATACGGTTCGGGCTCGACCCCGAGCTCGGCGGGGGTCGGGAGGGGGGCGCCGGCGAGGATGGCGCCGAGGAGACACGCCTCGACCGCCTCCTGGAACGCGTCGAGCGCGACGGCCTCCTCCGCCCGCCCGTCCTGGCGGACGAGCGTCGCGAGCTCGCCGAGCATCCGCCGCAGGTCGGCGAGGTCGCTCGGCGCCGCGCGGTCGGTGTGCAGCCGGGTGACGGTCGCCTGGGAGAGCCGGCGCAGGCGCCGCGCCTGCTGGTAGAGCGCCTCGCGTCGCTGCTCGCGCTCGCGCAGATGCCCTTCAAGGGCGAGCAGCACCGGCTCGCCGATCGGGGCGTCCGCGCCCCGCCGATCAGCGGTAGAGCGTGAAGCGGTCCCCATCGTTCCCCCCATCGAGCAGGCCGAGCCGGACCCCCGCGTCGAGCCAGCCGTGGGCGTAGCTCACCGCGGCGAGCGCGCGGTCGAAGTCGCCGGCGGTGGAGAAGTGCTCCGCGTCCGCGAGGTACGACCGGGCCATTCCGAGGAAATCGTCGGTGGCGCCCCGGAGGAACGAGCGTTCCGGCGTGGCGGGCGCGACGCGCGCGAGCGCCTCCCGGGTCAGGCGGAGGTACTTCACGAGCAGCGGGGTCGGTTCGGGCACGGACGCATCCCTCTCACTTCGGGACCTTTTCCCAGTCCTTCAGGAACCGGGCGAGGCCGAGGTCCGTCAGCGGGTGGAGCGGAAGCTTCTCCATCACGGCGAACGGCATCGTGGCGATGTCGGCGCCGACCTTCGCCGCGTCGAGCACGTGGATCGGATGGCGGACGCTCGCGACGAGCACTTTCGTCGAGCACTGGTAGTTGCGGTAGATCGTGACGATGTCGCGCACGAGCTGCATGCCGTCCTGCCCCTGATCGTCGAGGCGTCCGATGAACGGGCTGACGTACGCGGCCCCGACTTTCGCCGCGAGGAGCGCCTGGTTCGCGCTGAAGACGAGGGTCATGTTGACCCGCGTTCCCTCCTTCGCGAGCGTGCGGGTCGCCTGGAGCCCGGCGGGCGTCATCGGCACCTTGACGTAGATCGACGGGTGGATCTGCCGGAGCCGACGGCCTTCGCTCAGCATCCCTTCCACGTCGGTGGCGACGACCTCGGCGGAGACCGACGGGACCCCGAGCGCGCAGATCTCACGGATCAGCTCCTCGAACTTGCGGCCCTCCTTCGAGACGAGGGTGGGGTTCGTCGTGACCCCGTCGAGGATGCCGATCTCCCACATCGTCCGGATCTCCTTCACGCTCGCCGTATCGAGGAACAGCTGCATGGACGCCCCCCCCAGTCCGCCTCCCTACTCAACCTTACCGCGAACGAACGCTCGCCGAGATAGACGGGATTCCTCCACGGGGCGCGATCGGTCCGGTCGGGCGCGCGCCCCCCCGGGAGCCGCGGCTACGTTGCCGAAGCGCGACGACGCGCGGGACGGGCCGGCTTCGCCCGCGCCTTCTTCGGCGGCGGACCGCCTTCCTCGAGCGAGCGGAGCGTGCGGAGGTCCTCCGCGTACCGCTCGTAGCCGTTCTCGTCGATCGGGGTCTCGAGATATCCCGGGATCATCGCCCAGCGCGGGTCGTTGACGAAGTGGCGGAATCCGGCGGTGCCGATCTCGCCACGTCCGATGTTCTCGTGCCGGTCGAGGTGGGACCCCGGTGGGGCCTTCGCGTCGTTCAGGTGGAACGCGTAGACCCGACGCGCTCCGATGGTCGATTCGATCCGATCGACGAGCGACCCGTACCCCTCCTCGGTGCGAAAGTCGAATCCCGCGGCGAACAGATGGCACGTGTCGAGCGCGATCCCGACGCGCGCGGGAGCGGCGACCGCCTCGAGCACGGCCGCGAGCTCCTCGAGCGTCGCGCCGAGGGTCGTCCCCTGGCCGGCCGCGTTCTCGAGCAGCAGTCGCGCCTTCCCCGTGGGGACCTCGGCGATCGCCCCTCGCAGGCTCTCGGCGATCGTGCGGAGTCCCGCCTCCGTCCCCGAGCCTAGATGCGCGCCCGGATGGAAGATCAGTCCGTCCACGCCGAGCAGCTCCGCCCGGTGCATCTCGTCGAGGAACGCCGCGCGCGAGCGGGCGAGCATCTCGGGCTTCGGGCTCCCCAGGTTCGCGAGGTAGCCGTGATGGACCGCGCTCGCCTTCAGCCCTTCGTGCGCGATCGCCGTCCGAAACTCCTCCGCCGGTCCGGGCGCGATCGCCGGGCCGGCCCACATCTGCGGGCTCTTCGAGAAGATCTGTATCGCATCGCAGCCGATCCGCCGGGCCTGGCGGACCGACTCCGCGAGACCGTCCGCGATCCCGATGTGCGCGCCGAGGTACATCCGACCCTCAGGCCCGGGGACGCCTAATCCGAGGGCCCCGGAGGCTGACAGCTTTCCGCGTTTCCCGTAGGCTCGCGCACTTCAGTACCGCGCGGAACGCCAGTGGGCTTAACTGCCGGGTTCGGAATGGGACCGGGTGTTTCCCCACCGCTTTGGCCGTCAGCCAGCGACCGCGACCGACCCGACCTATTTAACATTGGTTTCGTCGGCGCGCCGTTGCCAAGTCGGGGCGGGGCCGAAGAAGCTTCATCCCTGACCGGCCCTCGTACGGCGGTCGTCCCTCGCCGCAGGGCCGGCGAGGGACACCGATCGTGACCGGCCGAGCGAACGCGGCCCCGAGCGAGTACCGCCTTCGCCTGCGGGTCGACTACGAAGCGCTGACCTTCGCCGGGACCCTCGAGTTCGACCTCGACGCGGGGGTCGCCGAAGCGGTCCTGGACGCGGAGGAACTCGCGGTGCACCGGGTGCGGCGGAACGGAAGCGAGATCCCGTTCCGGCTTTTGCGCGAGTCGTCGACGCTCGCCTTCGACCTTCCGCCCGAGGCCCCGAGCCGGATCCAGATCGAGTACACCGGCGCCGTGAGCACCCGGACCCTCAGCGGGCTCTACCGCTCCCGCCACGGGAGCGGGTACGTCGTGACCGCGCAGTGCGAGCCGACGGGCGCGAGGACGATCTTCCCGTGCGTCGACCGGCCCGATCGCAAGGCGCGGGTCGTGCTGACCGTCACCACCGCCCCGGGGCTCGAGGTGATCGCGAACACCCCGGTCGAGTCGACCCGCGAGATCGACGGGGGGGTCGAGTGGACGTTCGGGCCGACCCCGCCGATGGCGACGTACCTGTTCTACCTCGGGATCGGCCGATTCGACCGGATCGAGGGCGGGTCGCGGCATGCGACGATCCGGGTCCTGACCGCCCCGGGCCGGCGGGACGCCGGCCGGTACGCGCTCGAGGCCGCGGGGCGGATCCTCGACGCCTTCGAGGAGTACTATGCGATCCCGTACCCCCTCCCGAAGCTCGACCTGATCGCCATCGAGGAGCACGCCTTCGGCGCGATGGAGAACTGGGGGGCGATCAGCTTCCAGGCGACGCGTCTCCTGGTCGATCCGACGAGCGGATCGTTCAGCGCCCGGGACGTCTTCGAGACGATCTCCCACGAGGTCGCCCACCAGTGGTTCGGCAACCTCGTCACGATGTCCTGGTGGACCGACATCTGGCTGAACGAGAGCTTCGCCGCCCTGATGGAGACGAAGACCACGGACCGGCTGAACCCGACCCTGGACGCCCAGGCCGACTTCTTCCTGCGCGTCGCGGGGATGGCCGCTGCCATCGACGGCGACTCGCTCCGGTCGACCCACCCGGTGCGCTCACCGGTGGAACGACCCGAAGAGATCGGCCAGATCTTCGACGAGATCAGCTACGGCAAGGGAGCGAGCGTCCTCGCGATGCTCGAGGGGTACCTCGGTCCGGAGCCGTTCCGGGCCGGCGTGGCGGACTACCTGCGACGCTACGCGCACGGCAACGCCGAGACCGACGACCTGTGGAGGTCGCTCGAGCGGACCTCGGGCGAGCCGGTCGCGGCGATCGCCGGTCCGTGGATCGACCGACCGGGGCTGCCGGTCGTGACGGCGCGAACGGGACCGGACGGCATCGAGCTCTCGCAACGTCGGTTCTGCTACCTGGGGAGCGAGGTCGCTCCCCCCTGGCCGATCCCGATGGTGGCGGAGGTCGACGGCCGGCGCGAGCGGGTCCGCTTCGACACGGCCCGACAGACCCTGCGAGCGCCGCCCGGGGCCAGCGTGCACCTCAACCCCGGCGCCGTCGGCTTCTATCGGGTCCTGTACGACGCCCCGCTCTACGACCGGCTGCTCCTCGATCTCCCGCAGCGGCCGGCCGCCGACCGGTGGATCGTCCTCGAGGACCTCGCCGCGTTCCTCGCCTCGGGGGACATCGACTGGGCGACGTACGCCCGGTTCGCCGAGGCGCTCCGCGAATCGACCGACCGGCTGACCGTCGAGTCGATCGGCGGCGCGCTGGTGGAGTACGCCCTCGCGTTCCCGGAGCTGGACCACGTACAGCGGGCCGCGCGGTCGTTCTTTTCGGGCCACTCCGAGCGCCTCGGCCTCGCCTGTCGCTCCGGGGAGTCGTCGGTCGACGGGATCCTCCGCGAGCGGATCACGTTCGGTCGCACTCGGATCGACGCGGAGTTCGCCGGCTCCGTCGCGGACGGCTTCCGACGGTGGGACGCCGTGGACCCGGATGTCCGGCTCGCGACGGCGGTTGGATTCGCCCGCTCCGGAGGACAGACCGGCTACCGCCAGCTGCGGACCGCCCTCGACGGGCCCGCCGGGGACGCGGACCGCGGCCGCCTGGTTCGGTCGCTCGGCTGGAGCCCCGAGCCCGAACTGCTCCGCGAGAGCCTCGAGTTCGCGATCTCGGGGGGGACCAACCGCAGCTTTCTCCGGCCGCTCATCGTGCAGGCGGCTTCGAACCCCGCCGGTCGGTCGGTCGTCTGGCCGTGGTTCGCGGAGCGGCTCGACACCCTCGTCGACGTATTCCGCGGATCGGGGAACCTGCCGCTCGTGCTCGAGCAAGCCGTCCCGTCGATGGCAATCGGCCGCGCCGCGGAGGTGCGCGCGTTCTTCGAGGAACACCCGCTCCCCGACGGCACGCGCGGGATCCGCAAGGCCCTCGAACGACTCGAAATCTTCGAGCGGCTCCACCGCACCCTCGCGACCGGCGCGCAGCCCACGTCGCCCCGGGTGGGCGTCGGCTGATCCGTCAGCGGCGACGCGCGACCGGTCGCCGTCGGGCCTCGCCGGCAGGCGCGGACGGTTCGGGGGACCAGATGTACCAGGTGCCCCGAGCCTGGCTCAGGCGCTGTCCGTCCGCCCCGGTGAGCTCGCCCTCGACGAACGCGATGTGGCGTCCGCGGCGCTGGATCCGACCGCGGGCCGTCAGGGTATCCCCCTCGCGGGCGGCCCGCAGGAACTCCACGTAGAGCGAGGTGGTGGCCGTCGTCTCCCCGACCGCGAGGTCCGAGACGACCGCGGCCCCCATCGCGGTGTCGAGGATCGTCGCGTAGACCCCTCCGTGGACGACCCCGTTGATGTTGAGGTGCCGCCGCTCGACCCGGCCGGTCACGGTGCAGACGCCGCGGCCGCTCTCCGCGGCGACGACCCGAAACCCGACCTCGTGGTGGAACCCGGTGCGGGCCGCCCGATACAGGTCCGGGGTCGGCGCGTGCGGGCGGGGCGAGGGGTCGCGCGAGCGTCGGGGCATCGCCGCTCCGAGCGGGGGCGGCGGATAAGTACTCTGCGCGGCCGTCGGTCCGACCGGGATGACGGGGCCCGCGGTGCGCGAGGCGACCTATCAAGCGCCGCCGAACATCGCCCTGGTGAAGTACTGGGGGGTGCGCGACCCGGCGCTCGGCCTCCCGTTCAATTCGTCGCTCTCCGTCACGCTCGACCGGCTTCGATCGCGCACCACCGTCCGCTTTGACGCGGGGCTGACGGACGACGCGGTGGAGCTCAACGGCGTCCCGGCCGGTCCGAAGGAGCGCGCGGCGGTCGTCGCGCTGCTCGACCGGGTGCGTGAGCGCGCGCAGCTCTCCTGGCGCGCCCGGGTACGGTCGGAGAACAACTTCCCCACGGCGAGCGGCCTCGCCTCGAGCGCGAGCGGCTTCGCCGCGCTCGCGGGCGCGGCGAGCGCCGCCGCGGGTCTCGGCCTCTCCGACCGGGCGCTCTCCCAGCTCGCGCGCTTCGGCTCGGGGAGCGCGTCCCGGTCGATCTTCGGGGGGTTCGTCGAGTGGCGGGCCGGCGCGCGCCCGGACGGCCGCGACTGCTACGCCCGGGAGCTGTACCCCCCCGGGCACTGGCCGGAGCTGGTCGATGTCGTCGCGATGATCGAGGACGCCCCGCAAAAGGAGGTCCGCTCGTCCGTCGCGATGCAGACGTCGGTCCGCACCAGTCCCGAGTACGCCCGGCGCATCGGCGATATCCCGGACCGGATCGCCCGCATGCGGCGCGCGATCCGGGACCGGGACCCCGACGCGCTGTTCCCGATCGTCATGGACGAGTGCGACAGCTTCCGCACCGTCTGCGAGACGACCCGTCCGCCGCTCGACTACCTCACCGGCGCGTCGCGCGCCGTGCTGGCGGAGGTCCGCGCGCTGAACCGGGCCGCCGGCCGGCCCGTGGCGGCGTACACGCACGACGCGGGAGCGCATGTGCATGTCTTCACGACCCGTCCGCACCTTCGCACCGTGCGGGGCCGGATCGATGCCACGCCGGGCGTCGGATCGACGTTGCTCGTGCGGCCCGGGCCGGGCGCCCGCGCGCTCCCGTCGCGCGGCGGTCGTCCGCGCTAGGTGACGCGCCGGTCGAGATCCTCGGGCGGGAGCTCGACCCCGATCGACCGGAAGAGGGTCGTCACCTCCGCCACGAAGCGTCGACGGGCCTCCTCGTTCGTCCAGCGCTTGAGGCCGTACTCGATCGCGCGCCGGCTCGTCTCCGAGTTGGAGTGGCCGAACATGTCGAGCGCCCGCGGGTACCACTTGCGGACGGCCGCGTTCGCTTCGTCGGCCGAGCCGTAGTACTTCGGTCCGTCGTGGACCATCCGGCGGAGCACGCTGGCCCCGAAGTTGAGGTGCAGCTGCTCCTCGCTCAGCATCAGCGGCATCGCCCGCGCGAGCGGGCCGTAGGAGCACTCCTGGAAGGCGCGCAGCTGGTAGACGCCGACGCGGTCGACGAGGCAGGTGAAGGCGCCGACGTCCGACCAGCGGTCGAACTTCATGTTGAACGCGTCGAGCTTGTGCTCCCCTTCCCGCTTCGCGAGCAGCTCGTCGATGTACCGCTGCCCCTCCGCCCCGAAGTCCCGAAGGATCCGGCACGCCTGGAGGCCGTGGCGCGCTTCGTCCGCGACGATCCGCGACTCGATCCACCGGTCCTCGAGCGTCGGGGCGCGGTCGAGCCACGGGCGGTGCTGCTGGATCGACGCGAACTCCGTGTCGGCCTGCACGACCATCAGCTTCACGATCAGGCGACCCATGTCCTCGGGGAGCTCCTCCGCGGTCTCGTACTTGCGCACGCCGGTCGAGCTGCCCCAGAGGATCTCGCGGACCGGTTCGATCGTGCCGCCCTGGGCGAGGCTCTTCGGGGCGGGAGCGGACTTCGGCGGTTCGGACGGCGGCATCGGTGCGTGCTCCCAGGAAGGAACGGCTCAACGGCCCTTAAAGGACGGCTTGCGCTTCTCGACGAACGCGGCGAGCCCTTCCTTCGCGTCCTCGGTGACGAAGAGCCGGTTCTGCAGCTCCCGCTCGAGCGCGAGGCCGGCGGTGAGCGGCTCCTCGATCCCCTCGACGACCGACCGCTTGATGAGACTGATCGCGCGCGCCGGGCCGTGGGCGAGGGCGGCGGCGTACGCCTGGACGTCGTGGGCGAAGCTCTCCTTCGGGTAGACGTAGTTCACGAGCCCGATGGCGAGCGCCTCGTCCGGAGAGAGCAGTCGGCCGGTGATCATCAGGTCGAGCGCGCGGGAAGGGCCGATCAGGCGCGGGAGGCGTTGGGTCCCCCCCGTTCCGGGGAGCACCCCCAGGGTCACCTCGGGCAGGCCGATCTTCCCCGACTCCTTCGCCATCATCCGCAGGTCGCAGGAGAGGGCGATCTCGAGGCCGCCGCCGACGCAGTGGCCGTTCAACGCGGCGATGACGACCTTCGGCGTGCTCGCGAACTTGTCGAGCGTCTCCTGGCAGTGGAGGCAGAACATCGCCTTGAAGTCGGGCTGGCTCTGCTTCAGCATCTCGATGTCCGCCCCCGCGCTGAAGAACCCGGGCAGGCTGCTGGCGAGCACGATCACCCGGGCCTGATCGTCGAACCGGAGCTCCTCGATCGCCTGGTCGAGCTCCTTCATCATCTCGAGGTCGTAGGTGTTCGCCTTCGGCTTGCCGATCTCGATGTATCCGACGTGGTCGTCGGTCCGGGTTCGGACGTGCTTTCCTTGCATGGTTCCTCTCGGGGCGGGACGGCCCCCCGGACCGCTCGGAGCGGATAACGCCGACGGAGCGGGGCGCTCAGGCCGGGGCCGAGGGCGGCGCGACGATCTCATCGACCCGGCCGTCCGGGTGACCAACGAAGACGCGGCGCGCCAGACCGCAGAACAGCCCCGTCTCGACGACCCCGACGTGCTCCCGGATCGCCCGGGCGGTGCCCCGGGGGTCCGCGATGGGGCCCGGCGGCAGGAGGTCGAGGATCTCGTTGCCGTTGTCGGTCCGGTACGGGGTTCCCTCGGGACCGGGGCGGAGGCTGACGCGGTAGCCGTCGGCCGACAGCTCGCGCACGAGCGCCGGGCGGGCGAACGGCACGACCTCCACCGGAATCGGGAACCGCTCCCCCAGCGAGCGCACGAGCTTCGAGGCGTCCACGACGACCACGAGCTCCGCCGAGAGGTGGGCGAGGAGCTTCTCGCGGAACAGCGCCCCTCCGCCGCCTTTGGTGAGGTCGAGCGACGGGCTCACCTCGTCCGCGCCGTCGATCATCAGGTCGAACCGGTCGTCGGCCGCCAGCGGCCGCACCGAGAGGCCGAGGGACCGGGCCTCCTCTTCGCTCGCCCGCGAGCTCGCCACGCAATCGAACGGCGCGCCCGGGAATCGGGCGGCGATCGCGCGGATCGCCTCCGACGCGGTCGTCCCGGTGCCGAGAGCGAGCCGTTGCCCCAGCCGGACGCACTGCTCGACCGACCGCGCGGCGGCGGCGGCCTTCGCCCGGTCCTGCGGTCCGTCCATCGACGTCCGCACGCGGACCGGCTATAGAAGCCGTGGGTCCGGACGCCGACATCGCTATCCCCGCCCGACCCTCCGGACGGTCGATGAGCCCGGGGGACCCGCGACCCGAGGCGCCGGTCGTCGTCTCGATCGGTGGGTCGGTCCTGCTCACCGGCGACGGCGACCGCGAGTATCTGGAGGGGCTCGCGGCGATGCTCCGACGGCTGGGGCGGCGGCTCCCGCTCGTCGTCACGACGGGCGGCGGCCGGACCGCCCGGGAGTACATCGGCCTCGGGCGATCCCTCGGCTTGACCGAGGTCGAGCTCGACGAGCTGGGCATCGAGGTGACTCGGCTCCACGCCCACCTCCTCGCGGCCCGGATCGGTCCCCCGGCACCTTCCCACCCGCCCGAATCGGTCCGCGCGACGGTCGCCGCGCTACGCACGGGGTCGCCCGTGGTGCTCGGTGGGACCGAGCCGGGGCATACCACGGACGGGGTCGCCGCGCTGCTGGCGGTCCGCCTCCGCGCCGCCCGGGTCGTCAACGCGACCGACGTGGACGGGGTCTACGATCGGGACCCGCGGACCCACCCGGGCGCCCGCCGGATCCCGTCGATCGGCTGGCCCGCCTTCCGTGAGATGGTCCTCGCGGGGACGACGGGAGAGGCCGGCCAGAACTTCCTCTTCGACCGACTGGGGGCGGAGCTCCTCTCCCGGGCGGCGATCCCGCTCCGCGTCGTCGCGGGCCGGGCGCTCCTCAACCTCGAGAGCGCGATCGCCGGACGCCGGTTCTCCGGCACGACGGTCGTCCCGTAGCCCGCCCCGGGGTCCGACGGCCCGCGGCCGTTATCCCCCGCCCGGGTTCGGGGGGCCGTGCCTCGGATCGTCCTTCTCGGTCCGCCCGGGGTTGGCAAGGGGACGCAGGCGACCCGGCTGAGCGGGGCGATCGGCGTACCGCACCTCTCGACGGGCGATCTCCTGCGGTCCGCGGTCGCGGCCCGGACCCCGCTCGGCCTCCAGGCCGACGAGCAGATCCGCGCCGGCCGCCTCGTTCCCGACCCGATCGTCCTCGACATCCTCCGCGACCGGCTGGCCCGGCCGGACTGCGAGCACGGATTCCTGCTGGACGGATTCCCCCGGAACATCGCCCAGGCGACGGAGCTCGCCCGGATCGCCCCGCTGGACGCCGTCCTCTCCTTCGACCTGCCGAACGAGGTGCTGATCGCCCGCCTCTCCGGCCGGCGCCTCTGCCCTACCTGCCAGTCCGTCTACCACGTCGAAACGCAGCCCCCCCGGGTCGCCGGACGATGCGACCGCGACGGGAGCGAGCTCGTGCAGCGGCCGGACGACCGGCCCGAAGCGGTGCGCACGCGGCTGCGGGTCTATGCCGAACAGACCGAGCCGCTCCTCGCCCACTACCGGAAGCAGGGCCTCCTCCGCCCGATCGATGCCCGCGGGACGCCGGACGAGGTGGCGACGCGGGTGCTCGGGGCGGTCCGCGCGCTCGGACCCTGACGCCCCCTCCTGGCGACCGGGGCGCACCCCGAACCCCGTCGCCGCCGCGCGCAGAGTTTATAGTCGGAACACCGCTCCGCACGACCATCCCGGCTTAGCTCAGTGGTAGAGCGGGGGACTGTAGGTGAGTCTGCCGGAATCCCCGGCGGCCCCCGTGGAAATCCTCAGGTCGCCTGTTCGAGTCAGGCAGCCGGGACCTGAAGACCTGCCGCTCGCCGTTCCCGCGGCCCGACGCGACGCCCCCCTCGATCGATGCGGTTGTCGGGATTCGAACCCGAGTAGGTAGCTTGGGAAGCTACCGTCCTAACCACTAGACCACAACCGCGCGGCGGTGCCGAGGCCGGTCGGCTCTTACCGTTTGTGCGACGTTCGGGCCGCTACAGCAGAAGGCCGACCGACTCGCCGGGGATCGCGGGGGCCCCGGCGAGCAGATCCCCGTTCGAGACGAGCCCCTCGGCCGCCCGGGAGGCGAACCCGGCGCGCTGCAGGATGCGGCGGGCCCGCGCGAAGTCGCTCGCGGAGAGGGCGACGAGCGGCTGGTTGCCCTCGCGGGCGACCAGGATCGCGACGCTCTGCACGTTGATGCGCTCGCGGGCGAGGATCTCGAGCACGCGCAGGAAGCTCCCGGCCCGGTCCTCGAGGCGGACCGCGATCATCTCCCGGACCTCGGGGTCGTAGCCGGCCGCCGCGAGCAGTCCGACCGCCCGGTCGGGGTCGTTCACGATGAGCCGCACCCGGCCCTTCCCGGCCGCGGAGTCGACGCTGATGGCGGCGAGATTGATCCGCGCCTTCGCGAGGGCCTTCGACACGCCGGCGAGCGTGCCGGGCCGGTTCGGCAGCGTCAGGGAGATCTCGCGCAGCGTCATGCGGCGCTCGAAAAGAGACGGCCCGGGACTATAGACCCAACGTCGGAGGGGAACGAGCCACCGGTCGCCCGCCCTTCCGCATGTATTTATACACGAATCGGGCCTAATTTCGGCTACCCGGGGGGGCGCTGTCCCGGGCGATGACGGATGGGAGAAGGGCGAATCGCACGGTCCGGCGCGCGCTTCCGCCGAGCCCGTCGCCTCGACCGAAGCCAGCGCGGCGTGGCGGCCGTCATCGGCACCCTGCTCTCGCTGCTCGTCTTCTTCGCGCTGTTCGGGATCTTCCTCACCCAGTATCTGCCGCTCTGGATGGACTCGAACGAGGCCGCGTTCACGGCGCAGGCCGACGCGGCGATCTCGACGTTCAAGTCGAACGTCGACGCGCAGTCCGCGCTCGGCGCGCCGGCCGTCTATGCGACGACGTTCCCGCTGAGCTCCCAGGGGGTCCCGCTGCTCGCCCAGCCCACGGAAGCGGTCCTCATCCTGCTCCCGCCGAGCTGCCCGGGCGGGTTCCTCGCCAGCGGCGCGCCCGTGACGAAGAGCGCCTGCGTCTTCGAGACGGAGGCGTTCACCGCCGGCCACGGAGCGAAGACGAACACCCCGTGGAACCAGTCGACCACGACCGCGGTCATGGAGATGCAGCTTCCGAACCGATACTTCACCTCGCAGACGTTCTTCTTTGAGGACGACGCCGTGATCCAGACGCAGTACGGGAGCCACTCCGTGATCGTCGGGCCTCCCCCGATCGCGATCACGAAGTCGGGCACCAACACGACCGTGACGACGTCGTTCCTCGGGCTGTACGGCAACTCGACGGTCGTCATCGGGCAGGGCTCCGAGGAGGTCTACTCGCAGCTCGTCTCCTCGAGCTTCACGAGCTCGAACGGGCGGTTCCTTTCGGGGACGGGGGGTTCCGGCGTCCCCGTGACGTTCAACTTCACCTTCCAGATCGGCACGCACAACCTCTGCCCGTGGTACAGCTTCGTACTCGGCCTCATCCAGTCGAGCGGCCTCACCGCGGGCGGATACACCCTCACCGCGAACACGGCGCTCCCCCCGACCGCGACCGTCTGCTCGGACGCGGGCGGCCTCACCTACGACCTGACGTTCAAGGTCCTGAACATCGCCTACGCGAGCGTGGTCCAGAGCTCGCTCGCCGTCAGCCTGGGCGCGGGGGTCGCGTAGCCGTGACGGCGTCGTCGTTCCGCGTCCGCATCCCGCGGGGCGCGGGGAGCGCGGCCGCCGCCCCGTCGGCCGAGCCGTTCCTCGAGTCCCCGACCGACGTGCCGGGGACGTTCATCACCGCGATCCCGCCGCTGCCGGACCCGACGATGAAGGAGCTGCAGGTGACCACGGTCAACCCGCCGTACTCCTACTCGCGGGTCACCTACAGCGACCGGACGAAGGACTACCTGTACGAGGTCATCGAGCCGCAGCTCTCCGCGCACGAGCGGGAGCTCGTCGACCACCTGAAGGTCACGCTCACGCGGATCCTCGGCGGCGACATCGGCAGCCTGTCGGCCGCCGACCGGCGCGCCTACCTGCGCGGCGAGGCCGAGGGGTACTTCAAGTCCCGGGGCGTGCCGCTGAGCCCGATCTCGCTCGAGCGGATCGTCTACTACGTGCTCCGAGACTTCGTCGGCTACGGGCCGGTCGACGCGCTGATCCTGGACGCCGAGGTCGAGGACATCTCGTGCGACGGCGTCGAGGTGCCGTTGTTCATTTTCCATTCGAAGTACGAGTCGGTGAAGACGAACGTCGTCTTCCCCGACGAGGAGTCGCTCAACTCCTTCATCGTCATGCTCGGCCAGCGGTGCGGCAAGGCCGTCAGCGTTTCCGCCCCGATCCTCGACGGGACGACCCCGGAGGGTCACCGGGTCCAGGCGACGTACGCCCGCGAGGTGACGACCCGGGGAGCGAGCTTCACGATCCGCCGGTTCAAGGAGCGACCGTTCACCCCCGTCGACCTCGTCATGATGGGCAGCGCGAGCGAGGAGATGGTCGCCTACTTCTGGCTCGCCGCGGAGCAGGGCGAGTCGGTGATCATCTGCGGCGGCCCGGCGTCCGGGAAGACGAGCACGCTCAACGCGATCTCGCTCTTCATCCCCCCGACCTCGAAGGTCGTCTCGATCGAGGACACCCGGGAGGTGAACCTGCCCCACGAGAACTGGATCCCGGGCGCGACCCGCAGCGGGACCGGCGACCGCGGACCCGACGGCAAGGCGGCCGGGGAGCTCGACATGTTCGACCTTGTGCGGGCCGCCCTCCGGCAGCGGCCGAACTACATCATCGTGGGCGAGGTGCGCGGCAAGGAGACGTACACGATGTTCCAGGCGATGGCGACCGGGCACACGACCTACTCGACGATGCACGCGGACAGCGTGAAGTCGATGGTCAACCGCCTAGAGAACCCGCCGATCAACACGCCGCGGATCCTCCTCTCCGCCCTCAACAACGTCGTCATCCAGATCCAGGCGCGCACCGACAAGGGGGTCGTCCGGCGCCTGAAGCAGGTGCTCGAGATCGTCGGCTTCGAGCCCGAGACGAACGAGCTGATCACCAACACCGTCTACGAGTGGGACCCGGGCACCGACACGTTCGTGTTCAAGGGCCACTCGTTCCTGTTCGACAAGATCATGGAACTGAAGAACTACAGCGCGGACGACATGGACGCCGAGTTCCAGCGGCGGACCAAGGTCATCCGCTACCTGGTCGAGCACAAGATCAACGACTACCGCCAGCTCTGGCAATTGGTCGCGCAGTACTACAAGGACCCCGGGGAAGTCATGGCGCGGATCGGCTCCCCCGAGCCGCCGAAGAAGGGGGAGTGACGTGGCGGCCCGCCCCACCGCGCGCGATGCCCCGGCCGCCCCCGCCGCTCCGTCCGTCCGACCGGTCCGCCTGAAGCGCGGCAACCAACCGACGACGACGACCGTCAGCGGTTTCCAGCGCTGGGCGTGGAAGACGTTCGGCGCCCGGATCACCGCGAAGGGGGTCGACCCGACCCTCGACGACAACCTCGTCAAGGCCCACATGCGGATCCGGGCCGACGAGTACACCGCCAACGCCCTCGCGACCGCGGTCGTGGCGGGGATCGTGGCGGCGGTCGTCGGCGTCGGGTTCGGTGTCTTCCTGTACCTCTCGGGACTCGCGATCTTCGGGATCCTCGCGGCCGTCCTGCTCCCGATCCTCGGGCCGGTCGGCGCGTACTACGGGATCCTCAGCACGCCGAGCTCCAAGGCGAAGGAACGCGGCCGGAAGATCGACCGGAAGATCAGTCCCGCGATGAGCTTCGTCTCGGCGATGAGCTCCGCCGACGTCAACATCGACCAGATCTTCAAGGAGCTCGGCCGCCAGAAGATCTACGGGGAGGTCGCCGAGGAGGCCGCCTGGATCACGCGCGACACGGAGCTCCTCGGGGTCGACATCCTCACCGCGATCCGCCGCGGTGCCCAGCGGACGCCGTCCCGCCGATTCCAGGACTTCCTGCAGGGGGTCGTGACGACCGCGACGAGCGGCGGCCAGCTGAAGCCGTACTTCCTGCTCAAGGCCGAGCAGTTCGAGCGCGAGAACAAGCTCGAGATGCTCCAGCGGACCGAGACGATGGGCCTGCTCGCCGAGACGTTCGTGACGGTCGTCGTCGCCTTCCCCTTGTTCCTCGTGATCATCATCGCGATCTTCGCGATCATCGGCGGGGGCGGCTCGTTCATGCTCGAGATCCTCTGGGGGATCGTCGGCGGCATGATCCCGCTCTCCCAGTTCGGCTTCATCTTCTTCATGTATACGCTCACGCAGGAGATGGTGTAGGGTGGCGGTCGCGGACGCTCCGGCCTCGGTCCGGAAGGTGCGGGCGATCTCGGCCGAGGTCGAGCATCCCCCCGAGTCGGTCCTGACGAAGGAGACGATCCTCCTGATCGCCGGCGCGCTCGTCGCCGTGGTCTTCTGGATCTTCGGGTTCCTCATCTACGCCGGGATCGAGAACATCCAGATCCGCCCCGGCGAGGGGACCGGCGCCAACCCGGCGATCGACTTCATGGTCCTCGGGCTGCTCGTCCTGATGGCTCCGTACGGCTTCGCCATGACGGCGAAGCTGCGCCGCATCCAGAAGATCGAGGAGCGGCTCCCGGACTTCCTGCGGGACGTCGCCGAGGCGGGCCGGTTCGGCATGACGCTGCCGGACGCGATCGTCGTCGCGAGCACGGGCCGCTACGGCCTCTTGAGCGACGAAATCCGCAAGATGGCGAGCCAGCTCGAGTGGGGGGTGCCGGTCGCGACCGCGCTGCGCCTGTTCGAGGAGCGGGTGCCGACCCCGCTCATCCAGCGGGTCGTCTCCATCGTCACGCGCGCGAACGAGGCGGGCGGCAACGTCGCGGACGTCCTCACGATGGTCGCCCACGACACGCGCGAGAGCCAGCTCGCCCAGCAGGCGCGCCAGATCTCGATGCTGACGTACGTGACGGTCATCTACATCGCGTTCTTCGTCTTCCTCGTCACGATCTACATCATGGCGGCCGTCTTCCTGCCGCAGATGATCGTCGCGGGCCAGGGGGTCGCGAGCTCGTCCATCTCGAGCTCGGGGGCGGTCGCGATCCAGTTCGCGTTCGTTCCCGTGCTGTTCCTCGCGTTCCTGGTCGCCGTCATCGTCCACGCCGTCGGGGACGGCATCATGGCCGGCATCCTGTACAACGGGCGGATCGCGGAAGGCCTGCAGCACGCGACCATCATGCTCGCGGTCGGCTGGCTGATCATGCGGTTCGTCGTCCCGATCCTGGCGGTGTGAGGTTCCACGATGGCATCCGATACCGTCTCCCCGCCGCCCACCGACGACGACGCCCCGGTCGGCCGCGCGCCGAAGAAGCGGGCGTTCTTCTCGCCGTGGCTGCGGGTCGGCGCCGCCATGCGCCGCGGCACCGCCGAGCCCCGCCCCGTCCGCCTCGCCCGGCTCGGCGTCTCGGGCCAGGGGGCCGACCGCGACGTCACGCCGGTCCCGCCGATCACCGACCCCGCGGTCAAGCAGATCGACCTCGCCCCGATCCGCCCGGGATTCTCCTACGTCCGCGTGGCGTTCGACACCGCCCGCAACGAGTTCCTCTACGAGGTCATCGAGCCGCCGCTCACCCCGATCGAGCACGAGCTCGCCGACCGGCTGCGCACCGTGCTCGTCTCCGCGTTCGAGCCGCTGCCCGACCACGAGATCGCCACGAAGCAGAACGAGCTGCGGCGGATGGTCGACGCGAAGCTCCAGGAGTGGGAGCTCGCCCCCGGTCCGACGACGAAGGGCCGGATCCTCTACTACCTCGAGCGGGATTTCATCGGCTACGGGATCGTCGACGTCCCGATGACGGACAGCGAGGTCGAGGACATCTCGTGCGACGGGGTCGGCATCCCGCTCTACATCTACCACCGAAAGCACGGCTCGATCCGCTCGAACCTGAAGTTCCACACGGCGAAGGAGCTCGACGACTACGTCATCTGGCTCGCCCAGCGCTCGGGCAAGCACATCTCCGTGGCGAGCCCGGTGCTCGACGCGACCGTCCCGGACGGCTCGCGTCTCCAGGCGACGCTCGGGATGCACGTCACCAAGCGCGGCAGCACGTTCACCGTGCGGCGGTTCCGCGACAATCCGTTCACGCCGGTCGACCTGCTCAAGTTCAAGACGATGAGCCCGGAGATGATGGCCTACCTCTGGCTCGCCATCGAGAACGGCCAGTCGATGATGGTCTGCGGAGGGACGGCGAGCGGCAAGACGACGACCCTGAACGCGACCCTCCTGTTCATCCCGCCGCAGATGAAGATCGTCTCGATCGAGGACACGCGCGAGCTGAACCTTCCCCACGAGAACTGGGTCCCGTCCCTGACGCGCGCCGGCTTCGGCGCGAAGAACGTGATGACGGGGAAGGCGCCCGGCGAGATCGACATGTTCGACCTCCTCGCGGCGGCGCTCCGCCAGCGCCCGCAGTACCTGATGGTCGGGGAGGTCCGGGGCGCCGAGGCGTTCATCGTCTTCCAGGCGATGGCGACCGGCAAGACCTGCTACACGACGTTCCACGCGGAGAGCGTGAGCGCGATGGTCCATCGGATGGAGAACCCGCCGATCTCGCTCCCCCGCTCGCTCGTCTCGGCGCTGAACCTCGTCCTCTTGCAGCGGCAGGTGAAGGTCGGCACGAAGATGACGCGGCGCGTCCAGTCGCTCACGGAGATCGTCGGCCTCGACCCCGAGACGAACGAGCTGATCACGAACTCGGTCTACTCCTGGAACCCGGCGGACGACACGTTCCTCTTCTCGGGCCACTCGTACATCTACGAGCGGGTCGCGCTGATGAAGAACCTCTCGATGAAGGAGATGGAGCGCGAGGTCCGCAACCGGGTGGAGATCCTCGACTACATGATGGCGAAGGACGCCCACGCGACCCGGCAGAACCCGTACACGCACCGGGACGTCGGCCAGCTCGTCTCCTTCTACTACAAGGAGCCGGCGAAGGCGCTCGCGGAGACGCGCGACGAGCTCGCCCGCATGAAGCCGCCCGCGCGCTAGCGCTATTCGACCGGGCGGCTCGCCGCCGGGGATGGCCGGGCCGTTCGCGCGGATCCCGTTCAGCCGCGGACGGTCGGTCGTCCTCTGGCAGGAGGACGCGCTCGCGGCGCTCCCCGTCCGCGTGCCCCGGGCCGACGTCGTCGTCACGAGCCCGCCGTACAACCGCGGGGTCCCGTACGCGAGCTACGGCGACGCGCGTCCGCGCGCCGAGTACCTCGCCTGGATCGCCCGCCTCGGCCGGACGGTCGCCGACCGCCTCGCCCCGAACGGCTCGTTCTTCCTCAACGTCGGCGCCGCGCCCAAGGACCCGTGGATCGCCTGGGACGTCGCCCGGGAGGTCGGCCGCTCGCTCGTCCTGCAGAACACGATCCACTGGGTGAAGTCGATCGCCATCGACCGGGAGGCCGCCGGGCGCTCGGCGGGCCTCGGCCGCGACCTCGCGCTCGGCCACTACAAGCCCCTCGTCTCGGACCGGTTCGTGCACGGCGCGCACGAGTATGTCTTCCACTTCACCCGGACCGGGCGCGTGCCGATCGACCGGCTCGCGATCGGGGTCCCGTACCAGGACAAGTCGAACGTCGGCCGGTGGCGGCGTGCGGCGGGCGACCGGCGCTGCCGCGGGAACACCTGGTTCCTGCCGTACGCGACGATCCGCCGGCGCGCGACCGACCGGCCGCACCCGGCACCGTTCCCGACCGAGCTCCCCGAGTGGTGCGTTCGCCTGCACGGCGTCGGGCGAACCCGCCTCGTCGTCGACCCGTTCGTCGGGATCGGCGCGAGCGCGCTGGCGGCGGTGCGCCTCGGGGTCGGGTTCGTCGGCTTCGACGTCGACGCGGGGTATCTCGCGACGGCGGCCGAGCGGGTGCGCGCGGAGCTCGCGCGGCCGAAGGGCGGCCGGGTCCGGCCTACCGGTCGTCCGAGGGCGACGACGCGCCGCTCTCGGCCCCGTCCGACGGGGCCGACCACTCGCGCATCGGCGTCCGCCTGACACCGGCGGCGGCGGCGAAGGCGTTCTTGGTGCCTTCCTTCGCGCGCTTCCCCGCGATCACGACGGCGTCCCGGGCGGCGCCCGCGGCGCGGGCGGTCCCGGCGCCGATCGCGGTGCCGGCCGAGGCGATCCGGCCGGGGATCCGGCGGACCTCCTCGTCGACCGAGTGGCCGAGGTTCGACAGGCCGTCCTGGATGTCGAGGGCGAGGTACTTCGCTTCCTTGCCGGTCGCGCGCCCGAACCGCTCGATCTTCTGGTCGAGGTCCCCGACCTCGTGCTTGAAATCGCGACCGAGGCCGGCGGTGGCGTGGCTGATCTCACGGAGATGCTGTCGGAACTGGGCCTGTTCCTGGGACTCGGGCATGGCTCCCTCGGGCCGAGGAGCGCGGCTTCGTCAGATAAACCTTCACCGCCACAGGAACGGCGTCATCCGCCCATCCGGCGGTCGCTGCGCCGGCGACGGCCCCGGGCGGTCGGGGGCACGACGGGCGGGGGGACCGGGGCGGGCGCCGCGACGCGACGCTCGACCTCGCTGCCGTGCGCCCACCGGACGAGCAGCTCGACCCCCAGGTGGGTCGGCTCGGTGACGACCAGCTCCCCGCCGAGCGTCCGGGCGATCGACCGCGCCGCCGCCTCGAACTCGGGGTGGGCGGACTTGAGCAGGACGAGCGTGCTCCGCAGCGGCGAAACGGTCGCGAGCTCCCGCGCCCGGGCGAGCGCGTGCTCGAGGGCCTCGTCGAGCTGGCCCGAGCGGACGCTTCCGTCGTCGGCCGTGTACGACTCGGGCAGGCCGTCCGTGATGAGGTACACCTCGCGCCGGCTCGCCCGGGACGACTGCAGGAGGAGGTGGGCCGCCCGCAGCGCTTCGGCGGTGTTCGTGAACGAGCCCGCCCGGCACTCCCACAGCTCGACCAGGTCGAGGACGCTCACGGTGTTGTCGAACGCGAGCAGGTCGACGGTCGCGTCCGGATGGCGTCGCCGGATCGCGACGTACAGCGCGAGGAGGGCCTTCTTCGCCGCCTCCAGCTTGCCGCCCTCCGCCATGCTCCCCGAGCGGTCGAAGGCGAGGACGACGTGGACCCGCTCTGAGGTGATCTCCCGGTAGACGTAGCTGGTCGACTCGTCGATGTGCCGGGAGCCGTTCAGGCGCGCTGCCAAGAGCGAGCCAGAGACGTCGAGGTGCGCGACCTCGTCCGGCTGGCGAAGGCGGGCCTTCTCGTAGACCCCGGTCGCCCCCCCGCCCTTGAGCGAGAGGCGGACGTCGCCGGGGAGGCGCCGGCTCTCCTCCTCGAGCAGGAGCTTCGCGAACCGCTCCACGAGGCCGTAGGTTACGGCGAGCTCCCCGCCGCGCTCGGCGACGAACCCCCGCTCCTTGAGCTCCCGCTCCAAGCGCTTCTCCTCGGCGTCCCGCAGGCGATGCTCCGTCTCCGCCTCCGCCCGGCGGCGGGCCTCCGCCCGCTCCTCCTCGAGGCGGCGTCGTTGCGCCTCCGTCGCGCGTCGCCGCTCCTCCGCCTCGCGTTCGAGCTCCCGCTCCCGGCCCTTGAGGCTCTTCGAGACCCGGTCCGTCAGCTCCTGTCGCTGGGGCGGCGAGAGGCGCGCGAGCGTCTCCCCGAGGGGGGAGGCGCCGAGCGACCGGCCCGCGCCGCTCGGGGTCGCGATCGTCAGGCTCCGGCCCTCCGCCCGGGCCGGGGGGGCCGGGCCGGACCGGTGGAACAGCCGCTTCAGCCACGCGACGAACCGGGCGAACGCCGCCCGGATCCGGGCCCCGAGGCCGGGCCGGGGCGGCGGCTGGTTCCACGAGGCGTCCGGCGCCAGCAACGCCGACTCGAAGTCCGCCGAGAGATCGATGGGGGGAAGGCGCGACCAGTCGACCGACCGGGCCTTGGCGAGGCGCGCCTCGAGTTCGGCGATCTGGCGGGCGACCTCGGCATCGCTCTTGCGCTCGAACTCGGAGAGCTCCCCGGCCCGTCGGTCGTACTCGCCCATCAGGCGGCCGACCCGGCGGGTCGACTGCCGGCGCAGCCGTTCGCGCAGCCGATCGAGCCGGCTTTTGAGCGCGGCGTCATCCCGCGCCTTCTCCCGCAGGAGGTCGCGGGCGCCGTCGACCCCGCGCTCCGCGAGCGCCCGGACGAGCGCTTCGCGGTCGAGGGCGTCGAGCAGGTCGTCGGAGACGACGTCGTCCGCGAACGCGGCGCAGTCCGGCAGCTCGAACGGACCGCTAGAGGGGAGCGTCGTCGTTGTCTTCCTCCGTGCAGGAAAACAGCGAGAACTCCTCGAGCAGCCGATAGACGCTCAGGGCGGCGTCGGTCGGCGCGATCCCCGCTCCCGGATGCTCCCGTTCGGCGACGAACCGCGAGAAGCCGCGGAACCGCGGGAACAACGGGCCGTCCGTCGCGAGCCCCGCCGACAGGGTCGCGTCGTCCTTCAGGCGACGGCCCTCGCCGACCAGCTCCTCGGCCTCGCCCTTGTTCTCCTTGAGGACGGTCCGGAAGTACCGGCACCAGTAGACCCCCGCGCTCCGCTTCAGGGCGGGGGCGAGGTACTGTTCGATGAAGTCGTGCACGCGCTTTTCGTTCTGCCGGAACGAGTCGCCGCTCCGCGCGCGGATCCGTCCCCGCATGGCGTGCAGGAGGCCGGCCTTCAGGTCGGCGCTCGACGGGATCGGGCGGCCGGCAAGGAGCGCGATCGCCGCCGTCCGTTCGGCGACGTCGACGAGGGTCCGGTTGGAACCGACCTCGCCGATGTCCGGGTTCTCGTCGCTCATTCTAAGGCGCCACGCCTCGACCACGCGGACCCCCGCATCGACCAGGATCTCGGGCAGGAACGTCCCCGGCTCGTCCGACCGGCCGAGCTCCACGATCCGGCGGTTGCTCGCGTGGCGGTCGTTGAAACCGATGTGGACGCTCGTCAGGCGGTCGGAGAGCGGGTCGTTGATGTTGTCGAGGTCGGAGAGGTTCGAGGTGCCGATCGCGACGAACGACCCGGGAAAGCTCTCGCGGGACTTCGACGGGGTCACGGTCCCCTCCTGCAGCGACTGCAGGAGAACGTTCTGCGTTCCGAGCGGCAGCTTGCCGATCTCGTCGACCAGGAGGAACCCCCGGTTCGCCTGCAGGAGCTTGCCCGGCTCGAGCACGAGGGGGCTCATCGGATCCCCGACCTCCTCGAGCTTGCGCAGGTTGATGTTCCCCGTGAGATGGTCGGGGAACACCTCGGAGCTTCCCTGCAGCCGCGCGAACCCGTACCCCTCGCGGAGCCGGACATACTCGGCCGGGACCTTGGTGCCGTCGACCGTCCCCGGGTCGAAGCGGGCGAGGTCGCCCCCGGGAGAGAATCGGCGACGGCAGATCGGGCACGGCGGGAACCGGGCTGCCGCGGCGCGGTCGACCAGGCTGAGCGGGGAGTCGAGCACGGGGCATCCCTGGACGACCCAGACGTCCTTCGGGAACAACTCCCAGAGGTCCTTGGCGAGGCTCGTCTTGCCGGCCCCGGACGGACCGAAGAAGAGGAGATGCGACCCCGCGACGAGCGCCGCGACGAGGTCCTCATACGTCCCCTCCGGGAGGATCGTGCGGGGGAACAGGGCGCGGATCGCCTCGTCGTGGCTGTACCCCTGACGACGCAGGCCGTCGATCGTCCGCAGGATCGTGTGGCGGAACCGCTCCGCGGGAGACTCCAGGACCGGGTACGCGGCCTTCACCTCGGCCGCGGTCGAGCGGGTTCCCAGGGCGGGCGGCTCTCGGGGGGCGGCCACGGGCCGCGCAGTTGGGTTCAGGATAAGAGATTGCCGCGTGCGCGCACGGCGGGGAGCCGGCTCGTCTGCCCCGTCGGCGCCTCCGGCGCGCGGCGCGGGGTCCGTCGTTCGCGACATGGTTAAGTAGGCTACCCCGCTCCGCGGCCCGCGACCGATGGCCGACAAGGAGACGTCCTCCTCCCGCAAACCCGCGCTCGCGCGGGGCGTCAAGGACAAGTGGCGATCCAAGCACTGGATCCGGGTCCGGGCGCCGGGGCTGTTCCAGCACGTCGAGCTCGGGGAGACCGTGGCGACCGAACCCGAGCAGGTCGTCGGCCGGACGATCGAGGCGACCCTCCCGGAGCTGTCGGGGACGCCGGACGCGGGAAAGGCGCACGTCAAGCTCCGCTTCCAGATCGACCGGCTTGGCGGGGACGGGGTGGCGGAAGCCCGGTTCATCGGGCACGACCTGACGTCCGACTACGTGCGGCGCCTCGCGCGGCGCAAGCGCTCGAAGATCGACATCTCCGTGATGGTCACGACCAAGGACGGGGTCAAGTTCGTGTTGAAGCCGGTGGCGGTCGGCGAGCAGCGGCTGCAGACCCGCCTGCGCGCCGAGCTCCGGCACCGGATCGTCGAGATCCTGAATACGCAGGCCCACCAACGCACGGCGCCGCAGTTCGTGGGCGACATGTTGCAGGGGGAGCTGTCGAAGGCGCTCTCCCACGGCGTGAAGTCCCTCTACCCCCTCAAGAAGATCGAGATCCGCCGCTCGGAAGTGCTCGGGGTCATCTCGGACGAGATCCCCGTGCCGGAGCCGGCCGCCATCCCGGACGCTCCCGCGCCCCCCGCGGAGATCGCGGAGGACGGCGGACCCGCGGCCTAGCGGCCGGGGGAGAGCCGGATGGCGCGACCGTTCGCTGTCGGAGTGGCTCAGCCCGGTAGAGCACGGGACTCATAGCGGAACGTCCACGACGTTCCGGGAGACATCCTGGGGCCGGGGGTTCAAATCCCCCCTCCGACACATTTTACCGATACCTCGCCGAGGTTAGAGGGAGCTTGAACCGACCCGGGCCCCGGCAGGGTCACCGTCGACGGTCGTCGATCCGGGATCGATGATTGCACGCTCCACCAAGACGATCCGAGGAGCCCGGGAGAACGAAGCGGGGAGTCGGAGGCGGCCGATCCGAAGAGTCTCGTCAACCGATCCTCCCAGCCGTGCGAATGAACCGTCACGGGGGAACGGATCGAGCCACGAGCTGTACGGGATTTCCGTCGGGGTCACCGACCCACGCCGACCGTAGGGCGCCCCCGGCGAAGGTGTGGGGAGGACTCAGGGACGGAGCACCGTGAGAGAGCATCCACGAGAACGCGGCATCGGTATCGGCCACCCAGACCACCACCTCGCCCCGCGGCGGTCCTCCGCCACCGGAGAGTCCGTGGTCCCGCTCCAGAGCCTCGACGGTCGACACCCCGAGATTCAACTGACCCAGCTCCATTTCGACATGGGTCGGTGGACCTCCCTGGGGCGCCCGGAACGTCTCTGTGAACCCCAAGCGGCCGCGGTAGAACTGGAGCGACTTCTCGATGTCGTTCGTGTAGAGGTTGTACAGGACGTTCGTGAAGGTCGGACGGGCGGCAGGGTTGGGGGTCGCGCGCACCGGGAGCTGAGTATAGAACACGATGCGGTTCCCGTCGGGATCGGCCACGCAGGCGCTGTGAATGTACCCCAGAAAGTCGTACGGGGGTTTCACCGACGGTGCGCCCTTGGCGACGGCCCATCCGTACGCGCCGTCGACATCCTCCGTCCGGAGAGCCACCTCAAAGCGAGGCGGCCCTCGGCCGGTCGGAATGCCGTGCGTGCGTTGCAAGGCACCGAACGAGGCGACTCCGAGCGTGAACGAACCGAGTTTGAGCTCGACATGGTCCGGCGGGCCCTCCTTGGGTAGCCGAAAGATCTCGGTGAACCCCAGCGCGCCCCGGTAGAACCGGAGCGACGCGTCGAGGTCAGCTGAATAGAGATTCACCTGAGGATCCACGAAGGCGGCCGGTGGAATCGTGCCGTTCGGATCGGGCATCCGGGTTTCTCGCTCCCACCCCAACGGGCCCTCCCTGAGTCCGCGTCCCGGTGGATAAAGGGTCAGGGAGTCCGGCTCCTAAAATCGGCCGTTCGGCTCTCGACGCCAATGGATCGGACCGATCTCCGCATCTTCTCCCGGTTGGTCACGGACGCCCTCCGTTCGGACGAAGCGATCGGCCGGGACGTGGGGCTAACCGGCAAGGCGGTTCGCACCCGTCGCCAACGACTGGAGGCCGCCGGAGTCCTATCGGAGTACGGCATCCACCCGGCCGCCGAGATTCTCGGCCGACACGCGCGTACGTGGCGATTCGTGGGAAGGGACGCGCCCGGGCTTCCCGTATCCCGGTTGGCCGAGATCGAGGATCTCGCGTACGTGCTACGGTTCCGCCCGAACTTGCACGTGGCCGTTCGATTCACGAAGGAACCCGACCCGCCGGCCGATCCGAACCTCTCCCGGATACTGGGCCGTCCGATCGAAGGACCTCCGGACGGGCGTCCTTCGGCTTCGTCGATCTCTGCCGACGAACTTTCCCGGGCGGATTGGAAGGTGTTGGAGGCGGTGGTTCGATCCCCGCGCGCATCGTACTCGATCAAGGCCAAGCAGGCGGACGTCTCGGCCCGGACCTTTCGTCTCCATCAGTCGAAGATGGAGGCCACGGGCGCCCTGGAATGCGTCATGATCCTGAACCTGGAACGAGAGGCGGGTCTTGCGACCTACGGGATCTGGCTCAAGGTGGACGATTCGTTCGATGAGAAGGCCCTGGAGCTTCCGCGCCTCTGGGATCGTCCCCACTGGACCCAGAATCCCCGCGGAGTGTTTCTGCTCGGAAGCGCCGAGAGCTACTTCGAGGCACGCGAAGTGGAGCTCCGGCTCCGAGCGCTTCCGGGCGTTGTTGGCGCCGATCCGCTCATCCCGGCGGGGGGGTTCTTCGCGCGCGAGCGCTTCCTGAAGTGGATTCGGGCCGAGCGCGACCGATTCTTCCCATCCCCCGGTCCGAACTCGTAGGCGGCTTCGTCGCTGGTGGTCCCTCCCCGAGGACTCCCGGCACGCCCCGAAGTCGGGGAAGGAGGCGTTGGGTCCCCTCTCCGCGATACGCGACGTCGGGGAGCGGCACGGATCGGCGATGCCGCCGTCCTATACCTCTTGCCGAGCTCCCCCCGTAGATCGACGAGGCTCGAACGAGGGGGCGTATCGGATGGGCACCCTCTCCGAGCCGGCCCTCCCCACGAACGACGGCGGTGGATCCGGCACCGGAGGCCGGTGCGGTCGGGCCCTCAGACGCTCCACTCCCATACCCGGGGGAACGAAAGAAGCCGGAGGCGTATCTGGGGAGCCCGGGTGGTAGGACGATGGGGACCCTGCGAACTCTTCCGACCTACGAGGTCGTTCAGCGCACCTACCCGCGACCGACCCGCGAGGGCGACGAGATCGCGAAGGCGATCGGACGGGCGATCGACGGGGCGCTCTCCCAGATCGGCCACCAGGCCCGAATCGGGCGGCGGCCGACCGTCTCGGCGATGCGGGCGACCGCCGAGACGCTGCTGGACGAGGAGATCGAGACCGCCGGGGAGGATCTCTCGCCCGAGCTCCGGGCGAAGACGCTGACGGAGATCCAGGGGGTCTTGCTGGCGTACCGCGCGAGTCCGATCCTTGGACTGCCGCGCCCCAAGTCCCGACTGATCGTGATCGGGAACGAGGTGGGGATCTACGCGCAGCCGGACTACTGGGACGGCGCCCGCCGGTTCTTCGAGATGAAGAGCTACCTGGCCATCCCGCCGCCTCCCGATGTCGCGCTGCAGCTGCGGCTGTTCCAGCTCGCCTTCCCCGGGCTGGAGTCGATCCTGATCTGCCTCGACCGACATGCGAGCCCGGTCACGGTCCGCACCCTCACCCTCCCTCCCCCCACGCCCGAGGAGTCCGCGCTCGCACTGCGCCGGGCCTACGACCTCGCCCGGGAGCACGGCGAGCCGAAGGTCCTCGAATACCTCGAGGGCCCGTTCGTACCGTACCCAATCCCTCCGCCCGTCCTGTGACCCGGGGCAACCGGATCCGCCCGGCGGACCGCCGGAAATATTTGGTCGGACCATCCCTCGGGGGAGGACGGTCCGACCGCCGGGGGAGAGGGCGTTCTAGGGCAGGGCCACCCTGGGCTCCGTCCGGGGCGCCGTCCGGGGGCCGAGTGGAGTGGGCTCGGCGGGGTTCCGGTCCGTCACTCGCCGCTTCTCCTCGGCCCGAGGGACTCGGGCCACCGTTATAGACCCTTGGTTAGGACCTAAACAGCGGCAAACGGCCACGAATTATCCGGCGTTGTTTCCCATAGTGCCGCGGGCCGCGGTACCGGGGTCCGTGAGCACCCATCGCTCGTAGGCGGCGAAATCGAACTCCCGACCGAGGTACCGGCGGACCAGCTCCGCCGCGGGGCGACGGCTACCGGGGATCAGGATCTCCTCCGCGTACCGTTCCGCGGCGGCCCGGTCCGTCAACGATCCGCTGCGGTGGAACGGGGTCAGTAGGTCGCGCGCGATGACCGCGGACCAGAGGTAGGTGTAGTAGCACGCCGAGTAGCCGGTCAGGTGCCCCCACGCCGTCTGGGGGTGGTAGCCGGGGTCGAGCGGCACGGGGGAGCGTCGGTCCCAGACGGACCGGAAGACGGCCGTCGTGTCGATGCCGGCGGGGTCGCGCCGGTACAGGTCGAGCGATATCCCGGCCAGCGCGACCTGCCGCAACTGCCGCTCCGCGCGGCCGACCGCCTCCGCGGCGGCGAGCCGGCGGAGCAGGTCCGGCGGGATCGCCTCGCCCGTGTCCGGATTGCGGGCGAACCGGGCGAGGGTCGCCGGGTCGCGGGCCCACTCCTCGAACAACTGGGACGGTGCCTCGATGAAGTCGAGCTCGATGTACCCCATCGACGTGTACAACCACGGCCCGTGGCCCGAGAGCAGGTTGTGCAACAGATGCCCGAACTCGTGGAAGAACGTGATCACGTCCCGGTACTCCATCCGCGCCTCCGCCGTCGGGGTCCGCGCGTCGAGGAAGTTGCAGACGAGCGCCGCCTGCGGAAGGTCGCCGGTCGCCACGCCGGTCCGCACGTCGAACTGGGCCGCGTGGCTGTACTTGTCCGACCGAGGGACGAGGTCGAGGTAACACCGTCCCAGCGGGCGCCCGTTGCGCTCGACGTCGTACGCCTCCACGGTCGGGTGCCACAGCGGTCCCGGAGCGCACGGCCGGAACGCGATCCCGAACAGCTCCTCGCACAGCCGGAACAGCCCGTCGCGCACCGAAGGGTACGGGAGGTACGACCGGAGGACCCGGGGGTCGACGCCGAACTCCTCGCCTCGGATCCGCGTGTCGTAGTAGCCGTCGCCCCAGAAGCTCGCGTCCCATGGGTCGAGCGTCTGGGCCGACGGCTCGCTGCGGCGTTTGCGCTCGAGGAACCGGAGATGGTCGCGACGGGCGGGTTCGCTCAGGAGGCCCGCGAGCCGGTCGAGGAAGTCGGCGACCGCCTGGGGCCGCTCCATCATCTTGTCCTCGATGGCGAACTCCGCGTAGTCCGCATAGCGGAGGAGACGGGCGAGCTCGTGCCGCTCCCCCAGCAGGCGGTCCAGGACCGCGAGGTTCTCCGGGTGGGCGACGTTCAGCACCTCGGCGAGGAGCCGGCGGCGGACCTCGGCGTCGTCGCAGCTCGCTAGCACGGGAACGACGTCGGGGTACTTCGTCGTGATCCGGATCGTCCCGTTCGGGCCCGCGGCGTGCGCGGCGAGGTAGTCAGGCGGGAGTCCCTTGAGACGGCCGGGTCCGTCGAGCTCGATCGCGCGCTCCCCCTTCGCGATGTTGCTGCTGAACTGATTCACGGTCTGGTCGATCCGGTTCGAGAGGGCGACCAGCCGTTCGCGTCGCTCGGGAGGCTGTTCGACCCCCGCCCGCCGCATCTCGCGCAGCATCTTTTCGACCGCGAACCGCTCGTCCGGCCCCGCCTCTCCGAGCTCGATCGCGCGCAGGGCACGGAACAGCCGGTCGTTCAGGCGCAGCTCGTTGAAGAACCGGTCCGACGCCTCCGAGATCTCCCGCGCGGCGGCGCGGATCTCGGCGTCCGGATGGACCTGGAAGAGGAACGACCCGTGGTTGCCGACGTCCCGCGCGCTCAGGAGGGCCCGGTCGAGCGGACGAAGGAAGTTCGCGAGTGTCGGGTTCCCCGGGAGCGCGAGGAGCTCGTCGACCCGGCTTCGGCTCTGGGCTAGGATGTCGTCCGCCTCGCGGCGCAGCTGTTCGGCGGAGAGCGAGAACGGCAGTCGGCCCAGCGTGACGGTCCGGGTCGATGTCGCGCCCGCCACCGAGGGTCCCCCGTCGGGGGACGCCTCGGCCCGTATATCCTCGACGCGGGTCCGGGCTAGCCGGACGTAGTCGGGCTCGAGGGCACCGCCCCCTCGAGCAGGGCGTCCAGCAGGCCGACGGGCGGGCATCCGAACCGCAGCAGCGTGTCGTGGAACGCCCGGAGGTTCCCGGAGAACCGGCTCGTGAGCAGGCGCTTGCGGACGTCCAAGATCGCGAGCTTCCCCAGCGTGTAGCAGAAGTACTCGGGGTCGAACGTCCCCCGGATCGCCTCCCGCTCGGCGGGGAGCCGGTCCAGGAACGCCTCGCGTTCGAACAACTGGGTCGCCTGCTCCACGGTCCACCCCTGCGTATGCATCCGGATCGAGGCGAGGAGCCGGCAGTCCCGCAGCAGCGCGTCCAACAGCTGCGTGGCTTCGGCCGCCACGGCCCCGGCGCCGAGCCCGGCTTCGATCGCGAGCTGCTCGGCGTAATGCGCCCACCCCTCGACGTACGACGGGGAGGCGTAGATCTTCCGGGTCAGCGACCCCGCGTTCGCGCGGAAGTGGAGCGCCTGCAAGTAGTGCCCCGGATACACCTCGTGGACGGCCGTGTTGCGCAGCATCGGGCGGTTCATCGTCCGCAACCACTCCTGCTGCTGTTCCGGCGTCCACGCCGGGTCGACGAGCGTGACGAAGTAGATCCCCTCGGTCACGTGGGCGTCGAACGGCCCGGGGGCGTCCATGCTCGCCGTGGTGGTCGACCGCCCCCAGACCGGGGTCTCCTCGACCCGCACGGCGGCCGGTTCCGGGATCGTCGCAAGCTGCTTCGCCTCGACCAGGGTCCGGCACTCGGCGACGTACCCCTGGGCGGTCGCGAGCAGCTCCCCGGCGTTCGGGTGGTCGTGCTGCAGATGAGAGAGCAACGCCGAGACGGGCAGGTGCTCGCCGCGGGCGAGCTCCTCGAGGCGCGCCCGATTGCGTGCGATGTCGGCGACGCCCGCCCGCTCGAGATCCTCGACCGGCGCCTCGATCCCTTCGCGCACGAACAGCAGTCGCTGGTACTTCTCCGGACCGAGGGCGAACGCCGGGTCGGCCCGCGGGAGCTCGGTCTCTCGCAGCCACGCAAGGAAGCCCGTCAGCGCCGCCTCCGCGGTCTCGCGCGGCGCCGCCACCGACGGCCCGAGGCCCTGAGCGGCCGCGAACGCCTCCGCGTCGCGGAAGTGCGACGCCAGGCCGCCGCCGATGGCGAGCGCCAGGTCGACGAACGGTCGCGGGAGCGGACCCGCGAGACGCCGGCGGCCCTGATCGAGAAGCTGCGGGGCGCCCGCGAGCGCGCGCGCGATCGCCTCCACCCGCGCGGGCGCTGGGGCGTACTCCCGGACGAGGTACGGGGTCAGGGAGAGGGCGCTCAGGTACGTCATCGGGTTCCGCTCGAGGCGTTGGGCGTCGACGAGGTCGAACCGGGACCCTTCGAGAACGAGGCGGAGGAGGAACTGGTCGACCCGACGATCGGGCGTCAGCCCCGTGGCATCGACGGCCGTGAGCCGGCCCAGGAGGTCGGTGATCCGGGCGCTCCACCGGTCCGTCGACGCAGGCGAGTAGTCCGGTAGGCGGCCATCGAACTCGTGGCGGCCGAGGCCCACGGCGACCGCCGGTTGGAACTCGAACAGCGCGTCCGCAATCTCCCGTTCGATCGCATCGATCCCTCCTCCGCTCGCCATGGCTCGAACGGTTGGGAGCACGGCAGGCTCTAAAGAGGTGGTATCGACGGGAACGAGCGGCGCGGTCACTCGACCCAGGTCATGCGGCAGTTGGGGCAGGTCCCGTTCTGCAACGGGGTCCGGCACACGAAGCAGGTGCCGAACGAGGACGGGGTCCGGCGCGCCGGAGGCGCGGGGTCCGCTGCCGCCGGCGGATGCGGCGGGGGCGGCGCGGACGGCACCGGGGGAGGTTCCGGAAGGGGCGGCGCCGGCGCCGCGGGGGGTGATTCGACCGGGGGTGGAGCGGAGACGGCGGCCGTCGGTGCGAGCACGGGGTCGGCCGGGGGGGCCGCCTCCGGAGCGTCCGGCGGGGCGTCGTTCTCCGGAGACGGGGCGTCCGGGCGGCGACGGCGGAAGAACATCATCGGCACGGTAGGGGTGAGACGCTTCTTTACTCCTCGGCCCGCAGCGGCGCATCGTTTTCTCCCGCACGGGGTTGGCCGGCCGTGGCGGAATCCCCGACCGAACGCCTGGCCCGGACCGGCGTGACGCTGCCGCCCCCTCCGCGGCCGGCAGGGACGTACTCCCCGGTCGTCCGGTCGGGAACGCTCGCCTGGGTCTCCGGTCAGATCGCCACCGAGCAGGGCGCGGTCGTCCGGCCCGGGTCCGTGGACCGCGACGTCCCCCTCGCGGAGGCCCAGGGCATCGCCCGGCGGGCGACGCTGCAGGCGCTGAGCGCTCTCGCGGCGTCCCTGGGGAGCGTCGACCGGGTCCGGCGGGTCGTCCGCGTGGGCGTCTTCGTGGCGGTCTCTCCCGGGTTCCACCGCGAGCACGAGGTTGCGAACGGCGCTACGCAGCTGCTGGTCGAGCTGTTCGGCGAGGACGGCCGACCGGCCCGGTCGACCGTGGGCGTCGCGGGCCTTCCGCTCGGCGCTCCGGTCGAGGTCGAGCTCTTGGTCGAGACCGGGTAGGGTGCCGTGGATCCGACCCCCTGGTCCGGTGTCTTCCGCGAGGGACGGGACCTCTTCACGCGCAACGCCGAGCCCGGACGCCGGGTCTACGGCGAGCTGCTCCGGACCGCGGGAGGGGTCGAGTATCGGCAGTGGGACCCGTTCCGCTCGAAGGTCGCCGCCCTCCTCGCGAAGGGCGCTTCGAACGAACTCCTCGACCCGGTCGGCTCCGTCCTCTACCTCGGCGCCGCCCACGGGACGACCGCAAGCCACCTCTCCGATCTGTGGCCCGACGCCCGGATCTTCCTTGTCGAGAAGAGCCCGTCGTCGTTCGCCCCTCTGCTGGCGCTCGCGAAGCGGCGCTCGAATCTGCTACCGATCCTCGCGGACGCCCAGCTCCCCGAGCGGTACCGGGCCGAGCTTCCTGAGGTCGATCTCCTCTACCAGGATGTGGCCCAGCGAGACCAGGCCCGGATCTTCGTGGACAACGCCCGAGCGACCCTCGCCCCGGGAGGCCGGGGCATCCTGATGCTGAAGGTCCGCTCGGTGACGCAACGACGTCCGTCCGCCTCGGTGGTCCGGGAGGCGCGCGGCGAGCTCGTCCGGGGCGGATTCAAGATCACGTCGGAGACGTCGCTCGCCCCGTTCTCCCGCGACCACGTGGCGTTGCTCGCGCGCCGGTAGCCCCTCTTCCCATCGTTCGCCGGGCGCTGCGCCCGAAAGTATCCCGCCGGGCTCGCTCCGCCGGGTGGAGGAGTGGCCCGATCGGAGTTCGGCCAACCACGGGCCCGGGCCGTCGTCCGATGGATCGGCCCGCTCCTCTCGACCGCGCTCCTGCTGATCACCCCCCCGGTCGGAACCTCCTTCACCCCCCGGCTGGGCGCGAGCGCAGGGACCGCTGCCTCGCCCCCGTCGGGCGGACCGAACCTGACCGTCGATCCGGCTTCGTGGTGGATGACCGGTGGGACCTCGGCCCCGGTAACGGCGGCGTGGACCGGGGTGCGCGCCGGGTGCACCGTGGAGCCCGAGTGGTACCGCTGGTCGGTCGGTGCGGGAGGCTCGGAGGGGCTTCTCCTCCCGACAAACCGGTCGACGGCCACGTTCAGCGCCGTCTCGAGCGAGAGCGGTCGAACGGAGATCTCGGTCGACGGCGCGGCCGAGGTCGACTGCGGCCGGAACGAGACCGCCGTGTACGGCCATGGCAACGCCACGATCCGTGTCGACGCACCGCTGGCCGTCGACGAGCTGCGGATCGCGCTCCCCTCCCGAGGCGACTCTCGGGAGGCAGAGGTCGAGGGGACGCTCCGCGGCGGTCAACCTCCGTTCGCGGTCCGCCTGGACTGGGGGGACGGGACTCTCACCAACGCCACCGTCGAGGCGGACGGCAACTTCTCCGTCGCCGGTCTGCCGGGGACGGACCCGAGAGGCCCGACCGTCGTCGTGACCGACTCGGCCGGCCTCGTCGCGCACGGGACGGTGGAGGAGAACTCCACGCGCTCCGGGAATTTTGTCGTGCTCATCGAGCCGTCGACGTACACCGCCGACGTCGACGTCCCGGTCACGTTCCAAGTGGTCGCTTCGACCGCCGGGAACTACTCCACGGTCGACGTGTGCGAGGACGCCGTCTCCCTCCCGGCGGGGCCGAGCCCGCCCCCGGCGAACGAGTTCACGTGCGCCTTCGCGAGTCCGGGCGTCGCCAACGTGTCGGTGGTGGCGGTCGAGAACTCGTTCCCGTTCGCCACCTCCTACGCGCAGCTCCTCGAGCCGGTCGTTCCGGCGTTCTCCGTCCGACCCGCCTCGAACGATACGCCCGGCGAAGTGGGCCGGGAGACCTACGTACCGATCGACCTCTACGGAGGGGTGCCGCCCTTCCGGCTCGCCTGGCGGTTCGTCGGGAACGGAACCGAGGCCACGTCCATAGTGCCGGGCGACGGCACCTTCCTGGCGCCCGTCACGCCGTCGATCGCCGGGTCCGAGCAGGTCGACGTCCAGGGGTCCGACGCGCTGGGGGAACCCGCGTCGAACGCGAGCGCCGCGATCTCCGTCGACGCGCCGCTCGCCGCCGAGGTCTCGGCGGCGCCGCTGCTCGCGCACAACGGAACGGGTCTCACGATCACCGGAGCGGTCCTCGCCGGGTCTCCACCGTTCGCATGGGTGGTCCTCGGCGGCCCCCTCCCGGGGAACCGCTCCCCCGACGCCGGAGGCCTCGCCGCCGACGGATCGTTCGCCTGGACGGGCATCGGTCGGGCGGAGGGTCCCCGGTCGGCGCAGGTCGTCGTCGTGGACTCGGCGGGAGCGGTGTGGACCGCGAATCGCTCCGAGGAGGCTGTCCCCCCGCTGTCGCTGACGCTAACGGTCCGGACGGAGGCGCCGGGCCGCTGGTCCGGGACCCTCGGGGTCGTCGGTGGAGACCCCCCCTTCCGCGTCTACGTGAACGGGTCCGACGGAGAGGAGTGGAACCGCTCCGGACTCGCGGACGGCCGCTGGAACCTCTCGGCGACGGCGCGCGGTTCGGGGAACGTGACGATTCACCTGTCGCTGGTCGATCGGATCGGGGTGGGCGCCAACGTCTCCGCTTCCCTGGACCTCCCCGCCGTCCCCGTCACGAATGCCGATCTCCCGGCGATCGTCGCAGGGGGCGTGGTGGCGCTCGTCGTGGCCGCGGGGACGGTCGCGTTCCGTCGCGCGCGGCGTGCCGCCCGGACGGAGGCGGTTCCGCCGCTCGAACCGACCGAGGCGCTTCGCGCCATCATCGCGCCGGCGGACGGCGCCGACCGGGCCGTGGTCGAGCTCCTCGCGGAGGAGCAGGGGATCCCGATCGCCACGGTCCGGCAGACGATCGACCGGCTGATCGCCGCCGGCACGATCCGGGCCGAGCGGGGTGCCGACGGCGAGGAGATCCTCGCCTGGAGACCCCTGCCGTGACGCGCCCGATGTCCTTCCCCTTAGGGACGATCGTCGTCGCGCTCCTCCTGGCGGGGATGGGGGGCCCGGTCGGAGCGCGCCCGGCCATCCTCGTCCCGGCCCCGGGGCCCGCCGGGCACTCCGGGACGCCGAGCCCCGTCACCAACTTCACTGCCGCGATCAATCGGATGGTGGAGCTGGTCGGCTTCGCCGGAAGCGGCATCCTGGCGCTGGTCTGGGCCCGCGTCGCCCTGAGCTGGTTCTCGAACGACGTCACGAAGAAGATCCAGGCCAAGGACCGGGCGCGCGATGCGCTGGTCGGCTCGCTCCTGTTCACCGCCGCGGTGACCGGACTCGCCTGGGGCCTCGCGCACTGGGTCGTCACCGGCACGTAGGGGCGAGTGTGATCGCGCTCGACCTGCCGAACATCGTCCAGACGGTCCTGTTCCTCCTGTTCGCCGACCTGACCGCGCTGGTCGCGGCGGTGATCGGCCCGACGTACGACAACCTGCTCGTCCCCGAACTCGCCGTCGCGTCCCTCTACCCTTCCCTGTACGGCACGGTCACGAACCCCACGAACTTCCTCGCGATCGCCGCTGGCTTCTCCGACTACGTCGTTCGCAACGTCGTCGACCCCCTGACGGCGCTCGTCGCCCTCGGCGTGGCGGTCCTGTACCTGGCCCGGACCGTCTCGATGCGCTGGCACCAGCTGTTCGATGCGCTCCTGCCCCGGCTGGTCCTCGCGGTCGTGGGGGCGAACTTCACCGTCCCGATCGCCGGGGCCCTCCTCGGGGTCGCCGGCGCCCTCTACCCGGTGATCGCCGGATGGGACGGAGGGGCGTGGACCCATTGGGTGAACCTGGCGGGGTGGGGAGAGTTCCAGTACTCCTGGGACAACGGCGTCCTCGCCTTCGTCCTCTCGTTCGTCGAGTTCGCGATCGTCTTCGCGCTCGTGCTCTCCGTCGGCGTCCGGGACGCCCTGCTCGCCGTCCTCCTCGTCGTCCTACCGGTCTTCACGCTCGTCTGGCCGTTCCGCCCGCTCTCGCCACTCGCTCGGCGCGCCTGGCTCCTGTTCGTCGAGCTCGCGTTCCTTCCGTGCGTGCTGGTCGTCCCGCTCGAGCTGGCGGTCCACAGTCCGAGCCCGGTGCTGCTGGTCGCCTACCTAGGGGCGGCCCTCGCCTCCCCGTTCCTGCTCTCGCTCGCCGGCACGAACGTCGCGTGGCTCGGCTTCGCCTCGGCCGGCGGAACGGCCGGTCCGGCGGTGCAGCGCTCGCTCGCGACCGCCCCCAGCGCCCCGTCCCGCTACGCGAGCCCGGCCCTCGCCGCGCCGTCGTCCCCGGGCGGCAACGTGGCGGGGCGGGCGGTCGGCGGGACCGTGCGCGCCGCGGGGAGCGCCGCCGCCCCGATGGCGGCGCCGGTCGCGCTCGCCGAGCTCCTCGGTCACGGGGCCGCCCACCTGGCCCGCCACGTCCGGACCGTGGCCGGAAGGACGGGGGGGCCGCCTCGGGTCGCTCCGCCTCGGCCCGGGGGCCCGGGATGACATGGCCCCGGGGGAGGACCCGCCCGCGGTCGAGCTGCCGGAGCGGCTCGACCGTCCGCTACGCCTCGGTCCGTTCCGCTCCGCGCGCGACGCGCTCAAGTGCGTCGCCTACGCGGCCGTCGGAGCGCTCCTCGTCCCGTTCCTCGGTCCGCTCGTCTGGATCCCGTTCGCCGTCGTCGGGGTGGCGGCGTCGCTCGGACGAACGGACGGGGGTGGCGTCGACGACCGCGCCGTCCGCTACCTGTTCTGGCGAGCCCGACGGCTCGTCGGGGGTGTCGGCGTGACGCCCGGCGGCGAGTCCCCGACCGGGCGTCGCGCGATCGTCCGCCTTCCGTCGTCGTTCGCGGCGGTCGTCCGCGTGGGGGGCCTGCCGCTTGCCTACCTCCCGGCCGCCGACCTCACCCGCTGCTTCGAGCGGTACCGCGAGCTCCTGCGTGCGTTCGACGGCAGCTTCCTCGTCCACTCGACCCGGGCGCCGATCCATCCGACCCCGTTCCTCCCCGCCGAACCGACCCCCGGCGGGCCGGAAGGCGCGGCCCGGGCGGGGTACCGCGAGCTGGTCGAGGTGATCGTCCGACGTCGGCACGTCCGCCAGGTCTTCCTGGCGATCGCCACCGGCGAGCCGGGGCCGGACGGGATCGCCCGCCTGGAGACCCAGGTCGCGACGCTCCTCGACCGACTGCGCGCCCTCGGCCTTCGGCCCGCTCGCCTGCGGGACCGAGCGTTGTCGGAGGCGATCCGGCGGCTCGGCCTCACGGAGGTCGGAGCGAGCCGATGATCGCCCGGGTGCGTCGGTCCCCACCGCTCGGGTTCGATCCGTTCGCCGCGTCGGTCGGGTTGGCGCTGATCGTCGGAGCGCTCGCGGTCGTGCTGCCCGCGCTCGCGGTGCTCACGGGCACGCTCGCGGCGCTCGCCCTCGCCTCCTGGGCCGTCCGCCGCCGGCGGCTCCCCCGCCTCTCCCGGGGGCGCCGGACCCCCCTCCGGGGCGGGTCGGTCGTGCTCATCGGCGCGGCCGGGGTGCTCTACCTCGACCCGCCTCCGCCGTTCGCCCCGTTCCGCTCGCTGGGCCTTGCCCTCGCCCTCGTGCTCTTCTGGGTCGAGGCCGGAGATGCGAGGTCTCCGCGCCCCTGGGAGGGGACGTGAACCCCCCTCGGCCCCGCTCCGCCCCGGCCGAGGGGAGCTCGTGGCTCGTCGTCGGTCGTCGCTACCTCGCGCCGCTGCTCGTCCGTCGGTTCCCCCCCGAAGTGCCGTTCGGCTTCCTCGGTCGCGTCCTCCCGACGCACGCCGAGGTCGACCTGAGCCTCGAGGCCCACCGGCTCCCCTCCGAGCAGGCGCTCGCGATCGCCCGCGGCGCCAAGGCGGTCGCCGAAGCGGAGCTAGCGACCGGGGGCGGCGATGCGTCGCCCGCGGAGCTGGAACTCGAGCGGTCGGCCGCCGAGGCGCTGGGCCGCGACGTCGCCCGGAGGACGCAGGAGCTGTGGAAGGTCGGGCTCCGATGCGTCGCGAACGGCGCTTCCCGCGCCCGGGCGGAGGCCGAGCGGCTCCGCCTGTCGGAGCGGTTGGCGGAGTTCGGCTTCCGCACGCGCATCCCGCGGTTCGAGGTCCGGTCGGCCCTCGGGCCGACCGGGTTGGCGGGCGTCGAGCCCCGCCCGGCCGGATACTGGCAGACGCTGCCGACCGACGGCGTGGCGGCGCTGTTTCCGTTCGTCGATGAGACCGTCCTCGAGCCGACCGGGATCCTCGTCGGCCTCTCCCTCGCGAACGCGAGCCCGGTGTTCCTCGATCGCTGGGGCCACGCGAGCCACTCCTGGGCCGTCTTCGGGACCACCGGGGCCGGCAAGACGTTCGCCGCGGCGCTGACGCTCCTTCGGTCGCGCTGGCTGCGCCCCGAGACCCAGCTGATCGTCCTGGACCCCCTCGGAGAGTACGGGCGGCTGGTGCGGGCGCTCGGCGGCGTGGTGATCCGGCCCGCCGGGGGCGGCCCGGAGCGGATGAACCCCCTCGACCCGAACACCACGGCGGGCGACCGTAACGAGAAGGCCGCTCGGGTCGGGGCGATGATCCGCGCGCTGTTCCCGAGCCTGCGGGACGAGGAGGCGGCCGCCCTGGACGGCGCGATCCGCCGCCTGTATGCCCGGGGCGGTGCGGCGCCCACCTTCGACGAGCTATACGCCGAGATCGACCGGTCTGGGTCCGCGAGCGGCCGCCTCCCGGTGCTGATGGAAGTGTTCCGCAGCGGGTCGCTCCGGAACCTCAACGGGCCGACGAGGGTCACGACCGACGCCGCGACGGTCGCCGTGGACCTCTCGGGGATCGCCGACGAGCAGATGCCGTTTCACCTCACCTACGTGCTCGACTGGGCGTACGGCCGGCTGCGCGCCCGTACCGGACCGACGATCGTCCTTCTGGACGAGGCGCACCTGCTCGCCCGGTTCGACGGGACCTCCGAGTTCCTCGACCGGCTCGTGCGCCACATGCGCCACTTCGAAGGGGGCCTCCTCCTCCTGACGCAGAACCCGGACGACTTCCTCGCCCGGCCGAGCGGCCGCTCGCTCTTGAGGAACCTCTACGCGACCGCCTTCCTGCGGCTCCCCGAGGCGTCGCCGGCCACCCGGGAGTTCTTCGCCCTGAGCGCCGCGGAAGCGGAGTGGCTGCCGCGGGCCCGGCTCCCGAAGGAGGCCGGCTACTCCGAGGCGCTCTGGCGGGTGGGGGAGTGGCACCTGCCGCTCGCGATCGTCGCCTCCACGCCGGAGTACGAGTTCCTCACCGCGACCCTCGGTCCGGAGACGCCGGACCCGGCGTAGGCCGGCTTCCCCTCGAAGGCGGGTTTTATACCCCGCGCGGGACCCGTCCAGCCCGTGGGCGAGGAGGCGACGGCGGACGGCCCCCCGCGTCGCCGCGCGAGCTGGAGCCTGAAGTCGATCGTGGAGGACGTCGCGGGTCGTCCGATCGCGGAGCTCCAGGACCCGGGCCGTCCCGTGCACCCGTACCTCGCCGGTCGGTCGGAGCCGCCCGGCGGCCCGCCGGTCGCCCCAGGCCCCTCCGAGGAGCCGTACGATCCGGTCGAGAACTTCTATCCGCCGCTCGTCGGCGCGACCGGCCGCGAGTTCCACGGGCCGGACCACCAACATCACGCCGAGACCCTGGAGCGCCACCGACCCGACCCGGCCTCCGCCGGCGGCCGCGCCCCGACCCCCGGGCCGCTGCACCGTCCCGAACGCCTCTACCTGCACTACCTGCTCCTGCACGTCGACCGGCTGAGCGACTCGGGGCTGCGCTACCTTCAGCAGAGCGTCGAAGAGGAGCTCGCCCACCGGGCCCGCCCCGCGGCTCCGGTCCCCCCGGCTCCCGAGAGCCCGGCGGCCTAGCGGTCGACGACCCCGCGCCGGGCCGCCTCGGCGGCCAGGGCCTCGAACGTCGGGCCGTCGTACTCCACCCCCACGGCGTTCCTTCCGCAGTCGGCCGCCGCCCAGAGCGTCGTGCCGGTCCCGGCGAACGGGTCGAGGACCGTGTCGCCGACGACCGAGAACATCCGCACCAGCCGGCGCGCGAGCTCGTCGGGAAACGCCCCCGTGCGGCCGCCGGGGCGAGTCTGCCGGGCGCCGCGCACGTCGCTCCAGACCTGGCTGAACCAGGCGTCCCGCTCGGCCCGCGTGAACCGGCTCGCCGCGCGGCGGGGGTCGTGCGAGGGGAACCGTCGGGGATCGCCGTTGCGGAACAGCAGCACGAACTCGCAGTCCAGGGTGACATAGGCGTTCGGCGGAAGGAACCCGGAGCCGAGGAACGCGTTCGGCCGGTTCGTCGGCTTCTTCCAGAGGAGGTACGGCAGGGGCCGGAGCCCGACCCGTTCCGCCGCCACGAGCGTCTCGGCGTGGTTCGGCCAGAGGCGGAACCCCTCCGCCGACCGGCGCAGGGCGTCCCCGACGACGATTGCGAGGAGCCCTCCGGGCACCAGGACCCGGCGGCTCTCCTTCCACGCCGCCTCCAGGACCCGGAGCATCCCCCGGTAGGTGCGGGCCCCCAGGGCCCGGAACAGGGCGTCCCACTGGGGGACCATCGGATACGGAGGCGACGTCACTATGAGGTCGATCGACGCGTCGGAGATCCCGTCCATCCGTCGGGCGTCGCCTTGCAGGAGGCGCACCCGACCGGGCGGGCTCCCGCGCACGACGGTCCGAGGCCCGGAGTGGTTTATACGACTCCCCTCTCGGACGAGGCATGCGGCTCGAGCGACCGGTCCTGCAGGTCGCCCTCGACTTCGAGAACCTCTCCCGCGCCCTGACCGCCGCGCGCGAGGCGGTCGAGGGGGGGGCCGACTGGGTCGAGGCCGGGACCCCCCTCATCAAGAGCGAAGGGCTCGACGCCGTGCGGCAGCTCAAGAAGGCATTCCCCGACCGTCGGATCGTCGCCGACATGAAGATCATGGACACGGGCGCCTTCGAGGTCGAGATCGCGGCCAAGGCCGGCGCGGACGTCGTGACGGTGCTCGGGGCCGCGGACGACGACACGATCGCGGAGGCGGTCCGCGGCGGCGAGCTGTACGGTGCGGAGGTGGTCGTCGACCTGCTCGGGGTCAGCGACCCCGTCGCGCGCGCCCGCCGCGCCGCCGAGCTCGGCGCCGCGGCCGTCTGCTGGCACGTGGGGATCGACATGCAGATGCGGGCCGACGCCCCGTTCGCCCGGTTGGCCGAGCTCGCGCACGGCTCCCCGATCCCCATCGCCGTCGCCGGGGGGCTCACGAGCGAATCGGTCGCCGGCGCCGTCCGCGCCGGGGCGCAGATCCTGATCGTCGGGGGCGCGATCACGAAGAGCCCGAAGATCGCGGAGGCGACGCGGCGCATCCGAGAGGCGATCGCCACCGAGAAGGAGGTGCCGAGCGACATGTTCCGGCGGTACTCGGCGGACGAGGTCCGGACGGCGTTCGCGAAGGTGTCGAGCCCGAACGTCTCCGATGCGATGCAGCGGCAGGGGGCGATGCACGGCATCGTGCCGCACCTCGCGGATCGCGCAGCCCGCGTCGTCGGCCCCGCGGTGACGGTCGTCACGCGGGACGGGGACTGGGCGAAGCCGGTGGAGGCGATCGACCGGGCCGGCCCGGGCGACGTGATCGTGATCGACGCCGGGGGAGGCGCGACGGCCGTCTGGGGGGAGCTCGCGAGCTGGTCGGCGCACGGTCGGAAGGTCGCAGGCGTGGTCGTCGACGGGGCGATCCGGGACCTCGACGCGATCCTCGAGATCGGATTCCCGGCGTTCAGCCGCTCGGTCAGCTCGAACGCGGGCGAGCCGAAGGGTCTCGGAGAGATCGGCATCGAGGTGACGGTCGGCGGGCAACGCGTGCGCCCCGGCGACTGGATCGTCGGCGACCTGAGCGGCCTCGTGGTCGTGCCGCGCGAGCGCGCCGCCGAGATCGCGAACCGGTCCCTGGACGTGCTCGAGCACGAGAACCGAGTGCGCGAGGAGATCCGGCGCGGCTCCACGCTCGCGAACGTCCAGAAGCTCGAACGTTGGGAGCGGGTCGGCTGACCCGAACGCCGGGGCGAGGGGGAGGAACGACCCGTGAGCGCTGTGACGTCGATCGACGTGGAGGACTACGTGATCCTCGCACTGTTCGGGCTGATCCTGCTCCGCCGCACCTACATGATGACCCAGGGGGTCCCGGCCGGGGTCGGACGCCTCGTCGTTCTCCCGATCTTCTACGTGGCGATCTACACGGCGGAGCTCGCCGGGACCTGGTTCGCCGGCGTCGGCACCGGACGGGCGGAGCTGACGTACATCGCCCTCAGCGCGGACGCCGTCCTGCTCGGGGTCGGCACGTGGATCGCGTACCGGATCACCACCCGCCACGTCCACCTGTACCGGCCGACGCCCGGAGGCCCGTGGTACTACCGGCTGCGACCCCTCCTGCCGGTGCTCTACGTCGTGCTGTTCCTGCTGCGGGCCGTCATCGAGACCGTGATCGTGGGGAACGCCCCGTTCGCGGTGCCGACCACCGCCCAGTTCGAATCGATCTCGAGGACCGCGCTGTTCGCCCTGTTCGCCGTCGACGCGCTCTGGGGCCTCACGACGGGCTTCCTGATCGGCCGCAGCGGCGCCGTGTACGCGGCCTGGCAGCGGGCGGAGCGCGCGCCGCCCACCGCCCCCTCGCCCCCGGTTCCGCTGCCGTGAGCCCCCGGCCGCCCTCGGCGTGCCGTCCCACGGCCCGTCGGATCAGCGGGGTCGCAGCGACCAGCGCGTGACGACCGCCATCCCGGCGACGAAGACGATCGTGAGGGCGAGCAGGATCCCGAGGTACTCCGCCGGCGAGTACGGGTAGTACGCCTGGGACCCGAACGCATTCTCCCGCATGACGTCGACCCCGAGCGAGACGGGGTTCCACGCCGCGATCCCCTTGAGCCAGGCGGGGAACAGGCTCGTCGGGAACAGCGCGTTGGAGGAGAACAGCACCGGCAGGTTCACCAGGTTGACGAGCGCGAAGTACGACTCGATCTGCTCCGTCAGGAAGCCGAGGGCGATGAAGATCGAGGAGAAGAGCGCCGTCACGCACGCCATCGCGACCAGGATCTCGGCCGCGCCGAGGACGCCCGACGTCCCCGTGAGGGTCAGCCCGTTGAGGCCGGGGACGTGGGCGAAGGCGATCGCGATCGCGAAGACCACGGTGCCGAAGATCACCCCGCGGATGACGCCCGCGGAAACGCGGGAGGTGAAGATGATCTCGCGGGGGATCGGCGCCGCCGTCTCCTTCTTCAACGTGCCGAAACGGCGGGCGAAGATCACGTTCGCCCCGGCGAAGAGGCCGGTGAACAGCATGATGAAGCCGACCATCCCGACCGAGAAGTAGGAGAAGTAGTCCGGCGCCCCGAGGTAGACGGCGCCGGCCTCGGAGGCCGGGACCAGCTTCCCGAGGTTGAGGGCTTGGCCGAACAGCAGTAGGTAGAAGAACGGAAGCATCAGCGAGGAGACGATCCCGATCGGGGCCCGGATCCACTTGAGCAGCTCGCGCTGGGTGAGGGCGAGAAACTCGCGAACGGTCATCGGCCTCCCCCTCGGAATCGCTGGACGCGCACGGCCCAGTCGGTGGCCGAGGGACCTTCCTCCTCCCGGTACGCCCTACCGGTGAACTCGAGGAACACTTCGTCCAGCGAGGGGCGCTTCACCGACACCGTGGCGAGGCCCACGCCCGCCGCCAGGGCGGCCTGAACCGCCCCCGGTACGATGCTCTCTCCCCGCAGCGCCTTCAGCCGGTACGACCCGTTAGTACGCGCGACCCCGAGCACGCCCGGAACCGCTGCGAACGTGGCGGAGGAGTCGACGTCATCCCGCGTGGGGACGACCGTCACCACGTCGCCGCCGACCTTCTCCTTGAGCTCGGAAGGGGTCCCGATGGCGCGGATCTTGCCGTGATCGATGATCGCAATGCGGTCGCAGAGACTGTCGGCCTCGTCGAGATAATGGGTCGTGAGGAAGAACGAGTGCCCGCCGTCCTTGCGGAGGCTGCGGATCACCTCGGCGATGCCGGCCCGCGCTTGCGGGTCGAGCCCCAACGTCGGTTCGTCGAGGAAGAGGACAGCGGGAGTATGGACGAGGCTGGCTGCGATCTCCAGCCGGCGGCGCATCCCGCCCGAGTAGGTCTTGACGCGCCGCTCCGCCGCGTCCCCGAGCTGTAGCAAGTCTAGAAGCTGCTGGACGCGCCCGGCGGTTTCCCCAACGGGGACTCCGTAGAGAGCCGCGGCGAGCTTGAGGTTCTCCCGCCCGGTCAGGTCGTCGTCGGCCGTCGACTCCTGGAAGATCACCCCGATACGGCGACGGACCTCCGCGGGCCGAGCGAGCACGTCGACACCGTCGACGGTCGCGCGGCCCCGGGTCGGGCGAAGTCCCGTCGTGAGCATGTTGACCGTAGTCGTCTTGCCGGCACCGTTCGGCCCGAGGAAGCCAAACACCTCCCCTTCGCGGACCCGGAACGAGACGTCGTCGACCGCGGTGACCGACTCGCCGAAGACCTTCGTGAGGCCCCCCGCCTCGATCGTGTCCGTCATCGCCGTCCGCTACGCCCTACCCGCACGCCCGGAACCCGCCGCGTCCGACCGTGCGGGGCCCCGGGCAACCCGGGGTTCGCTTAAGGAGTTGCGTCCGGGGGCGCCAAGCTCCCGAAACCTAACGCCCGGGGTCTGTCAGCTCATGCACTATCCCCGACCGAGCCCACGCGCCGTCCCGTGCTGCCTGCCCCCATCGCCGTTGATGTCGATTCGGTCCGGTCCACCGGTGCTCCCACCCGAACGGGTATACGACGTCCCAGAGCAGCAACCGCTCGGGCTCCGCGAGCGGCAGGGTCAGGCGGCGCCGTCCCCGGACCGCGGCTTCGAGCTCGGGGAGGCTCAGCCGGCCCGCGTCGTGTTCCCGGAGGGCGCCCACGATCTTCCGCACCATGCCCCAGGCGAACGACCTCCCCCGTACTTCGATGACCAACCCTCCGGCCACTGGGGTGACGGTCACTGCCTCGACTTCTCGGAACAGTGCTTCCCGGAGCGAGACCCCTCGGCCGAACGAACGAGTATCGACCGGCCCCGCGAACAGATCGCCGGCCCTCGACCACCGCTCGGGGTTGTTGCCCGCCCACGGTTCGTAGTATCGGTAGACGCGCCGAACGGCGTGTCGGATCTTGAGCGTTTCCGGAATGCCGGCGGCGGCCGTAAAGAATATCTCCGGCGAGATCCCGTTGAGGGCCCGTAGGAGCGCCGGCGCGGCGATCTCGGTCCGGACGGCCAGTGCGTTCGCTCGGGCGCTCACCCCGCGATCGGTTCGGCTCGCGACCTCGAGCCGTATCTCCGCGGGGTGATGGCGGAACAGCGTTCGGCCGAGTCGTTCCCGTATCTCACCCTCTACCGTTCGGCGGCCGGGCTGGCGGGCCCACCCACTGTACGCAGTCCCGTCGTACCCGAACCGAAGCAACCAGCGCGTCGTGCGACTACGAACCTCTCCGAAGTCATAGGGGCTATCCTCGGCGTTGCGTAGTGTACGTTGTCAACGCATCGCATACCTTGCTCTATGTACTAATATTTAGTCTAAAGTCGGTGTCTCTTTAACCCGTTGTTCGGTCGGCGAGCCACGAACGACCGTCCAGACGCAAGTCCGTGCAAACCGCGGGGCGCTGGAAGCCAGTCGTGAAAGAAAGGACGTGGTGAAAGGATGAGTGCACAGACGCCGAGTGGAGCCCCGAGCGGAACGCCGGCCACGGAGAGCCTGTCGACGCCCCAGCGGCGTCGCTCGGGCCAGATGGCCACGGGCGCCGCGATCGCGGTGGCCGTGGTTCTCCTGATCGTGGGAATCGGGGGCGGCTACGCCCTCGGGTATGAGCTCACCAAGAAAGGCAGTTCGTCGTCGACAATTCAGCTGACCGAGACCGGGTCGAGCCTGCTGTACCCCCTCTTCGAGAATCAGTGGGACGCCGCCTACCATGCTGTGAACCCGAGCGTCGTTCTCGCAGCCGATTCCACCGGGAGCGGCACCGGACAGAGCAGCGCAGAAGGCGGTCTCGTCAATATCGGGGCCTCGGACGCGTTCGTCCTATCGCAGCCGAGCATCATCAACCTCCCTGTGGCGATCTCGGCCCAGCTCGTCTACTACAACATCCCCGGGGTTACCCAGCACCTCCGCCTGAACGGGACGATGCTGGCAGAGATCTATGAGGGGACGATCACGAACTGGAACAACCCTCTGATCGTCGCGGCCCAGACCGGTAAGGTCCAGAAGGAGCTGAACGCCACATCCGGCAACCCGATCGTTCCGCTCAAGCGGTTCGATGCGAGCGGGGACACGTTCCTGTTCACGTCCCTCTGCCAAATGTCCTGGAGCGGCTGGACCTACGGCTACGGAACGGGGAACCTCTCGGGGGCCCCGTGGACTTCGGAGACCGGAAACTCCCAGATGGCGTCGGCCGTGCAGACGACCTCCTACTCGATCGCCTACATCGGTATCAGCTACGAGGGCGACACCGGAAGCGTACCGTACGCCGCGGTCGGCGACAACATGTCTCTGTCGGCGTCGGGCGGACTCAACGCATCGAACTACATCCTTCCGAGCTCGCAGAACATCTCGGACGACGCGAACCTGGGACTAGCGCACCTCGACTTCGCGTCCGACCAGCTCGCCATTAACCTGATCCTGGGAGGCGACTACAAGGGAGCGACCGCGGTCCCTAAGAACGAGGGCGGAACCAACCCGACCGCGACGTACCCCTCGCCCTATCCGATCGTCAACCTCGAGTACACGCTGGTCAAGCTGGCTCCGACCGGACCCGTCGTAACCGCGTCGGCGCTCTCGGCGACGGTATCGTTCCTCGAGTGGGCGATCTCGTACGGGAACTATGCGCCGGACGACAGCACTTCGTCGTACCTGGCGGCGGTCAACTTCGTCCCCCTGACCCCCGCGGTCATCGGCTACGACGAAGAGGAACTCGCCGAGGTCCAGCCGTAGCGGCGAGCGGTCTCACCGGGGATCCTCGTGCAGGCGTCCCCGGAACCGGACCCGGTCCGGCCGAGCCAACCCCTTCCTCCTGTTTCCCCCCCGGGACCAGAAGCCACCGCTCCCCGGTCCAGGCTGGTGCATCGCCTCGGCTGGTTCCTCCCATTCGTCCCAGCGTTGGTGCCCGCGGCGATCATCGCGGGTATCCTGGTGTCGCTCCTCTCCGCGGGGCTTCAGGCGAACCTCGGTGGGTCGCTCTTCAGCTTCCGTTGGAATCCGGCGCAGAACGAATGGGGCATCGGCGTCTTTCTCGTGGGATCGTTCCTTACGGCGATCCCGGCGCTCGCCTTTTCCATGCTGATTGGCTTGGGGCTCGCCATCGCGTCGACCGTCTACCTCCCTCGTTTCATGTCCCGATGGCTCGACCCGTTCGTCGACCTTCTCGCCGGTATTCCGAGCGTCGTCTACGGGATCTGGGCGTACGTTTCGATCGCACCGCTCTTCGCGAACACGTTCAATCCATGGCTCAACACCAACCTCGGCTTTGTGCCGGGCTTTGGCGGCCGCGTCCCGAGCACCGGGGGGCAGGGGCTCCCCATATCGATCTTCATCCTGACCCTAATGGCGCTGCCGATCACTACGCTCCTGATTCGGGACTCGCTGCGTTCGGTCCCGAAAGACCTCTGGGAGAGCGGACTCGCGCTCGGGGCGACCCGATGGGAGGTGATGCACCGCGTGGCCCTCCCGTACTCGAGCCGAGGGGTCCTGAGCGCGGCGCTGCTGGGCTTCGGGCGCGCGTTCGGGGAGACCGTCGCGGTGGCGATGGTGATCGGCGGCGCATCGACCCTCCCGACGAGCTTCTACTCGACATCGAACACCATCCCCGCCACGATGTTTTCCCTCCTCGACTCCGCGAGGAACAACTCCCACTTCCTGTCCGCCATCGCCGACATGGGGGTGGTGCTGCTCGCCATCACCCTGGTCGTGAACATCCTCGGACGGCGTCTGGTCTCGAGCGTCTACGCGTACGAGATGGCGGGGTTGTGAGATGGCGAACGTGCTCCTCCCCGGCGCCGCCCTGGACCCGGACGATATCCTCACCCGATCCACCGGCCGCCTTTTCTGGCGGACGGGATTCGATCGGTGCATCGGCTGGATCCTTCCGCTGCTGTTCGTCGTGGCGATCTTCCCAATTCTCGATCTGGTCTACTACATCTCCTCGCAGGCGTTGCCGACGCTCACTTTCGGCGAGCTAACGAGTACCAGCCCCACGGCTATTGACGCCCTCGGGGTCCCGATCATCACCACGTTCGAGATCATGCTGGTCGCTACGCTCCTCGCGGTGCTGTTGGGCGTGTTCGGGGGGGTGGCGACGGCCGAGTTTCTCTCGCCCCGGGCGGCCGAGTGGATCCGCGCGTCGGCCAACATGCTCGCGGGGGCCCCCTCCGTAATCGTCGGCTACTTCGGGTTCATCACCTTCTGCACCTACTTTGGCTGGGGATATTCGTACATCGCGGGGGTCGTGACCCTCTCGTTCTTCATGACTCCCTATGTCTTCCGAACGGCCGACCTTGCGTTCACTTCGATCCCCCGGCCGATCCGGGAGGCCGCGCTCGGCTCGGGAGCGCAGCCGATCCAGTACATCCTCAAGGTCGGCACCCCCATCGCGTTCCCTCAGATCTTGACCGGTGTCTTCCTCGCGATGGCGATCGGCGTCGGAGAGACCGCGCCGCTCGTGCTCACGACGACGCACGGCGTGCTGATCCCTCCGACGATCTACTCCCCCGTGTCGTTCCTCACGGGTCTCATCTGGTCCGACTTCAGCAGCCCCGGTTCCGGGCTCCAGGCGGTCGCCTTCCAGGCGGCGTTCCTGTTGATGGTCGTCGTCGTTGCGCTCAATATCGTTGTGCGCATCGTCTCGGCCCGCTACCGAAAGCGACTGGAGGGGCTCTACCAATGACGGCGGCCTCGGACGCACCGATGGGCTCCGACGCGGCGGTCCTCAACGTGCGGAAGCTGAGCGTAGCGGCGAAGGAACGGAAGATCCTTGACCAAGTGTCCTTGAGCTTCCCGGCCCGGAGCCTTACGGCGGTCATCGGACCGTCCGGCTGCGGCAAGACGACCTTCGTGCGAACGCTCAACCGGATGGCCGAACTGACCCCGGGCCTCCGCGTTTCGGGCTCGGTCGAGTACCTGGGTCAGGACATCTACGCGTCCGACGTCAACCCTGTGCTCGTTCGTCGTCGCATCGGGATGGTCTTCCAGCGCCCGACCGTGTTCCCGAAGTCCATCTTCGAGAACGCCGCGTTCGGATTGCGGCTCGTCCATGAAGACGAGGGAGTGATCGACCAGGCCGTCACCGAGTCGCTCCAGCGTTCGGGCCTCTGGGATGAGGTGAAGGACGACCTCGACCGACCGGCGCTCTCCTTGTCCGGCGGCCAGCAACAGCGACTCTGCATCGCGCGGGCCCTCGCGACCCGCCCGCGCGTGATCCTGATGGACGAGCCGACCTCCGCGCTCGATCCCGCCGCGACGCAGCGCGTGGAGGCGACGATGCAGCGCCTTAAGGAGGACCACGTGATCGTCCTGGTTACGCACAACGTCGGCCAGGCGGCCCGGGTTTCCGACCGAACCGCGTTCTTACACTCGGGTCACCTGGTGGAGATCGGGGCGACCGCCGAGATCCTCGAGCGGCCAAAGGACCCCCTTACCGAGCAGTTCATTACCGGGAGGTTCGGATGACGGGGGAGAGCGCAGACGGAGGGCACATGGTCGATGAGGAGCGCCGGGAGATCGTCGACCTGAAACGGCATGTCGCCGAGATGACGCAGCTCGCACTCGGAATGGTCGCGGACGGGACGCGCGCCCTGCTGACCGCCGACCAGGAGCTGAGCCGATCGGTGATCTCCCGGGACGCCCCGCTCGATCGGTACGACCTGAACATCGAGATCGAAGCGATCCATCTCGTCGCGATGCTCCAGCCGGAGGGGGCAGAACTCCGAACGATCGAGGCCGCCATCAAGATCGCGAACTCCGTCGACCGGATCGGGCGCCTCGGGTTCGACCTGGGCCGGTACATCGTGCCCGCCGCGGAGTCGGCCGACGCGTCCGTCCGGGAGCTGTTCCGGTCGATGGACACCCGGGCCCGAGAGATGGTCGTCGAGGCGAGCGAGTCGTTCGTCCGGGGGGACGCCGCACGCGCCAAGGCGGTGTTCGCGATGGACGACGCGGTCGACGCCCTGCATCGGGAGATCCAGGGAAAGATCATCGGACTGCTCCGCCAGGGCGGTTCGGCCACCGACCGGTTGGCGTTCGAGCTCCTCGGCGCACGGCACCTGGAGCGCGTCGCGGACAACGCGTGCAAAATCGCAGAAAAGGCCGTGTACGCGATCACCGGGGAGCGCCGGAGCGAGTATCCCCGCACCCGGGGTCCCGAACGACCCGCCGCAAACGGCCCGGGGCCGAAGTCGGAATGAGCCCGGGGATCCGGAGGAATTCTCCCGCGCCCGAAAGCTCATAATCTTCGAGAACGAGTCAGGGACACCGGCGCGCCGGTTTGCTCCCGTAGTCTAGTCCGGTCAAGGATTCGGGGCCTTCGACCCCGTAACGCGGGTTCGAATCCCGCCGGGAGCATCTGTTCGGCCCCGACAGCACCGGAGGCACCGTAGTACTCCAGTAAGACTATAGTCTATAGTTTCAACGCTTAAGGGTTCGTAGCCGCTCGATGAGTTCCCGTGGAGTCTCGAATGGAAGGGCGCAAGCTCCAGCTCGCAGGTAAGTCGACGTTCCTTGTCTCGTTGCCGAAGCGCTGGGTCACGAACGCTGGTCTCAAGGCCGGCGACACCCTGTTCGTCGACACCGAGTCGGACGGATCGGTTTCGGTCCGCATGAGCGTCGGGACCCGCACCGCCGTCCGACGCAAAGTCTTCCACGAACGGGGCGAGGAGACCCGCGAACACCTCATCCGCAAGTTCATCGGGGCGTACGTATCGGGGTTCGGCCTGATCGAGATCCGGTTTCCACCGGACCGTGGACCGTTCGTGCGCAAGGTGGCCCGCGAGTTCTGTCGGCTCGTCATCGGGCCGGAGGTGATCGAAGAGTCCCCCAACTCCATCCAGATTCAGGATCTGTCGGACCCGTCGGAGTTGAGCTCGGAAAAGTGCCTACGGCGCATGCAGCTCACAGTGCGATCGATGCTGGAGGACGCGGTCGGCGCGCTGCGCTCCGGGAATACGACCTTGGCCCACGACGTCGAGCTTCGAAGCCAAGATGTCAATCGCCTCTACTGGATGGTCGCCAAACAGTACCATCTGGCCCACTCCTCCCCGTCCGACGGCTCGATGGCCGCGACCATTCACGGCCACCGGTTGATCGCAAAGTTGCTCGAGCGGGTCGGAGAACATGCCCAGCGGATCGCCGGGGCGACCCCCGTCCTCGCCGGCGACAAGAGCCTGGAGCCCAGGTTCTTTGACCAACTCTCGGCCGCGCGGGCGTCGTCCGCCGCGATCCTCGACAAGGCGTTCAACGCGCTGGTGACGCGGAACATCGAGCTCGCGAACGAGGCGATCGACGCTCGGGTCGAACACCAGCGGATGATCGACGCCCTCAAGCAACGGGTCGCGCTCCGGCGGGGGGCAGCGCTCCTTGCTCTCGGAACCGTCGTCGATAGCCTGGGGCGATCCGCGGTGTATGCCGCCGAGATCGCCGAGGAAGCGATCGACCTCGCGGTCCTGATGACGCCCGAGCCCGCTTAGCGCGGCTACTTCTTGGGGGTGCGCCAGAACGGGCGCCGGCCCGCGCCCGGCGGCTCCGGGATCGTCTCCGCAGAGTCGACGGGGGCGGCGGGCTCCGAAGGCGCTCCGTGGCCGGCAAGATCCATGCCCACCGTGACGCCCTCCGTGCGGGCGAACACAGAGCGGACCAATTCTCCGTCGATCTGGTAGGCCCGGGTCTCCACCCCCCGCTCGAGGGCTGCATCGGCATACTCGAGTAGGCGCCGAGGATTCCCCCGTGCCCGCACGTTGAGTTCGTGCACCGCCTCCTTGTCGAACGGGTACGTCGGCTCGAGCTCCTCCACGATTCGCTTCGCGAGGAGCTTCTTGGCGAGGACGAGGCGAGCCTCGTCGTCCGAGAAGACCTGGAGCTGGATCGTGCGGTTGATGCGCGATGCGAGCGAGGGATGGTTCACGTTCAACCACGCGAGGTAGCTCGCGTAGCAGGTGAACATGATGAGGACCCCCGGTTTCATCACCGCGGTAATCTCCTCGAGGGTCTTCGCGAACATGTCCACCTCGCGCATTTCGACCAGGTTGTGAACGTCGTTGAGGAGAAGGAACGACGGCGCGGTGGCGTTGAGGGCTTCTCCGAGCAGCCGGCCCGCCACGTTCGGGTCGTACTCCTCCTTCTTCGACTTCGCGATCGCGGTGAGCGGTCGCAACCACCCCGGCGCGCCGAGCATCTTGATGTGGCCGGCGTCCTTGGCGGCCTTCTGGAACGCGTCGGCGAGCCCCCGGAGCACCCACGGGGTCTTGGAGGAGATGTCGAAGTACACGTGGAACGCCTTACGCTCCCGGGCCTCGGCGGCTGCCAGGAGCAGCCGCTGGGTCTTCCCGGAGCCCTGGACCCCCGTGACGGCCACGACGGCGCGGTTCTCGCGGTCGAGCACTTCCTCCTGGAGGGTGTGGAGCGCGCCGTCCGCCGTCTGATTAACGTGGTAGATCGTTACGTCGTCGAGGTTCTCGCTCGCGAGCTCCCGAAACGGATTGCCGGTGAGGCCGTATCGCTCGTAGCTCCCGACCGGCATGACCCTCCTGTTCTACAGCACCCGGCTTCGTAGGTCGATGGCAAGCCGCTTGCCGTCGAACTCGTAATAGACGTTGCGGTCGACGAATCGACCGTCCATCCACTTCGGCACGCGCAAGAACCGCTGCACGCCGTCCGCCGCCTCGCGCGTGTGGAACTGGAGGAATCCGTCGGCGAGGTGAACGGCGATCGCCTCCGAGCGGCTGCCGAACATGCCCCGGTCGGTCCCCAGCACCGCGGTCGTGCGCTGCGCGCGACACTGGTTGCGCAGCGCGCGGAGCGAGTGTGCCAGGGCATCGGGCGAGAGGTCGAGGGTGAGGAACGAGAAGGAGTCGATCGCCAGCAGCCCGCCGCCATTCCCGAACTCCTCGAGGTGTTCGACCGAGTCGCGTTCGTCGATATGGACCCACGACTCGGGAAGCACCGTCGGACCCTGCTCGGCCAAGAGCTGGGAGCGGAGCTCGTCGCGGTCTCGGGAGGTGACGAAGGTCACCGGCTGGCCCTTCCGGCCCGCGGTGAGCGCCGTGTGGCGTACGAAGAATCCCTTCGCCGCATCGGCGCTCCCTTCCACGACCACGACCGTTCCCTCGGAGATCTGGGGAAGGATGGAATCGAGACCCGGAATGTCGATGGGGATGTTCATGGTCGGCCGCTATCTCCTGGTCGCCTAAGAGTCCCCCGGATAGGGTGTAAAGGGCGGCTACGGAGAAGACGGTGTACTACACACTCTCCGGAGGACGTGCCTATGCGCCAGGCGAAGGCTAGGGACACGATGCGTCGGTGGAGGGGCAGTTCTCGCGGTCTTGCCGAGATCGTGGGGACCCTGATGCTCGTGGTGATCGTGGTTGCCGCCGCGACCGCATTCTCGTTCTTCGTAGCCGCCTACCAGAAACAGGTCCAGGACGAGGAGGCTCTAACGCATGACCGGGCCCTGGAGTCGGTGAAAATCGTCGGGATCGAGGCCTCACCGTGTCAAGTGGGCTTCAACAACACCTGCCATAGTTTGGGCTGCGACTCCTGCATCGCCAACCTCTCCTTCACGGTAGTCAGCCTAGACGTCAACGCGATGGGTTTCACCAATCTCTTCCTGAATCATCTGCCGGTGGTAAACTACACCGCCACCGTCCGAGGAAGCATCCAGTCGCCGTGCTTCAACGCGACGAGTCGCAACAACACGACATGGGGCCTATTCCCCTGTTCCACCTTAGTGGTTCCCGGCTCGTCCACCGTGACCCTTCATTTCAATCTCGGAGGCTGCCTGACCCCGCACTGCGGGTCCAACGCGTACTGGGCGCTCGGACCGGGGGAAGGACCGGGGAACATCCCTTCCTCGAATCAGTTCTCCCTCCAGTTCGTGACCGCACGGGGGAACCAGTTCGCCGAGACGTTTTCTCCGCCCGTCGCGGTGATCTCGGTATTCTACGTCTCGGGGGGGCTCACAAGCATCCCGGTGTTCGATGGGCTGAACTCCTATCAACCGAAGAGCGCCGACAACTCCTCGGTCGTCCAGTACGCCTGGCATGTGACAGACTCGAACGGGATGAACATCACGGACCCGAACTGCGGCAACAATGGCGTGGGGACCGGAGGCGAGTTTGAGTGCGCCAATCTGACCGGCTCGTACGACGTCCAGTTGATGGTGACCAACTCCGACGGTCTCACCGGAATGACCTCGATTCCGTTTACGACATAGATAACGGCGCCACCGCCCGGCCCGCGGAGTCCCCCCGTCCCATCGATGGAGGAGCCGGTCTAGGATACTCTCCGCGCCCCACCGGCCGGGCTCCGCCCACTTTCCCCAGAGTCGACCATGAACTATCGCATCCAAAGACCGTCCCGAGGCTGTTCGGAGACGGAGGGGGTGGCGCGGGGCTCGGAGAACCTTCCCGGCGCCGGAGTATCGCAACCTCGCCTGGACGGCGACCTAGCCATGCGTTCTCGGGTATGTCATCCGGGGAAAAGAATCAGGAATGCCGCCACCGTCGCAGCGACGAGAGCTAGTGAGTGGAGAATCCCGTACCGAGCGCGCCCCTCGGTGAAGGCCCCAATGATCGCACCGGTGCCGAGCGCGTTGATCGTCATGAGTTCGAAGAACCGCTCCTTCAGAGTGGTGAATCCCAGCTTGGGAATCTGCGTCGGGGCCGAACCCCCGCCGGCGAGCGGGGTGCCCACCCCGAGGATGGAGACGTTCAGCGTCCCAAGGGTGGGGGCGATGTAGAGGAGGGCGAACAGGACCGCCATCAGCACCGCGAACGCGATGTAGATCACGGCGACCGGGAGCATCAGCTGCTTCTCTCGTTCCTCTTCGATCTTCACGAAGTCGTCCATATCCTTGGCCGCACGATAGACGACGGTGGCCGTCTCGCCTCCGATCTGCGAGGCGTCCGCGATGAGACCCGCGTACCGGGTGATCAGCCGGCTCTGCATCGACGCGACCATCTCCCGAAGGATCGCCTCGAAGGGGCGACCCAGGCGGATGGCGTCGGCGGCGATCCGCAGGTGCTTGGCGAGGATGTTCGTGTGCGTCTTCGACAGCTCGACGAGCGCCTTCGCGGGGTCGATCCCCCCCCGCATCGCGTCGGCCATCTCGAACAGGAGTTGAGCGAACGCGCGTTCGTACGCCCGGATCCGCATCATCTCCTGACGCGCGTCGATCCCGAGCGGCGTGAGCGCGATGAACGTCACGACGATGAACACATAGTCCACCGCATTCGGCGGGAGACCGGGCGTGCTCGCGACGTACGATAGGCCAAAGAGCAGCGCCATGAACGCAACGAGGAGCGGAAGGTAGACCACCAGGTACGTCCGACGCACCGGGTGCGTAGCGAAGTAGCGTCGGAACGTGAACCGCGTCGTCTGCTTGAGAAACAGGATGTACCCTCCGACCCCCGCTCCGGTTAGCGCTGCCCCGATCCCGATGTACAGTAGCACCGTCGTCGGTTTGACGCCGGCGAGCGGGTTGTTCGACGGCGGGGGTGCGGCGCTGACGGTGAAGTTCCAGGAGATTCTCCCTTCGTGGTGGGCCATATCGAAGGCGGTGACCGAGGCATTGTTCAGACCGACCGCGAGCTTGAGGAGGACCGAGATCGGGTAGGTGACTGTATTCGATCCAACGACCACCGAGCCGCTGGCCGTCTCGTTCAGTCCGTCCACGAACACCGAGACCGTGGCGGGATTGAGGGTCGAGACGCTGTCGGAGAAGCTCACTTCGATCGTCGGCGTGTTGGTATAGACGGTGCTGTTCGGCTTCGGGCTCACAACCATGAACTCCAACGGACTCGGCGGGCCGTGGGCCGCGCGGGCCGTCCCCACCGCCCCGTGCACGGTGCCGAGCAGAACGAGGGCCGCGACGAGCACCAGGGGTGCTCGCCAGGATCGCCTCATTCGGCCCCCGCGTAGGCGATAGAGACCATGATGATCGTCATGGCCACGGCGAGCGGAACCAGTCCGAAGGTGAGGAGGAGGAGCAGCTCGTCCGCGTTGAGCCCCGCGGCCGTGCTTCCGAGCGCGTTGAGCAGGAACGCGGCGACCGCGATCATCAGCACCCCGACCAGGACCAAGCTAACGTACATGTCGAGGAACGTCGAGAGCCGTTCGATGAACTCCTTCTGGATCAGTCGCTTGAGCTGTAGGACCGCGTCGGACTTGCTGCGCAGGTACTCGTCGAGGTTGCCCCCCTGATGGATCATGTTGGCGAGGTCCCAGAGGGTGTCGCGCACGGACGTCGACGGGCTGCTCTTCGCGGTGTCCGCGAGCGCCGTGATCAGGTCCTTCCCCTGGATGTCCGTCTTATAGATGACCTGGCGGAACGTCTCTGTCATCGCGGGATCATGGTCGCGCTGGGCCATCCGCCGCATCAGACGGATCGGCGAGGTACCGGTGCTCGCGAGCACGGAGAGCTCGCTCAGCGTGAAGGGGAGCTCCCGCTCGAGCTGGCTCTTGCGGTTGGAGATCCGCGAATCCACGAGGAAACGGAACCCCGCGACCACCGAGGTCGCGCTGATCCCGACCAGCGCAAGCTCGTAGAGGTACCACTGAGTGGAATGGAGGATTTCGAAGAAGAGGAGGAACGAAACCACCGCGGAGACCGACGCGGCGACCAGCACCGTCAGGAGCATCATGCCCGTGTGCATCGCGGGGGAGACCGCAAAGCCGGCGCGCCGGAGGCGCTCGGCGAGAACGTCCGACCCCCCGCCCTCCTCCAACCTCTCGCCGAACAGATGGTACGAGAGGGTACGGTATCGCGAGAGGAAGACCGGCCGACGCTTCTGGAGCGCAGCGGGGGAGTCGGCACCCGCCGACGGAGCGACCGTTTCGGAGGAAGCGCTCATCGGGTGCCCCTCTAGGACGCCCGCTTCTCCAGACGGCGGACAGCTTCGGCGGGATCGATGTAGTAGTCGGCGATGGCGCGGCTCACGTGCCGATAGTAGCTCACGTGGAGCTTCTCCATCAGCTGGAGATACGTCTCCTTCCGCCGAAGTTCCTCGGTCAACACCTCGAGCCCTTTACCGGATCGCTGGGAGATCTCCTCAAGCACGAAGCTTCGGCCGAGGTAGGTGAACGAGTCCGAGGCGGGTTCCCACCGGAACGTGTCGTTGGTCAGGAGCTCCTTCGTCGTGGGGTCGATCTCGAGGATCTCCGTAACCCCCCGGACCCGGCGCACACGGTTCTGGCCGACCGTAACCTGGGCCGGAAACGCCACCGCATCGAGGGCCTGGAAGAGGACCCGGGGAATGTTCATCGGTTCGTTCTCGACCCGGTGCAACAGCTCGGCGATCGACCCGGCGTGGATCGTCGAGAGGGACGCGTGACCGACGGAGATCGCCTGGAACAGCGTGAACGACTCCACCCCTCGGACCTCCCCCACGATCACGTACTCGGGTCGCTGGCGCAGGGCCGCGACGAGGAGGTCGAAGAGCGTCACGCTTCCGGACTGCTTCGGCGCATGCGTGGAGGAGAGCCCAGAGACCCCGGACGCCCCCCCGCCTCCCGAGGTCATTCCGTACCCCGTGCGTGCGACCGACTGGATCCAATTCTGATGGTCGATCTGGATCTCGGGCGTGTCCTCAATCGAGACGATCTTGTCCTCCGGCCGGATGAACATGCAGATCGCATTCAGGAACGTCGTCTTGCCGGCGGCCGTTCCGCCCGATATCAGCAGGGACCGGTGGTGTTCGATCAACGTCCAGAAGTAGGCGAGCTCGAACGCGGAGACGGACCCGAACTTGAGCAGGTCGATCGGGGACACCGGGTCCTGCGCGAATTTTCGAACGCTGAAGGTGGATCCCTTTCGGGTGACCTCGGTCCCGAGCGTGAGGTTGATCCGGCTTCCGTCCTGGAGCGTTGCGTCCAGGATCGGCTGGTAGATCGAAATGTGCTTGCCGGCGATCTGGGCTAGACGGAAGATGTAGCGGTTCAGCTCGAGCTCGCCGTCAAAGCGGAGGTTGGTCTTCAACGATCCAAACACCCGATGGAAGACGTAGAGGGGGATGCGGGGACCGAGGCAACTGATGTCCTCGAGGAACGGGTCCCGGAGGACGGAGTCGGTCCGGCCGAGTCCGACCAGCTCCCGCCGAAGGTAGTAGAGCAGGACCGGGCGGCGGCGCTCGGAGACCTGGATGTCGAAGAGGTCGATCGTGTCGAGGAACTTCTTCCGAATGAACTCCTGGAGCTTGGGAGAGTCCTCGAGGCTGGTTCCCTCCTCGATCGGGAGCTCCTCGTGCGCCATCATCCCCTCCATCCGGCCTCGGATCTCGGTGAGCTGCTCCTTCTCGCCCGGCTTGAGGGTCGGCTCGAGCGCGTGATACAGGATCTCTCCGTCCTGGGGGTTGAAGAAGATCCGAACGAAGGCGTACGGAGGGCGTACCGGATAGGTGATGTCCACGCCCTTCCGGTCGGCCTCGAGCTGGCGGCGCATGTAGCCGAGCTCGCCCTGAATGAGGATCTTCTCCGAGACGAAGGTATGCGGCAAGAGCCGCTCCTCGAGCGCCTTCGACCGCTGGCGAAGGCTCTCGCGATCCTTCGGCTTTCCGACGCTGCCCGTGGCGCGGCCCGAGGTCGTGGGGGAGGGTTCCTTCCACCCTCTCGCTCGCTCCGACGTTACGTCCTGCCGAGGCATCGGGTAACGAAGCCGGGGTCCGGAGGTTAAGCCGCCCGCACGGCTTTGCCGTAATCTCCGTGGGCATCCCTCGACGAACCGTCGCGCTCGGCTCGCTACGCCCCGAACGACCTTTCCGGCCCGCTACGGCAACTCATTCGGGCCGCCATATCAACCCCGGACCAAGTGAGAGACTCGTGGGGCGCTCGGGGTGGGCCTGAGTCCCCACGACGAAAGGAGGGCTAAGAGCGAGACATGAGCGACAAGAGCGCGAAACTGAGAGAACGCGGCCTGAGGTTCCGCCGGCGCATCCGCGGCGAGGACAAGGCAGTGTCGCCGGTTGTGGCGACCCTGATCCTCATCCTGATCGCGGTCGCGGCCGCTGCGGCGCTCTACCTCTGGCTGGTCACCTGGCAGGGCAGCATCACCGGAGGTATCGGTGTTACGCACGCCCAGGCCACCTTGACCATCGGGGGGAGCACCTCGGTCTACCCATTTGACTCCGTAGCAGTGAACTGGTTCCAGCAGAACAACTCGGACATCGCCATCAGCAACAACCAAGGCGGATCCGGCGCGGGCATGCTCGCCGTCTGTGCGGGCGCTGTGGATATCGGGGCCGCTTCGTTCCCCGTGACTCCGACGGTTCTCGAAACAACCGACGGGTGTGGTGCCCAGTACGCGTCCACCATCCAGGTCACGACGGTCGCCTACGACGCGGTCGACATGATCGTGCCGATATCGAACCCCCACGGCCTGCTCAGCATCAACTACGACACGGTCGCCCTCATCTACGAGGACGCAACCGTAGCGACCGGCGGACACCCGACGCTCCTCACGACCACCTACGACGGTGGCGTGGCGGTCCCGGCTCTTCTCCGGGACGTCTCAGGCATCAACTGGAATCAGATTCCGGCGGCAGTAGGCGGGGCGAGCCTGTCGATCTCCGTCGGTGGCGGGCTCAATGCGCCTCTCACCGAGGCACCGCTTGCTTCGCCTGGGTACGGGCCGAGTGCGGTCCTCTGCGGACCCAGCGCCACGGTCCAGACTGACATCTGCGCGAATGCGGGCAAGAGCCCCTGTGGCCAGACCATCTGCGCCGGCGGTTCCAACGACACCGTAACCACCTACGCCCGGTCCGACGCGAGCGGGACGACCCAGTCGTTCGAGGCGCGCCTTCTGGACGCGGCAACCCCCAGCAGCTTCGCCACAGCGGCGACGCTCAACTCACCCGGCTCGGCCGGCTTCAACGGCTGCGGCGGAACCAACTACATCTCGGACTGCGCTTACGTCGCCACGAAGACCGCGAGCGGCAACCCGGCAGTAGTCGCGGGTGTCGCTGGGAACCTCGACGGGATCGGCTACGCCTCGGATGGAATCGCCCGGTCCGCCGGTACGGTGGCCCTCGTGTCATTCGTCGGCGTGGGCCAGACCGCGAACGCCTATCCCAGCCAGACGACCTGGTACGGCGGCATTCTGCCCACGACGGGCGGCTCCGGGACGATCGCGTTGGGAATCAAGGGCCCCGCTCAGGGCTCTGAAGCCCCCGGCTCCGACTACGTCATGGGTTACCTTGGCTGGCGGCCGTTCGACCTGGTAACGCTGAACACCCCGACCGCCACAGCCGCGGCGTTCTTCACGTTCGTCCTAGACCCGGCGAACAACCTCAACATCGCGAGCGCCGCGCAAGAGGTCAGCATCTACTCGGTCTAAACGAGCGGGTGGTTCGGCTCGTGCAACTCGTTCCCCCCGGGGAAAATCCCCGGGGGACTCGCCATTTTCAAAGGGCTCTGGTTAAGATAACACCACCAAAGGCCCAAACCCGGCCCTCGGAAGCTGTTGACTCCCACAGCCCTAGGACTTCTTCGAACCTCTCGGAATGGGAACGTGTCGCGGCGGCTCGTGGTGGATAGCGCTTCAGATTGTCGCGAGAAGATCGCGGGTGACGGACGCCGGAAGTCAAGAGAGCCGGTTCGCCGTTGCTCTCCTTCTCCTTAGTTGTGAAGGAATGCACGAGCGATCGGGGGGTCGCCTACCGAGAGCGATTCGAGCAGAGGGTGGCGTCGTATGCCTCCCGTCACTCTCGGCGTAGTCCTTGGGAGAGTGGCCCTGGCCATTCGATCAGCGGCGCAGGGCGGAGACTGGTGGGGGCGTCCACGCCCTTGGGCTGCGGATGCGCGTGCTGATTGATCTCGGTGGAGACGCCGTCGTCGCTGGTCCGCGACCGGGCCTAGCTTAGCTCATCGTAGTCGGCAGTCGGAGCGTGGGAACGCCCCTGATGCTCGCCGGAGAACGCCTCGTCACCGACCTACCGATCCAAGTCCTCGGCCGAGAAGATGCATGGGATAGTGTCTGGACCTCAATCGCCAGCCCGAACATCCATGGGTCACCATAGGCTGCCCGGGGCGGTCGTCGTGATTTGTCCCTTAGTCGAGAGGTTGTCACGGACAGCGGGGAGCTGTGCGGCTCCAGGGCACGAGAAAAGTCGAATTGCTCATTGAGAGACTAGGATGAACGGGGTGAAGAATGTCACTATCGTGGTGTTAGTGAAGGCGCCGCCCACGTAAACGCCCGGATTATCGGCATTGAGGAAGATCAACGACCAAGCCCCGGCGGGTACCTGCAGGTTGAGGTTCGTCACCGTTAGGTTCGCGATTCTGCCCGAGGTCCATTCGTACGTGCCGACCACACCGGTCTTCGAAAGGGAGAGTGCCTGCGCGGGTGTCATCTGGTAGAGTGTGATCCCCTCGGTGTTCTCGAAGGTCCCATTGACCACCGACGGCCCCTGGGCCGTGAAGTCGACCGCATTGAACTGGCCCCCCGGAAGTGTATAGTACGCGAGCTCCGGGAGAAGGACCGCCGGTCCAGTCGCGCGGGATGTGCGGAAGCCGCCGGTGACTGAGTACGCTCCTACGATCGACCCGGCGATCAGGATTACGGCTACAACCACGACGATTTTCATGCGATGCGCTGGCCGAGGAGAGCGACTACCAACTGGGACGGAGTTGGACGCCTCGGAAGCCGTGGACCCGGACATCGCTCGGGCGACGCGCGACGACTTAAGAAGGGTCCCCCGACGTCGTTGCAGGCGACCGAATCTTCGTATCGATCCGAAGAGTACGATGACCTCAGCGAATGCCACTGATTCCTTCGGAGTTGCACCAAGTTGTCCTGATCTCGAAGACACTCCACTCGGCGTCGGAAACGAATACCCGGGCCGCGGCCGCTCGTCGCCTCTCGGACCGGCCGCCTTCGAGGCTGCAGCTGCTAGAGGATTCACTCCCTGTGTCACCCCATGCCCGGTCCGACATCAGTACAGAGGGAGGTGGTTGTGATTGGAGCGAGCTAACGCCACTGTAGCCGTCCCCCTTCGGGTCTATCGTCGGCAGCCCAGCGAGGGCCACGGCCGGTTACATTCCCTCAGTTCGGCTAGCACGGCGCACCTCGAACTTCCACAAACTCTCGGGGAAAGCTTCACCGCCCTCTTTCGCGCCTCGAAAAAGCACTGGCTCAAGTAGGAGAAGCGTGCATAACGCTGCCCACACAGAACGCACCCATGACCCCGACCACGAACGGAGTTCGCGCACACCGATCCTCGTCCCCCGGGCCCCGGGGGACGGCGGGGTCCGGGCGATGCAAGACTACGTAGCGTCCTTCTACGGCGGCTACGACGCTGTCCTCCTGCGACGCTCGGCCCGGCACCCCGCCTCCTGGATCGGGATCGCAATCGTCTCCGCGCTCATCGTACTCATGATCCTGGTGGTCGCCGACGTCTCGGCCTATGAAAATCGGCCGGTGGTGGTCCGCATCACGTCGATCGGTTGGTACGCGGAGGGTTACCTGCTCACCAGCACCTCCGGATTCCCGGTGCATCCCTCCGAGGCGGTCGTCCTTTCCCTGTTCTGCGACGGCATCTGCTTGCCGTGGAGCGGGGCTACGGTCAGCGCTCCGTTCGGCCTTCTCAGTTTCTCGGTCGTCTACGACTCCGCGCAATACACGAACGTGACGGTCCGGGCGCCGGCGACGGCGTACGAAGGCCCCCTCGCCGTCACGCTCGACCTTCCCGGGTGATGGGTCTCAACGGGCAGTAGCCGGGACAGCCGTTCCCTCTTGCGGCTGAACTTGCGCGTTCAACGGACCTGGAGATCACTCGATCGACCCGGACCGCCGCTCCTCGAGGTGAACCACCACATTCTCCGGGCGCACATCGAGTCCCAGCCGGCGAAGTTCAAGGAGCGTCAGTGCGATCGGTTCGTTCCGAGGGCGGACACGAAGCAAGTCGAGGTGGGGTACGCGCACGTGGTTCGGCCACACATGGACCTGGCTCATGGCGGGCAATCCTTCGCGTGGGCTCTTGAATGGGCCGTCCGGAGTCCCCAGATCGAACGGGAACTATCGGTCCACTAACGAAACTCCGAGGGAGTCGCGATAGCACTGCGTTCGCTCCCGCCGATTCGGACGCTCCCCTCGCAGCTACGGGTGGGCGGTCCCGGACTCCGCGCGAGATCATTCGTGGCGGTCGGTCCCACGCAGGTCGTGTTCCAGGTCCCCCTCGAACTTATGGAACTCGCGTTCCGCGAGCTCCACCGCTTCGCGCCAGTGTCGAGCCAGCAGGGGGCCGAGGTTGAGGAAGAGCGTGGTGACGACCGTGCCGACCGATAGAAATGCCATCAGGGAAGCGAACAGCTGCGCCGAGGCACCGCTGAGGAATTCGGGGGGACCCTGTCCGGTGGCGAGCATGCTCTCGAAGTAGAGCGATTCGACGGGCCCGGTCCCCACCACGAGGTGAAATCCGATCGTTCCGACCGTGAGGACGACCGCGAGCGCCATCAGGGAGATCACCGCGCGGCGGTTTCGGCGGTGCCGAAGCTCGGAGCGGTGGGAGACGGGCGGCGGAGTACGGGGCGGGGGCGCTCTGAGGACCGGCGCGGGAGCGGCCACGGGCTCGGAAACCCCTGCGCGCGGCCGATCCGTTCCCGACCCGTGCGCCGGGGCTGTCACGAGGCGGTCTGCGAGGTCCCGGGCTAAGAACCCGCGCCTCGAGTGGGATGGACCACCTAATGAAGGCAGGTCCCCTTTCAGAGGGCGGTGCACTATGCCCAACAACTGCCCCGACTGCGGCGCCTCCGTCGAGTTTAGCGCCGCGACCGCCCGCGTCCTCCACGGCGATTGCGCGGGTTGTGGCCATGCGTTCACGATCCTCGAAGGGCTCCCTGAGATACCCCCAGGCGCGGCGACGCCGGGAGGGGGACCGGAGGCTAGCGAAGAGGCGCCGGAGTGCGGCTCATGCGGCGGAGCGCTGACGATCCGGGTTGCGTCCGACACGACCCTAGAGGCGGTATGCGCCTCCTGTAGCGCTCGGGCCGTCTACGCCCTGTCGACGGGCCCGGGGGAGCGCGAACCGCCCCGACGGGGGCGGCGATTCGAGCCCGTCACGGAGGAACGAGGCGGGTTCGGCCGGCCCCCCAGCCGCCCGTGCCGCGAGTGCGGCGGGGCGCTCCAGTTCACGACGAGCCCCGATGGCCTCGTCACGGGGGAGTGCGCGCAGTGCGGAAACCGCTTCACGCTCCCGCCCCGACGCGAGGGCGGACGCCGCGAAGGACGGCCGCCGTTCCGACGCCCCGGAGGCGGAGGGTTCCGACCCCGCTACGGGGGTGGGGGGAGCGGATTCTCCCGAGGCGGAGGACGGGGTCCTCCCCGCCCCGGTGGCACCGGGAGGTCGTACCGACGGCGGGACGATTCCCGGGACGACGACGATGACGGCGGGGACCGGCGCAAGCGTCGGCCCCGACGCGATTGAGTCGCGAGCCGGGCCCTAGACGGACTCCTCGATCTCTCCCGCCGTCGGCGTGCCCGCCAGCTGGTCGGCCAGCGACGCGAGGATCTCGAGGTGGCGCTGGACGTCTGGGCTGCCGTGCTGCACGGAGATCGTCCACTGCTCGTCCGGACCGGTGCCCGACGGGATGAGTCCCCGATTCAGGCAGAGGTAGTAGTACAGCATCGACCGGTCGCCGTCGACGGTCAGGAACTCCCGCCAATTCCGGACCGGATGGTCGGCGAACACGACCGTCCCCGAGACACCGTCCGCCGCGACCGAGGCAGTCACTCCGGCGGACGCGAACACCTTCCGGTAGCCTTCCGCCAGGGTGCGGTTGAGCTCGGTCGACCGCTCGAGCGCCGCGTCGGTCAGGACATGGTCGAGGGAGGCGAGGCAGGCGGCCATCGCGAGCGGGTTCGAGTTGTACGTGCCGGCGTGGGCGACTTTGCGCGGACCCACTTCATCCAGGAGGCCCGGTCCCGCCAGGATCGCCGACATCGGCACGCCGCACGCGATCGATTTCCCGAGGGTCATCAGGTCCGGCCGGACCCCGACCCGGCCGGCGCCCCCGCGCGGGTACTTCGCTCCGGTCTTGATCTCGTCGAAGATCAGGAGGGCTCCGAGCTCGTCGCAGAGCGCGCGGATCGCGGGAAAGAATCCGGGCTCCGGAAGCACGAACCCCATGTTCATCGGGATCGGCTCGGCGATGATCGCCGCCAGGTCGCTCCCGTGCTCCCGCGCGATGCGCGCGGTCGCCTCGGCATCGTTGAACGGGGCGACGAGCGTCCGCTCGGTGACCTCCGAGAGTAGGCCCGGCGAGGCCGGGGCCGACGCGGGACGGTCGCTCGGACCGGCCACTTCGGCGCGCGGCTTCACCCCGACCAGGAGCGTGTCGTGCGAGCCGTGGTAGGACCCTTCGAACTTGAGGACGTACCGGCGCTTCGTCTGGGCTCGGGCGAAGCGGACGGCGTGGTGGGTCGCCTCGAGGCCGGTCGTGCTGAATCGCACCGACTCCATCCCGAACCGGCGGCACAGCCGCTCGGCGACCTCGGGCGTCCGCTCCCACTCGTAGCCGTAAACGCTCCCGTCCTCCAGCTGGCGTTGGAGCGCCGAGACGAGCGCCGGATGGGCGTGCCCGCTCTGGAGCGATCCGAATCCCATGTTGAAGTCGAGATACGAGTTGCCGTCGGCATCCCGGAGCGTCACCCCGCGGGCACGGCTGACATAGAACGGGTACGGGTCCAGATACCGGTAGTTCGAGTGGACGCCCAGGGGACTCCACCGGCCGGCCCGCAAGAACAGCTCGAGCGAACGGGGCGTTCGCTCGCGGTACTCGTTGTAGGCCGCCGCGAGTCGTTCGTTCACCACCGCCTCGCCGACGACGCTCCCCGGGACGGGGGGCCGCGTACGGAGGGGGGCGGCGTACAAAAGCGGGCGGAGGGGGATCTCCGTCCCCCCACCGGACGCCTCACGGTCGCGCCCGTCGAGGGGGTAGCCGGAAGAGCCGTTGGGCGTTCCCCCCAAGGATCGCCGCGCGGTCCGAGGGCGGCAGGGCAAGCCGTTCGATCTGCTGCGCGGCGAGCCCTATCTCCTCGAGGGGCCAATCGGAGCCGTGCAGGAACCGCTCCGGTGCTCCGCTCGTGACCACCGCGTCCAGGATCCGCTCGCGGCTGCGCTCGACCGCCCGTTCGAAGTACCGAGCGGACGGGGGCGGGAAGAGTCCGGACGTGTCCGCGTAGACGTTCGGGTTCTTGTAGACGAGCTCGGCCGCCTCGTCGATCCAGGGATTCCCGAGGTGGCAGAGCACGAACGCGACGTCCCGGTACCGGCCGGCGACCTCGTCGACCTCGAGCGGCCGAGCGTACTTGAGCAGACCGCGCCCGTCGAGCGTGTCGCCCTGGTGGACGAGGACGGGGAGGCGCCGCCGGTGGGCCATCTCGAAGACCGGCCCCAGCCGCGGATCGTGAGGATAGAACGGGAGGTACCCGGGAAACAGCTTCACTCCGACCAGGTGCGGCTCCGCCTCCATTCGGCCGACCGCTGCCGCGACCGAGGCTTCGCCCCGCGTCGGGTCGACCGTCGCCACCGGAAAGAGCCGGCCGTTGCTCGAGGCGAACGTCCCGCGGCCTTCTTCGAGCGCGGCCTCTTCCGAAGGAGCCTGGAAGAGCTGGATCGCCAGGGCAAAGTCGATCGAGTACCGATCCATCTCCTGGAGCAGTCCGTCCGTTGTGTAGTCGAGGTCGGGCCGGTAGCCCGTCCGTCGGATCTCGGGCCACCACTGGCTCAGGTGCACGTGGGCATCGACCCGAGGCGGCGGCTCCGTCACGGCGTCCGACGCCCGCGTCACTGGTCCGCCGGCGTGGGCCCGGTCGGCGCGGACGCTTGCGTCGGTAACCTGCGGGGCGGTCGGACCTCGAACACCCGGATCTCGCGCGCTCGTCGCCCGTGCCGGAACTCCGCCATGCCGAGATTGTGGGCGACGATCGCGGCCTGAAGGCGGTGGAACCCCTCCTCGGTGAGCGGACACGGAGGAACGTAGGGCCCCATCCTCCACTCCAACAGGATCTCTCCGGTCGGGTCGCCGCGCAGCGGTCGGCGGAAGAGGTCGAACGCGAGCTTCGGATCGTCCCAGTCGATCGCGCGCACCTCTCCGTTGTGGAGAAGCAGTTCGACCCCGTCCGGCCAGAGGTACGCCTGGTCGGGCCACCGGCGCCGCTCGAGCAGCAGGAACAGGTGCTGGACCAGACCGAGAACGATCAGAACGAGGCCAAAGATCACCAGCACGATCGCGAGGGCGGAGGGGTGGGCCGCCCACAGTGCCGCGGCCGCGCTGGCCGTCACCGCGCCGCTCGTCCCGAGGGCGTACCGGCTCAGATGCGCCAATCGCTCCGAGCGCCGCCGCAGACGCTCGCTGCGCTCGTCGTTCCGGGAGAGCGGTATCCCGGACGCTTCGATCCCGGACGGGGGCTGGGTGATGTCGTTCGCTTCGATTCCCCCGCGAACGCGCAGCCGCAGGAGCCCATAATCTTCCCGCCGCCCCCGGAGAGTTCGAAGGTCTACGGAGGGCTCCGCTCCGCCGCCGCCGCCAGAGTTGATATGGGATGGGACACATCTTCGACCGGACGCCCGGATGACGACGAAGGAGGAGTGGCTCAGCTACCCAGATGCCCCCCGCATCGTCCATCCGCCCCCGGGGCCCCGGTCCCGCGAGCTGCTCGCGGAGCAGGCGCGTCTCGAGACCGACGCGGTTGGCTACCCGCACTACTTCCCGATCGCCCCGCGCTCCGCCTGCGGATCGACGATCGAGGACGTGGACGGGAATCGGTTCATCGACTGGGTCTCCGGCATCTCCGTCCTCAACTTGGGGCACCGCCATCCCCGGCTCGTCGCCGCGATGGAGGCCCAGGCTCAGGAGATCTGGCACGCGCTCGAGCTGCCGACCGAGACGCGGATTCGCTTCCTTCGTCAGCTGGAGGGAGTTCTGCCCGGGAACCTTCGCGGGCACGCGCGGATCTTCTTCACTGTCACCGGCGGGGACGCCGTAGAGACCGCCGTGAACCTCGCCGACCACGCGCAGGGCCGCCGCGGGACCGTCGTCTTCTCCGGCGCCTACCACGGCGTGCACGGCGGTGCGGTCAATCTGACGAGCGGCCGCCGCTACCGGACCACGACGTCCTTTCGAGGCGGCTCCGTCATTCGGGTGCCGTACCCGGACCCGTACCGACCGGTCCTCGGGGCGGATCACGGCGCCGAGGGGACGATCGCCTACCTCGAGCACCTGGCGAACGACCCCCACTCGGGAGTCGACTCGATCTCCTCCGTCCTCGTCGAACCGATCCTCGGCGAGGGGGGGTACGTCGTGCCGCCGGACGACTTCCTCCCGTCGCTGCGTGAGTTCTGCGACCGGCACGACATCCTCCTGATCGCGGACGAGATCCAGTCCGGACTCGGCCGGACCGGCAAGATGTGGGCGGTCGACCACGCGAACGTCACGCCGGACCTCGTCTGCATCGCGAAGACGATCGGCGGAGGCATCCCGCTCTCGGTGGTAGCCTACCGCGAGGACCTGGTCAAGGAGCTTCCTCGCGGGTTTCACCTCGGCACCTACCGGGCGAACCCGCTCGCCCTCGCGGTGGGCACGGAGACGCTCAAGATCCTCGGCGAGGGGGACCTGCTCGACCGGACTCGGCGTCGCGGAGACCGGGTCGTCGCTCGCCTTCGGGCGCTCGCAGAACGCCACCCGACCCTAGGGGACGTCCGCGGCCGTGGGTTCATGATCGGCGCCGAGTTCGTTCACGACCACGCCTCGCGCCGCGCGTGGGGAGAGCGAGCGAGGGCGATGCGCTCGGCGCTGCTCGCCCGCGGGGTCCTGATGCACACCGCCGGGGCGTGGGACCAGGTCCTGCGGTTCATGGCTCCGCTGGTGATCGAGGAGGAGCTGCTCGATCGGGGGCTCCAGGCGTTCGAGGAGGCCCTCGACAGCCTCGACGCCACCCCCGAGTCCGCCCGGAACCTCGGCCCCGCCCCGCCCGGCGCGATCGCGGGTGAGCTGCGACGTCCGCCCGAACATGCCGCTCCCGTGCCCGAGCTTCCTCCCGTGCCGGGTCGGTCGCTCGGACTGTAGGGTTTCCGGGGGCGTCGAGGGGAGCCTCTAAGACCGACCGCGATGTGAATTCCTGGGAAGGGGGTACCGGGGATGCCGCTCGATCTTTGGGACAAATCATCAGAGGACGTCAAGGAACGATGGCGGGACATCGCCCGGACCCTCCGGGACCCCGCGGATGCGGAAGCCGTTCCCCGGGCGCTGCAGACGTGCTTCTGGTTCGGGGCCCAAGCCCTGCGCACCGCTCCCGGGCCGATCTCAGAGATGAGCTTGCTGAACCTGCTCCCCCCGGAGCTGGCGGAACAGATTCTCCATCCCCCTGATAGGAAGTAGACGGTGGCACCTTAGGGCGAGCACCGACGCGCGGGACGACCCGCATCCTCGGAGGACCACCCGGAGGTCGGTGGCCCATCCGATCGGAGCTACGGTGCTCGACGCGTATCCCCCGGCCAGGGGAGGGGGCTCTTACCCGGCCGCGTAGTTCACCGAGATGAGCTTCACCTCGGTCATCTCCTGCATCGCGTAGCGCAGGCCCTCCCGCCCGAGACCGCTCTCGCGCACTCCGCCGAACGGGAGGGCGTCCCATCGCAGGTTGGTTGGGTCGTTCAGGTGGACGCCGCCGGCCCGAATCCGTCGTGCGAGGGCAAAGCCCCGGGCGATGTCGCGCGTGTAGACGGCCGCCTGCAGGCCGTACGGCGTCGAATTTGCGATCCGCACGGCGTCGTCGACGTCCGAGAACCGCACCAGGGGGGCCAGCGGTCCGAACGGCTCCTCGCGGAAGACGCGCGCCGTTTCGGGGACCGAGTCGATGACGGTCGGAGAGTAGAACGTACCGGCGTCCCGCGCGGGGGCCGAGCCCCCGGTAAGGACCCTCCCTCCGAGGCTCCGGGCGTCTTCGACCATCCCGTCCAGCCGAGCGATCGCCGCCCGGTCGATCACCGGTCCGACCTCGGTCGACTCCTCCAGCGCCGGCCCGACGCGGAGCGCCTGGGCCTTGGCGGCGAGACGCTTCGCGAAATCATCCGCGATCGCCTGCTGGACGAGGATCCGCTTGGAGGCGGTACAGACCTGGCCGGAGTAGGCGAACGCCCCGCGCACCGCGGCGGAGACCGCGGCGTCAAGCGGCGCGTCCTCGAGCACGACGAGCGGATCGAGGCCGCCCATCTCGAGGATCACCCGCTTCGCGTGCCGCCCGGCCCGCTCGGCGATCCCCTTGCCGACCGCCGTCGAGCCGGTGAACGTCACGAGCCGGGTCGCCGGGTGCTCGACCAGGGCGTTCCCGACCGACTCGCCCGGCCCGACCACGAGATTGATCGTCCCCGGGGGCGCCCCCGCGGCCGCGAGATGCTCGACCAAGCGGATCGCCGTGAACGGAGCTGCGCTCGTCGGCTTCACGACCACGGGATTCCCCGCGGCGAGGGCGGGCGCGATCTTGTGGGCGATCAGGTTGAGCGGAAAATTGAACGGTCCGACCGCGACGACGACGCCGATCGGGTCGCGCACGGTGAACAGGAACCGGTGCTCGTTGCCCGCCGGGCGCTCGTACGCGTCCGCCGGAAAGCTCTCGCCGCCCAGGTGGCAGATCTCCTCCGCGGCGAGGATGAACACCCCGGCGGCGCGATCCGCCTCGGTCCGGGCCTCGGTGATCGGCTTTCCGACCTCGCGGGCGATGAGTCGGGCCATCGCTTCGCGGTCGGCCCGCAGGCGCTCCGACGCCGCGCGGAGGATGCGCGCGCGCTCGTGGCCGGGGACGCGTCCCCACGACTCTTCCGCCTCCGCGGCGGCCTCGACCGCCGCCCGCGCTTCGTCCGTGGAGGCGACCGGCGCCTCCCCGAGGGTCGTCCCGGTAGACGGGTCGACGACCGCGCGGTACTGCCCGGAGGCAGGAGGTCGCCACGTGCCGCCGATGAAGAGCGCCCCCCGGCCGTTCGGCGGAATGCCGTCGACCATGCCCTGCCCCGTCACGCCGGGTCGCCGTAGACCGTGTAGTGCCAGCTCTTGCGCGCTTGGCCGGTCAGGTCGATGTAGATGTTCTTCAGCACGGTGTAGTCGAGCAGGGAGTCGGCCCCGAGATCCTTGCCGAATCCGGACTGCTTGAGCCCGCCGTGGGGGGTCTCGGAACCGAGCGGCAGGTGGTCGTTCACCCAGACGTCCCCGAAGCGCAGCGCGTTCGCCGCTCGGATCGCGGTCCGGACGTCCTTCGTCCAGACGCTCCCCGCGAGGCCGTAGTCGACGCCGTTCGCGATCGCGATCGCCTCGTCGAAGGTCGAGAACTCGAGGACGTCGAGGACCGGCCCGAAGATCTCCCGCTGCGCGATCGTCATCTCCGGGGTGACCGAATCGAAGATCGCCGGACGGACGAACGCTCCGGCGGGGAACTCGGAGGGAGGGTCGGGCGCGCCCGTGCGCAGGCGGGCGCCCTCGGCCGTCCCCTTCGCGATGAACTCGAGGACGCTCCGCTGCTGGACGGTGCTCACGAGCGGTCCGAGGTCCGTGCTGCGGGAGAGCGGGTCGCCGAGCCGGATCGTGCGCACCCGTTCCAAGAGGTGTTCGACGAACCGGGCCCGGACCGATCGGTGGACGATCAGTCGGGTGGCGGCCGTACAGTCCTGGCCCCCGTTCACGAACCCGGCGACGACCGCCCCCTCGACCGCGGCCCCGAGGTCGGCGTCCTCGAAGACGAGGAACGGCGCCTTCCCGCCGAGCTCGAGCTGGATCCTCTTGACGGAGTGGCTCGCCGCCTCCATGATCCGCTTGCCCGTCGCGGTGTCGCCCGTCAGCGACACGAGATCGACCTTCGGGTGGCGGGCGAGCTCGTCGCCCACCTCCCCGCCCGGACCGGTCACGACGTTCAGCGCGCCTCGCGGAAGGCCGGCGTCCTGGAAGGCGCGCGCGAGCTCGAGCGAGGAGAGCGGGGTCCAGCTGGCCGGCTTCAGTACGACCGTGTTTCCGACGATCAGAGCCGGAGCGATCTTCCAGACGGCCATCATGATCGGATAGTTCCAGGGCGTGATCGACGCCACAACCCCGACCGGCTCGCGACGGAAGATCGTGGTCCCGTCGCCCGTGAACTCGGCCGGGCTCTTCGCGTCGAGCGTTCGGCCGGCGCCGGCGTAGAAGACGAGGTTGTCGATGGAGAAAGGAAGGTCGCCGTCGGCCGCCTGCTTGATCGTCTTGCCCTGGTTGCGACTCTCGAGCTCCGCGATCGGACCGAGGCGCTCCGAGAGAAGCTGCGCGACCTTCAGGAACACCTCGCCTCGGGCCCGCGGGGCGAGGCGCGGCCAGGGCCCCCGGTCGAACGCCTCTCGAGCCGCATCGACGGCGCGCCTCGCGTCCTCCCGGCCGCCCTTCGGCACGGTGCCGAGCGGAGCGCCGTCGTACGGGCTGGCGATCGGGGTCGTCGCGGCCGAGGCCGCACCCTCCCACTCTCCGGCGACCAGCATCTTCCCTTCCACGGGCGCCCTCGGGCGTCGAACGGAAACCGGGTAAAGATGTTGCCGGGCACCGTCGCCGTTCGGATACTATATCACCCGGTGCCGCTTCCTGCGGCCGACCCGCACGGGGCGATTCGGCGTGGATCCGAAGCGACGGAACATCCTCATCGTCGGGATCGTGGTCATCCTCGTGGCCGCCGGCATCGGCGGCTACTTCCTCCTCAAGAAGGTCCAACCGACATGCCGGTCCGGACAGACGAAGACGATCTGCATCGATCAGGCCGAGATCCCGGACTCCCTCGACCCGGGGTCCACGTTCTCCACCCCGGGATGGGCGGCCGTCCAGCAGGTCTACCAGGGGCTCGTGAACTACAACGGCTCGAGCGACACGTCGTTCGTCGGGGTTCTCGCCACGAACAACGGGACCGTGGGGACGAACCCCCTCACCGGCCTCGCCGACTACACGTTCGACCTCCGTCCCGGGGTCCACTTTTCGAACGGTGACCCGTACAACGCCTACGTACAGTGGTACAGCTTCTACCGAAGCCTGCTCCTCGAACAGGGCCCGCAGTTCATCCTCGAGGAGAACTTCTACTCGACGAACTTCGATCCGGCGAGCCCGCTGACCTACTACTCCGACCCCACGGCGATCAGCGAGGCGAACGCGTCGCTCGTCTCCGACCTCAACAGCTGGAACTTCTCCGCCCCCGACTCGGCCGCGAAGGCCGACATGGAGATGGCCAACCAGTCGTTCCAGGTGATCGACAACCTCACGATCCAGCTCAACCTCGGATTCGGCTACCTCGCGAGCAACTACTCCTACCTGCTCGCATCGATCTCCGCCCCCAACTCCTATGCGGTCGACCCGATCTGGATCGATCACCACGGCGGGATCGTCGAGGGCGCGCCGAACGGGTACCTCTCCACCCATACGCTCGGAACGGGGCAGTACACCCTCTCGGGCTACGACCCGAACTCGGGCGGCGGCTACACCCTGAACGTCAACGCGAACTACTGGGGAAAGAAGGCCGCCACGCAGCAGCCGTGGAACACCATGATCCGGCCCGCGAACACCACCGTGGTCGTCGTCTTCCAGTCGACCCTGGACGTGACCGTGAGCGACCTGCAGCACGGGATCGCCCAGTCGGCCTCGTTCGCCTACATCGGACCGTCGACGATCGCCCAGCTCCAGACGTACTCGAACCTCCACGTCACGGCGCTCCCGACGGTCTACGGTTCGACCAGCGGCGCCTGGTGGGTCTACCTGAACCAGTCGGAGGCGCCGTTCGACAATCTCTCCGTGCGCGAGGCGGTGGCGCACGCGATCAACTATACGCAGATCATCGACCAGGCGTTCGGAGGGTACGCCACCCAGTGGGTCGGGCCGGTCCCTCCGGCGTACCCGTACTACAACCCGGCCAACCTCACCCCGTACGCCTACGACCTCTCGCTCGCGCGAGCGGAGATCGCGGACTCGCCGTGCGCCGCCGACGCGTGCCGGGGCGACTCGATCAACTACGAGTATCTCACGCCGGGCGCGGACTGGGCCGAGACCGCCCAGTTCCTCGCGACCGACCTCGCGGCGATCGGCCTGACGATCAACCCCGTGCCGATAACGCTGCCCGATCTGTACGTGGAGCAGTCCTACACCGGCGGGGTGTGCACGACCTCCACCGCCACGAACGGAGGACCGTTCCCGATGGGCCAGGAGTTCTACACGTCCGACTACATCTCCCCCGATGACTGGACACAGAACGACGCCGTCCACGACGGGAGCGCCAACCTCTGCATGTCCGGCTACAACAACGCGACCGTCAACAACCTGACCTATGCGGCCGCGGCGAGCTCGAACCCCGCGGTGCTGAGCGCGGACTACACCAACATGACGAGCCTGATGTACGACAACTACACCGACATCTGGCTCGTCGCGCCGGCCTCGTTCGCGGTCTACGCGACCGATCTCCACGGGATGGTGTTCAACCCGATGGCGAGCGCGGAGCCGTACGCGACGCTGTTCAACACCGACTGGATCAGCTGACGGGGTTCGGCTCGGGCGCGCCCTGGAGGAGCGCCGACGGCGCGATCTCCGCGACCTCCTCGGCCCGCACGCACGCCACGAGGTGCCGCGGACGTCCCGGCGCCGGTCGCAGCGGCGGGTCGGCGACCCGGCATCGGTCCTGCGCGTACGGGCATCGGGGAGCGAACCGGCACCCGGGGACGGGGTCGATCAGGGTCGGAATGTCCCCGCCGATGCGGTAGCGGGTGCGGCGGCGTCGGGCGTCCGGCTGCGGGACGGCCGCCAGCAGCGCCTTCGTGTACGGATGCACCGGATGCTCGAGGACGTCGCGGGTCGCTCCGACCTCGAGCAACTGGCCGAGGTACATCACGGCGAGGCGGTCGGCGACGTACCGGACCGCCGCGACGTTGTGCGTGATCATGAGGTAGGCGACGTTCCGCTCGCGTTGGAGCTCCACGAGCCGGTTCAGGATCTGCGCCTGCACCGCGACGTCGAGCGCGCTCGTGGGCTCGTCCAGGATGACGAGCTTCGGGTCGACCGAAAGGGCCCGGGCGAGGGAGAGCCGCTGACGGCCTCCGCCGGAGAACTGGTGGGGGTAGTGGTCGAGGCAGTCCTCGGGCAGGCCGACCGTCGGTAGGATCGCGGCGACCTGCCGCCGGACCTCGGCCTTGCCGAGGCCGCTCTGCTGGGCGCGGATCGGCTCTCCCACGATCTGCCAGACTTTGAGCCGCGGGTCGAGCGAGCCGACCGGGTCCTGGAAGACGACCTGGACGTTGCGCCGCCACGCCCGCAGGGGACCGCCCGACAGGTGCGTGATGTCGGCCCCTTCGAATCGGAGCGTTCCCCCCGTGGAGGAGTGGAGTCGGGCGATCAGCCACCCGAGCGTCGTCTTCCCCGACCCGGACTCGCCGATCAGGCCGACCGACTCGCCCGCGCCGATCGTGAGATCGACCCCGTCGACCGCGTGGATCGCCCGGCCCGAGCGTCGCCCCACGATCTCGCGGACCGTCCGCGCGAGAGGGAACTCCTTGGCGATGCCGGAGACCTCGATGAGCGGGTCGCCCGTCATGGGAGGTTGGAGACCTCCTCCGCGAAATGGCACGCGCTCGTATGGGGGGTCGCGCCGGGCGGGGCGCCCCCGGGCGCGGGGAGAAGTTCGGGAGCGGGGTCGGCCCGGCAGACCGGCCGCACGAGGGGGCACCGCGGATGGAAGCGGCAGCCGGGGGGCGGACGGGCCAGGCTCGGGACCGACCCCGGGATCGAGGCGAGCGGTCCGTCGGTCTTGTAGCGGGACGGGATCGACCGCAGCAAAGCCTTCGTGTACGGGTGTCGGGGCGCGTGGAAGACGTCGGCGACGGGTCCGAACTCGACGAGGCGCCCGGCGTACATCACGCCGAGGTCGTCCGCGGTCTCTGCGATGACGCCGAGGTCGTGGCTGATGAAGAGGATCGAGGAGTGCACCTCGTCGATCAGCTCCTTCATCAGCGTGAGGACCTGGGCCTGGATCGTCACGTCCAGGGCGCTGGTCGGCTCGTCCGCGATGAGGAGCGCCGGCTTCGCGGAGAGCGCCATGGCGATCATGATCCGCTGGCGCATTCCCCCGGAGAGCTCGTGCGGATAGAGGTCGAGGATCGTCTCGGGGTCGTTGATGCGGACGAGCCGCAGGTACTCGAGGACCTCGCGGCGGAAGTCGGCCCGGGTCCGAAGACGGCGCTGCGCGGCCTCCGCGACCGCGCCCCCCGGCACGAGCGGCTTCGCCAGCACGTCGGACGCCGTCGGCATCGGTCGCCGGGAGTAGTCGAACGGGGTCGGTCCGGGCCGGAACGTCGGGAGGATCCCCTGCTCCCGCCAGTGGCGGATCTGGATCGCTTCGGCGACCTGGTCGAACACTCGGAAGGCGGGGTTCAGCGAGTTGAGCGGCTCCTGGAAGATCATCCCGATGCCGGTCCCGCGGACCATCGGGAGCTTGTGGTGCGGGATCGGGACGAGGTCGGTCCCCTGGAACAGGATCCGGCCCGACTCGATCTTCGCGGGGGGCTCGGGGATCAGCCGGGGGATCGCCTGGGCGAGGGTGCTCTTGCCGCAGCCGGTCTCTCCGACGATCCCAACGACCCGGCCCGGCGGGATGGTCAGCGAGACGTCCGAGACGGCCCGGAACCGGCCGGCGGCGACCAGGTAGTCGACCGAGAGGTGCTCGATCGAGAGGACCGGGTCGGTCATCCAGCCTCCGAGAGGGGCCCCGGCACCGGGGAGCTCGGCGTTTCGGCCGGCGGAGTGTGGCCCACGGTCGACTCGGTGAGCGCGCGACGCATCCGGGGGTCGAGGACGTCACGGAGTCCCTCGCCCAGCAGGCTGAACGACAGCGCGGTGACGAAGATCGCGACCGCCGGGAAGATGATCGACCACCACGCCTGCGAGAACAGCGTGTTGCCGTAGTAGTACGACATCATGCTACCCCATTCGGGGCGCCCGAAGGTCGGTGGGTAGGGGATCCCCTGCGGGATCACGTAGGAGATCGTGGAGAACGTAACGAGCACCGTCCCGATGTCAAGCGTGAAGTAGACGATCAGCGGCTCGAGCACGTTGCGCAGGATGTGCCGGACCAGGATCCGGCCCTCGCTGACGCCGGCGGCGCGCGCCGCTACGACGTACGGCAGATGCCGTATCGCCAGGACCTCGCCCCGGACCAGGCGCACGTAGTACGGCCACCACGTCGCGGTGACCGCCAGGATCACCTGCCACACCCCCGGGCCGAGGGCGGCGACGATGGCGAGTCCGAGGATCAGGCTGGGGAACGCGAGAAAGACGTCGGTCGTCCGCAGAATGACCGTGGACGCGTAGCCGCCGACCGTGCCGGGCCGGTCCCAGAATCCGGCGACGAGGCCGAGGAGGCCCCCGAGGATCATCGCCAGCCCCGCGATCAGCACCCCGATCCCGACGTCGAGGGGCAGCCCGAGCATCACCTCCGAGTAGATGTCGAGGCTCCCGCCGTCCGTACCGAACGGGTGCTGAAGGCTCGGTGACCCGCGGAGGATCGTCGGCGGCTCGGAGTAGACCCCCGTCTGCTGGGAGGCCCCGTACGGTGCAACGAGGCGCGGGTCGAGCGTGGAGGCGGCCGCGAGGACAAGGATCGCGACGACGAGGACGAACCCCGCGAACGAGAGCGGGTTCGAGCGCATGATGCGGTAGAATCCGACGGCCGCCGAGTATCCGCGCGCACGGTTCGGGGGCCGCGGGGCGCCGGTTGCCATCCCCTACCGCCACTCGACGCGGGGGTCGAGCACTCCGTAGAGGACATCCGCGGCGAGGTTCGCGATCACCACGCCCAGGGCGAAGACGACGACGACCGCGATCGCCCCGTCGAAGTTCGGGACGCCGCCGGCTCCCATCGCTGAGAAGGCGTACTGGCCGATCCCGGGCCAGTCGAACACCTCCTCGATGACGACCGTTCCAGCGAGCAGGCCCCCGGCGGTGACGCCGAGGACCGTCGTCGTGGTGATCAGGGCGTTTCGCAGCGCGTGCTTGTACAGCACGACGGTGTTCGAGAGGCCCTTCATCCGTGCCGACTTGACGTAGTCGAGCGGCAGCACCTCGAGCATCGAGGTCCGGGTCATGCGCGTCGCGATCCCCATGTTGATGAACGCGAGGACCGAGGCGGGGAGCACGAGGTGCGAGATCGCGTCGACCGTGTAGGATAGGTTCCCGGCGAGGAGCGCGTCGACGACGGACATGTGGGTGTACTGCGGGAACGGCGGCGGCGCGCTGAACTCTCCGCCGGCGGGCAGCCCGACGAACCGGGCGACGTAGATCGCCGCCACGATCGCCCCGACGTAGGTCGGGGTGGCCCAGCCGCTCAGGTAGAAGAACCGGACCAGGTGGTCCGGCCACCGACCCGAGTATTGGGCCGCCACCACCCCCATCGGAATGCCGATGACGATCATGATCAGGAGCGAGGCGAGGACCAACTCGATCGTCGCCGGGACGTGCGCGACGATCTGGGGGTAGACGGGGTTTCCGAACTCGTCCGCGCCCCAACTGCCGTGCAACAGCGGTACGAAGTACTGGAGGAACTGGGTCACGATCGGCTGCTTGAACTGCGCCTCGCAGTGGGCGATCGTCCCCGCTCCGGCCTTCGGGTACCACCGGGGACACGGGTCGATCGCTCCGACGTGGGTGACCAGGAACGTGAGAACGATCACCCCGAGCAGGACGGGGACGAGCTGGAGGAGCCGCCGCCCCACGAAGATCGCGAGGTCCTCGAGGCTCCGGCCCATCTCCCGAGCCTCCTAGGGAGTCGGGGGACCCGACGACCCGACCATCCGCGGCGGAACGACCCCGGCCTATTAATCAGCCGACCGCGCCGGGTGGCCTAGGAGAAGTAGTCGCGCGGCAGCGTGCGCAACTCCTTGAACGTCTCCGTCGCGACGGAGACGAACTGCTCGATCTCCTTGTCGGTGTGCGCGCTCGAGAGCGTGATCCGCTCGTAGTTGTCGGGGTGGATGTAGATCCCGCGGTCGAGCAGCAGCTGGGCGTGGCGGAGGTAGAGGTTCCAGTCGATCTGCAGGGACTCGCGGTAGTTGCTGATCTTCTTGCGCCGCGTGAAGAAGAACTGGAGCATCCCGTTCACCGACTGGACGAGGACGTTCATCTTCGCGTCCCGCCCCGCCTCCTCGAGCCCTTTCTCGAGCCTCGCGGTGAGGCGGCCGAACCGGGCGTAGAGGTCGTCGCCACCGCGGTGGAGCGCCTTCAGGTTCGCGAGCGTGCCGGCCATCGTGAGGCTGTTCGCGTTGTAGGTGCCGCCGAAGGAGATCCGCCCGGGGGCGATCATGTCGAGGTACTCCGCCTTCCCCGAGACGGCCGAGACCGGCACGCCGCCGCCGAGCGCCTTCGCCCAGCAGGAGATGTCCGGCTCGACCTTGTACAGCTGCTGCGCGCCGCCCGGCGCGACGCGGAACCCGGTGAACACCTCGTCGAAGATGACGAGCATGTCGTTCTGGTGGGCGATCTCGACGAGCCGCTGGAGATACTCCGGTGCCGGCGGGATGACCCCGGCATTCGCCATCACCGGCTCGAGGATCACGGCGGCGAGGCGGTCGCGGTACCGCTTCACCATCCGTTCGAACATCGGCACCGAGTTGTAGGGGGCGACCATCACGTAGTCCGTCACTCCGGGCGGGATCCCGGCGGAGTTGGGGAGCGGCCGGGGGTACTCGTCGAGGCCGGCGACGACCGGCGGCGCCTCCGCGCTGATCAGCGCGAGGTCGTGCTGGCCGTGGTAGTGGCCCTCGAACTTGAGGATCGCGTCCTTTCCGGTGACGGCCCGGGCGATCCGGATCGCGTTCATCGTCGCGTCCGAGCCGTTCGAGCAGAACGCGACCCGCTCAGCGTTCGGGACGAGCTTGCGGAACAGCTTGGCGACATCGAGCTCCAGGACGGTCGGGGCGCCGTAGTTGAGCCCGAGCTCCGCCTGTTCCTGGAGCGCCTTCACCTGGGCTTCGGGGGCGTGGCCGTGAATGAGGACCCCGTAGCCGAGGTTGAAGTCGAGGTACTCGTTGTCGTCCTCGTCCCACAGCCGGGCCCCCTTGCCGCGGGCGATGAACGGGGGGCACGGGTCGTAGGAGGCGACCCGGATCAGCGAGCTCGAGGCGTTCGGGATCAGCTTCTTGCCTTCCTCGAACAGCTTCGCGCTCTTCTTCAGCTTCGGAACGAGCCGCGCGATCGAGACGGGGACGGGGGCGACGTCCGGTTCTGCGGGGACGGTGGACGGTACCGGCTCGAGGGGCTCCCGTTTCGCTTCCTTGGGAGACTCCGCCGCCTCCTTCAGGGGGGCGGGGGACGGAGGCTCGACGCTCCCTTCCGCGCTCAGGCGCCGGAACGGCTCGGCACCGAGTGCCGGGCCGGGGCCCGGTCGCCCCGGAATGCCGACGATGGGGGCGGGTTCCGAGTCCGCCATATAGAACACATCTCAGGCGAGGCATCCACCCCGAGGAGCGTATATATAGCTGCCTCGGACGAAGAACCCGTTATCACGTTATCCGCGCGGAAACTCCTCGAGGGGTGCGTTCCGAGCTAGGCTCGGAGCGGTCGTCGGCAGGAACGGGTGGGCCGCTCGAGCGATATAGGCCGATTTAGCGCCGAACGGAGGTCGGCGCCGCCGGTACTTCGACCGGGAGCGGTGGCTCGGGGGGAGAGATCGCGGTCTCGATGCCCCTACGATGCAACGCCGCCCGGAAGGCGGCCGCTGGGACGCACCGCTCGGGAGGGAGCACGCCGCTCCCGGGCACCGCCCCGGAGGCGATCAGCTCCGCGCCGATCGCCCCGGCGATCCCGACGGCGTACTCCGTCGCCGACAGGTGCCACTCCGGCCGGGGCGGGAACCGTGCGACGGCGTGGCGGACGACGCGGGCTCCGCTTCGCGACCCGACGACCTCGATATCGCACACCTCCCAGTCGTCCATCGTCACCCCGTCGGGGATCCCGAGCAGTTTCTCCCGCTTGAGCAGGGCGAGCGTGAACTCCTTCGGCACGACGCTCTGGCCTCCGACCCCGACCGGCCGGTCCGAGCCGAGACCGAGCAGCGCCATCGTCCGCAGCACCTCCATCCCCGGTCCGCCCTCCTTCCACTCGCACCGGCGCAGCCCCTTCTCGCGGAGGCTCTCCGGAAGGGTCGCGGCCTCCGAGTGCAGGGTGCGGTAGACGCGCGTGCGGCCGACCGGCGGGGCGAAGTCGAACTCCTCCGGCCCGCTCATCGGAGGGTGCTCGCGGTACGCGCCGTCCTCGAAGACGACGGCGGGGAGGACCATCTCGTCGAGGAACGTGCTGGGCGACCAGGTGAATGCGATCTCGGGGCCTCCGACCGTGCGGTCGCGCCAGCCGTCCCGGATCAGGAGCGACTCCACTGTGTCGAGATCGGCGCACGCCTGCATCGCGAGGACGTTGGAGATCCCCGGCACCTGCCCGAGCCCCGGCACCGCGAGGACGCCCGCGGTGCGGAACTCGGCGTCCCGGGCGAGTTGCCGTCGGGTGACGTGGAACAGCCCCCCGAAGTCGAGGTAGGGCACGCGCGCCTCGAGCGCGGCGTCCATCACGGTGAGATTGAATCCGTACTGGACCGCGTTGACTACCACGCGCGCCCCGGTCAGGAGCGCGACGAGCGCCCCGCGGTTCCGCACGTCGATCGATGTCGCGCTCGCCCGAGCGCCCGCGGCCCGGGCCGCGCGGTCCGCGAGCTCGAGGTCGACGTCGGCGGCGACGACCGAATCGAAGACCCCTCCGTCCGCGAGCGCCCGCACCGAGCATCGGCCGGTGAGACCGCCGCCCCCGAGCACCACCACGCGTCCGCCGGCCATCGACCCCTCGGCGCGGACGGCTACGGGCGGCCCCGGGGCGGAGCGGCGGCCCGACGACTACGGGCCGGAGCTTTCTCGATCGTCGACGGGGAAGCCAGGCTGGCGGCCGGTTCGCTGGGGGGCGCGGGAACGGGGGTCGACGCGGCGCGCTCGAGGATCGAGCGGAACGTTTCGAAGTGACGCAGGAACGGGTCGGCCCTCCGGCGGTCCTCGAGCTCCCCGAGGGAGATCTCGAGCAGCGCCTTCGCCTTCGCGTCGCCCGCGTTCGCCTGGACGAGGTAGACCGTCAGCACCTGGTAGAGGGGGAGGACGAACGCGTCCGTTCGGGGGGTGCTCATGTCGCCCTTGCGCGGACGATAGATCCGCTCGATCGGCACCTTCGCGGCGACCGCGCGCCGATGCGAGAACCCGAAGTACTTGCCGGGCCCGAGGATCCGGTTCACCTCGCGCACGTTCCCCCCGAGGCTGTTGGTGAGCCGGTCAACTTCGTGCCAGCACCAGAGCCCGAATCCGAAGTCCCCGTCGCAGTACGCCTCCCAGGCGCGGGCGTACAGGTCCCGCTCGCGCTCCTCGACGGGGCTCTCGGGAAGCAGCTCCGCGCGCCAGTCGGAGACGAGGACGTCGACCCGCATGGTCGGGGAGAACTCGCGGTAGGAAGGCAGGTCGTCCGGGCCGGGCACGCTCCGCCCACCCGGCCTCAGGGCTTGAGGCTTACCCGGTGAGCGAGCCGTCCGCGCGGTAGAGGCACTGCCCATCGACCCACGTCTCTTCCACCGGCGACACCGCCCCGTCCAACGCCCGGATCAGGTCCGGGCACGAGAGGACGACCAGGTCGGCAGCGCTGCCCGGCTCGAGCCGCCCCCGGTCCTCGAGGCCGAGAGCGCCCGCGGCTCCGGCCGAGTACAGGTAGACCGCCGCCTCGGCCGTGAGCGCCTCCCCGGGGTCGGGATTCGCGGAGCGACCGGACGGACCCCGGCGTCGGACCGCCGCCCGGATCCCTCGCCACGGATCGACCGGGTCGAACGGCGCGTCGCTCGACGCCGCGAGGAGAACCCCCCGATCGAAGAGCGTACGGAAGCGGTACGCGGTCCGGGCTCGGATCGCCCCCAGACGATCGGCGAGCCAGCCGTCGCTCCAGACGAACCCCGGTTGCACGACCAGCGTAGGCCGGACCCGGTCGAGCGCCGCGTACAGCCCGGGAGGGAGGAGAGCGGCGTGCTCGATCCGTGGCGGCGCCCGGGTGCGGCCCCGGAGAGGTTCGAGCAGCCGGACCGCACGCTCCGCCGCTCGGTCCCCGATGGCATGGAGCGCCGGCGCGAGGCCGAGGTCGGCCGCCTCCGAAAGCTCGGCGGCGAGCGTCGCCTCCTCCCCGACCGCCAGCCCGGAACTCCCCGGGCTGTCGGCGTACGGCTCCGCGAGCCAGGCGGTGCGGGTGCCGAAGGCGCCGTCGACGTACGCCTTCACCCCCGCAATGCGGAACCGGCCGACGGCGGACGAGGGCCGGCGATTCCCTCCGATTGCTCGGTCCGAGAGGCGGACGTACGCGCGGACCGTGAGGCCGAGCCGACCCCCCGACTCCAGTGCCTCGAGCGCGCCGACCTCGTCGGGGGAGGCGCCCATCGATCCGACGGCGGTGATCCCCCCGCGCGAGATCTCCGCGAGCGTCGCGGCGAGCTGGTCCGGCCCGACCGGGGCCGCGGCCCGCGCGATCCCCGCGAGAGGGCGCAATGCATCCTCAAAAAGCAAGCCGTTCGGTCGGCCATCGGAGTACTGGCCGATCGTCGGGTCCGACCGGGTCGACCCCGCCGCCGTGACACCGATCTCCTCGAGGGCCGCACCGTTGACGACCGCGGCGTGGCCGCTGACGTGGTAGAGCACCACCGGCCGGTCCCGGACGGCCCGGTCGAGCGCGAACGCATCCGGCCACGTTCGCCCGGACCACCGCTCGGGGTCCCACCCCCGGCCGACGATCGGCCCGGAAGGATGCGACGCTCCCCAAAGCGCGACCGCGGAAACGAGCTCCTCGAGCGATCGAGTTCCGGAGAGGTCCAATCCGTCGCGCACCCGGGCGATCTCGGTGAGGTGGAGGTGGGGATCGATCAGCCCCGGCAGGACGAGCCGCCCCTCGAGGTCGCGGTGCTCCGTTCCGGTCGGGGCGAGGCGTCGGAGCGCGTCGAGCGGCCCGGCGCCGATCACGCGGCCGTCCTCGATCAGGAGCGACTCGACGTACCGCGCGCCGGTGAACACCCGGCCCCCGGTCCAGAGCACGGCCCCGCTCACGGCCAGCGCGCTCCCCGGCGTTGGAGGTCGGGCGTCGCGTCGGGATCGTCCCCTAGACGTCGAGGTACCGGTAGAACTCGTACGGGTGCGGCCGTAGGTTCAGCTCGAGCTGCTCCTCGCGCTTCAGCTCGACGTAGGTATCGAGCAGGGAGTCGGCGAACGCCGGCTTGAGGAAGGCGCGGTCGGACTGGAGGCAGTCGAGCGACTCGCCGAGCGACCCCGGCAGTTCGCGGATCTCGAGCTCCTTTCGCTTCGCGGGGGTGAGCTTGTAGATGTTCTCGTCGACCGGCGCGGGCGGCTCGATCTTCCGCTTGATCCCGTCGAGGCCCGCGAGCGCGAGGGCCGCCTCGGTCAGGTAGATGTTCGCGGCGGAGTCGGGGGTGCGGTACTCGATCCGCTTCGCCCCGGGGCGCCCCCGGTGGTAGAACGGGATCCGCACGTTCGCGGAGCGGTTCGCCTTGCTCCAGGCGATGAACACGGGGGCCTCGTAGCCCGGCACGAGCCGCCGATAGGAGTTGGTGATCGGGTTCGTGATCGCGCAGAGGGCGCGGGCGTGGCGCAGGAGCCCTCCGATGTAGTACCGGCACGTCTGGCTCACCTCCGCGTACTTGTCGGAGGCGTCGAAGAACGCGTTCTCCTCCCCGCGCCAGAGCGACTGGTTCGTGTGCATCCCGATCCCGTTGTCGCCGTAGATTGGCTTCGGCATCAGGCAGCCGATCTTGCCGTGGCGGTGCGCCACGTTCTTGATGACGTACCGGACGTCCTGGATGTGGTCCCCCATCGGGACGAGCTCGTCGAAGCGCAGGTTGAGCTCCGACTGGCTCGCGGTCGCGACCTCGTGGTGGTGAGCGTCCATCGTGAGATGGAAGTCGTCCGCGAGGATGTTGCACATCTCCGCCCGCAGGCCGACGAGCGAGTCGACCGGGGGCGTGCGGTGGTACCCCTCCTTGAAGCGGATCGTTGAGTGGGAGTTCCCCGGCTCCCACGGCGACTCCGACTGGTTGATCAGGTAGCCCGAGCCGGCCCACGCGTCCCGGACGCCGTGGTGGGACGGGATCAGCTGGACCTGGTCGAAGACGAAGAACTCGATCTCGGGTCCCCAGTACGACTTGTCGAACCCCGCGCTCGCGAGCACGCTCTCCGTCTTGCGCGCGACCCCGCGCGGGTCGTGCTCGTACGGGTCCTTCGAGGCGCCGAGCCGCACGTCGCAGATGAACCGGACCGTCTTGCCGGCCTCGGGGTTCCACGGGATCGTGGCGAGGGTGGACGGATCGGGGACGAGGAGCATGTCCGACTCGTAGATCTCGCGGAACCCGCGGACGGAGGAGCCGTCGAGCTTGGGGACCCCCGAGCGGAACATCTCCGCTTCGAGGGCGTGCCGCGGAATGTCGACCTGGTTGAGCCCTCCGAAGAGGTCCGTGTAGAACAGCTGCACCCAGCGAACGCCGTCCGCCTTCAGCTGTTCGACCACCGACTCCCCGTCCGTCGCCTTTCCCTTCGCCCGAGCCTTCGCCACGCTGCGCCCCCGGACCGCCCCACCGTCCGCGGATACTTCAACCCCCCACCCGCGTGGATTGGACGGTCGTCCAGTTTCAACAGACCAGGGCTTATTTCCTACCGTCCGGTTCAACCTCCATGCGGCGAACGTCCATGCTGGACGGGCTCGACCGGTCAATCCTCGAGGAGCTGAACATCGACGCGCGCCGGAGCCACCGCGAGATCGCCCACCGGCTCAAGGTGTCGCCGACGACGGTGAGCACGCGCGTCGCCCGGCTCGAGGAGCAGGGCGTGATCCACGGCTACATTCCGCTGCTGGACGACGAGCTGCTCGGCTGGGACCTGTGGGCCGCCGTCGGGATCCGGATCTCCAAGGGACGGCTCCGCGAGGTCGAGGAGCGGCTCGCCCGGGATCCGCACGCCTACGCTATCTACGACGTCACCGGCGACTACGACGCCCTGCTCATCGGTCGCTTCCGCGATCGACGCGACCTGGACCGGTTCGTCAAGCACGCCCTGCAGGATCCGCACGTCGAGCGGTCGAACACCCAGGTCGTCCTGAACCGGGTCAAGGAGGACCGGCGCGTGCCGGTGGTGCTCCGCGGCGGCGACCGCACGGTCCCCGAGGGAGAACCGCCCGCCGCCCCCGCCCGCGGCAATCGATAAGAGGCCGTCCTCGGTCCCGGGCCCGGTCGAGGGACAACGATGGACTGGGGGATGTCGAACCGCATCGCACGGATGTTCCCGGGGTCGAGCGGGAACACGGTGATGCTCGCCGTCGACCACGGCTACTTCATGGGGCCGACGCACCGGCTCGAGGACCCGCGGGCGACGATCGGCCCGCTGCTCCCCTACGCCGACGCGCTCGCGCTGACCCGCGGGGTGCTCCGCACCTGCGTTCCGCCGACGAGCGGTACCCCGATCGTGCTCCGGGTCTCGGGCGGCGCGACGGTCCTCAAGGAGGACCTCTCCGACGAGACGATCACCACGGCGATGGCCGATGCGGCCCGACTGAACGTCAGCGCGGTCGCCCTGTCGGTCTTCGTCGGCGCTCCGCACGAGCACACCTCCCTCGTCAACCTCTCCCGCCTCGTCGACGAGGGGGAGACCGCGGGGATCCCGGTCCTCGCCATCACCGCCGTCGGCAAAGAGCTCGAGAAGCGCGACGCCCGCTACCTCGCCCTCGCCTGCCGGGTGTCGGCCGAGCTCGGCGCCCATCTCGTCAAGACGTACTACTGCGACGGCTTCTCGCAGGTCGCGGACGGCTGCCCCGTACCGCTGGTCGTCGCCGGCGGCCCGAAGCTCGACAGCGAGCGCGCCGCGCTCGAGCTGGCCCGCCGGGCGATCGACGAGGGGGCGCACGGGATCGACATGGGGCGCAACATCTGGCAGTCCGACCACCCGGTGGCGATGCTGAAGGCGCTGCGCGCGATCGTCCACGAGAAGGCGACCGTGCGCGAGGCGGTCGACGTGCTGGACGGGGAGAAGGCGCGTCGCCCCGGCCCGTCGGCGGCGTCCGCGTAGTCCGGCGCCGCGGAACGGTCTTAAGTCCGACCTCGCTCGGGGCCGCCGCGCGGGGATTGCCAAGCTTGGCCAAAGGCGCCAGATTCAGGGTCTGGTCCCGTAGGGGTTCGTGGGTTCAAATCCCTCTCCCCGCACGCCCTCATCGACCGACGGACGCGCCGCCTCCGACACCCTAACTATCCCGACCCGGTGGCGCCGCGACGGCGCGGTTCCCCCGATGAGCGTTCGTGCGGTGCAGTACCGCTTCCGCGTACGGCTGGCCGCCTCCGCGCCCGCCGCCTTCGCTTGGTGCACCGACTTCGGACCGGCCGACGGGGCGCTCTTCTCCGAGCCGACCCGACGGGCAGTGCGCCGCCTCACCGACGACGCCCTCGTCATGACGGATACCACCCGGCCCGGGGGCCGGACGCAACGGATCCGTCGCCTCGTCCGCCTTCGGCCGTCCGAGCGGGCGTGGACGAGCACCCATCTGGACGGGCCGTTCCGCGGCTCGCAGTACTGGTACCGGATCGAGCCCATCGGACCGGATCGGTCGTTCCTCGACTTCCGGGCGCTCCGCCTCGAGCCGAGCGACGGCCGTGCCGACCCCTCCACGCATGCCCGCCGCGTCGCGGCGTGCCTCCAGGACGACCGGACGGAGTGGCGCACGCGCCTCGCCCCGGCGCTCGCCCGCGACCTCGCCCCGTCCCGCCGACCCGCGGCGCGTGGGCCGCGCATCCGCGCGTACGCTCCCGCGGATTTCGCCGCGGTGCGACGCCTGTGGCAGCGCGGCGGGCTCTCGCTCGGGCCGTCCGACTCGTACGAGGAGCTCGAACGGTCCCGGCACCGCGACCCGGAGCTGTTCCTCGTGGCGGAGGACGGAGGCGCGATCGTCGGCACGGTGCTGGGACGGTACGACGGACGCCGGGGGTGGATCAACCGCCTCGCCGTCGCCTCCGCCGTTCGCCACCGGGGCATCGGCTCGGCGCTCGTGCGCGAGCTCGAGCGCCGCCTGCGACGTAAGGGGTGCCCCAAGGTCAACCTCCACGTCGCCCGCTCGAACGAGCGGGTCGGCGCCTTCTACGAGCGGCTCGGCTACGCGCGGTCCGATCTGCTGTTCCTGGAGAAGTGGCTGCGGCGCTCGCAGCAGCCCGGCCGCCCTCCTCTCCGGGACCAACGTAAATAGCGAGGGGTCGTCCGAGCGCCCGATGGCGCGCGCCGCTCGTCGGACGCCCCCGCGGAAGCCGCGTCCCCTCCCCCGCCGTACGGTCGTCCGCGAGGTGCGGCCGGCCGGCGTCGCGCTCTCGGAGGACCCTCACGCCCACGTCGTCTGCCGGGTGTGCGGGCGGATCCAGTCGCTCGATCTGAACGAGCTCGACCGCCACCTCCTGACCGAGCTTGCCGCCCTGCATCCCGAGGGGTGGAGCGTGGAGCAGATCGCCTTCTCGCTCACCGGGGCGTGTCGGCGGTGCCGGGAAGGCCCGACCGTTCGCTGACCTCCCACCGCCATGACCGCCTTCTTCACCGCGCCCGCGATCGCCTGGGGACCCGGGGCGGTCGAGCAGCTGAGCAGCCTCGCGGTACGTCGCGCGGTCGTGATCGTCGACCCCGCGATCGCCCGCACCGAAGGGGTGCAGCGGGTGTTGGAGGAGCTCGCGAAGACCGACGCGAGCGTGGAAACGATCGGGGACGTCGCCGAGCCGGACCGCGTGGAGACGGTGTATCGGCTGAGGGAGCGGCTCGCTCGCTCGCCCCCGGACTGCGTGGTGGCCGTCGGGGGAGGACGCACCCTCGACGGCGCGAAGGGCGTCCGACTGGCGCTCGAGTGCCCCGACCTGTCGCTCGAGGCGCTGCCCGCCGTGCTGCCGCTCCCCGAGCGGCCGACGGTCCAGCTGATCGCGATCCCCACGACGAGCGGCAGCGGCGCGGACGCCAGCTGGACGGCGGACCTCACCGCCCCGGACGGCACGCCGCTCGAGCTCTCCGATCGACGCCTGGTCCCCGACTGGACGCTCGTCGACCCGGCGTTCGCCGCGACCGTACCGGCCGCGGAGGTCGTCCCCGGCGCTCTCGAGGCGGCGGCGGTCGGGATCGAAGCGTACCTGTCGGCGTGGTCGAACCCGTTCTCGGACGCGCTGGCGCTCGACGCCGTGACGACGATCGTGCGGCGACTGCCCCACGCGGTCAAGTGGAGCAGCGACCCGGACGCCCGCGCGGCGATCCACTACGCCGCGACCGCCGCCGGTCTCGCCGCCTCGAACGCGCAGCGCGGGGTCGCCCACGCGCTCGCCCGGGCGCTCGTGGGACCGGCGCGCCTTCCGTACGCCCGCCTGATCGGCATCGTCCTCCCGCACGTGCTCGAGTACGACCGGCCCGCCGCGCGCGACCGGCTCGAGCTGCTCGCGACCGCGGTCCTCCCCTCCGAGGACCGGACCCCCGTCGCGCTCGTCGCGCGCCTGCGCCGGCTCTACGAGGTGCTCCGGTGTCCCCCGAACCTCGCCGCGGCCGGCGTCGCGCTCGACCGGGTGCGCGACGCGCGGGACACGGTCGTCGCCCACACGCTGCGCTCCCCCGGAACGCTCGCGAACCCGCGCGTGCCGAACGCGGCCGACGTGGCGACCCTCCTGGAGTCGGTCCTGGGACGCGCCGTCGCCTAGGACGGCGTCGTCGCCGGGCGGCTGCCGCGTGCGGCGGGCGGTTCCGGCCGGGCAGGCGACTCGACCGCGCGGTTGATGGCGATCTCCGCGAGGTCGCTGGCGTAGAAGGCGGCCCGCTCCAGGCTTTCGAGGACGTAGGCGAGCCCGACGGCGAGACGCCCCCGTTTCGACGTGATCTCGTGGAGGATCTGGGTGCGCTCGCGGGTCAGCTGCTTGGCATCGTCGATCACCTCGTTCGCCTTCTCGATGTTCCGCGAGTCGAGGCTGTCGAGCGCGTCGACGAGGCCGCTCGCTGCGCGGGCCGCCATCCGGTCGAGGGCATCGAGGAGGCGCGGCGGGAGGGTCTCCTTCCCGACGATCGCGACCGTCTCCGCGATCCGCACCGCGTGGTCGGCGATCCGTTCGAGCACGCGGGAGGCGAGCAGGTACGTGGAGCACTCGGGGAGGGTGAGGTCGAGCGTCGCGAGCATGCGGGCGTCGCGCAGCGCGCTCGTCACCTGCTTTTCGAGGAACCAGTGCAGCCGGTCGACCTCCCAGTCGCGCTCGACGACGTCGCGCGCGATCGACGGGTCGCCCTCCCGGAGCGCCGCCATGGCGTCCGTCTGCATCGCGCGGACCATCTGGTGCATCCGCCGTACGATCGACGGGATCGGCAGCGGGTTCGCGCCGACGACGTCCTGCAGGACGACCGACTCGGCCGTCTCTTCAAGGATCTCCGGACCGATCATCCGCTGGGCGAAGCTCCGGACGACCTCGCGCGTGCGGGCATTCATCCGGCTCGGGGTCCGGATCTCGAGCAACGGGTACCCCGCGATGTACTCCGCGATCAGGCGGCGGAACAGGTGCTCCTTGTCCATGTCGTTCGCGACCTCGACCACGCGCCGCTCCCCTTCGGGGGTGTCGAGCGACTCGGGGAAGACGGTGAGCGACCCGTCCGCGCGCGGCGTGAAGAACAACAGGTCGCCCGCCCCGAGGCCGCGGCTGACGACCCAGTTCTTCGGCAGGGAGATGATGTAGGTGGAGCCGCCGGTCTTCTGGATGCGACGTCCGTGGAAGCCGCCGGTCGTCCGCATGGCCCCGTGCCCGGCCGACCGACCGTTCTCTATATAGCTTGGGTCGGGGCGCCCGGTCCGCCGGGCCCCGCCGACGGCCGCGCGGCGCGGGTCCGAGGGTAAATAGGGCCGGCGACGCTCCCGCGCGGGGCGTCCCATGGCTCCTCGCACGATCCGTCGGTTCCGGTTCGGGCGCGGCCCGCGGGAAGCGACCGCCGGCGATACGCTGCTCGACGCGCTCGCGGTCGACGGCCTACCGAACGTCGTTCGGTCCGTGCGCTACCACCGGCCCCGCGCACCGTTCTGCGGCACGGGGGACTGCACGGGCTGCCTCGTGCGGGTCAACGGGCGCCCGAACGTGCGGGCGTGTCGGCATCCCGTCGAGGACGGCGATCGGGTGGAGGGGGGAAACGCCTGGCCGTCCGCCCGCCTCGACGCGCTCGCCGCCGTCGACCTGCTGTTCCCCCACGGCATCGATACCCTGCGGGGATTCCGGCGACCGGCGTGGGCGCGGGGGCTGTACCACCGGGTGATCCGCCGGCTCGCCGGCTACTCCGAGCCGCCCGACGCCGCCGCGGCCGCGGCGCTCGCCTCGCCCCCCCGGACGGTCGACGCCGAGACCGTCGTGGTCGGCTCCGGCACCGCCGGGACGGCCGCGGCGGCGCGGCTCGTCGCGCGCGGCGTCCGGCCGGTCCTCCTCGACCGGCGACGCGATCTCTCCGCGATCCCCGGCGCAGACACGGTCGGCGGCGCCACCGTCACGTTCCTCCCCCCGCCGACGAGCGACCTCCTCCGACCGTTCACGCTCCTCGGGTTCGAGGAGCCCGGTCGCGGGCTGGTCGTGCGGTGCCGCTCGGTCGTGCTCGCGACCGGTAGCTACGACACCCAGCTCCTGTTCGCCGGGAACGACCGGCCCGGCGTGGTGTCGGCGGAGCTCGCCCTCCGGTTCGCTCGACCGGGCCGCCAATCCCCCCTGCGGCGGGCGGTCGTCGTCGGGGGCGCCGCGCGCGCGGGCGAGATCCTAGACCGTCTCGGCGACACGGTCCGCGCGGTGGTCGCCCCCGGCGAGATCGGGCCGGAGGTCGCTCGAAAGGCATCGGACCACGGCGTGCCGCTCTATCCGCGCACCCTCGTCCTCGCCGCGGTGGGACGCTCCCGCGTCCGTCGGCTCGAGCTGAAGGGACGCGGCGACGGACCGCGCTTCTCCGTTCCGTGCGATGCGGTGGTCCTCGCCCATCGTCGCGCGCCCGCCGGTCAGCTCGCGATCCAGGCCGGGGCCCTCCTCGAATGGCGTCCGGACCCCGGGGCGTACGTCCCTCGGGTGACCGGCGGGGGCGCGACCAGCGTCCCAGGCCTGTTCGTCGCCGGCTCGGCGGGCGGGTTGGCGCGCTCCGACTCCCCCGCGAGCGGCGAGCGGGCGGCCGACGCGGCCGCCGCGGGAGCGGCGCCGTACACCGGCGACCCCGGCACCGCCCCGGTCGCCGCCGGTGAGTTCGAAGGATACTACCGCGAGCTCCTGCACGAGCGAGGCACCGGCAAGTGGTTCGCCTGCGGCTGCGAGGACGTCCTGCTCGAGGAGGTCGAGCGCGCGTCGGCGGACGGATACCGGGGGATCGAGGTCATCAAGCGATACACCGGACTCGGCACCGGGCTCTGCCAGGGTCGCTACTGCCTGCCCGACGCGCTCCTCTTGCTCTCCATCCTGGAGCGACGCCCGCCGACCGACGTCGGTCGGATCACCCAACGGCCGCCGGCCGTGCCGACCCCGCTCGCGGCGCTCGCCGCCCTGGACCCCGAAATCTCGAAGCAGAGGGTGCCGTGACGCTCCTTCGGGACCGCTACCGGACGGTGATCGTGGGGGCCGGCATCGTCGGCCTGTTCACGGCGTACCGCCTCGCCCGCGCCGGGGCCGGTCCGATCCTCGTCGTGGATCGCGGATTCCTGTCGAACGGCGGGTCGGGCCGCAACGGGGGCGGGATCCGGCAGCAGTGGGAGACCCGCTCGACGGTCCGCCTGGCCCGGGAGAGCGTCCGCGCCTACCGGGAGTTCGGGCACGAGTTCGGCTACAACATCTGGTTCCGCCAGGGCGGCTACCTGTTCCTGGCCGAGACGACCGAGGAGCTCTCCCGACTGGGCCGGGTCCACGACCTCCTGCGATCGGAGGGGCTGCCCGCCCGGACGCTCGGCGTGGAGGAGGTGGAGCGGCTCGTCCCCGGGATCGCACCCGACGCGGTCGTCGGCGGCTCCTACCTCGGCTCGGACGGGACGCTGTATCCGTTCCCCGCGGTATGGGGCGTCTACGAAGCGATCCGCGCCCTCGGGGTCGAGGTCGCGCTGGGCGTGGAGGCGCAGGGGGTCGTCGTCCGCGACGGGGCGCTCCGGGCGGTCGTGACGTCGGCCGGGACGGCGGCGACCGACTCGGTCGTCAACGCCGCGGGTGGCTGGTCGGGGGAGTTCTCCCGGCGGGCCGGCCTCGAGGTCCCGAACGTCGCGACCCGACACGAGATCCTCGCCACGGAGCCGATGAAGCCGTTCCTCGACCCGATGGTCGTCCGGGCCCGCGACGGGCTCTACTTCAGCCAGACGATGCGGGGCGAGCTCGTCGGAGGGCTGACGGTCCCCCACCCGGCGGGCACCGCGCGGGGGGTCCCGAGCTCGCCGCAGTTCCTCACGGCGATGGCCCGGGCGCTCGTGGACCTCGTGCCCCGTCTCGGCGCCCTGGGGGTGTTGCGGGCGTGGACCGGCTTCTACGACGACACGCCCGACGGGTTCCCGGTGATCGGAGAGGACCCTCGCTTGCGAGGGTTCGTCCACGCGAACGGCTTCGGGGGCCACGGGTTCATGCTCGCTCCGGCCGCGAGCCAACGGGTCGCGCGCGCGGTCCTCGGCGAGCCGATCGACCTCGACCCCGCGGAGTGCTCGCCGGCCCGGTTCGCCGCCCCGGGGGCGCCCCGGCGCGCCGAGCGCCTCCAGCTCGGGTGAGCGGGGGTCGGCGGCCGCCGCCACCGTATTGACCCCACCGCCCGCTCCGGCGGGCGTGATCGGCCGATTCCCGTGGGATCCGTTCCCGCCGGGGACGCCGGACCCGAAGGGGCCGGATCCGCTGCACGCCCTCGTCTACCGGACGGCGGTGTCGGGGTCGGACGCCTATCGGTCGGTGCGGTTCGCCCTGAAGCGGGAGAACGGGGTCCTCAGGATCGGCAACCGGTTCGTCGCCGACGCGCGCTACCGGGAGGTCGCGTTCGTCGCCGCCGGCCACGCCGCGAACTCGATGGCGCTCGCCACGCTCGCCGTGCTGGACGACCGGGTCACCCAAGGGTACCTCGCCGGTCCGGAACCGGTCGTCGACGAGGTCCCGTTCCAGGGGGTCCGGCTCTCCCCGGGGTGGGGCGGCGCCGAGGCGGCGCCCGGAGTGGTCCGGGCGACCCAGGAGATCGCGGAGCGCCTCGGCGAATCCGACCTGTTGATCCTGCTGCTCTCTCCGGGCGCGATGCGCGCGTTCGGTACCCCGCCGCCGGGCCTGACCGCGGCGGAGTTCGGGGAGTTCCTCGAATCGGTCCACGCCCGCGGGGCGACCGGGCGAGAGGTCGGCCTCCTCGCCCGCGCCCTCGGGACCGGCGGGGTCGGAGGCGCGCTCGTTCCCCCGTCCCTTCGCGCGGACGTGGAAACGCTCGTCGTGGAGCGGGGGGACGGCGCCGCGTTCGTGGGCGGCGGTCCGACCGTCGCGGTCCGGCCCGCCGAACGGGCGGAGGCGCGGGCGATCCTCGTCCGCCTCGACGCGCTCGACGCCCTGCCGGCCCCGGCCCGGGAGTGGCTCAGCCCCGGCGCCGCCCCGCTGGCCGCGCCTCCCGCGACGGCGCGGCGCCCGGTGGTCGTCGCGGGTCCGCCGGACGCCCTGCGGGCGGCGGCCGACATCTCGTTCGACAAGGGGTGGACGGCACGGCTCGCGGCCCTGGAGATCCGGGAGGCGCCGACGGCCGCCGCCGACCGGTTCCTCGACCGGGTCGAGGCGCTCGTGCGGGCCGAACCGACGACCGCCGAGCGGCGCTCGAAGGGGATGGCGGCGTTCGCGATGCTGACGCTCGACCTTCCCGAAGGAACCGACGAGGGGCCGGGGATGGCCGAGTTCCTGGAGCGGGCGCGGTCCGCCGCACGCCGGCGGGAGATGAGCGTCGGTCTTTTCCGGACGGCGGGAGCGATCGGGAGCGGGTCGTACCCGGCCGGCGGCGTAGTCGGTTCTCCCGCGGACCCGACCGCGTCCTTCGACCCGTCCGGGGTCCGGTCGCTCGCGATGCAGCCCGGCATCACGGACGTCGGCCTACTGGCCGCGGCCGTGCTCCCCCGCCCCCCTGGCGGCCCGACCGGGGGGTAGGCAGGCTCAACGCGGGGCGCCGCTCGACGCCGCGTCGGCGTCGGCGGACTCGAAGTGCCGCTTCAACGCCATGTACTCGGCGAACGAGATCTGCCGCCGCGCCCGCACCGCGCCCGCCTGCTTCAGGGAGGCGATCTGGTACGTTCGCAGCAGATCGGCGACCGATCGCGCCGCGGGCAACGTCGGGTCCGCCGCGACCGGGGCCGCGGCGATCGGATGCTCGGCCACCGCGACCGCCGGAGACGAGCTGGTCGGTCGCGGCGACCGGGAGAGATGCTCGAGGAGCCGCGCGTGCTCGGGAGCGGTGATCTCCCCGTCCGACAGCAGCACGTCGACGAGCTCCCGCTGCCGGGGGCGGTACGTCTCGACGAGCTCGATGACGTCCCGGTCCGGCCGACCGACGGGCGTCGCGGCGAGCGGCACGCCGACGACCGCATCGAGGTCGGCGACGAGCGAGTCGAGGGCGGTCTTCAGCTCCGCGGGCGTCGGGCCCCCGGCGTCGGCCCCCGGTTCGAACCGGACCGTGAGACGGGCGACCCCGCCCGCGGGGCCGAGCGGACCCAGCGGACGTTCGACCGACAGCTCCACGTCGCGGCGTCGGGCCGGCACACCGCCGGACGGGCGCGTCGGAAGAAAACGTACGCCGCGGAAACGACCCGCCGGCCCGATCGACGAACGATGAAAGTAACTAAATTTCACTTGGTATATGTCGGTAACTATAAATCCGCTCGCGGGATTCCCTTCGACGAGGAACGACGATGGAGAGCGACCGGGGTCGCCGTCCAACGGGTCCGAGCGCCGACGGATCGGACAGCTGCGACGAGCGCGACGGCCAGTCGATCTGCCCGGTGCTGGCCGCCGTCGGGGTGATCGGAACTGAGTGGCGCCTCGCGATCGTCCACCGGCTCCTCGAGGGGCCTCAGCGGTTCAGCGAGATCCTGAAGTCGAACGCCCGCCTCAACGCGAAGACCCTCAGCGCGACCCTGAAGTTTCTCGAGAACCAGGGGGTCGTCCAGCGCACGGTCGTCAGCACGCGCCCGTTCTCCGTCGTCTACTCGCTCACGGAGATGGGGCTGGGCCTCGCCCCCGCCGCCCGCGAGCTCCGGCAGTGGGGCGAGCGGTGGCTTCTCCCCCGACGGGCCGCGGCGCGCGCGGGCGCTCCGGCGCGGCGCACCCCGGTGATCCAGGGCGAGCTTCCGCGGATCGTCGTCGCCGAGTCGGCGGGCCACGCCAAGCACTGACGGACTCAGGAACACTGCGGGCTCCACGTCGCGCGGTTTCGGTACGGTCCCCCGGCAGGGCCGTTTCAGCACCCCCTGTTCCGCGGCTCATATAGCCGGGACGGGCTCTTCTTCTTGCAGCCACCCCAGGAAAGGTCGCCCCTACATCGCCCAAAGGAGACAGCACCGTGTCTCGGGCGTGCGGGGGACCTTTCCGTCCCGGATCGTTCGATCGGATCTCCGTTCATCGTTCGCGGGCCCGCGAACCCCACTATCCCCGGAGTCGCCCGGAGGGGTGACCTCGATGACCCCACGACGACCGTCCGAACCGACCCGGAACACTGCGGCCCCCTCGTCCGCACCTTCCTGTCCCCCGGATTCTGACCGTCGTCCGAACCCCGCCCGTTGGAACGGACCCCCCGGCGTTGACGGACCGACCGTCCGTCGGCGCCCGGGCGCTCCGCTCGCCCCGGCGGGCTGACCGTACCGCCTTCCCGCTGCCACGGCCCCGCGGGCGGACGCCCGGCCGGTTCGAGCCTCACGCGGTCGGCTGAGGGATCCCCCCGGTCGTCGGAGGCGTCGAGGTCGGAGTGTGGAGAACCATGCACCGCCGAACGTCAGCCGTCCGTCCCCAACCCGTTCGTCGTCGAACGAGCCCACGCACGCGCCGCCCAAGGGGGAGCCCGTGACGCGCGCCGCCGCGGTCGCGCTCCGCTGCCTCGGTTCCGAGCCCCAGCGCCGCCGGATCTACCGAGCGCTCGCCGCCGCCCTCGAGTCGTCCCGCCGTCCCGCCTCGGCCGTGTTCGTCTGCGACCCGGAGGCCCCGGAGCCGTGGGTGGCCGTCTCGGAACGATCGATCGTCGATGTCCTCCGCTCGACCCCGTCGCTGGCGGACGCCTGCGCCCCGAGGCCGTGGCCGTCCCGGGGGGAGCGGGCACGCCCGGGGCCCGGCGGACGCCTCGGTGTCGCGCTGCCGTCGCGCACCGGGTACGGGCCGGCCGCCGCGCGCTCGCTCCCCGACCACCCGCGGACCGCGCCCCTCCTCCGAGACGAAGGCCGGCTGGTCGTCCAGACGATCTGGGTCGGTGGAGCGGGTTCCGGCCTCTGGACCGTCCGCCGCTGGTGGTACGTCGCGGGGGCGTCGTCCGACGGCGAGCGGAGCTGCGACGCCGTCTGGACGGCGATGGCGGCCGACTGGAGCGGTGCCATCGGCGTGCCCGCCGAGGCGCGGATGCTGGGACTCGGGGCCCGCCGGGACTGGATGCGGCTCGGGATCCGCTCGATCCCGCGGCGCGCGTGGCTCCGCCTGGGGCCCGAGCGGATCGACGCGGTCCCGGAACCGAGCGCTTCGGCGGATCGGGCGGCGGGTGCGGAACCGACGGGCCACACCGTCGTCCTGGGCGCCTCGGGCTCCGGAAAGACGTGCTTCCTCGCCGATCGCGCCGCCCGGGCGATCGCGCAGGGCGAGCCGGTCGTCGTCCTCGACATCCACGGGGACCTCACCCCGGCCGTCGTCGCCCGCCTGGACCGGAGCGCCCGGGACCGGGTGGTATGCGTCGATCTTTCGGACCGACCGGTCCCCGGGATCGCGGCGATCGCCCCGTCGGCGAGCCCGGAGCGGGCCGCGGCGCACCTCGTCGCGGCCCTCAAGCGCCTGACTCCGGACACGGGGGAGGTGTTCTGGGGATTCCGACTCGAGCGGATCTTCGACTCCTTCGTCCGGCTGGTGCAGGAGTCCGCGGGCTCGTTGCTCGACCTCCAGGCGCTCCTGACGAACCCCGACCGCCGCGACGCCGCCCGGCTGAGCACCCGGTCCCCCGATCTCGTACGGTTCCTGGAGGAGCTCGAGCCGGCGGTCCGGCGGAGTCCCGACTTCCTCTGGTCCGCGAGCTCTCGCCTCGCGAAGGTCGTCTCGCAGCGGTCCCTTGCGGAGTTCCTCGCCCCGGCGGACGGGGGACTTCCCGTGGAGGCGCTGCTCGCCCAGCGGCGGTCCCTCTTGGTGCGGATCCCGTTCGCCCTCCTCGGACCGGAGGCCGCGGCGTTCGCCGGTACGCTCGCGTTGGCCCGGATCTATCTCGGCGCTGCCGCGCAGTCCTCGGAGGGGGCCCTCCGGCCCCGGACCACGGTGGTCCTGGACGAGGTGCAAGGGCTCTCGCCCCGGCTCGTCTCGGAGATGATCGCCGACGGGAGGAAGTTCGGCTTCCGCCTGTGGATCGCCTCGCAGTATCCCGAACGGCTCGCTCCGGAGCTTCGGGCCGCCGTCACCGGGGTCGTGCGGGATTTCGTCGCGTTCCGCGTCCCGCGCCCCGGGGCGAGCGTGGCGGGTAGCTGGCTCGGCCTCTCGCCGGCCGACTCGGAGCAGTGGCTCGTCGACCTGGCCCCGGGATGGGGATTCGTCCGGGGACCGGACGACTCGACCCTCCGTTCGATCGCCCCCAGCCCCGTCCCGGCGGGGGACGACCGCCCCGGGTGGTCGGACGCCGTTCGGGCGACGCGCTCGGGGTTCGGAGTGGCGGCCTCCGACGACGAGCGGTCGGTCGGGGTCGATCCGGAGACCGACCGGCTGCTCCTCGCCACGCTCGCTGCGGAGGAGGAAGGGGCTCCGCTGTTCCCGACCGCGCTCGTCGCTGCGGCGGCGGGCCTGCCGGGACCGGCGGTCGATCCCGCCGTCCTCTTCGACCGGCTCCGGCCGCTCGAGCGGCAGGGGCTCCTCCGGACCGACGCCGACGGGGTGCGCCTCACGCCGGCGGGGGAGCGATGGCTCGGGCTCGGCACGCCGACCGGCGCCGTCCGGGAGAGCGCGGAGCACCGGGCGCTCCTCTTCGGCGCGTTCCGCATCTTCGCGCGGAGAGGCCACCGGCTCGAGATCCTGCGGCAGGGCCGGTACGACACCCGCCTGCCCGATGCCCTCTACCGGCAGGTCCCCGACCGAGTTCGGACGCACCCCCCGGAGGCGCTCGCGGCCGCGCTGGACCGCCTTCGACAGGGGTGGGCATGGCGGTTCTTCCGGGGGCTCGACGTGCACGTCGAGGCCGAGGTCTCGGGGGCGTTGCGCGCCGTGCGCATCCGTCACGGTCTCGCGAAGGCGACCGCGCGAGGGGCGTTCGCCCTGTTCCTCGTGGCGGACGCTCGTCGGGCGAGCCGGGTCCGAGCGACCCTGCGGCGGCTCGGAGCCGGGGTCGACCGCGCTCAGGTCTGGACCCTTCGGCTGGGGGGCGGCGGCCGATCTCCCGTCGGGCTGGCCGCACCGCGGACGGGGGAACGCGCCAGCCCGCAACCAGCGTAATCTCCCGGCGATCGCTCCGGGGAGCCGATGCGGGCGATCGTGGCGCTCGAGATCCCGAGCTTCGCCACCGACCGCTCCTCGGGCGACGCGCCGGAGCACCTGACCCTTCGGTTCCTCGGGGAGATCTCCCCGGATCGTGCGCCGATCCTCGCCGACCGGTTGGGCGCGATCGCCGGCCAGCACCCCCCGTTCGACCTGACGATCGAGGGGGTGGGAGCGTTCCCGTCGCGCGCGTCGCCCCGGATCGTCTGGCGGGGCGTGACGACCGGCCGGGAGCCGTTGGTGAAGCTCGCCGAGGACGTTCGACGCGGCCTAGCGGGCGAGGGGACGGTCCCCGCACCGGACGGCCCGTTCGTGCCGCACGTCACGTGGTTTCGCGTCCGATCCCCCGCCGATCGGCGCACCGCGATCGACCTCCTGGACGGGCGGCTCGCCGCGCCGCCGCCGCGCTCGCTCCGGGTCGACACCGTCGTGCTGAAGGAGAGCGTGCTCGCTCGTGAGGGAGCGGTTCACCGCACGCTCTCCGCCGTGCGGCTCGGAACCGCCCCGCCGACGTCCCGGTCCGATCCGGCCCGGTCGGCGACGAGCGCTCTCCACAGGTAGAGCGTGGCGTAGCTTCCCCACCCGGGGTACCACCGCTCCCCCCACGCCCGAGCGGACTCTTCCGACGCGCCCCGGGGGACCACCCCGTACCGGTCCAGGGCGTGCCGTAGACCGAGGTCCCCGGCCACGAAGACGTCGGTCCGGCCCGCGCCCCGAAGGAGCGCGTTCTCCGCCGTCCACCGCCCGACGCCCGGGAGGCGTTCAAGGACCGCGCGGGCCTCCGGGAGGGGGGAGGACCGGAGGCGGGCGACGGACGGCAGGCTTCGCGACCCGGCGCTCGCGAGCGCGACGAGGGACCGGGACTTCGCGGCACTGAGGCCGACCGACCGAAGCCCCTCGACCCCTTCGCGCCGGAGGCGCGACGGAGGGGGGAGACACGGCACGGTCAGCCGGCCCGCGCGCAAGACCCCCCCGAACCGCTCGATGAGCCGCCCCTTGATCGCGTTCGCTGCCGCGACGGAGATCTGCTGGCCCACGATCGTGTGGACGAGCGCCTCGTAGAGGTTGGCGTCCCTCGGGAGGCGCAGTCCGCGGAAGCGCCGCTCCGTCCCCCGCAGCACTGGCTCCTCCCGGGTCCGTCGATAGAACTGTTCGATCGGGTGGTCGAGGGAGAAGAGCGAGCGGACCGCCGACCGGGCCGCGGCCGGGCCCGCGCCCCACGCCTCGATCGCCCACCGGTCGCGTGCCGCCTCCACGGAGAGAACCCAGGGGCGCTCGGGAGGTCCCCAGGCCCGGAGGAGCCGGTCCCCGTCGGACGAGAAGACCAGCGCGCGGGACGAATACTCCAGTTGGGCGCGCTCGACCGGCAGCGAGACGAGGCGCGGAGGAACGAGCGACGTGCGGGTCGGCGCGGTCACCCTCCCCTCCGTCCCCTCGGACCCCGCCGGCGGCCCCGCTCAGCGTTCAGCGGTCCGCTCGCCGTCCGGGAACGTTAAACGCCTTCGGCCCCGTTCGGCCGGGCGCCCCGTACGCCGCGGGGCCCCGGGGGGAGACGATGCGGCTGCGTCGACCGGTCGGTTGCGCGCTGGTCCTGCTCCTCGTCGTCCTGGGCACCGTGCACGCCGGGAGTCCGACCGGCCCGTCGGAACCTCACCCCGAAGCCGCGCCGACGGCGGCGGTCACGAGTTCCTGCGCCGGGCCGCCGACGGCCGCCGCGCCGACCGGCGACGTGCGAATCGACGGGGGAGACCTCGCCCCGGACGCCCTCGCCGGGATCACGGTCTCCTACGGGTTCCATCTCAGCGTGGTGGTCACGCGCGAGAACGTGAGCGCCCCGGTCTACCGGGGATGCGTGCACGACACGGCGAACGCCACGACGAACGAATCGGGGGCGTTCGCCTTCTCGCGGGTGGTCCCGCCGATCAACTGCACGGCCCTTCCGGGGTACTGTGCGTACTTCACCGGCCCGTTCGGACCGACCACCGTCCGGCTCGGCGCGACTCCGGCCGGCTACTCGGTCGACGCCGCCGGCGGTCCTGCGAACTACACGCTGACGCTCGTCGACGACCTCGCCTCCGTGCGACTCTCCCCCGACGCACGGACGCTCACGCTCTCTCCGGGGGCTGCCACCACCTTCGGGGCGCAAGGGTACATGGCGAACGGATCGCTCACGCCCCTGGAGCCGACCTACTCCTGGACGCTGTCCGGCGAGGGGTGGGCGTTCGTTGCCCCGCCGTCCGGAGCCGACGCGGAGGTCGTCGCCGTCCCCGGTGCCGGAGTGGGGACCCTCAGTGTGGCCGCCCTCGCCGTCGACGGCGAGGCTACGCTCGCGCCGCCGCCGGCGGCGGTGACCCTGCTCGCCCAGTCGACGGCGATCGAGACAGCGGAGCTCGCCCGCACGACGCTGGACGCCGGCGCCACGATCGGCGTCCGACTGGCCGGCGTCGGGGCGGCCGGATACGCGTACTCCGCCGTGTTCGAGCCCGGCCTCGACCTGCCCGCGGCTCCCGCCTCCTGCGTCGAGTCTCCGGGCGCCGGGGGCGACACGAACATCAGTTGCGCGGCGAACCTGACCTACCCGACCGCCGGGATCGCGCAGCCGACCGCGCGGCTCACCAACGGCTACTCCTCGTCGGTCTGGGAGTTCCCGGACGTCACGATCGACCCGCCCCCCGAACTGAGCGTCGCTCCGGGCGGTCCGCGCGGCTACGCCGGCACCGCGCTACCGATCGTCCTGACGGTGGCCAACGGCACGGGGAGCCCGCCGTTCGCGACCGCGTGCCTCCGGCTCGCGACCGAGGCGCTCGACTGCAGCCACGCGCCGGGGCCGACCTGGACGTTCGACGTCACCGTCTCCTCCCCGGGAGACTACTCCGCGGTCGCGTGGGCGATCGATGCGCAGGGCGTCAACGCGTCGACCGCGTTCTCGGTCACGGTGGTCGAACCGCTGGTCCTGGGAGCGATCGCCGCCCCGTCCGAGAACGCCAGCGTCGGGACGGCGGTCCTCCTCACCGCCTCCCTCGCCGGGGGCGCGCTGCCGGTCCGCTTCTGGTGGAACGCCTCCGGGGTCGACGGGCCGATCCTCACCGGGACGGCGACCGCCGACGGCCCGATCGTCGCGACGTTCGTGCCGTCCGCTCCCGACGCGGTGACCGTCACGCTCACCGTCGTCGACGCGCTCGGCACGACCGTCGAGGTCGACCGGCTCCTCCTGGTCGGGCCGGAGCCGGCCCTCTCGATCGTCGCCTCCGAGCCGACGCCCGCCACTCCCGTGACCGCCGGCACGACGTTCTGGCTCGCCTGGCAGGCGCTCGACCGCGCGGGGGCGCCCGTCCGCAGCTTCGCCGCCGGGGCGGCGATCGACCTCTCCGAAGCGGGCACCCCGGTCGACGGCTGGGTCAACGCATCCGGGATCGGACCGCTGGCGTCGCTCGGCGGGGGCGCCTACGACCTCCCCGCCGCCGGGTGGGAAGGGGGCGTGGCCGACCTCGCGGTGACGGTCACGGAGGTGGGGACGCTCACCGTCCGCCTCGTCGGCGCGGCGCTGCCGGCGCCGGTCCCCCCGCTCTCGGCCGTCATCGCCCCCGACCGGGCGCACCTTCTCCTCTACGCTCCCGAGGTCGCAGCGTCCAGCGCCCGGAGCAACTCCACGTTCTGGCACGTGACGGACCGGTACGGGAACCCCGCGCCGGGAGCGCTCGTCACGGTCTGCTTGCGTTCCGGCGACTCGAGCCGAACCACCCTCGCCGCCGTCGTGGCGGCCCCCGGCGGAACGACGGGCGTGTGGGTGAACTTCACCGCCGCCGGGCGAGGGGCCGCGAACGTCACGGTCACCGACGCCGCCGGGGGGATCCTCCTCGGCCCGCTCTCCGTCTCCGCCGTGCCCCCCGGTCCCGCCCTCACCCCCGCGACCGTCTCCCTCGGCGCGGCGATCCCGATCGGGGCGCTCGGCGCCGCCTGGTCCGGGATCATCGCCCGCCGCGCGCGCCGCCGCTCCGCCGTCCCGGTCGCGGAGGAGGACCTTCACCGGCTCGCCGAGGGCCGCAGCCAGGTGGTCGAGATCGTTCGGCGGACCGGAGGCGCGGACCTCGAGGAGATCGGGGCCGCGTGGACCTCCGCGCCCCCGCCCGTCGAGCTCGCCGACTGGCTCGCCTCGCTGGTCGCCGACGGGACGCTCGGGGCGGCCCTCGGCGCGGACGGGCGGGCCCGCTTCTGCCTCGCCCCGGGACGGGCGAACGAGTTGCGGGTGACGGTCGACGCCGCGGCGTTCGACCGCGCGCTCCGCCGTCGGGACGAGATGCGGGACGAGGCGTCCCGCGACCCCTAGGTCGGATCGCGGCCGACGAGGTCGTAGTAGCGGTATGCGGCTTCGCCGGCGGCGAAGCAGTACCGGAGCGTCGTGAACTCCTTCTTGAGCTCCGCCGCCGCGGCGGCGACCTCCGTCGGGGGGCGGCCGCGGTGCAGGAGGTCGTCGAACAGCTGCGCGATCCGCTCCATCTCGCGCGCCCCCATCCCGAGGCGGGTCACTTCCGGCGTGCCGAGCCGGACGCCGCCCGGCTGCTTCGGGCTCTTGTCGCCGGGGAGCAGGTTCTTGTTCGAGATGATCCCGCTGTCGGCGAGCCGGCGGGAGACCGCGGCCCCGCCGCCCTCGCGCTCCACGCGGACCGCGATCGTGTGCGAGCGGGTGAACCCGAGGTCGGCGGCGAGGACGTCGAACCCCCTCGCCTGGAGCGCGGCGCCGAGCGCCTGCGCGTTCTCGACCGTCTTCCGGGCGTACTCCCGGCCGAACTCGAGGTGCTCGGCGAGGCTGACGGCGAGGGCCGCCATCGCGTTCAGGTGGTGGTTGCTCGTCACCCCGGGGAACGCCCCGGACTGCAGCCGCTGCGCCGTCTCCGGAGGCAGCCCCTCGCCGAGGAGGATCCCGTGCTGCGGGCCGGGGAGGGTCTTGTGGGTCGAGGCGCTGATCACGGAGCATCCCTCGCGCAGCGGGTCCTGGAACTGGCCGCCCGCGATCAGGCCGAGGACGTGCGCGCCGTCGTACCACCCCCGCGCCCCGATCTCCTCGAGCGTCGGACGCAGCTCGTCGATCGGCATCGGGAAGAGGAACAGCGAGAGGCCGAACAGGCACGTCTTCGGCCGGACGGCCCGGAGGATCTCGCGGGTGCGGGGGACGTCGATCGTCATCCGGGCCTCGTCCCAGGCATAGTAGACCGGCTTCACGCCGCGCAGGCCGAAGGCGCCGAACGCCGCGCTGGAGATGTGCGCCCCGTCGGCGAGGCGGCTCGTCCCGACCAGGTCTCCGGGCTCCGCGAGCGCCTTCAGCACGGCGAGGTTCGCGACGGTCCCCGAGATCGGCCGCACGTCCGCGAACGAGCAGCGGAACAGGCGCCGGGCGAGCTCGAGGCAGAGGACCTCCACCTCGTCGACCTGCTCGTTCCCCTCGTAGTACCGGTCGCCGGGGAGCCCCTCGGCGTAGCGGGAGTGGAGGTCGGAGATCAGGAGCTCCTTCGCGTACGGGGAGAGCAGGTTCTCGCTCGCGATCAGCGGGATCGCCCGCTCGAACCGGAGCGAGTGGCGACGGACGGTCGCGCGGATCCGGGCGACCGTCGCCGCCATCTCGCCCGGCCCGGGCGGGGACCCCCCCACCCCTCCGCTACCAGTGGAACCGGACGGCATCCGAGACCTGTCAAGCGGGCGCGGGCCCGACCGACGCTCCCTCAGCCGCTCGAGCCCATATAGGCCGGCGGGGTCGCGTCCGACGGTCATGGCCGAGGCACCGGTCGATCCCCGTCCGTGGCCGGTCCGTCGACGCTTCTACGTCCCGTACCACGACATCGACGCGCTCGACCACCTGAACCACGCCGCCTACCTTCCGATGATGGAGACGCTGCGGTGCGACTACTACCTCCCGATGCTCCCGACGCCCGACCCGGCGGCGCTCGACATCATCATCGCCGAGGCGACGTGCCGCTACCTGGCCCCGGTGGCGTACGGCACCGAGCTGCTCGGCGAGGTCGCTCCCGCTCGCCCGCTCGGCCGGACCAGCTTCGTCCTGCTGTACCGCTTCCGGGACGCCGCGACCGACCGGCTCACGGCGCGGGGCCGGACCGTGATCGTCACGTACGACTACGCGAAGGGGCGGAAGGCCCCGATCCCCGCGGAACGGCGGGTCCGTCTCGAACGGGACGCGCTCGACCCCACGCTCGAAGGCTGGCCCGCCTGACCGGGTTCCACTCGCAATAGAGGGGTGGGGGTGGGACCGACCCCGGTCGCTCCGCCGGGCGATCCCCGCCGCGCGGACGGGAGATCCCCGGGGGCCGTCCGGCCGGGAGGCGTGCTAGGCCAGCAGGATTGCCGTCCGGACGGATCGCGCGGGATCCTCGCAAGCTCCTCGGCCCCGTCACCCCGCCAGCGTCGACGGGTCACGGTAAGGCTGCTCCCGTCAGGACCTGACCCGATGCCCGTGATGGATACCCGCTAGGGCGCTCCTCCGAGCGCTCGTCGCGGGACCCGCGGCCCGGCGGAACAGGGCGTCCGCGGAGCCACGCGAGACGCGCCACTCGTCCGGACGTCGTTCCTGCCTGTCACCCCCGCTAAGGACGGTTTCGGTGTGTAAGGGGACGCCCAACCCCCCGGTCAAGCCTAGCGACCGCTCGACGTGCGGGCCCCTACATAGCCCTTGGCGTCCCGCGACGGGCGCTAGCGGATGTGCTCGAGACTGAACGAGCCGAGGTTGAACGAGCGCTTCGTGAACGTATAGCCGACCCAGCTCCGCGCCTGGGCGTCGCCGATCCCGCGGACCGAGAGGAACGTCTTCATCTGCTCCACCTTGAGGTTGATCGACCCGTCGACCATGTGCTCGAGCGTCTCCATGTCGGAGTCGGAGTGCATGCCGCTGTCGAGGACGTAGTAGCCGACCGCCCCGTCGAGCTTGCGGCGGCCGATGAACGGCTGCAGGAACCGGAACGTCGCCGCCGAGTCCATGTACGCGGTGAGCGTCGACACCGACTCGAAGATGAGACGGTAGGTGGCGTGCCCCTCCTTGAGCTCCTCCGCGAACCCGTTCACCGACTGGCCGATCTGGTCGAGGACCGCCTTGTCGGTCGAGGAGAGCAGGCGCACCCCCGGGCTCGAGGCGGTCGACCCGACCGAGCGCGAGTAGAGGTCGACGTACCGGATCATCCCGTTCTTCTCGGCGTCCGCGTAGCCGGGGAACAGGCCCGCGAGGTCGTCGCGGACCTGCTGGTGCGTCTTGTCGGTGACGACCCAGATCGACGGGATCCCCTGCTTCAGGCCCTCGACCGAGAAGAGGCGGGCGAGGACGTCCTTCCCCGTGTGCGCCGGCCCGTTCACCATCACCTGGACCCCGGCCGGGAAGCCGCCGAACAGGAGGTCGTCGAGCCGGCGGATGCCGCTCTTCACCTTCGCGGCCTGGGCGTCGGCGACGCTCTCCTCGTGCATCCGGTCCGCCTCCGCCTCGGCGGTGCGGCCGCCCATCCGCTCCAGCTCCTGGACGCGCTCGTGCAGCTGGGCCTCGCGCGCCTTCAGCTCGACCTCCTTCTGGGAGAGCTCGTGCCGGAGGTCCTCGAGGCGCTGCGCCTCGCTGACCGCGACGGTCGTGCCGGTCGCGTTGAGCCCCCGGCGGATCTCCTCGAGCCGCCGGGCCTCGATGTCGAGCGCTTGGCGGCGGGTCTGCAGCTGCTGGTCGTACGCGGAAAGCTCCCGCTCCTTGAACTCGATCGGGCCGCGTCGCCGCTCGACCTCCTCGGCGCTGATGCGGATCTCCTCGAACTTCGCCCGCAGCTCGTTCTCCCGCGCGACGAGGTCGCGCTGGCGCTGGGCGATCTCCTCGAGCCGCCGCGTTGTCTCGGCGTCGATCTGGCCGGCGCGGGCGCTCGTCAACGAGTCGCGCTCGCGCGCCTGCTCGGACTCGCCGACCAGGCGCCGCACCTCCCCCTCCAGCTGGACGACGCGCCGCCGCAGCTCGGTCTCGCGCTCGATATAGTCGTGCTCGCGGTCCGCGAACTCCTCGCGCAGTCGGGCGTCGGCCTCCCCGGTCGCGACCGCCGCCGGCGCGGGGGCGGCGCTCGGAGCGTCGGGATCGGCCGGTCGGGGCGGGGGGACGTCGCCGAGGGCGCCCAGCCGCTGGCGGAGCTGCTCGATCTCGACGTCCTTCTCGCGGACCGCCGACTCGCGCTCCTTCGCCTCGCGCGAGCGAACGTACTTGATGACCGCGATCGACCCGCGCTTCACGTGCTCGACCTGATCCTCGAGCGTCTTGCGCCGGGTCCGCTCGTCGTACAGCTGCCGTTGGAGGTCCTGGACCTCCTGGATCATCGCGGCGGGGTCGAACTGGTCGGTCTTGACGCGGTCGAGGAGGCCGGTCAGCCAGCGGACGACCGTCTCCTCCCGCTCGAGCACGGCCGGGGTCGCGCTCCCCTCGGGACCGACGCGTCGGCCGCCGGCCTCCGCGCCGGGCGCCGACGGGCGGGCCGGGGACGGGGGACCGCTCCCGGTCGACTCGGAGGCCTGGATCCAGTCCTCCATCGCCCGGTCGTCGCCCTCGACCCACTTGCGCAGGACGTCGGCGGAGTCCTTCGGGGCGATCGAGACCTTCCGGCGGCGGGGCCGGTCGGTGTGGCTCACGATGCCGGCCCATCGGTCGAGCCGCTGGTCGTTGTCGGCGCCCGGACCGTGCGATCCCCCGCCCGACACTTCGAGGACGGCGGTCCGCTCCTGGGCGTCGGCGCCAAACCGCTCGAGCTCCTCGGCCGACAGGGCCCGCACGGCGTCGGCCGTGGCGTAGCCGGCCTCGACGAGACGGCGGGCGGTCTCGGGCCGCAGGCCGAGGGCCCGGGCGAGGTCCAGCTCGGGGGACGGCGGTGCGGGAGCGGCGGGTACGCTCTCCGTCGAGCCGTCCATGGGTCCCGGAACGTTCCTAGCGCGACGTAGGGTCATAATATGTCCCTCGGACACCGGCGGGAACGGGCTCGCGGCCCGACGGCGGGTGACGCTCTAAATACCGCCCGGCCTCCGTGGGGACGTGGACGTCGAGACGCGCGTCGACCGGGTCGTCCGGCACACCGTCGAGGCGCTCACCGCGGAGGAGCTTCGGGCGCTGTTCGGGCGCACCGACCATCCCCGCGCGTACATCGGCTTCGAGCCGTCGGGCGCGCTCACCGTCGCCCATCTGATCACCGCCCGGAAGATCATCGACCTCGCGGACGCCGGGTGCGAGGTGACGGTGCTGCTCGCCGACTGGCACGCGTGGATCAACGACAAGCTCGGAGGCAGCCTCGAGCGGATCGACGCCGCGGGGCGGTACATGCGGGCGACGTTCGAGGCGCTCGGCGCCGACCCGTCCCGGGTCCGGTTCCGCTGGGCCCGCGAGCTCACGGGGTCGTCGGAGTACTGGGCGCGCGTCGTCCGCGTCGCCAAGGCGACGACGCTCGCCCGCACGAAGCGGGCGATGTCGATCATGGGACGGAGCGAGGAGGAGTCGAACCTCGACTCGTCGAAGCTGTTCTACCCCTCGATGCAGGCGGCCGACATCTTCGAGCTCCCGGTCGACCTCGCCTACGGGGGGATCGACCAGCGGCGCGCCCACGTCCTTGCCCGAGAGGTGGCGCACCACTACGGCTGGCCGGTCCCGGTCGCGGTCCACACGCCGCTCCTCTCCTCCCTGAAGGGAGGGGGCCGGATGGACCCGCTCGAGGGGCTCGTGGAGGGGAAGATGTCGAAGTCCGACCCCGCCTCGTCGATCCGGATCCCGGCCGACTCCGCCGAGATCTCCGCCCGCCTCGCCGCCGCGTTCTGCCCGGCCAAGGCGGTCGAGGGGAACCCGGTCGTCGAGGTGGTGGAGTACATCGTCTTCCCGTGGGAGGGACGCCTCGCGATCGACCGCGCCGCGAAGCACGGCGGCCCGCTCGCCTTCGAGACGGTCGAGCAGTTCCGGTCCGCCTGGACGGACGGGGCGATCCATCCGCAGGACCTCAAGACGGCGGCGGCGGCCGCCCTCGACCGGCTCGTCGCCCCGGCCCGACGCTACTTCGCCGGGCACCCCGCGCTCTCCCCGGCGTCGTTCGCCGCGCCCGCCGGCGACGGCGCCCCGCCGACGCGCACCGCTTAAATAGCAAGGGCCGTACCGGGGCCCACCCGTGAGCCGAGGATCCCCTTGCGGGGGGTTCCGCTGACGCGAGGTACCATGGCGCGACCGATCTACGTGCGATTCGAGACCCCGAGCGACCTCGCCGACAAGGCCCTGCAGCTCGTCCAGGTGGCGAGCGAGACCGGGAAGATCCGGGTCGGCACGAACGAAGTCACCAAGTCCGCGGAGCGCGCGGAAGCGAAGCTCGTGGTGATGGCGGAGGACGTCGACCCGGTCGAGATCCTCGTCCACATCCCGATGCTCTGCGAAGAGAAGCGGATCCCGTACGTCTACGTCCCGAAGAAGCAGCGGCTCGGCCAGACCGCGGGCCTCTCGAAGTCCGCGGCGAGCGTCGCGATCGTCGAGGCCGGCGAGGCGAAGGCGCTGCTGGACGAGATCGGCGCGACGTTCCCGACGTTGAAGAAGTAGGGGAGAGCCCGGGGGCGCGACGCGCGATGGCGGAAGAGAAAGGGTCCCCGGCCGAGGTCGTCGAGCTCGTCGGCCGCACCGGGATGGCCGGGGAGGCGACCCAGGTGAAGGTCCGCGTCCTCGCCGGCCGCGACCGCGGCAAGATCATCACGCGCAACGTCGCGGGGCCGATCCGTCTCGGCGACATCCTGATCCTGCGAGAGACCGCGCGCGAGGCGCGCAAGCTCTCCGTCCGGTAGGGAGGCTCCATGGTCGTCAAGCGCCAGTGCTCGTTCTGCGCCCGGGAGATCGAGCCGGGGACCGGCACGATGTTCGTCAAGCGCGACGGGACCGTCTTCCACTTCTGCTCCTCCTCCTGCCGCAAGCAACAGCTCCTCCTCGGCCGCGTCGGCCACCGCTTCAAGTGGACCCGCGCGCACGAGCTGAAGCGCGCGGCGGAGCGCTCGAGCGCGGAGCGGGGCTCGGCCCCGAAGCCGGCCCCGGCCCCGCGCCCCGGCCGCCACCGCCCCGCGGAGAAGGCTCCGGAGGCGCCGCCCCCTCCCGCCCCCGCCGAGGCGTCCGCGCCGGCGCCCGAGCCCGCGGCCCCGACGCCGAAGCCCCGGGTCCGCAAGCCCCGCGTGACGCCCGCTCCCGCGGCCCCGAAGTCGTAACCTCGCTTCTCCGCCGGACCGGGTGCCGGTGGAACGGAATCCGTAAACGCCGGGGCGCCGCGCTCCTCGACCGTGCGGCCCGATCCCCCGTGGGTCTCGGCGACGGATCTCGCGGAGTACGCGTTCTGCCCGCGCTCCCTGTACTACCGTCGGCGAGCCCCGGACGCTCCGGAGACGCCGGCGGAGTCCGCCGGCCGGCGCTACCATGCGCGCGTGCTCGCCGCCGAACGTCGTCGGTCCGACCACCCGGCGGCCTACTGGCTCGGCCTGGCGGTCGGCCTGCTGCTCGTGCTCCTCGCGGCCGTCGCGGAGCTTCGGCCGTGATCGACGCGCTGGTCCCGGTCGTTCTCCTCGTCGGAGCGGCCGGGGCCGGCCTCAGCGCCTGGGCGCTCTTCCGGCGCCACGCGGAGTCCCGGTGGGGGACGCTCTCGGCGATCGACGCCGGACGCCCCGAGACGCTCCGCTCCGAGCGGTACCGGCTCGTCGGTCGGCCCGACGTCGTGCGGCGCGCGCCCGACGGGCGCCGCATCCCGGTCGAGGCGAAGCGGCGCTCCGCTCCGGCCGGCGGACCGTTCCGCTCGCACGTCGTGCAGGTGTGGGCGTACTGCCTCCTGCTCGAGGAGGTCGACGGCCGGCCCCCGCCGTTCGGGGTCGTCCGGTACGCCGACGGGGAGTTTCGGGTGCCGTGGACCCGGGCGGCCCGCGAGGAGCTGCTCGCGATCCGTCGTGCGGTCGGGGCGCCGTACGACGGACGGGCGACGCCGAGCGCGGGTCGCTGCGGCGGCTGCCGATGGGCCCCCGGCTGCGACGCCCGTTTCCCGGGCGCACGGTAGCGCCGGCTACCGGTGGCGAGCCCAGTAGACGTCCGTCCGATACGGCAGGACGAACGACCGCCGGCTCCCGCCGCCCGGGGGACGGTCCAGGAGCCCCCGCACTTCGCGGACGATCCGGTGCCGTTCCGACGCCGGCAACACCGCGATGAAGCTGACGGAGAGCACCCGCTCCACGACCCCGGTCCGGTCGAGTCGCTGCGAATGGCGGAACGCCCGGTACCGCAGCGGGGAGAACGGCCCGTCCGGGCGCCGGAACCATCGGTCCCACACCGCTCCTCTCGGGGAACCCCGGGTGCCTTCGGCCCCCGGATTGCGGGGCGTCGCCCCTCGGTACCGCCGCAGGATTTCGGAGATCCTTCGCGAGAGACCGTCCGAGTCGTCCCGCGTGTTCCATACCAGTCCGAGCCCCCCGCCCGGACGGACCACGCGGGCGATCTCCCGGAGCGCCTCGCCCGGACGGAACCAGTGGAACGCCGCCGCGACGACGACCGCGTCCGCGATCGCGGTCGGGAGCGGGATCGCTTCGGCGGTCCCCGCGATCACCGCGACGCGCGGCACGGTCCGTTCGAACACCGCGCGCATGCCGGGCGACGGCTCGACCCCGACGACCGCGCAGCCGAGGGGAGCAAGCGCCCGGGTGAACTTGCCGGTGCCGCAGGCGAGCTCGACGACGGTTCGCCGGGGGCCGAGGGCGAGCGCGCGGGCGAGGCAGCGGACGGCCGCGGCCGGATACCCCGGTCGGGCGCGCTCGTACGCCTCCGCGACCCGGCCGAACCCCGTCGCCGCCGGGTGCAGGCGGGTCGGCGGTCGCGTCACGCTCGCCCGCTCCCCTGCCGGCGCCCCTCGTGGGTTCTCGACGGGCCGCGAGCGATCGGTCGGGCTCCGGGACCCCTCGCCGGTCGGGGCAGGACCAGCTGGCCTTCCGTCGGATCCCCGAGCGGCTCCGACCGACCGGCCCGGTGTTCCCGACCGGTGTAGGCGCACATGACGGCGTCGAGCTCGTCGTGCGAGATCGACCGACGCTCGACGGCTCCCGAAAACCCGAACCGGACCATCGCCCGCCGCAGCCGTTCCACCCCGTCTCCCTTCCTCGGTAGCCCGAGGACGTCCTGCGCCCCGCCGGGGTACGCCTCGATGACCTCGTACCCGTCGCTGCGCAGCCGCGCGGCGAGGTCGATCCCGCGCCGGGTCAGCATCCGCATCGGGCCGAGGGTCACGGGGAAGAACCGGATCCCCCGGGCGAGGAGCGCCCGGTCGCACGCCCGCAGGTGGGGCGGCCCGGGAACGTCGAGCGATCGACGGCCGCGCGGGAGGGAGAGCGGCGCGTCGATCGCGACGATCGACGCGCGCGTCGAGCGCACCGCCTCGACGATCTCCGTGTCCGTCCCGAGCACCCACGTCTCGGTCCGGAGCCTCGGCCCGAGGCGGCAGAACCCGGTGCGCCGGAGGGGGCTCCCGGCCAGGTCGAGGCCGACCGGCGGGCCTCGAAGCGGCCCGATCGCCCCGGACCCCGACGGCCGCACGGGGCGGCGAGGGCGGTGCGCGCAAAACCTCTCGCCCCCCGCGGCGCTTCCCGCGAAAACCTTACCCGCCCGGCGGCCTCGGCGGGCCGATGGCGGAAGGGAACGTCGAACGCACCCTCGTGCTCGTCAAGCCGGACGGGATCCGGCGCGGGGTCGTCGGGGAGATCCTCACGCGGTTCGAACGCAAGGGCCTCAAGATCCTCGCCGCGAAGCTCGTCCGCGTCGCCCCCGAGCTCGCGCAACGCCACTACGCCGAGCACCAGGGAAAGCCGTTCTATCCGGCGCTCATCCAGCACATCACCAGCGGCCCGGTCCTCGCCGTCGCGCTCGAGGGACGCTCCGCGATCTCCGTCGTCCGGCTGATCACGGGGGCGACCAACCCGCAGCTCGCGGCGCCAGGGACGATCCGGGGCGATCTCGGCCTCGGCCTCACGCCGAACCTCGTGCACGCCTCCGACGCCCCGGAGTCGGCGGCGCGCGAGCTCGCGCTGTACTTCCGCCCGGATGAACTGCTCGCCTACTCCCGGGTCGGCGAGGAGTACTCGTAGGGCGATGGGCCCCGCCCTCGATCGCGCCTCCCGGGCGCTCGCCGCCGGGGAGCTCGTCGTCTTCCCGACCGACACCCTCTGGGGGCTCGGGGCCCGTGCGGAGGACGCCAGCGCGGTCGCCCGCCTCCTCCGCGCGAAGGATCGGCCCGGAACGCAGCCCCTCTCGGCGGCGGTCAGCTCCCTCGAGGAGCTCGAGACGTTCGGACGGCTCTCTCGCTCGGCGCGAGCGTTCGTCCGGCGCCACCTGCCCGGTCCGTTCACCGTGCTCGTCCGACCGACCGCCCTCGCCCAACGCCGGCTCGCCCCGGCCGTCGCCGGCGGCCGGACGATCGGGCTGCGCCTTCCCGACCACCCGGTCGCTCGCGAGCTCGCCCGACGGTCCGGTCCGGTCGTGGCGACCTCGGCGAACCGGCACGGCGCCCCTCCAGCCCGCACGCTGGGCGAAGCCCGCCGTGCGTTCGGTGGTTCGGTCCGGGCGTACCTGCCCGCCCGGCCCGCCCCCTCCGGACGCCCCTCGGAGATCGTGGACCTGACCGGGGCTCGGCCCCGGGGGGTGGCCCGGCGATGACGCCGGCCACGAAGTACCCCGACCACCTCGAGCGGTGGCGGGAGGCCGCCCGCATCGCCGCCGAAGCGCGTGAGCTCGGCGTGCGCCTCGCCGTTCCAGGAGCGAGCCGCCGGCGGATCGCCGAGGCGATCGAGGGGCACATCCGGGACGCGGGCGCCGCCCCCGCGTTCCCCGCGAACCTCTCGCGGAACGCCGAGGCGGCCCACTACACGCCCGACGACGAGGACCCGTCGGCCCTCGCGGAGGGGGACCTCCTGAAGGTCGACGTCGGGGCGCACATCGACGGCGCGGTCGCCGACACCGCCGACACGGTCGAGGTGGGAGGGCCGCGCCGCCACGCCCACCTCGTCCGGGCGGTCCACGACGCGGTCGCGGCCGGCATCGCCGCCGTTCGCCCGGGCGGTCCGGTCGACGACGTCAGCCGGGCGATCGCGTCGGCGATCCGGGCGCGGGGCCTGAAGCCGGTCGTCGACCTCACGGGCCATACGATCGAGCGGTACGTGCTCCACGCCGGCAAATCGATCCCGAACGTGCCCGGCGCGACGAACGCCGTCTTCGTCGAGGGGGAGATCGTCGCGATCGAGCCGTTCGCTACGAACGGGGTCGGCCGCATCGACAACGGTCCGTTCGGGCACATCGTGCGGTTCCGGCGCCCGCCGCCGTCGGGGGACCCGGTGCTCTCGGAGCTGTTCGACCGGTTCCGCACGCTCCCGTTCACGGCGCGCTGGGCGCGCTCGGACGCGGAGCGGGCCGCGCTCGAGCGGGCCCGGCGCACCCTGCAGACGTACCCGATGTTCGTCGAGCGCGCCGGCGGGCTCGTCGCCCAGGCGGAGCACACGATCCTCGTCGGGCCCGACCGGGCGGAGGTCCTCTCCGTCGTCGGCGCCCGCTGAGCGGGGCCGTTCTCCGCCGGCAGCGACCGGCAATTGCCGAACTGCTCGCACGTCTCCGGCAAAAAGTAAATACCCCGGTCCCCGGTTCCGCGTCGATCATGTCGGAGAGCACGGCGGCGTCCGAGGCGCCCCTGCGCCCCGGCCGCCGCAAGGCGAAGGCGGCGTCGGCCGCGGCCCGTCGCAGCGAGAGCGCGACGGACGAGCTCGGCCGGCGCGCCGTCGAGCTCTCCCGATTCTACGGCGGTAAGATCGAGACGGTTCCGAAGGTCCCGGTCCGCTCGCTCCACGACTTTTCGCTGTGGTACTCGCCCGGCGTCGCCGAGGTGTCGCGGGCGATCCACCGGGAGCCCGACCTCTCGTTCGAGCTCACCGGCCGCTGGAACACGGTCGCGATCGTCACCGACGGCTCGCGCGTGCTCGGGCTTGGGGATATCGGCCCGGTCGCCGCTCTCCCGGTCATGGAGGGCAAGGCGCTCCTGTTCAAGTTCCTGGGCGGGGTGAACGCGGTCCCGGTCCCGATCCGCGTGGCATCGCCCGACCAGTTGATGTCGACAGTCGAAGCGCTCGCGCCGGCGTTCGGGGGGATCAATCTCGAGGACATCGCCTCGCCGAAGTGCTTCGGCATCCTGGAGGAGCTGTCGAAGCGGCTCGAGATCCCGGTCTGGCACGACGACCAGCTCGGGACGGCGGCCGCGACGGTCGCGGGCCTCTTGAACGCCCTCGCGCTCACGCACCGGACGGTCCGTGAGAGCCGGACGGTCCTCCTCGGCGCCGGGGCGGCGAACATCGCCACCGCCCGCCTGCTGCTCGCGCTCGGCCACGACCCGCACCGCCTCTCGCTCGTCGACCACAAGGGGATCCTGGACGCGGAGCGGCACGACGTGGACGAGCTGATGCTGCGCAACCCGTGGAAGTACCGGCTCGCCCTGAAGACGAACGGCGGCGGGCGATCCGGGGACCTCGCCGCGGCGCTCGACGGCGCCGACGTCCTCGTCGCCGCCTCGACGCCGACCCCCGGGGCGGTCCGGCCGGAGCACGTCCGCGCGATGGCGAAGGACCCGATCGTCTTCGCGCTCGCGAACCCCGACCCCGAGATCTGGCCGGACGAGGCGCGGGCCGCCGGGGCGGCGATCGTTGCGACCGGGCGCAGCGACTTCTCGAACCAGGTGAACAACTCCCTCGTCTTCCCCGCGGTGTTCCGCGGGGTCCTCGACGCCCGCGCCCGCTCGATCCCGGACGAGATCGTTCTCGCGGCAGCGCGGGAGCTCGCCCGCGGCGCCGAGCGGCGGGGGCTGAGCGCGCATCACATCCTGCCGACGATGGAGGAGCCCGAGGTGTTCCCCGAGGTCGCGGCCGCCGTCGGGGACGCGGCGGTCCGGCTCGGGATCGCCCGGCACCGCCTGTCGCACGACGAGTTCCTGGAGCGGGCCCGCACCCTCATGGGACGCTCCGCCCGCCTCGTTCGCGCCCTGGCGCGCTCCGGGCTCACATCCCCGATGCCCCGGGCGCCGTCGTCGCGCCGGAGGGCCGCGTGACGCCCGACGAGTCGGCGGCCGCGCCGGACGCGACTCCGGCGAAGCCGCCGACCGCCCCGATCCATCTGCGCCCCGCGCGCGAGGCGGACATCCCGACGATCGTCCCGCTCCTGCTCCGGCTGAAGCGCCTGAACGAGGAGTTCGACCCGCTGCTGAAGGTGCGGGAGGACGCGGAGGCGCAGGCACGCCAGGTGCTGCGCCAGCAGATCGCCGACCCGAAGGCGGTCGTGCTCGCCGCCGAGGGGATCGGGCCGGACATCGGCAAGGTCGTGGGGTACGTCCGCGCAATCGTGCGGGAGCGTCCGTTCTACGCGCCGGATTTCGAGGGCGTGATCCTCGACATCTACCTCCTGCCGCTCTACCGCCGCCGGGGCGTCGGGGAGTTCCTCCTGCAGGAGGTGTCGGCGGCGCTGAAGGCGAAAGGCGCCGGGATCGTGACGGCGGAGTTCCCGGCGCAGAACGAGATCGCCGGCCGGTTCTACACGAAACGGGGATTCCGGCCCGTCACCGCGATCCAGGCCCGCTCGCTGTAGGCGGCGCCGGCTCGATCGTCGGCTCGACCCGCACCGGGAAGTTCACGGAGCTCGCGATGAAGCACTTCTCGTGCGCCGGGCCGTGCAGCGAGCGGGCCGTCTCCGGGTTCCCGGCCCCGATGCGGACCCGCGGCCGGAGCACGACCTCGGAGAACCGACCTCCTCCGTCGGCCGACTCGAGCAGCGTGCCGGTCGCCGCGTCCTGGTAGGCGACCACGGTCACCCCGTTCACCGCGCAGAAGTGCAAGTACCACAGCATGTGGCACGCCGACAGCGCGGCGACCAGGAGCTCCTCGGGATTGTAGCGGGTGGGGTCGCCCCGGAACGTCGGCGAGGAAGAGCCGGGGATCGGCGGGGCCCCCTCCGCCCGGATCGTGTGGTCCCGGTCGTACGACCGGTAGTCGACGGTGCCGACGTCCCGGGCGCCGGTCCACTCGACCGCGGTCGCGAAGGTGTGCGTCCGGGGCGCGCGGGGTTCGGGCATCGATTCCCCACCATCCGCCGGCGCGCTTGACCCCTGCGCGAGCGGCCGGGCCGGGGCACCGCACCGCTCATGCCGAGCGCTCGGCTCGGCCCGGGGATGAAGGTCCTCCTGTTCGGCGGCTCCGGCATGGTCGGCCAGGGGGTCCTGCGCGAATGCCTGCTCGACCCATCGGTCGAACGGGTCCTCTCCGTCGGCCGGCGGCCCCTCGGCCAGCGCGCCCCGAAGCTCGAGGAGCTCGTCCGGCCCGACCTCGCCGACCTCACGGATGTCGAGGAGCGGTTGCGCGGGTTCGACGCCGCCTTCTTCCCGCTCGGCGTCTCCTCGGTCGGGAAGTCGGAGGCGGAGTTCCGGGCCGTCACCTACGACCTGACCCTCTCCGTCGCGACGCGCCTCGCCCGGCTCAATCCCGGGATGACGTTCGTCTACGTCTCGGGCGCGGGCACGGACAGCACCGAGCAGGGCCGGGCGATGTGGGCCCGCGTGAAGGGCGCGACCGAGAACGCGCTGTTGAAACTCCCGTTCCGGGCGGCGTACATGTTCCGGCCCGGGGTGATCCGGCCCCTCCACGGGATCCGCTCGAAGACGGCCGGTTATCGCGTCGCCTATCAGCTGCTGGCCCCGTTCCTCTGGGTCGCACGCCGGATCGCCCCGGATTCGATGACGACGACCGAGGCGGTCGGCCGGGCGATGATCCGGGTCGTCGCGCTCGGCGCCCCGGGCCCGATCGTCAGCACCCGGGAGATCAACCGTCTCGGCCGGACCCTCGGGTCGGTCCCGACGGCGTAGGCCGCGGAACTCCCGCGAACGTTAAGCGGCCCGGCTCTCGTGACGCGCCATGCCGAAGACGTCCGCGTCGTCGTCGCCCGCCGCCCCGGTCTTCCTGCGCCGGGGGAAGGTGAAGGAGGTCTACGAGCTGTCGCCGACCGAGCTCGAGTTCCGGTTCACGAACGACATCTCGGTGTTCGACAAGCACATCCCGAGCGAGATCCCGTTCAAGGGGGAGACGCTCGCCCGGACGGCGGCGCACTGGTTCGACCTCTGCGGGCGCCAGGGGGTCCCGCACCACTTCCTGGGGTTGAGCGGGCCGACGTCGATGCGGGTCCGCCGGGTCCGGGTCGTCCCGAAGCCGCGCACTCTCGGCCCCCACCCCGTCGACTACCTCGTGCCTCTCGAGCTGATCGTCCGCTACTACCTCGCGGGGTCGCTCTGGGACCGGGTCCGCGGGGGCGGGGTGAGCGCGCGGGAGCTCGGGTTCCCCGCCGACCGTTCGCTCGTCTACGGCATGAAGCTCCCCGAGCCGATGTTCGAGGTGACGACGAAGCTCGAGCCGGTCGACCGGCTCCTCTCGTTCCCCGAGGCGCTCGAGCTCGCCGTGCTCGACCGCGCCCAGCTCGACGCGATCCGCGAGACGATCCTCCGGATCGATGCGGCGATGGAGAAGGAGATCGAGCCGCGGGGCCTCATCCACGTCGACGGCAAGAAGGAGTTCGGGGTCGACAAGGAGGGGACGCTGATGGTCGTCGACACGTTCGGGACCGCCGACGAGGACCGGTTCTGGGACAAGGACGCGCTCGCGCGGGGCCGGCAGGTCGACTTCTCCAAGGAGTTCGTCCGCCAGCACTACCGGCAGACCGGCTACTACGATGCGCTGGTCCGCGCTCGCGAGTCGCACGCCGCGGAGCCGCCGATTCCCGGCCTCCCCCCGCTCCTGGTCGACGAGGTGAGCCGCCTGTACACGACGGTCTACCAGCGCCTCACCGGGGAGCCGTTCGCCCCCCACGACGCGCCGCCGTAGGAACCGTCCACCGTTCACCGTTTCGCGACCTCTCCCCGCACCCTTATCTCCCGGGCGCCCGGTGGACGACCCGTGCCCGCCAAATCGCCGACTCGCAACGTCAGCGCCGACCCCCCGGACGCCGAACCGAAGCCGGAGGTCGCGCTCGAGGACCTGGCGGGCGTCGGCGAGACGACGGCGATCAAGCTGCGGGAGTCCGGCTACACCGACCTGATGGAGCTCGCGGTGGCGTCGCCGGGCGACGTCGCCGAGGCGGCCGAGATCGGCGTCGCGATCGCGCAGAAGATCATAGGCGAGGCGCGTCGGCGGGCGGACGTAGGCCAGTTCGAGAGCGGCACGACGCTCCTCGAGCGCCGCAAGAAGCTCGGCCGGATCACCACGAACTCGAAGGCGCTTGACGAGCTGCTCGGCGGCGGCGTCGAGACCCAGGCGATCACCGAGTTCTCCGGCGAGTTCGGTTCGGGCAAGACCCAGCTGGGCCACCAGATCGCGGTCGACATCCAACTTCCCGTCGCGCAGGGCGGCCTGGGGGCGGAGGTCGTCTACATCGACACGGAGAGCACGTTCCGACCCGAGCGCATCGTCGACATGGCGAAAGGGGCCGGCCTCGACCCCGAAACGGCGCTCGGCCGCATCCACGTGGCGCGCGCGTTCAACTCGAACCACCAGATGCTCCTCGTCCAGAAGGCGCAGGAGCTCGCGCGGGACAAGCCGATCCGCTTGCTCGTCGTCGATTCGCTGACCGCGCACTTCCGCGCGGAGTATCTCGGTCGCGGCGAGCTCGCGCCCCGGCAGCAGATGCTGAACAAGCACCTACACGAGCTGCTCCGCTTTGCGGATACGTACAACGCGGCGATCGTCGTAACGAACCAGGTCTCCTCCCGCCCCGACATCCTGTTCGGCGACCCGACCCGCCCGATCGGGGGGAACATCGTCGCCCACGCGGCGACGTACCGGGTCTACCTGCGCAAGTCGAAGCCGCCCCGCCGGATCGCCCGGCTGATCGACTCCCCGAACCTCCCCGAGGGGGAGGCCGTCTTCTCCCTCACGGGCGAGGGGATCCGCGACTAGCGCTCCGCGCCACGCGGCGCAGCGCCGTCGCCTTGATGTACAGGTAGACCTGCCGCCCCGGCGCGAGGCCGAGGGCGCGGATCGGCTCCGCGGTGACGGCGACGCGCAGGCGGGTCGGTCCGGTACGGACGAGGAGCGACCGGCCGAACCGCCCGGCGCCCCGTCCGATCGACTCCACGGTCGCGGGGAGCACGTTGCGGGCGCTGGAGGCGAACCGCGCGCGCGCCACGACGATCGCCTCGGGGTCGAGGGTAATGCGGACCCGCTCGCCGTCGTTGGCGGAGAACGCGACCCGCAGGGCGAGCGTCGGCCCGAGGGCGACCGCGGGCGGCGGACCGGCCCGGTACGTGCCGCGGAGGAGGTTCGTCGGCGACGGCGCCCGCGTCGCGCCGAGCGTGTCGAGGACGTCGAACCCGCCCCGCGCGATCCGGTCCCCGAGCGGCGTCAGCTGGGTGCCGCCGTGCGTCGCGCCGCCCCGGGCGGTCGCGACGACCGGGCGTCCGAAGGCGCGCGAAAGCCGGCGCAGGTGGTAGTTCGCCCGGTCGCGGCTGATCCGCAGCGCCCGCGCCGCCGCGACCACGCTCGCGTTCGCTCCGATCTGCTCGAGCAGGGCGACGTCGAGCGAGCTCACGGTGCGGGGTCGGTCGGTCACGGTCCCTCCGGCACGGAGCGACGGGAGGCCCCGAGGGCGCAAAGCGCGGACGGGTCGATGTCGAACCCGATTCGCGCGCCGACGAGCGGGGGCGGTACCGTGCGCGAGCGCGGCGCGCGGAGCACGAGCGGCAGTCCGTCCGCGAGCATCTCGACGACGACCCCGTCGGGGGTCGGACGCGCGCTGCGGACCGTCCCCGTCCACCGCCACGGCACCCCTTCGGCGGACGGACCGGGGGCGGCGAACGCGACCCCCTCGGGGCCGGCCCGCTCGAGGAGCCAGGCCGCGAGGCCCCCGGCGCCGCGCCGTTCGAGTCGGGTCCGGTCGAAGACGTTCTCGAAGCCCACGAACCGGGCCGCGAACGCGTTCGGCGGCGCGTCGAGGAGGGCGGTCGCGTCGCTCGCGAGCTCCACTCGCCCGTCCTGCAGGAGCAGGAACCGGTCCGCGAGGGAGAAGGCGAGCCCCGGATCGTGCGTGACGACGACGACGGGGACCCGGTCGGTCTCCCGCAGCTCGTGGAGCACGAGCCCGAGCTCGTAGCGCGCCTCGACGTCGAGCGCCTGCCACGGCTCGTCCCACAGGATCAGCTCGGGGTCGGCGGCGAGCGTCCGGGCGAGCGCGACCCGCTGGGCCTCGCCGCCGCTCAGCTGGCTCGGCCGCCGGTCGGCGAGCTTCGAGAGGGAGAACCGCTCGAGAAGCTCCCGCGTCCGGCCCGCCGCATCGGGGCGCTCGCGCAGTTCGAGCGGATACCGAACGTTCCGCTCGACGGTCCGGTGCGGGAACAGCGCGAGCCCCTGGGGGACGTATCCGAGGCAGCGCCGCTCGGGGAGCCACTCCGTGACGTCGGTCCCGTCCCGCAGGATCCGTCCCCGGTCCGCGGCGAGGAACCCGGCGAGGGTGCGCAAGAAGGTCGTCTTACCGGCGCCCGAGCGACCGAGCACGGCGACGGCGGTTCCGGGGGCCAGGGCGAGGTCGACCGGACCGAGCCGGAACCCCCCGAGGTCGCTCTCGAGCGCCTCGATCTCCCAGCCGCTCACGGGAGCAGCTCCCCCCGGCCCCACGGCAGACGGCCGTACCGCTCGCCGAGCCGGACGGCGAGGAACAAGCCGAAGGCGATGAGGAGGAAGATCGAGCTCACGGCGGCAGCGTCCTGAAGATCGCCGAGCTGGACGAGGTTGTAGATGTACACCGAGATCGTCGTGGAGACCGGGCCCGAGTAGAGGCCGCTCGGGTAGACCACCCACGCGAGGATCAGGAGGCCGCCGATCTCGCTGACCGCCCGGGCCCACGAGAGCAGCAGCCCCGCGACGATCCCGCGCAGGGCGATCGGAAGCGTGACGGTGACGAACGCGTCCGGCCCGCCCGCGCCGAGCGAGCGGGCCGCCTCGATCATGCGTCCATCGACCGCCCGGAAGGATAGGTCGCTCGCGAGCACGGTGTACGGTGCGCTCACGAACACGAGCACGAGGACGACCCCGAGAAGCGTGTCGTAGACCGGCAAGCCGAGGGCGACCGTGACGTGGTGTAGCGGCGTTCCCGGTACGAAGAGGAGGAACAGGCCGAACCCTACGAGGAGGTGGGGGACGACGACCGGTAGCGCGACGAGCGACTCGACGACCGCCCGCCCCCGGAACGACCGGCGCGCGAGCAGGTAGCCGAGCGGGATGCCGAACACGGCCGCGGCGAGGAGAGCGATCCCCGACGCGTAGAACGTGAGCCAGATCGACGCCCAGACCTGAGGGTTCTGGAGCGCCGCGACGACGCGAGGGAACGGCGCCTCGGAGAAGAGGGCGTAGATCGGCAGGAGAAACAGCAGCAGGAGCGACGCCGAGAGGACCCCCTGGAGGACCGTCCAGAGGGAGAGCCGCGGCGGACGGCGTCGAAGGGGCGCGGGCGGTCCATCGGTCACGTGAGGAGCGCAGCCGCCCATCCGGGCATCGGACCGACGTCCGGGGCGAGAACGGGGGGGATCGGGGGCGGGGATGGCGAGGTCGCCTGCCACCACCCCGGGTAGATCGGGGTGAACGCGCTGCCGACGCTCAGGATCGCGCTGCCCTGCGGGGAGAGCAACAGGTGGAGGAACGCGAGCCCCAGTGACGCGTTCGGGGCGTTCAGTGGGACGGTGATCGCGAAGACCACCGGCGCTGCGTGGACCTTGGTGTTCCCCCCGGTCGACGCCTGGATCGTCGTCGAAAGGGCGTGGTAGTCGGCCAGGGCGGTGGAGTTGCTTGCGTCGAGCCCCACGATGGGGTTGAAGGAAACGTAGGTGAGGTGGTTCGCCACCGCATACGACCGGTACGTGATCAGCGCCGAGACGGTATCGTCCGCGATCAGCGTCGCGGCGGCCGATTCGGGTTCCGGGAGGGCGACGCTCGGATTCGAGACCGGTACCGCGAACTTCCATGGGGGGTCCGTGTAGAAGTGGCTGAACACCGAGGTGTTGCTCGCGTTGTAGAGCTGTCCCTGGAGCTCCATGCTGAAGATCTCGTTGTAGCCGTTCGGGTCGGTCGAGGCGTTCCACACGGCGAACGGTAGCCCCGAGGACGCGACGCCGTTGACGAGCTTCCAACCCCAGTTCGAGGAGTTGATCCCGTCGAACGCGACGATGCTCGGGTTGTAGACGAGGACCTCCGGCGTCATTCCGAACGCGACCTCGTAGTGGACGTACTTCGGCTCGAGGAGTTGGGGGGCCAGGCGGAAATCGGCGAGCGCGGCGACATCCGCCGGCGTCTTGTGGAGCGTGAACCCGTTCACGATATCGAGGGACCCCTCGTAGTTCTGCGCCGCGGTCGGAGCGGTGATCCCCGGGGTCTCGTTCACGAGGAGGTCGGCGAGCGGGACGAACTGTCCTCGGAGGGACCCGGCGGCCAGGATCGAGAGCGTGGAATTCGCCACGGCGGATGGGGAGGCCGACGGGTAGTAGTGCCCTGTGATGTACCCTGCGGCAGCGGCCCCGGCCCCCACGACGACGATTGCCACCACCCACGCCAACGTCTTGGCCAGCACCGATGTGGGAATATCCCACATCGGATAACGGCTTGGGGTGGGTGCGGACTACAGTACCCCGCGGCGGTCCGCGGGGTAGTACCGGCGGTAGGCGCGGCCGATCAGCGCGGTAAGGGCCACCGGGCCGAACTGACGGCTGTCCCGGGTCGCCCCGGGAGCGTCGGAGACGACGAACACGCTCACCGCCGCGGGGGGGGACACCGGCTCTTTGGGAGGGGAGCCGGCCGCGGAGAGCACCTTCGCCACTCGCTTCACGAGCCAACGGTCCGCCTCCTCGGGGTCGACGAGGACGACGATCTCGCCGACCCGAGGGGGTACGGCTCGGTACGCTCGACGGTCGACGAGGAGGCGATCGCCGGGTCGAAGGGTGGGGAGCATGCTCTCGTCGCGAACGACGACCCGCCGGGTCGACCACCATCGAAGCACGCGGTGCGATGGCTGTGCGATTCCGGGCCCGAGCGTCCCCGACTCCGGCATCTTTATCCGACCTCCGGGGCTCGCCGCGCCATGTCCGTCCGTGACGCATCGCGAGCGCTCGTAGAACGTCTGCGGGACGCCGTGCACCCGCCCCACCCGGTCTATGCCCACTGCGACATTCCGTGCGGGATCTACGATCCCCACGAGGCCCAGATCTCTGCGCTGACCGTGCTGCGGATGGACCAGTTGATTGCAGAGCTCCCCATGCCCGCGATGGACGCGAAGCCGGAGGACCGGGCGGCGTACGGGTCGAAGCTCGCCCGGTACACCGCGGTCAAGGAGTCCCACTCCGAGCGGGTCAAGGCCGAGGTGCGCGTCATCTGGGGGGACTACTTCACGGCGGACCACGCGAAGCAGTTCCCGCAGGTCCACGAGCTCTCCTGGAAGATCCTCAAGCAGGCGTCGAAGACCCGGCAGGGCACCGCCCTCGCGGACGCCCAGGAGCTCCTGAAGCTCGTTCACGAGTTCTCGGAGCTGTTCTGGCAGACGAAGGGTGCGAAGACCCGGCGCCAGCCGTCGCTGCAGAAGTCGGGCGGAGAGCTCGTCGTCCCGGTGCCGGCGTAGTGGCCTGCGGGCCCCGGTTCGCGGCGGTCGGCGCGCGGGGACGATGACGGAGACCCTGCCGCTCGACGGCCGGTCCCTCTCCCTCGACCAGTTCCTCGCGGTCGTACGCCAGGGGTGCGGCGTATCGATCCTGCCCGAGTCGCTGGCCGCGGTCGCCGCGAGCCGCCGCGCGGTCGAGCGGGCGGTCGCGTCGGGCCGCGCGGTCTACGGGGTCACCACCGGCTTCGGAGCGCTCTCCGACCGTACGATCCCCGCCGACCGGCTCCGGGAGCTGCAGCTGTCGCTGGTCCGCAGCCACGCGGCCGGCGCCGGCCCTCCGCTGGCGCGCGACGTCGCCCGCGGGCTCGTCCTCCTCCGCGTCAATTCGTTGCTCCGAGGGGTCTCGGGAGTGCGTCCCGAGCTCGTCGAGCGGCTCGTCGAGATCCTCAATCGGGGGCTCGTGCCGTGGATCCCCGAGCAGGGGTCGGTCGGCGCCTCGGGGGACCTCGCCCCGCTCGCCCACCTCGCGCTCGCCCTGATCGGCGAGGGGGCGTTCCTGCGGCCGCGATCGGCGGAGCCCGAGCCGGCCCGGGACGTCCTCGCCCGGGAAGGGCTCGCTCCGTTCGCCCTCGTCGAGAAGGAGGGGGTCGCCCTGCTCAACGGCACCTCGTTGATGGCGTCGTACCTCGCGCTCGCCGTGGCGGACGCGCGCACGCTCCTCGGCGCCGCGACGGTCGCCGCGGCCCTCTCGTTCGATGCGCTCGAAGGGAACCCCGAGTCGCTCGACGACCGGCTCGGGGAGGTGCGCAACGCCCCCGAGCAGCGCGCGACGGCGACCGCGATGCGCTCCCTGCTCGAACGCAGCGAGCTCGCGGCCCCGCGGACGGGCTGGGTCGGTCAGGACCCGTACACGCTCCGGTGCATCCCCCAGGTCCTCGGCGCCGCCCGGCTCGGGACGGACCTCGCCGGGGTGGTGGCGACCCGAGAGCTGAACGCTGTGACCGACAATCCGCTCGTCTTCGAAGGGGACCAGTTCGTCAGCGGCGGGAACTTCCACGGCCAGCCGCTTGCGTTCGCCCTCGACTCCCTCGCCCTGAGCGTGCAGTACATCGCCGGGTTCTCGGAGCGGCGGACCTCCCGGCTGCTGCACCCGGCGCTCAACCACGGTCTCCCGCCGTTCCTCTCGCCCGACCCGGGCGTGAGCTCGGGGTTCATGATCCTGCAGTATCTCGCCGCGGCGCTCGTCAACGAGAACGCGACGCTCGTGCACCCCGCGAGCGCGACGAGCCTCCCCACGTCCGCCGACCAGGAGGATTACGTCAGCATGGGGGCCTGGGCCGGAGCCAAACTGCTCCGCCTCCTCGAGAATGCCCGTCGGGTCGTCGCCGTGGAGTGGATCGTCGCCGGTCAGGCGCTCGAGCTCCGCCGTCCCCGCTCGGGAGGCCGGGGAAGCCAGTCCGCCGTCCGGGCCCTTCGGAGCCGGGTCGAGCCGTGGACGCGCGACCGGAGCCCGTCGGCGGACGTCGCCGCGGTCGCGGAGGCGATCGCGAGCGGGGCGCTGCTCGCCGAGGTTCGGGCGACCGTTCCGTTCTAGGTCCGGGCGATCGCGACCGGGGGGCCGCCCTCGGACGCCTTCGGGAACCGTACCGACTGCCCGCAGCTCGGGCAGGCGTACTCGGCGACGCCGCGGTGCCGGAGCGGCGTGCGGCACTTCGGGCACGGGATCGGACGCGAGGTGACGTAGGCGGCGAACAGCTCCTGCGAGCGCCGGTCGGTGGTCCCGTCCGCGCCCCGCGACGCCTCCGGGGCGGTCGTGGGAGGGGCGGCGCTGGACAGCTCGGGCACCTTCTCCGAGGAGAGCCGGCCGCACTCCGGGCAGACCGCCAGCTTCCCCGATCCGGTCAGGAGGAGCGGGACGTGGCACGAGGGGCAGAGAGTCTTGAGGGCCGTGCCGCGGAGGACCGGGGCCGGACCCGGCAGGACGCGCGACGCCCGGTCCGATCCGGCGACGGTGGAGGCCGGGGCCGCCGTCGGGGTCGAGGGAGGGGGAAGGGGGCGGCGCCATCGCACCAGCCGCCGGCTCGGCTCGTAGACGATCTGCGTGCCCGGGCGAGCCAGTTCGTGGGCGAGCAGCTTCTCCGTCTTGCGCTCCCGCCAAGAGAGCGCGGCGGCGAGGCCCGGCACGCTCGTCACGCCGAGGGTCCGTACGGTCGTGCGGAGGCGCTCCTGCTCGTCCTCGGAACGCCCGAAGATCGACACCATCGGGGCCGCTTCCGACGCCGCTCCAAAAGAACCTATCGCTTGACGGGCACCGCGGGAAGGCACCGCACGCACCCCCCGGCCTTGTGGACGAAGCCGCCGGGGGGATCGCAGCGGTGCCCGCGGCCGGAAGCGGAGCCGGACCGGGAACCAAGGCGTTCGTCGGACCGACGAACGATGAACGGTGCCGCGGGGTCGACGCGACGCGGGCGTCGCCTTCATTACCCGGGAGCGGAGTCGCCCGCCGTCGCGACGTGCAGGTCCGGGAATGGTGAAACAGTCGCGGCCGTCCACCGATGCGACCCGCTCGGGCGCCCCGCGCCCTCCCGAGCCGGCGATCCTCATCGGACAGAACGAGGACCAGCGTCGACTCCTGCGCGGCCTGCTTCTCATGCACCACCAGCCGATCGCGCTGGAGGCACCCTCGCTCGAGTCGATGCCGGACCGGACGTCGGGGACGCCGGCGCGGATCCTGGTGTACGTGGCTCCGTCGGAGAGCGACCGCTGGTCCGAGGAGCTCCGGGGCACCCTCGAAGCGCGGCCCGAATTGAGCGCGCTCGTGCTCCTTCCGCTGGACGAGCCGTCCACCCGCTCCTCCGCGGCGCGGGCGGGAGCCCGGGCGGTGCTCGGACGGCCGTTCACCAGTCGGGAGTTCTTCGAGGCGGTCGACGGGCTGACGCCGAAGCGGGCTCCGCCTTCGCGCGCCCGCGTCTCCCGATCCCGCTCGACCCGCCCTCGCTGAGCGTCGGGTCGTGGACGACGATCCCCTCCGCTCCCTCGAGCGGGCCGTTCGGGGTCCCGTCCGGGACGACTCCGAGGCGGTACGAGCCGCGGGTGCGGACGCCTCGCACCTGACCGGCCGGCCCTTCGCGGTGGTCGCTCCGGAGGACGAGGAGGACGTCCGCTCGCTCGTCCGCTGGGCTCGCGGGCGGCGGATCCCTCTCGTCGCCCGCGGCGGGGGCACCTCGCTCGACGGGGAGTCCGTCCCATCGGACGGGGCGGTCGCGGTGGACCTCGCGGGCTGGACGGATCTCGAGGAGGTCTCCGCGGACGGGCGGTGGGCGCGGGTCGGGCCCGGGCTCGTCAACCGGTCGTTCCAGGAGTCGCTCCGGCCCCACGGGCTCTTCTTTCCCCCGAACCCCGGTTCGTGGGCGCGCTGCACGATCGGCGGGAACGTGGCGACGAACGCCTCGGGCCCCCGCTCGTTCCGCTACGGGGCCACGCGGGCGTGGGTCCGGGAACTCGACGTGGTGCTGGGCACCGGCGAACGCCTACACCTGGGAACCACGGTCTCGAAGCGATCGGTCGGTCCCGACCTCCTGGCCCTCTTCCCGGGCAGCGAAGGGACCCTTGGGATCATCACGCGGGTGACGGCGCGCTTGGCGCCGCTCCCCGCGGTCCGACGTGGGCTGGTGGTCTCGCTCGAGGACGGCGTCGCCCTGGGCGCGGTGGCGGCGCGGTTCGCGCGGACAACCCCGAGCGGACTGTCGGCGGTCGAGTACGTCGACCGGGGGACGGCCGCGGCCCTCGGGGAGGGCGGGATGCCGCTCGGACCCGGGGAGCACGCCGTGCTGCTGCTGGAGGTCGAGGCGGACGATCGCGCCGAGGCCGACCGGCGTACGGCACGGATCGCCGGCGAGCTGTCGGCCGTCGGCGCCGGATCGGCGTTCCTACCGTTCGACGACGCGGACGAGATGTGGACGCGACGCGGGGAGAGTGGCACGGTGCTCGACCGGCGGCTCGGCGTACGGGTGCGAGAAGACGTCGCCGTGCCCCCCGGCCGGGTGGACGACCTCCTCGCGGCGGTGCGCCGGATAGCGAAAGAGGAACGCGTGCCGTTGTACCTGTACGGACACCTCGGCGAAGGAAGTCTGCATCCGAACTTCGCCGTGGATCCGGGCACCCCGGCCGCCGACCGGATACGTGCGCGGACGATGGAGGCGGCGCTCGCCCTGGGAGGGACGATCAGCGGGGAGCACGGGATCGGCCGGCTGAAGCGGTCGTTCGTCGAGCGCGAGCTCGGTGCGCCGGCGGTCGCCTGGCTGTGGGCCGTGAAGCGCTGGTGCGACCCGGACGGGATCCTGAACCCGGGGAAGCTGTACCCGCCGCCCCCAGGAGACGGAGGACCTTCTCGGTCGCCTTCGGTAGCGGCAGGGACGTGACCCGACCGGGGTCGAGCCAGCGCCGGTCGCGCCCCCTCGGCCGACTAGGTCCTGTCCCGGCCCGGCCGCGGAAGACGTGCAGCTCGACCGAGAAGTGGCTGTACGCATGCCGCACGACCCCGACCGGCGCGAGGGAGCTCGCCGACCAGCCCGTCTCTTCCCGCAGCTCGCGAACAGCCGCGTCCCGGAGGCTCTCGCCGGGTTCGATCTTCCCTCCCGGGAACTCCCACAGTCCGCCGAGCAGACCCGTGAGCGGGCGCCGCTGGAGGAGCCAACGGCCCCTCCGGTCGACCAGCACCACCACCGCGGCCCGAACGAGAGGCCGGCTCCGTCGCGGGCCCCGGCGCGGAACGGACCCCGGGTCGTCGAGCTCGCGATGGGCGCGGCAGGCGTACGCGACCGGGCACGACCCACACCGCGGGGCGATCGGGGTGCAGATCGTCTCTCCTAGCTCCATCACCGCTTCGTTGAACGCGCCCGGACGGTCCGCCGGAAGGACGGTGGCGAGGGTCTGTTCCAGCCGGGCTCGAACAAGAGCGTCGCGAACGTCGCCCGTCTCTCGCGTCCACCGCGCGGCGACGCGCACCCCGTTCGCTTCCAGGGCCACCACCGGAAGATCGAACGCGAGGCTCCCCACGGCGCGGGCGATGTACGCGCCGATCCCCGGAAGCGCCTCGAGCTCCGCGACGGTCTGCGGGAGCGCACCGTCCCGCGTGGCCACCAGCACGCGCGCGGCCTCGTGCAGGTGGCGGGCCCGGGCGTAGTACCCTGCGCCCTCCCAGGCCTTGAGGACGGAGGAGAGGTCGGCCCGGGCGAGCGAGCGGGCCGACGGGAAGCGGCGGAGGAACCGTTCGTAGTACGGGACGGCCTGGGCGACCCGGGTCTGCTGGAGCATCACTTCCGCGACCCAGATCCGATACGGGTCGCGGTTCGCGCGCCAGGGAAGCGGCCGCCGGGAGCGACCGTACCACGCGAGGAGCCGGGCCGCCACCGACTCGGGCGGGCGCGCGGCCTGCGCTCCACCGGTTCCCATCGGGGCGCCAGACGAAGGTCATGCTTAAAACGGGGCAAGAGTTCGAATCGCCGGACCCGGGGTTCGCGTGACAGGCCGGCCGGAACTCGTGCGCGTGGACGACAGCACGTTCGACGCCGAGGTGATCCGCTCTCCGGTGCCCGTCGTCGTCGACTTTTACGCCGACTGGTGCGCGCCGTGCCGGGTCGCGGAGCCGGTGCTGCTCGAGCTCTCCTCCCGGTTCGCCGGCCGCGTGAAGTTCGCGAAGGTCAACGTCGACGAGGCGACCGTCGTAACGCAGTCGTTCGGGATCCACTCGATCCCGACGTACCTCTTCGTCGCTGCCGGCATGGAACGAGGTCGCGAGATCGGCCCGCTCGACCCCGTGGCGATCCGCGAGATGCTGAAGCGCTACTTCCCGACGCGGTCGGTCAGTGGCGGAACACCCGCCACCCGGTGAAGTACATCGCGGTCCCGTGCCGCTCCGCGGCGGCGATGACCTCGGCGTCCCGGACGCTGCCGCCGGGCTGCAGCACCGCCCGGACCCCCGCGCGTCCGGCGGCCTCGAGACCGTCCGCGAACGGGAAGAACGCGTCCGACGCGAGCACCGCTCCCCGGGCGCGATCTCCCGCGACCTCGACGGCGAGCTCGACTGCCTTCACCCGCGTCGGCTGGCCGGATCCGATCCCGACCGTGCGGCTCCCCTGGGCGAGCACGATCGCGTTCGACTTGGCGTGACGAACGACCCGCCAGGCAAAATCGAGCGCGCACCGCTCCTCCGGCGTCGCCTCCCGAGCGGTCACGAGGCGGAAGTCCCCCGGGGCGAGCTCGCGGCGATCCGCGTCCTGCAGCAGGAGGCGGCCGAGCGCGCTCTTCGCCTCCCACCGCCGCGGTCCGGCCGCCGGCGGTTGGGCCCGAACGAGCTTGATCTTCGGCCGGCGCGCGAGCGGCTCGAGCGCCCCCGAGTCGAATGCGGGGGCGGCGAGCAGGTCGACGAACACCCCGTGGAGCGCGGCCACGTCCTCGGGCCCGAACGGCCGGTTCACGGCGATCGCGCATCCGTACCGAGCGACCGGGTCGGTCGCGATCGCCCCGTCCAGCGCGTGGCGGACCGTCGCCCCCGAAGCGACTCCGCACGGGGTGGCGTGCTTGACGATCGCGGCGGTCGGCTCGGGGAACTCGGCGACGATGGACAGCGCGGTATCGAGATCAAGGAGGTTCGTGAAGGAGAGGGCGTCCCCCTTGACGAGCGCGACCGGCGACGGGGTGACGGGGATCCCCCCCGGGGCCACGCCGCGATAGACCGCCGCCGCCTGGTGCGGGTTCTCGCCGTACCGGAGCGCCATCGGCTCGCGCCGGAACACGACCTGCTCGGGGAACGGAGGGGTCTTCCCATCGGTCGGGGCGAGGCCGACGCCGATCGCGGCGTCGTACTCCGCGCATCGTTCGAACGCCCGGGCCGCGAAGGCGCGCCGGCTCGCGGCCGAGAGCGACCCGTGGCGATCGCGGAACTCCTCGAGGAACGGACCGTACTCCGTCGGGTCGGTCAGCACCGTCACGAACGCGTGGTTCTTCGCCGCGGCCCGGGCGAGCGAGACGCCCCCGATGTCGATGTACTCTTCCCGGTCCGCAGCGTCGGGCACCTCCTCGAGGTGGCGCTCGAACGGGTAGAAGTTCACGACGACGAGGTCGAACGGGAGGAGCTTGCGCTCCGCCAGCTCCCGGCGACCGGCGTCGGTGCGGGGCGCGAGGATCCCGCCCAGGATCCCCGGGTGGAGCGTCTTGATGCGTCCCCCGAACCACGAGCCGATGCCGGTGAGCTCTTCGGCCGCGCGCACGCGGACCCCGTCGGCCTCGAGACCGGTCCGTGTCCCCCCGGTCGCCCAGAGCTCCACGCCCCCCGCCGCGAGTCCCGCCGCGAGGGAGGTCAGGCCGGTCTTGTCGTGCACCGAGAGAATCGCCCGAGCGATGGGCGCTCCGGGCTCCTCCGGCGCCACTCCCCGTACCCCAGCCTCGGAGTCTCGGCGGAAGATAAGCGCGGCGACCACCCGGCCTTTCTCATGGCCTGCCCCGCCCGCCGCCGCGGCCGCGAGCATACGCATAAATACAGGATGCCGGGCTCAATCTCCCTGCGGGTTGTCATGGCACCCATTGCCCGCGTCCAGAGGATACCTCGTCGCTCAAGCGTCCTCGAGTACCGACGAGCTCGGGGTACGAGCCGGTCGAGCCGATCCTGGCGGCATCGTAGCCGCAAGGCCCAGGTCTCGGCGGTGGCGACGATCATGGGGCTGATGCTTGTCGTGACGTTCGTCGCGAACTACCTGACGACGACCCTCCCGCAGTACATGGCGGTGAACGACGTCAACCACGATCTCCTCGTGGAGAACGAGGTGGGGCACGCCGCCGCGCTGCTCTCCGCGGTCGCTTCGAAAGCCGCGACCGACCGGCAGCTCACGCAACCGTTCCAACTCGGGTCCCTGGGTCTACCCCCCTTCGCGAGCGCCGACGGCAGCGTGATCGGTCCGGCCGCCGGAGGATCGTCCGAGCAGGTTCGATTTTCCCTGTCGGGACCGTTCAACCCCCCCTCTCCCGGCGTGCCGAACACGGGCCATTACACGTCGAAGTGCTCCGTCTCTGGGACGAACGACGGAAAGCCGACGGGGATCTCCTGCACGGGTAGTACGACCGCAGAGTGGAACTTCTCGGCTGGCGATGGCCTGGTCTACTCGGTATCGGGGAACGGGGGGCTCGGCGCGACCATGAACTTCACGACGAACCGCTCGCTGATCTCGGTCGGGAGCGTCGGAGGGGCGAGCGACCGCATCTATGTGCTCGGCAGCAACAATACGATCTACGTCAACGGGACGGGGGGCGCGAGCGTATCGGTGATCGTCGTCGGCAGCTACAACACGCTCGTCCTGGACGGCAAGGGAGGGGCGGGATTCACGATCTATCTCGTCGGCAGCTACAACTCCGTGAGCACGAGCACCACCGGAGGCGGGGCCGTTCTGCTGATCGGGTACGGCCGGCACGATTCGTTCACCGGCTCCGGCACCGGGGCCACGGTCTACTACACGGGGTTCGCGGTCTCGCACGGAAGCGCGCTCCCCTGCCCGAACTCGAACTCGGGCCTGACGGACACGGTCGCCGGGACGGCCGGGACGGTGACGTACAACGACACCACTTACTCCAGCGGGAGCCACACCGGCAACGCGAGCGGGTGGGTCTACCACTACGATCAGGTCTCCCAGTCCAGTTGCCCCTTCGTCTCCTACGGCTCGATCTTCCAGAGCTCGGTGGGCGGGGGCTTCTCCGTGCTGCTCGAGAACCGGTACGCCCCCGTTTCCGAGGTGGCGTACGACTACGGCGCGGTCGTCTTCGCGCAGCAGGACGGGATCCCGCTCTTCGTCGACCCGCCGTCGATTACGTTGGAGGGCGGCGGTGCCACGATCTGGATGCCGGTCTTCACTTCGTCCCTCGGCGAGGAGGCGGGGACCGGGACCGCCATCCTGTCGTTCCGCGAGACGTCCGAGATCGTCCAGACCTTCCCCTCGGGAGGGTTCAACCTGACAAGCGGTGTCATCACGGTGACGATTACCACGCCGTTCGCGACCGCGTGGGTCGCCTACCTCAACGCCAATCCAGCGTTCGCGGGGCACGTATCGTGTACGCCGGTCGGCTCCGCCGTCTGCTCCGCCTCCGGTAGGTTCACGACCACCGGCCCACTGGGCCACGTCACGATTTCGCTGCCGGCGACGAGCGTCACCCTCGAGGTCGCCTCCTTCACCCTCTCGCTGAGCTAGCGGTCGGACCCCCGTCGACGGATCAGGTCCCGACCCCCCGCAGAGAGGAGAGCCTCAGGGTGGGGGGATTCGCTGTTCCACGGGAGGTCGCTCCCGTTGAGCGCCACCGTGAGCTTTTTGGAGGGGGGAGGACCATCGGTACACTCCGCACCATGACCCTTCGGTCGGCCCACCCATCCACCCTCGCGCGGCGCTCTCCGGTTCGAGCCCCCCGCGCCTGGCGGCGTCGCAGCCGGAAGGCCCAGGTCTCGGCGGTCGCCACGATCCTGGGGCTTCTGCTGGTCGTCACGTTCGTGGCGAACTACCTGACCACGACGCTGCCCCAGTACATGTCGGTGAATGACGTGAACCACGACCTGCTGGTCCAGAACGAGGTCGGCCGTTTCTCCGCGCTGCTCCGGGACGTCTCGGCGGCCGGTGCGATCGACGCGGCGCTGACACAACCGCTCGTCCTCGGGTCGGAGGGGCTCGCTCCGTTCGCCACCCCGGATCCGTCGTCCGTCAGTTCGACCTCTTCCGGCTCCTCCGAGTCGGTCTCCTTCGGCCTCTCCGGCACGACGCCGGGGCTCGTCTACCAGGTGTCGACCGGAGCCGCGTTCTACGTGCTGCTCCAGAACCGGTACGCCCCGGTCGCCGAGGTCGCCTACGACTACGGCGCGGTCGTCTTCACGCAGCAGGACGGGATACCGGCGATGATCGACCCCCCGCCGATCACGATGACCGGCAGCGGGGCGTCCCGGGCCGCGACGATCTGGATGCCGGTCTTCTCCGCGCCGTTCGCGAGCGAGGGGGGCACCGAAACGGCGATCCTCGGCCTCACCCTCACGTCGGTGACGAGCCAGACGTTCCCGTCCGGCGGGTTCACGATCACCGGGAGCCACGTGACGGTCCGCCTGACGACGCCGTACTCGGCCGCCTGGATGGCGTACTTCGACGCCTCCAGCACCTTCGCGGGGGACGCGACCTGCACGCCCGTGGCCTCCTCGGTCTGCTCTCCGACGGGTACGTTCATCACGACGGGAGCGGTCGGTACGGTCACGCTCGTCCTGCCGGTGTCGACCGTCACGCTCGCCGTGGCGACATTCACGATCGGCCTCGACTAGCGCGCTTCCGGCCGAACCGCGGACCGTAGCACCCTGCCCCCCGGAACCGTACGGCGAACGTTCGTGGCTCGGGCCGGCGGCTGCCCAGCGGCGGGGAGCGGGGAGGGTGCCCGCCGAACGGGCTCAGCCTTGTTCGCGGCGCGGCGCTCCTCGGAGCCACGCCTTCGCGCCCACGAGCGTCCCCCAGGTCTTGCGGGGGACGAGCAGAACGTCGTTCGGGTCCTCCGGGGGAGCGGCCCAGGCACTTCGGGCCCGCGGGGAGGAACGGTGGTCGATCTCCGCGATCGCGCGGTTTCCCTCGAAACGGATCAGCCGAAACGATCCCGTGGGGACCCCGGCCCGGGCGAGGCGGGTGCGGAGGACCGCGTCCCAAGCCTGCGGCGAGCCGGGGGGTGGGTGGGACCCCGCCGCCTCGAGACCGAGGTAGCGGGGCCGGGGGGGTGACCGATCAGCGTACGAGGTCGATGACTTCCTCGGACTCGCCCGCGGCATAGCCTCCCTTTTGGCCGAGGAGGCTGGTCGCGCGGACTCCCGTGATGATCAACAGCACCTTGATCGTGTTCTCGAGCTCGGGGGAGTTCTCGACCGTGCAGCCCCAGATGATGCGGGCGCGCTTCGAGATCTTGCCGCCGACGAGCGCCGCGGCCTTCTCGGCCTCGCTGACGGTCATCGTCGGCCCGCCGATGACGCGGACCAGGGCGCCGGTCGCGTCCTTGAGCTCGACCGAGCCGAGCAGCGGGGACGTCAGCGCCTCGGTGACGGCTTCGGTGACGCGGTCGGTGGCGCTCTCGCTCTCGCCGAGCCCGATGAGCGCGACCCCGCCGTCCTTCATGACGGTCAGGATGTCGGCGTAGTCGAGATTGACGAGGCCGGGTCGGGTCACGATCTCGGTGATCCCCTTGATCGCGGTCATCAGGACCGCGTCCGCGAGCTTGAACGCCGAGTCGAGCGGCATCCGGGGCACGAGCTCGAGCAGCTTGTCGTTCTGGATCACGATGGTCGTGTCGCAGACGCGGCGGAGGCGCTCGAGGCCGTCACGGGCCTGCTCCATCCGCGCGGCTCCCTCACCGGCGAACGGCAGGGTGACGACGCCCATCGTCAGGGCGCCCGCCTCCTTCGCGAGGCGCGCGACGAGGTGCGCGGACCCGGTGCCGGTGCCGCCGCCCATGCCGGCGGTGATGAACACGATGTGCGCGCCGTTGAGGAACTGCCGGAGCTCCTCTTCGTTCTCGCGCGCGGCCTCCTCGCCGATCTCCGGGCGAGCGCCGGCGCCGAGACCCTTCGTCGCCCGGCGGCCGATCAGGATCTTCCGAGGAGCGTGGATCGTCAGCAGGTGCTTCGCGTCGGTGTTGATGGCGCACATCTCGGCGCCCTGGATCCCCTCTTCGACGCATCGGTTGATCGTGTTCGACCCGCCGCCGCCGCAGCCGACGATCCGTATGTTGACCTTGAGGGTCTCCGCCAGCTTCGCGAGCTCCGCGTCGTCGGCGTTGACGTACGCCGGCGGGGCCGGCGTCTTTTGCTCAACCAGGTTCTGGTTGTCCTGATGCTTCGCGATCGCTTCCTGAATGATGGACTTCATCGTTGGTTCCCGCCCCGTTTGTCAGACGAGCGTCATACGCTCTGAGGGAGAATCCTGAACTTTTGTACATAAACGTTTGCGTAGAGCGGTATTGTAACCTAATCGGGACACGCCTCCCGCCGAGATTCGGCTGTAACAATTCGGGACTTCGCGGCCCGCTCGATGATCGTCTTCCAACGGAAGCCATCGCCGACCGGGATCCCAGCGACCTCGCCGGGTGTCATGCCGAGGGCTTGGTGCTCGCGAACGAGATTGTAGTGGACCCGAAGACCCTCCGCTAGAACCGCGGTTCCGGGTTCGCCGTCGAACGCGCGCATGACCTTGAACCGCTCTTTCTCGGTCCCGTGGAATCGCTCGATTCGGTTGTTGCTCTCCTTCGCTCGGATCGACGGCACTCGCCGGTGCGGGCTGTACCATGACTTCCCGTGGATCAGGGTCAGGTCGTCGCTCGGCTTCGCCGGCCGGCCGAGTTCCTTGGTGATCGCTTCCGGGTAGCTCTTCATTCCGTCCGAGAGCACGTCGACCGGGCGGTCGGGAGTTGCCCGCTTCGCCTTGGCGAACGGTGCGCGGGTGTCCGCGAGGTCACGGTCCTTGGAGATGTGAGTGGCGAGCAGGAACCGGGACTCGTGGTCGAGTATATTCCAGAGGTACTCGTTCCGTCCGTTCACGTTGACGACCGTTTCGTCGACGTGCCAGCGGTCTCCGGTTCGCGCGCCCTGAGCATCCATCCACTCGGCGGCCAGCTTGGAGTACCGCACGATCCAGCGGTACACCGCCATGTGCGAGACGCGGAGACCCTCGACCTGCTCCAAGTGCTCGCGGACCTTTCTAATCGACATTCCGCGGAAGTAGAGGTCGAGACTCCGCGCGATGTTCGTAGGGTCGGTTCGCCGCTTCTGGAAACCGTCTCGCCCGACGGAATCGCCGGCCGCACGACTTACAGACGTACCGCTGAATGTCTCCGCTCTTGTTGTGGCGGATGCCCTGGAGGACCACCTCGGCGGACTGGCAGGCATCGCAGACGACCTTCGGGGTAGCGGGCGCCGGGGCGGTGTCCTCGAATCCGACCTTGTACCTGACCGCGAGAATGTGAACGCATACCATGCCGGTTGCCCGGAAGAAGTCGCACCCGCAGGACCACTTGGCTCCCGACTCGGTCACGGTGTGCGCTTGCTCGGGATGGCTTTGGGACCGCACGGAGTAGGTCGTTCGCGCGATGCTCCGGATCTGATCGCCGCGCGCCACGATAGCGAGCGCCTGCGTCCTCTGGTCGGTCCAAGCGTGAGACCGCCACCACTCCTCGGGACCCATCCGCTCCACCGCTTCCGCCGTCTTCTTGCTCCTTCGCCGCGAGGCTATGCTTAGCCTATACTCTCGGTGGTACTTAAGGGAATCGGCTAACCCCACGCCTACGTTGAGACTATAATTAAGTACTCGGCCGCCGATGAGGGATGGCGGTGAGTCCGTGCCTGGAATCTTCAAGTCGGCCGTCCTGCTCGTCAACGACGCCTCAGAATCCGTCCGCACCACGATCCCCGGCGGGGTCGCCGAGATTATCGGGGCCGTGCCCGGGGCAACGCTCGTCTGGTCGGTCGATCTCAAAGCGGGTCGCGTGACGGTCTCGGCCGAGCCGCCCGAGACCGCGGGCAAGAAGTCGTCCAAGCGCGACTGATGAGGCCGCCCCTGCGGTGATCCCCGCACGGGACTCCTGAATCGGTGACCACGCTATTAAGGTCGATTCCTTTAAGTCTAAGGTCTTGTATTCCGGACTCTATGCGCGGGACCTTAAATGAAAGACCCCGTACGCGAGATTCCATGCCTCACGGCGAGGCGCCGGCCGTCACAATCGAGCGGGTCATCTGGAAACGCCACCGGATGGACGTCCTACAGGCGCTCGCTCGCCGGCCCGCTGGGATGCGCTACACAGAAATCCAGTACGAAATCGTCAGGAGCTCGGCAACCGATCTCATTCTACAGGAGCTAAAGGCGGTCGGTCTGGTAGAGTGGAGGGACGAAATCTACTACGCCACACCGAGTGGCAAGAAGATTGCCTCGGTGGGCGAGGTTGTCGCTGAGGTAGGATCCCAGTCCACTGGAAATGGTGGGGCGGGGGGCCGGTAGGTGGCGAGCCGGCCAGGTCATTTTCACAGTTCACCGTCCGGCTTGTCGGGACGGGTCATCAATCCGACGGTTAACTTGGCGCGAGGGAAGGCAAAGGTGACGCACCCTTCCGAGTCGCGAGTGTTCCGCGCCGACGAAGTTCCGCCAACTCTGACCAGAGCCGATCTCGAAAACTCGTTGTTTGAGGGAGATTGTCTGGAGGTGCTTCGGCTCTTTCCGCCAAACTCCATTGACATGGTGCTATGCGATTTGCCGTATGGCACAACCCAGAACCCTTGGGACAGCGTGATACCGCTAGGGCCACTCTGGGAGCAGTACCTTAGGGTCGTGAAACCGGACGGCGCTATCGTCCTGACCTCCCACGGCCTTTTCACGGCGAGATTGATTGTTAGCCAAGAGAGGCTGTTTCGTTACAAGATCAGTTGGGAGAAGTCGAAACCGACGAATTTCCTGAACGCGAGAAAGCAGCCGTTACGCAAGCACGAGGATGTGTGCGTGTTCTACCGGCGACAGCCCGCGTACAATCCACAGATGGGTAACGGGGTGCCCTACGACAAGGGAGTGCGGAAGGACCAATTGTCTGGGTCCTATGGCGACTTCGAACCGGCCAGAGTGAAGAGCAACGGAGAGCGGTTTCCAACCGACGTGATCTACTTCAAGACGGCAGAGAGCGAGGGTGAGGTGTGGCATCCCACCCAAAAGCCAGTTGCGTTGGGCCAGTATCTCATCCGGACGTACAGCGACCCCGGAGACCTGATTCTGGACAACGCATTTGGTAGTGGGAGTTTTCTTGTAGCGGCCCTCCTCGAGGGACGGGCTTACGTGGGTATTGAGAAGAACGAAGAGGGGTTGCGATTCAAGGAGCATCCAACCGATTTCATCGACGTGGCAACCGCTCGACTCCGAGCGGAATCCCGGCATCAGCGCGAGTACCGCTCACGGAAAACCATCGAGCGGTTTGTGGAAGCAGATTGATACACTCACGCTGCTAATCGTGCCGTGAATGGTGGCACCGACCGAAGAGGCGGAAGATGAGGGAGTCGACGAGGGGGAGACCTCCTCCCCATTCGGAGACTATCTGCGAAAGAAAATAGGCGATAGGGAAGCGGGGGTTCTTCGGGCGGTCCTGCCCAAGTACGAGGAATTCTCACGATCTCGGACTCCTGCCGCCCTGAAGAAATCTACACTTGAGCTATCGAGTCACGTCGACTCCAACCTAACTCAAATCCGGGAAGCTCTGGGTGGGCGAGTGACCCCTTTCTCGACCTTCCGTGGATACTTCATCGAGGAGGTTGCCATTCGGGCCGCAACGATAGCACTGTCACAATATCAGGCCCCGGGGATCGTAGTCAAGAAACTTGGCACCGGTACAGGGATTGTTACGGGCCTTCTGATCAAATATCGCAAGGGTACTCTCCCTCCAGAGATCTCCTTAGATTTACAGCGCGATCGAGAGGATGTGGTCCTCGGTTTCCAAAGGAGGATGAAGCTCGAAGGTGACGGTGGGACGGCTGCGGAGTTCCGCTCCGAGATTGTCCCGATCTGTACGATTGCTTGTAAAATGTATATTGACGCGACGCGATTGGAAAATGTCCTTGCCAAGGCGCGGAGTTTCTACGGTCAGTACGCAAAGTCCGCATTCTTCGTTCTCGCGGAGTGGGATGCCCTCGGCCAGAAATGGCATGACTCTTCAGGGGTCGTTATGGATTCACTCTACGCCCCAGTACAAGAGATTCTGTTCCTGCGGGACGGAGATCGCCCCGATAACAGCGAACTTCGCACCGAGTCCCTGAGGCGGCCATACAGGTCCTCGACGATTGACCACCTATTTGCGGTCATAGCGGACTCCCTAGACTCTTGGGGTCTCCCGCGCCGATAGGTCCCGACCCGTTACACCCCAATCTTGACCGCCGATGGGTCCCGAAGAGTTACAGAACCGCGTAGAGCGGAACTTGTTCCCGAATCAGTTGAGGCGAGGGCTTCGGGAGAAGAGGGCTATTCGGTGAGCACATCCCTGACTAGAGCTCGTCGCTAGCCTGAACGATCGTCAGCCACCAGGGTGTAGCCCTGAGGATTAAGCCTCTCACTAAGTTCACGAACTATTCTAGTTAGCAACCATGAGGCTGCGGCTTTGGTGGGCTCCTCTGGCGGCTGATTGCCTGGCGAGATTGGCCAAACGATGCTGCAAATGTGAAGCGGCAGTGGAGAGAATGGTCCGATGAAGAACCGGACCTTCACTTGATCGACTTCAGACCCGGGCTCCAGTAAGCGCGTAATCTCCTGGGTGAGTGACTCTCGCAGCGAGAGTGTCCCGTGGTAGATGGGGCTCTCACTTCCATCGCACGCGCCCACCTCCTCCAGGCAATCCACCGAAGGCACGTCCAGGAGCGCTCGAAGGGTAGCGTTTGCGGCCGTCTCGATCGAAGCCGTGGGCGAATGAATCTGATATACCCGGTGCGGGCGGTTCGAAATTGCTCCATTTCGGAGGTGCCTCAGAAGTGGCGAGACCCACACGAGGAACAGCGTCGAAAAAAGCTCGTCCTTCACCTCGAGCACAGCTTCCACTGGAATCGATTGCTTTCGGAGCGACTTCACCCCATCTTCTCGGCCGAGTAGCACAATCGAATGCACCTGCTTTGGCTCGAAGCGTTGGATTTCAGCGTAAACAGTTGCGAGTGTGACTCCGTGGTTGACTATGTCATCAATGACAATCACATTCGCGTCAGTAAGATCCACTCGACTGAGCTCTGAGTCCGACACCCTTGGGTAAGCCTTGAGGGGAGGGAGGAGTTCGACAAGCTCGTTTAGTAGGGCCATGCCCTTCTTTTCTATCCCAACGAATACCACTTCGCCACTCAGCGCGCCAATCTTTACAACGACCTGGCTGAGCAGGATGTTGACGAGACTGACAGCGTCCTCGAGGACAAATGGGAACGGGAGGTTGCCGGCAAGGGCGATGCCGCTGCGCCATTGTACCCTCCGTTCCGCCTTCGGGTCGTCCTTTGAGCAAGAGAATCGGCCGGGATGATCCGCCTTCAATCTCGCACAGAGTTGGTGATTCTCAAAGATTTGACTGGGTAGTTCCGGCATGATGCGCCTACGATAGACACCTGGCGGCCCTGAACACTAAAAAAAGGTTGGCCAGTAGCCCGGCCCGTAACTTACTGTTTCACCAACCGACTACAGCGAGATAAAGGCTAAGGTGAGATGACTCCGAGCGACCCAACATGGATCTCGAGAAGCTCTCCGCTCGCATCGCCATCTTGCTTGTCGTCCTGGCCGCCATCGTCCTTGGCTCGCTTGCTTACGTCGGCAAACTGGATCCCTATCAATCTCTGACCGACCTCGCGTTTGTCTTGCTTACGCTGGCATTTTCACTCATCCTGGTCCAAACAATCCTAGGGCGTTATGATCGGCTAGAGAGGAAGAGGCGAACGCGTCAGCCACTTTCAAGAATAACGGTAGAGCTTGGCAATGTACGATCAAGGATTCTGCGAGAGTTTGTCGCGTACTATCAGGATGAGGATTTGGTTCACGAGATTACCGATACGGTCGGCGTGACGGTCGATGTTCTTACAGAAAGACTTCAAGCTAAGATAACGTCGACTCGTGGTATTCCGGCCAATCGGCTAGACAGACTGGTGAGGGACCTCGGACAGAGCCTCGATCAGATTCGGGTCGAGGTTCGGCAAGCGTCTCCCAATCTTCCGGAGGACGCGTCGGTCGCACTCGATGCCGCTGAGACCGGCTTGGCTGCTACCTGCGGTCCACTTCGGACTGCATGGGTTGCCGTGGAGGAGTCGAACACAACGCCGGAAAGGGAGATTGAAGCGGGTCAACTCATGGCCCCTATGGCCGGCGTTCTGGTTGAAGCGACTAGTTTCGCTGCGCAAGTAGAACGGCTCGAAGCGGCGCCTAACAGCCCTAAGAGTGTCGAATTGATTTTTGCCTTAGTGGCGCGATCTGGACGACGATGAAAGTTGCGATGGGCACCAACAACTAATTATCATACTCCAGTATACAGGTACGGTGCGTTCGGTGCTAAGCGGGTACTATAGCCACTTCGGTCGACAAGAATGGCCGCCGACGGTGACGTTAAATAATTCGTCTATCCGCCGACTATACTGCGATTCAGTTAAGGCACCTCGACAGATAGTTCTTTAGGGAAAACTGTGGGCAAACTGGGGCGAAGAGCGGAGGTGGAGTAAGGAGATGGCAGCAGAGTCTAAGGCTGAGGTAGCTACGGCTACCCCCAAAGTCGAGCTCCCTACGAAGCTCGATCTCCTGTCGACGGAACTACTCGTCGCGCGCGAGATCTTTGCGGTAAAAGCGACTAAGGACCCCGAACCCATGTTCTTCAACAGACTCGCTGAGAGCCTTAGCAAGCGCGGACTGGCTTCGAGGGCCACCGTCAGCAAGTCGCTCGACATGTTGTTCGACCAGGGCATTGTCAAGGCGGATTGGATGAAGCGCGGTGACGGCAAGTATGTCCGGGCGCTTACAATCGCAGGTGAAGCGCAGAACTTCATCGAGGCGATCTACAAGCACACATCACCAAAGTAGCTCGCCTCGGGCGTCTCGCCCGAGAACAACCCCTTCACGCCACATCTATAATTCCAGATTCACTCGGCAGGCGTTAACATTTCACATGGCAGCTGGGTTCGGAGATACAACAAACTGAACTACAACCACATCTTTTATACTTCAGTACATATGGGAGACTCGGGTCTAAGGGAGGCCCGAACGAAAATGACCGCAGGGAAAGCAGTACGAGCGATTGGTCACCCCGTTGTGGCGACGCTCGCAAAGCGAGAGTACGACGCAATCGTCGAGCGCAATGATTTGACTGCAGGCGAGCAGGTCGGGGCACTCCTGGGGACGGCCGCCCTACAGCTGCTGGGCCACGTAGTGATCGAGTTGGCAGCCGACTGGGCCGACTCGGAGTGAGTTAGACATGAGCGAGTCCAGGAGATCGTCCTCTATGCAGCGATCCGGCCGTGGGGTCGCCGCGATACTCATTCCAATCGCAGTCGCAGTGGCCGGGCTACTCCTCCTTGGGCTCGCGCTGTTCCTACTGGCCTTAGTTGGGATTCACCCGTCGGTATCGTTTGGGGGGCCGTAGCCGGGAACAGCGTCCGGCCAGCCTCCGCTCACTGAGTAACGCCGCGTCAGCGGCGACAGCCACAAGCGGTGCAATGGCCCCTGTCCAGCTTTGCTCTGTTACAAGGGACGCACATCGGTTGGAGATTCCTGAGATTCTCAGTACCGCCACGAGATACAGCCACCCGGTGGTCGACTTCCCACGAACCCCTGGCCCGGTCCTGATAGGCCGTCAGGCCGTAGTTCCCTCGAGCGAGCTGCTTTCTGCAGCACGCGCAGTCCCCACCACCGTAGTCGAAGATTTCGTCAAGACGGTCTTTGGTGTATGGTGACATTCACACCTACGAGCCCGTTACCCGACTCCGAGGGAGACTCGGATGAGGGCCGCCAAGATGTAGACAATGATGAACGCAATCGCGGCAGCCCCCAGCGCAAGTAAGGCCGGGAACCACCAGCGCTGATCCCCGTCGGGCTTTTCCTTCTCTTTCTTGTCGAGATAGTGGAACGTCAGAGCCCCGGCAGCGACGGCTGCCCCCGTCGCGAACGGGAGTTCGGGAGCATCCACGAAGAAGTGACCCACCGGGTTCTCGCCAGGATCGTATCGATCTCGATGGATCATCCACCCGTCACCTACTTCATATGCATGCAGAGCAGGAGATGCGCGGTACTGTGCGGTGGAACCTGGATGGGCGATCCGGAGTGGGGTGCCGAGGGACGTGCGGCTGAATTGGGGGGGGAAGCTCGGGCAGTTCGGCCTTTGAGACCGTGATTGAGCTCCCCGGCTCATGCATGGCTAACTTCTCCAGAATCCAGTCAAAATCGATCGACCGTGCCTCCTGACCCCCGCTCATCTCGAGCTCCCGCGGATTCTTTCAATCGCGGCGGTCCGTTCTACGGCGTTCATCAGAGTCCAGTGCAAGGCGGCAAACTCAAGCTCAACTTTCAGGGCCCGCCCGTTGTAGTTCGCTACTTCAAGCAGCTTATCGCACACCCCGGGCGCGATGTGGACTAGCTTTCGGCCGAGGAAAGTTGCCGGCGGGAACGGGTTCGGATTCGAGGTCTGCGGCATGGACTCCTACGGGCATAGCCATTCTGTCTATAAATGGTTGGTGTCTGGTGTATAGTTGGGTGTGTTTTGATTTGGGAACATTCATTCCTAGGGCCGGCCGATTTAGGAACAGCTGGCAGATTCCCGAACAAGTTCCGTAGAGCGGAATCGTCCGGACCTCGAGAGAGAGTTCCGGGTGCCGGGACGGCCCAGCGGATCGTCCGTCGTCTCCTCGGACCGGGTCCTCACGACTCGAGAGGCCCGCGGGGAGCGGAAGCGCGGCTCGGCGTTACCGCTCGCGTTCGAAGCTCGGGAGGTATCAGACCGGCCGGGGGGGGTCGGGTCTACTCCGATCGAGGAGCTCTCGGCGAGCGGCCCGGGAACGCATCGAGGAACGACCACCACGCGTTGATCGTCTCGCGGGCGGAGGCGACGGACGCTCGCGCGGCCGCCGGGGATCGATGCAGCTCGGTACCGAGCAGCCGCCGCTCGGCGCGAGAGTGCTCGACGTCGGCACCGGTATGCACTCGGAAGAACTCGTGGGTCGCCCGGTCGCGGATCCCGTAGTTGGCGCGAAGCCCGCGGGACTTCTCGGCGGCGACCGCCGGGAAGATCGACTCGTACGCGTAGAGCGAAGCGAGCGCGGGCCCCGCGCCCCGCGTCGCCTGGCGTTCGTAGCAGTCGAGGAGCGCCTTCGTGGCCCCCATCGGGACCGAGCGCTTCGCGGACCGGCGAGAGAGCCCGATCCCCTCGGCGAAATCGAGCCAGAGGTCGGGGTGCGTGGGAACGCGCCCCTCCTCGTCGACAAGGTTGTCGAGGAGCGGGCGTCGCGCCTCGGGGCTCATCACCTGGGAGTAGGCAGCCGCGACGAACCGGGGGAAGTTCGATTCGAAATGGTAGTACTGCCCGGCGTACGAGCGGAGTGTCTCCATCGGCAGCTCCCCTTTCGACCACGCCACGTAGAACGGGTGCTTGAGCAGGTGCCGCTCGGACAACAGCCGGTCGATCGCCGCCACGGTCGGAGGCATGCGAGACCCATCGCGGACCGACTTAGAAGCTTTCCCGGCGGGGTTCCCCGAGAGTGCTGAGGGGTCTGCCGCGCGCCGCACCGTTAAGTCGGCCGCCCGCTCTTCGGGGCGTGGAAGGGTACTTCCGGGCGATCGAGGCTGAGGTCGACCGGGCGTACCGGGCCGCGGAGGAAGCGCGGCGGGAGGGGATCGACCCCGAGGTCGTTCCCGAGATCCCCCGGGCCCAGGATATGGCCGCGCGGGTCGAGAAGCTCCTCGCGCATCTCGGGATCGAGGGGATCTCCGGGGAGATCCGGGCGCTGGCCGCCGAGATGCCTCGCGAGGAGGTTGCGGTCACGATCGCGCGGCGCCTCGCGGCCGACGCGGCGGCGCGCCCGTCGGTCGCCGCCCGCGTCGATGTCGCGGTCCGGGTCGGGCTCGCCATCCTGACGGAGGGGATCCTCGTGGCGCCGCTCGAGGGCCTCGCCGAGGTCCACCTGCAGGCCGGACGCGACGGGGCCCCGTACATCGAACTGTACTACGCCGGCCCGATCCGCGCGGCCGGTGGCACCGCCCAGGCGCTGAGCGTCCTCCTCGCCGACATCGTCCGCCGGGACCTCGGCCTCTCGGCGTTCCGAGCCGAGCGGTCGGAGATCGAGCGGTACAAGGAAGAGATCCCGCTCTACAAGTTCTACCAGCACCTGCAGTACGTCCCCTCGGCGTCCGAGATCGAAGCGGTCGTATCGCACGTGCCCGTCGCGATCTCGGGCGAGGCGACGGAAGGGGACGCGGAGGTCAGCGCGTTCCGCGACCTTCCGCGCGTCCCTACGAACGGGATCCGCGGGGGCGCCTGCCTGGTCATCGCGGAAGGGCTCTGCCAGAAGGCCGCCAAGCTGCGCAAGATCGTCGAGAAGCTCGGGCTGAACGGGTGGGAGTTCCTCTCCGAGCTCGGCCACGCGAAGAGCGAGGAGGACAACGCGCGCGTTCCGAAGTACCTGCAGGACGCGGTCGGGGGGCGACCGGTCCTTGCGCATCCCAGCCGCCCGGGCGGTTTTCGCCTCGTCTACGGTCGAGCCCGCACCTCGGGGCTCGCCTCCTGCGCGATCAACCCCGCCACGATGGTCATCCTGCAGCATTTCGTCGCGATCGGCACGCAGATCAAGCTCGAGTTCCCCGGCAAGGCGGCCGCGATGGGGGTCTGCGACACGATCGACGGGCCGATCGTCGAGCTCGACGACGGGACCGTCACGGCCGTCCACGAGGCGGAGCGCGCCGAGCAGCTCCTACCGCGCGTCCGCCGGATCGTCGATCTCGGCGAGATCCTCGTGGGGTTCGGCGAGTTCCTCGAGAACAATCGCGCGCTCGCCCCGGGCGCCTACTCGCTCGACTGGCATATCGCGGAGCTCGAGGCCGCGGGCGTCGATCCGGCGGTCGCCGGGAGGGCGACCTCGTACGACGACTCGGTCCGACTGTCCCGGGCCGCGGACGTTCCGCTGCATCCCCGATGGTTGCTCTTCTGGCACGACTTGAGCTCCGGCGAGATCCGCGCGCTCTCGGAGGGCGTCGAGGCGGAGGGCCGGTGGCAGGGGGGTCGACTCGAGCTCGCGGCCGACCCCGACCGGTTGGCGCTCCTCGCCCGCTTGGGTGCCTTGTACCACGGCCCCGAGCCGGGAACCGATGTCGTGCGGGTCGAGCCGGACTCGAGCGAGTCGTTGGTCGCCGGTCTCGGCCTTCGCCACGACGGGGTCGTCCTCACCCGGGGGGCGCCGCTCGAACCGGTGGACGTCGACCCTCTCGCCTACGTTGGCCGACTGGCCGCGGTGACGATCCGGGGTCGGGGCCCGACGCGGATCGGCGGCCGCGTCGGCCGGCCGGAGAAGGCGTACCACCGGGCGATGCAACCGAACGTGCACGCGCTCTTTCCCGTCGGCGAGGCCGGCGGGGCGACCCGCTCGATCCCGGAGGCGGCGCGCCGATCGGCGGCGGACGGGGTGCGCCTCGACCTCGGGATCCGGCAGTGCCCGGGGTGCGGGGCGATGAGCGTCTGGACGCGGTGCGCCTGCGGCCGGCATACGGAGCCGAACGGCGAGGTCGGCGTTCACACCGTCCCGGTCGCCTCGCTCTGGAGCGAGGCGTTGGCCCGGCTGCGGATCTCGGGCGCCCCGGTCGTGAAGGGCGTGAAGGGCCTGATGTCCCCGGGGAAGGTCCCCGAGCCGATCGAGAAGGGGATCCTGCGGGCGTCGCACCGCATCTCCGTCTACCAGGACGGAACGGCCCGGTTCGACCTCACCAATCTCCCGCTCACGCACTTCCGGCCCGCGGAGATCGGCACCGACCTCGCGACGTTGCGGCGCCTCGGGTACACGGTGGACTGGGCCGGGGTCGAGCTCACCGACCCGGAGCAGGTCGTCGAACTTCGGCCCCAGGACCTGATCGTCTCGCGCTCGTGCGGCGACTACCTCACCCGCCTCGGCCAGTTCGTCGACGACGAGCTGGTCCGCCTGTACGGTCTCGCCCCGTTCTACCGTGCCGATCGCCCGGGCGCGCTCGTCGGCGCGATCGTCGTCGCGCTCGCCCCGCACACATCGGGCGGGGTGGCCGGCCGGATCGTCGGCTTCACGGAGGCGGAAGCGTGCTTCGCGCACCCGGTCTTCCACGCGGCGAAGCGGAGGAACTGCGACGGGGACGAGGACTCGGTGACGCTACTGCTCGATGCGCTCCTGAACTTCTCCCGAGCCTACCTGCCCGAGACGCGCGGTGCGCTGATGGACAAGCCGCTCGTCCTGACGACCCGCCTCGAGGCGACCGAGGTCGACAAGGAGGCGCAGAACGTGGACGTGGGGAGCCGGTATCCGCTCGCGCTCTACCGGGCCGCGCTCGAGCGACGGAACCCGAAGGAGATCGATCCGATCGTCGACCGGGTAGGGAAGCGCCTCGGCACCGACCGCTCCCTGATGGCCTACTCCTTCACCCACGACACCCGACGCATCGCCGGCGGCCCGGTCCGCTCCGCCTACCGGGAAGGGCGGCCGATGGCGGAGCTGGTCGAGCGATCGGTCGTCCTCACCACGCAGATCCGGGCGGTCGACGTCGCCGCGGCCGTGACGCTCGTCCTGAACGCCCACTTCCTCCCCGATGTGATGGGGAACCTGAAGGGGTTCGCGACCCAGACGTTCCGTTGCCAGGCGTGCGGGACCGCGTATCGGCGACCGCCGCTCACCGGGCGCTGCACGGCGAAGGTCGCCGGCGGCGCGTGCGGCGCCCCGCTCCTCTCCACGGTCTACGAAGCGTCGGTCCGCAAGTACCTCCCGCTCGCCCAGCGTCTCGGCGAGATCGACGGGATCACGCCGTACGTCCGTCAGCGGATCCGGGTGCTCGCCGACGCCCTGACGGTCCTGTTCCCCGCGTCGACGTCGCAGACGACGCTCGACGCGTTCCGCCCCTCGGGCCCGTCGACCTCGCGGGGGCCGTGAGCCTCCGCGTGTTCGGAACGGCCAAATAGACCGCCACCCCTCGCCGGGGCCGCGGGCTTGTGGGGTAGTCTGGACTATCCTGTCGGCCTTCGAAGCCGACGACCTGGGTTCGAAATCGCGGCCCGAACCGCGACGGATCTCCCAGCAAGCCCGTACGGGGCGTCGCTACCGGAAGTAGCCCGAGGCGGCGGCCGGTTCGCTGCGCTTCTCCTCTTCGGGCTTCGCCGCCTCGAGGATGTCGATCGCCAGGATCGCCGGGACGGGCACCAGGCGGACGCGGCTCTTCTCCTCGCCCGCCGCGCCGTCGAGCTCGAGGGCGATGGCGTTGTCCCCGCCGATCGAGACGAGACCCCGGAACACACCGACCGAAACGAGCGCCTGGTCGTCGGGTCCGGCCGAGTGGACGCTGACGCGCGAGCCGGGGGTGAGCAGGATCGGGGGGCGCTTGGGGGGCGGGGTCGAAGCGCTCATCGACCCCCTCGGGCCCGGGCTGCCGCGCGGACCGCGGGCGCGGCGCGGGGGACCGCCGTGAGGCGCGGCGCCGGTTCGCTGCCGTTCTTGTCGATCAGCATCTGCAGATGGTTCACCGTCTCCCGATACCGGCGGAGCGCGTTCTGGGCGTTCGCCTCGGTGAAATCCCACGCCTTGGCGAGGTTGCCGTAGCGCAGCCGGTACCCCTTGCGCCCCTTGCCGTCGGCGGCCCCCCCTACCTCCTCGAGGAGGTCGAGGGCCTTGAGCTTGTTGATGTGCCGATAGATCGTTGGCTTCGAGGTGCCGAGGACGTCCGCGAGCTCCTCGGCGTACCACGGCCGCGACGGATCGCGCAGCAGGCACTGACGGACGAGGCGGTAGGCGAGGCTCTGCCCGATCGGGCCTTCGGCGCCCCGGCCCTCCTCCCCCTCGGGCAGGTAGCCGACCATGCGCAGGAACTCGCGCAGCACCTCCTCGAGGTCGGGAATCGGGGTCAGCGGAGTGCTGTACCGCAACGCAAGCTCGAACGGCATGGCGTGAGGGGCCCAAGACCCCCCGGATGATAAAAAAGGGGACGTTGCGGCCGGCCGACGCGGCGAAACGATATGCCGCCGGACCGGGCTGGCGGTCCGCATGGCGTCGTTCGAGCTGCTCGCGCCCCGGACCGTGGACGAGGCGAGCGCCGCGCTCCGTTCGTTGCCTCCGGGCGAGGCGGCAGTGCTCGCCGGCGGCACCGACCTGCTGCTCGACGTCGACCAGGGCCGCGCGACCCCCCGCCGGGTCGTCTCCCTCCGCCACCTTCCGTGGAGGACGCTCGACTGGAACCAGGGCGCGCTCACCGTCGGGAGCACGCTGCCCCTACGCGCGCTCGAGACCGACCCGGACCTGCCACGCCTTCTTCCCGGACTCTACGAAGCGGTGCGGGCTGTCGGGAGCGCGGCCCTCCGGAGTCGCGCCACGCTCGGAGGGAACCTCGGGCGGGCCGCCCCGGCCTCCGACCTGATCCCCGTGCTGCTCGCCCTCGACGCCGAGGTCGACCTCGTCGGACCGGACGGCGACCGCACCGAGAGCGTCGACCGCTTCGTCCGCGCCTCGCGCGTCACGACGCTCCGACGGGCCGAGCTGATCCGCTCGGTCCGCATCCCCGAGCCCCGTCCCTCGGCGTTCGTCTGGCAGCGGGTCCGGCCGGTGAACGACATCTCCCAGGTGTCGATCGCGGCGGCCTACTCTCCCTCGGCCCGGACGTGGCGCGCCGCGCTCGGCGGCGTGCCGCCCCGGCCGGTGCGCCTTACCGAGGCGGAGGCGGTGCTCCTCGGGGCCCGTCCCCCGCCCGACGTCGTCGGGCGGGTCGCGGAAGCGGTCGGCCGCCATCCCGCGCTGGTCGGAGATCGTCGGGCCTCGGACGAGTACCGTCGGCGACTCGCCGCCTCGCTGTTCGCGCGCGCCGTCGAGTCGGTCGCCCGCCGCGCCGGGGGTCCGTCGTGAGCGAGCGGCCGCTCGCGCTGACGCTCAACGGCCGGCCGCTCCGCGCAGAGGCGGTCCCGGACGCCGAGCGGCTCCTCGACACGCTCCGGTGGAGGCTCGGGCTCCGGGGAACGAAGGAAGGGTGCCGCACCGGCGACTGCGGAGCGTGCACCGTGCTCGTCGACGGCCGCGGCACGCTGAGCTGCCTCACGCTCGCCCACGAGATCGACGGGGCCGCGGTCGTGACGATCGAGGGGATCGACGACGACTCGACCGGCACGGTCGTGCGCGAGGCGTTCCGCGACGCCGGGGCGTTGCAGTGCGGCTACTGCACTCCGGGATTCGTGATGGCGCTTACCGGCCTGCTCAAGGAGCGAGGGAGCGCGGTCCCGGCGGACGCGCTGCTCGACGACCTCGGGGGGAATCTCTGCCGGTGCACCGGCTACGTCGCGATCGCACGCGCCGCCGAGCTCGCGCGCAGGCGGCTCGGATGACCGCGGCCGCGCGCCCCGACGCCGACGAGAAGCTGCGGGGCCGCGTCGTCTTCGGCGCCGACCTCGAGGAGGCCGGCATGCTGTGGGGGGTGCTCGTGCTCTCGCCCGTCGCCTCCGGCCGCGTGCGGTCGGTCGATCTCCGCGAGGCCCGTGCGCGATCCGGGGTCGTGGCGATCGGAGCTTCGGATGTCCCAAGCCTCGTCGGCGGCGTGACCGGAGACGCGGAGCGGCCTCCGTTCCCGACCGAGACGATCGCCTACCCTGCGCAGCCGCTCGCCGCCGTCGCGGCACCGACGCTCGAAGAGGCCCGCCAGGCCGCGCGCGCCGTCCGTCTCTCGATCGATCCCGCCCCGGTCGTCACCGACCTCGACACCGTCTTCCCGGAGTGGCCCGGACCGGGCGCGGGAGGGTCGTCCCGGATCGCGGGCCACGTGCGGGCCCGTAAGGGCGACGTCGACCGGGCGCTCGCCGGGGCGGAGACCGTCGTGCGAGAGACCTACCGCACCTCGGGGATCCACCAGGTCGCCCTCGAACCGCACGCCTGTCTCGCGACGGTGCGCGACGGACGCTGGTCCGTCCGCACGTCCACGCAGAGCCCGTTCGGGGTCCGCGAGGACACCGCGTCGATCCTCGGTCTCCCCGAGGCGACGATCGACGTCGACGGAGCGTGGGTCGGCGGCGGGTTCGGCGGCAAGGGGGCGTCGCTGCTCGAGCCGTACGCGCTCCTGCTCGCCGCCGCTTCGGGCCGGCCCGTGCGGCTCGCCCTCACGTACCGGGAGGAGTTCCTGCTCGGCCGGTCCACCCTTCCGGCCGTGATCCGCCTCGAGACCGGGGTGACCGACGGCCGGATCGTCGCCCGCCGGGTGCGGCTCCTCCTCGACGTCGGGGCTTCCCTGCCCGGCCGCGACTTTGCCACGGGGTACTCGATCGGGTTCCTGCTCGGACCGTACCTCACCCCGACGTTCGAGGTCGAAGGGTACGCCGTCCGCACCCACAAGTCCCCGTTCGGGCCGCACCGCGCGCCGTTCGCCCCGCAGTGTGCGTTCGCGCTCGAGTCCCACTTGGACGAGGTCGCCCGCGCGGCAGGGGTCGATCCCGTGGCGTTCCGGGCGGCGCACCTGTGGACGACCGGCGCCACGACGCCGTTCGGACAGACGGTCGGGCCGTTCGGACTCTCCGCCGCGCTCGAGGCCGCGCGGACGCGCGCCCGACGCTGGCGGGCGGAGATGCCTCCGGGGCACGGGGTCGGGATCGGGATGGGGTTCTGGTCGACCGGTACGGGGGCGGGCGGCGAGGTGCGCGTGGCGATCAGCCCCCGGCAGCTCGCCATCGTCCAGGGGGAGCGGGAGATCGGCAGCGGGAGCGTCGCGGTCGGCCTCGGAGCCGTCGCAGCGCTGCGGACCGGGCTGCCGTCCGACCGGATCCGGGTCGACTACCGCGCCACGTCGCTCGCCCCGTTCGACTCCGGGGTCTTCGGGAGCCGGACCACCGCCGTCCTCGGCCGCGCCATCGACGAGGCGCTGACGGCGCTCTCGGCCGCGCTCGCGGCCCGCCTCGGGACCGACGGCCCCGTGCGCTTGATGGTGGCGGGCGACGAGCTGGAGGCCGTCGACGGCACGACGCGGCGCCCCGTCCGCGAGCTGCTGACCGCCGAGGAGCGACGCGCGGAGGGGCTCGTCGCCTCGGGCCGATACTACGGCCCGGGGGCGACGATCGACGAGTCGGTCGTGGAGGAGGGAACGTTCTACGGCTACCGCGACTACACCGGGGCGGCGCACGTCGCGGAGGTCGACGTCGACCGGGAGACGGGGGCGGTGCGCGTCGTGCGCTACGCCGCGTTCCAGGACGTCGGCAAGCTCATCGACCGGGCGAGCGCCACCGCCCAGGTCGAAGGGGGCGTCGTCATGGGCCTCGGCACCGCGCTCACGGAGGAGGCGATCTGGACCGACGACGGCCGGCTCGCGAACCCGGGGCTGCTCGACTACCGGATCCCGACCCTCGCCGAGATCCCCCCGATCGAGGTAGAGTTCCTCGAAGGGTTCGAGGGGGCCGGGCCGTACGGGGCGAAGGGGCTCGGCGAGCCTCCGATCATTCCCGTCCCCGCGACGATCGCGGCGGCCGTTCGAGACGCCTGCGGCGCGCATCTCACCGAGCTGCCGCTCTCGCCCGAGCGCGTGGCCCGAGCCCTTAAGCTCGCCTGACCGTCCCCCGCGGCGATGCCGCTCTCCGACCGCGACATCCGATCCGTTCTCGACTCGTATCCGAAGGCGCCGGTGGTCGCCGCGGTCGGCTCCCACTCCGCGCTCGACATCGCCGACGGGGCGGCGACCGAAGGGTTCTCCACGCTGGTCCTCGCCCAGGCGGGGCGGGAGGCGACGTACAGCCAGTACTTCCGGACCCGCCGGGCTCCGAACGGGACGCCCGCGCGCGGGTGCGTGGACGACGTCTGGGTGTTCCCGACGTTCGCGGAGATCGGCGGCGCGGCGGCGCAGGAGCGCCTGCGCGCCCGCGGAGCCCTGCTCGTCCCGAACCGGGCCTTGAGCTCCTACGTGCCGATCGCGACGATCGAGAACGATCTGCGCGTGCCGATCGTGGGCAGCCGGGCGATGCTCCGGATCGAGGAGCGCACGGAGCGGGAGAACTACTACACGCTCCTCGAGCGCGCGGGGATCGCCACCCCGCGCCGGATCTCGGAGCCCTCGAGGATCGACCGGCTCGCGATGGTGAAGCTCGCGCACGCGACCCGCCGCCTCGAGCGGGGGTTCTTCACGGCGGCGAGTCCCGAGGAGTACCGGACGAAGAGCGAGCGGCTGCTCGCCGCAGGAACGATCGCCGCCGTCGACCTCGCCGGGGCCCGCATCGAGGAGTACGTGCTCGGGCCCGTCTTCAACTTCAACTTCTTCTTCTCGCCGCTCGTTCCCCGCGCGGAGGGGCTCGAGCTGCTGGGCGTGGACGAGCGTCGCGAGAGTGACCTCGACGGGCTCGTTCGGCTCCCTGCCGCCGAGCAGCTCGAGATGGGGGACGTCGCGCGCGCGCCGCGCTACACCGTCGTCGGCCACGGGACGCTCACGGTGCGGGAGTCGATCCTCGAAGAGGTGTTCCGCCTGGGGGAGCAGTTCGTGGACGCGGCGCGCGCGCGGTACCCGCCCGGGATCCTCGGGCCGTTCTGCTTGCAGACCTGCATCGACCGGGACGGTCGTCCGGTCGTCTTCGACGTCGCCGCGCGGATCGGCGGCGGTACGAACGTCCACCTCGGCCTCGGGCATCCGTACGGCAACGCGCTCTGGCGGACGCCGATGAGCACGGGACGGCGCGTCGCGCTCGAGATCCGACGGGCGCTCGCCGACGATCGCCTGGCGGAGATCGTCACATGAGCGGCCCGCCCGCACCGCCGGCGGCGCTCCGGCGCACCCCCCTCTACGAGTTCCATCGGCGCCACGGCGCCCACCTGGTCCCGTTCGCGGGCTGGGAGATGCCGCTGTACTACACCAGCATCCTCGAGGAGCATCGGGCGGTCCGGACGTCGGTCGGCCTGTTCGACGTCTCGCACATGGGGGTGCTGAGCGTCGACGGGGCCCGGGCCGCCGCGCTCCTTTCGCGCCGGACGACGGCCGACGTCGAGCGCTTGCTCCCGGGCCAGGCGAAGTACACCTTCCTCCTGGAGTCGTCCGGCCGGATCGTCGACGACCTGCTCGTGAGCCGGCTGGACGCCGGCGACGCCGTGGCCCGGCGGTTCCTGGTCGTCCCGAACGCCGCCCGGGCGGACGAGATCGAGGAGATCCTCCGCCAGCACCGCACCCCCGACACGACGATCGTCCGCCGCAACCCGGCCGTGGCCCTGCTCGCGGTGCAGGGGCCCGGCGCGAAGGCGCTCCTCGAAGGGGCCTTCGGGTGGTCGCTCGGCGGGCTCGGGTTCTACCGCCTCGGGTTCTTTCCGACCCGTCCCGGCGCCGAGGGGGCCGCCGGGCGGCTCGGGCTCGAACTCCCCGGCGCGCTCGACGACCACATCCTCGTGAGCCGCACCGGCTACACCGGGGAACGCGGCTACGAGCTTCTCGTGGCGGCCGCCTCGGCCGACGCGCTCGCCGAACGGCTCGTCGCGCTCGGCGCGCGACCGGTCGGCCTCGGGGCGCGCGACACGCTCCGCCTCGAGATGGGCTATCTCCTCTCGGGCCAGGATTTCCACCGCGACCGCACGCCGCTCGAAGCGGGCCAGGAGCGGTTCGTCGATTTCGCGCACGAGTTCGTCGGCCGGCCCGCGCTCGAAAAGGAGCGGGCGGACGGAACGGCCCCGCGCCTCGTCGGCCTCCGGGTCGACGAGCCCGGCGCGATCCCGCGGCACGGGACGCCGGTGCTCGCGCACGGGGAGCGCGTCGCGGAGGCGACCAGCGGAGGCCTCGCCCCGGGGCTCGGGATCGGGGTGGCGCTCGCCTATCTGCCGCGCGCGCTCACGGCCCCCGAGACGACCGTCGCCCTCGAGATCCGGGGCCGTTCGGTGCCGGCCCGGGTCGTTCCGTTGCCGTTCGTACGCCCCCCTCCGACGCGAGCGTAAATAGTCGGAGTCCCCCTTCCTCGCTCCGACCATGGCCGCGGACGTCGGAAGCCGTCCGTTCGTCGGCCGGATCGAAGCGGTCGAGGCGCTGCACCGCCGCTTCGAGGACGCGCGCGCGGGGACCGGCGGCGTCACCCTGGTCGTCGGAGAGACGGGCGTCGGCAAGTCGACGCTCGTGCGCGACCTCGTTCGCGACATGCGGGCGCGGGGGGTGCGGGTCCTCGAAGGACGGGCCCCGCCGCTCGACGCGCCGCCCCCGTTCGCCCTCCTGCGATCGGCGCTCGAGGGGGCACGGCTCGAGAACGCGCCGAGCCCGGGGGCGATCGTCTCCGAGCAGGTGCTGATCGGCTTCGCCCCCCGGCTCGATGACGCCGGCCTGCGGGGGCCGGTGCGGATCGAGGAGCGGCTGCTCGCCGCCCTCGGAGAGGCGGAGGACCGGGGCGTCGGGCTCCGCGACCCGCTCTGGTCGGCGATCGCCGACCAGTTCGGCGAGCTGACCCGGCGGGGACCCACGGTGCTCGTCCTCGAGGACCTCCATCGGGCGGACGACCGCTCGCTCGAGGCGGTGGAGTTCCTTGCGCGGCAGTTCCAGGACCAGTCGCTCTGGATCCTCGCGACCGTGCGCCCGTACCCGGCGCTCTCCCCGATGCGGCGGGCGCGCCTCGAAGCACTGGAGAAGTCGACCGAGGCGCGCCGGATCCTGCTGCGCACGCTCAACTCCGGGGAGGTCGCCGACTTCCTGCGGCGCCGCGAGCCCGACCGGGAGTTCACGGACGAGGAGATCGCGCGACGCTACTCGGAGACGGGAGGGAACCCGCTCCTGCTCGAGCAGATCGACCGACGGCTGCGCGGGCCGGGGAGCGCGCCGTCCGCGGGCCCGGGGTCCGAGGCCGGGTCGCCGCTGGACGAGCGCGGCGAGCGGGTCCTCGCGGTCGCGGCCGTGATCGGGGCGGAGGTGCCGTTCGACGTGCTGCTGCGGGCCAGCGGCGAGGAGGAGGAGGCGCTCGCCGAGGCGATCGACGGGCTGGTCGGGCGGGGGCTCCTGCTCGAACGCCCCGGCGAAGTGCTGTCGTTCGCCGACGACCGGTTCCGGGAGGAGCTGTACGGCCGCCTGACGGCGAGCCGTCGGCGGTTGCTCCACCGCAAGGTCGGGGAGGCGCTGGAGGAGCGGGGCGCCGGGGACGTCGCGACGATCTACGCCCTCGCCCGGCACTTCTACCTCGGCAAGGTCGACGAGAAGGCGCTCGAGTACAACCGGGCCGCCGCCGAGATCGCGGAGCGCGCCTCCTCGCCCGAGGCGGCGCGCGCCCACCTCGAGCGGGCGCTCGAATGCTTCCGCCGGCGGTGGCCGGACGACTGGAGCGGCGAGACCGACCTCCTGCTCGCCCTCGCCCAGCAGATCGGCCAGCTGGGCGAGCTCAAGGAAGCCGAGGCGCTGCTGCGCAAGCACCTCGCGCGGAAGGGGCTCGCCAAGCGGCTGCCGCCCGAGATCGTGGCGCTGCTCGAGCTGTACCTCGCCCGCATCCAGACCGACCGCGGCGACTGGAAGGTCGCCGAGAAGACGACGGAGCGGATCCTCGGGTCGATCGACCTCGCCGGCCACCCGCGCGTCGCGGTCGGGCTGCACCGGCTCCGGGGGGAGGCGCTCTATTACCTCGGCCAGTACCCCGAGGCGCTCGCCGAGCATTCGGAGGAGCTGCGCCTCGCCCGCGCCGACGGCAACGACCGGGCCGCCGAGCTCGCCCGCTCGCGCCGGGCGAACGTCCTCGCGATGATGGGGCGCTCCGCGGAGGCGCTCGAGGAGGGCCGCGCGGCGGCGACCGCGCTCGAGCGCCTCGGGGACCTACGGGAGGCGGCCCACGCCCGCATGTTCGTCGGCGTCGTGCTCTCCTCCCAGCGGGTCCAGCCCCGTCCGTTCGACGAGGCGATCCGGGAGCTGCAGGAGGCCGTCGGGCTCGCGGAGCGGGCCCACGACCTGCGCCGCGTCGGCTGGGCGCTGTTCAACGAGGCGGACCTCCTCCACGAGGCCGGCAAGTTCGACCTCGCGCTCGAGCGGAACGCGCGCTCCCGGGAGATCCTCGAACGGATCGGCGACCGGTTCGGGCTGGTGCAGTCGATGATCGTCGCCGGCAAGATCGCGCTCGACCGGGGCGAGTACGACCGGGCGGAGGCCGACCTGCTCGAGGCGTACCGCCTGGTGCGCGAGCTCAAGGCGCCCGCGGACGAGGTCGACGTCGTCCTGCGGCTCGCCCAGCTCTCCTACGCCCGCGGCGACCGCGCGAGCGCGCGCCGCCGAGTCCGAGAGCTCGAGCGCCAGAACCTCCCCGGCCTCCGGCCGGACGTCGCCCAGGAGTTCGAACGGCTGAAGCAGGCCCTCGCGGCGGGCCGAGAGCGCCCGGATGACGACGGGACGTAGACGCCGCGACCGGCCCATCGACCGCCTCGTCCGGACGGCGCTCGCCGAGGACCGCGTCGACCGGGACCGGACGACCCGGGCGCTCCTGCCGGGGCCGGTCCGCGCGGTCGCGCGGGTCTCGGCGCAGGCCCGCGGCACGCTCTCGGGGATGGAGGCGGCCCGGGCGATCGCGCATCGCGCGGGCCTCACGGTGCGCCGCGCGCGGCGGGACGGCGACCGGATCCGTCCGGGGTCGGTCGTCCTGGAGCTCCGCGGGGACGCCCGGAGGATCCTCTCCGTCGAGCGCACGCTCCTCAACTTCCTGATGCACGCGAGCGGGGTCGCCACGGCGACCGCCGACGCCGTCGCCCGCGGCGGTCCGCTCGCGGTCTGGGGGACGCGGAAGACCCTACCGGGCCTCCGCGACCTCGAGAAGGCGGCCGTCGGCCACGGCGGGGGGGTCCCGCACCGACGGGACCTTGCGGCGGCGCTGCTCGTCAAGAACAACCACCTCGCCCTCGTCCCCCTGCCCGAGGCGGTGCGCCGCGCGCGGGCGGCGGCCGGACCGGGCGAACCGGTGGAGGTGGAGGTCCGCTCCGCGCGGGACGCGGTGCGGGCCGCCCGCGCCGGGGCGGACGTGCTGCTGCTCGACAACCAGCGCCCGGCCGCGGCGCGCTCCCTGGTGCGCGCCCTCGTTCGGGCCGGGGTGCGGCGGGGGCGCCGGGTCGAGCTCTCCGGCGGGATCACGCCGGCGACGATCCGCCGCTACCGCGGCGTGGGCGCGGACCGGGCAAGCCTCGGGGCGCTCACCCACTCCGCCGCGGCGGTCCCGTTCCACCTCACGCTGCGTCCGGCCGCGTTAAGACGCCGCTCCGGCTAGTACGATCGGGTCGCACCGGGATGTCGATCGAGGCGGAGATCCTCCGCACCAAGGACGAGCGGGACGCGGTCCTCCTCGCCCACAACTACCAGCGTCCCGAGGTCCAGGACCTCGCGGACTACGTGGGGGACTCCCTCTATCTCTCGCGGCGGGCGATGGAGTCCGACCGCTCGGTGATCGTCTTCGCCGGCGTGCGGTTCATGGCGGAGACCGCGAAGATCCTCAACCCGTCGCGCACGGTGCTCCTCCCGGACCTGAAGGCGGGCTGCGGGCTCGCCGACGCGATCACCGCCGAGCAGCTGCGGGCCTGGAAAGCGGAGCATCCCGGGGCGGTCGTCGTCGCGTACATCAACACTTCCGCCGAGGTGAAGGCGGAGGCCGACTACTGCTGCACGAGCTCGAACGCGATCAAGATCGTCGAGCAGATCCCGTCCGACCGCGAGATCCTGTTCCTCCCGGACATGTTCCTCGGCGACTACGTGCGCCGCAAGACCGGCCGGGCGATGCACCTGTGGGTCGGCGACTGCCCGGTCCACGCGAAGCTCCGCCCCGAGGAGGTCGCCGCCGCCCGGACCGCCCACCCGTCGGCCCCGCTCATCGCCCACCCGGAGTGCGGCTGCGCGAGCCAGGTGCTGGGCGAGGTCGACCGGGTCCTCTCGACCGACGGGATGGTCCGGTTCGCCGAGGAGACCCGCGCCCCCGAGGTGATCGTCGCGACCGAGGTCGGGATCCTGCACCGGATGCGTCGGCTGAATCCGACGACCCGGTTCACGCCGCTCGACGCCGGGGCGATCTGCCCGTACATGAAGGAGATCGGGCTCGAGGACATCCGCGACTCGCTCGCGCACCTGCAGTACCCCATCGAGATCCCCGCGCCCGTGGCGGAGCGGGCCCGCCGCTCGCTCGAACGGATGGTCGCCGCGTGACCCGCCCGCCCTACAGGTGGGGCAGGAGCGGCCCGAATCCGCGGAGCCACATCGCGTAGGCGCCCCAGAGCAGGACCAGCGCCCCGAGGAAGACGACCCCGATCGCCGCCCACGACGGCTTGCGCGTCAGGTAGAAGTGGGGGCTGAGCGGGTTCAGGCGGGAGGAGAGGAACGACCCCCCCGAGTACAGGAGGGTTAGGCCGAGCAGGGCCGTGACCAGGATCGAGAACTTCCCGAGGTAGACGCCGAAGGCGACGACCGCGATCGCGGCGGGAATGGCGGCGTTCGAACGGGACGTCTCGACCTCGGCGGACCGGTTCGGACGGCCCGCCGCGGGACGGGCGTAGGCTCGGTACGTCGACACGGACGGCGGCTCGCGCGCGGAGGTACATGAACCCGCGCGTGCAGTGGAACCGACCGGGGACGGGCGACCGATTAAAGACGCCCAGCGGCGTGGCCCCCGCGGTGGCCGAACCTTCCGCATCCCCCCGGGACCGGGCCCCGGCGCCCGAACCGCCGTCGATCGGACCCACGCCCTCGGGGCTCCGGCTCCCCGAACCCCCGCCGTTCCGAGCCCATCCCCTCGCGCCCCCCGGAGCGTGCGTCAACTGCGGGAACTCGGTCGGGTCGGCGCGGGTGACCCCCCGATGCTGGGAGTGCGGACGCGCCCTCTGCGCGGAGTGTTACTGGCGGCACGGGCTGAGCCCCGCGGACCACCGGTGCGCGGGATGCACGGCCCGGACTCCTCCGCCGTCGACGTCGATCTCGGGCGGACGGGTCACCCCGCTGTAGGCCGACGGGGGCGCCGGACGGCGCCCGCACGTACGCCTTCGAAGGGGCGGGCGTTCGCGATGCTCTCTCGGGAGGCGCCGGCCCGACGAGCGAATCCGAGGGCGATCGCCCTCGTCGCCTCCCCTTCGGCCTCCCCTACGCCGGTCGGGACGGCGAGCCGTACCTCCATCGCCGCCGCCGCGCGGGCGAGGGAGGAGTCGACCCGCTCGGCGCCCGGCCCGGTCTCGATCGCGATCCGGGATCGCGCGGCGACGTCGAGCCATCGGTGCGCCGCGACCGCCTCGCCTCCGACGTGGGCCACGAGCCGGAGCGCCGCCGGCGCCGGAAGGTCGGCCGGGGCGGCCGGCGTGCCGGCGCCGGGTCGCAACACCAAGAGCTCCGCGCCGACTCGCTTCACCTCGCTCGTCGGGGTTTCGGGCAGGATCTCCGCGACCGGGAGCAGCCGGACCGCGCCGCCCTTCGCCGCCGTCATCGCGGCCGAGAGAGCGTCCACGGTCCGGAGCTGCCCCGCGCTCCCGTCCGGCTCGGCGACGACGATGCCAAGGTAGTCGAGCCGGAGCGCCTCGGCGCGAGCGCACACCGCCCGCAGGCCCGCTTCCGGGTCGCCCTTGGGAAGGTGGACGTGGAGATCGCCTCGCAGGTCCGCGGCCTCGACCAACCGAGGGAGCTGTCCGCTCGCGGCCTGGTCGATCTCCCCGTGGTCCTCGCGCAGCTCGGGGGGGATCCACGCGAGACCGAGAAGGGCGTAGAGCTCCTCCTCGGTGCGTCCTCCGACCCGCTCGTCGCCCCGGAAGACGCCGTACTCGTTGATCTTGAGGCCGCGGTCGCGCGCGAGGGAGCGCAGCCGGACGTTGTGCTCCTTCGACCCCGTGAAGTACTGGAGCGCCGCGCCGAACGCGTCGGGCTCGACGACCCGCAGGTCGACCTGGAGTCCTCCCCGCAGCACGACCGTCTCCTTCGTTCCCCCGCGCATGCGCACCTCGGCGATCGCGGGATTCGCCGAGAAGACGTCGAACACCTTCTCCGGGTCGGTCGACGTGACCAGCAGGTCGAGGTCCCCGACGGTCTCCCGGCACCGCCGGAAGCTTCCGGCGATCTCGACCCGGTCGACCGGGGCGTGCGCGCGGAGCGCATCGCGCAGTCCCACCGCGGTCGCGTAGACCACGTCGATCGGCACGCGGCCGGGGGCCGGCCCCGCGGCGGCGGTCGTCAGGGCCGAGCGAACCTGGTCGATCTTGCGCGGGCCGAACCCCTTCAATCCTTCGAGGCGGCCGGCCTCGATCGCCCCGGCGAGCTCGGCCCGGTCGGTGACCCCGAGCTCGACCCAGAACCGCCGGGTCGTCTTCGGACCGACGCCGGGAAGCCGCATCATCTCGAGCAGGCCGCCGGGGATCTGCGTTCGCAGTCGGTCGAGGTAGCCGATCCGGCCCGAGGCGAGGTATTCGCGCAGCTTCTCCTCGATCGCATCGCCGACCCCGGGGACCTCGCGGAGCCCCCCGCGCGCCGCGACCACCGCCAGCTCCTCGGAGAGCGTCTCGAGCGACCGGGCCGCCCGTCGGTACGCCTCGGGCTTGAACCGCTCCCCGTTCAGGTCGAGCAGGTCCGCGATCTCGCGGAGCAGGGCCGCGGCCTCCGCGTTGGACGGCATCGCCTCGGGCGGACCCTCTCGGGCCCCTTAGGGATGATGGCGTTACGGGGCGAGTCCCGCCCCGAGGTCGAGCCACAGCCTCGACGCGATCGCGCGGAAGCCGAGGCGCTCGTAGAGGCGCCGGGCGTCGGGCCGGTCGTCCCGGACATATAGCCCCGTCCGGGCCCCGTGCCGCGCCGCGTCGTCCGCGATCGACGCGACGAGGTGCGCTCCGAACCCGCGCCGCCGGGCGTCCGGCGCGACGTACACTCCGGCCACGATCCACTCCTTCGGCAGGCGCACCGCGGCCCGGGCGGCCCCGACGAGCCGACCGGCGTCGAACGCCCCCCAGACGGCGTCCGCTCCTGGGTCGAGCCCAGGGTACTCGTGGGTCAACGGGTCGGGATGGCGTGTCGCCCACGTCGAGAGCTCCGTCGCGTCGTCCGGCCCCAGTCGCCGCACGTCGGCCGCCGCGGGGGGACGCGGCGCGGGGGCGTCCCGGGGCCGGACCATCATCTGCTCGGGAAACTCCCGCGCCTCGCCGCGGGCGGCGACGACCGCGGGACGGACGTCGGGAGGAACGATCGCGACGAGCGGTCGGGCGGGCAGCGCCGTGGCGAGCCGCTCGGTCCCTGGGCCGGAGCCGTGCCAGTGGACGACCGGCGTGCTCGGAAGGCCCATCCAGACGAGGAGGTACCCGACCGTCGTGCCGCGCCGCACGGCGGAGACCGTTCGGATCCGGTCGGGAAAGCGGTCGAGGTCCCACAAGGCGTAGGCGTGGTCGACGGGCTCCCGTTCGGCGGACGCCTCGAGCCACCGGCGGTCGATCGTCGGCCGGAGCTCGATCGGGTCCTCCACGCCCGGCGGAGCCGTACGCCCTAGTTACCTCGCGCGGCCCGACGGCGCTCGGTCAAGGGTAAATCCCCGGGGCCGCTGGTTCGGGACGTGCGGGTCCACCGGCCGACGCCCGGCTTCCCGGCGCACCTCGAGGCGCTCTACGCCCGCTTCCCGTTCGACCGGTCGTTCGCGGACGACCCGATCTCCGCGATCCGACCGCTCGCCACCGACCGCCGGCGGGCCGAGGTCGCCGGGATCTTCGCCGCGACGCTTGCCATCGGCAACACGACCGCGATCCGGGGCGCGATCGGCCGCCTCGCCGCGGCGGTCGACGGCGACGTCGCCCGGCTCGTCGACCCCGCGTGGGCCCGCGAGCGCCGGCGCCGTCTCGCGCCGTTCCGGCATCGGTGGATCCGGGGCGATCAGCTCGCCTATCTCGCCGACCGGCTGAGCGACTTCTACCGGCGCGAGGAGACCCTGGAGACCGACTTCCTGCGCGGGCTTGAGTCGAACGGCTTCGCGGGCGGGGTCGACCTCCTCGCGCGGGCGCTGCGCGGCCCGGGGCGGTCGGGGGGGCCGCGGGGGTACGCCGCCCTGTTCCCGAGCCCGCTCGAGCCGGGCGAGAGTCCGGCGAAGCGCCTGACGCTGTTCGTCCGCTGGATGGTCCGCGACCAGTACCCGGACCTCGGCTACTGGCGACGCGTGCCGACCGGCGAGCTCCGCATCCCGCTCGACCAGCACGTCCACTGGATCGCCTACCACCTCGGCTTGACCGCGCGGCGCACGCGCTCCTGGTCGGCCGTGGAGGAGGTGAGCGAGGCGCTGCGGCGCATCGACCCGATCGACCCGACGAAGTACGACTTCGTCCTCTGCCACACCGGGATCTCGGGGGACTGCCCGAAGGAGCGGGACCTCGCGGTCTGCGGCCCGTGCTCGGTCCGGCCGGACTGCCTGCTCTGGCGGGGGCGGCCGGTGGCGGCATGAGCGCTCCCGCGCGGCCGCTCCCCATTGATGAGGGTCTGCTCGGCCGGTTCCGCGACGCCGGAGCGAAGATCGCCTGGCGTCCGGCCCCCCGGGGTCCGAAGCGCCCCGCGGGCCGCGCCGGTCGGATCGCCTACCTCCACGACGAGGAGGCCCGGGTGGAGCGGTGGGGGACCGAGCCTCGTGCCAGCATCGCGGTCGACTCCGGGCCGTTGGGGGCGCTCGTGCTGCTCCTCGAGATAGACCGCCGGGGGACGCCCACGGCGCTCGGAGCCGCGGAAGCCGGGCGCGACCCGGCGTTCCCGTCCGGGGCGATCGTGGCGGCGTGGGGCAGCGACCCGGTCCCGACCGATGCCCGGCCCCGTCTCGCGGATCTCGTGGAGCTCGCGCGCTATGCTCTCGCGTAGCCCGGGCAATAGTTATAATCTCTAATGATTAGCCATTCGAATAGTTAGGTCCTCTCATGGTGGCGGTACCGGCCGAGCTCGCACGTCCCGCGCCACCGGGCGGCGTCGGGGAGATGGTCGACCTCGTGCACGAGGTGATGCGCTCCTCGCTCCACCGGCTCCACCCGACGCTCGCCCAGGAGGGGGTCACGATGGGCCAGTTCTGGGCGCTGCACCTCGTCTCCAGCCTGGAAGCCGCCTCGGTGAGCTCGGTCGCGCGGGGCCTCGGGGTCTCGCCGCCGACCGCCTGCGCCAACGTCGACCAGCTCGAGGCCGCGGGTCTCGTGACCCGGGAGCGCTCCGCCCGGGACCGGCGCGCCGTCGTCCTCTCGCTCACCCCGCGGGGGCGGAAGGTCGAGGCTCGGGTCTGGGGCCAGATCGGCCGCCTGATGTCGAACGCCGCCCGGGAGCTCCCGCCGGCCGACATCGCGACGACGGTCCGGGTGTTCCGGGCGATCCAGCGTCGGCTCGCCTCCGACGCGACGGCGCGCGCGGGGGCCGCATGAGCGGACCGTCTCCCTACGCCGGCGCGACCGCGTACGACCCGCGGTACGCCCGCACCGTCCTCGCCATCCTCGCCGGAATGGCGCTGATGGTCACGTACGTCGAGACGATGGTGCTCCCGGCGTTCAGCAACTTCGAGAAGTTCTTCCGCGTCGGCGACGCGAGCACGATCGCCTGGATCCTCTCCGCGTACCTCCTCGTGGGGGTCGTCGTGACCCCGATCTTCGGCAAGCTCGGGGACATCTACGGCAAGAAGCGGATGCTGCTCGTCGCGATGGCCGTCTACGCCCTCGCCGTCAGTGTCGCGGGGTTCACCCCGAACCTCGGCGCCCTCTTCGGCCTCTCCCGCCCGAACCAGATCTACGTGCTGATCGGCGTCCGCGCCGTGCAGGGGGTCGGGATGGCGATGTTCCCGCTCGGGTTCGCCATGCTGCCCGAGGTGTTCCCGGCGGCCCGCGTCGGGCAGGCGCAGGGAATCCTCTCGGGGATGTTCGCGGCCGGCGCGGCGATGGGGCTCGTCGGCGGCGGCTGGATCGCGCAGACGTACGGCTGGCAGCTGACGTACCACACGGTCATCCCCGCCGCGGTCCTCGTCTTGATCCTCGCCGCCGTCTTCGTGCGGGAGTCGCCGAACCGGCTCGCGCGCCGTCTCGACATCCCCGGGGTGACGAGCCTCGGCATCGGGCTCACGTTCCTGATGCTCGGGATCACGGAAGGGGCGTACTGGGGCTGGACGACGCTTTCCGCGGTCACGCTCGGGGGCCTCCCGTGGGGGGTCCCCGAGTTCTTCGTCCTCGCGGCGGCCGCCTTCGCCTTCTTCCTCTACTGGGAGCCGCGCGCCCCGAGCCCGGTCGTCTCGTTCGCCGCGCTCAAGGAGCGCAACATCGCGATCTCGAACGCGAACGGCGTCCTCGTCGGGATGGCGATGTTCCTCCTGTTCACCGTCCTGATCATCCTCGGGGAGTATCCGGCGCCCGGCTTCCACCTCGGGGAGCTGCGCGCCGGGCTCGTCCTGGTGCCCGCCGTCATCGGCATGATGGCGACCGGGCCGTTCCTCGGCCGGGCGATCAGCCGGTTCGGGCCGAAGCCCGTGATGGTCCTCGGCTTCCTCCTGATCGTCGGCGGCTCGCTCGGACTCGTCGCGCTGCACTCCACGACGTACGACGTCGCGGTGTTCGCGGTCCCGATGATGGCGGGGAACGTCGCGGTCCTGATCTCGATGTCGAACGTCATCGTCCTCTCGGTCGACCCGAAGACGATGGGCGTGCAGACCGGCATGAACCAGACGTTCCGGAACCTGGGCTCGGCGATCGGCCCGGTGCTCGTCACGTCGATCCTCGCGAGCTACGCGTTCTCGATTCCCTTTCCGCCGTACGTGAACTACCACGCGATCGCCTACCAGTTCGTCTTCGCGCTCACCGCCGGCATCGGCGCCGCGGGGGCGCTCCTCTCGCTCGGCCTGCGGAACTACCGGTTCCTCGCCGACGGCAGCCGCACCGGCCAACCGAGCGGCGCTCCCGCGCCCGGGGCGCCCGAGCCCGCGACGGGCGCCCCCGCTCCGCCGGCCGCTCCGACGCTCGCCAGCCGCCCGTAGGCGGCCCGCGCCGCGCCTACGAGCAGCCGCTGGTCGACCCGCAGACCGTGCACGCGTAGCACGTGCCCGAGCGGACCATGATGCCGCCGCACTGGGCGCACGCCGGGGCGTCCTCCATGACGCCGCCGGTCGGGTCCGGCGCGAACGAGTCGAGCGCCCGGGTCTCGAACTTCACCGTCTGGCTCGTCGCCCCCTTCGCCGGCGGGGCGGGGGCGTGGCCGCCGCCGTTCCCGTTCCCCTCGACCGGTGCCTCGAGGCCGATCGCCCGCCGCTCGTCCTCCGTCAGGAACTCGGTCGCGAGCCACCGGGCGACGTAGTCCGGGATCGATTTGGCGAAGCGGATCCGCGGATTGTTGGTCGCGCCGGCCGGCTCGAACCGCAGGTGCGCGAGCTTCCGCACGAGGTCCTTCAGGGGGACGCCGTGCTGGAGCGCCATCGACATCGAGATCCCGAGCGAATCCATCAGGCCGTTGACCGTCGACCCTTCCTTCGTCACGCGGAAAAAGATCTCGCCGGGCCGGCCGTCGGGGTAGAGCCCGACCGTGACGTAGCCGTCGTGGCCGCCGACCGAGAAGTGGTGGGTGAGCGCCTTGCGCTCGTCGGGCAGGCGTTCGCGCGACGGGCCGCGGGGCCCGACCGCCGCGCCGGCGCGGCCCTTGCCCGTCTCGAACGGTTGCGACGCCTTGCAGCCGTCGCGGTAGAGCGCGACCGACTTCACCCCGAGGCGCCACGATTCGAGGTAGATCTTCTCGATCTCCTCGACGGTCGCCTCGTTCGGGAGGTTGATCGTCTTCGAGGCGCCGCCCGAGAGGAACGGCTGGACCGCGCCCAGCATCTTCAGGTGGCCCATCGGCGCGATCGTGCGGTTGCCGCCGGCGGGCGCGAGCGCGCAGTCGAAGACGGAGAGGTCCTCCGGCTCGAGCCCCGGAGCGCCCTCGATCGTCCCGGTTCGCTCGAGGTGGGCGGTGATCGCGCGGACCTCCTCGGCCTTGTAGCCGAGCGCCGCGAGGCCGTCCGGTACGGTCCGGTTGACCATCCGGAGGATCCCGCCGCCGACCAGGTTCTTCACCTTGATGAGGGAGAGCTCGGGCTCGAGCCCGAGGGTGTCGCATCCCATCAGGAGGCCGATCGTCCCGGTCGGGGCGATGACGGAGATTTGGGCGTTGCGGTACCCCCAGAGCTCGCCGGCCTGCACCGTCTCGCGCCACCGGTCGACCGCCGCCCGGACGAGCGGCGTCAGGCGCGCGTCGCCGGCGGCGATCCGCTCGGCCGCCTGCGCGTGCTTGCCCATCACGCGGAGCATCGGGGCGCGGTTCTTCTCGAAGCCGGCGAACGGCCCCATCCGCTTCGCGACCTCGCCGGACATGTGGTAGCCTTCGGCGGAGAGCATCGCCGAGACCCCGGCCGCGAGCGCGCGGCCCGCCTCCGAGTCGTAGGCGAGCCCGTAGTGCATCAGGAGCGCTCCGAGGTTCGCGTAGCCGAGCCCGAGCGGCCGGAAGTCGTGGGAGTTCTGGGCGATCGACGCCGTCGGGTAGCTCGAGGCGTCGACGAGGATCTCCATGGCGAGGACCATCGTGCGGACCGCCCGGCGGAACAGCTCGACGTCCAGGAGCCCGTTCCCGTCGAGGAACCGCATCAGGTTGATCGACGCGAGGTTGCACGCCGAGTCGTCCAAGAAGAGGTACTCGCTGCACGGGTTCGAGGCGTTGATCCGTCCGGAGTTCGGCGAGGTATGCCAGTCGTTGGTGACGTCGTCGAACTGGACGCCCGGGTCGCCGCACCGCCAGGCGGCGTAGGCGAGCTTGCGCCAGAGCTCCCGGGCCCGGTACTTCGTGGCGACCGAGTGGTCGGTCCGGTTGAACGTCGTCCACTCCGCGTCGCGCGTCACGGCCTCCATGAACGCGTCGGGGATCCGGACCGAGTGGTTCGCGTTCTGGTAGGCGATCGAGGCGTAGGCGGAGTCGGGGTCGGTGCCGTCGAAGTTCGAGGAGTACCCCTCCCGGATCAGGGCGAGCGCCTTGTCTTCCTCCTTCACCTTGCAGTCGATGAAGTCGAGGATGTCGGGGTGGTCCATGTTGAGGATCACCATCTTCGCGGCGCGGCGGGTCGTCCCGCCGGACTTGATCACGCCGGCGAGCGCATCGAACGCCCGCATGAACGAGACGGGCCCGGAGGCGATGCCGCCGCCGGCGAGCCGCTCGTGGCTCCCGCGCAGCGCGGAGAGGTTCGTGCCGGTGCCGCTGCCGCCCTTGAACAGGCGGCCCTCGCTCGTGGCGAGGGCGAGGATCGAGTCCATGTCGTCGGCGACCGACTGGATGAAGCAGGCGGAGCACTGCGGGGGCTCGCGCACTCCGACGTTGAACCAGACGGGGCTGTTGAACGCCGCCATCTGCTGGACCATCAGGTAGGAGAGGCTCTCTTCGAGGGTCGTCGCCTCCTCGCTCGTGTCGAGGTAGCCGAGCTCGAGGCCTTTCTGGGCGATCCAGTGGCAGACGCGGCGGATCATCCCGTCGATCGACGTCTCGCGGCGGCCGTCGATGATGCGGAAGTACTTCGACGCGGCGATGTTGACGCTCGTCTCCGACCAGGAGACGGGGGCGTGGATCCCCTTCTGCTCGAAGATCACCTTGCCGTCGGCGCTCTTGATGGACGCGTCGTGGCTCCTCCACTCGACGGTGTCGAAGGCGGTCTTCCCTCGGGGCGTGAGGCGCGCGACGGGGATCGGCTCCTTGCCGAGCCGGGCCGAGGCGCGACCGGCGGACTCCTCGGGCGATGGGACGGGGCGCTTCTTGGCGGCGGCCATGATGATTTACTCCTGGAGGTCGAGACGGTCTCCCGCTCGTCGGCCGGCGGAACGGCTCCTCCCCCTATGGGGCGGTCGGCCGGCCGCTGAAACGCCCTCGGTAACGGGCCGTTTCTCGCCGGTCCACCAGGGAGAAAAACGCGTCGCGCGGCGCAGAAGACACTCTCGGAAACCCTCCGGGTGCCGCCACACCCGACCCTCTATAAGTGTGCTCGGTCGCAATCCGAGCGAAAGGCGGCCGTACCGCGTCGTGCGAAGCGTTCAGCGCGTTCCTGTGTAAGAGAACCGGCGGACTCGCGACGCCGCGTGTGGGCTACGGCGTCGGGGGCGCGGGCAGGAGGCGCATCGTGCACGGCATCGTCACGCCGCACTCCCCGCAGTAGAGGCCCTCCTCGGCGACCCAGAGGAAGGCGCCGCACCGTTCGCACTTGCGCGGATCGTCCGGATCGTTCCGACAGACCATGCCCCGCCCGGAGCAGGGAGGAGCGCCTCCGGTATTTCTTCTACGACGGTCGAGCGGAGCGAGAGACCGGGAAAAAAGAAGAGTGAGGGGTCTCGGGCGAGACCCCTCGAAGGGATGGTCGGGGTTCAGGCGTTCTTCATCCGGGCGCGGGACACGAACCCCTTCTTGTCGAGGAAGTACATGTAGCCGTCCGCCCGAGTGATCTTCTCCGTCCCCACGCGGCTCTTGCGCCCGGACTTGTTCAGCTTCGTGGGGGTCTTCCAGAGATACCCGTCCTTGCCCAGATAGTACAGGTAGCCCTTCTCTCGCTTGATCTGTTCCTTGCCGACTTTCTCCGCCATCGTGGCGACCTCGACCGGCGGCATGTAAGACGCCAGTATTTGAACATACTGACGGAGTTACGGCGGAGAAATTCGTTTTCCCTGACGGTAAACGCACGTCGGCCGGACGTCGAACCGGTACCCGAGCCGGTCGGCGGCGGCGACCGGGAACACCGAGAAGTCCGCGGGGTGGCCGGCGCGCAGCGCCCCCGCGTCCGCGAGACCGATCGCCGCGGCCGCGTTCACGGTCGCCGCCGTGAGCGCCTCCGCCGGGGCGAGGCGGCCGGCGTGCACGGCGGCGGCGAGGACACACGGCATCCCCTCGACCCAGCTATTGGGGGAGCAGTCGGTGCCCAGGGCGACCGGGACCCCCGCGTCGACCAGCTCGCGCGCGGGGCTGCGCCGGGGCGGGGAGGCGGTCGCCGCGGTCAGCGGCAGGAGCACGGCGATCACGCCGGCCCGCGCCAGCCGCTCCCGATCCCGCGCCGGCGTCGCGAGGAGGTGCTCCGCGCTCGCGGCGCCGAGGCGGGCGGCGAGTCGCGCCCCGCCGGAGAGGACGAACTCGTCGGCGTGGATCTTGAGCCCGAGGCCAGCGGCGCGCGCGGCCCGCAGGATCCGCTCCGACTGGCGGACGGTGAAGAATCCGGGCTCGCAGAAGACGTCGCAGAACCGGGCGAGCCCCCGCCGGGCGACCTCGGGGATGGTCGCGCGGACGATCCGGTCGACGTAGGCGTCGGGCCGGTCGAGGAACTCGGGGGCGATCGCGTGGGCGCCGAGGTACGTCGGTACGAGACGGAGCCCGGTGCGCGCGGCGAGCCGAGGCAGGAGCCCGAGCAGCCGGAGCTCGCCGGCGTGCGAGAGCGCGTACCCCGACTTCACCTCGAGCGCCGTCGTCCCCCAGGACGCCATCCGGCCTAGCCGCCCGGCGCTCTCGTCCAGGAGCTGCGCGTCGCTCGCCCGGCGCGTTGCCCGGACGGTGGAGTAGATGCCGCCGCCCCGCCGCGCGATCTCCGCGTAGCCCGCTCCGGCCGACTTCCAGGCGAGCTCGGCGGCGCGGTCCCCGGCGAACAGGGCGTGGGTGTGGGCGTCCACGAACCCCGGCACGAGCGTTCCTCCCGCGCCGTCGACGGACCGGGCCCCCGCGCGCAGGCGCACGGACCGGGCGAGGTCGCGCTCCCGCCCGACCCAGACGATCGTGCCCGCGTCGGCGGCGAGCGCGGCGTCGGGGATCCGGCCGAGCTCGCGCATCGCCGCCCCGAAACGGGGGACCGGCCCGACCGCGAGCGTCGCCGCCTCGGCGAGGCCGCGGACGACCAGGTCGGCGCGGATCATGGCTGGTGGATCAGGTGGTCGAGCAGGTCGCGCGCGACCTGGGAGCCGGGGAAGACGACGCGGGCCTCCTCCTGGAGAGGCTCGAGCTCCTTGTACCGCGCCGAGAAGTGGGTGAGGAAGAGGGCGCCGACCTGGGCGGTGCGGGCGCACTCGGCCGCCTGACGGGCGGAGGAGTGCCCCCAGTCGTTCGCCTCCTTCTCGATCTCGTTCGCCGCCGTCGCCTCGTGGATCAGCACCGTGGATCGGTCGGCGAGGCGGCAGACCGCCGGCGCCGGCGCGGTGTCGCCCGAGTAGACGACCGACCGCCCCGGTCGGGGCGGCCCCATCACCTCCGACGGCTCGACCCGGCGCTCCCCGACCTGGACCGGCTCTCCGGCCTCGAGCCGGGAGAAGTCCGGCCCCCGGATCCCGAGGGCCCGGGCGCGGGGGGCGTCGAACCGACCGCGCTTCGGCGCCTCCTCGACGCGGTAGGCGAGGGACGGCACCGGGTGCTCCGCCGGGGCGGTGCGCACCGAGTAGCCCGGGAGCTCGACCGTCGTGCCGGCGCTCAGCGCGTGGACGGTGACCGGGAACCGGAGGGTGAAGTACCCCATGGCGAGCGCCCGGCCGACCATCTCCTCCGCGTCCGGGGGGCCGTAGATGTCGAGCGGCTCCTCCCGCCGGTTCAGGCTCATGCTCTGGATCAGGCCGGGGAGGCCGAGGAAGTGGTCGCCGTGGAAATGGGTGAGGAAGATCCGGCGCACCCGCATGAACGAGGCGCTCGACTGGAAGAACTGGCGCTGCGTTCCCTCCCCGCAGTCGAGGAGGATCAGCTCCTTCTCGAGGTCGAGCGCGATCGCGCTCGCCGAGCGTTCCTTGGTGGGCCAGGAGCCGGCGGTGCCTAGGAACGTGAGGCGCATCGACCCCCGCACCCGCGCTCCGGGTAAAAGGGGGTGGGTCGCGGGCCGCGGTGCGCGCGGGCCGGCCTCCGAACGGAGGGCAAAACGGGAAAAGGGGTGGGCTCGTCTCCTCCCCGATGGTCGACTGGGATCGCGTCGACGAGCTCCGCTCGGCCGGCCAAGGGTGGGGCGACATCGCCGCCGACCCGAAGGTCGGCTTCCACCCCGACGCGTCGGCCGGCGATCCGGGCCGCGCGCTCCGGGCGCTCTACCACATCGAGAAGTCGCGCCGCGCGCGCCAGGGACCGGCGCCCTCCGGGAAGAAGCGGCCGGCGAAGGATCTCGAACAGCGGTGGACGCTCGTTCGGGTCGGCTACCTGCTCGTGGCGGCCGTCGCCGTCTGGTTCCTGCTCGCCTACGTCGCCCCGTCGCCGATCGGTCTTTTGATCCCGGCGATCCCGTACGTCGGGTTGATCCTCGCGGCCGTCGCGTTCTTCCTGCTCTACTCCCTCTGGCGGAGCCGCGACCGCCGGTGGAGCGCCGTCTTCCGCGGGACGGTCGTCTGGGGCGTCGTCCTGGGCCTCGTCTTCGCCGGGATGATCGGCCTGGTCAGCGTGCTCGCCTTCGGATGCCCGTACCTCCCGCCCGCGCCGACCGTGCCGGCGGTCTCCAACGCCCCCGACTGGCACGGGGGCAGCAGCCTTCCGGCGTGGACGTCGGACGGCAAGCCGGTCGTCTACTTCTACGGGGCGACGTGGTGTCCGTTCTGTTCGGCGAGCAGCTGGGCAATCTGGAAGGCGCTCACCGAGTTCAGTACGACCGTCACCGGCGAGCAGACCGCCTACTCGAGTCCTACCGATTCCTACCCCGGCACGCCCGAAATGGTCCTCGAGAACCTGCAGCTGAACGGGAACTCCCCGATCGCATACCAGGTGAGCGAGTACACGGGAGGCACCGACGGGGTCGCGCCGTCGACCTCCACCTGCTACCAGCTCGCCTACGTCACCGCCTACAGCGGCGGGTCGATCCCGTTCTTCGTGATCGGCGGAAAGTACGTCCACGGCGGCACGTCGCTCATCAATCCCGAGAAGTGGAAGAACTACACGTCCACCGGCGCCTCCGCCGTCCAGTCCGGGGTCAAGGGGGAGTCCGGCTACCCGTGGCAGGTGGTCCAGCAGGAGGTGTGGTGGATCATGGCGTTCATCGCGAAATGCTTAGGGACCTCCACCTCGACGCTCGCCAGCGAGTTCGGCTGGTCGAGCGCTGACCAGACGAACGTCAACGCCTATCTCGCCGAGCTTTGACAAGCGCCCGAGCGTCCGGATGAAGACGCGCGACCTACGGACGCTCGTCGGGCTCTCCGCGGGCCTCGGCCTCGTCGTCGCGCTGTTCGCCGCGGCGGAGTTCTATGACGTCTCCCTGCAGGCGGTCTGCTCGATCAACGCGTTCTTCTCGTGCGCCGCGGTCGACGCGAGCGGGAAGACGTCGACCCTCGGGATCCCCGACTACGTCTGGGGGGTCCTCGGGTTCGTCGGTATCCTGGTCGTCGCGGCGGTCTCGGAGGCGCGGTCCGTGGACGACCGGTGGACGTACGGCCTCGTCGCGCTCACGACGGCCGGGGTCGCTCTCTCGGTCTATCTGCTCTACGTGGAGCTCGCCGAGATCCACGCGCTCTGCCTCGTCTGCGCGAGCGACTACCTCCTCGTCGGCATCGCCTGGCTTGGGGCGATCGCGCTCGCCCGGCGCGCCCGGAGCGAGTCGTCCGGGGTCGCGCCCAAGCGCCGGACCGACGCCCCGGGATGAGCCCCCGGCCGCCGGCCGGGCGCTCGCCGGCCGGCGCGGGCGGGGACGGTTATATACCCCACCTTTCTCCGCCGCCGAGGTTGCCCCCATGGTGGACCAGTATGCGACCCTCGCGGCCGGGATCGCGATCGCCGGCGGACTGATCGGCACCGGCATGGCGCAGTCCGGGATCGGGGCGGCGGGCATGGGGATCATCGCCGAGAAGCCGGAGAAGTTCGGCCAGGTCCTCTTCTTCTTCGTCATTCCCGAGACGCTCTGGATCATCGGCTTCGTGCTCGGGATCATCCTCCTCCTCGGGATCATCTAGAGCGGTCCGCCGCGCATGGGCCTCGAGACGCTCGTCGCGGAGATCCGCAGCCGCGGCGAGGCGGAGCTCAAGGCGGTCGAGGAGGTCCGGGACGCCGAGACGGCCGCGATCGGGGCCGACCGGGACGCCAAGATCGAGAAGATCCACGCGGAGACGCAGCGCGCCGCCGAGCTCGAGTCGGCCCGGGAGCGGGCGCAGCGGATCGCCGGCGCGAAGCTGAAGGGCCGCAAGCTCCTGTACGAGGCGCGCGAGGCGCGGCTCAAGGGCGCCCTCGAGGCGACCCGCACGCTCCTCGCCGACTACACGCGCTCGGACGCCTATCCGGCGGTGCTGAAGCGGATGATCGACGCCGCCACGGAGTCCCTCGGAAAGCAGCTGCGCATCCGCGGGCGCGCCGAGGACGCCGCCCGCCTGCAGAAGGTCGCGGGGAAGTCGTTCGACCCCGCGCCGCTCCCGATCCTGGGCGGCCTCGTCGCCGAGACCGCGGACGGGAGCCGGCGGCTGAACCTCTCGTTCGACGAACTGTTGCGGCTGCGCGAGGACCGGGTCCGCGAGCTCCTCGCGTAGGGGGGCGAGCGATGGCGGCCTCCCCGTACGCGAGCGCGCTCGGCCGACTGCTGCCGGACTTTCCCGCCTTCCTCTCGGCCGACGTCTACGCGCGGCTCGTCGCCGCCCGGGACGCCGCCGACGTCGCGAAGATCCTCGAGGGGACCTCCTACGCGGCGGACCTCGACGCCGTTCGGGCGACCCACACCGGGATCGGGCTCGTCGAGATCGCGATCAACCGCACGTTCGTGCGGCGGAACCGTCGCGCCTTCCAGGCGGCGCCGTTCGCGGGCCGCCCCGTGGTCGGGGCGTATCTCGCCCGCTGGGACGTCGAGAACATCGAGATGATCCTCTCCGCGAAGGCGGAGCACCGCCCGGTGCGGGAGACGGAAGAGCACCTCGTCTCGAGCCGCGACATCCCGTCCGGCCTCTACGCCGGGGTCCTGACGCTCGACGACTACCGGGGCCTTCTCGAACAGCCGACCGTCGACGCGGTCGCGACGGCGCTCGTGCGGTACGGCTACGGCGCGACGATCCTGCCGCTCCTCGAGGCGTTCCAGCGCTCGGGGGACATCTTCCCGATCCTGCACGCGCTGGACGTCGAGTACTACCGCTCGGTGCTCGGGGGGACCCGGTTCTTCCAGGGGGACGAGTGGATCGTCCGCGAGCTCGTGAAGAGCGAGATCGACCGGCGCAACGCGCTCCTCCTCCTGAAGGCGAAGGCGGCCGACCTGCCGCTCGAGGAGGTCGCCGCGCGATGGATCGACGGGGGCGCGATCCCGGCCGCCGACGCCGCCGACCTGTTCGGCGCCCGCGGGGTCCCCGAGCTCGCCGAGCGGCTCCAGCCCCGCTTCCCGTCGATCGGCGAGGGCTCCGCCGAGTTCGCGAACGGTGGGAGCCTCGTCGGGTTCGAGGCGGCGATCGAGCGCGACCGCGCCGTGCGGGAGCTCAAGCGCCTGCGCGCCTACCCGCTCTCGCTCGGCGTCATCTTCGCGTTCCTGCTCCGGGCCGAGATCGAGCGGGGGGATATCCGACGGATCGCGTTCGGCAAGCTCTACGGGCTCGCGAACGAGCGGATCGAGCCGCTCCTCGTCTCGCCGCGCCTCTGATCACGGGGCGGGCGCGGGCGGGGGGGCCGCCGCGGGGACCGGTGGGGGCGACGGCGCGGCCGTCGAGTCGATCGGCGACACCGTCCGCTCGCGCGGGCGCCCGAAGGCGCGGAACGCGCGGCCGTTGCCGTGGTAGAACTTCGAGAAGTACTCGACGAAGATCAGCCGGGCCCCCTGGATCCCCGGCTCGAAGACGCCGAGGATGACGTTGAACGACTGGCCGATCACGAGGATGACGACGCCGATCAGGATCCAGCCGACCGCGAACGGCCCGCCCGCGTGCACCCGGCCGACGCCGATATTGTTGATGACGAACGCGAGGATGACGCTCGCGAGCAGGATGCCGACGAGCCGCGTGTAGGAGAGGATGTGGCTCACCACCTCGATGAGCCCCATCATCCCGTTCTGGATCCCCTCGCCGAAGACGAGGAGGAGGAGGCCGCCGATCGTGAGGCCGAGGTAGAGGTCGAACAGCGGGTTCGAGACCGCGTCCGTCCGGTGGATGAGGCTCAGCCCGGCGAAGGCGATCCCCCAGGCGAAGACGATGCCGCCCCCCTTCGCGACGACGCCGCGGGGGTGGTGGTGGAAGTACTCGTTGATCGCGCCGAACAGGAACCCGAGGGTCACCATCCCGAGCCCGATGAACCCCGCGAACAGGAGGAGATGGCCGACGCCGACGACCGAGATCAGCTGGATCGGCGCGCGGTAGCCGAACAGCATGTGCAACAGGTTGATGCCGAAGAACTCGTCCCAGAACAACCCGAGGCCGATCGCGAGGGCACAGCCGGGCAGGAGCGCCCAGGCGAGCTGCTGCATCGCGCTCGGTCCCATGATCATCTTCACGAAGTTCCGGCCGAACTTGGGGAGGTAGCGCGCCCCGGGAAAGCCCCGGATCATCCAGAGGGAGATCAGCAGGATGACGAGGCCGTACCCCCAGTCGCCGAGCATGAAGCCGAAGAAGAGGGGGAAGACGATCGCGAAGACGAGCGTCGGGTCCCACTCGGAGGCCTGCGGCAGCGAGTAGAACCGGATGAAGAACTCGAAGCGGCGGACGCCGGACGGGTTCGACATCAGGGTCGGCGGCTCCTCCGCGGTCGGGATCGGGTAGAGGTAGACGCGGTCCCCGGCGACCGAGCGGAGCGCGGTCTCGAGCCGCGGCAGGTCGCGCTGCGGGATCCACGCCTCGAGCGCGAACGCGACGCGGCCGGAGCCGAACCGCTGGAGCGCCTCGATCTTTCGGTTCTCTATCGCGAGCGCCTCGTCGATCGCGCGGACCGTGGTGTACCACTCCCGCGACAACGCGCCGAGCCGCTCGGCGATGGCGACGCGCCGCGCGACGACCTCCTCGCGCCGGCCGAGCAGCCGGGCCCGCTCCTCGCCGGGGGGGCCCGCGAGGTTCGGCACGGCCGCGAGGCGCACGCCGGCCTTCTGCGCGACGCGCACGAGCGTCTCCGCGCCGCGGGTGCGCAGCGCGACGACGAACCGCACCGCCTCCTTCGGGCCGGCGCCCGTGAAGAACGTGGGGTCGTCCGCGGGGTCGAGCCCGGAGCGGACGGCGTCGAACGCCTCCCGGTCGGCCTCCCCGTAGAAGGCGACGAGGCTCTTCGAGCGCAGCGCGGCGAGGCGGCCGGGGAAGAACGCGAGGCTCGCGAGGAGCGCGGCGGTCTCGTCGATCGTCCGCTCCTCGGTGAGGAGCCGGTCGTCCTCGCGCTTCAGCTCGCCGACCTCGGCATCGATCGGCACGCGCGCGGCGGCCGCGAAGATCTCCTCGAGGTTCGCGAACCGCTGGGGCGGCCCGAGCGGGGCGGGCGGCAGCGCGGTCGATAGGCCCCGGAACCGCAACGTCTCGTCGCCGATCTGCCGCTGCGCCTCGGCCGCCCGCTCCGGCGCGAGCCGCGCGAGCGACTCGGGCGCGAGCGGCTCGATCTGGAGGATGCGCAGGTCGTGGAGCGCGGTGACGATCCGGTCGCGGTCGTCCTTCAGGCCGAGGATCCCGATCCGGGTCATCCGGGCGGGGCGGAGGACCATGCTGTGCTCCTACTTGCCGCCCAGGTCGTCGAGGATCGCGGCGAGGATCTTCGCCTTCTTGTCCGCGAGGATCCGGTCCCCGGGGTCGAGGCGGCCCGCGGCGCGCTCCCCGTCGGCGACGATCGCCGCCGCTTCCCGGTCCGCCTGCGCCCGGGCGGCCTCGACGGCGTGGACGCGCTCCCCTTCCGCCTCGGCGCGCGCCGTGGCGACCGCGTCCTCCGCCTCGCGTCGGAGTCGGCGGAGCGTCTCCTCCGTGAGCCGGCGGGCGGCGGCGACGCGCTCCTCCGACTCGGTCTCGGCGGCGCGGATCTTCTCGAGCGCCTCGATCGAGGCGTTCGGCGCCGGCGCGGCGGGGCTCTTCGGAGGCTCAGGCGCTGAGGGCATTCCCTTCCGCCTCCATCTTGCGCTTGACCGCCTTCAGCATGCTGAAGGCGTCCCGCTCCATCTCGTCGAATCGGAACTTGATGTACCGCACGGTCCCCTCGAGCCGGGGGATGAGCACGTTCTCGATCGCGCTCGCCCGCCGCTTCGTCTTCTCGATCTCGAGGAGGAGCCGGCGGAGCGCGTTCTCCTTCTCGGCGATGTCGAGCACGACCTGGTAGATCCCCTGGAAGTGGCGGATCGACTCGTGGACCGGCACGGAGAGGTCGAGGAGCGCCACCGGGGCGATCGGCGCGTAGCCGCTGCGGTCGACGCGCGGGGTGCGGACGCCCATGACGTTCTTGGTCGTCACGCCGACCGATCGCACGTTCGGCAGCAGCGAGGAGATGTTCTCGAGGCGGGTCGGGCCCTCCCGCATCTCGGCGAACCGGATCGCCTCGTAGCCGCGGACGATCCGGGCCTTGAGGTCGCCCCGCAGCTTCAGCGCCTCGCGGCTGATCCGGAAGAACTCGGCGATCAGGGCCGAGCGCTTCAGCTTGAGCAGGTTCAGGCCCCGCTTCGCGACGACGATGCGCCGCCGGGTCCGCAGGAGCTCGAGGCGCGTGGGCCGGATGCTCTCGATCCGCGGCATCGACCCTCGAACGCGCCTACGCCGCCGGCGCGGCGCGCGCGGGCCGGTACTTCTGGACGAACTCGGGCTTGATCCGCTTCAGTTCGGAGTCGGGCAGGTCGGAGAGGACCTCCCAGGCGATCGCGAGGCTCTGGTCGATCGAGCGGTCCTCGTCGGGCCGCTGGTTGACGAACAGCGTCTCGAATTTGTCGGCCGCCTTGAGGTAGAGCCGGTCGGTCGCGCTCAGGGCCTCCTCGCCGACGATCGCCGACAGCGCCCGCTGGTCCTTGCCCGTGGCGTAGGCGGCGAACAGCTGGTCGGTGACACCGCGGTGGTCCTCCCGCGTGCGCCCCTTGCCGATCCCCTGGTTCATCAACCGGGAGAGGCTCGGCAGGACGTCGATCGGAGGGTAGATCCCCTTGCGCTGCAATTCGCGGCTGACGTAGATCTGGCCCTCCGTGATGTATCCCGTCAGGTCCGGGATCGGGTGCGTGACGTCGTCCGCCGGCATCGTGAGGATCGGGAGCTGCGTGATCGACCCCTTGCGGCCGTGGATCTTCCCCGCCCGCTCGTAGATCGTCGCGAGGTCGGTGTACATGTACCCGGGGTAGCCGCGCCGGCCGGGGACCTCCTCCCGCGCGGCCGAGACCTCCCGGAGCGCCTCGCAGTAGTTCGTCATGTCCGTGAGGACGACCAGGACGTGCAGGTCCTTCTCGTAGGCGAGGTACTCGGCGGCGGTGAGCGCCATCCGCGGCGTGACGACCCGCTCCATGGACGGGTCGGAGGAGAGGTTCAGGAACACGACCGCCCGCTCGAGGGCGCCGGTCGATTCGAACTCCTTGAGGAAGTAGTTCGCCTCCTCGCTCGTGATCCCCATCGCCGCGAAGACGACGGCGAACCCCTCGGTCGAATCGCGGAGCTTCGCCTGGCGGACGATCTGCGCCGCGATCTGGTTGTGCGGCAGCCCCGCCCCCGAGAAGATCGGAAGCTTCTGGCCCCGGACGAGCGTGTTGTTGACGTCGATGGTGGAGATCCCGGTCTGGATGAACTCGCTCGGCTCCTCGCGCGAGTATGGGTTCATGGCATTCCCGACGATCTCGAGCTGCGTCTCGCTGACGATCCGCGGCCCGCCGTCGCGCGGCTCGCCGAGACCGTTGAAGACGCGGCCGAGCATCTCCTCGGAGACCGCGAGCCGGGCGACCTCGCCGAGGAACTTGACGCCGGACGTCTCGATGTTCAGCCCCATCGTCGCGCCGAACACCTGGACGATGGCGAGCCCCTTGCGCGAGTCGAGCACCTGGCCCTGGCGGCGCTCGCCGCTCGGGAGCGTGATCTCGACGATCTCGCCGTACGCCGCGTCCTGGATCTCGCGGACGAAGATGAGCGGACCCGTGACGCGGTCGACGGTCCGGTAGTCGAGCGGGACGCTCGGACGGCCGGTCGCGACGGGCTTCGCGGCCATCGCTACGCCCCTCCCGTGACCGACGCGATGTCGGAGGCCATCTCGAGCTCGAGGGCGTCGAACTGGTCCGTCAGCTCCGCCTCGGGGATCCACTTCATCCGGGAGAGCCGCGTGCGGATCGGCATCTGCTGGAGGCGGGCGACCGTCGCGCCTTTGCCGATCGCCTCCTGCTCGCGGTCGCCGAACGAGAGGATGGCGCGGAGCATGCGGTACTGCTTCTGGATCGAGGTGTACGTGTCGACGTCGTCGTACGCGCTCTGCTGCAGGTAGTCCTCGCGGATCATCCGCGCGACGTCGAGCGTCCCCTTCTCCCGCTCGGGGAGGGCGTCGACGCCGACCAGCTGGACGATCTCCTGGAGCTCCGACTCCTTCTGGAGCACCTCGAGCGCCCGCTGGCGCAGCTGCACGAAGTCGCGCGCTAGCTCGGCCCGATACCACGGCTCGAGGTCCGAGACGTAGAGCGAGTAGCTCTGCAGCCAGTTGATGGACGGGAAGTGCCGGCGCTGGGCGAGCTGCGCGTCGAGAGCCCAGAAGACGCGGGTGACGCGGAGCGTGTTCTGGCTGACCGGCTCGGAGGTGTCCCCGCCCGGCGGCGAGACCGCGCCGACGACCGTGACGGACCCCGCCCGATTGTCGGGCGAGAGCGTGACGACCCGGCCGGCCCGCTCGTAGAATTCGGCGACGCGCCGGCCCAGGTAGGCCGGGTATCCTTCCTCGCCCGGCATCTCCTCGAGACGTCCCGAGATCTCCCGCATCGCCTCGGCCCATCGGCTCGTGGAGTCGGCCATCAACGCGACGTCGTAGCCCATATCGCGGTAGTACTCGGCGATCGTGATGCCGGTGTAGACGCTCGCCTCCCGGGCGGCGACCGGCATGTTGGAGGTGTTCGCGATCAGGACGGTCCGCTCCATCAGCGGGCGCTTCGACTTCGGGTCGACCAGGTTCGGGAAGGTGGCGAGCACCTCCGTCATCTCGTTGCCGCGTTCGCCGCACCCGACGTACACGACGATATCCGAGTCGGCCCACTTGGCCAGCTGTTGCTGGATGACGGTGTTGTGGAGGAGCAGACCGCCGAATCCCCCGACGAAGTTGCTCCCGTACTCGGGGACCGAGAGATCGTAGACATCGAAGGGACCGTCCGTCTCGATCTCGACCGCGGCGACCTCGTCGCAGAGGAGCCAGTCGAGGAGGTGGGCGAGACGGTGGGCGGCGGCCCCGTCGGGGCCGCCCGAGGGCCGGCCCGTCTGCATGAAGCGGTGGAAGGTGGCCGCGCCCATCCTCTCTCCGTTGCCGATGTAGTTGTGGATCTCGATGCTGTCCGAGAGCAGTTCCGAGTAGCGGTGTTCGGACCGGTACAGCCGGTCGATCGCCTCGCGCGAGAGCGGCACCACGTCCGTGGCACTGTAGGTGGAGTGCTTGCTCTCGATGTACCGCCGCATGAGGGCAATCTTCGGTGCGGACGAATCGAGGGCGTCGACCAGACGGGCGAGATTCGGGATGCCCCGGACGTAGACCCGGTAGTACTCCGTCCCGTTGATCTGCCGGCGCGCGAGGGTCGAGATCACGGAAAACCGGGCCAGGGCGTAGCTCAGCTCCGTCTGGAGCTTCGGGCTCGCGGTGCAGAACTCGAGGTCGCCATCGGTAAAGCCGCCGTCGCCCAGATAGTAGGCGCGGAGGAAGGCGCCGAGTACCTCGTTGGGCGAGGCGAGGACGCTGCGGGGGATCCGCTTCTCCGCCGAGCCCCGGCCCGTTCCGAGCCGGTCGAGGAGATGGACGAGGGTCCTCGAATGGACCAGCACGTTCGGAGTCTTCCCCGGTTGGAGCTCCCGCACTCCCTCGAGACCGAAGAGGGAGGCGGCGAGCGAGGTGAATCGGTCGAGCAACTCGTCCTCCGTGTTGGTGAACACAACGGTCCCGTTGCCCCGAATGTACCCTTCCGAGACGAACAGGCCGAGAAACTCCGCGAAATCCGGCGACATCCGCTCGGGGATCCGGACGGACTTACCGTGCCGTAGCAGCGGCGGCAGGTCGGTGGGGACGCGGACCAGGCCGTGGGGTTCGGGCAACTTCCGCACCGACGCCACGTAATCCCCGGGGCGAAGATCGCGCGCCGCGGTCTCTCGGAGGGCGCCGTCCGAGGCGATCGTAAAGAGGCGGTGGACGGGGGTCACGCGCACCGTGCGGCCGCTGCGGGTCCTCACGCGGACCATCGTGTCGCTCTTGCCCTTGTAGAAGGTCCGGGTCCGGCTCCTCACAAGGCGGTCCCCGACCAGCGAGCAGAGCGCGACCGGTTGGTTCGTTCGCACCCACTCATCGGAGCCGTCCGTTGTCACGTCCCCGTGACGCCGGGCCGCTTCGTGAAGTTCCGCGATCGTGGAGAGGGTCCCGTCGCCGAGGAGCACGGGGGTCTCTCCCCCCACGCACTTGCCGGATCCGAACGGCCCGGGCACGCAGGCCGTTCCGCCTTTCGCGACCGGGAAGAACGAGTCGACGACCCGCTGACCGGTGATGAGCGGGATGGAAGGGGCGAGCTTCTGTTGTACGGGCCGCGGGATCCGGACGACCCACTTGTGCGACAGGAACAACGGGGTCGCGCCGGCGGACGTGCGTACGGAGCCGATCGGCTGGCGGATCGTGAACGTCCCGGCTTTGAGGTCCGTCAGCGTTCCCTGGACGCCCGGCGGGACCAGGATCTTGTGGAGGATCAGGGGAGTCTCTTGCACCGTCCCGAGGATCGTGCCGGGCCCGACCTCGGAGCCGGGCTTCGCGACGGGAGTGAACTCCCAGCCCTTCGTCTCGTCGAGCGGAGGCGCGACGAACCCGCGCGCGATGAAATCCCCGGTCGCCTTCTGGATGACATCGAGCGGGCGCTGCACGCCGTCGTAGATCGACTTGAGCAGCCCCGGCCCGAGCTCGACGCTCAGCGCCTGACCGGTGTTCTCGACCGGGTCTCCCGGACGGATCCCCGTCGTGTCCTCGTAGACCTGGACCGTGGCGGCGCCGCCGATCAGCCGGATGATCTCGCCGACCAGGCCGAGCTCGCCGACGCGGACGACGTCGTACATCTTCGCGTTCTCGAGACCTTCGGCGATGACGACCGGCCCCGAGACCCGTGCCACGACTCCGCCCATCGATCGCTCCTCTCTAGTTCGGAACGGCGAGCGTGACACCGAGGATGCGTTTGGCGAGATCGTTGATGCTCTCGACCTCGTACTCGCCCGCGGGCGTCGGTACGAAGACGACGAGCGGACGCAGGGTGCTGTCCGCGTGGGTCCGCTGCGCCTCCGATAGGCGCGGCCGGATCGACTGGCTGGCGATGACGAGGGAGTACTCGTTGCCGGCCATCGCCCGCTGGAACTCGGCGACCGCGGTCTCCGGGGTCACTTCGAGGACGTTCTGGAAACCGATGAGCCGGAAGCCGATCGCGAGCTCGCGCTCGCCGAGAACGAGCGTTTTGCCGGGTTCGGGGACTGCCTCGGGCACGGCGCAGTCGGCGGGGTTCCGCCGTATTTAAGGGCTACTTGGGGACGGGCCCGCTCCCCGCCCGGGGCGGCGCGCCCGGGGCTACTTGTACGTCGATTGGTGGACGTGGTGCTCGTCGTCCGTGATCAGGATGCACTCCCCTTCGCACTCGAAGAGGCACGCCTCGCAGACGATGCACTCGGGTCCGTGGATCGCGAGCGACTTCTCGCCCCGGAACTGGAACTTCGCCGCGACCGCGGGGTCGTCCACCACGTCCGGCACCTCGGCCCGTGGCCGCAGGTCGAAGACGTTCGTCGGGCAGACGTCCTTGCAGTGCGAGCAGCCGGTGCACTTCGCGATGTCGATGTCTACCTGCACCATCGCGACGACCGACGAGGAAGCGGGCGCGGTCGCCTATTAGGGTTTCTTCGAGCGGGTTCGCCGGCTGCCCGGTGTGCCGCGCTCGGGGGACCCGCGCCCGTCAGTCGCTATAGGCCCGGCGCCCCTCCGTCCCCCGCGGGGGCCGATGACCGCGCAGATCCTCCTCGGCACGAGCGGCTGGGACTACCCCGAGTGGGCGGGCCGGGTCTACCCGCCGCACGGCGCCTCCGACCGGCTGCGCTTCTACGCGGGGCTGTTCCCGATCGTCGAGGTCAACTCGACGTTCTACCGCCTGCCGGCCCCGTCGGTCGCGGCGTCGTGGGCGCGGCGCACCCCCGCGCGGTTCCGCTTCGCCGCGAAGTTCCCGCAGACGATCACGCACGACCTCCGGCTCGTCGGCGCCGACGCCGAACTGGCCCGGTTCCTCGCGGTCCTTAAGCCCCTGCGCGAGGCGGGGAAGTTCGCCGCCGCGCTGCTCCAGCTCCCTCCGTCGCTCCCGTTCGAGGCCGCGACCGTGCGCGCGTTCTACGCGTCGCTCCCCCGGGACCTCCCCGTCGCGGTCGAGTTCCGGGAGCGTTCCTGGCTCACCCCGGCGTCGTACGCCTTGCTGCGCGAGTTCGGCCTCGCGCACGTCGTCATCGACGGACCGCATCTCCCGAGCGTCCTCGAGGTGACGGGCCCGTTCGCCTACGTGCGCTGGCACGGCCGCGGGGACCCGCTGTGGTACGACTACACCTATTCGGACGCCGAGCTCGCGTCGTGGGTCCCGCGGATCCGGGCGCTCGCCGAGACGACCCCGGTCGTCTACGGCTTCTTCAACAACCACTTCCGGGGCGACGCCGTGGTGAACGGCCGCTCGCTCTCGGAGGCACTCGGGCTCCCGCCGGCCGGGCGCTCCCGCCTCGATTAGCCCCCCGCGCGGCGCCGGAAACGCCCCGCCCCCGGCCTGTTTCAACGGCCCCCGAGCCGCCGCTTTAGAGCGCCCGCGGCCGTCGAAGCGTCGATGGCCGGCGCGTTCTCCGTAGAGCCGCTCCTCCCGCCCGAGGACGTCGTCCTCTTCGACCCGTTCCGTCCGGAGGAGCGGGCACCGGCGCCGTCCGCTCCCCGTCCCCGCCTCCGGCTGCCGCCGCGCTCCGGCCGGGCCCGCGCGCCGTCGTCGGTCCTTCCGTCGGCCCCGGCGCTGTTCCCGTGGCTCGCCCGCAGCCTCGCCCCCGGCGAGGCGACGCTCTGGTGCGGTCCGCGCCTCGCCGTCGAGCCGATCCTCGAGATGCTGTACGCGGGGAGCGCGCTCGCCCGCGGCCGGGTCTCGCTCCTCGAGGGGGCGAACCGGTTCCATCCGTACCGGATCGGCGAGCTCGGCCGCGCGCTCGGCCTCGGGGCCGAGGAGACGCTCGACCGGATCCGCCTCGCCCGGGCGTTCACCGCGCACCAGATGGTCGCGCTGGTCGACGGGTGGGCCCGCGAGGCCCGCCGCCACCCGCCGACGCTCCTGGTCGGGCACGACCTGCCGACGCTCTTCTGGGACGGCGAGACCCCCGACGACGAACGGGACGCGCTCCTCCGCCACGTCGCGCGCACGCTCGGGCGCCTCCTCGACGAGATCCGGGTGCCGCTCCTCCTCACGCTCGGGCCGGACGGACCCGCCCGGTTCGTCGGGCTCTCCGACGCGGGGCCCCGGTGGGCGGACCTCGTCCGGTTCGAGCGGGGACCGGCGACCCTGCGGGCCCGGGCGCTCCGGAGCGACGCCCGCCTCGCCCTCGTCCCGCGGGGCGCCGGCCAGCGCGGCATCGAGGAGTTCGGCGACGCCCCGTCGGCCGAGGAGGTGATCGGATGGGACGTACCGTGCCGACGTACCGCCAGGCGCTCGAGGAGCGGATGAAACGCTGGGACGAGTTCGCCCGGCTCCTCACGACGCCCGAGGACCGCGGCGCCTTCGACCTCGTGCGGACGGCGGCCCGGCGGTACGCCGCCCAGGCGACGTTCGTCGGGAGCCCCGACCTCCTCGAGTCGATCCTCCTCTCCGTGCTCACCGACCTCGCGCGCCGCCTTCCGGCGGAGCCGGTGCCCGCGAAGGCCCGCGGCTGACCGTGGACGGGGCGGCCCGCGCGCCCGACGGCTGGCTGCTCGACGTCACGGAGAGCCCGGACGGACGGTCGGTCGTCCGCTGGGTGAAGGAGCGCGCCTCCGGCCGGGTGCGGCGGAGCGCCGTCGAGTACCGGCCGCCGTTCCTCGTGACGGGTCCGCGCGCGGAGCTCGCCGACCTCGCGCGCCGCCTCGCCTCCGAACCGGCGGCCGCCTCGGTGGCGGCCCGCACGGGCCGGCCGTCGCTCTACGACCGGCGGCCCGTGCCGCTCCTCGAGGTCGTCCCCGAGCGCCACGCGGCGCGCCGGTCGCTCGCCCGGACGATCGACGCGCTCGGCGGCTTCGTCCGGTTCACCCTCTACGACGTCGACCTGACCCCGGCCCAGCTCTACCACCTCGGCCGCGGCCTCTATCCGTTCGCCCCCGTCGTCGTCCGGGGGGCGACGCTCGTCGCCACGGAGCCGGCCGAGACGGTCGACTACACGCCCCCGCCCCTGTCGGTCGCCCGGCTCGAGGTCCGCATCGCGGGAGAGCGGCGGGGCCGGATCCCGCCCCCCGACGGCCGGATCGGGTCGGTCCGGATCGGCGACACGACGCTGGAGGGGCCCGAGCCCGACCTGTTGCGGGCGGTCGTCGGGGAGCTCGCGCGGCGCGACCCCGACATCCTGCTCTCGGACGGCGGCGATTCGTTCGACCTTCCGTGGCTCTACCGGCGGGCGGCGGCGGCCGGCCTGACGCGGGAGGAGTTCGTCCTCGGACGGGAGGCGGTGCCGTTCCGCCCGTCCCGGCCGGCCGGGTCGTTCGAGTCGTACGGCCGCGTCCTCCACCGGAGCGCCGCCTACCCCGTCCCCGGGCGCTTCCACATCGACCGGGAGAGCTCCTTCCTCTACGACGACGCCTCGGTCGCCGGCCTCGTCGACGCCGCCCGCCTCTCCCGCCTCTCGCTGCAGACGGTCGTCCGCCAGTCCCCCGGCACCTGCTTCACCGCGATGGAGATCGCGGAGGCGTTCCGGCTCGGGGCCCACGCGCCGTGGAAGAAGAACCGCCCCGAGGAGTTCCGCACCGGGCGCCACCTCGTCGCCGCGGACCGGGGCGGGGCGATCCTCCTGCCGCCGGTCGGGGTGCACGACCGGATCGACGAGTTCGATTTCGCCAGCCTCTATCCGCACATCATGGTCCGCCAGAACCTCTCGGCGGAGACCCTCGACTGCCGCTGCTGCCCGGAGAGCCCCCGCCGGGCCCCCGGGCTCGGCTACCGGTCGTGCACGCGGCGGACCGGCCTCATCCCCCGGACGCTCGCCCCGCTCCTCGCCCGCCGCCTCGCCTACAAGGCCGCCCGCACCGCGCCCGGGGTCTCCGCCGAGGAGGCGGCGCGCCTGAAGCGTCGGGTGAAGATGCTCAAGTGGGTCCTCGTCACGGCGTTCGGCTACCAGGGATACCGGAACGCGCGGTTCGGCCGCATCGAGTGCCACGAGGCGATCAACGCCTACGCGCGGGAGCTGCTCGCGACGCTCGTCGCGGAGGCGGAGCGGGCCGGCTACCGCGCGATGCACGGGATGGTCGACTCGCTCTGGCTGAAGCCGGCCGACCCGGCCGCTCCGCCGGACGCCCCCGCGTTCGCCCGCCGGATGAGCGATCGGTTCGACCTCCCGCTCGAGTACGAGGGGCGGTACCGCTGGATCGTCTTCCTGCCGGCCGTGACCCACGGGCTCGGGGTGCCGAACCGGTACTACGGGCTCTACGACCACGGGGAGTTCAAGCTCCGGGGGATCGGCGGACGGCGCCACGACACGACGGGGCTCGTCCGCCGGTTCGAGGCGGAGGTGCTGTCGCTGTTCCGTCGGGCCGCCGACGCCGACGGGGTGCGCGCGCTCCTCCCCCGGGCGCTCGCGCGGGCCGACCTGTTCGCCGAGCGCCTCGCGTCGGGGCGGTGGCCGGTCGAGGAACTCCTCATCACCCACCGCCTCGGCCAGGCGCCGTCGGCGTTCGTGACGTTCACCGACTCGGTCGCCGCGCTCCGCCAGCTCGCCGAGGCGGGGGCGGTCCGGGACGCCGGCGAGAAGGTGCGGTTCGTCGTCCTCGACCGGCGGAGCCGGTCGTTCCGCGACCGGGTGCGGGCCGCCGAGCTCGTGCGCGGCGACGAGGCGTACGACGTCGGCGCCTACCTCGAGATCCTCGCCCGGGCCGCCGAGACGATCCTCGCGCCGCTCGGGGTCGAGCGGGAGGAGCTCCTGGCGCGGTGGGGGGCGCCGGCGCGTCCGGAGCGGTCCGCGCACCGCTCGCCCGAGACGCTCGCGCAACGTCGGCTCGCGGGGGCCGGCGCGGGCTTTTAGCCCGGTGCCGACTGGATAGGAAAATGACCGGCCGAAGCCGCCGGACCGGGCCGTCCACGGCGACCGCCGCGCGGCGCGCGCGGGCCGCCGCCCCGCGGCCGGGCCGCCCCGCACGGCCCCCGGTGGGACGCCGGGCCGCCGAAGCGACGCCCGAGCTCGACCGGCTCCTGCACGCGCTCAACGACCCGGAGCCGGGGATCCGCCAGACGGCCGCCGTGGCGCTCGGCCTCCTGTGCGACCCCCGGGGCCGGGGGAGCCTCCTCGCGACCCTGGGGGACCCCGATGCGGGAGTGCGGGCGGCGGCGGTCGACGCCCTCGGCGCGCTCGGACGACCGGAGAGCCGACCCGAGCTCGAGCGGGCGCTCGCGGACGAGAGCCCGCCGGTCCGCGCGAACGCCGCCGGGGCGCTCGGGCGCCTCGCGGACCCGGCGTCGGTCGCCGCGCTCGCCCGCGCCCGGAACGACGCCGTCCCCGAGGTCCGCCTCGCGGTCGTTTCCGCGCTCGGCCGGGTCGGGGACGCGGCGTCGGTCGCCGCGCTCGCTCCGTGCCTCGCCGACCCGTCCGACCGGGTGCGGCGCGCCGCGGTGCTCGCCCTCGGCCGCGGGGCGGACGCGCCCCGCCTCGCGACGATCCGGGGGCTGCTCGACGACCCCGCGCGCCGCGTGCGCGTCGCGGCCGCCGTCGTGCTCGGACGCCACCGCGACCGCTCCAGCGTCGCGCCGCTCCTGGCGATCCTCGAGCGCCCGGAGACGTGGGAGAAGCCGGCGGTCCTCGTCGCGCTCGGGCAGATCGGCGCGCCGGAGTCGGTCCCGGCCCTCTTGGGAGCCGCCGAGCACGACGCCTCGTGGGTCCGCGTCTGCGCCATCCACGCGCTCGGCGAGATGCGCTGCCCGGAGGCGGCGGACGCCGTGCGACGCCACCTCGCCGACCCGGCGTGGTCGGTTCGCGGCGCCGCGGCGATCGCGCTCGGCCATGTCGGCGGACGCATCGACCTCGCCCGCCTCTCCGCCCTGCTCGAGGACGAACACTCGTGGCCCCGCCGGGGGGCGACGTACGCCCTCGGCGAGCTCGGACTCTCCGAGGCCGCCCCGAGGCTCCGGGAGTCGCTCGCCGACCGGGACGCGGAGGTCCGCCTCGCCGCGATCTGGTCGCTCGGCCACCTCGGCGACGACGGTGCGCGCGACCTCCTGCTGCAGGTGCTTCGGGAGCAGGACGGCGCCCCGGACCGCCCGCCCCCGTCCGAGCCCCCGACGGGGGACGGCCGCCTGGGGACCGACGCCGCCAGCCGCCTGTTCGACGCCACGGTCCAGGCGCTCGGCCGCGTCGTGCACGGCGGCGACCCGCTCGTCGCGCGCGCGCTCCGTGAGGCGCGCGACCGGCTGAGCGACGACGAGCTCGACCGTCCGGCGCTGCTGCCGCTCCCCGAGCTCCACACCGGCCGCGCGCTGCCGACCGTGCGCGACCTGTTCGACGGCGCGATCCCCGCCGCGATCGACCCCGACGAGGAGTGATGCTCCGCGACCTTCGGGCGACCGACGCGTCGCGGGTGCTCGAGTTCCTGCGCACCGAGTTCCCCGAGGAGGAGGCGATCCTCGGCACGCGCCCGGAGGCGTTCGAGAAGATCGTGCGGCGGATCTACCGGTGGGACTCCCGGCTCCTGCTCGGCCTCCTGCGGCTCGTCGGCCGGCCGATCTACCGGTTCCTCGTCATCGAGGACGCCGGGCGGATCGTCGCGACGACGCTGCTCACGTTCCCCGAGGGAGCCGGCTACGTGAGCATGGTCGTCGTCGATCCCCAGCACCGGCGACGCGGATTCGCCAAGCGACTCCTCGAGGAGGCGCGCCGGGCGACGGCCCGACGCGGCCGTCCGTTCGTCGCGCTCGACGTCCTGGAGGCGAACGCCCCGGCCCGCGCGCTCTACGAGGCGATCGGCTTCCGGACGCTCCGCGCCACGGGCTACTACGTGCGCGAGGGACCGGCGCCCCCGGCCGACCCCCCACTCCCCTCGATCCGCGCATTCCGCAAGGACGACGCGGTCCCCCTCGCCGCGATCGCCCAGCGGAACGCGCCGGCGGACGTGGCGAAGATCCTGCCGGTCCGCCCCCCGACCTGATCGGCTCCGACTGGGTGAGCCGGCTGATGTCGAACGTGACCGCGGCGTGGGTCGTCGACCGCGGGGCGGGGCCCGAAGCGCACCTCACCGCTTCCCGGACCCCCGTCACCGAGGCCGGCCATCTGAGCGCCCCGATCGTCGCGGACGGGGCCGATCCGTCGGCGGTCGCGGCGCTCGTGCGCACGGCGGTCGGCTGGCTGGCCGCGCAGGGGGCGACGCGGGTCGTCGCGATGGTCCCCGAGGCGAACGGACGCGGGCGGGCGGCGCTCGAGGAGGCCGGCTTCCACCATGCGATCGCGATCTTCACGCTCTACCGGCCGAGCGCGTAGGACCCCTCCGCCGCGCCCGGCCGTTGTCGCCTATCTGCTCCCGGCGATCGTCGGCGGCGGCCTCGGCGACGTCGAGGAGGTGCTCGCCGCCGGGCGGCGTCTCGCGCGGTCCGGCGTGCCGCTCGTCCTCTACCGCCGTCCCGGGCGGCCGCTCCCCCGCGGGGTCGACGGCCCCTGGGCGTGGCCGACCCATCGGAGGGTGGACCGGCTCGTGCCGGACCGCCGGGCGGCCCTGACGATCACCCCCGCCTGGGGGGTGAGCGCCGCCCCCGCTGGTCCCGCCCCGCTCGGCGGGCCGGGCCCGTGGAGCGAGGAGGTCGTCGCGATCGAGCGGGCGCACGGGGCCGACCGGACGATCCACGCGAGCCTCGAGGAGTTCGCGCGGACGCTTCCGATGCGCGTCGAGAACCGCGAGCGGCTGCGCGAGGGCGGGGTCCGGTCCCGCGCCCTCGCCGACCGCCTCGCCCGGGCCCGGGCCGCGGGAGACGTCGCGACGTTCGACCGGGCGTACCGGCGGTTCCGGGCGTTCGACCGGCCGAACGTCCTGCATCTGTTCGCCACGTTCCGGCCGAACCGGTCGTTCGCGCGGGCGTTCCCCGAGGCGGTCCAGACCGGGCCCCTGTGGCCGGCCCGGTACTCGCGCGCCTCCTCCCGCGCCCCCCGATCGACGCGATGGGTGTGGTACGCGAGTCCGGCGAGCGCGGAGTCGATCGCCCCCGACGTCGACCGAGGGCTGGCCGCGACCGAGGGGGGTGCGCAACTCTTCGTGCGGACCCCCCGCCCATGGCGGCCCCGCAGGTGGGCGTCGACGGTGCGCGTCTCCGCCGACCCGCTCGCCCCGGGGCGGTGGCGGCGACGGTTCCGAGGGGCCGACGTCCGGATCGTCACCGGGAGCCGCTCCTTGCTGGAGGCGATCGAGGTCGGCGGGCCGTTCCTGTACTTCAACGGCGTGCTGGGGGCAGGGAGCGCGCGGCGGCGGCATCGACCGGAGAAGATCGCGGCGCTGCTCGCGCTCGCGCGCGAGGCGCGGTGGCCGTCCGACGTGCGCCGGGACCTCGCGGACTTTGCGTCGGGGCGTCGGGTCGCGGCGATCACGGAGCGCGTCGCCCGCCGCGCGGGAGGCTGGGGGCGTCCGCGGCCGGCGCTGCGGCTCTCGGGATTCCCGCCCGGGTTCGACGACGCCGGCACCGTCCTGGTGCGCGTGGCGAGGGCGCTCGCGCGGCCCGGGGCGAGCGCTCCGGGCATCGTGGCCCGGCTCCGGGCCGGGGAGAACCCTTAATCCGGCCGGCCCCTCCGCGGGCGATGCCGTCGCTGCCGGGGAGCCCGACCGCCGTCGCCCGGGCGCTCGCCGGCCCCGCGCTCGGCCTGCGGCGGGGCGAGCACCTCGTGGTCGTCTCGTGGAGCCACACGCTGCCGTGGGCGACGGCGGTGGTGGAGGAGGCCCGGCGCCTCGGGGCGGTCCCGCTCCTCCTCCTCGAGGACGAGGCGACGTTCTGGCGGAGCCTCGAGGCGCCGCGGACCGTCCGCTCCTGGTCCGGAATCCCGCCGACGGTCCGCGCCGCCGTGCACCGGGCCGAGGCGCTCGTGCTGTTCCCCGGGCCGGCCGACCGGCCCCGGCTCCACGCGCTCCCCCCCGACCTGCTCGCGCCGCAGCTCGCGCGGGACGACCAGTGGTTCCGCCTGGCCCGCGCCGCCCGGGTCCGAGGCCTCCGCTGCCTGCTCGGCTACGCCTCGGACGCGCAGGCCGAGCACTGGGGGATCCCCGGGGCGCTCTGGCGGAGCCGCCTCATCCGGGGGATCGCCTCCGCCGACTACGAGGAGATCGGTCGGGACGCCGTCCGCGCCGCGCGCCTGCTCGCCCGCGGCCGGAATCTGCGCATCAGCGGAGCGAACGGCACGGAGGTGACGCTCGGTCTGCGCGGCCGGACGCCGTGGATCGACGACGGCCGGGTCGACGCCGAGGACCGCCGGCGGGGCCGGCCGATCGCCACCGCTCCCGCCGGCTCGATCGTCGTCGCCGTCGGGGAAGGGACGGCGACCGGCACGGCGGTCGCGAACCGGCCGAGCTACCTCTCCTCGGGCCGCGTCGAAGGAGCGCAGTGGGAGCTCGACGGCGGGCGGCTGCGCAACTACTGGTACACCGAGGGCGCCGAGGCGTTCGAGAGCGAGTTCGCGGCCGCGCCCAGGGGCCGCGAGACGGTCGCGCTCTTCGCCCTCGGTCTCAACCCGGCGATCGCCCCCGGCGTTCCTCAGGCGGAGGATCTCGAAGCCGGGACGGTCACCCTCGCGATCGGGGGCAACGCGCTCTACGGAGGACGCAACCGGTGCCGGTTCCTCTCGTGGATCACGATCGGCGAGGCGACGGTCAGCGTCGACGGCACCCCCCTCTGTGACCGCGGCAAGATCCTCTAGCGGGACCCGGCTCGGTCGGTCGTTCTTCGACCGGCCGACGGCGCTCGTCGCCCGCGCGCTCCTCGGCTGCCGCCTCACGGTCGTCGGGCCGGGACCCCCGAGGACCGTCCGGCTCGTCGAGACCGAGGCGTACGTCGCGCGCGACCCCGCGAGCCACGCGTTCCGCGGTCGCACCGAGCGCAACCGGTCGATGTTCGGCCCGCCGGGGACGCTGTACGTCTTCCGGATCCATCAGGTCGTCTGCGCGAACCTCGTGACCCGGCCGGGGGAGGCCGTGCTGCTGCGCGCCGGGGCCCCGATGACCGCGGGGCTCGAGCGTCCGAGCGGTCCCGGACGTCTCTGTCGGGCGCTCGGGATCGTGCGGGCGGACGACGGGGCCGACACGACGCGGGGGCGACGGTTCCGGCTGGAGCAGCGGGGGGCGGACCGGTGGCGCGTCGTCGCCGGTCCCCGGGTCGGGATCTCTCGGTCGGTGGCGCGCCGGCTCCGGTTCGCGCTCGCCGACGACCCGTGGGTCTCCCGGCCGGCGGTCGTGCGGCGGGTCCGCGCTACTTCAGCTTCGCCCAGTCGTAGCCGCGCCGGCGGGCGGTCGAGCCGAAGCCGCAGGAGGAGCAGGCGCCCTTCTGGCGGTGGTAGGAGTGGCGGCCGCACCGGCGGCAGATGATGTGGACGATCTTGCCTCCGCGGCGCGACGGTGTTCCCTTTCCCATGCTCCGACCTCCTACGGCGAGATGTAGACGATCGAGTCGCCCCGGACCAGCGTGACGCCCGCCCGGGGGGTCACGACGTCCTTGACGACCTCCTCGGCCCCGGAGAGGACGAGGTTCAGGTGCTGGTCGTAGGCGTCGAGCGTTCCGCGGAACGACCGGCCACCGCGCATCTCCACCAGGACCCGCTTGTGCAAGCTCTGCTGGAGCACGTCGAGCGGCTTCATCGGAAAGGGGCCCCGGCAGACAGGGGGGTCTTCTTAACGGTTACCCGCGCCCGCCCTCGGCGGGCGCTCCTCGCTCGGGAACTCCGCGAACCCGTCGAGGAGTCGGAGGGCGGTGCGGGCGCGGTCCGCAAGGGGCACGGCGCGCCGGACGATACGTCCGAGGGCGGGAACGAGGCGGTCGATCGGACGCTCGCCGTCCAACCGGAGCAGTCGTCCTGGCAGGAGCCTGGTGACCGTCGTCGCGTAGAACCGCTCCTCGAGGAGCCCGACCCGTTCGTGCCGCACGGCGAGGGCGGGCGGGTGGCGCGCGGGGTCGCGCTTCGCCCGTCGGCGTCGGGTCGGCGCCCGGGTCGCCAGGTAGACGATCGCATCGGGCGCCCCCCACCGGCCGGCGCGCGCCCAGCGACGGGTGCGCGCGAGGAGCGCGGTCGTCATCGGTCGAGGGACCACCCCGAGCGCGGCCAGGCCGGCGGTGTAGGTGAGCGGCCCGAGGAACCCGGTGTCCGCGAGCACCGTCGCGCCGTGGCGGACGAGCGCCCGGGCGTTCTCGAACCGCCGGCGCTCCTCGTCGAGGAGCCGACGCTCGATCCGGGCGAGGGCGGGCGGGGTGCGGACCCCGATGGCGGGTCGTGGGTCGAGTCGGTCGTACGCCTCCGCGAGGGGGCTCCAGCCGAACTCCGCGGCGGCCCGGGCGACGAGGGTGCTCTTGCCCGCGCCCGAGATCCCCTCGATCGCGACCACGACCGGACGCCGGCGCCCCATGGAACGCGGGGGCGACGGGCCGCGGACGGAAAGGAGTGCCGCCCGCCCGGCTCGCTTTTGGCGGACCGGGACCTCCGTGCGCCGTGACCGACCCCGCGCCGCCCGGCCACCGGTTCGCGGCGCGCCTCCTCGAGTGGGAGACCCTCGCGGAGATCGCCCGCGACCTCGAAGGGACCGACAGCGATCCCGAGGGGGTCGGGATCATGACCCGGAAGGGCCGGGTCTTCCCGGTGCGCCTGGACGACGTGCCGCTCAAGGCCGCTCCGATCCTGAAACAGGAGATGCTCTCGGTCGGCGGCGACGCCGCCCACGCCCGAGGGGTCGCGGACCACTCCGTCGCGACGACCCCGGTCGTGCTGCTCGGGACGTGGGGCCAGTACCGCTACCTGCTGCCGAAGCTGCGGCGCCAGCCGTTCGGGCTCCGGCGCCTGGCGGACGAGGTCGACCGCGCGCTCCGGGCGTACACGTTCTCCGCGCCGCGCACGGTCCCCGGGGCCCACGGGTCGCTCCCGCTCGGCGAGGTCGCGGCGGTGATGGGCGTCCTGAACGTCACGCCCGACTCGTTCTCCGACGGGGGGCGGTACGTCGATCCGGCGCTCGCCGTCGCGCGGGCCGAGGCGATGGTCGCCGAAGGAGCCGCCGTGATCGACGTCGGGGCGGAGTCGACCCGACCGGGGGCGACGCCGGTCTCGCCCGACGCCGAGTGGACCCGGCTCGAGCCCGTCCTCGCCCGCCTCGCGGGCCGTCTCTCGGTGCCTCTCTCGGTCGACACCCGCCACGCGGCGGTCGCCGCCCGGGCGATCGACGCCGGCGCGGACCTCGTCAACGACGTCGAGGGGCTCCGCTCGGAGGAGATGCGGCGGGTCGTCGCGCGGAGCGGGGCGGGGGCGATCGTGCTGCACATGCGCGGCGAGCCCACGACGATGCAGGCGGACCTCGCCTACCGCGACCTTCGCGGCGAGGTGTTCCGCTCCCTGGCGGAGGCGACGGACCGGGCGGTCGCCGATGGCATCCCTCCCGACCGGCTACTGATCGACCCCGGGCTCGGCTTCGGGAAATCCCCCGCCCAGAGCCTCGAGCTCCTCGGCCACATCGGGGAGCTGCGGAGCCTCGGCTACCCGGTCGTCGTCGGGGCGTCGCGCAAGTCGTTCCTCGGATGGGCGCTGGGCGACGCTCCGGTCGAAGCGCGCCTCGAGGCCGGCCTCGCGGCGGCGGTGCTCGCGGCGGACCGCGGCGCCGCCGTCGTGCGGACCCACGACGTCGGCCCGACCGTCCGCGCGCTCCGCCTCGTCGGCCGCGCGCGGTCGATGCGCTCGACCCCCCCGACGACCGCCGAAGGGGCGGCCGCCGCGGGCTCGGGCCCCTAGGTCTCGGGAGGCGGCCCGCCGTCGTCGGCGAGCTCGGTCTCGAAGACGAGCGAGCCGACGTAGTCGCAGTTCTCGCAGCGGTAGACCTGTCCGAGGATCTGTCCGGCGATCAGCGCGATCTTCGCCGACCCGCACTTCGGGCAGAGCAGGACGCTTCTACCCCGACGCCGGCGGGTCGCCGTCTCCGTCCTCCGGGTCGTCCGCCCCGACCCCGGCCGGGGCGTCGTCAGGATCGTCGGGCGCCTCCTCCGGGCCGGGGGGCGGGGGGGGAACGTCGGGCGCCGGACCGTCGTCCGCGCCCGCCGCGGCGTCCGGTCCCTCCACCGGGGCGGCGAGGATGACCGCGTCCCGCACCGTATCGCCCTCGTCGAGGCGGATGACCCGCACGCCGAGCGTATTCCGCGACTGGGTGCGGATCCCGGCGACCTGCATGCGGATCGTGATGCCGCGCTGCGTCGTCACGAGCAGCTCGGAGCTCTCGGTGGTCGGGAGCACCGCGACGACCGCGCCGTTGCGCTCGCCCGTCCGGATCGTGACGACGCCCATCGCGCCGCGCCGGGTCTTGCGGTAGTCGTCGGTCGGGCTCCGCTTCCCGTAGCCGGTCGTCGTGAGCGAGAGGAGGGTCGGGTACTTCGGGGAGACGGGCGCCATGGCGACGACGCGGTCGTCCGCGGCGTCGGAGAGCCGCACCCCGATCACGCCGTACGTCGCCCGGCCCGTTGGGCGCACGTCCCCGAGCGGGAACCGGACGAGGAGTCCCGCGTGCGTCGCGAGGACGATCTCGGTCGCCTCGCCCCGCAGGAGCGCCACGTCGACGAGCTCGTCGCCCTCCTCGAGGAGGATCGCCTGGATGCCGTTGACCCGGATGTTCTGGAACTGGTCGAGCGTCGTGCGCTTCACGAGGCCGCGTCGGGTCGCGAAGAAGAGCGCCCCGTCGGCCGCGAGGTCGCGCAGCGGCAGCAGCGTCTGGACCCGCTCGCCGTCCTTCAGGCGCGGCAGGAGGTTGATGACCGCCTTCCCCTTCGAGTGGCGGCTCCCTTCGGGAAGCTCGTACGCCTTCAGCCGGTAGACCCGGCCCAAGTTCGTGAAGAACAGGACATCGTCGTGCGTGCGGCTGACGAACGTCCGGATCACGTAGTCCTCCTCCTTCGTCTCCATCTGGACGAGCCCGCGGCCGCCGCGGCGCTGCCGGCGGTACTGATCGAGCGGCAGGCGCTTGATGTAGCCGTCCCGCGTCACGAGGACGACGACCTCGGTGTCGGGGATCAGGTCCTCGAGGGAGCGCTCGGTGAACGCCCCGACGATCCGGGTCCGGCGCGCGTCGCCGAACCGGGCCTTGAGGTCGGCGAGCTCCCCGGCGATCAGCCGGTCGAGGCGGGCCGGGCTTTCGAGGATCTCCTTGAGGTCCTTCGCGAGCGCCTCCTTCTCCGCCTTCTCCTGTTCGAGGCTCTCCCGCTCGAGGGCGGTGAGGCGCGAGAGCCGCATCTCGAGGATCGCCTTCGCCTGCTCGGTCGAGAGCAGGAACTTCCCCATCAGGCCGGCCTCGGCGGCCGGGACGTCCTTGGAGCGGCGGATGATCCGGATCACCTCGTCGATGTGGTCGATCGCCGTGAGGAACCCTTCGAGCAGGTGGAGCCGCTCCTCCGTCTTCCGAAGGTCGAAGCGGGTGCGGCGCGTCAGCGCCGAGCGGCGGTGGGCGAGGTGCAGCTCGAGGAGCCCCTTCAGGCCGAGGACCTTCGGGCGCCCGTCGACGAGGCAGAGGTTGATCACGCCGAAGCTCGTCTCGAGCGGCGTGTGCTCGTAGAGCCGGTTGAGGACGATCTCCGCGGGGACGTCCCGCCGCAGCTCGACGACGACGCTCGTCCCGGAGCCGTCCGACTCGTCGCGGAGGTCGGTGATCCCGTCGATCCGCTTCCCCTTCACGAGGTCGGCGATCAGCTCGACCAGGGACGCCTTGTTCACCTCGTACGGCGTCTCGGTGATCACGATCTCGTCCTTCTCGCCGCGCTCGCGGATCTCCGCCGAGCCGCGCAGGTGCAGGGTGCCGCGCCCGGTCTCGTACGCCTCCCGGATCCCTTCCGAGGAGAGGTAGCCGCCCGTGGGGAAGTCCGGGCCGGGGACGACCGCCATCAGCTCGTCGAGGCTCGCGTCGGGCCGCTCGAGGAGCAGGAGGAGCCCGTCGACCACCTCGCCCAGGTTGTGCGGCGGCATGTTCGTCGCCATGCCGACCGCGATCCCGGCCGAGCCGTTCAACAGGAGATTCGGGAGCTTCGACGGCAGGACGACCGGCTGGCGCAGCGTCCCGTCGAAGTTGTCCGTCCAGTCGACCGTCTCCTTCTCGATGTCGAGCAGGAGCTCCTCCCCGAGGGCGGAGAGCCGCGCTTCGGTGTACCGCATCGCGGCCGGCGCGTCCCCGTCGATCGACCCGAAGTTCCCCTGCCCGTCGATGAGCGGGTAGCGCAGGCTGAACGACTGCGCCATCCGGACGAGCGCGTCGTAGACGGCGATGTCGCCGTGGGGGTGGTACTTGCCCAGCACGTCGCCGACCGTGCGCGCGCTTTTGCGGTACGGCCGGTCGTGGGTCGCCCCGGACTCCCACATCGACCAGAGGATGCGGCGGTGGACCGGCTTCAGGCCGTCCCGCCCGTCGGGCAGGGCCCGCCCGACGATCACGCTCATCGCGTAATCGATGTAGGAGCGGTGCATCTCCTGCTCCACCGAGCGGTCGTGGATCCGGTCGACCGGGACCTCGGTCGTCTCGGGCGGCGTCGCGCTCATGCGGTCGCCTCCGCGGAAGCGAGCTGCCGCGCGATCTCGCGGTCGGCCGTCTCCAGGAACCGGTCGCGCGTCCCGGGCGGGATCGTCGCCCCGCTCGCCACGCGGTGGCCCCCGCCCTCGCCCCCGACCGCGCCGGCGGCGGTGCGGCAGACGGTCGCGAGGTCGAGGCCGCGCTCGACCTGCCGGGTCAATCCCCGGGAGCTCACCTTGGTCGGCGCCGCGCCGTGGTCAGAGAAGACGAACACCGGCACGTCCGGCGGCAGGAGGTACGTCATGGCGAGGCCGGCCTGCGTGCCGGCGAGCGGCGTCTCGGGGCTCTCGAACCAGCGGAGCGACGCCATCGAGTGGATGTCCCCCTCCTCAATCCGTCGGAGACCCCGCAGCAGGCCGGTCCGCCACTCCGCCTCGGCCGCCCGCGCCCGCGCGATTGCGCCCGGGTCCCCGAGCGAGTAGGCGACGCCCACGCCCGGAACGCCGATCCGTCCGGCGGCGTTCTGCAGGTTCGACACCTCCTCCGCGTCGAGCCCGAGCGACGGGACGTACCACCGTTCGGCGTCGACCATCGCGCCGAACTCGGGCAGCACCTTCGCCCCGGCGAGCCGCTCTTTGAGCGCGCTGGCGAGGCGCCCGGACTCCTCGGGGGAGAGGGAGTCGGGGCGGCGGGCCGGGTCGATCCCGAGGCCGCGGACGAGCGCCTCGGCGGCCTCCGGGCGTCCCGAGATCCCCCGCAGGTACGGGTCGACGCTCCCCGCGACCGCGTCGCGGACCGACGGGCCGAACAGGGCGACCCCCTGGCGTCGGGCGATCAGCCCCCGGTGCACCGCCTCGTCGACGAGCGTCGCGTTCAGGCCCCGGAAGCCGCCGACGTGCTGGCGGTCGTGGATCGCTCCCGAGAGGCCCCAGACCGCGTTGTCCCAGTTCGCCGGATCGAGAAAGATACCGAACAGCCAGGCGAGCGTCGCGCCGCACAGCTCGCTCATCCCGTCGACCCCCCAGTCGAGCGGGTTCACGAACGCGACGTGCGGCGGCAGCGTCGGCGGGTCGGGCGAGCCCGGATACCGGTGGTGGTCGAGCACGATCACCGGGTGCGGGTTCTGCGCGAACAGGTCGAGCCAGCTCGCGCCCGTGTCGACGACCATCAGCGGGCCGGCGGTCGCGGCGGCGAGCGCGCCCATCTTCTCGCGCTCCACGCCGACGAGGCTGGTCGCCTGCGCCGGGTAGCCGAGGCGATCGAGCGCCCGCAGGAGGGCGGACGCGCCGGCGATCCCGTCGCCGTCGTAGTGGTAGACGACCCGCCACCGGCCGGGGTGGCCGAGGAGGAGGCCCCGGGCCCGGTCGAATTCCTCGAGATAGCGGGGGTTCCGAACGAAGCCGTCCGGGCCCGAAGGCATCACTCCACCTGGAGCGCCGCGCCGGCGGCCGAGTACCGCCAGCCCTCCGGGATCCGTCGGCGCTGGCGGTAGTAGCGCGCGAGGCGCCGAATCCGCGCCTCCATGAGGTTGAGGCCCCGCCGGTTGGAGAGGTCGTTCGGATGGGTCTCGAGGTGGTGCTGCAGGTGCACGACCCGCTTGAGGAGCGACTGGAGGTCGTCCGGGATCTCCGGCCGCAGTCCGTGGGAGGCGAGGAGGCTTCCGAGCCGGGAGCCGGTGACCGCGCGGACCGACGGGACGGCGTAGCTGTCCCGCAGCGTCTGGCCGACCTGGGCGGCCGTGCGCCCGGATTTGATCATCTGGGTCGCCTGGGCGACGATCTCCTCGGTCGTGGCCGTGACCCACTCCGGCTTGGCGAGGGGGTACGGGCGGTGCGAACCGGCCCGGCCCTTCCGTCCCGAGTGAATGCGCGACACGGCGCGGCGCAGACCGGGGTGCGGTACTTAACGCTTGGTGCGGACGCGGGAAGCGCGGCCCGCTCCGCCCCCGACCGGGGCCCGATTCAGGCGATCCGGTCGGTCTTGGCGAGCGCCTCGACGAGGAACTGCTTCCCCTCGACCGTGATGCGGTAGTAGTGGGCGGTCGGGCTGCGGGCCGCGCTCGTGGCGTGCGCCCGCGGACCCGAGGTCGCGTGGGCGCGGACGAGCCCGTTGCGCACCAGGAGCCCGAGCACCTGAGGCACGCGCACGGCCTCGCGCTCGGTCGCCCAGAACCGGTTCAGGAGCCGCTCGATGTCGCCGAGGGCGAGCGCCTGGTCTCGCTCCCGCCCCTCGTGCATCGACTCGGCGCGGTTCAATTGCTGGAGGATCGCCAGCATCGTCGCCCGGACAGGGTCGGGGGCGTCGCCGGGGGCCATCGAGTGGGCAAACGGAGGGTCCCCCTACATATAGCCGCCCGCGCGGCGGAGGGGATCGGCTAGACCCGGCCGATCCGCTGGACCTGCCGGAGCAGGAACTCCTTCCCCTCGGTGGTGATCGTGAACCGCTCGCCGACGACCCGGCCGCGGTTCCAGGCGTACTCGGGGTCGTCGAGGACCCGGGCGAACCCGTTGCCGATCAGCACGTGGAGCGCCTGGCTGAGCGCGGTCGACGTGACGGTCGGGAGCGGCCCGCGGGCGAGGAAGTGGCGGATCTCGTCCGATTCGAGCCCGATCACCTCGCCCTCCCCTTCCATCTCGGCCCGGTTCAGCTGCTTCAGCACCTCGACGATCTCGGTCCGCAGCTCGAGGGCCTCCTCGGCGGGCGTGCCGGCCATGCCGCGCGATGGCGGGGAGGGGAAGATGAACGTATCTCTCCACGTCTCGGCCCGCCGGCTTATAGACGGGAGGCGAGAATACGTCCCGGCGACCATGGCGTGCAGCTGCCGGAACCCGGCCCACTGCCCGATCTGCAACACCGTGGTCCGGGTGCCGCTCACGAACCTCGAGAACTCCGCCGGGGCGGCGATCCTCGTCGAGAAGTTCGCCCGGCGCGACTCGTCGTCGTCCCGCGAGGGGCTCCGGCGCCTGATCCAGGGGTGGTCGAACTGCCCGTCGTGCGGCCACTCGATCCACTTCGAGCACTCCCGCTCGTGCGTCGCGAGCGCGCTCTCCTCCGCCGGGGTGCCGCTGGCCGAGCGCGAGTCGATCCTCTCCAAGATCACCTTCCCGGAAGGGTGACGTCGGGGGGACCCGCGTGCCGGACGACGAGCCGTTCGTGGTCACCCCGTACGAGGTGAAAGGCCGGATCGACTACGCGCGCCTGCGCGAGCAGTTCGGCACCCAGGAGCTCACCGCGGACCTCCTGGCCCGGCTTCGCGTCGCCTGCGGCGGCGAGCTCCACCCGCTGCTCGCCCGCGGCATCTACTACTCCCACCGCGACCTTTCCGTCATCCTTGACCGCGCCGCGGCCGGCCGGCCGTTCTTCCTCTACTCGGGCCGCGGCCCGTCGGGGCCGCTCCACGTCTCGCACCTCGTCTCGTTCGAGATCTGTCGCTGGCTGCAGGCGCGGCTCGGGGCGCCGATGTACATCCAGATCACGGACGACGAGAAGTTCTGGGCCCGCTCCGGCCTCTCCCGGGAGGAGACGGCGCGCTGGGGCCTCGAGAACCTCTACGACATCCTCGCGGTCGGCTTCGATCCGCGCCGCACCCGGGTCTTCTTCGACTCGCGGTCGATCGCCGCCCTCTACCCCCTCGCGATCCGCGTCGCGCGGAAGATCCCGTACTCGACCGTGAAGGCGGTCTTCGGCTTCGAACCGTCCGCGAACATCGGCCTGATCTTCTACACGGCGCTCCAGAGCGTCCCGTGCTTCTGGCCGTCCTGGGAGACGGGCGAGGAGGTGCCGTGCCTGATCCCGTGCGGGATCGACCAGGACCCGCACTTCCGGGTCACCCGCGACATCGCCGAGGGGCTCGGCTACCCGAAGCCGGCGCTCCTCCACAGCCAGATGATCCCCGGGCTCCTCGGCGACGCGGCGATGTCGACGACCGGGAACGCCGCCGACAACGCGCTGTTCCTCAACGACCCGCCGAAGGTCGTCGAGCGGAAGGTGAAGAACGCCTTCACCGGCGGGCGCGCGACGGTCGAGGAGCAGCGGCGGCTCGGGGCGACCCCCGAGATCTGCTCGGTCTGGGCGCTCTGGAAGACCCGGTTCGCCCGCTCCGACGAGGAGTTCGAGCGCGTGACGGCCGACTGCCGCTCGGGCGCCCTCCTCTGCGGGGAGTGCAAGGGGCGCCTCCTCGAGCGGATCCATGGGTTCTACGCGGAGCACGCCGTCGCCCGCGAGAAGGCGAAGGCGTGGGCGGAGTCGGCGATCGTGACCGAGGCGCCCCGGCCGCTCTAGAGGATCTCGGGGCGGCTCGGGGGTCGCACGTGCTCGGGCCGGGCCGGCCGCCCGGGGGGCGAGGCGCCCCCCGGAGCCGCCTCCGTGCCGACCGCGGTGACGAGCCTGAGCATCGGCCGGAAGAGGGAGGAGCGGGCCCGGGCCGGGTCGAGCGTGTACGCGCGCTCGTACGCGGCGACCGCCTCCTCCTGCTCCCCCAGGGAGAGCAGGGAGAGGGCGAGGTCGAGCCAGCTCTTCGCCTCGCGCGCCCCTTCCCGGACCCCGGTCTCGTCGGTGTGGTCGTCGAGCCGGTGGGGGCGCCCGGGAGGTCGGGCGGGGTCGGCGTTCGGCACCTCGCGGGAGAGGACGAGCGCCCGTTCGAAGGCGACCGTGGCGGAGGTCTCGTCGCCCGATTCGGCGAGCGCGACCCCCAGGCGGTGCCAGGCGACGACGTCCTCGGGGGCGAGGGCGACCGCCCGACGGTACGCCGACGCCGCCTCGCTCCACTCCTCGCGGAGCGACCGGGCGACCCCGAGGTGGAACCACGCCTCCGCGTTCTGGGGGGCGAGCGCCACGGCGCGCGAGAGCGCCGCCTCGGCGTCGGCGCCGCGCCCGAGGTGGGCGAGCGCCATCCCGTAGAACGACCAGGCGGCGGCGTCCGTCGGGTCCCCTTTCAGGACGTCCCGGAACGCGCCGGCGGCCTCCTCGTACTGCCGGTTCATGAACCGGTGGATCCCGAGGTCGAAGCGCGGGTTCATGGCGGCGGCGCGAGCCCCCCGCTCTGCTTTAGGCTAGCGTCGAAGGAGAACCGCCCGCAGCCCCCCGGTCGGGCCGTCCGGGCCCCCCCTGCGACGCACTTATATGCGCCCGCTCGCCATGAGGCGCCGAGGAATCCGCGAGTCCGGCCCGAATCGAGCGTCCCGCCCGTCCTTCTTTTGGCAGGCAGAGTTCGCGCGACGCGAGTCTATTCAACGGCTCCTCACAACGGAACGCGAAACGCGAAACGAGGCGACCCGAGCGATGGTAGACAAACCCCTGACCAAAGTGCGCGACCTGACGCCGAACTCGAAGCAAGTGAACGTCCTCGCCAAGGTGATCAACGTCGGCGAGGCGAAGGAAGTGATGGGCAAATTCGGAGACCCGCGAAAGGTCTGCGAGGCCGTCGTCGGTGACGACACGGCGACGATCATCCTGTCGCTCTGGAACGAGCAGATCGGATCGATCGCCAAGGACGAAGTGATCCTGGTCGACAACGGCTACGTATCCCTCGTCCGCGGCCACATGCGCCTGAACGTCGGACGGTACGGGAACCTCACCAAGTCGACCGAGGCGATCCCCGAGGTCAACCAGACGCTCGACATGAGCCAGCAGGAGTTCGAGAGCGAGCGCCGTTCCTTCGGGGGCGGTGGCGGCTATCGCGACCGTGGCTCGGGTGGCTACGGTGGTGGCGGCGGCCGGTATGGCGGCGGCGGTGGCGGCGGTGGGGGTGGCGGCGGCGGCGGTGGCCGCGACCGCTCGTCCGACACCTACAAGCGCTACTAGGCGCGCGCCGCGCGCCCGGTCCGAACCCTTTCCTCTCCTTCTTCGCCGACCCCGGTGCGGTCCGTTATTAAATACGCCCCGCCCCTGCTTTCGGCGGTTCCGATGGCCGACACCTCCCGCGAGCTCACGCTCTACGTCCAGTCGAAGAAGGCGGTCACGACGTTCTACCGCGCCCCCGCCTCGCCGACCGCCGGGCTCGCCACGAGCGTCGTCGGCGCCTCCGGCACCGACGGCGAGACGAGCGCCTCCGCGGACGAGTCGGTCTACTTCCTCTCGGACGACCAGTCCCGCTGCGTCGCGCTCGCCGAGGAGATCGCGACCCAGCGCGGCTACCACCTGAAGGTCGTCGACGTCGCGAAGGTCGGCCGGCTGGAGCGGCTCGTCACGGAGCACCTGAAGAGCGTCCAGACGTTCCCGGTGCTGATCTCCCCCCTCGGCGCCCGCCTCGAAGGGACCGCGGCGTTCACCCAGGTCGGGCTCTCGTCCCTGATGCCGACCGAGCTCTCGAGCGTCCGGGCGTTCACCTATCTCAAGATCCGCGGCGGCGACCTGGACCGAATCCGCCGGCTCCTCGAGGGGTTCACCGAGGTCAAGGAGCTCCACTTCCTCACGGGCGACTGGGACATGCTCGTCGTCCTGCAGTTCCCCGCCTCGTCGGCGAACAAGCGCCGCGTCCTCGACTTCGTCACGGAGCGGATCCGCGGCGTCCCCGAGGTCCTCGACACGTCGACGGTCGTCCCCGAGTACTCGGTGACGAAGTTCCCGATCCCGCACTAGCGGCGCGCGGCCCGGCGGGCGCGTCCGCGCTTGCGCCGGGGCACGACCGGGATCTGGGGCGCCCCGCCGGGCGGCGGCTCGGCGGCACCCGGTTCGGGGCTCCCGTAGAGCGCCTCGACGGAGAGCGGGTGCTCTTCCAGCCAGGCGACCCCCTCGACGTACGCCGCGAACGCCTCGAGGCTCGTGAACAGCGGGATCCCGAGCTCGATCGCCCGGCGGCGGAGCACGTACTCGTCCTCGAGCATCCGCTCGAGCTTCTCCTGGGCGAGGGCGAGCGGCACGTTGAGCATCAGGTCGATCTCCCCGCGGTCGAGCGCCTCCGTGACGTTCGGGTGCCGGTCGGGTTCGGAGACCTTGTGCAGGATGCGGACCCCTCGGATCCCCCGCTGCGCGAGGAACCGCCCGGTGTCCTCGGTCGCGGCGATCTTGAGGCCGAGCGCGCGCAGGCGGAGCGCGACCGGCAGGAGCTCCTCCTTGAGGACGGGTCCGCCGACCGAAAGGAACGCGCGCCCCCGCTTCGGGACGAGGCGGACGCCCGTGGCGACCAGCGCCTTGACGAGGGCGTCCGAGAACGTCGGGCCGAAGCACGCGACCTCCCCGGTCGACTGCATCTCGACCCCGAGGAGCGGATCGGAGCCGGTGAGCTGCAGGAAGGAGAACTGCGGGACCTTGACCCCCCAGCGGCCCGGCGGCAGCGGCGCGACCCGAACGCCGCTCTGGCTGCCGGCCCGGGTGGGGACCCCTGCCCCCGAGAGCGGCTTTCCGAGCATCGCCCGCGCCGCCTCCCGCAGGAGCGGCACGCCGGTCGCCTTCGTCAGGAACGGCAGCGACCGGCTCGCGCGCAGGTTGAGCTCGATGATCTGGTAGGCGCGGTCCTTCACGAGGAACTGGACGTTGAACGGCCCGCGGATCTGGAGCGTCCGGGCGAGCCGGGCGCTCGCCTCGAGCAGCTGCTCCTGCACCTCGGGCGGGGTGTGGCGGGGGGGGAGGCAGAAGATCGCGTCCCCCGAGTGCACGCCGGCGCGCTCGACGTGCTCGAGGATCCCGGCGACCAGGACCCGGTCGCCGTCGGAGACACCGTCGAGCTCCACCTCGTCGGCCCCCTCCACGAACTTCGTGATCACCACGGGGTGCTCCGGGGAGACGCGCGCCGCCTCCGAGAGGAACCGGTCGAGATCGTGGCGGCCCGAGATCACCCGCATCGCCTGCCCGCTCAGCACGTAGGAGGGGCGGACGAGGACCGGGTACCCGACGTCGTCCGAGAAGGCGTGCGCCGCCTCGATCGTCGTGAACGCCCGCCACGCCGGCTGCGGGATCTGGAGGCGCTCGAGCAGCGCCGCGAACCGCGCCCGGTCCTCCGCCGTGTCGATCGACTCGGGAGCCGTCCCGAGGATCGGGATCCCGCACATGTGGAGCAGCGGGGTGAGGTTCTGGGCGAGCTGGCTGCCGACGCACGAGACGACCCCGGAGAACGCCTCGAAGTCCTGCAGGTCGCGGACCCGCTCGAGCGTGATCTCCTCGAAGTAGAGCCGGTCGGAGCGGTCGTAGTCGGTGGAGACGGTCTCGGGGTTCGAGTTGAGGAGCGCGACCCCGGGGATCCCCTCGGCGCGCAGTCCGTCCACGAGGTTCATCGTCGACCAGTCGAACTCGACGCTCGAGCCGATCCGGTACGGGCCGGCGCCGATGACGAGCGCCGCGCCGTGCGGCATCGGCCGGACGTCGTCCGCGTCGGCGCGGTAGGTGACGTACAGGTAGTTCGTCTGGGCCGGCCACTCCCCCGCGAGCGTGTCGATCATCCGCACCCGGGGACGCAGGCCGGCGGCGAGGCGGAGTCGCCGCACCTCCTCCTCGTCGCGCCGCGCCGCGCGGGCGATCCCGCGGTCGGAGAGCCCGAGCTCCTTGGCGCGGCGCAGGAGATCCGGGGAGAGCGGGCCCGACCCCTTCGCGGCGATCTCCCGCTCGACCGCCTCGATCTCCCCGAGGGCGTCGACGAACCACCGGTCGATGTAGGAGACGCGGCTGATCGTGTCGGGGTCGACGCCCGCCCGCAGCGCCTCGAGCACCCGCTGCAGGATGTCCGGGGTCGGGGCGGCGAGGTCCGCGAGGATCTCGGCGGGCGCGCGGATCTCGGCGGGGGGCAGGAGGTCGGCGCGCGGGTCGGCCATGCGGACCGCCTTCGACAGCGCCTCGGGGAACGACGCCCCGATCCCCATCGCCTCCCCGACCGACTTCATCGACGGGCCGAGCCTCCGGTCCGCGCGGCTGAACTTGTCGAGGTCCCAGCGGGGGAGCTTGACGACGACGTAGTCGAGGGACGGCTCGAAGCAGGCGGTCGTGACCCCCGTGATCCGGTTCTTGAGCTCGGGGAGGGCGTAGCCGAGGGCGAGCTTCGCCGCGACGTAGGCGAGCGGATAGCCGGTCGCCTTGCTCGCGAGCGCGCTCGAGCGGGAGAGCCGGGCGTTGATCTCGATCGCGTAGTACTCCTCGCTCTTCGGGTCGAGGCAGAACTGGATGTTGCATTCGCCGACGATCCCGACCTCGTCGGCGGCCCGCAGCGCCGCCTGGCGGAGCATCTGGTACTCGGCGTCGTTGAGCGTCTGGCTGGGGGCGATCACGACGTTGTCGCCCGTGTGCACCCGCATGGAGAGGACGTTCTCCATGTTGCAGACGGTGAGCGTGTTGCCGCGCGCGTCGCGGACGACCTCGTACTCGAGCTGCTTGAACTCCCCGACGTACCGCTCGAGGAGGACCTGGCCGACGGGGCTCGCGCGCAGGCCGCGGCCGACGACCTCCTCGAGCTCCGCCGGGTCCCGGGCGACCCCGCCGCCCTTGCCGCCGAGCGTGTAGGCGACGCGCACGATGACAGGAAAGCCGAGCTCGCGGGCGGCCGCGAGCGCCTCCTCGAACGAGTAGACGGCGCGGCTCGGAAGGGTCGGGACGCGGGCCCGCGCCATCGCCCGGACGAACCGGGCCCGGTCCTCCGTCGCGCGGATGCCGGCGAGCGGGGTGCCGAGGACCCGCGTCTTCGTGCGCCGCAGCGCCCCCGAATCGGCGAGCTGGACGCCGCAGTTGAGCGCCGTCTGACCGCCGAACGAGAGCAGGATCCCGTCCGGTCGCTCCCGCTCGAGGATCGGGGCGACGAACTCGGGGGTCAGCGGCTGGAAGTAGACCTTGCCGAGACGGGGCCGGTCGGTCTGGAGCGTCGCGATGTTCGGGTTCACGACGACCGTGTAGACCCCCTCCTCCTCGAGCGCCTTCAGGCACTGGCTGCCGGAGTAGTCGAACTCGCCGGCCTCTCCGATCTTGAGCGCCCCGCTGCCGAGCAGGACGACCTTCTTCGGCATCGGGGGCGTCATCCGCGGCGCCTCACCTTCCGAGCGAACTCGTCGAAGACGAACCCGGCCTCCTGCGGGCCGGGGTGGCCCTCGGGGTGGCCCTGGAGCGCGAAGAGGCGACCGTCGGCGTCCCGCAGCCCCTCGAGCGTGCCGTCGTCGGGGTTGGTCGCCCACGGCTGGAGGTCGGAGCGTTTGAGCGACGCGGGGTCGACGGCGAACCCGTGGTTCTCGCTCATGATCAGCGCCCGACCGTCGGGGAAGCAGATCGTCTTGTTCTGGCCCCGGTGGCCGTACTTGAGCTTGAACGTCGTGCCGCCCCGGGCGAGCGCGAGCAGTTGGAGGCCGAGGCAGATGCCGAGCGTCGTGCGCGCCCGGTTCGACCGGCGCCCGAGCTCCTCGACGGTGGTGGCCAGCTGCGCCGGGTCGCCGGGCCCGTTCCCCACGACCAGACCGGCGACCCGGCGGCCGTCCCACCGGTCCGGCACGGGCTCGTCGAACGGGAGCCGCAGGACGGTCAGCCCCCGGTCGAGCAGCGCCCGCACGATGCTCGCCTTGATGCCGCAATCGAGCACCGCGACGACCGGCCCGCCGTCGCGCGCGACGACCGCGGGGGCTTTCGGAGCCACCTCCGAGACGAACTCCTCCTCGGCGTAGGTCGGGGCCCGGGCAATCGCCTGCGCGAGCTCCGCGTCGTCCGGCGCGGCGCCCGACGCGCGGACGTCGATCACGCCGCGCAGGACCCCGCGGGAGCGCAGGTGCTCGGTCAGACGGCGGGTGTCGATGCCCCGGATCCCCGGCACTCCTTCGTCGGCGAGCCACGTCTCGAGGGAGCGGCCCATCGCCCAGTGGTTCGGGCGGGTCGTCCCCCGCACGACCACTCCGCGCACCTGCAGCCCCGCGCTCTCGAGGAGCGGAAGCCCGTCGCGGTCGCGGGCGCCGGCGACCGGGACCCCGTAGTTGCCTATCAGCGGATAGGTGAAGGAGAGGATCTGGCCCCGGAACGACGGGTCGGTCAGCGACTCGGGGTAGCCGGCCATGCCGGTCGTGAAGACGACCTCGCCGATGCGTCGGACGGGCGCGCCGAACCCTTCCCCCTCGAAGCGGGTGCCGTCCTCCAGAAATAGGGTCCCCCGCGGGCGCGACTCGTCCGCGCGGGCCGGCGGCACTGGCGTCAGGAACCCGACGCGCCCGAGGCGGCGCGTCGGCCATAAGATTTGCCGTCGCGCTGCTCCTCCCGGCCGCCGCGACCGCGGCGAGGCATCAAATCCGAGCGCCGGCTCGCACTGCACGTGCCGGGTCCGCCGCGGCTCCGCGAGCGATACGACATCGTGATCGTCGGGGGCGGCCACGCCGGCCTCCAGGCGGCGCTCAAGACGTCGCTCCTCGACCGGACCGCGGCGGTGATCGACCGGGGGCCGAAGTTCTCGCGGTCGTTCTACGCGCCGAGGATGGACAACATCCCCGGGTTTCCCGAGGGCGTCTCGGGCCACAAGCTCCTGGACGCGCAGATCGCGGCCGTCCGCCGCGAGGAGGAGCGCGTCGGCCTGTTCTCTCCGGCCCGCGCGACCTCCGTGGCGCGCACCGAGACAGGGTACCGCGTCTCGTTCGAGTGGCTCAAGCAGACCCTAACCGCGAACGCCCGCGCGATCGTGCTCGCGATGGGGGTCGTCGACCGGATCCCGGAGGTCGGCGGCAAGATCGACCCGATCTTCCCGTGGGCGAACCAGGCGATCGTCGACTTCTGCCTCCTATGCGACGGCCACGACCTCCCGGGGCGGTCGGTCGGGGTGATCGGCGACGACCCGTTCGCCGTCCGCACCGCGCTCGACATCCTCGAGTTCCGTCCGCGGTCGGTCGAGCTGCTGACGCACGGGCGCCCCCTGCTCGGCGGCGCGGATCCCGCCGAGCGCGCGACCCTGACCGCGGCCCTGGCCGAGAAGCAGATCCCGGTGGTGGGGAGCGCGATGGTCGGCTTCGACGAGATCCGCGAGCACCGCTTCGGGGTCCGGTTCGCCGACGGAAGCCACCGCTCCTACGACCGCGGATTCTCCGCGCTCGGGTGGTACGACATGCACCAGGAGTTCCCCCGCGCGCTCGGATGCCGCTTCGACGCGGAGGGGTCCGTCGTCACCGACGACGACTGCCGCGCGCTCTCCGCCGCCGACGGGTCGCCGATCCCGGGGGTCTACTGCGTCGGCGACCAGCGCAGCGGCTGGAACCAGATCCCCGAGGCGTGGGCGACCGCGGAGCGGGCGGTCATCCACGCCTGGGCGCAGTACCTGTAGGCGGTCGGGCCGTTCACGCCGGCCGCGGCGACGGAGCGCCCCCGAGGTGCCGGCCGAGCTCGGGGATGTCGTGAGCGACGGCGGAGGCGCCCGCGGAGAGGAACCGGTCGACGGTCATCTCGGCGTTCCCGGTCTCGGACGGATCCGGCAGGATCCCGTAGAAGCGCACCCGGGCCCGGGTCGCGCACTCGGCGTCGATCAGGTGGTCGCCGACGTAGAGCGCGCGCTCGAGCGGGATCCCCATCTCCTGGAGCAGGAGGAGGAGCGCCTCGGGGGACGGCTTGGACGGCCCCGGGGCGCTGCGGCTCCGCAGGTAGGGGAAGAACTCGGCGAGGCCGGTCCGCTGCAGCGCGGCCCGCGCGAACGCCTCGGAGCTCCGGGTGAGAATGCCGAGGCGGAACCCGCGCTTCGAGAGCGCGCGCAGCATCTCCGCGGAGCCCGGGCGGACGACGGTCTTCGGGAGCGCCTCGAGCTCGATCGCGTCGATCGCCTTCTGGTACTCCGTCTCGAACTTCCAGAACTCCCCGTCGGGGGCTCCCGAGGTCCGCAGGGCTTCGCGGGCGGCCTCCACGATCCGGTGGACCGGCTCGCGCACGGAGAGCGTCCCCGGAACGACACCGTGGCGCTCCGCCGCTTTCACGACGGCGCCGCGGATCCGCCCGAAATCGTGGTGCGAGAGGACGAGCGTGCCGTCGAGGTCGAAGACGACGCCGAGGATCGGCTCGAGAAACCGGGGCTCCTTCGATTCGTCGGGCATCGTCTCCCCGTCGGCTCCCGAACGCCGGCCGGGTCCCGTTAAGGGTTTGCTTTCAGCCGCAACGGGCCGCCCCCCGACGTCGGCTAGCGGGCGCGGCCCGGGCGCCGGAGCGTGACGATCGACTCCCGGAGCTCGAAGCTCCGGCGCTGGCCGCTGCGCCGGGAGCGGGCGACCTCGACCGACTCGATGGCGAACCCGATCCGGGCCCCGATCCGGGCGAGGATCAGGTCGCCCGGGATGTACGTTCCCGCGAGCAGCGAGTCGCCGACGACGAGGAGGAACCGCCCGCCGGGCCGCAGGGCGCGATGGACCCCCGCGAGGACCCGTTCGAGATCGGAGAAGTAGCGATGGACGACGGCATGGGCATCGCTGCGGCGGTAGCTGCCCTTGCGCGTCACGTTGCGCTCGATCTCGGGGAGGATCTCCCGCAGCCACGGGTCGGGTACGTCGTGGGCGGTGAGGAACGGCTTGGTCTCCGCCCTCGGCAGGTTGTCGCAGGCGACCTCTGCGCCGCGCAGGCGGGCGAGCTCCGCGTACGACGTCGCGTAGCCGAGCCAGGCGAGATCGAGCTTGTAGTTCATCACGTAGTCGAGGCCGTTGACGTACGGCGGGCTCGTCACGGCGAGGTCGACCGAGCCGGCCCGGGCGACCCCCTCGCGCGCGTCCTTCCGATCGATGCGCGCGGCCGGGCCCCAGCCGGAGCGCTCCGACGCGAGGATCGCGAGGTCCTCCTGCATCGAACGGACCGCCGCCTCGAACCGCGCGAACGGTCCGGGTCCCCCGTCGGTTGCCCGCCGGGAGTAGCCGAGGCACGGGGAGCGATGCAGGCGGCTCGACGGGATGAGGATCCGGCCGAATGCGAGCCGGACCGCGTCGCCCGCGTCGGTCCCCTCGGGGGGCAGGGAGTCCCGCAGTCGCGTGAGGTCCGGCAGGACGGCAGGGTCGAACTGCCGCCGGGTCTCCCGAAGGAACGGGAGCGGGCCCGCGGCGCGCCGTCGAGCCGCCCGCAGCGTCCGGGCGGCGACCGCGCCCAGCTTTTCCGGGTCGAGCTCGAAGCCGGTCTTCACCCGTGCCGCGAGCACCGCCGGTGGCAGCAGTTCGGTGCCGACGGCCCGGGCTCCGCTCCGGCGGGCCTCGACCAGCGTCGTGCCGCTCCCGGCGAACGGGTCGAGCACCGCGGCGCCGCGCGCCAGCCCGGCCCGCGCGAGCACGTCGCGAACGAACTCGGCGGAGTACCCCTGAACGAACGGCCACCACCGATGGACGGGGAGCTTTTCGTTCGGTCGGAAGGTGATCGGGCCGGAGTACCGGCCGAGCGCGACTCCGTCCTCCCGCTCGAACCGGGCGTCGAACTGCGCGGGGCTCGCGAAGTCTCGGCGCTCGCCGAGGGTCTCGTAGTCCCGGAGCACCCAGAGCCCCCGCCCCATGCGGAGGACGTCGCCGCTCCGTTCGAGGGTGCCGAGGGTCGCCTCGACGCGCGACGTGCTGTCGTTCAGTCGGCGCGCCAGTTGGCGTACGGTCGCTCCGATCGCGCCGGTCTCGTCCAGCGCCGCGCAGAGCGGCCCTGCCGACACTCCCGCCTGGGTCGGGGCGCTCGGGCTCATCTGGGCCTCCGTGCCCCGGCGCCGCCGCGCGGCCGGGGGCGGGTCAGCGCGGCCACCCGTTCGAGCTCGATGCGGGTGGCGGAGAGGGTCGTCTTCCGTGCCTTGTGGAGCCCGGCGGCCCAGGGGGAGCGATGGAGATCCGGGTCGAGCGTTGCGAGCGTGACGTCGAGATCGTGCAGCTTTCCGAGACGGTCCTGCAGGCGACGGAAGACGGCCGGCACGCGATGGGCCGCGGCGGGCTCGACGGATCGCGTCAGATCGGAGATGTGCCGGAACTGGCGCAATCGGATGCGCAACCGATGGAGCCGCGCGGAGGAGGCGCGCTCGGAAGCACGACGGTGCGCCCGTCGGACCTTCTCGTGGCGGTCGTGGTTCTCCTTCGCCATCGCCCGAGCCAGGTCGGCCGCCGCCGTCGAGCGCGGCTTGAGCGCGAGCGTCTCCCCGATCGTTCGGAACAGCCCCGCGTCGCGCTCGCTCGTGAGGAACGCCCGGAGCAGTTCCCGACCCGTGCGCGAGTCGTCTCGCAGACGGCCCCAGAATCGGTGGAACCGCTGCGTCTCGAGGGCGGTCGCGCCGCGCGGGTGGGTGCGCTGGAGCAGGTCGAGCACGATGTCCCGATCCCGAACCTGCCCGACGAGCCGGGCGAGGCGTTTCACGCGTCGGGCCAGGGTGGTGACGGTCGCTTGATCCGCGGCCGGGAGCAGCCGACTCCAGAGCTCGAGGCCGACCCGCAGCCGGCGCATCGCCCGATGGAGGCGGTGGACCCGATCCGGGGAGGGCGACGGCAGGCGGACGAACTCATCGATCGCGCCCGAGACCTGCGCAAGCATCGCGCGCAGCTCGGCCGATAGCTGGGCGGGCCGGGTCGACGCGGGGGACGCGGGCGCGGTGGTCCTCCTCCGGCGCCTCCGAACACCGCCCGATTGAAAGGGCTTCGCCGCCGGTCCCCCCGGGCCTCCGACCCATCGGATTAAGCCCTGAGGCTCCTCGCGGAGGGCGTGCCGCGGCCACGGACCTCCGCGACCTCGCCGGCCCGACGTCCGGGCCGGGCTTCCGCCGCGATCGGGGTGATCGACGTCGGCTCGAACACCGCGCGGTTCGTCGCGTTCGATGCGTCTCCCGGCGGAGCGATCCGCGCGGTCTTCGAAGCGAAGGACTCGCCCCGCCTCGGGATGGGGACCGGGGCCGACGGCCAGCTCTCCGAGGCGGCGATCGCGCGGGGGGTGGCGACCGCCCGGCGGTTCGCGCGACTCGTGCAGGGCCTCGGGGCACCGCGGACCCTCGCCATCGCGACCAGCGCCGTCCGGGACGCGCCGAACGGGCCGGCGTTCGTGCGGGAGGTGCAGCGGGCGAGCGGGGTCCGTCTGCGCATCGTCTCCGGCGTAGAGGAGGCTCGGTACGCCTACCTCGGAGTGGCGAGCGCCTGGCCGCTGGAGGACGACGTCGTCTTCGACCTCGGGGGCGGGTCGATGCAGCTCGCCGAGGTGCGGAACGGTCAGCTCCGAAACTCCGTCAGCCTGCCGCTCGGCGTGCTCCGACTCTCGCAGCGGTTCCTCGAGCACGACCCTCCGAAGCGTCGAGAGATGGAGGAGTTGCGCGACCACGTGCGCGACGCGCTTGCGTCGACCGTGAAGGCGTTCGGAGGCCGCTCGTACCGCCTCTTCGGGATCGGCGGCACGGTCCGGTCGCTCGCGCGCGCCGCGATCGAGCTGCGCGACTATCCGGTCCGCCGGGTCCACGGCTACCCGCTCTACGACCACGACATCGAGGCGCTGCACGAGCTGCTCGGGGCGATGCCGGCGGCGAAGCGCCGCTCCGTCCCCGGCATCGGAGGGGACCGAGCGGACGTCGTGCTCGCGGGGATCGTCGTCCTCGAGGAGCTGCTGCGGGCGGTCGGCAGCGAACGGATCGTCGTCGCCGGCACCGGGATCCGCGAGGGGCTCGCGCTCGAGGCGATCGGGGCGCCGCTGCCGGCGTCGGCGGAGGAGCTCGCGGACCGGTCGGTGGCGGCGGCCGGGGCGTCGTTCGGGTTCCCGCCCGAGCACAGCCGCGCCGTGAGGGACGGGGCGCTCGCCCTCTTCGACCTGCTCTCCCCGCGGTTCGAGGGGGGGCCGGAGGAGCGCCTCGCGCTGCGGGTGGCGGCGGGGATGCACGACGTCGGGACCGCGATCGACCTGTGGAACCACGCCCGCCATTCGGCCTACCTCGTGGAGAACTATCCGATCTGGGGCCTCCAGCAACGCGCGACGCTGCTCGCGGCGATGACGACGTACCTGCACGAGGGCGGGGACCCGCCCTCCGAGTGGAAGCGCGGCTACCTACCGATCGTCGGGAGCCGCGAGATCGACCTCGCGGCCCGGATGGGGGCGCTCCTCGAGGTCGCCGAGCTGACGGCCCCGGTCCGGCCCCGCGTTTCCCTTACCGGGGGCGGCCGCACGATGGCGTTGGCCTTTTCTGCGAGAGACGGTACGTCGCTCGTTCCTCGATGGCTCGAGAAGGTTCGGCGGACGATGGATCGGGTCTTCGGCCTCCAGGTGCGCGCCCGTGATCTCTGACACCCCGTCCCCGAGCCACGGGTATCCCGGCCGCCTGCTCGTCTTCGAGGGGCTGGACGGCAGCGGCAAATCGACGCAGGCGGCGCTCGTCGGGAAGTGGCTCCAGTCCCAGGGGTACCGGGTCTTCTTCACGGAGTGGAACTCCTCCGACCTCGTCTCGAACGTCATCCGCCGCGGCAAGAAGAAGGGGCTGCTGACGCCGACGACGTTCAGCCTCCTGCACGCCACCGACTTCGCCGACCGGTTCGACCGCGTGATCTTACCGCCGCTGCGCGCCGGCTACCTGGTCGTCTGCGACCGCTACGCCTACACCGCGTTCGTGCGCGACGCGGCCCGCGGATGCGACCCCGCCTGGGTGCGGATGATCTACTCGTTCGCGCCGCGCCCGGACCGGATCTTCTACTTCCGCGTCCCGGTCGGCACGACGTTGAAGCGCAAGCTCGCCTCCCGCCTCAAGATCAACTACTACGAGGCGGGGATGGACCTCGGCCTCGCGGACGAGGTCGAGGAGAGCTACCAGAAGTTCCAGACCCGATTGAAGCGCGAGTACGAGCGGATCGCCCTCGCCGACCGCTTCACGATCGTCGACGCCACGCGCCGCGTCGAGGAGATCCAGGCGGCGCTCCGCGCCGAGATCAAGCCGCTGCTCGACAACTTCCCGACCGCCGGGAGGCTCACCCATGACGGGTAGGACGTACGGGACCCGCCTGCCCGGGATCCCCGGCGGTCCGTCGCACGGCAAGCTGATCGTCGTCGAAGGGGCCGACGGCTCGGGCCGAACGACGGAGATCGCGCTCCTCAAAGAGTGGCTCGAGGTCGAGGGCCATGCGGTCGTCGACACCGGTCTGCGTCGCTCCGACCTCGTGAGCGGGGAGATCGACCGCGCCAAGCAGGGCCATACCCTGGGCGCGACCACGATGGCGCTCCTCTACGCCGCCGACTTCGCCGACCAGCTCGAGAACAAGATGATCCCGGCCCTCTCAGCCGGCAGCACGGTCCTCGCGGACCGGTACGTCTACACCCTGATGGCCCGGGCGATCGCCCGGGGCGCGTCGCGCGACTGGGCGCGCAAACTCTACTCGTTCGCGCTCCGCCCGGACCTGGTCGTCTTCCTGGACGCGCGGCCCGAGATCCTCCTGCACCGCGCGATCGGCAAGTACGGCTCGCTAGACTACTGGGAGAGCGGCATGGACCTGAGCCTCTCGCGCGACCTGTTCGAGAGCTTCTTCCTCTACCAGGAGCGCCTGTCGAAGGAGTTCGAGTGGATGGCGACCGACTACGGGTTCCACCCCGTCGACGCCAACCGGCTCCCCGAGCAGGTCCACGGGGACGTCCAGCGCCTGGTGGCGCCGCTGTACGGGATCGCGCCGCCCGGGGACCGCCGGCTCAGGACGACTCGTCGGACAGTTGCTTCCGGGTGAGCAGCCAGACGAGCCGTGCTCCGCCCGGCTTCAGGCCCGCCGGGAACTCGAGGCAGGCCGCCCCCCCTTTCGTCAGGTGGACGACCGAGATGTCGTCCCCGACGAGGGCGAGGCCGATGAACTCGGCCAGGGTCGGCTCGTGGCCGACCAGGACGACCTCCTGGCCGGGCCTCGCAGAGCGGCGGAGCCGGTCGAAGATCGGGTTCGGAAGGTTCCCCGGGGCGAGCTCGGGCCACGTTTCGAGCTTGGGGGGGTCCTCGAGGGCGGAGCGGACCATCTCAGCGGTGGCCACCGCGCGCTCCGCGGCGCTCGAGACGACCCGGTCGACGGGATCGGCGACCCGGGCGAGGCCCCGCGCCGCGCGCCGGGTCTGGGCCTTCCCCTTGTTGGTCAGGGGCCGCCGAGCGTCGTTCGGCCACCGGACCGGATCGCGCTCCTCGGCCGGCCCGTGCCGGACGATGACGACGCGCACGTTGCGATCCTGGGCCGGAGGTCGGACCATGCATCCCTCGGGGGAGACGGAACGAAGGGTCGGGGGGCTAAAGTCTTTCGTTCTCCGACTGGGGCCGGTCGGAGTATAACTCAGGCGGCCGGCACGAGGCGCCCCTCCCGACGGTCGGCCCCGGGGCGGTGGTCCGTGACGAACGACCGGTCGAGGGCGACCTGGGCGATGTCCTGGCCGTAGGCGATCGTCCGCCCGATCGACTCGAGGATCCGCGCGACCGCGGCGGCCGCCGCGGGCGGCATGTTCCCCCCGCCGACCGTTGGCAGGAGCCGCTCGGCGATCGCCCGCCCCGAGGCGAGCAGGGCTTCGCCCGTGTCGAGCAGATCGTTCGCCTCGGCCCCGCTGGAGGCTCCGAGGACCCCTTCGAGGTGGTCCATCGCCTGGCGGTGGAACTGTTCGAGGGTCGCGAGCGGTCCGGCGCCGTGGGGGAGCCCTGCGAGCCTTCGGCCGGATTCGCCCAGGGTGACGGCGTGGTCGGCGATCCGCTCGAGGCAGCGGGAGACCGTCCAGAGGTCGAGCGACGGGGCGACGGGGCCCGGTCCCGCGAGCCGGAGCGCCGCCTTCCGTTCGAGATACCAGGCCTCCCGGTCGATCTCGTCGTCCCGTCGGTCCCAGGAGTCGTCCTCGCCGAGGGGAAGGGTTCGCCAGCTGTCGATCGCCTCTCCGTGGAACCGGAGGACGAGACGGCCCATCTGCTCCAGCCGTCGGTCGAGCGGCACCGGGCTCTCGAAGGCGAGGTCCCGGATCAGGATCGTGTCGCCGTCGTCCGAGACGATCTCGGGTTGGCGGGTCCGGCGGCAGAACGTCCGGGCGACCGCCCGCGTCGAGGGGCGCAGGGCGGGAGTCTCCTGGACGACGAACTCGCGGGCTCCCCCGAGGTAGGCGCCGAGCAGCCGTCGAAAGACGTGCTCGGGGGGTTCGTCGGAGTGCACCGTGACGGCCGCCCGGGCCCCCGGGGCGGTAAGAGAGGCGGATTCTCGGGCCCGACGGTCGCCGGCGAGGGACGGGGGCGAAGGGCGGGCAGACGCGGCTCGGCGGGGAGCTCCCCCGCTCGGTTCGATCGGCTTCACGGCTCTGGGAACGCCCGCGGCCGTGATATATATTTTCAATTTAGACGCTATAGCGATATATACCTATCGTTACCGGCTGCCGGTTCGGTCGCTCGTGCCCCCGCCGCGGCTCAGCCGAGCCCCGAAACGATCCCGTCGTCGTCCATGCGGATCGACTCCGCGGCCGGGTGGGCGGGCAGGCCGGGCATGGCGACGATCGGGCCGGCGATCGCCACGGTGAACCCGGCCCCGGTCCATCGGGTCAGCCGGCGGACCGAGACGGTAAACCCGCGAGGCCGGCCCCTCAGCTTGGCGTCGGTGGACAGGGAGAGCGGGGTCTTCGCGATGCAGAGGGGCCCCTCGAGGCCGCCATCGCGACGGATGCGGTCGAGATCGGCGCGCGCCGCGTCGGTCAGCTCCACCGCTCCTCCGCCGTAGACCTCGGTCACGACCGTGGCGAGGATCGACTCGATGCGGGCGTCCGGGGCGTAGAGCGGGTGGCTCCGGCGTCCCCGGGCGGCCGCCTCCACGACCCGATCGGCGAGCTCCTCGGCTCCCGAGCCGCCGTCGGTGAACGCCCGGACCGGCGCGAAGGCGAGGCCCCGGTCGGCGCAGAACCGGGCGACGCGGGCGATCTCCTCCGGGGTGTCCGACGGGAAGTGGTTGAGCGCCACGACCGGGTCGAGCCCCATCCGGCGGAGGTTCCCGACGTGCTGGTCGAGGTTCTCGAGACCGGCGTCGATCTCGTCGGACGGAACCCCGGGCGTCCCGGCCGCGGCGCCGTGCCAGCGGATCGCCCGAATCGTCGCGACGACCACCGCGGCGTCGGCGGCCAGGTGGGTCTGCGGGGAGACGAGGTCGACGAACTTCTCGGCCCCGAGGTCGCTCGAGAAGCCGGCCTCGACGACGCAGTAGTCGGCGCCCGCGAGCCCGGCCTCCATCGCGAGGCGGGAGCACGTTCCGTGGGCGACGTTCGCGTAGGGGATCCCGTGCACGATCGCGGGCGTCCCCTCGGCCGTCTGGACGAGGTTCGGCTCGAGCGCCGTGCCGAGGAGGCTGGCGACGCTCCCCGTGGGGCCGAGGTCGGCGGCGGCGATTGGCGTCCCGTCGATCGTGCGGGCGACCGTCATTCGGTCGATCCGCCGCTTCAGGTCGGCGTAGTCCGAGGCGAGACCGTGGATCGCCGCCATCTCGGTCGCCGGGGTGATCACGAACTGGGACGGTCGGGGGAACCCGGCAGCCTTGGCAGTGAGCCCGGAGGTGATGTCGCGCAGCGCGCGATCCTCGAGCGGCGAGGCGCGGGGGAGCACCGGACGGGCGGGGTCGATCCCGCGGGGGTTCCCCTGGAACAGGTCGTTGTCCACGAGCGTGGCGAGGAGGTTCTGGGCGTTCGTGATGGCGTCGATGTCGCCCGTGAAGCCAAGGTCGATCAGCCCGCGCGGCTCGACGGCCGACCGGCCCCCGCCCGACGCCCCTCCCTTCGCGCCGAACACCGGTCCGAGCGACGGCTGCCGGAGGCAGACGACCGACCGTCGACCCCGACGGTGCAGGGCCATCGCGAGACCGATCGCAACCACGGTCTTTCCCTCGCCGTGCTCGGTCGGTGTCATCGCGGTCACGAGGACCAGCTTGCCCTGGCGGTGGGTACCCGCTCGGGCCCGCACCTCGTGCACGGGGACCCGGAGGATCCCCGGCCCGGCCGGGACGAGCTCCCTAGGGCCGAACCCGAGGTCCGCTGCCACCTCGTCGATCGGGCGGAGCGACGCGCGCGGTGCGGCCGTGGGGGCAGAGGCCGGGATCATCGAGGCCACCGGACGGGAGCGGGAGGGAGGAGCGCTGCTCGACATGCTCCTGCCACGGAAGCGGCCGCTATTTCAGTCGTAAGGCAAGAGAAATTCACGGGCCGCTTATCCACGGGCTCTCCCCTGGGAACCTTGGGGGCGGCCGAACCGGGGGACGATGAAGAGCTCACCCCTCCCCCCGGCGACGCGCCCGACGGCCGCCCCCTCCGACCGGTCCGGCAGGCTAAACCGCCCCTCGTCCTCGCGGGCCCAAGGGCCGGTGTCGGTGCCCTCGAGGGAGGCCGTTCCGTGAGCGCGGAGGAGGTCGCGGTCGGGGACCGGCGGCTCGTGGAGCGCTCCGACTTCGGGGCGTTCCTCGGGGCCATCCGCCTCGCCGGCTACCGCGTCGTCGGCCCGACCGTCCGGGACGGGGCGATCGTCTACGGCGACATCGCCGACGAGTCCGACCTTCCGATCGGGTGGACGGACCGCCAGTCCGCGGGCTCGTACCGGCTCGAGCGCCGCGACGACGCCGCGCTGTTCGGCTACGCCGTCGGTCCGCACAGCTGGAAGAAGTACCTGTTCCCCGCGCACGAGCGCCTGTTCACCGCGGTCCGGACGGAGGGATCGTTCGCCGTCACGCCGGAGCCGACCGACGGCCCTCCGATCGCGTTCCTCGGGGTGCGTGCCTGCGAGCTCGCGGCGATCGCGATCCAGGACCGGGTCTTCGCCGCCGCCTCCGACCCCGGCTACGCCGCCCGTCGGGGGCGGACGCTCCGCATCGCCGTCCAGTGCGGCGTCGCCGGCGGGACGTGCTTCTGCGCCTCGATGGGCACCGGACCCGCGGTGAAGCGGGACCATGACCTCGCGCTCACGGAGATCCTCGCGCCGGGCCGACACTACTTCCTCGTCGAGGTCGGTAGCCCAGCGGGCGCCCGGATCCTCGCCACCGTCCCCGCGCGCCCGGCCACCGCCGAGGAGACCGCGGGCGGAGAGGCCGTCGTCGCCGCGACCGCGCGATCGATGGGTCGCACCATGAACACCGTCGGGATCCGGGACCTTCTGGTCGACCATCCCGAGCACCCCCGCTGGCAGATCGTGGCGAACCGGTGCCTCGCCTGCACCAACTGCACGATGGCGTGCCCCACCTGCTTCTGCAGCACGAGCGAGGAGGTCCCGGAGCTCTCCGCCGAGAAGGTCGAGCGCTGGCGTCGATGGGACTCCTGTTTCAACTCCGGGTTCAGCGAGCTCCACGGCGCCGCGGTCCGCAAGACCCACCTGGCGCGCTACCGTCAGTGGATGACGCACAAGCTCGCGACCTGGCACGATCAGTTCGACAGCTCCGGCTGCGTCGGCTGCGGCCGGTGCATCACCTGGTGCCCGGTCGGGATCGACATCACCGAGGAGGTCGCGGCGATCCGGGCGGACCCCCAGGCTAGAGCCCCGACCGGAGGGAGCCCGTGAGCACGCGCGACCCGACGGTGCCCGCGCTGCGGCTCGCGGACCACAAGTTCTTCCACGGGATGTCCGGCGAGCTGCTCGCGGTGCTGGGCGAGCACGCCCACCCGCGCCGCTTCGAGACCGGCCAGTTGCTCGTCCGCGAGGGCGATCCGGCCGACGAGTTCCTCGTGCTGTTCGAGGGAAAGGTCGCGCTCGAGATCCTGTCGCCGGACCGACCCCGCACCACGATCCAGACGCTCGGTCCCGGGGAAGTGCTCGGCTGGTCGTGGTTGTTCGCGCCCCACCGCTGGCGCCTCGATGCGCGCGCCCTCAAGCCGACGCGGGCCCTCGGGATCGGGGCGGCCCATCTCCGCGCCACGCTCGAGGCGCGGCCCGCGGACGGGTACCGGTTCCTGATGCGCCTGCTTCCCGTGATCGCCCAGCGGTTGGAGAACACGCGTCTGCAGCTGATGGACCTCCATGGCCCCTGAAGCGGCGGTCCCGTCGTCCGGCCCGATCGCCTCGCCCCATCCGTGGGCGCCGGTGCCGTTCACCCTCCGGCGGCGTTCGGCCGAGACCGCGGACACGGTGAGCCTCGTGCTCGAGCCTCCGAGCGGCGTCGCGCCGCTCTCCTTCCGGCCGGGGCAGTTCAACATGCTCTACGCCTTCGGGGTCGGGGAAGCCGCGATCTCGATCAGCGGCCCAACGGAGGAGTCGGGCGCCTTCGTCCACACGGTCCGCTCCGCCGGCAAGATTAGCCAGGCGCTCGCCACCGCCGCTCCGGGGGAGGTCGTGGGCGTGCGCGGCCCGTACGGCACCGGTTGGCCGGTCGAGGAAGCGCTCGGGCAGGACGTGGTGGTCGTCGCGGGGGGGCTCGGCATCGCCCCGGTGCGGCCGATCCTCTACGAGATCCTTGGCCGACGCACGGCGTACGGCCGGGTCGAGGTGGTGTACGGCGCCCGGACCCCGATGGACCTCGTCTACTACGAGGAGATCCAGCGCTGGCGGGCCCGCACCGACCTTCGCTTCCAGACGACGGTCGACACGGCGGGTCGGGATTGGTACGGGGACGTCGGGGTGGTGACGACTCGCCTGCCGGACGCGCGATTCGATCCGGAGCACACGGTCGCGTTCCTCTGCGGCCCCGAGATCATGATGAAGCTCACCGCGCAGGCGCTCGAAGCCCGGGGCGTCCGGGACGACCGGATCTGGCTCTCGCTCGAGCGGAACATGAAGTGCGCCCTGGGGGTCTGCGGGCACTGCCAGTTCGGCCCCGAGTTCGTCTGCCGCGACGGTCCGGTGTTCCGGTATCGGGAGATCCGCCGCTTTCTCGCGGTCCGGGAGCTGTAGCCGTGCCGCCCCCTCCCCGGCCCAAGGTCGCGGTCTTCAAGTTCGCCTCCTGCGACGGCTGCCAGCTCACGCTCCTCGACTGCGAGGACGAGCTGCTCCCGCTCGCCGACCGGATCGAGATCGCCGACTTCCGCGAGGCGTCCAGCACGGTGCTCGACGGACCGTACGACCTTGCGCTCGTCGAAGGGTCGATCACGACCCCGTCCGACGCGGAGCGGATCCGGACGATCCGGGCGCACGCGCGCGCGCTCGTGACGATCGGGGCGTGCGCCACCTCGGGCGGGATCCAGGCGCTACGGAACTTCGCCGACGTCGCGGAGTACCGCCGGGTCGTCTACGCGCGGCCGGAGTACCTGCGCACCCTCGCGACGTCGACGCCGATCCAGGACCACGTGCGCGTCGATTTCGAGCTCCGCGGCTGCCCGATCAGCAAGTCGCAGCTCCTCGAGGTGCTCACCGCGTTCCTCGCCCACCGCGCCCCGAACGTCCCGACCGAGAGCGTCTGCACCGAGTGCAAGCGCCGCGGGAACGTCTGCGTGCTGGTGGCGCGCGGCACCCCCTGCCTGGGGCCGGCCACGCAGGCCGGCTGCGGCGCCCTCTGCCCGTCGTTCGACCGGGGATGCTACGGGTGCTTCGGCCCGCAGGACACCCCGAACCTTCCCTCCCTGACGGGAAAGCTGCTCGAGCTGGGCATGGACCGGGCGGCGCTGCACCGGTACCTGCGCACGTTCAACGCGAACGCCCCGGCGTTCCGCGCGGCGGCCGAGGCGGTCTCGGCGACCTCGGGGTCCGAATGACCGAGCGCACGATCGCCGTCGACTACCTCGCCCGGGTCGAGGGCGAGGGGGCCCTCAAGGTCCGCATCCACGACCGGACGGTCGAGGAGGTCGAGCTGAAGATCTTCGAGCCCCCGCGGTTCTTCGAGGCGTTCCTGCGGGGCCGGTCGTACCTGGAGGCGCCGGACATCACGGCCCGGATCTGCGGGATCTGCCCGGTCGCCTACCAGATGAGCGCCTGCCATGCGATGGAGGCCGGGCTCGGCCTGCGGGTCGACCCGGCCGTCCGGGCGCTCCGCCGGCTCCTCTACTGCGGCGAGTGGATCGAGAGCCACGCGCTGCACGTCTACCTGCTGCACGCCCCCGACTTTCTCGGATACCCGGACGCCCTCGGCATGGCGCGCGACCACCCGACGCTCGTCCAGCGGGGCCTCGCGCTCAAGAAGGCCGGCAACGCGCTCATGACGCTCCTCGGGGGCCGGGAGATCCACCCGGTGAACGTGCGGGTCGGGGGATTCTACCGGTGCCCCACGCGCGAGGAGACGGACGGCCTTCGACCGTCGCTCGAGGCGGCGCTGGGCCTCGCCGAGGAGACGGCGCGGTTCGCCGCGGGTCTAACGTTCCCGTCGGTCGACGAGCAGTACGAGTTCGTGAGCCTCCGCCACCCCGACGAGTATCCGATGAACGAGGGGGCGATCGTCTCCAGCCGTGGGCTCGACATCCCGGTCGGGCGGTACGAGGAGGAGTTCGCGGAGCTTCAGGTCCCCCACTCGAACGCCCTGCACTCCGTCCGCACCGGGACGGGATCGGGGTCGTACCTCGTCGGTCCCATGGCCCGTTACGCCCTGAATCGCGACCGGCTCGGGCCGAAGGCGCGGGCGATCGCGCAGGAGATCGGCCTCGAGCCGGTCGTGACGAACCCGTTCCGCAGCATTCTCGTCCGTTCGGTCGAGCTCGTCCAGGCGTGCGAGGAAGCGCTGAGGATCCTGGGCGCGTACCGCCCCCCGGCGCGGCCGTTCGTCGAATCGTCCGGTCCGTACGAGGGCGCCCGATGCATCGCCGCGACCGAGGCGCCCCGCGGCCTCCTCTACCACCGGTACCGCCTCGACGCGGACGGCCTGATCGCCGACGCGAAGATCGTCGCGCCGACCTCGCAGAATCAGAAGCGGATCGAGGACGACCTGCGGACGGTCGTGGGCCGGAACCTCGACCTCGACGACGCCGGGCTCACGACGGAGTGCGAACGGGCGATCCGCAACCACGACCCGTGCATCTCGTGCGCCACCCACTTCCTCTCGCTGGACGTCGTGCGGACGTAGGGGGTCCATCGGTGTCGCGGAGCGGAACCGGTCTCGCCGGCGTGCCGGTCGTGATCGGCCTCGGCAACGAGCACCGGGGGGACGACGCGGTCGGGCTCCTGATCGCCCGCCGGCTGCGCTCCCGCCTCGCCGGGGCCGGACGGGTCGTGGAGCTATCGTCCGACGGGACAGGGCTCCTCGACCTCTGGGACGGCCTCGACCTGGTCGTGGTCGTCGACGCGGTGACCGCTCGCCGCCCCCCCGGAACGATCCACCGCATCGAGGTCGACGATCGGCCGTTTCCGTCCAGCCTCCGGGCGACGTCGACCCACGGGGTTTCGCTCGGCGAGGCGGTCGCGCTCGGCCAGGCGCTCGGCCGCATGCCGCGACGGCTGGTGGTGTACGGCGTCGAAGGGTCGCAGTTCATCACCGGGGGCACCATCACGCCGGACGTCAGCTCGGCGATCGAGCGCGCGGTCGCCGCGATCGAAGCGGAGGTCCGGGCCGCGTCGTGCGCGCCGGGAGCCGATCAGCGGGGGGGACTCTCCCATGCATGAGGAGGCGCTCCTGCGCGACCTCCGCCGAAAGCTGGAGGAGGTGGCGCTCCGGGAGCCGACGGCCCGGATCGTCCGGGTCCGCCTCTGGATCGGCGGCCTATCGCACGTCACCGATACCTCCGTTCGGGCCCGCTGGGACGACACCGTCCGGGGTACCGCGGCGGAACGGTCGACGCTCGAGGTGGAGTGCTCCTCGGACCTCCACGACCCCCGGGCGGACCGGGTCGTCCTGCTCGGGGTCGACGTGGACGATGGCTCCCCTCCCGCCACCGTCATCTCCGACCCCGCTCGTTCGCCACGCGTCCCCGGAGTACCGTAGCATGTGCCTCGCTACCCCCGGCCGCATCGTGGAGATCTCCCGGGCCGACCCGGCGTTCCCCGTCGCCCGCGTCGACTTTGGTCCGGTCGTCCGAACGGCCCAGCTCGTCTACGTCCCCGACGCCCGCGTCGGAGAGTACGTGATCGTCCAGGCCGGGTTCGCGATTCGCCGGCTCACCGCGGCCGAGGCCGAAGAGAGCCTCCGGTATGCCCGGGAACTCGACGAGGTCGCCCGTGCGGAAGCTCGCGCCTCCGGCGTCCCCTCGAGCTGATCGAGCCCCCGCGCCCCGGCGTCGAGACGACTCCACGAAGTCGGGATAAGCCCCGACCGGTTCCGCTCCCCTGCTCATGGCCCCCTCCTCCGATACAGCCGCGGGACGGACGTCGCTCCTCGGCCCCGGCCTCCTCCTCGTGCTCTCCACCGCCGTCATCAGCGGGATCTCGACGTTCGTGAACCTCTACGCGGTCCACGGGACGAACTCGGACGCGTTCGTCACGGTCCGCAACGCGGTCGTCGCCGCCGCCCTCGTCCCCGTCGCCCTTCTCGCGGTCGGTCCCTCGAGGGCCGCGCTCCGAGGCGGGGACTGGGCCCGCCTCGTCGCCATCGGCGTCGTCGGGGGCGGCATCCCGTTCCTCCTCTTCTTCCGCGGCGTCGAGCTCGCGAGCGCCGCAGGAGGAGGGATCACCGCCTCCTTCCTGTACCGGACCCTGTTCCTCATGGCGACGGTCCTTGGGGTCGTCTTCCTGCGGGAACGCCTGCACGGACGGACGGCCGTCGCCGCCGCGCTCCTGCTCGGGGGGAACCTCCTGCTGCTCGCCTGGACCGGCCCGGTCTGGACGGGCGGCTCGCTGTACGTGCTCGCCGCCACCGCCCTCTGGGCGGTCGAGTACACGATCTCCAAGCGGGCGCTCGCGGACCTCCCGAGCAGCACGGTCGCTCTCGGGCGGATGGGGTTCGGAGCGATCTTCCTGTTCGCGTACCTCGCGGCGACGGCCCAGATCGGCCGCATCGCGGGGTTCTCCTCCGGGCAATGGGCCTGGGTCGGCATCAGCGCCGCCCTGCTGACCGCCTTCGTCCTCACGTGGTACGCCGGACTGCGGCGCGTCGACCTCGGCGTCGCCACGGCCGTCCTCGTGCTCGGCTTCCCGGTCTCCTGGCTCCTGTCGGCCGCGGTGACCGGGGCGCCGGCGACCCTGTGGGAGGCGGTCGGCGCCGGGGCGATCGTGCTCGGGGTAGTCGCCGCCGCGGGGACCGAGGCGTTCCGAGCGACCGGCCGGTTCCTGCGCTCGATCGGCCGTCCCCGGCCCGCACCGTAGGATGGACGGCGTTCAGCTCGGCGCCCGCTTCAGCATCGCGACCAACCGGCTCAGCTTCTGCGGGCCGGCCGACGCGGAGCCGGCCCTCTACGCGGCAATCCGCGCCCCGACAGGCGGCGCGGCCGCCCGTCGGGCGCTCGGGGGGTTCGAAGCGCTGATGCCGTACCTCGAGGCGATCGCGGCGAAGCACGCGCTCGACCCGTTCGACCGACGGGTCGTCGAGGCGTACTGGATCGGCAACGACCTGCTCGACGCGTTCGGGCCGAAGGAGTTCCGCTCGCTGCTCGACGCCCTCGTCCGCCGCGGGCTTCCCGCTTCGATCGCCGCGCGGCTGATCCGACATCTGCCCGCCGCCCCGATCCCGCACCACATGTTCCACGTGGCGTTCGTGGGCGTCGGTGCCGTGACCGGCCACGTTCCGACGACCCTCGCCAACATGGAGTCGTGCCGGCCGGCGTGGGCGACCGTCCGGGGGCCGGGCGCCCCCGGGACGCTGCAGGTCTCCCGATCCTCGCTCGCCCTCGCCGGGGACCGCCTGGTCCTCGGGCCGTCCGTCCTCGAAGAGGTCCGGGCGGACCCGGAGGTCGTCCCGGACGCCGCCCCCGGCCGCGAGGTCGTCCTGCACTGGGGCTGGCCCGCCCTCACGCTCGCCCCGGTCCAGGCGGAGGCGCTCCGCCGGTACACCGACCGCTCTCTCGAGGCGGCGAACGAGGCGCTCCCGGGGCTCGGGACGTTCGGCGGCGCGCCGACGTCGTGAGCCTTAGCGGGGGCCGGCCCGGGCCCGGGCCGGCGCGGCGTAGATGGGCGCGGGGGGTGTCCCGTTCCGACTCCCCGGAACGTCCACCGGGGTCCCGAGCCGCGGTCCGGACGCGGCGCCGGTGTCGGGGGACGGCCGCTGCACGTACGTCAGCCAGTGCCGATACCCCTCGGCGCGTCCGTGGACCGCCGTATCGTAGAGAGCGCGGATGCGCTCCGTGAGCGGGTACGTGCCGTCCCCGATCGCCCGGCCATCGACCTCTCGGACCGGGGCGATGCCGACCGCGGTGCCGGTGAAGAACAGCTCGTCCGCCGAGAACAGCTCCTCGCGGGTGAAGTCGGTGCGCTGGAACGGGATCCCCTGCTGGTGAAGGAGTCGGATGACCGTGTCCCGGGTCACGCCGCGCAGGATCCCCGAGCTGGCGGGCGGGGTGCTGACGACCCCCTTCTTCACGCGGAAGATGTTCTCGGCGGTCCCTTCCGCGACCATCCCCTGCGCGTTCAGGAGGATCGCTTCGTCGTACCCCCCGGCGGCCGCCTCCATCTTCGCGAGCGCCCCGTTCGCATAGTTCGCGGCGCACTTCGCCTGCGGGGGAAGGGAACGGGAGTCGATCCGGACCCAGCTCGAAACGGTTGCCCGGACCCCGGGGGCCGGGCCGCTCGGCCCGAGCAGAGCGCCCCACTCCCACTCGCCGATCGCCGTCTCGATGGCGCTCTTCGACGGGTCGAGACCCATCTCGCCGTACCCCGAGAAGGCGATCGGACGGAGGTAGGCCTCCGGGACCCCGTTCGCCCGGACGAGCGCGACGCACGCCGCCTTCAGCGCGGCGGCCGAGTACGGGATCGTCATCCGGTAGATCTTCGCGCTGTTCGCGAACCGCTCGAGATGCTCGTCCAGCCGGAAGATCGCCGGCCCGTCGGGCGTGCTGTGGCAGCGGATCCCTTCGAAGACGGCGTAGCCGTAATGGAGCGCGTGCGAGAGGACGTGGACGCGCGCTTCCCCCCAGGGGACGAGTTCGCCGTTGAGCCAGATCTTCTTGAGGGCACGAAGGGCGACCATGCCCGGACGAGCCGCCGGCGAGCGGATAGAGCCGGGGTCAAGACGGATTCACGGCCGCGGCGCTCGTCAATTCGGAATGACCCCGGTTTCATCAGGTTCCCCCCGCCTCCGGACGTTGGGGGCGCTCCGGTGATCGAGATCCGGTTCCACGGCCGCGGCGGCCAGGGGAGCGTCGTCGCTTCCGAGCTGCTCGCGCAGGCCGCCTTCCTCGACGGGAAGTGGCCCCAGAGCTTCCCGTTCTTCGGGGTCGAGCGGCGGGGCGCCCCCGTGACGGCGTACGCGCGGATCGACTCGAAACCGATCGCCCTCCGCACGTCCATCCCCCGGCCCGACGTGGTCGTGGTGCTCGACCCCGGATTGCTCGCGACGACCTCGGTCACGGAAGGGATGCGGCCCGACGGCCTGTTGCTCGTCAGCACCTCTCGACCGGTCGAGTCCCTCGCCGCCCCGCCGGGGGTCCGTCGGGCCGCCGTCGACGGCACCCAGATCGCCCTCGCCCACGGCCTCGGCACCGCGATGCTCCCGATCGTGAACACTGCCGTGCTCGGGGCGCTCGCCCGGGCCACTGGGATCGTCCGTCCCGAGGCGCTCGACCGCGCGATCCGCGGCTTCGTCCCGGCCCACCCCGAGGAGAACTGCGCGGCCGCGCACGACGGCTACGCACAGCTCCGCACGGCCGACCCCGGCGGCGTTCCCTTTCTCGCGCCGGCCGCGCCGACCGTCGTTCCCGGCCCGTTCCCCGACGGGCCGATCGCGATCCGTTCGAGCGAATCGATCCACACCGCCGCCTGGCGGACGTTCCGCCCCGTTATCCACCTCGAGCGCTGCACGCGCTGCAACTTCTGCTGGAAGTTCTGCCCCGACGACGCGATCGAGCTCGACGCCGGGGGGTTCCCCCGCGTCCGGGAGGCGTACTGCAAGGGGTGCGGGATCTGCGCCGCCGAGTGCCCGCCCCGGACGATCGAGATGGCGGCGGAAGGGTAGGAGGGTCGGCCGATGACGATGCAGGTGATGTCGGGGAACTACGCGCAGTCGTACGCGGCGAAGCTCGCCCGGGTTCAGGTCGTCTCGGCGTACCCGATCACCCCGCAGACCTCCATCGTCGAGAAGCTCGCCGACTTCGCCGCGTCGGGGGAGCTCCCGGCCCAGTTCGTGAAGGTCGAGTCCGAGCACAGCGCGCTCCAGGTCTGCGTCAGCGCCGCGGCGCTCGGCGCGCGCACCTACACCGCGACCTCGAGCCAGGGGCTCCTCCTGATGCACGAGTTGCTCCACTGGGCGTCGGGGATGCGGGCCCCGATCGTGATGGGCGTCGTGAACCGGGCCGTGGCCCCTCCGTGGAACATCGGGGCAGACCACACCGACACGATGAGCCAGCGGGACACCGGCTGGATCCAGTTCTACGCCGAGAGCAACCAGGAGGTTCTCGACACGGTGCTCGAGGCGTACCGCCTCGCGGAGGAGCCGGACGTGCGGTTGCCGGTGATGGTCTGCGAGGACGCCTTCTACCTGTCGCACACCGTGGAGCCGGTCGACGTGCCGGCCGCCGGCGTCGTCGACGGCTTCCTCCCCCCCCGCGCGCCCCTCGCCACGCTCTCGCCCGGCACCGTCGCGCGGCTCGGCTCGTTCACCGGACCGGACCACTACGTCGAGTTCCGCCACCACGTCGCGGAGGCGATGGAGCGCGTACCGGCCGTGTTCGCGGACGTGGAGTCGGAGTATCGCCGCGCCGTCGGCCGCGATCACGGCGGCGCGGTGCCCCTCTATCGGACGGACGACGCCGACGCGGTCCTCGTCACGATGGGCACGATGACGACCACGGCGCGGGGCGTCGTGGACGAACTGCGGGCCCTCGGGCGGAAGGTCGGCCTCGCGAAGTTGCGGCGGTTTCGACCGTTCCCCGAGGAGGAGCTGCGGGCGCTCCCCGCGTCGGCCGCTCGGATCGGCGTCGTCGATCGGTCGTACACGTTCGGGCGCGCTGGCCCGGCGGCCACCGAGGTCGCGGCGGCGCTGTACGCCGCGCCTCACCGGCCCGACCTCACCGCGTTCTATGCGGGGATCGGCGGCCGGGACGTGACCCCGTCCGAGGTCCGGTCGATGTACGCCGCGCTGCTCTCGGGGGTCGCTCCGATCCCGCAGTGGGTCGATCTCGCGCCGTCGGAGGTGACGGTCGATGGCTAAGCTCACGATCCCCGCGGAGGAGCGGATGTACCCCGGCCACGCGGCGTGCCCCGGCTGCGGGCCCGCGCTGGCGATGCGCCTGCTCCTCAAGGGGCTCGGGCCGCGGACCGTGGTCTCTATCCCGGCGTGCTGCTGGACCGTGATCGCGACGCCCTACCCCACGACCGCGCTCGGGGTCGCCGTCCTCGACAACCCGATCGAGGCGACCGGGGCCTCGATCTCGGGGTTGCGCGCGGCCGCGGATGCCCTGGGGTGGAACGACGTCCAGGTCGTCGGCTTCGCCGGCGATGGGGGGACGGCCGACATCGGTCTCCAGTCGCTGAGCGGGATGCTCGAACGGCGAACCGATGCGCTCTATGTGATGTACGACAACGAAGCGTACATGAACACGGGCGTCCAGCGCAGCGGCGCGACCCCGTGGGGCGCGTGGACGACCACGACGCCGGTCGCGGGGGCACTCCGCGGCAAGATGGAGTCGAAGAAGGACGTCATGGCGATCGTGCTGGCGCACCGGCCGGCGTACGCGGCCACGCTCAACCCGAGCTTCCCCGAGGATTTCGAACGAAAGGTCGCCCGCGCTCGCGGGATCTCGGGGCCCCGGTTCTTCCACATCTACGCGGCGTGCCCGCCCGGGTGGAAGTTCGACTCCTCGGAAACGATCGCCCTCGGTCGCCTCGCCACCGACACCGGCGTGTTCCCCCTGTACGAGGTCGAAGCCGGTCGGTATCGGATCACGCGGAAGGGCGGCGCCCTCAAGCCGGTCGCGGAGTATTTCGAGGCGCAGGGGCGGTTCCGCCACCTGACCCCCGAGGAGATCGGCCGCGCCCAGGAGGAGGTCCGGGCGAACTGGGAACGTCTGAGCCGGCTCGAGACCGCGGTGTAGCGAACCGTCGGAGCGACCCTCTCGGGCCGGTCCGACCGGTCCCCTGCCGCCCCGGAAGCGAACGACCCCCGCCGGACGTCCGGGGGGGTGGTGCCTAAGCGCGCGCCGCCCTCCCCCGGGGAGGGAATCGGCCCGTGCAGGGAAGTACCTGGCGCGAAAAATATGTGTTAGGACGCTTGGATACTGTGCTCGTACTGTTCGCGCTCGTCCTCAGCGCGATCTTCCTCTCCCTGTCCTACCTGACGGGGAGTCTCTACCTCAAGGGGGTCGGGGTGGGGTTGCTCATCGCGGGGGTGACCAGCGCTATCGCCTATCTGTACCGGTCGAAAATGGCGGCGCGCTGAGCCCTGCGGGGCGCCCCGCATCCTAGGAGGGAACGCCGGCCGCTCCCGCGGTGCGCGCGAGGGGGGAACGGCGGTGGGGATGGGCCGGGACGGATTCGAACCGTCGATCTCCGCGTTGTAAGCGCGACGTCATCACCCCTAGACCACCGGCCCGCGCTCGGGGCGAGACGACTCGTCGGTCTTGGGGGTGTCGGTCGAGGCGTGCTCGCGGTGGCGGACCCGAACTGCGATCCCGTGCGCGAGGTCGGTCATCATCGGCCCGGGCAGCGCCGCCTCGCCGACCCCCGCGAGGGTGCCGTCCCGAAGCAGCACAACCGAATCCCCGACGCGGATCTGCGGGTCGGCCGACCGAACACCGGGGACGAACAGGTCGCCGGTGAGCGGCAGCGTGGGGTCGACCGAGACCGCGAGCGGGAACTCCGGGGCGAGCCGCCGCGCCCCCGCGACGGTTAGATGGAACAGCCCGCGCTCCTCTCGGACGGTCGCGAGGTCGGTCTTCCCGTCGGTGATCCGTTGGAACCACGGCGGTCCGGCAAGGCGCACGGGCGGAGCGAACAGTCGCTCGGCGGCAGGCCGGCCGAACTGGAACGCCGCGAGCTCGCGCAGCTCCTCGCGGACCACCGCGAGCGGTCCGCCGGGGACGGGAGCGGCGGAGTCGAGCACGCCCGAGACCGCGGCTCGGAGCGCATCGAGGGCGGCGGGCGACGTCGTGCGCCCCTCGGGGACCGTCCACACCGACGGCACCGACGAGGGGAAGCGGGCCGAAAGGAAGGAGTACTCCTCGGCGTCGAGATGGGCGATCGCGGCCCGGTACGCCCCGCTGCGGAGCAGATGGTCGAACGCCTCCTCCACCATCCGGCGCTCCCCCTCCGTCCAGTCGCCGGTGACGGGGATGTCGTAGTGGCGCGCCGGCGGGACGTCCTCGAGCTCCCGGGGGACGAGGCCTATCGGAGACGACACCGAGACGACGTGCAGACGCTCGAGTCCGGGCAGGCCCTCCAGCGCGCCGAGGAATCTACGGTGCGAGCGGGAATTGCGGTACGGTTTCGTCTTCGAGCACGGGACGAGCAGCAGGACCGCCTTCGCGTGGGGCGGGCGGTACCGCTCGATCAGGCGGCGGCGGAAGCGGAGCATCTCGGGTCGCCGGTGCGACTCCGCTAGCACGTACGTCCGTGACGCGTCCGCGGCCACGGGGGTCCGCTGCTCCAGGAGCGGTCCGAGCTCCCGGTCGGCGTAGCGAAGCATCTCGGCCAGCGCCGGCTCGGCGGTGAGCCGGGACTCGACGAGCTCTCGGAGACGCCCGGCCCGCAGCGCGGCCCGCGTCTCGACGATGGCGCGGCGATACTCCTCGACGACGTGGGCGTCGAGCGTTCCGGCCGGATCCGCGACGCACGCCAGACAGGGGCACGCCCGTTCGCGCCGGATCGGGACCGGGTCGACCGCGCCGAACGAACTGGTCAGATAGGTGCCGCGCGCCGCCTCGACCCGGCCCTCGACCGTGTCTACGAGGTCGATTCCGAGGTAGGCGAGGAGCGCGATCCGATGCGGCAGCGCGACGCGAGGGGCCCAGAGGAGGGGAGCCGACCCCACGTCGGTGCGCAGGGCCCGGATCGCGGCGACGAACGGCGCCCCCTCCGCCCAGAGCGCCCGTGCGTTGCCGAGGAGGACGATGTCGGGGCGCGCGGCGCGCAGTTCCCCGAGCTCGGCCGTTCCGGCAGGCGCGTGGACCAGGAACGCCCCGTCTGCCACGGGGAGCACCGTGGGCCCCCCTGCGGCGACCTCGGGAGCGAGCACCGGGACGTCGAAGCGAACGCTCGCCGCTCCGTCCGAGAGGCGAAGCCGGCGCTGGCCGACCGGACCGTCCTCGGAGCGGATCGAAGGCCCCGGCCCGTCCTCGGCTCCTACCCGGCTCTCGAGCAGGGCGGGGGTGGCGATGCGGACGGCGCCGGCCGACGCCGTGCCGAGTACGGCCAATCCCTCGAGGCGCTCGACGGTGCGTGACACGTTCCCGGGGGACCCGGCGCCCGCGGGTCGAGCCGAAGACGGCACGGCGCTCATTAGCTCGCCGTCCGCCGGCGCCCGTCGGCTACCCGGGCCGCGCGAGCGCGACCGCCGGCACGAACAGGGCGACGGCGACGCCGGCGAGGAACAGAAGCCCGAGCGCGATGTGCCGGTCGAACGGGATGCGCACCTCAGTCGGACGTGCGGCGAGACGCGCATCGGTCGCCGCGACGACGAGGCCCATCGCACCGAGCGCCACGAAGTACGGTAGCGGAAGATCGAGCCCTACCCCGAACACGGCGAAGAGGACGAGCGCTCCGGCGTGCAGCGCCGCGACGAGCCGCACCGATGCGGATCGGCCGAGGCGCACCGGGACGGAGAAGAGCCCGAGCGCCCGGTCGCTCTCCAGGTCCCCCAGGCTGTGGACCGTCTCGAACGCCGTCCCCCAGAGGAGCAGCGCGCCGACCGCCGGGAGGACCGCGAGCGGAAGGCTGCCGCGTACCGCGATGTACACCGCGGCCGGCGTCGCGGCCTCGACCAGGCCGAGGAACGCGGTAGTGAACGTCGTGACGCGCTTCGTGTAGCTGTAGCCGAAGACGAGCGCGAGGGCGACCGGGGCGAGGTAGAACGCGAGCGGATTGAGCAGGTACGCCGCCGCGATGAGGAGGGCGGCGCTCGCGGCCGCGAACGAGAGCGCGAACGCCGCCGAACGTTCCCCGGTGACGAGCGCCCGCCCCCGCGTGCGGGGATTGGCCGCGTCCAGCCGACGGTCGACGTAGCGGTTGAAGCTGTGGCCGGCGTTCCGCGCGGCGACGAACGCGAGCACGACCAGCGCGGCCGTGCGCCACGTCGGCCAGCCGCCCGCGGCGAGCAAGAGGAACGCGAGCGCGAACGGGAGGTTCAGGCCGAGGTTCTGGATCTCGAGGAACCGGCCGAGGCCGGTCCGGGGGGGGACCGGCGGTGCGGGAGCCGCGCTCACCGGGCCTGCCGACCCAGGAGGGCCGCGAGCGTCGCGTCCCCGCGCATCACCCGCTCGGCGGCCGCGGCGGCGCCCGGATCGGACCGGATCTCCTCGGGCCACGGCCGAGGGAACCCGTCCTCCGGGCGTTTGCGGGTCGCGTCGATGCCGACCTTCCCGCCGATGTTGGGGATCGGATTCGAGATGGAAAGCTGGTCGACCGGCCCTTCGACGAGCTCGAGGTCGTGCGCCGGGTCCGCCTGCAGGCCGACCCGGTAGAGCACCTCGGAGAGGTCGTGCACGTTGACATCCTCGTCGACCACGACGATGTACCGGGCGAACATCATCTGGCCGAGCCCCCAGAGGGAGTGCATCACTTTGCGCGGGTGTCCGGGGTAGGCCTTACGGATCGACACGATCGCGACGTTGATGAACAGCCCTTCGAGGGGTAGGTTCATGTCGACGAGCTCGGGCAGGACGAGACGGATGACCGGCCGGAAGATCCGCTCGACCGACTTGCCGAGGACGGCGTCCTCGGTCGGCGGCCGGCCCGTGACGGTGCCGAGGTAGACGGGGGTCGCGCGGTGCGTGACCTGCGTCACGTGGAAAACGGGGAACGGTTCGGGCGCCGAGTAGTAGCCTGTGTGGTCGCCGAACGGGCCCTCGACCGCGCTCTCGGCCGGGTCGACATACCCCTCCAGCACGATCTCCGCGTGGGCCGGGACCTCGAGATCGATCGAGCGGGCCGGGACGAGCTCGACCGGCTCGGAGCGGACGAACCCGGCGAAGGCGAAGTTCGAGAGGCCTTCGGGCACGGGCGCGAGGCCGGAGAAGACGGTCGCGGGGTCGGCGCCGATCACCGCCGCGACGGGCATCTTCTCCCCGCGGGCCGCCCATTTGCGCAGATTGTTCCGACCGACCCGATGGATCTGGGCGTGGAATCCCAGGGTGTCCCGGCCGTACTGCTGCAGGCGGTAGATCCCCGCGTGCGGCTCCCCGGTCTCGGGGTCCTTCGTGAGGACGACGGGGATGGTGATCGTCCGGCCCCCGTCCTTCGGCCAGCATTTCAGGATCGGAAGCCGGTCGAGGTCGACGATCGGCTCCACGACCTCCTGGCAGGGGCCCGAGCGCACGCGCTTCGGAGCGAGCGAGCGCAGCGTCGAGAGCGTCTCGATCGTGCCCCCCAGATCGCGCATCGCGCCGACGATCCCCGCCGGGGGGCGAAGGTGGACGAGCTTCTCGATCCGGGCCGCCACCTCCTCGACCCGCTCCGAGCCGAGAGCGAGCGCGATGCGTCGATCCGAGCCGAGGACGTTCGTGGCGACGGGCATGCTCGCCCCGGGGACGTTCTCGAAGAGGAGCGCCGGCCCGTCGGCCCGGAGCACCCGCTGGGTGACCTCCGTGATCTCGAGGTCCCGGGAGACCGGCGCTCGGATGCGGGCGAGGTCGCCCTTCGCCTCGAGCGCCTCCAGGAACTCGCCGAGCGACCGGAACGCCACGAAGCCGGGCGAGCCCCGCCGGTTATTAAACGGGCGGCGGAGCGGCCGGGAGGTTCATATCGGAACCTCGGTTGGGGCGCGCGATGCAGTCGGTGACCCTCGAGTTCCGGACGGAGGACCTCGTCCTCCTCGGGGTGATCCCGCCCCGCCTGTTCGAGCGGTATGAGGAGGTGGAGCTCCTGGAGACGCTGCGGCTCGAGCAGGGCTGGCGCCTCGAGCTGCTGCGGATCCGGCGCCGGGGCCCCCTCAAGAGCGCCCCGGAGCTCGAGCGCGAGTCCCGGCGGATCCGCGCGCTCTACGGCCTCGAGAGCTTCGAGCTCGTCGAGCGCCGGCCGCGGACCCGGGACTACATCGTCCTCGTTCGGCAGCGCAACCCCGACCGGCTCCGCCGGTGGCTCACCCTGGCCGGGGGGGAGATTGCGCCGGTCGCCCCGTTCCGTCTGTCGGCGGACCGGGTCGTGGCGTCGTTCCACGGAGACGAACGAGCGATCCGACGCGTGCTGAAGCGTCTCGACCGGGAGGAGTTCCCGTACCGGGTCGTCCGGGCCGGCGCCCACCCGGTGCTCGCCGACCCCGGTGCGGCCGCGCTCACCCCCTTGCAGGCGCGCATGCTCGCGCGGGCGTGGGTCCTCGGCTACTACGCCGTGCCGCGCCGGGTGACCCTCACCCGCCTCGCCCGCCAGAGCGGCCGCAGCGCCCCGGGGCTCGGCAAGGTGCTCCGACGGGCCGAGGGCCGCCTGGTCGCTCGGTGGCTCGCGACCGAGGGAGCGATCCCGGCGGCGGAGAGCGAGGGGCCGTCCGCGCCCTCGCCCGAGGGGTAAAGAGTCCTCTTGGCTCGGCGGGCCGTGGCGTCGAGACGACGGACGATCACCGTCGAGCGCGTCGCCGGCGCGCCCGCCGTCCCGATCCCCGCACGCGCCACCGAGGGGTCGGCGTGCTTCGACCTCGCCGCGGCGGAGGCGGTCGAGCTAACGCGCGGCGAGGTCCGGCTCGTCCGGACCGGCCTACGGATGCGCTGCCCGACCGGCACGTTCCTCGAGGTCCGGCCGCGCAGCGGCCTCTCCTCCCGCGGGGTGCTCATGGTGAACGCTCCCGGGACGATCGACCGCGACTACTCTGGCGAGATCCGGGTCCCGCTCACGTTCCTCGGGGACGGGAAGTACGCGATCGCCGTCGGTGACCGGATCGGGCAGCTCCGGCTCGTCGAGGACGTCGGCGCGATGTTCCGGATCGGCCGGGTCGCCCCGCTCCCCTCCCGCCAGGGAGGGTTCGGGAGCACCGGCCGCTAGGGGAATTCGGAGAGGAGGCGCTGCACCGGCTTGGCCGGGGGGGCGGAAGGAAGACGCCCTCGGCTCGCCTCGGCCTCGACCCGCTCCAGGATCTCGTGCATTCGGCGCTCGCGCGCGGAGGCGGACCGGTGCAGCCCGACGTCCCGCGTCCCCTCGGCGACGAGCACGACGGCGCGCCCCGCGCGCGCCCGACCGGTGCGGCCCCGCCGTTGGATCGTCCGGATGACGTCGGGGATCGGCTCGTAGAAGACGACGAGGTCGGTCGCGGGGATGTCGAGCCCCTCCTCGGCCACCGACGTCGCGACGAGGCAGTTGACGGTCCCGGCGCGAAACCGGTCGAGCACGGCGACCTGCTCCTTCTGGGAGAGCCCCGGGGTCGGTCCGGTATCGGCCTGGCCCACGAACCGGGCCGGCCGCACCGCGGGGTCGGCGAGCCGCTCGAGCTCGGTCGCGACCCGGTCGACGGTATGGCGGTACTGGGAGAAGACGATCACGCGCGCGGCCGAGCTTCGGTGCAGCTCGTCGCGCACGATCCCGACGGCGGTCGCGAGCTTCGGGTGCTCTATGTCGAGCCGCTCGAGGATCCGGAGCACCTCGACGACCTCGGGATCGGCGAGGAAGGTGCGCTGGGCGGGGGTGAGGCGCTTGCCGCCGGTCGGCGTCTGCCGCGCGAGAAAATCCCGGAGAGTATCGACCCCCTGGCTCTCGATCAGCTCGAGGGCGTGCAGCTCCTTCATCGCCACCGCCTGGGCGGTGACGGCCTGCCAGAGCGACGCCGAGCTCGGGTCCCCCTGGGACCGCGCCGCCGCGATCTGGCGGTGGAGCCGGCCGCCGGCCTCGAGGAGGCTCCGCCGGTTCACGTCGCCCCCGGGGAGGACGGAGAGCCGGTGCAGGATCTCTCCCTGACGGGCGACCGCCGTCCGCAGGAGGACCGCGAGGTGCCGCACCTCGGGAGGGACGGTGACCGCGACCGTCTCGACGCCGATCCCCTGGAGGTACGGCGCGACGTCCGGGCTCAGCTCCGTGCGGTACTCGAACCGCTCGATGCCGAGGTTCGCCCAGACCTCCTGCACGCGCGCGAGGCTCCCCCCGGGGGATGCGGTCATCGCGAGCACCCGCGCCCGGGGCCCCTCGCGGTTGGAGCGGCCGATCGCGACGTACGGGTAGTCGCCGACGGCCCGATGGGCCTCGTCGACGACGATCAGGGAGAACGACGCGAGCGGGAATCCCCCGTCCCTGAGGTCGTTCGCCACCACCTGCGGGGTCGCCACGACGACCTGCGGGGGCCGCAGCAGCTCGGCCCGCCGGTCGGGGGCGATCGCCCCGGTCAGGACGAGCGGGTCCGGGGCGTAGAGGGTAGAGGCGACCGATCGCGCGTGCTGCACCACGAGCGGGCGCGTCGGAGCGAGGAAGAGGATCGACTCGGTCGGACGCCGGAGCAGGCACTCGGCCGCGACGCGGAGGGCGATCGCGGTCTTGCCGAGCCCGGTCGGGAGCACCACGAGCGTGTTGCGCTCGATCGCGGCGGCCGCGATCGTCCCCTGGTAGAGCCGGTCCTCGAGCGTTCCGGGACGGATCCGCGGGTGTTCCACGGTGCTCATCGGCGCGCCGTCCCATCGGCGGAAACCCCCTCGGTCTTTATTAACGGGGGGACTCGCGGCGGTGTGCTCCCGGTGCTCCTCGTCGTTCTCCTCGTCGCCGCTTCGATCGCGGTCCTGCTGGGGCAGGGGGTGGCGATCCTCCTCGCCTACGAGATGCCGCGGCTGGACGCCGCGCCGCCCGAGCGGCCCGCCCGACCCCGCGGCAGGGTGAGCGTCGTGATCGCCGCCCGCAACGAGGGGGCCGAGCTTCCGGGGACCCTCGACGCGCTCCTCCTCCAGGATTACCCCGAGCTCGAGGTCGTCGTCGTGGACGGAGGCTCCACGGACGGGAGCCGAACCGAGGTCGATCGGCGCGCCCCCCGGGTCCGATGGATCGACGAGCCCCCGCTTCCCCCCGGCTGGGTCGGGAAGAACTGGGCGTGCTCGGTCGGAGCCCAGGCGACGGACGGCGAGTGGCTATTGTTCCTGGACGCCGACGTCCGCCTCGCCCCCGCGACGGTCCGCACGACCGTGGAGTGGGCGGAACGCGAGGGCGCCGAGCTCGCGACGATCGCCCCCCGGCTCGAGATGGTCGGGTTCTGGGAGCGGACGGTCCTCCCGTTCTACGTTCAGATGGTCCTCACGACGTTCCGTTCTCCGCACACGAACCGCGACCGGTCGAAGAGCGCGATGGCGAACGGCCAGTACTGGCTCGTCCGCCGCGTCGACTATCGCGCTCTCGGGGGCCATGAGGCCGTCCGGGCGCAGATCCTCGAGGACGTCGCGATCGCCCGACGCTTCCGCGCCGCGGGAAAGCGGCTCCGCCTCGCCTGGGCTCCCGATCTCGCGACGACCCGGATGTACACCGACCGGCGCGAGCTGTTCGAAGGGCTCGCGAAGAACGTGCACGGCACCCGATTCTCCGCGGCCCGACAGGTGGGGCTCCTCGCGTTCCTGGTCGGCCTGTTCTGGCTGCCGCTCGGCCTCCTGCCGTTCGGAATCGTCACGGGCAGCGTGCCGCTCGTCCTCTGCGGGGCGCTCCTGTACGTCGCCCTGTTCGGCAAGCACGTAGCGTTCGCCCGGACGACGGGGGCGCCCGCCGCGTACGGCCTGCTCTATCCGGTCGCCGTGGGGTTCTACGTGGCCGCCGTCCTGACGTCGCTGGTCCGGGGGCTCCGGGGCCGGGGCGTCCCGTGGAAGGGTCGGACGTACCCGCTCCGACCGTGACGCCGCGTCCGAACCGCTATCAGGGCCACCGTGCTCGCGGCCGGCGATGCCGTCCGGGAGCGAGACGTCGTACGGTCTGATCATCGGCGGTCGCGAGATCCCGTCGGGAGACGACGAGCGCCGGCCGGTGCTCGACCCCGCGACGAACCGCCCGATCGCCGAGGTCGCGGCGGGGGGGCGCGACGACGCCCGGCACGCGCTCGAGGTCGCGGACGCCGCGTTCCGCGGCTCGGGCTGGGCCGGGGACGACGGCGCGAAGCGCGCGAAGGCGCTCGGCCGCCTCGCCCGCCTGCTCGAGGAGGCGCAGGAGCCGTTCGCGCTCCTCGAGACCCGGAACATGGGGAAGACCCTGCGGGAGTCCCGCCTCGACATCGGGTTCGTCGTGCGGACCCTCGAGTACGTCGCGGGGCTCGCCGACAAGATCCAGGGCGAGACGATCCCGGTGCCGGGGAGCCGGCTCGACTACACGGTGCGCGAGCCGCTCGGAGTGACCGTCCACATCGCGCCGTGGAACTATCCGCTCCTGCTCGCGGTCCGGTCGGTCGCGCCCGCCCTGGCCGCCGGCAACGCGGTCGTCCTGAAGCCGGCGACCCTCACGCCGCTCACCGCGGTCGCGTTCGCGCGGCTCGCGTCGGCGGCCGGGATCCCCGACGGGATCCTGAACGTCGTCACGGGGCCCGGCAGTGAGGTCGGGGAGGCGCTGATCGACGACCCCCGCTGCGCCTCCGTCTCGTTCACCGGGAGCCTCGAGGTCGGCCACCGCATCGCGGAGGCGGCGGCGCGCCGCCTCGTTCCCACCACGCTCGAGCTGGGCGGCAAGAGCCCGGTGATCGTCTTTCCCGACGCGGACCTCGACCGGGCCGCGCGCGCGGTCGCCTTCGGCATCTTCGGGAACGCGGGGCAGATGTGCTGGGCAGCGTCCCGCCTCATCGTCCACGAGAGCGTCCGGCCGGCGTTGCTGGAGCGGCTGAAGAAGATCGCCGAGGCGACGAAGCTCGGGCCCGGCACGGAGGAGACCACCGAGATGGGTCCGGTCGTCTCCCGCGAGCAGGCGGAGAAGGTGCTCGAGTACGTCGAGATCGCCCGGGCCGACGGCGGGACGGTCGTCGCGGGCGGCGCGCGCTCGTCAGAGCCCCGCCTCGCGGACGGCAACTTCCTCCTCCCGACCGTCGTCGACGCCCTCCCCGTGAGCTCCCGCGCCGTCCGCGACGAGATCTTCGGCCCGGTCCTCGCGTCGAGCGCGTTCACCGACCCGGACGACGCGGTCCGCCAGGCGAACGACACCCGCTTCGGGCTGTTCGCCGCCGTCTGGACGCGGGATCTCGCGACGGCCCACACCGTGGCCCGCCGCCTCGAGGCGGGGATGGTCGCGGTGAACGAGAGCCCCATCACCTTCCCGCAGACGCCGTTCGCCGGATTCAAAGAGAGCGGGCTCGGCTTCGAGCAGGGGATCCGCTCCGTCGAGCCGTACACCCGCCGCAAGAACGTGCTCGTGAACCTCTCGGTGCCGAAGAAGCGGCCGTAGCCACGAGGGCCGGTTCGTACGAAACGCCCAAAGAACCCCCCTCCGCTCCTCGGCCCGATGGCCGCCGAGCTTGCCGGGGCGCCGGCCGATCGCTCGGCGTGGGGCTCGTGCCGGTTCTGC